>JAABUU010000226.1_pt1 | contig 135233 bp, 166 predicted proteins | sample 5559301 | NCBI WGS metagenome assembly JAABUU01 (sample SAMN10711884, study PRJNA513360) | rock metagenome | isolation source: Antarctica rocks | place: Antarctica: Victoria Land, Richard Nunatak white | reverse complement strand
CAGCCCCGATAGCCGCTCCGCAGCCGATCTGACGCCTGGGATGCCGTTGGTAGACGTCCAGGCTGCCTCTGGTGGCGGGAGGAGGTAGGAGCCTGGCCCATCCCTGAAATCGATTGATGAGCCTCACCAAGGCCACGTTCCAGGACCTGCCCGGCCCACTGTGGTCTTTCAGAGGTCACCTGAGCTCGATTGCGGCCGCTGACCCCCTGTGCACCAGCCGCCCGGGGCTCCAGCAAGCTGATGCGCACCACAGGCGCGGCCGCAGGCCGACTCCTTGCACCAGAGCTGTCTGCCAGCCCTGCCCTGGCCTTATCACAAGCCAGAGGGCCACCAGAGGCGGCCTGGGCACTGACTGGGGTGCCAGGCCAGGCGCGCATGCACAGGGGCCGGCGTGCCCGCGCCCGGCGGGCTCACCAGCGCCCTGCTCTGCAGTCAGTGTAGGCTCTGGGCCTGCTGGTGTGCCCGAAGTGCGCAGGGTCGCAGCCGTGGTGCCTGCGAGCGCAGTGCACTGGAGGGTGTGGCGCCCCCGGACCTGCTGAGCTGTACAGCAGGCCGTGTGTGTGTGGGTGCCTGGCAGCGTTCCGCGGGGGTCTGTGCTTGCTGCAGCCACCTCGCCGTGCTGTGGTAGGCGCCCGTGGTGTCCAGCGCAGCTGTAAAGCGCGCAGAGCGGTGCACACTGCTAAGACAGTCTTCCTTACACCGCAGCAGCTCTCGCCTTCTCCTGCAAAATGATGTCCTTGTTCCGGCACGGTTTATTCCAGTTTGGATGCTGGCACGACTTGCACGGCTTGTCCGCAAACCGCACATCGTCCTTGCAGCGCACGACCAGGCCGCGCTTCGTGCCCTTGTCTGCGCGCGCGCGCTTGGCGCTCGGCGCGCCGCCAGCCCCCGGCGGCGGCTGACCGCACGCCGGCGGCCCCACGCCCTGCGCGCCCCCGGCCGCCGACGCAGCGCCGCCGCCGCCGCCGCCGCCGCTGCCGCCCGCTGCGCGGCCCGCTAGGGCGTTCGCGCGGCTGCTGCCGTCGCTCAAGGGGCCTGCTGCACCCGGCTCGCGCGCATTCGCAGGCCCCGCTGGCTGGCCGGCTGCCGGCGCGCGCTCTGCAGCCCCGCCCGCCGGCCACCGCTTCCTGCGCTCCCTGACGTGCTCCTCCAGGAAGTGCAGGAAGACCAGGCCGGCGGGGACGCCAAAGCGTGCCGCCAGCTCCTCCACGACGGCCGGCGCCGGCGTGCGCTCTCTTTCCGGCACGCTGCGCATCAGCATTCAGGTATTCCATCAGCACGCCGTCAGGGTGGCAGGCATGGGACGCTGGTGTGTGCGCGGATGCACATGCGCGCACAGGCCTCCCAACGCAGGCGCGCTTGCCGAGCAAAGCAGCATGAGCATGCCTGCTGAAGGGCACATCACTGTTGGAGACAGCGCAGGCTTGTGAGCGGGGCGCGCCTGCCGGCCTCCCGCGCGAGCTGCCTCTGCTCCTTCGTGAGCTGCAGCACGCCGCAGACCGCCAGCGGCGGCAGCACGGCCGGCGCCTCGGCCGCGCCCGCCAGCAGCCTCTCCGGCTCGCCCGGCGCGGGGAAGAGTAGCGACCGCACGAAGCCCATCATCGGCCCATCGGGCGTCGGCTGCGGGCAGGCGCGCACGGGCGCCTCGCCCACCACCGCGGGCACCTCCCTGTGGCTGGGCGAGGCCGCGACCTTGCGCAGCAGCTGCGCCGCGCTAGCCTGCTCGCTGCCAGCGCATAGCTCAGACCGTTGCAGCCATGCAGCTGCAGCGAGCACGCGCGACTGGGCACATGCGTGTGCCTGTCCGCGTGCGGCGCCGGCGCGGCGCCGCCGTGGCCAGCCTGTACCTGCGCACCAGGCAAGCGAGTCGCGGACGCCGGGTGCTGCTGTCAGCCACATGCCTGTCACTGCCTGCATGCAGCCACCAGCACCTACAGCGAGGCGCAGCGCAGTCGCGGCACCTGCTCTGGCGGGCACCCGACGCGCTGCCCGCTGCGCAGCAGGAAGCCGGCCCGCAGCGGCTGAAGCTCGGCGCAGGAGCCACGTTTATTCTGAGAGGCGACCCGCGCGCTCCGGCGCGTGGCGGCCTGCGCGACGGCGGCCGTGTGAGCGGCGCTGCTGGGGAGGTCCGGGCATCCCAGCCCGTTGCTGGTGCTGGCACAGCGCGCGCACTTGCGCGGGGCCCTCACCTGCTTCTACACCGCCTATAAGAACCTTTCAAGCCGGCAGGGCCGCCTGATGCCGGCAGAGATGCGCGCTAGATGCGATCGCGTCGCATCATCGCCCTGCCTGGTCCTCTTGACGTCCAGGAACACAGCTGTGGTGGTGGCGCTCTTTTCCGATGCCTAGACAGACCAGGAGCTGGCAAAATGTGCACTTTCGCATAGGCCCTGTCGCGCTCAAGTGTGGTTCTCAATAACCCCCCTCTTACATTAGGGGGCATTTCCGATCCCACCGCTCCATGCTGTGCAGCAGGATGACAGCCTATCTACAAAAGCTTGGCTGCCACCCCGACTGGCATGCAGCCCAGCTCTGCCTCTGCCCGCCCGCTGCCGAGTCACGGCCCGGCAGCCTCGCCGCCCACGCCGCCCCTGCGCACGGCTGTGAGCAGCGCCCAGTCCCCGCCGTCGCTGGTGGTGGTCTTGAACTTGAGGAAGAAGGGGGCATAGGCCGCCTGCACGGCGGGCGCCTGCGCCGCCAGAATGCCCGACAGCGCGAGCAGGCCGCCCGGCGCGCAGTAGCCGGCCAGCCGCGGCGCAAGCGCCAGCAGCGGGCCCTGCGGCGCGCGTCGCGTTCGCGTCAGCAGCCGCGCAGCTGCCGCGGCGCAGCGCTGAGGCATCCCGGGACGAGACACACGCGCGGTGTTCCTCCCGCGCCTGCAGGATGTTCGCGATGACGACGTCATACGCGCCCGCGGCGCCCGCCGCGCCCGCCGCGCCCGCCGCCGCGAGCGGCTCGGGGCCGGCCGCGTCCGCGGAGGCCGGCACAGCGACCAGGCGGGCCGCGACGCCGTTCAGCGCGGCGTTGCGCGCCGCCGCGCGCACCGCGAGCGGGTCGGTGTCAACAGCGGCCGCGGCGGCCGCGCCCAGCAGCAGCGCGGCCACCGCCAGCACGCCCGAGCCTGCGGCGCTGTGCCTGCTAAAGGCGTGCTCAGGTGGCTACACCCTGGAAGCACTGGAGCTTAGTCGGTACATGTTGCCAGGTGCATGGACGAGGCTTAGGCACAGGACAGAAGCCAGACAAGCTACTACGTCAAGTGCGACGTCATGATGCGCGTCACCGAGGATGCCACTGCACAACACTCGAGCACCCCTCACTTCTGGCTCAAATCAAGCCATACTTTGGGATGCAGCATGATATATCCGCGCATTGATGCGCCTGCATGCTGCACCTCAGAGTGCTTGCATGTGCGCTTGCAGCACCACACGTCCCTGGCTCACAAAGCCCGTCAGGGGATTCAAGCTGGCGAGGCCCGTGCCACTGCATGCACGCGCGCGAGGCCGCGGGGCCGCACCCGTGCCGTAGTCCATCACTCGCGCGCCACGCGCCAGCTCTGCGCGCTGCACGGCGAGCCAGCGCAGGCAGAGACGCGTGGTCGAGTGCTCGCCCGTGCCAAACGCCAGCCCGGGCTCCAGGCGCACGCTGACCGCGCGCGCGTCGGGCGCCTCGCACCTGCCGACATGCGCCGGGGCAGCTGAGGTGGGTATACGATTAGGATAGGGTATTGGGCACCTCGCACCTGCCGGCATGCGCCCAGGTAGCTGGGGGCAGCTGATGAGGTGACAATCTTATAATAACGACTTAACCTGCCGTGCTGACACGGCGGCACCACTGCATGTTGATATACAGGACATAGCGCTGCGCCTTGCACATATTACAGCAGCCGGTTGGTGGACTCTTAACTCTGCTGCAGCCTGGACCTGTTTCAAACGCTTGACAATGAAAGCAAATGTTTGCAGCCTACAGCCTGCTGTCACAGAGCTACGTCGCTGGCCGGGGTCGCCGCACCAGTTGGGAACGATCCACAGCCCGTCTGCGACCTGGCTCGGGCGGTAGCTGTCGCGGATGCTCTGCACCCACTCCTCTGCCACTACATCCTCCACCTGCCACAACGCGCGGCTCATGGGTTGCATGCAGCAGGTCGATCCAGGAAGATGCAGCACCCTGGAAGCAAGCGGCGTACGCCTACTAGTCTGCATGTCAGTAATGAGCTAGCTGCAGCAAGTACTCAATGTCGTGCTTTTATAAATTTCGCAGGTCATAGTAGGACACTGCTGGTCAATCAGATGCATGGTTGGTCCAATGCCTGGCAAAAATTTAAAAGCCTGACCTCTGTGACGTTCTCTCCAGCTCCCCAACCCCGCGTCGAGTATGTGGGGACCTGCCTGGTAGCGCAGCGGCGTGCTACGACCAGTCCAGGCTGCAGCACTGCTCATGGCGGCTGCCACGTCTGCAGCCGGTGGAAAGTCTGCCGTCACCGTGCAGCGGTCCCAGACGCGGCGCTCGGCGCCGTCGGTAAACAGCGGCTGCTCAGCCGCCCCCTGCGGCCGGAACTCCTCGACGCTGCAGGCAGGAGCAACGCGAGTGTTTGAACATGCTGTGAGCAGCAGTGGCGTGTTGTCACAGGTTGTGGAACCAGTACCTTGGCAGACGTTCAAGTATTGAGCGTGAGCGCAAATCAAGCAAACACGCCCGACCTCTATACTCGTACCCTCGAGCAGGCCTGCTGCGTTCAGGCCGCCGCGCCTGGCTGAGTATGCGCCGGCGCCGAGAAGCACATCAACTAACTCATCAGCGCCGTCGCCCTCCACATCCTCCACGGTGCACCGCACGCTGCATACCTCCTCTTGCTGGACGCCGCCAGCAGCAATGCTCGCAAATGTGGCCAGCGCTGTGCTGCCAGCAGGCATCAGTGCGTGCACCTGCGCCATCGTGCTCTGCAGCGCCACGTCGCCAGCCTGATCAGCACTGCACAGCCGCTGACTGCCACGCAGTGCCAGTCTGGACACTATTCCTGCCCGGGCGAGCGCGGCGCTTGCATGCAGGCAAAGTCGGCCTGCGCTGCCACCGTGCAGGACGTGTGCCATGCTGCAGGAGGGCTCTTGCGTTGTGTTATAACGATATCCGTAGCCTCACTGCTGCAGCCCCCATCAGCCAACTTTGGCAGCACAGGCTTTCTGCCCCAACTGCACCCGGCTCAAGTGAGGGCCAATCAGCCAAGCGTGTGAACACAGACAGCTTTCAACTGACCTGTGTCTAGCGCCAAAGGCATTTGCTTGCAGAAGTGTTTTCACAGGCTGCGTATTAGTGCAACAAGTGCTGAGCGCACATGGCCTGCGAGAATGAGGACATTCCTCCACCACCTCCAGAGTGGCCACCGCCGGAGAAGCGCCTGCGCACTGCAGGCAAGGTCATGACACTGTGCTGAACAAGGCGTGTGGGGGGCACTGCGCCTTGTGTGGCCTGGTCACTGGCCAGAACTCAAGGTGGTGTGCCCGCGCTGCAGGTGGCGAGGGCGTCGCTGCCAGTGGCGGCGCTGAGGAGCCCTCAGGCGTGGATGGCCAGGCTGGTGCGGCGCTGTGCAGCACCGCGCCTGGTGGTCCGTCTGTGCTTGCAGGACGGGGCACTCACCGCCTTTGCTGAGCAGGCGGAGAGGACCAGGTGGCGGCCGCGCTCGCAAAGATTGCGGAGCACATCGGCAGCGCCAAGAAGTTCCGCCGCGCCGCGCCGCTCCTGCGGCAGCTGCTGCAGGACGGCAAGGTGCAGCGACGCCATGCCGACTTGCTCTTCACGGTGCGGAGCCCTGGCAGCTCACCTGTGGGTCAAGGCAGCGGCGGTCCCAGCGCCAGTGCGCGCAGGCCGCCCTGCACCAGGGGCGGTGCTTCGGCGCGGGCGGTTGTGGATTGTGGCAGGGATGACTTAGGAGTGCGGAGCCAGCGGGTTGGAGCACGTCGCAGGCTCAGCAGCAGTGGTGTGTTGCACGCCCCCTCCTGTGGCGCCGGGAGGCTGCCTCGTGCTGAGCGTGCATGGCCGCGCGCTTGCCTGGCGGTAGCCTGCCGTTGGGCCTGGTGCTCGCGCACGGCCTCAGGCGACAGGCCCCCGTGACTCTGGCAGAGACGACCACGTTGTGTTAAAGAGATGTGCCGGCTGCCACCGATTTTGGGGAGGCTCCCAAGCTCGCGTCCTTGTAGTATATGTGCTCACGCTGTTTCGTGGCAGGCGCTATGTGCGGCGATGCGGGAGCCTGAGCGCGCGGTGGACCCCGCGCTTACCAACGAGTACCAGAAGCTGTTCACGGCGGCCAGTAAGTGCGCTGAGGTGCAGACCCTCATTTTCCGTACCTCCGTGTCTGCCTGCTGCTAGTTATCCGGTTCTCAGGTAGATCACATCGTGGCATAAAAGCATAGTGTATAAATCTGAAGACACATGTCACCGTTGTATGTATCAGTGCGAGGCGCGTGTCTGCGTGCCGTGTGCACCACTTGTGCGCGGCTGTGCGGCAACGTGACGCGCCGCAGCCCGCGCGCAGCTGTTCAGCCCGCGGCAGAAGGCGCAGCTGGACGTGTACGGCGTCTGGGGCGTGCTGCGCGGGCAGCTGCTGACTGACGACTCGTTCGTGTTTAATCGCGTGCTCACGCGCCTCAAGGCCAGCGTGGCCAACTTGGCGCCTGCAGAGGAGGCTGATGAGACCGCGCTCGCCGCCGCACAGGCGCGTGCGCCCTCGCCCGGCCCGTCAGGCCAGGCCCTGCCTGCTGGGCCCGCAGGCCTGCTTTGTCGGGGCCACTCTGTGAAGATCCTCGCGGCGGCGGCGCGGCGCAGGCGCACCTGAAAGAAGCGCACGCGGGCGCGGCGGCGCGGGTGTCGGCCAGCGCCGGCGCGCTGGCGGCGGCCGCAGCGGCGGCGCCCGGGGCGCAGCCTGGCGCGGCCGCGGCCGCGACCGAGCCCGACGCCGAGGCTGATCCCTTCAACCTCGATGCAATCATGGCGCCGCCGGCGCCCAGGCGCGCGCGCGCGCGCAGCACTGCGCTGCATGCTGACGCTGCCGAGCGGGCCGCTTGCATGCAACTGGCGTGTTGCAGGACGAGCGCAGGGCACTGTGTGGGCTCAAAGAACATGCCGCGCCGCTCGCGCACCCACGCACGGACCCATGCATGGGCGCCTGCCAGCTGCCTGCACGCTCTGCATGACACTTGCACAGAGCAAGCGTCGGGCGAGCCGCACCATAGAGCGGCCGCCCGCGCGCAGGACCTGCTACGTGCAGACCGAGTGCGCAGCGCTGCGCGGGCACAGAGCGTGCGCCGACGTCGCGCCTTCCCCCGCCAGGCCTGCTGCCTGAGGCGCGGCGTGCGAGGCGCAGGCCCCCCGAGGCGCCGAGGCCCGCCGGGCCGGCGGGCGCGGCCGCGCTGCGCGTGCGTGAGTCCGGCGCGCTCAAGCGCGCCGCGCTGCTGGACTGCCTGGACACCGCGCGCGGCTGCTACCGGCACGCCTGGGCGCGCACGTCGGTTGACCTGGCCATCGAGGTGGGTTCGCGCGGGGCTGGCAACCCCATGGCTGGCGCTCACCATGTGACGCGGCGTCCCGCGCTCCCGCTGATGCGCTGATGCGGCGGGGTCCCGGCGCGGGTGAGCGTGCAAGGCTGGCCGTGGCGACCGTGCGTCGCTGCCGGGTGGCTGGCAGTCCCGGCGCCGTGTCAGCTGTGTCAGCTGTGCCTGCGCATGAGAATGTTGTGAATAAATTGAGGGCGGCTTGCCGGCGCGCGCAGGAGGTGTTCAAAGCGCGCGACCGCTTTTGCGAATCGCAGCAGCCGCGCATCGACTCGCTCTGGCGCTTTGTGCAGGAGCAGCGCGTGCGGCGGCGGCAGGCGCGGCCGTCGCTCCTATGTGTGTGGGTTGGCGCGCATGCGTTGTGAGGGGTAGCGATGCGAGAGGGACATGCAGGCAGGCAGTGCCTGCTGCTGTGGCGCGGCGCTCGCTCTGGTGATACTGAGCTTGTGACCAAGTCGTGCGGGCCTGGTGCTCGCCCTGCTGTCGCATTGCCAGGACTCTGCCACACTGCCGTGCTGTTAGCAACCGCAGCGCACACAGGATGCGGTCAGGTCAGCCAGCGTCTTGCAGAGCTGCCGCGTGAGGCGCCAGCCTGCTGACTCTGGGTGAGCGGGGCGCGCGCAGGGCCCGAGCGAACGGGAGGCGCGGCGGGACGTGACGTCGTTCGAGACGGCGCGCGCGGAGTGGTCCCGCTCTGACGTGTCCATACGCGGCAAGGGCGTCGGCGCGGAGGGCGACCATGGGGTCGAGGTCTGGCTGGGCTGAAGCCGCATGACTTTTACACTTTCACGCACCACATACACGGGCTCCCGTGCGTGCAGCTGCATGCTGCACGCTTGTAGGTTTAAATGTGAGTGCAACTCTATTTCTGTATGTAGCCGGCCTGCTCGGTACACATGTGGCGGCCTTGGGAGGGCGTCGTGGCATGACCCTGTTGTGTGAGCTTAGAGCATGGGCAACACTATGGCCTGCTTGGACAAGCAGGCTGTTGTGTTGCCTCGCACAGCCATGACAGGTTCGGGCAACTGCCGCCTCGTGTGGTGCAAAGCGCTCATGACCACAGCTCTTCAACCGCATGGGCGCATTGCTGGCTCTGTGCGAGAAACATTGGAAGTGCGGGGGAGCAGGAAATCGAGTAAATTTGCGTCTCGCTGGCGCTTGGGCATCTGATTGTGTTTCAGACCAGGCCCGGCGCGAACAGGAGCTGTGTAACAAGACTGAACCGGTGAGCACAACATCCATGCAAAGCAAAGAAGCCGCCGACGCAGCATGTTCTTGGAGGTTCCTTGCTTTTGCATGCAGCCCTTGTGTTCCCCACCGTGGCGCCGTCCGTTCCTTGCCGCAGACTCCCGTTCACAAATCAATTGCGCTCCCTAGCACAATCAACTGTCCCGCCTGGCCGACATCGACTTGCAATGGCAAAGACCCGGCCAGGTCATTGCAGCCCTGCTCAGACTCTAAAAGTGCCCTACTAGCTCCAGACGCACTGCAGCAGCACCCGCTGTGGCCCCAACGCCGCGAGCCCCTCACACACCCCCAAGCAACCCCAAAGGTTGACTTCCAACCCTAAAGCGCCGCACGCAGTGCAGCGCGGCCCGCTGCCGTGTTCGCGCGGCACGCAGCAGCCGCCAGGGCATGGCCCCTGCACCCCTGTGCCGGCTGCAGGGCAGAGGCTCCGCGTTTCCAACGCACGACAGTCAACGCAAAAGCCTCCTGTGCCCAGCCCTCACCATCCTGCAAGTGCCCAGCGCGCATGCCCCACCTGCACGCAGGCCCTGTGCTGTGCATGCATGTAAGCATCCGGCAAGGCTACCAGGCATGCAGCGCATTTTACCGTCTACCAGTCACAGAGCGCGGCCGCACAGGCTGCCTGGCGAGGCACGCTGGGTCAGCAGCCTGCGGCATTCCCCGCCTGTTCGACTGCGCCACACACCCCCACCCGCCCCAGACCCTCCTCCGCACGCACGCCGCGCTCGTCGGCGCTCCCCGCAGCAGCGCGGCAACAGAGACCTGAACAAAGACCAATGGCTGCCAAGAGTTCTACAGTGGTTCAATTAGACCCGCGCGCGGCGCATGCAGCGGCCGGCCTGCCGAGGGAGCACTGCGCGTTCTCCGCGCGTGCGCCGCCAGCTGGCGCGCCCGCCAAGACACTGGCGCGCCTGAGCTGCGCACCAGGCTCCGGCCGCCTTCGCAGACCGCCCCATGCCAGCAGGGCGCAGCAGGCTGCGGCAACGCGGCGCGCTGCGCCGGCGCGCAACCGCAGGGCGCAGCACTCGAAGCGCGCCCAAAGCAGCCTCCAGCCGCAGCTCGTGCTCAGCGCGTAACCGCAGTGGCGCGGGTGGCGCGCGTCTCCGCGCTCTGCTGCCTACAGCCAGCAGGGGTGCTCGGAGTGGATGGCGCGGCGCGCGCGCCACACGGCGCTGTTGGCCTTAAAGCCGCCGCCAAAGCCCAGCTGCCACACGCGGTCGCCCCGCCGCACGCCGCTCGTGTGCTCCACATTGGCCAGAATGTACCTGCAGCCGGACAACGCGGGTTGGCCTTTCGGGGTGGCCTGCATTGTGGCGCAGCACGGTCGTGACATGCCGTGCTGCACCTCAGTCGCTAGACATGTCACACGCCACACACTCGTCATTCTTCACTGCAAACTTAAGCTTAGGCGGACGGCCCAGGCGGGGGTAGATTTAGGCTTTATTTGGGGTGACGGCAGGGTAGGCGGGGCGCGCCAGGTGCTGGCGGCCGACGTGTTGCCGAAGCGGTACAGTGTATCCTTGGACGGCTGCACCTGCTTGCCGGTCAGGCGCAGCTTCTCCTCCAGCTCGTCGATCACGCCCCGCCCGCCCGTGTGCAGCAGGAAGTGCTCGAAAGCGCGGCTGAAGTCCGGCGAGTAGCCCTTCACGGTCACGGCCTTCACCTACACCGCGCGCAGCGCTCCAGGTCGGGTGACTGTGCATCGGCCAGGGGGCGACCGGGCTGGTCGCCCCCTGCAGGTCGTGCCCCCTGCACTAGGGCTCGACATCTACCAGCCTGCAGTCCAGTGTCCCTGCGGTCCAGCGCTCCTGGCTGGCCGCACAGGCGCTCGCCACCAGTAGGCTCCAGGCACCACGCTTGAGTGCAGCAGTAGGCCAGCGCGGCCGCGGAAGCGGGAGATCGCCGCTGGCCCGCTGCAGTGCCACAGCAGCCAACACACATTGGCCTGAATGCAGGCGCCGGCGTCGCGGGCCGCACCAGCTCGCTGACCGGCAGCACCAGCGGCCCCAGGCGCTGCAGGTTGGCCTTGAGCGCGCGCCCGGCGACCGCGATCACGTTGCGGCGCAGGAACACGCCGCGCCCGCCCTCCGCGTCCTCGCCGTTGCCCATGCAGCCGAACGCGTCGTCCTCGGCGCCCAGGTGCGTGCGCACGCTGTGCGTGAGCTCGTACTTGGCGCGCGCGCGGTCGCGCGGCCTGCGCGCGTCGCGGCGGCCTCAGGACGCTAGCGCTGTCACCAGGCTCCAGGCGCGCCGCCCTTGCACCCCACTTGTATGCACTCATCGCTACAGTGGCTCCTTCAGAAGCGTCCGCTCAAACAGCTGCACACGAAGCAAACTGTTGACACGCATGCATGCTTTGGCATACCCTGTATCACTTCACGGCTGCACCGCAACCCGCGCATGCATGCCGCAATGCATGGCCCGGTCTTAAGAAGCTGGTTCATCTACCACCAGGGCTGGATTGTGGTCGCCAGGTAGGCCGGCTGCCCAGCAGCTTACTGGGTGTGGCAAGCGCAGCCTCCTTGTGATACACGGCGCATGTGGTGCACACTGAAACATTAATGCCAAGCAGGCCGCCCCACGTGCGGACGACGACGATGCAGCCGCGCCCACGCCAACGTGCTGAGGCGTGCAGCAAATCAGCCTTCAGGCGCGCCATGCACGCGAGCTCTCTGCCTGGCGCCGTGCGCGCAGCGCGGCCGCCCGCGGGCGCGCACCTGTTGGACATCACCGCGGCGGCGCCGCCTATCCGGAAGAGGCAGTTGCACACGAGCATGGAGCGGTCGTTGCCGACGTACCAGTTCTGCGTGATGTTCTCGTGGTTCACGATCAGCGCCACCGTGTTGGGCAGCGCCTGCGCGCGCCCGCGCGGCACGGCGGCTCGCATGCATGGCCCCTCGCAGCAGCGCGCGCGTTGCCGCCCAGGCAGACGCGGAGTCTGCCTGCACGGGCGCGATGCGCGGCTGCATGCGACGCTGCAGCCTCTTTTGCAAGCACCTGACTTCGCACAGTGTGCATTGCTGCTTATATATGCATCGCTGCTTATATGGTTCAAAACACGCTAGACACGCTAGCGCTCGCCAGCTCCAGCCGAGCTGTAACACTTTCACTGGCCGTCACAGCCTGCAGTGCGCACCTTGAGCAGGTGCTTGGCCATGTCGACGCAGATGAGGGAGGACGAGCACCCCATGCCGGACAGGTTGTATGTCAGCACGTCGCGCCGCATTTTGAAGTGGTTGACCAGCATGGCGGCCATGCTGGGCGTGGGCGCGAAGCAGCTGCACGACACAATCACGATGTCAACCTGCGCGCGTGGCGTGTCACGTGCGTCACGCGTGCGCAGCAGGCGGGTAGCCGGGGCGCAAAGGAGCCGCCGCGCGGCCTCTACTCATGCATTTTGCACAAGTCTGCATTCCCTCCTACACGGTGTACTTCTGGCACGCCTGCTCCGCACGCCTGCAGGCTCAAAGCCAGCCTACGACGCGAAAGGAGGCATGCACCAGCCAAGGCTTTGCAACGTAGCACAGAGGCGGGTGCCGGCGACCTAGCAGCCTCAGCGGCCTCATTTGCCAGGAACAGACGGGGCGAGCGCCACAAGAGTGGGACACAAGGCCGCCGCGGCACACTGTGCGCGCGGGACAGGCTGCCGCAGGCCGGCTAGCCCGCTGTCTTGACAGCAGATGCCAGTGGAGCTCCGAACCGCCACCGGCTGGCAAAACCGGCTGAGCCAGTACCGGGCGCGCGCCTCCTCAGGCCGCACGCCGGACTGGTGCATCGCATTCCCGGCCACGTCAAAGATAACCATCTCCGTCTCATCCGTAGCCTGCTTCAGCGTGGTCTTCATCGGCGCGCCCGGCTCCCGCATGGCCTGGATGCCGTCGCTCAGGCCCGTCTCGTCGCCCAGCCCCGAGCGCTCAATTATCTTCTCCATAAACTCCAGGTTGGCCTCGTTGAACACCTGCGCGCCCGCGGCGCCCGCGCTCAGCTGCCTGGCCGTCCGTGAGCTCCAGCCCCCAGCAGCACTCCAGGTATGGCAACTGCCTCCCCGCAATCCTGGTTCCGCGTCGCTGCATGCTTAGCAGTTCGCAGCCGCTATCAAGCCTAGGTCTCACTTCTTTACCCACCACAATGCAGCCTTGCTGAACACTTGCGCACCAAGCAAGTCTTACGGCAGCTCACCATCTGCTCACCAGGCCCTTATCATAAGGCGCGTACCCACCACAGGTAGTGCATGCATAACTCAGGGCCGATGCGCTTGCACAACAGAAGGGTGCGCGAGTACACACTTTTAACAGGTAAGCAGACCCCTGGCGTAAGCGAATCGCACCTGCTTGCTGCGCATGGCCTGCAGCAGCGCAGCGCGAGATGTCTTCAGCCTGCGCGGCAGAATCTGCCTCAGCGGTGCAAATCGCACGCGCATCAGTTGCCAGGCGTTCGGGTATGTCCAGGACCTGCTGGTGCGCTGTTGCGTTTTACTTGGCTTTGTTATGCAGCTTATTAGCTGCGCTCACATGTTGCAAATTGCGTACACAATGCAAGAGACGCGCGCACCGCTCGGGCGGGGTGAAGCAGGCAAAGTCCAGCAGGTACACCTTGCTGTTCGTCCAGCCCAGCGCATTGGCCAGGAACAGCCCCGCCGCGGTCACCGCCACCGCCAACGCCACCTGCACGACCGGGCGTCAAGTATCAAAACAATGCGCAGCAGAGCAGCGCTGCGCGTCGCATCGCACGCCTAGCTGCGCAGGAAGCGCACACCCAACTTGCGCGAGCGGCTGCGCACCAGCTGGTGAGCTGGCAGCTCCCAGAGCGGGCTGAGGTGCTGCCCTAATACACGCTCGCCGCCATGCCTCTGGTCCGCCTGCGCGCACCACACGCGCCGCACGCTGCAGCGCCGCCAGAGGCTCGCGGCAGGCACCCTGCCTTAGTAAAGCAGGCCTGCGGGGCACGCAAGTTTGCTGTAGCTAGGTGCGCGCATAAGCCCCCGGCGCCGCGGGCCCAGCCCAGGCCTGGTGAGCTTGTTAGCAACAAACAGGCTGCCATCCACCTAGTACTCTGACTAGAACAGGTCGGGCAGGCAGGGTTGACGTCCGCATGTTTCAAACCGTCTTGGGACGGGCTCGACGGCCCCGCAGGACCTCCACAGCGCACGGCCTGCTGCGAGCCGCCCCGAAAGCCTGGGAGCGCACCACAAGCAGGGCCAGGGCGGCCGCGCCCAACACCAGGCCAGCTCTCCTCAAGCCAGGTCCGAATCGCGCCCCTAGCTCCTGCGCCAGCCCTGCGTGACGATCGTGGCGAGTTATGCCTTGCCGGAGAAGCCCTTGTGACACGCCCAGGGCGTCTTACGCATGCTATCCCCCTACTGTACATGTTTCCGTGGCCTTATGCACGGACACCAAGCTACCGGATATGCTAGCTACTGCTGCAGAAGCCTTCTGTTGCTGCCGCAGGCCGGCGCCAACCCGTGCTCAGGGTGGTGTGCGCGCGCCTGCCATGACCGCGCACAGCCTTGCGTCAAATCCAGGGCCGCGCCGCTACCCGTCACGCACCCTACGTATCGCTACACGGCAGTTGCCATGCTCTGCTGGGCCCACGCTTGCACAATCTTGCTGGGTAGTGCTGGCAGAGCAGGGACAGATGGAGTCCTGCAACTTGAAGCTGGGGCGAAAGGCCCTGTAGGGTAGGCCCCTCAGCCTGAGGCCGGCCGAGTTGACTTCCCAACTACTGAGCCAAGTTCAGCAGCCTGCGATCAGCAGTCCTGGTGGCCAGATTATGGCTTGGCTGCGCAGACAAGGCGAGCCTCGCGCGGCGCTCCTGATCCTGGGCCTGTGCGCCTGGGGGCTGCAGGGGCAAGGGTACGCGGCGGCGAGCCAGCGCCGAGTGTTGCCAAACGCCCATGAGATGTCTATCGAGGAACCTGATGGCGGAGCAAGCCACTACTTCTTCAATGAAATCACCAATGAAGTTCAGTGGGACGACCCTGGAGGTGCGGTCCACTGCTTGCTGGCATCAGCAGCGCCCCACCTGCATGTTCCAGAGGCTCCTGCGTGCACCGCAAGCGCAGGCGCGCATGGCATCAAGACAATACTTGCAAAGTGTTATGAAGCAACGCTGCTGTGATAGTGTCATCTCACGATGCCGCCCAGGGCGTGTGTGCGCATGCCAGCCAAAAGCGCAGCCGCGCTCCCTGCTCCTTGCTTTGAGCCCTGGCGCGGAGTCTGCGCGGTGCATTTCTCAGGCTCACTGGTTCCACTCTCGCCGCACCCCGCGGGCCTTGCACCATGACATACAGGGCTGAGTCCCAGGCCAAGGGTGTGCTAGTATGGCGGAGTTCCAGGCCAGTGGTGTGCTAGCACCGGCAGTCTCCTGCCCTGGCGCACGACGCCTCCTGACGGGCTGATGTGCTGGGGCCAGACGTGCCGTACGTGGATGAGAGCGGCGCCAAGTACTGGCTCAGCCGGCACGGAGAGCACCTCGACCAGGACCCCCGGCACGCCCCGGCGCCACCTGCGGGGCGCTCAGCCTGACGGCCCGCGCGCAGAGGTCGCCGCCTGCTCTGCTGCTGCTCCTGCATGCCGTAAGAGTGCGCGCAGCAGTATAGCCACCCTTACAAAACGCGCCTGAGGTGAGCGCGGCCGCATGCTGCCAGCTCGCCCCCCGCTCTCGCCCCTACCCCACATAGGCCCGGCCCTGCTTTCAGGTAGCCTCAGCGAGGCTGCGCACGCGGGCAGGGGGCACCACTACCTGTGGGTGGAGAGCTACTCGGAGGAGCACGCGCGCCCGTTCTTCTTCAACCAGGAGACCAAGGTCAGCTCGTGGGAGCGGCCGCCCGACCTGGGTGCGCCACGGCCTGCCGCTGTGGCAGCGCTCGCGCGGACCTGTGTGGCTCTGGGTGGACCTCTATGACAACACTGCTTGGCTCTGGTCTGTGCGTGTGCAGAGGACAGGCTTGTTGCCCCGGCCCCCCCTCCCCCTCCCTTTGCTGGTGTTGGGTGCACACACTTTGCTGGTAGAGCCAAGCGTGGGTGTGCGCTGCGCGCGCAAGCGGCTCTGCCTTGCCGCGAATGGCCCTGGACCCGTGCACCGCCGCCAGGCGCTTGAGCGTGCACCGCCGCCAGGCGCTTGAGCGGATGGGGTGTGCAAGACCTGGCTGCGGGTGCGTGCAGCGTGGCGGAGGGTGAGCGCCAAGAAAGAGGAGCTCTAGCGTGGCAGCGCCTGCCCGCCCGCGCGCGCGCGTCCCAGCGCCGTGCGCCGGCGCGTGTGTCCGCTGCGCCGGAGGTGACCGGGCGCTGATGTGCTGTCAGCCTTGCCCAAGTTTTCCGCTAGCTTTGGTTTCGGATTGATGATCACTGCAACGCATGAGGTGGCGACTGCCGGTCGCCGGCTGCCCACGCGTGTCTAGTGTGTGTCTACATACTTTATCCAGAGTGGTGCGTGTATTTATATACGGACGCGGGGGCACAGCAGCGGCCTGTGTGCCTGCAATTTGCGCGCTGAGGTGTTTGCACCTCAACTAGTGATCAGCGCGATGCATGCAAGGGCTGCAGTCTGAACAACATGTCCAAGCTGTGCCTTGATCATTTTATATACTACATCTGCATGATCCTGTGCACAGCTGACAATGGGTTTTTTTTTGTCACTGGTTACATGCCAGGTTTAGTTGGTATTGTGACACTCGACTATCAAGCACAGGAGTGAGCAGGTCTGCGTTTAGTACGAAGAAGGCACAATATCTCGGGGTTTGGACCTGCAGACCTTCCATGCGTCAACGTATCTTCCTTCCATGCTCTGTGACACGCTGGGCGATGCTAATACAGACGCTTATGGAAACTAGACCAGAACAGTCATACACTAAGAGTTGGCATGCAGCACTCTGTGCTAGCAACACAGCACTGTGGTGCACAGGCTGCCATAGCCCTAGCCTGCCTCCGCTCACGCTTGAAAAGTGGCCAGCAGACTCACTCTGCCCATCTGCCATTCAGCTTTTTGATTTGAAGCATGACCGACACTTCCAAGTACAAACGCCTGCACCTCACTGTAAGGCTTGGGCCAAAACGGTCAGGGCCAGAGTGCGCAGCCCCGCGCACATGAAGGCCCCACACCCAGCCACCGGGACGGGCTGCCAAGCGCAACGCGAGACACGCACCTCCAGCCGCTCCCACGCTCTGATCGACGCGCAGGGGCGAGGGCGGAGCTCTGATGCCGCTCGGGCTACATACCCAGCAGAGCAGGCCAGACGCCCGGCCTCGGCACGCCCGGACCTCAGCGTGCCCGGCCCTGACCCTAGACGCCTCGCTGGCAGCCGGTCATGGGCTGAGCAGGCCCAAAGCCATCCGTCCTGCTGCGCTCGCCGCGGCCGGGGGCAGGGCCGCCGCTCGCCGCCGCCGCAGGACGGGCGCCGCGCACGTAGCGGGCGGCCGCAGGCGCGCGCGCTCAGGCCAGGCTCCAGAGCTCCATGCGGCCGACCTCAAACTCCTCGCTGCCCACCAGCACGGGCTGCCGAACGTCTCGCTCTCGCCGCTGCCGCCGCAGGCACGGCCTCAGGCCAGGCTCCAGAGCTCCACGCGGCCGACCTCAAACTCCTCGCTGCCCGCCAGGCACGGGCTGCCGAACGTCTCGCTCGCGCCGCTGCTGCCGAACGCGAGGTCGCCGTCCAGGCAGAGCGCGTACGCCGGCGCGCCGCCCAGCGCCATGCAGTCCGGGCGCCCAAACTGGAAGAAGTCATTGCGCACGACGCGCATGCGCTTCTGGTGCCAGCGCCAGAACGCCGCGCGCGGCTGCGCAAGCAGGTGTTCCGGTCAGCATGCGTGATTGCCCAGACACAAAGACCGAGCGACAGCGAGCCTCAGCCAGGTCGCTCCCTGTCAAGGTGAGACGGGCGCATGCATGCCAACGTACACTCCTGGCTGATCGGGGCACAGCTCGAGGCGTTGCCTGCTTGCACATGCTGGAAGAGCGTGCTCCTCGCCTTGCGGCGCACCGGTGTTGCACCTGGACGGCCTGGATAGTGTGGAGTTGGAAGTGCAACTGGATCAGATGAAGCACAACCATTAAGCGCAGTTGGAGGTGCAAGTGGATCAGATGGAGGACAGACACGGGCTCGGAGCGCGCCCACGAGCCGCGCCTGCAGCTGGAACACAAAGCTCTCGCCGGTGCCGTAGTACCGCGGCGCCACGCGCCAAGCCTCCGCGGTGAAGCAGCCAAACACGGCGCCCCGCCGGTCGCGCACCACGAGCACGCAGGGCCCCCGGTGCTCCGACGCGCGCCTGCGCGCCGTGCGCCAACGACGGTGCGACAGGGCCGGCGAAGCGCACTGCGAGGTGGCGTCCGCAAGCTCGCGCTGCACTGCGCAGGCTGCTTTGTGCAGCAGGCTATGCAAGCAGTTGACCGAGTAAGCAGCACATGTACAATCGATGCAGAGCTGGGTCTCTTGTGTGCAGGTCGCCCAAGCACCGCACGCCAGGCACAGCTTCACGCAGGCACGCGTCGGCCCGCCGCGCAGGCAGTGCTCCCAGTAGTTTAAGCGGGCCTGCCTGTACAGCGTCCCGAGGCTGATGCCGTCCCGCGCGGTCGCGTAGAGGAGCCGCCAACGCCGCCAGCGGTGGCGCAGCGGCACCGCGGCCGCCAACGCGCACAGGTGCGCGTCCTCCAGCAGCGTGGAGCGTTCGCTGGTGCTGGGCAGGTAGTCGCCTGCAGCCCCCACACCAGCGCACTGACGCGCGGGCTGCAGCGACTGCCGCTGCTCTACCCCAGAGCTCCGACTCCACCTCACTATGGGCCAGAAACTCTATGTCACATTTCAAACGTTTGGGCATGCCAAGGGAGAGCTGCAAAAAGAAGAAGCACGAGCCCGCGCTGGCGCAAGGCGCTGCTGTCAGCTGCGCACAGGGGACGCTGGCGCCTGCAGAGCATTGCGCTCAGAAGCATGCACCCCGCGTGCTGCCAACCCCGTGCGCTGGCAGGGGCGCGGCGCACCTGGCACCAGCGGCTCGCCGTCGACCTGCGGCCCAACCTCAGCCGCCTCCTCTGGCGTGGGGCCTGGCGGCCGCGGCGCGGCGCCGCTGAGCAGGTGCGCGCTGTCGCCGCTGCCCGGCCGCGACCCCGCCCCCGCCGCCACCAGGTGCGCGCCGTCGCCGGGCGCGCCCGCCGCGCCGTTGGCGTCGCGCTGCGCCGCGTCGCCGCGGGTCCAGCCCTCCGAGCCGGCCTCGCTGTACTCGTCCTCGTCGGAGCCGCGCCCGGGGTGCGCGCAGCCCATGTCGCCCTGCGAGCCTATGAACGCGCTGACGGCGGCCCAGTATGTGGAGAACGCGGCCTGCCGCATCGCGGACGCAAGCGTGGGGCCATCGTCCTCGTCCTGCACCGACATCGGCTTGCGCGCTCGGCCGCCCTCAGCCCAGCAACGCCGTGACAGGTGCTTCCAGCCCCTGACCAACTGGCCTCGTTTTGCTGGACTTCCTTGTGTGCACAGGGTACTGAGCAGGGTTGATGCAGACTCGGCAGCTCGACCCCTGAAAGTGATATAGCGGTAAAGGGATCCACCGCTTGCGTTTTGGCTGTGGGTGGCGGTAAGCTGTGGGCGACGTCTTGGCGCCGTCGGGAGCAGGCGCGTCGCGCGCGATGGAGTCCATGCTGCGTGAGCTGCGCAGCCTGTACCACTCGCTGTACGTACGACTGTCGCACGTCTTTCGCGTGCGCACTCTCTTCCGTCACAGGCAGCTTGGCTGTTGTCGGGCCTCGTGCAGCAAGCATTTGCTCCCTCACTTGTGTGGGGGCCGCAGCTGACGCACCGGGCTGAACTTGTGTGAGCTACGCAATGACTCAGTCGCTAGTCTGCCTCAGCTGAGCGCGTGCCGCTGGCACAGTCGGCGGGAGCCAGCGCTGACGCGCTGCGTGCGCTCCGCAGGACTGCCCGCCCGGCACGCTGCAGCTGACGGGCGTGCTGGGCCTGGCAGCGGTGCTGTACGGCGTGTACGCTGTCCGCAACGTGGGGCGCAAGCCCCACGGCGGCGAAGGCACGCCGCAGCGCGCACGCTGCAGTGCTCGCTCCTGCCGTGTGCGGCGCGGTCATGCCTGCTAAGCTGGGGGTTGCAGTCGGCTGATAGAGCTCTGACGTGCGCTGCACCTGCAGCACACCGGGGGCATTTGTCCTGGCAGACAGAGCTTATAGTGGCAAGTGGCGACTGGCTGAGCAAGTGCATGCCAGAAGCGCCCCACTGGAGCGGCCGCGTGTATGCGCAGGCGCCGACGACCTGTCCAGCGCAGCGGCGGGCGCGGGGTACTCGGGCGGCAACGGAGCGGGCCCCAGCACAACGGCCGGCGAGGCTCGCGCTGCCGCGCAAGCGGGCTCTCGGGCGGCGCCACAGGCCGCTGCGGCGCCGGCCCAGGTGCCGCGCCTCGTCTTGGGAGCCGCGAACGCACACACCCCGGAGCCAGCGCCGAGAGTGGCCTCCTGAGTGCTCCGTGCTGCGCCCAGCTCATACAGTCAGGCTGGGCTGTGGGAGGCCTGATCGCCCGTCCGCCTAGTTGGTTTCCCAAGCCTTTGCATGCAGGGCAGCCAGCTGTCACCAACGCTACTGATGCTGTGCCAGGGTGTGGCAGCCATGCGTGGCCACATGCCCACTTGCCCAACATGGCCAAGAAATTGTGTGAAGCACCGCCTCCAGGTTGACAGCTGCGCTCGGTGTTCACGCTCCTGCTCGGCCGTCGCCGGCTGCTTGGTTCCGGCGCGCGGTGGGCCGCGCGCCTGACCAGGTCGCCGCAATTGCGCGCAGGCGGCGGGCGCGGGGCGTGCGGTACGGGCCGCGCTGGCGGGCGTCAAGGCCGTGACGCTGTCCGCGCCGGGCGTGCTGCTGGACGAGTGGGACCCCGCGGAGCTGCAGGCGCGCCCGCGCCGAGCGCCCTTGCATCTGAAGATGCACGTGGAGCCGTTGGCGGCGCGGGCTGCAGTCCCGTGCGGGCGTCGCCGGAGTTGTGTCATCACAGGCAAGGAAGCCTGCTTGGACGGCGTGCCGTTCTGTGGCGGCGAACATGAGCCGGGTTCGCGACAGGCTTGTCAGTGAGCGCGGCGCGCCTTCCCTGCCCCAGCACGGCTCCACAGGCGCCTGCCGGTGCCGGCGCAGGACGGCGCGACGCTGCGGCCCGACGCGGCGGCGGTGGTGGCGGAGCTGGCGGCGGCCGCGCGCGTGTACGTCGTCTCGCACGTCTGCGACGACGTCGGCGAGGCCACCGTGCGCGGCGCGCTGGAGGCCGGCGGGCTGCTGGGCGGCGCCGCGAACCAGGCGCGGGCGGGGCTGCTTAGGGTGTTGTGGTAGGGTAGGTCAGGGTTGTCACCATACAGGCGCCAGGCAGTTGCGGCGGTGCGCGTGCGCGCTGTCTCGCAGAGCGCCGCGCGCCTCCCGTCCTTGCGGCACCCGACCGCACGCCCGGCCTGTGTCCTGCTCCCTAGCTCTGCCTAGCTCTGCCCTAATACTACCCTGGCTCTGTCGCTGCGTGCGCGCAAGCGCGGGCGGCGCGCGGCGCAGGTGCCGGCGCACCGGCTACTCTTCTGCAGCACGCTGGAGGGCAAGGTGTCGATTGTGCGCCAGCTGGAGCCCGAGCTGCACATCGACGGCCATGCGCAGACGGTGCGGCGCCCTCCACCTGCTCCCGCCTGGTCTGGGGCTTGCCTGATTGCCTTAAGGAGTGCGCAATTACCCGCACTGGCCCCAATAGCCGCCTCATTGCGGAGCGCAGCACGGCAAGGAGGGCAGGCAAGGGTCGACGTCAGTGGTGCCTGCTGCGTAATGTTGACATCGCCCTGCGATGCCCCGCACCTACTTAATATCTAGCCATGCCACCCGTCCCCCCATGCCAAGCGCCCATTTGACCTTCTCACGGCGCCAGCGCTGCTGCGCCAGAGACAGCATGCGCTGTTCATGCACGCCGGGTTGCGGCTCATGCGCTGGACTGCGGCTCACGCGGCTGCCCGAGCGCGCAGGTCGAGGACCTGAAGCGCTTCATGCCGCAACTGCTGCATGTGGTGCGCCCGGGCGCGCGCGCGGCGGCCGCGCACTTCCCGAACGTCAGCGCGGCCGCGTCGCTGGCGGCGGCCTTTGGCGCGAGCTGAAGCCAGAGGCAGGGGCCGGGCAGGAGCCGGCGCGGCGTCTGCCTGGGCGGTCTGTACGTGTTGAGATGTGCGTTCGTCCTCTGTGCGATAAATTCAGTGAGCGGCGCTGCCTGCAAGCTGCAGGACAGCGAGGCCCGCAGTGCCCTGAAGCGTGGTGCGTGGCAGTCTAGTCTGGCTCTTGTACGCTTTTGGTCTGGGTGAGGGGTGCTGCATGGTCAGTGTTGGCTGAACAGTGGCGTGAACATGTGATGGAGGTCCAGGCGTGGTGATGGCGGTTCAGGCGCGGTCTCATGTGCAACGGGGACTGCAGGCAGTAAGCTTGGCAGTCAAACTCCAGTTGCAGCTGTGCCGGCGGGCTTTGCGACGGACGAGCTATGCCGATACCACAGCAATCAGCGAGCAAGCAAGTTTTGCACGACCGTTCCAGGCTGACTGCCTGCAACCTCAGCTAGCGTGCCTAATTCGCACTCACGACAGGGACAGCGCCTCATCATTGGCCCGCGCTCCGGTTACCAGGTCCTGTGCGTCAAAGCTGCGTGAGGCCCGTCCTGGCATGGGCCTTGCATGCATGCAACCCGCATCACCACACCCAAACAAACATGGAGCCCACAACACATTAGGCATCACTGCCACCATGTCAATATCGTGTTCACCAGCCCCGAAGCCACACAAGCTTTCCAGGCGAGGGCGCATGCGGGGCACACATTCACATGCGCACCGCCCACCTCCACACACTTCATGCGCCTTGTTGTATGAGACCTGCATCCCGGGGCCTGGCGGCGTGCGCGCGCCTGGTAGAGCGCGTGCGTGTCGCTGATGACGCGGCTGGCCATAGCCGCGCCGAGCGGCGCGCCGCCGTACCCGAACGCGCTGGCCGGCTTGCCGTCCGGCAGCTTGTAGTCGCGGAACCAGACCATGACGCGCTCCAGCTCGCCCGGGAGCTCGCTGCGCGGCCGGAAACCCCGCCTAGGGCCTGGGCGCCTGCAGGCAGGCAGGCGTTGACCACACCAGGAGCGCAGCGGCAGCGCCTGATTCTGACCCTAACCTGACCCACTATGCACGCATGTGACGCGCGGGGCTGCAGCGCCCAGCGCGCGTGCGCACGCATGCGCGCCACTGAGCTGCTCTGCGGCGCTGCGGGCTGCGGCGCAACAGGGCAGGGGGGCCGGCAGTCACCGCTCGACGTCGGCGATGTCGTGCAGGCGGTCCGCGAGCGCGTGGTCCGCGCACATGCAAAGCACCTTCCAGTCTGCGCGCGCCCGGGAATGTCAGAGTATGCGCGCGCTCGCCGAAACATGCGTGCTGTGCAATTTCAGCTTGCACAACTCGCGCGCTGCTGTGGACTGCTGCTGTGCTGCTGCCCTGGCAGGCCATGCATGTTGTGCAGAGTGGCAATCAACCGCCTACGGTTCAAGCAGCCGCCTGAATATTACCATTGCCGGGCCCCGGCCCTATCCTGCCAGCGCAGGACGGCGCGGCGCGCGCCGAGCTCGCCCTCGTCGATCATGGCGAACGCGCCGAGCGCGCGCACGCGCGTCACGCTGCCCGCGGCCAGCTGCCGGCCGCCAAGCTCGACGACGTCCAGCGGGTCGTTATCGCCCTGGCCCCGCATGAGCACAGGGCCTGTGCAAGTCTAGGGTCTGTAGCCCTGGCGGCACGAGCACGTGCTGTTGTCGGCCGCTGCAGCAGCGCCTCAGGCTGACTGCCCTGCCGGGGGCTGCATATTGCGCCCGGGCCAGGCTCGGACGCGCTTCAGCATTAGGGGGGACAGCAGAAGTGGGGAAGGACTAGGGACTGTCAGCGCTGAGATGCTCATAAACAGGCCAGCACAACTGCCGCTGGTCACAGGCACGCCATGCCACAAGGAGCTCAAGTGCACAGTGTATGGTGAGGCTCGCAGCGGACACGCGCTCGCGCTGCAGTGTGCACGCGCCTGGGCGCCTGTCCGGTAACGGGCTGTCCAGGGGCAGGCATGCAGCTGGCACGCGGCACAGGGTGCATGACAGACAGCAGACGCGGGCGCGGACCGCGAGGTTGGCGACGGCGGGGTTGCGGTGCTGCGGGTCCTCCCACGTCTGCGGCCGACAGGCAACCCTCTCATGCCCTCACGCTCTCCGCCTCAGATGTAGACCCAACAATGCGCTTCCATCTCCTGCCGCACCCTCCGCAGCGGCCTCCCCTACAGACGCAGTGCCACGCAGGGCAGCTCACCATCTCAGCGCGTCGTGAGTTAGGATGGGCGCTAGGGTAAGATTAGGGTCGGGGTTGAGGCGCGCCTGCGGCAGCATGCCGTAGTTCCAGGGGATGGGCTCGTGGTACGAGCGCGGCTTGCCCTTCTTGGCGTCCTGCTTAAGGGGCGTCCCCTTCTCGCCCTGCGCGCGCGCGCACGCGCGCGCCGTGCGCTGCAGCAGCTGCTGCTCATGCATCGACGTGCGCGCCGGAGGCTGGGGCGCGTCGTGTGGGCGTGCCTACAGAGGCTGTGCGCAGGGCGCAGGCAGGAGGGCTGCATGGAGTGCAGGCAGGCAGGCTGCGTGGGGCGCAGGCAGGAGGGCTCGATGGGGTGCAGGCAGGAGGGCTCCATGGGGTGCAGGCAGGAGGGCGCCCGAGCGGCTTGTGGGGGAGCGCACCGTAGCAACTTCGAGCTTGGCGCTGGTGTCCTTGGGGATCTCTGGGGCGGCACAGCAGTGCGGCAGGCCCCAGCCCATCTGTGTCACGGCTTCAAGTCAGGGCGCGGCCCCTGAGGAAGCCGGCCTCTCTTTCAACCGCGGAGCGTTGCGTCGGTCGCCAGACACAGCGGACACGCACCCTGCGAGAGCCTCCCTCGCACGTGGCACATGGCACATGGCACATGGCACATGGCACATGGCACAAGCGGTGCGCAGCGAGCAAGCAGACACGCACGGCCCAGCTCTGCACACTGACGCATGCTGACGGCGCACGCAGTGTATAGGAGAGCGCGCTGAGCGCAGCAGGCTTCCCGGAGAGGTGCGCAAGCTGCGCACCGCAGACAAAGTTGAGCGTGCCGTCGGCGTTGCGCAGCGGGATGTCGTGCCAGGGAGACACGTCCCTGCCGTTCTCCTGACAGGGCACAGCCAGCCATCATGCTCACCCCTGCAAAGCTCAGGCGCTGTGCGAACACGCGGCTGCTGGCTGGGTCCTGGGCGGCGCACACGCTGTTCTATCGGCCGCTGACACCAGTGCTCTGTGATGCAAGCGCCCATGTTACGTAAAACGCTCATTCAGAGGCCCCACTGCAGCACTCAGCGCTGCTGAGCTGCATGTAATACCAGGGGTTCTTGCAGCACGCCTGCAGGAAGATGCGCCGCTCCAGCGTACCCGGCTCGCCGACGTCGCGCGGAGCGTAGCAGCCCCAGCCAGCGCCCACCGTGCTGCATGCGAGCGATCTGGCGTTCGGCATGCTGACAATACCCAAGCAGTCACACATGCCCTGGCAGGTCTCAGTGGCTGTTGTGGCGCCGCACTGCATCGTCCAGAGCAGCTGCGCCAACCTTGCGCTGGAAACAGGGTCCGACTACGGACCTGGCGTCGTGCACGGGAGCGGCGGCCGTCATCAGCAGCACGCCCGAGTAGTGCGGCGTCAGCGCGGGCCCGTCATGCGCGCCGCCAGCTTGCTGCGGCTCTGACAGACAGCAGGGCTTCGCATTATGCACTGTCTGTCTGGCAGCTTCAACAGACAGTGCGTGGGTCACCACCAGTCACCACCACTGCACAAGAGCGCATGCAGGACGAGCAAACTGCAGGGCATGTCCTCAAGCTCTTTCCATGCCTGGCGGAGCAGCAGGGGCGCTTTGCATGCACAATGACAGCCTGCACTTGCCATTTGCGCCGTCTGCGGGCAGGCCGAACAGGTCGGCCAGGACGGCGCTGCGCTGCGAGGCCGGCAGGCCGGGCACGAGCGCAGCGGCCCAGGCGTCAGGGTCAATGTCGTGCGCTGGCAGCGGCGGCGCGCCCGGCGCGGCCACCACGCGCGCCAGGCCGCAACTGTCATCCTGGTACAGCCTGCGCGCGGCGTCGTGCGGTGACCTGGACAGTGCTGGACTCAGCAGCGACGACACTCCTTGGCAGGCGCTGCGCTCGCGCTCGGCAGCACCAGGACAGCAAGCTGCCGCGCTGCACTATGACCATAGCATACAAAGCAGCCTGTGCAGGCCCGCACACCCACCCAGCCTCCAAGCAAGCAGTTAATCATGCTGGAAGCTGCGCGCACCACCGTGGGCGTGCACAACGGCCAGGGCAGCCTGAGTGCACGGGTGTTGCGAGCGCATTGGGTCAAGCACTGCGGTGCAACAGTTGCGCACCTGTACGTGACATCCACAAAGCTTGCAGCGTCCGCAGCTCCGTCACCATTCAGGGCGTGGGCGTCAGACAGCACATGGAGCAGAGTGGCCCGCGCTCTGAAGGAGGCCAGGCGCGTGGGCGGTTGCTCGCTGTCTGGCTGGGCACCGCTCAGACTGACGGCCTTGGTGAGCATCATGATTGGTGGTGCCTGCGCCGAGCAGCCACGGCTTGTTGCAGCTGATCTTGTACCACGGGGAGAAGGTCCCGTGCCGGTTCGGAACCGGCAGCTTCGCTTTAAAGCGCCGCCATTTTGTGTGAACAGGCAGCGAGAGAGCAACAGCACTCGCTGTGCGCGTGGTGAGCACGACGGGCAGACTTGTTTAAGGGCAACGGTGTGTCAAGGTTGCCGTCGCCAGCACGTGATCGCTTTGAGCTTCCTCGCGTGTGACGGTGTGTCGGTTGTGTTTGAAGACACATAAAGCAGAGCACAAGCGGAGGTCGTCAGCTGTCGGTGTGTACTTCGCAGCTTAGGGCTGCTGTAGGGCGTCTGGGCGCTCTCCAAGGCTCATCTCAGCCTGCCCGCACGCCCGCACTCCCCTACCAATTGCTTCAAGCAGAGCTAGTGCGCAGGTATGGTGCCGCGTGCAACCATGCCTGCGCCCGTACAGGCCGCACCGGTGCTGCTCAACCTGCGCTGTGCTGTGGCGAACCACGCACCGAACAGACGGCGAGGCGTGCGCGCCGCAGCAGGGAAGCTGCCGAGCACGGGCTACTTTTCGGACGCGGACCCCAATGGCGCGCTCCCTTACCATCTCTGTTCGAAGCTGAGCACCTGTGCAGGCACACCCACGCCTTGCTGAACAGGCTGCCATGCTGAAGGTATCGTGGCCTGCGGCAGTGGAAGTGTATGCGCCGCTGAGCGGCAAGGAGACCGGCGACCTCACCATCCGCGGCGGCCGCTACACGCCAGAGTTTATCTGGAACGTCAAGTGGCAGGACCAGGTGGGACGGTACTCTGACCAGGCGTTATTGAGGGGTAGTCTGTAGTCCTTCCTGGAAGAGCGCGCTGCTGCGTGGCGTGGTGTGCATGCACAGCAATGCGCACCCGCACGTGCTCTGCTGCGTGCGTGACTGTGTAGCTTGGGTTGTCGCAGCTGGACTATCAGGACTCCATGGCGAGGCAGCGCGAAAACGCAAAGGTGGAAAGCGAGCCGGAGCAGTCGGGCGCCCTGAGCTTCCGCCGCGTCGCCGACCTCAACAGGCAAGCCCCACCAGCGCCGCAAGCGCCTGCGCCGGACCACACTCGGCCGCGGCACACGCCGCAGCTGCTGCACAGACTGCCACACGAAGGGTGGCGTGCGCTTTGACGTGAAAGTGCCTTTGGCTAGATTCGCAGAAGGGGCACATCGAGGCGGGGCAACCGGTCGCGTGCGCCGCGTGAAGTCCTGTGCGCTGCGCGTGCGCGCAGCATCGACGTGGACCTGAGCGAGCAGCTGCGCGTCCGCAAGAACGCCAGCGCGCCCGCGCCGGCGCCGCAGCGCGCGGCCGACGCGGGGGCCGGCCCGAGCGCGGCGGGCGCCGCAGTGGCCGCGCAGCAGCGCGCGCTGTTCCGGCGCGGCCGCGCCAGCAGCGCCCACTTCGCCGCCAACCCGCCGAGCAAGGGCGAGGCGCGGCGCTGGGAGCGCAACAACCGCTTTGCCAAGCGGGTGCGTGCGCGCATGGCCGACGCTGTTAGCTCGCCTTGCTGCGGCTTGGGGGTGCTTTCCACTGGCTTGTCCCCCTTAGTATGCCAAGCGCATGTGTGCTGTGTAAGCGCATACGCCGCTCGGCGCGGGTGCGCGCGCCGCCTGTGCCGCGGCGACTGGTCCGGCATGCAGGGCTTCCTCTAAAGCTGTCCGAGGCGTCTTGGTCTTTTGAGCCAGCGCAGAATGTCCTGCGCTGCAGGGGATGAAGCCTCGTGTACGGCTGTCCGCTGCCCTCTGGCACGCTGTTGCATGCGTGCGCATCAGGCGGCTGACGCGCTGCCGGGGCTGCCCAGGTCGTGACTGCGCCCAGCGTGAATGTGGACGACGTGGCGGCGCGCGAAGCGGCCGCGGCCGCCGAGAATGTGCGGTACGGGCAGCTGAAGGGCGAGCTCATGCGGTGGGCGGTCGCGGCGGGCGCGTGCGGCTCGGGCGCCGTGTTCCTGGTCGGCTCCCAGGCGCGCAGCTGCCAGGGCCCCCAGCGCGCGCGCGTGCCTGTGCCAGGGCGGATAGCGAGGGGCCCTGCTGCACATGTGCCTGCCAGGTGGAGCCTGATGGCGCGCTTGTCTGACATGTACATAGACGGCTCGACCTGGGGCATCATCGCGCCTTGTTGGTGAGTTGGATACAGAGCAGACAATCGAGCAGTCCCGACAGCCGCAAGTGAGCGGCTCTGTGTAGCGGGTGGCGCTGCGCAGAACACAGCAGCCAGCCAGGCATGGTGAGCCTGCTTGTCACACTTGCACACGGCGGGCTCATACAGGCGCGCCTGACTGGTGCTTCAACCCAGCCCGCAAACCCTACTCCACCCGCCTGCGCAGGACGCCGCGGCGAGCTACGCGGCGGGCGTGGTGGGCGGCCTGGTGTACCTGCGCCAGCTGCAGCGCTCGGTGGACGGCTTTGGCGCGTTTGCGGCCGGCGCGGCCGGCGGCCAGACGCGGCTGCTCATCCCGGTCGCGCTCGCGCTGGGCTTCAACCGGTGCGCGCTCCCGCCGCCGCTGCCGGCCGCGCGGCCCCGCCGGCGCTGCTATGCCATCGCGCTTGTACAGGCTTGACAGCTGAGGCGCACAGAGCAAGTGCGTCACCAAAGGCGCGGCGCGCTCTGCCAGGCGCAGAGTGCGCCCCCGGTGCCTGCTGCTCGGGAGGAGCGCTGCAGATGCTGCCATGCCCAGTGGACGGATGGCCGCTTGTATGTTGCCGTACTCCAACTGGTGCGGCGACGACCCGCGGCGTGCGAGCGCGCAGGTAGAATGTGCTGGCGGCCGCGCCGAGCGGGGTGGAGCTGTTCTACTTGCACAGGCATTCCTAGCTCAGTCTCGGCCTTCGGCCTGTGAGCGCGCAGGTGGAGCGTGCTGGCGGCCGCGGCGAGCGGTGTGGAGCTTGCTACTTTTATTTACTTTTTTCTCTCTTTCCGCACCCCGCCCGTCGCCTGTGAGCGCGCAGATGGAATGTGCTGGCGGCCGCGGCGAGCGGTGTGGAGCTTGCTGCTTTTACGTACTTTTTTCTCTCTTTCCGCACCCTCTTTCACGACCGCCCGTCACCTGCGAGCGCGCAGGTGGAATGTGCTGGCGGCCGCGGCGAGCGGGGTGGAGCTGCAGATGCTGCCGCTGCTGGGCGGCTTCTTCACGTACAAGCTGGCGGTAATCGGCCGGTGGGCGGCCGGCGAGCTGGCCGCGTGGCGCGCGCCCGCTGCGGCGCGCGCCGGCGACGCGGCGGGGCACGATGCGGCGCCGGCGCCCGCCGCCGGCTCGAGCGAGGCCGGCGGGTACGACGCGCGGAGCGTGGACCGCGTATTCAATAAGGGCATGCTGGCGCGCTGACCCAGCCGCAGGAGGGTGTAGCGGCGGTTGCCGTTAGGGTTAGCCCAGTTCGCCCCGGCAGCCAGTCAGCGCGGGCTTTGGATAGCTTTTGTGCGCGGCCATTAACGGCATATGTGCAAAGTATGCACTGGAAAGAGAACCTGCAGTGCCAACGCATGGAAGTTCCGTAGTCGGTGCGGTGTACACTGATGTACGAAATTGATTGTTGCCGTCATTTGGGGAGAGGACCTGGTGATGCCTCTTGAGGGTTTGTGCCTGATATCAGCCGACCGTTGCTGCACTGCACTTTTTGGACATAAGGACGCCAAGTTGAGGTGTGCACACACGGACTGGTCTGACATGCGGATTTTGTTGTGCGGACCCTAGCGCGGCGATGCTGCCCCTTAGTGTGCAAAGTGCAAAGTTTGCAGCTGCGATGCCAGCTGGCCCCTCTGCACAAAGCACAGAGCGAGTGACTCGAGTTAGCTGTTGGAGTGAGCGAGTGAGTGGGCAGAAGCTGCCCTGTATGCTGCCGAGAAACGAGTTCAAATTAAATGCACGGCCACTATGGCGTCCACCAATGATGCAGCCTGCAAAACATACCACGGCCCTCCAAGCCTCTTGGATCACAAGCGCGCACAGCCGCAGCGCTGCCAGGGCAGGCAGCCCTAGCGTGCAACCCTGGCGTGCGCGCCCTCCGCACTGGTCATGCATGCTCAGCAAGGCGACGCTGCCGGTCGCCGCGCCTGTACGTCAGACTTGAAATGCGACCCACGGAACCCCCCCCGGATCCATACTGCCGCACAATGCGCTGGCACTGCTGCACAGCGCGAGCCGCCTGCTCGCCCCAGCACACACTCTGGCCTGCAGCCTGCAGATGCACGCCCTGCGTCGCGCATACGCCACTCGCACGCTCCAAGCGGCCGCGCGCCACCTGTGACGCCCCACCCTAGGCCTGATAGGTGCCGACTCCTAGCCTGCTGCAGGGCGCGCGCAAGCTGCAGGCAGCAGCACGCCCCTGCGGCCGGCTCGCTGGCCTCCCACGCAACACTCCCTCATACGCCTACCCCTGCAACAGCAAGCCGCGCAGGCAGGCAGTGCGCTGCCTTGGCCGGCAGGGGCCGCTGCGCGGCAGCGCGCGCTTGCTGCCGCCCACTGCAGCCCGTTCCTGCGCTCCGCCTCGCTCCAGCACCCTCTTTGAGCACGCTCAGCTGCGCAAGCGACCACAGCACCTTCAGGCGCGGCTTGGCGCTTGCCGGTGTGTCAGGACCTACCCACATAGTTCAAAAGGTGCATATCGTCAGACACACTAGATCGTATGCGCAGGCACTGCGCAACTTTGCCTCTGCCGCAGCACCTTAAAGCAGCTCGCTGTCTATGGCCGCAACGTGTTAATATGCGTCAGAGCGGGCCACACGCGAAACAGCATACGTGCTGCTTGGGCGGCACCTCTTGCTTGCGATGTTGCTGGACAGCCAGTCCAGGCCCTCGTACAAGCCCTCGCCGGAGGTCGCGCAGGTGCTCTGGATGTACCTGCTCGCCCGCACCGCTTGTCAGCTCAGGGGCGCGCGCGCCGGCCGCCGCGGACAACCCGCCGCACTGTCGCTCACGCGCGCCACGCGGCGCGGACGTAGGCATAAAGGCTCGGGGAAGGCACAGCGCACGAACGCCGGCTCCGGCGAGCGGACGCGCCGCCATCCCCGGCGCGCGCGTCTGCCGGCAAAGCCCTGACGTTGCGCGCACCAGTGGCGCTGGCGCAGCGAGTGCAGGCCGAGCTTGTCGGTGATCTCGGCGGCGTTCATCGCGTTGGGCAAGTCCTGCTTGTTGGCAAACACCAGCAGCACAGCATCGCGGAGCTCGTCCTGTGGCACCCCACGGCCAGCGGTGTCAGAAGGCAGCTTCAGGGCGGCCGGGCCCGGCCCGATCGGCGGTGTTAGGGGCGCTCGGCAGGCCACAGGGCCGGCAGCGGACGCCCCGCACCTCGTTGAGCATGCGGTGCAGCTCATCCCTGGCCTCGCCTATGCGGTCGCGGTCGTTGCTGTCCACCACGAAGATCAAGCCCTGCGTGTTCTGGAAGTAGTGCCTCCACAGCGGCCGGATCTGCGGGCCACAGGCCGCGGGGCTCACAGGCCCCGCCCGCTGCCGGTCACTTGCTAGTGCAGCAACTACAAGGCTCCGGGCTCCTACCTTGTCCTGGCCCCCCACATCCCACACAGTGAAGCTGATGTTCTTGTACTCCACGGTCTCCACGTTGAAACCTGGCGGCACGCGCGCGGGGCCCCGTTCGCGCCTGCTCGCGAACCCAAGCGCGCGGCGCGCGCTTCCGCAGGCTCGCCGCAGCGGGCGCACCGATAGTGGGGATGGTTGTGACAATCTCGCCCAGCTTCAGCTTATACAGAATCGTAGTCTTACCAGCTGCGTCCAAACCGACCTGCGCGCCGTGCCAATACGCAGGCGGTCAGCCCCTGCCGAAAGCTGGCTCGACAATCACGCAGCGCGCGGGCCTGCCGATGCGTCCGCTGCGCCGCTGGAGGCGGCAGCGGCTGCAGCGCGCAGGGAGCGTGCGGCGCACCATGAGAATCCGCATCTCCTTCTTGCTGAACAGCCGCGCAAACAGCTTGGTGAAAGCCAGCCCCATCTTGGCTGGTTGTGCGCGCCGACCGGGAACCTTTAGTGGAAAGTCTCTAGCAGTGGACTCGCTGAGTGAAAGCCCCTTTGAGCAAGGAGTTGGGTGTGGTACCGGGTACCCCACACAGCGAGCATACAAACATCTGTCAGAACAGCCTTGCACGAGCAAAACCTCGTCTGTGCAGTAGCGCTACCCCCTGATCCGTCAGCTTGGTGCAACAGCCATCGCTAGCTTGTTGCCTCGCTCCACCGCCGGCAATGCGGCCCCCGCCGCCGCGCAGGAAGGACTCTCTGCGCCATCAGGCGGCGCTTGGTGCCCTGAGTGGGTCCGCCGTACATACACCGCTCTGTGCGGCGCCCATAATTTGCCAGGCCTGCCCGCCTAATGCTTCTGCCTGTACGTTCAAGTGCTACAGTCTCTGGTCCATCAGGCGCTGCCACCTGGTCTTGACACGCTCCGTCGAGAGCCCCTTCACGTAACCCAGCCTTGTGCTCAGCGGCGCGGCGCGGCCGCAGGCACAATCCCGGACGGAGAGGCTGTCGGCGGAGAGGGCGGTGGTGCGAGCGGCGACGCGCCTGCAAAGGCGCCATTGATGGTAGTCGACGAGGTCGACGACGGCAACGGCGCGTCTCACGCTGATGCCACGCCCTGGGAGGCCTACTTTACAGAAGCGCGCGACGTGCACCTGGAGCAGCGCGGCGGCATATTTCGGTGTGACGCGCGGCGTTGCCTGTCTCGTGACTCGCGCCCCAGTGCTGCAACCCCTTGCCTGGATTGTTGCAGCTCCTTGCGTCTGCCCCAGCGCCCTGCTCTCTCGGGTGGTCAGCCACGTCAAGCAAGGTGGCACAGCCCTGTGAGCCAAGGTGACTGTCAGCAACGCTGCCTGGCCCGCAGGGTGTACCTCGCGGGCAGCAAAGGCGCAGTGCTCTTCTGCCTGCATGGCGGCGGGTACAGCGGGCTGAGCTGGGCGCTCGTGGCTGCGGCGCTGAAGGCAGAGTGCGCCCCTTGCGCGCACTGTGTGGCAACGGCCTGGAGCTGTCTTGCCAGGAGTTGTGTATTCATTTCCACGCATGTCCTTAATTGCAAAGCTCAGCGGCATGCGCTGTAACAACTCTTGAGCCCGGTGTGATGCTGCGGCGTTCAAGAATCGCTCCACACCTGGCTCACCCGGCGGCAGAGGTTCCTGCTGCTGCCGCCTGCCGTCACAGCCGGCGCTGTGGACGCTTGGTCTGCTCTTCGGTTGCCATTCAATTGATTGACTAGCACAGCAGAGCTAGAGGCATGAGTGGAACGCCAGACGTGCCATCTGGCTTGGCGGCGCTCCGGCGGTCACCTGCGTGCACGGCCATAGCGCAGGTTCCGAGTGGCGGCGCTGGACATGCGCGGGCACGGCGAGACCCGCACAGACGACGACGGCGACCTGTCGGCAGCGACGCTCGTGCAGGTCGCCCTTCCCTGGGTCCTGATGGAACAGGCCTGTGTGGCCGGCTGCATGCGCAGTGCTGCTCGTGCGCTCTGCGCTGTGCGCAGCCGGGACACATCATGGGCGTGGTCGGAGGACGCAGGCTAGGATATGCTGCGGCTCTCCTGCAGGGTCACTCGCTGAGAAGGGCCCACACGAAGCCTGGCAGGTGCCTCGCTGAACAAAGCTGCCTGTAGCTAATATTTCGGACTCTCAGGCCCGAGGAAAATGGTGTGGCCTGTGTTGCGCGAGCGGCACTGCCGACCTCCTGGCCAGACGTCAGACCCATTGGTGGAGGGCGCCCGACGCCCCCCACCAATCGCCAGGACGCCGCGGCGCTGTGGGCAGAGCTGTACGGAGCGGAGCGCGCGCCGACGCTGCTGGTCGGCCACAGCATGGGCGGCGCGGTGGCCGTCAGGCTCGCCGCCGCGCCCCAGGCGCGCCGCGCCTGCCGTCCCTGCCTGCCCTGCGCGGTGTCCCCTGCTGACCCAAGGCGTGTAGGATGCCTATGAGAGCTGCAGCGAGCGCCGCGAGAGGCGGGGAGCTGCGCGCCGTGACACGGGCGGGCGGTTAGCTGATATCATCCTTCGCTGCAGCATGGTGGCGGGCGCCTCAGGCTCTGCTTGGTGACCGATCTTGCGCCTGCTCTGTTGAGCGTGGCAGGGATAGCATCCATGTGCCGCACCCTGGCGGCAACAGACCGTTCCCGACACGAGCGCGCGGCCATGCGAAGACTGCTCACTGAAATCCTCTTAAGGTAAATGATGGACATGCCCTCCTGGGTCTGGGTGCAGGCCCTGCCGGCCGACGCCCTCGAGGGCCTGGCGGTCGTGGACGTGGTGGAGGGCACCGCGCGCGCGGCGCTGCCGCACATGGCGGCCGTGCTGGCCGCGCGGCCGCCGGCGTTCCCGTCGCTGCGCGCGGCGCTGGACTGGGCCAAGCGCTCGGGTGCGGCACTGCCCGGGGCGCGCTCTCGCACTGCAGTGCCTACTCCCTGCCCCGCCTTGCACCCGAATACCCCCAGACGTGAGTGCCTGAGGGCTGCGCTGCCCCTGTCAGGCCAGCTGCTGAGCCGGCCAAGGCCTGGAGCCGTGCAAGGAGCATGGGGCGGGCCGGACGGGGCAAGCCATGGTGATGCGCGGGGGCGGGCCAGCGCGGCAGGCATGTCCCGCAGCGCGGAGGCGGCGGCGGTGTCGCTGCCGGGCATGCTGCGCCGCGCGCCCGCGCTGGACCCCTGCCGCTGGGCCTGGCGCACGCCGCTGGAGCGCACGCGGCCCTTCTGGGACGGCTGGTGCGCCCCTGCCTCCTGGCCGGCGGCCCTGCATGCCGCCCGAACCCCTTGCGCGCGCGGCGCAGGGCGAGCGCGTGCGCCCAGCACGCCCTATGCAGACAGGCGTGTCCGCTTGTGACATTGCCTGGAAAGGCGCAAAACTGCAGACGGGGTCCGCACCTGCTCTGCAGCCAAGCAGCGCGTTGGATCGCCTGATAGGCGGGACGAGGCTGCGGCGAGCCCGCACCAGTGCCGCAGGTACGAGGGCCTGAGTGAGCTGTTTCTGGCCGCGCGCGCGCCCAAGCTGCTGCTGCTGGCGGGCACCGACCGCCTGGACCGCCCGCTGACCATCGGCCAGATGCAGGGCCGCTTCCAGCTCGCGCTGCTGCCGCAGGCGCGCGCTGCAGCGCCCTCCTGACATGAAGGCTAGCCTTACGGGCTTCACAGGGTTTGGGCACCCCGCCACATTGAACGCATGGTCTGTGCAGGCCTGCGCCACCAGGGGTTGCTAGTACGGGTGCGCAAGCCAGCCTCCAGTGTGGTGCCTGCGCCAGTGACGGGTTGCCTGTGCTGCTGAGGGTGGCTGGCACCCTGACATGATGCGCAGTCCTGTAGCGCAGGCGGGGCATGCTGTGCAAGAGGCGAGACAGCGCGACACTGGAGCACTTGCACGGATGCCGCTGTCGTACCTTGTGGGCCAATCGAACTCAACCAACATGCTGCCCGCGGGCGGCGCCTGGGCCGCGTCCGAAGACCCGTGACGCGCGCCGTGACGAACGGCGGGGCCTGCTGCCCTGCTGTGCAGGCGGGGCATGCGGTGCACGAGGACGAGGCGGCGCGCACGGCGGAGCTGCTGCGCGCGTTCGCGCACCGCTTCCGCATGGGCGAGCCCAAGGGCCCCATCCCGCTGCCCGCGCGGCGCGCGGGCCCGCCTGTGCTGCCGATCGCGGCCGGCCCGGCCTCAGGCGGAGACGCGCCGGCCACGGCAAGGGCGCTGTAGCCCCATATGGCGATCTCCGCGCTTGCCACCACATTTAGCTGAGCGGCTGCGATACCGGTGAGTACAACCGTGGGGGTGTCTTGTCAGGCGTGTATGTGTTCATCAGTGCGGCGTGCACGGTGGAGGGCGTGGTGGTAGCGCACTGTGGACGCACGCCTTCTTCAAGTGAGCATGCCAGAGTCCCAGGCGTTGTTGGACACCCTACGCACGCCATTGAAGTCTTGAGACGGATGTATTTCAGATGCGGCTGGTAGCTTGCCAGGCCCAGTGTGTCGTCAGATGTGCAATTAAACTACCGTCAATTGCTTCACATGAAAGTCTTCTGGAATCCAGACACTATGACAGCTCGACATTTTACAGTAATAAAGCGCCGCTTCTTTCAAAAGAGCGGCGCTCCAGGAACAGACTTGGAACATTTGCTTGGCACTTTGTCAGGCACAAACACAGCTCTTCAGAGGCATGTTGTGCCCACGTAGAATGCACCTCTGTTGTTGTCAGTCTTGATATGGGATGTGTTGGCATGTCGCTCAGAGGAGGCAGGAAAGGAGTCAGAGCGCAGTGGAGCGTTACACTAGTGACACAGGGTCAAGCGCAGGGAAGGCCACGTCTCAACCCCTTCAGTGCAATGCAAAACTGGTGCAGGCTCGCAGGCTCCATTGCATTGTGCTTACCCCTACCAAGCAGCCATTTGATATTCAAACTTGCAATATCAGAATGGCGGCCACCACCATGAGCTCTGTGCCGAGCAACACCAAACTGAGCCTGGGAACTGCCTCTCGCAGCCCCTTTGCTGGGGGGCGTGCCCTGCCGGCTCGCGTATGCACACCGGCAACTGCACGCCGTGCGAGCGTGGCGGTAACAAAGGCGCTGTTCACCCGGAACAAAAGCGACGTGAGCTTCTCCCATCAAGCCCCCACGTTCACGTTAGCTCAGTGTCGTCTTGTTGGGCCCCTTCTGCGAGTCGGGTCTGGTAGAGCGGGCCTGTGTGCCGCATGCGGTGGCCCAGGAGTTGTGGGCGATTGCTGCATTATCAGCAGGCAGCTGTACTACTCTCGTTTTGCACTGTTTTGCACTGTTGGAGCTCAAACTTCTGGCTTGCAAAGTCAACCAGCAATCAGCATTCTGCCGGGCCTCTTGTGGTGTGTGCTTCCTGCCTCTGGGATTTCAACTACCTTTGGCATGAGACAGCGCTACCAGGAGGAAGTGTAGTCCCACCTGTGCGCCAGTACAGGTTGTTTCGAGAAGCGTGTTTTGCCTGGTGCAGCTGTGCAGCCTTGCACGCCTCTTATATTGCCTAAGTTGAAGTGTGCCTGGGCCAAGCTGACGTTGGAGAGTGCTGTGCAGAAAAAGCGCAACACTGGTTATGACAAGAACGCTGTGGAGGTGGACCCTTCTCAGCCAGCGTTCACCCGGCGCCGCGAGGTATGCCGCCAAACTTGATGCCTTCACCATGTAGCACACACCTCCTGTGGGTGTTTGCCTGTGATTGTACAACACTTTACCTTTTCTATGTGATTTGTGGTGTGCTGGAACACAGCATAGTCTGTTTGCCCCAGTGCTTTATTGCTGTACAGCAGGTCAGCAGTTCACAGCTCTGCACTGACCCGGTCTGTTTCTTTATTATGGCTCTTTATAAAAGTGCTTGGGACCGATGAACATCGCAGTAGTTGCTGTTGTGGCGCACAAGGCAATGGTGCGCACTCGCAGGTGTTTGTGGGCCGCCTGGCCATGTTCGGCTTTGCGAGCGCGCTGATCGGCGAGATCGGGACCGGCCGCGGCGCGCTCGGGCAGCTGGAGCTGGAGACTGGGCTGCCGCCGTGGGGCGTGGACCTGTTGGTGCTCGGCATTGTCGCGTACTCTGCTATTGGCGCTCTCAACCCCAAGTCGCCAACCTTCAGCGAGGCCAACCAGCGCGATGTAAAGAAGCGCCCGTCAGGTGTGTTGCCCGGCTAGCGCTGGGTCATGCAGACATTTGCAATTATAACACAGGGAGTGTGCTTCCATAGGTATTATCTAAAAATAGAAAGTGATGTTCTGTGCTGTGTTGCAGTGACTGTATGGTAGGCTGTGTCATTTGCAAAATGTGTGCATCAGCAGGCCACGAAAATGTACTGTACTGAAGTATGGCTGTGTCATTCACCAGGCCCCAACAGCAGGCCCGACAAGATCGACGCCGTGAGCAACCCCAAGGGCTTCTTTGGGACGACGCGCTTTGGCTTTAGCAAGGCCAACGAGGTGTTTGTTGGCCGGACAGGTGTGCTGCGCCCTGTTGTGGCACTTGCGCGCTGTTGTGTCTCTTATGATGTAGGTCTGGTTTGCACATGTGTCATCGAGTAGTCACTTCATGGGGTAGGATGACACTCAGTTCAGCCGCAGTGTATTGCACGGAGGAGCAGGATCACTTGCTGAGCGGCAGGGCTGAAAGGCACTTTGTGTGTTGGGCGCAGCACAGCTGGGTTTCCTGGCGAGCCTGATTGGTGAGAAGGTCACTGGGTTTGGTCCGCTGAAGCAGTTTGGCCTGGAGACCGGCATCCCCTTGTCGCAGGTGCGGTGATGAAGTAATGATGGTGTATATAGGTGCAAGTATGCAGTGCAAGCTTGCACTGAGCAGAATGGTATTTAAACCAAGTTTGCCCTGGATGAATGACATGCACGTTGCAAGAGTTGTACTTGTCACGTGGGCGAATGCATGGATGCGAAGTTACGCATTTGCACCCTATGGACTTGGAGCATGATTTCTGAGTATCAACACGCATGCATCCCGCGCAGGCAAGCATTGGCCTGGTCATCTTCATCTCGTTCTTCCTCGTTGCAGCAGTATTTGAGGGCAACTACGGCGAGGACGCCGTCAAGGATGACTCCATCTACTGAGAGTGTGGCGTGTTGTGTGTGGCCTATGAGACTGACAGGCTTTCAGTTTTGAGTATGGTCAGCTCTGAACATTTCAGCATGTGGCAACGTGTACGAGGTATTAGCTTAGGTGTAAGCGGAACTGAAGAGGGAGGCTAGAGGCTGCTGTGACAGTGTATGCCTGCTTCACAGGTTGATGCGAGTGAGCACCAGGCCTGCATGCGGCAAAGCTGCTGCGTGCTGGGTGTATAAGCACAGCACAGTGTGTACATGGGAAGTGCTGCTTATAGAAAAGGTTTTGAGATGTCTGTGAGCAGTTGTGAGAGATGTGTGACTGGAGTGCGGGACATTGACAACTGTTAAATCTGGACCGCAAATGACGCACATCTGGACTGCGAACGATGCACATCTGCACCGCAAACGAAGCACAAGACAGATTGAGTCTGCTGCAAACAGCAGCTACTCTTCGCCGTCAGAAAGCACTCTAATCTACCACTGATTACTGCTGCGAAGCAAGTTCACACCTGTACCTTACCTTGTTTCAAAACAGGTTCTTCACATGCAGGTTGTCGGCTGGGCGCGGCACCACCAGCTCCAGCAGCCACGACAGCGGCCCGCGCGAGTTGCCTGCGATGCCAACATGACGTGTGGGAGCGGTCCTTGGACTTAAAGCAAGAACATAGGTTCAGACATGACATTACAGGCCTCCACGAAGCCCAAAGCCACGCAACAAGCGGCATCAGAGCTTGAATAAACACCAATCCATGTTCAGCGTTACCGTATCACTGAAATACACGCGAGCAAGCAATAGAAAGTTGTTCACAGCGCTAAGCGACTTTGCATGATGGTGAACATGCAAAGGAGTCGGCTTCCCCACCTGCGGGTACAACTTGTTTGCATTTGTCTGTGTGTGCAAGACACGACCATGCAGCGCCCTTCCTCACGCCCCACAGACGATGAGCCCGGGGCGGCAGAGCCCGGGCGCACCGCGCGCCGCGCGCAGCGGCCGCCGCAGCGCCTGCGCGGGCGTCGCGGGCGCCGACTGCACGTCGCCGGGGCCGGCGCTGGCGCCGCGCGCGCCGGCGCGCGCGCCGGCCGCCGCGAACGCCGACTGCGCGAGCGCGAGCTCCAGGCGCTGCTGCGCCGCGGTCAGGCGCGCCTGCAGCGCCGCGTTGGCCGCGCGCAGGCCGGCCACCTGCGCCTGTCGGCGGGCATGCAAGCTAGGGTCACATACTTGGCTACAGCTTGTCTGCTGCACGGAGGCAGACGCGGCGGAGGAAGCCGCCCGTCCTGTGTCAGCCACGCGCGAGCTGGCCAGCTCTGCGTGTCAAGTGGGTCTTCCAAGCAAGCATCAAGCTGGATGAAAAGTTCACCGGCCCCCTTGCGGTGTGGTGCAGCAGTGCGCTGTGGCCAGGCGCGTCAGGGCACCCTTCTGCCCCGCGCGCGCCAACGGCTGCCGCAACGACACGGCACGCCCGAGGCCCTGCCTTGAGGAGCCGGTGCTAGCTGTCCTGTCTGCGATGGAGATGCTCGGCCTCGCTCGCTGCGCTCGCGCGCGCACGCGCGCACGAGGCAGGTAGGCCGACCCTGAAAATGGGAGGCGCGCCTGGTGCGCCTCCGCGTCGCTCGCCGCGCCGCGCTGCCGCCGCTCCAGCGCCGCCAGCAGCGCATGGATGTTAGCCAGCGCGGCGCGCTCCTGGGCCACCGCGGCTGCCGCCTCGCCGCCCGCGCCGCCTGTGCCCGGCATGCGTCGGTCCGCATGTGTCGGGCCGCATGCTGGGGGGGTGCCTGCCAGTGCCCGACCCTGACGCAGAGCGCCCTTTGCTGCGCGCAATCGACTGCGGCATGCACAAGCTCCAGTGCGCTGCCCTCGCTCCGTTCGGGGACGAATGTCGCGGGAACGAATGTCGCAGATCGCAAACTCTTTACACTTTCAGGGCGCGCGCATGTGCATGGCAGACCTCCCCACCTTCGTAGTGGCGCGGCGGCAGCAGCGCGGCGATGGCCGGCGGCAGGTCCGCCAGCGCGGGCGCCGCGGCGCCGGCGCCTCCCGCGGCCGCCGGCTCCTGCGCCTGAGCGATGCGCTGCAGGGCAGCCTCCGCCAGACGCGCACTGGGCGCCTCCTGCGAGAATGCAGGAGCGTTAGAGCGCAGGGCGCCATGCACATGCACCAAGGACAGTCACCCCGCTCTCCTTTCCACCTGGAACTTCTGTTACAACCGCCAAGCAAGCATTCACGCTGTGCCAGTACAGACCCTGCAGCAGGCACTGAGTCGCAGCTGCGCTTGAGCGACGGGCGGTATTGTACCTGCCTCGGTGTGCGGGGTTTGCGCTGCCCCACATTGCGCCACCAAGGCGGAGGGCGAACCTCGGGCGGGGCGGGCGGCGGTGGCGGCGGCGGCGGCTCAGGCGCGCCAGCGTCCTCCGCACGAGCAGGTGGCGCGGCAGCGGTGGCTGTGAGGCCCGCAGAGTCCGCGGCCAGCGGCGGCGGCGGCGCGGTCTGCGTTGCGGCGTCGCGCGGCGGCGCCTCAGCGGCCGCGCGCGCGCCCAGCACCGCCGCACGCAGCCGCGCCTGCAGTGCCCGCCGCTCCTCCTGCGCAGCCGGCGGCGATAAGCTGCGCGTAACACACACCACACACACACACATATGGTGCCTTTACGGCCGCGCGCAGCCGCGGCCATCGCTCCTTACAGATCCGGCAGAGCAGATGCAGTCACATACCCTCCGCGGTGGTAGTGCCTCTGCCACCATGCTAGCAGCGCAGACAGTCGCCAGCAGACACCTGGCGCCTTGGGTCACGTAGGCGCTGCTCCCGCAGCGTTGCCTCGCAGCGTGCCATACGCGACAAGCAGTGCGATTGCTGGTGGGCCTCTTCGGGGGGCGCGGCGCCGCGCCTGCAGCATGTCGATGGTATCCTGCAGGCTGGCGCGGTCGGCCGCGACGGCGGACGCCTGCGCGGCCGCGCGGCGCGCCTCCTCGCGCCCCGCGCCCGCCTCGCGGCCGGCCAGCAGCTGCGCGCTGCGCGCCTGCAGCAGCCGCTCCTCCAGCGCGACCGCCTCCGCCGCCACGGCCTGGCGCGCGCGCGTGCCCCTGGCTCAGGAGGAAATTTGCATAGGGTTGGGGTTACGAGAGGTTAGGGTCCAGGTCATGCTCAGGCGCGTCTGAAGGCCGCGGCGGTGGCGCTCGCGCTGGCCGGGCTCGGGGGGCGCTGCAGGCGCGGCTGCGGCCCGAGCCCGGCCAGCGCGCGCTGAGATTCGACGCCGCGCACCCATCAGCAGACGCTCGCTTGTGCGGACCGCTGCAGGTCTGTTGCGGCCTACACGTCTTGTGCGCCGTGGCCAAACATGCACGTCGTGCAGGGCGGCGCGCCTTGCAGCGCTCGTCCGCGGCGGCGGCGGCGGCGCGGCAGGCGTCGCGCTCGGCCGCCAGGCCCGCCAGCGCCAGGCCCTGCGCGGCGACCTCGGCGCGCAGCCGCTCCGCCGCGGCGCGCAGCTCCGCCACCTGCTGCGCCTGCGGCCGACAGCAATAGGGTCAGGGGTTAGGGCTCCAGCTCACCAGCCAGCAGAGCTCCGCCGCCTGCTGCGCTCTGTGGCGGATAAACCCAGTACCGGGGGCCGGACTTCAGCTTGGCAACCCCGCCGCCTGCTGCGCCCCGCAGCGGACAAACACAAGGTCGGGGCTGGGGCACTCAGCTCGACGACTCTATCGCCTGCTGCGCCCCGCAGCAACCAGCCCACATGGTTGCACATCGGGGACAGGCTGCAAGGCGCGCTCAGCCCCTGTCCAAGACATGGCTGATACATTGCCTAGGCAGCACCAGCACTGCTTTGACCGTAACACAATCACGCATGCTGTCTTCGCGCTAGCTTGTGCATAATTCTCGTGCTCTGCGCGGCACGAAGGGAGGCATTGGTCGCATCAGCGCACCAGCGACCAAAGGGTCGCCCGCGCAGCTACCCCCACATGCTCGGGGCGCCGGCGCTTGTCTATGCAATAGCAGGCGGGCGCCAACCTGGCGGTTGAAGTCCTCTACCAGAGCCTGGTTCTCGGCAGTGAGCGCCTCGGTGACGCCGCGCTGGCCGTCCAGGCCGCGCAGCAGCGCAAAGCGCTCGCCGGTCAGGTCGTCAATGTGCTGCTGCAGCGCCGCGAAGCCGCCCGCCGCGCCGCCCGCGCCCGAGCCTGCGCGCGTCCGCGGCGTCACACGCGAGCGCGCACAGCGCCCGGCGGCCATGCGCTGACCGCCCAAGCTCTGCTGCGGCGCCGACAGCTCACTCCTTCGCTTTTGGTTGCTTCTTTATAATAGTGTGGTGCGACGCCGCCGCTAGGTCGCACATCGGCCAGCTACGGTCTAGCATGACTGTCATGGGCTGGCAATACCATTGGGGCGCGTGTGCCAAACATGCACGACACGCTGCGCGACTGAGGCGGCGCTCCAGCGAGCTGCGCCCGAAGCTAGTGAGTCAGACAGCAATGCTCCGGAAGCTTCAGGTAGCATAACATGGCGCAGGCCGAACCAGGGCCCGATGTGTCGGGCGGCGCCCGCCACGCGCCCAGCCAGCCGCCGCCCGGGGGCTCGCCAACGGCCTCCGCATCGGCTCGCTGATGCCCCGCGTGTCCGGCGCTCCCGTTGGCCTCGCCGGGCGGGCGCGCGGCCGAGGCGCCGCCGCCCGGCGCGCCGGCGGCCGCCGCCGCGTGGGCGTCCAGCTGGAGCTCTGCGAGCCGCGCGCCCGCTGGCGGCCAGGGCTCCTCGGCCCGGTCTGCCTGGGGCCGCGCCCAGGCGGGCAGCTCGCTGGAGCTCCAGGGGCTGGGACGCGCGGCGCCCCCGTTGCCGTCGGCCGCGTCGATGCGCTCGCCGGCGCGCGCGCCGCCCGCCCACCCGCCGCCGCCGGGCTCGGACGCCGTCCCGGCGTCGCTGGCGCCGGACACGGCCCTGCCCGGCGCCGCGCCCCAGCCCGCGGCGCCCGCGCCCGCGCCGTCGGCGAACGCAGCCAGGCTGTCTCTCCACTGCGAGGCCAGAGACCGGCTGGACACCGCCGCCGACGCGCCGCCGGCCGCAGCCCAGGACGCGGGGCCCTCGCTGCGCGCGGGCGCGGCGCCGCCCCGCGCCGCCGCGGCCGCGCGGCGCAGCGGCGAGGCGGGCGAGCGCCTGTGCGAGCCCGCCACTGACCCTGCAGGGTGTGTCTGCGGCGGCTGCACGCCCTGATACGCGTCCGCCAGCGACGTGTACGAGCTCGCCGCGGAGCGCGGCGCGGGCGCGGGCGCCGCGGCGCTGAGGCTCGCGCCGCGCGCAGCGCCGGGCTGCCGCGCTGCTGCTGCGGCCTCTCCGGGCCGGGTCGCTGCAGCGCTGGCTGACAGGCCGGCGGGCAGCGCGGGCGGAGCCAGCCTGCCCGGGGCGCCGTTCGCCGCGCCATTGGCGGCCGCCGCGGCACCGCTGCCGCCGGCAAAGGCGCTGCCGTCGGCGGGCGCCGCCCGTTTGGCGCCCGTGGGCGGCGCCACATAGCTGTCGGACAGTGCTGCATAGCCGGACGCAGCGCTGGCGCGCGGCAGGGTCTGGCCAGGCCCGCCAGCATCCGGTGCGCACTTTTTATCCTGCGCAGCATCACCCTCCATCGTCTGCATTGGTCCCGCCTCTGCAGCGACGGCGGCGCCCGGCGCGGCCGTCGAGGGCGGCGCGCTTGCGGGCGCACGCGGCGGAGCGCCAGGCGCCGCCCACGCCCGACCAGCATCAGGCCCGGCGCCCTGTGCTTGCACCGCTGCGTCCCGGCGCCCAGGCTCCTGTGCCAGCCCGGGCAGCTTGTCTGCGCCTGCCGGGTCAACCGCTGCCGAGCCCGCGCTCGCAACCGCGAGCTGCGCACGGCCGGCGTCCGCAGTGGGGCGCCGCAGGGGCGGCGGCAGGGGCAGCGGAGGCGGCGCATGTGGTGCGGGCCCCAATGCGAGGTTGGCTGGTCCCAACCCTGCATCCGTGCGCCCCAAGCCGGCGACCGAGACCCGCTCGTTGCTCGGCGCGGGCGCCGCCCCGTCACCGGCCGCGCCCGGACGGGCGTCCCCGGCCGGGTGCTGCGGCGTGGGGGCAGGCGCTGCATGCGCGCCGGTAGCCGGCGCCGCAGGCGCGGGCGACCGGAACGGCTGCAGCGGCGGCGGCAGCGGCGGCGGCGGCGGCAGCGCGCCGCGCAGCCACGCGGGCGCGGCGGGGCGCGCGGAGGGGCCCGCGCCAGCAGGCTCCACAGCGCGCTCCGCTGCAGCGGGGGGTGTCGCAGCAGGCGGGAGCGGGTGCAGCCAGGGAGCAGGCCGAGGCGGCGGCGGCGGCTGCGGCAGCGCCAGCCCCAAGCTCGCGCCTTGGCCCGGGCCCGGCGCGCCGCCCCGGCTGGCGGTGCGCTCCTGCACGACGGCGCCGGGGTCGGGCGGCGCTCTGCTCGGCCCCTCCCCTGCCTGGCCTTCGCCGCGGGGTGCGGCGGCATCACCGGCACGGCCGAGCCCGCCGCCCGCGCCGTTGGCGGCCTGGGAGGTGGGCGGCGCAGGCACGGCGCAGGGCGGCGGCGGCGGTCCGGCAGGGGCCAACCCTGCAGGCGCGGGCGCGGGCGCAGCTGCCGGCGCGGGCGCTGGAGGAGGGCCAGAGGGGGCCCGCGTTTGCGCAGCCGCGCCCAGGGGCTTGGCCCGCGCCTCCGCCTTCTGCCGCCGGAAGGCTTCCAGCTGCGCGCCCGCACCCGCAGCACGGTCGGCCCAACGTCAAGTCAACACCTGCGCTGGCATACGGGGCGCGGGCTACGCCGCATACAGCACAAGGCTGAGCCTGATGACAGGGTGTCAACTCGGAGCGCAGACTCGTGCGATCAAGCACGCAGGTCAGCGAGGGCACGGCGTGCGCGTGCTTGCCTTCCGGCGGCCGGCCTCGGCGAGGTCGCGCTTGCTCTGCTGCTTGGCGCTCATTGGTGCACTCCGCGCGCCGCCGCGCACATACCCTCAGGCGCTCGGGCCCGCTGCCTGCAGCCAGTACGTCCTCAGCAAGGGACAGGAGCCCCATACCCGCATGATCTCCTCTGCAATTGCTGTTAGTTTCTACTCCTAGGAGCTAGTCGATAGTTAGCAGACTTGAACACCTGGGTCATCTCATCACGGCTGGCTTGTGCATCTTATTTTGCCGGACAGAGCTCTCCGCTTAGTGCTGTGACATCCCTGTGCCACCAGCGTCGTGTGCGCGCTCCTGCTTCAAGCACACGGCGCCTCTGCACGCCCAGCCGCTGCAGCGCACCAAGCAAGACCGCTGGGTCCCTCCACACACGAAGCCGACCCGCCTGCCTGCCTTCGGGCAGGCCGGGGCGCAGCATGTCTGCACTCTTTGACTTCAAGGCGTTCCTGACGGTGGTGCTCCTCACCATCTGCGCCTGCACTTTTGTGAAGGCGCGCTTTCCGAAGCTGCTCTCCGAGCGCACAGGGTGCGCCGCCCCGTCCCAGGCGCCTGTAGCCTGTCTGGTGAGGCTCTGCAGCCTGCGCCGCAAGCTCGTGCTCGGTTGCGAGCCGCACCTTGCTTAGAGCGCGTCTCTGGTGTGAGCGCAGGTTCCGCGGGCTCTTCTGGAAAGCGGCGAGGATAGGTGCGTGGTGTCGCACACTGAGAGTGCTCTAGACAAAGCGCGAAGGGGGTGTTATGTCGCAGTGCACGTCCTGACAGCTGCGCATCGCGGCAGGCGAGCGCCTGAGCCCGTGGGTTGCACTGGCGTGCATCATCATGGGCTTTGCCCAGCTCTTGACCTGATGCTTGCAGTAGCGTGGACTTGCTGCGTTGCGGCGACGACTTTGGGACTCGTGCGTCCTGCAGCGTGCTGCTGTCTTGGTCAGAGTGTCCAGTGGTTGTGGGACCGTGCAACCATATTAGTTGCCGCTGCAGCGCGCGTGACCAGCCGCACGGCGCTGCAAGCGCGAGTTACAGCCCTGCGCCGTTCCTGGGACTCTGCTCGCCATGGGCCTTGACGAGGGCCGCGCTTTGCCGCCAGCGCTCCTCTGGCAGGTTGGCCGCCCACGCTGGGACATAGTCCAGCCTGACGCCCTGCATCGCGCCCGCGATCGCCTCGCGCCGCTCCCGCGTCAGCGCCAAGGCGGCCGCGCTGGCGTCCACCTCGTCTGCAGGCCTCAGCCGCACAGCCACCCTTGGGCCAACTCGCTCGCCACGGCCTGCAGCCGCTCACCGCTGCAGTGAGCAGCAAAGCGTGACAGGCTGGTGAAGGTGTGCTAGGTGTGGCTTTGGAGTGGGAAGCAGCACAGCGCAACACCCATCCACAGCTGACTCCCTGCATTCCAGCGCCCATTCCCCAGCGCCCACAGCAACTGCAATAGAGCTACAGCACCCGTAGCTTGTGAGAATGTGAGCAAGTGGCATATGGAGCGCAAGGGATGGGCGCCTCACCCACTGCTGCAGACCCAGGCGCACGTGAGAAGTCGGCCCAGTCGCCCGACTGTCCGGACGCAACTGCAGCTGCTTCCCGCGTGCTTGCAGCGTCCTGCTGCAACGCTGTGCTGCCGCGCTGGGCCCCTTCGCCATTCATAGCTGAGCATGCGCCCTCCACACAGCTCCGTGCTGCGCCAAACAACGCGCGCTCAACTCGACTATACACTTAACAGGTACAGCAGCGACACACTGAACCGTACAGCAGCAGCTTGGTTCACCGTGTGCTGTGGCGCAGCTGGCCGTGCCAATGAGCGCGGAGCTGCTGCACTCTGCACTCTCCCCGCTCGCAGTCATCAAGCTTTCGTAGCCTGCGCAACACCCGAGCTTGTCATCGCAGAGGCAATGGTATGCTTGGCACACCCAGACAGGTGGGCCGGCAACACGCCTGCTGATTCTGGCCCATCATCGCGCGCACCCACAGGCTCAGCGTCCTCGGCCTCCCTGAGCTGCACCATGCTTCACAATACGCCACTCAGGAGAGACGAAGGACGAGTTTGTGCGCAGGTAGGTTCTTTCGGGTCTTTCCCCGCAGACCAGCCTGCTTTCGAGACTCTCGGCCACGGTGGTGGAGCCGGCGGTTGCTGACTACACCGGGACGCTAGGAGCTCCGTTTGGGCCAGTACGTATCCGGCCGAGCGGCTGGTTGACGACCGACGCGAAGTAACGAAGCGCGTTCATTGTCGACGTGCGGCGTGGGAGGGAGCTGTTCGCAGGCGGTGTGCAACGTGCAGGCGCTGGGGCTGGACGCTGCTGCCGCAGCGGCGCCCAGCTGGCCAGCTCATGCGCGGGGAGCGCGCGAGGAATGGCCGTGCAGGCAGGCCAGGCTCTGCCGGGCGCCTGGGCAGCTGGCCTGGTGCGGTTTCAAGGCACCCCCGTTGCCCGCGCCGCCTCCTGGTTCCACGCACCTTGAACAGCTGCGCGGGGGCACATGTGTCGCGCCACCTCGCCGTCGCCATCTTGCGTCTGCCCGCAGAGCGGCTTTAGGAACGAATCGGCCTGCATCCCCCTGCCTGTGCGGCGGGCGTGCGTGCTCATGCACGATGCGAGTGCTGCAGGGACAGGGTGTCTTGCCGCTGCGGGTGCGCCCGCGGGCCCTGCTGCGCCCACGGTGGCGCGTTCCGGGCTTGGGAGCGCTCTGCGGGAAGATCTGTGCTGCGTCATCGGGGGGTAGCTGCGGTCTGCTTGGGTCTCTGCGGGAGGCTTCCCAAGCGCCGCAGGGCGTGTCAGGCTGCAGCGTGTGGCCTGGTATGCGCGGGGCTGCGCCGTGCATTGCCTCTGCCTCTGGCACCTGCGCGCCGCGTGCGCCCGGCGCAGCGCTGGGCGCTGCGCCCGCCCCATCCGCTCAGGCCGCGCGCGCGGCGCCAGCAGCCGCGCGCAGCCGCTGCACGTCCTGGCACTTGCCAGCTGATCTGGGGCGGCTGCCGTGGCGGCGCTGCTGCGCGCCAGGTGCTCTGTGTGCGCACCAAAGCGCTGGGGGAGCGTGTACCAGCACGCCACCCCTTCCGGGCATTGTTGGCTTTGGCCACTGGGCTGCTGCCGTTCAAAAGCTCTGCGGCTACAGCGGCGGCCGTGAGATCGCCGCGACCTCCTGAAGCAGCGCCCGCGCTGCGGCGGGTTGGCTGGGGCCCTGTGGCCTGACCCCATAGTCGCCACCCGATGCTCCCCGGCAGCCACACCTTGCCTCCGCAACCTGGGACAGGCGCCGCGCCGCGCTGCAGCCTGCCGTGAACTTGGCTGTCGCCGCGGCGGGCGCGTGAGAGCGCGCTGCCGCCGCGCAGGAGGCCGGTGACCTTGATGGGCTGCTGCAGCCGGGCGCAGCGGTGCGGCGCAGCAGTGCCGCGCTGCCTCGGTCGCCCAGTCCCGCCACGTACCTGCCTGGCGGCGGCGGCGGCGGCGGCGGCGGCAGCGGCGGCGGCGGCGGCGCCGATGCACCCGGGGCGGCAAACCCGCGCGCGCGGTCCATGGGCCCGGTGGCAGGGTCTGTGCAGGCGCGCGAGGGCGCCGCCGCGCGCGCGCGCTCCGAGGACAGCCCTGCGGCGACGGCGGCGAGCGGCGGCGGCCCCGGGCGCGTCGTGCAGTGCGGCCTGAAGCTGAAGATCCGGGTCGGCGCCAAGGGCAAAGGTGCCTGCCCGCTCTGTATATGATAACGATAATATATGATAACGATAACGATATGTAGTATCTATGTGGGCAGCCTGACAGCCCAAGGCCACTTGAAAGCATGCAGCGTGTGAGTTTGTGCCGCATGGACTAGCATCGTTTAGAGTCCGGTTCCGCTTCGACTCAGCTTGCGCCGAGACGTGGCAGTGGTGATCAACCTAGCAACAAGCTTCGGGCTCAATTTGCGTGCGGCATGGGTGCACAGGGCTGAAGAAGAAGAAGAAAAGCGGCGCGGCCCCGAGCACCGACGGCGCCAGCCTGGCGGACGTCCTGTCTCCACTGGGTGAGCGGCCGCGCCTGGCCCAGCACTACGTTGACTTTATTGAACGGCGCGGCTTCTCTTCAGCTGACACCTCCAGCTGCGCTGGGTCAGCTGGGCGCTGTCTGGCTCCAGGGGCCACGTAAACGTGGGCGCGACCGACACTGCTTCGCGACCCGCAGCCGCGCCTGATGTCCATGCTGGCCCTCATGATAGTGCCGCCCGTGTGCTTGTAAGCGCGGCCTGTGCGGCGTGCGGAGGAACAGGCGTCCGGGGCCCAGGAGGCGCGCGACTCACGCCGCGCCCGTGCTGCCCCGCGCAGAGCGGCTGCTGGCGAGGCAGGGGCTGGCGCGTGTGCCGGGCGGCCTGCAGCTGCAGCCCGCGGTGGATGACCTGCTGGCGGGGCTGAGCGTGAGCGCCGGGGGCGGGCGACACCCCGGCGACGGGCCGCCTGCAGAAGCGCTGCGCCCCAGCAGCCCCGGCCCTGCGAGCGCGCCGGCCGCGCGCGCGCCCGCGGTGGCGGCGCCGCCCGCGGCCGCGGCGCGTGCGCCCGAGCCGGTCCCTGGTCCCGGACCTGCAGGCGCGCGCGCGCCACCAGCGGCCGACGGCGACGCCCGCGCGAGCCCCAACCCGTTTGTGCAGCCGCGCGGGCCGGCGGCCCGGGGTGCTGGAGCGGCGGGGGCGGCCCCCGTGCCGCTCTGCGCGCCCGCGGACCATAGCGCAGGGGCCCTGCCGGCGACCGGTGCCGCGAGCGCTCTCGATGCTGCGGAGGCGTCCCCGGGTGCGAGCGATCCTGTGGCGCTGCGACGCCTGCCGACCTTTGGCGCCTGGGAGCGCACCGAACGCCCTAGCAGCGCTCCCGCCAACGGCGCGCCTGGAGAGCCCGCGGCGGACGCGGCTGCCGCAGCAGAGGCGCGCACTGCGGCGGCTGGCGCGGCCCGCGCGGCGAGCCGGCCGGCTGAGCAGCCGGCCGGACGCTTGGGCGCTGCTGCGGCAGGCCAGGCTGCTGCGGTGGCGCGGCCGCAGACGGGCGGAGCGCGGTCGATCGCGGGGGACGCGGGGGCGGCCGGCGGGACCGGAGGCGGAGGCACGGCTGGCGCGGGCGACAGCGGCGCTGCGGGCGCGCCGGGACCGGACGCGCCCGCGCGCGCCGCGTCCGCGCCCGGCGCGGCCGAAGGTGAGGCAGGGCAGCCTGGCCCGAAGGGCGAGGGACCCGGTGCCGGTCCTGGCGTGGCGCCGCCGGGCGCGCGCTCGCCGCAGACGCGGCCCGCGGCGAGCTCCAGCGGCGGGACGGGGCGCGCCTCGCCGCAGGGCTCGCCCTCCGTCACCGCCTCGCCCTCATCCTCCTCCAGCTCCTCGTCGTCGGGCTCCAGCACGTCCAGCCTTAGCAGCGGCAGCAGCGCGACATCGTCCGACGCCGGGTCGGGCGGCGCAGCGCGGCGCGGCGGCGCGGCGTCGCCGTCGCCGGCGGCGCGCGCGGCGCCCGTCCCGGCCGCCTCGGGCTACTCGTCTGGCTCGCCGCCACGCGGCGCCGACTCTGACTCGGGCGGCGCCGCGCCGACGCCGGGCTCGCAGCGGCGGCGGCGCTCGGCGTCGTCGCCTGACGGCAGCGGCGGGAGGGGGTCGCCGGGGCCGGCGCCGAGCGGCTTGCCGGGCGCGCGGGCCGCCAAGCGGCCGCGCGTGCTGGAGCACTTGGCGTCGTTTGACGAGGGCGAGATCGTGGGGATGGTCGCGCCGCCGCCGGCGCCCGCTGCGCGCGCGGCCTCAGGCGGCGGCGGCGAAGGCGCGCGCGACGGCGGCGCCGGCGCCGGCGGCGGAGACGCGGTGCGGCGCAGAGGCAGCGTGCTGCGCGGAGACAGCGAGGCGCCCAGCGAGCGCGGGGCGCGCGCCGGCGCGCGCTACAGCGACTGGTGCGCGAGTCCCACTGCGAGTCTACAACGCCGGTCTTTGGTCTTGGAAGTGTGCACCTTTCTGGCACTGATGATTGCCGTCTCGCGCGTCACAGCGCCCAGCGGCTGTGCAGTGTCGAAGGAAGTTGCGCTATGCAAGGTCGCTTGAGCCGCCCCAGGACACCTCTTCACAGATTTGCATGCATGGGTGAGACGCGCGTGCGCTTTGGGCATCCAGTGGCCAGTGGGCGGGGCCCAGAGCTGTCCGCGGTAAGCGCCGCACCCTCCCGCCCGCCCACGCGTGCGGCACTCTGACGCCAGGCGCGTCGGGCAGGCGTGACGGCCGCGACGACGCGGGCGCGCGCGACGACCGCGACAGGCGCAGCGAGCGCGAGCGCGAGCGAGAGCGCGAGCGCGAGCGCGAGCGAGAGCGCGAGCGCGAGCGCGAGCGCGGGTACAGCCTGGAGCGCCGCAGCTATGACCGGCGCGGCTCGCGCGAGCTGGACAGGTGCGCGCACACGCCAGCCTTGTTCCCAAGGCCCGCCCCCGCTCCCATGGCTGGTCCATTCGGGGTGGGAATACCCGGGCGGCCTGCCGCGCCATGCGCGCAGCATGACCGCTGTTGCTGACAGCCGGGCCACGCCGCCCAGGTACGGCGGGCGCCGGCGCTCGCGCACGCGCTCGCGCTCGCGCTCGCGCCTGGGCCGCGCGCACGAGCGCGAGCGCTCCGCGCGGCCGGGCGGCTACCGGCGCGAGTATGGGCGCGAGTACGGGCGCGGCGCGTACCGCAGCCGCTCGCCCGCGCGCGGGCGCGAGGGCGAGCGCGGCTACGGCGACGGCCGGGAGGACCGCTACGGCGGTGCGCGGTACGAGCGGGCGTACCGCGAGCGCGACGACCGCGGCCGCGACCGGTCGGCGCGGGGCCACGAGCGCCTGTCGGAGCGCGAGCTGTATGACAGGTCCGCGCGCCGTCCCTTGGGCATCTCAGCACATGCTGGGTTGAAAAGATGGCGCTGTCATATTTGCCATACAGATGGATGTCCTGCAGCAGTGCGTCTGCTCTGCGTGGCCGCCGATGGTCCTCGTCACTCTGGCTGCTCACCTGCTCACAGAACTTCGTTTCATGAGCATCTTGATGGGCGCAAGTGCATCACTCCCGTGTATGCAGCCCAGTAATGCAGCCGCTGGCACTGCACTTGCGTGCGTCAGCACTTTGACGTGACCGCGACTGCGGGGCTGCAGGGAGCGGCAGCGCGAGCGCAACGCGGAGCGGCTGCGCCGCAGCCGCAGCCGCAGCCGCGCCGCCTCGCGCGGGCGCAGCGCGCGCCGCAGCCGCAGCGCCTCTCGCGGCGCGCCCTACCCCGCCGCCTACCCGGGGCCCTACCCTGCTGCGGCGCGCGACGGAGGGCGGGCGGACGCGGACGCGCTGCGCGCCGCTGCCAAGGATCCTACCAGGGACCCTGGCAGGGCGGCCGGCCGCGACGGCGAGCGCGAGCAGCCGCACGCCGGCGCCGGCGCGCTGGCGGCGGCCGCCGCCGTCGCCCGCGCCGGCGACGGCTGCGCCCGCGCCGACGCGCCGGAGGCCGACTCGCCGCCCGAGGCGCGCGCCGGCGGCCCTCCCTGCCCCTTTTCTGCGGCACCGCTGTCACTCTATGCGCGCCGCCAGGGCGGCACAGGCAGCAAGTGGTAGAGCCGGCAAGCGCGCATGCTGCTCTGCCTGTCCGCGCAAGGTGTGTTGGGGCCATGCTCCGGCGCGCAAGGCCATTGAGCCAGGCGCCTGACTCTGCCTGTCCGCGCAAGGTGTGTTGGGGCCATGCTCCGGCGCGCAAGGCCATTGAGCCAGGCGCCTGACTAGGCATTGCGCAGAGTCGCCTAATATAATGGCGTGCAGAGGCGCCTGATCGGGCGTCGTGCGAGCAGGTGGTGCAGCCGGCCACGGTGGCCGAAAACCTGCCGGTCAATGAGAGCGGCGGCTCGTTCACCGCCGCGCCGCCGCTGGGCGCCGCGTGGCCCATGCGCGGCGCGCCCGCATTCCAGTGCGCCCTCTCTTGTGGCCCTGCAGGCTCTGCTGCTCTGGTGTGGCCCCTTGGGCCCGTGCTGTGCGGTCGTCGTTGAATCCCTCGGTGCAGCTGCTGGCCCTAGCACCGTGACCCCATAAACCCTGATCTCTTTCAAGGTTGGGCGCTGCGCGATGTGCCCTGCCTGCCACGGTGGTGTCGGCAAGAAGAGGCGGGTCGCGGCCAAGGTGGTGGGTCGCACGGTGCATGTCGCCACCACGCAATGCTGCGCGGCATGAGCTAGGCGCCGGCGCCGGCGCCGGCGGGCGAACTGCCCTGTTGGCGCATGTCAAATGCAGGCTCGCGCCCGGCCTGTGCGAGCGAGTGCATTCGCCGCGCGCAGGCGCATCACGGTCAAGGTCAAGGACATGGCGGTGAACACGTCGCCGCTGCGCGACGCGCCGCCGCCGCCACCGCGGCCGCCGACCGCCGACGCCGCGGCGCAGACGGCGCCGGTGGTACTTGTGCCGCCGCCGCCGCCGCCGCCGCCCCCGCCGCCGGGGCCGCCGCCGCCGCTGGCCGAAGATGTGTCCATGGACCTCGACGACGGCCCGGCGGGCGCGGCGGCGGCGCCGGCGGCCGCGCCGCCGGCTGTTGCGCCCGCGGGCGGCGCGGCGCTCGCGGAGGCGCTGGGCCTGGCCGCCGTGCCGGCCACGCAGGAGACCGCCGCGAAGCTGCACGCCAACGCGGTCGGGCTCAAGCGCGCAGCGGACCGGATGGGGGTGCGCGCCCATCTATCCATTTTTCATAACTCTCATGTGATTCGAGGGCCCTGGGCTTGCGTTGGGCTTGCGTCGGCACTCTGGGGACGGCGGCAGGCCACGGCTTGCGACGCGCTTTGCTGTGTAAGCGGCAGCTGCCTGCACCCCCCACGTCGTCGCAACCCGCGCGTGTAGTGTCAGCTGGCAGGCACGGCCGGCTCGCCCTGCTGCCGCAGACCCTGAGGGCGGCGCCGCGCGCGCAGGACGTCATCACGGCGCCCAACGGCGCGCAGAAGCGCGTCATGCGCGCGGCCGGCATTGCGTTCCAGCTGAACGCGTACATGCAGTTCCTGATCGCGGCCGAGCGCAATGCGCACCCGCGCACCGTGCTCGACGGCATAGCGCCCACGCGGCTGCTGAAGCAGGTGCGGCGGCTGCGAGCAGCCCGGGGCGCCCCGCCCGCGCTCGGCGGCGCCAAGGCCGTGCGGCTCCCGGCGTGCACTGGGGTAGTTCTCGCCAGGCAAGCGCGCCCCGGCTCAGGCGCCCTGGTGGGAGGTGGCAAGCTGCACAAGCGGCCACCTGCAGGAGGCGCGCACGGACAAGCATGCAGTCTGCGCGGGCTGCGCCAGCGGCCGCACATGGACCCAGATACCCTAGTAAGTAAAGCTACCCTAACCCTGGGCGCCCTGGTTCGCAGATGCTGGACCAGGTGCCGCTGGTGGAGGCGGCGGTGAACAATGCAAAGGAGGCCGTTGTCGGCGACTCGGCCGCCTGCCAGCTCGTGCGGTGCGCCGGCGCCGTGCCTGGGCGCCGGGCCGGTTGCCCTGCACGCGCCTGCCAGGAGCTGCACAGGCAGCAGCGCCGCTGTGCACTGTTAAATCGCGCAAGAGCTGGCAGGGCCGTGTCATGTTGGATGTCAACCTTTTTGCTGAATTGCACCCGTTGTTCCATCTCTGTCTTTGAGTGTCGTACTGGTAGCAACCCTGCGTAAACACGGGGTGTGCCCTGATTGCTCCGGGCTGTGCAGAGGCGTGTTGCGACGGCGGCGCTGACGAGCGCCGCGCACGCCCGCAGGATCTACGCCGAGCGGCAACTGGAGGTGCTGCGCACGCGCATCATGCTGGCCGCGCACCGCCGCCTGAAGAGCGACCGCTCCCACCTTGCCACCGTGCTGCCGGCTGCGCTGCAGGCCGGCGGCCCCGCGCTGCTGCGCCCCACCGGCGGCGCCGCGCTCGCCGCACCCGCCGCCGCGCAAAACGGCGCCGCGCTGGCCGCGCCCGCGCGCCCCGGCGGGCCGCAGACCGGCGCGCCTGCGGGCGGGGCCCCCAGCAGCGCCCCCGCCGCGCGGCCGCCGCGCAGCTCGGCGGCGGCCCGCACGGCCGCGGGCGCGCGCGCGACGCCGCCGCCGCCGGCCGCCGCCGCCGCGCGGGCCGCCAACCTGCGCGCGCGCGCCAAGCCGGGCGGCAGCGCGCCAGCGACGGCGGCAGCGGCGGCGGTGGCGGCGGCTGCGGCGGCGGCGGCGGGGGAGGCGCTGGACAAGCCGTCGCCAACGGACAGCGCGGCGTCGGCGACGACGGCGTCCACGCCGCCGGCGAGCGGCGCAAGCCCGGGCGCGGGCGCGCCCGGCGCGCCACCGGCGCCGGAGCACGGCGCGGTGGACCTGCCGGGCTACCTGGTCGACTCGCTGCTGCGCGTGCTGGAGCTGTCCGGCCGTGCGCAGCCCCGCTGCCCTGTCTCTAGCCCACGTCGCTGCGCAGCCCCGCACCCCTGACTTTAGTCTATATCGCTGCGCAGCATTGTTGCCGCGCAGCGACGCCACTGCGCAGTACATGGCTGCATGACCCAGCCCTCCCAGTCAGCTGCTGCTGAGTGCTGCGGTCCGGCCGTGCGCAGCCCCTTCCTCCTGCCTCGCCGCTGCATGCGGGATGTCACATTCAATGCTGTGCTCTCTCGGCACCGCGGAGGATAGGCGGGCGGCGCTCTTGGTCAGCGGGCTGCTGCGCGGGCTTCGTTTGTCTGAGGGCACGTGCTTTTTGCCCCCCGTGATGCATTCTCCAGCCTGTTGTGCAGTGCGTGTGTGATGGTAAATGCATTTTAACGTGCTAAAGTTCAGAGTCAGTGACGGATGCACCTCTGCAAGTTGTACTCTGTTGCCACTGGCAGCCTCCCGCGCGGCGTCTGCTCTCGCGCGCAAGGTGCAAGCGAACCCTGCCGGCGCGCGCGCAGGCACGCTGGGGTCGCTGGCAGTGATGTCGCGCACGGGCGCCGAGCTGGCCGCATTTGTGGACGCGCACGCGGCCGACGCCGGCGCGGTCGCGGCCGCGTCGCGCGTGGCGCTGCTGTCGCTTGATTCGGCGCTGCTGCCGGTGGACGCGCTTGCGCAGCACGGCCGCAAGGCGTTCGCCGCGGTGCAGGCCTGGGTGGGGTGAGACGTGCGCTGGGTTTTGAGGGCGCGCCGGCGCTTGCTGCGATGCAGGCCTGGGTAGGGTAAGATGAGTGGTGGATTTTGGGAGCACGCCGATGCGCCCAGAGCGCGCCGGCGCGCCGAGAGCGCGCCGGCGCGCTTGGGCAGCTCGTCCGCGAGACGTCTGCCGCGGCGCCGGCCAGGGCTGACGGCCTGGCGAGCGCACACAGTGGTGGCCCATGTGGCCGGGCGCCTGGGGCCGAGAGTTAGGGGCAGTTTTGTTGGGGTTCTAGCTATAGTCTGGCAGGCGGGCGTTGGTACGCGGTACGGTTGTGACTCCCCGGCAACATGCATGAGTGCGGTGTGGCTTCTGGCCTGCGCGCGTTGCTAGCGCAAGCAGGGCAAGCCCACGTGCCGCAGTTCGCATACTTCGCAGCGCGCAGGAGGGCGAGTAGTGCGATTAAGCTGAGTAGTGCGTGTGCGTTCAACAGCCTTCCCTGACGGGTTGTGCGTGGCAGCAAGAGTGCGGGCAGGCTGGATGTTCCTGGGGGCAGAAATGTGATTGCGCAAAGTATTTGAGAAGCAGGGTATTTGAGATGTGCGTCAGCAGCTGCGCCTGCTTTGCAGCAGGGGCCTCTGATGGCGTGCAGCCGAGCTGCTCCTCTGAGCTGCTGCCAAGCAGTAACAGCTGCGGGCTGGACTTCTGACTCGCGCGCTGCATGCGCTGCCCTTGCCATCCCTCTACCCCCACGCGGGGTGCCTCAGGCGAGGAGGGGTGCGCACAAGCGGCTGCACAGCATGCGCAGGGTCAAACGTGGACTGCACGGTTACGAGCTGCGCCGTGAGCAGGCGCCAAATTGGCGGCTTTGCCCGGTTGCGGCCAGTTGCAGCAGGCGGGGTGCGGGGTCTGTGCGTTGCGTATCACTCAAGGGGGCAGGCTGCGTGCTTGTTGCGGTTCTGAGTAGGCAAGGCAGAGGCACGGGTGCTGCAGGCTGCGTGCTCGACCAGCATGGCCCTCCATGGCGGCAGCGTGAAGCGCGAGCTCGGGCCGCGGCTTGCACAGGACACCAGACTAGCAGGAGTTAGAACTGGCGGCGCTCGCTGCACCTTTTCCTCACTTTACCTTCTGAAAGGGCGGCGCGGCGCGCGAGCGCGGCGCTGTCGCCTGTGCGCGCAGTGCGCAGATGTGGCTTGTTCTTTTTCCCGGGTGGCTGCCTGGCTGTGTCCTTAATTCAGGGCCCTCAGCAGTGTCAATAGAATGCCCATAGGGCGCGCCTTCCCGTTGTGATACCGCTGCACCTAGCATCTATCTGCGCCAGAGAACCGAACCCCGAAGAAGTTTCAAAGCTAGGTTTCTACTCGAATTCAAGTGTTGCATGCATCATCACCTTGCATTTCGGTAACGGTCAGTAACGCAACCGCTGCCGCCTAAGATCTGACCAATGTGAGTGGATATCCTTACACACAAGCAGATGATGAGCCCCTCGGTCCGCCCAGCGCGTGGATGGCGCAAGACAGGCCTGTGCTGCTCGCACTCGTGAGAAGGGACGGGGGAGCTCTGAACCATGGGCTTTATACGTACCGTTTCGACCTCGTCCGACGGTGCAGACCGTGAGGCGGCAGAGGTGAGGCTGGCGGAGGCCCTGGTGCTGGCGCTGCGGCGCGGGAAGGCCGCCGCGGACCTGCCAGAGCTCCTCGAGCAGCACGGCAGCCCGGTCCACGTCAGGTCCGCGGCCCTGCCGCAGGGACGCTGGACGACAGCAGTGTCCACCAGGAGCCTGCCGGGGTCGCCGACAACCTCCTCCTCTTCGGTTGCTGAACAGATCTGCCCCCGCCTGACACCTTTTTGGCGTGCGGCGGCGCAGCATCGCCGTGCTGGACGCGTCCCAGGACTACTTTGTGGCCTGGCGCGGGCTTGCGCAGCACCCGGACGTGGTCGTCCGGGCGGCCACGGAGGCGCGGCAGTGGCGCGAGGAGGAGGCCGCGCACTGCCTAGCCGCGGCCGCCAGGAGCAGGTTAGCTGGTCTGGCCATACTCCGTGCTCGCTGCAAGGGGCTGGCTTCCTTGGAAAGCAGCTTGGAGCGGCACGAGCGCTGCACGACTCTGCCTGACAAGGACGGCGCGCTTGTGGCTGCAGGGCGCTCGCTGGGGGGCCGTCGGCCGCGGGCCCGCTGGCGGTGGCGCTCACGCATGCGGCCATCCCGCACACCGCACAGGGGGGCAAGGGCGTGGCGGGCGCGGTGCTGCTGGGCTGGGCGGCCGACAGCGTGCCCGAAACGTGCGCCGCCCCGCCTGTGGCGCTCGCAACGCCCGGCCGCTGCACCGCGCCACCTGCCTGCCGCGCACGCCTGCGCCTGCGCCGGGGCCGTGCGCCTGTGCAGGGCGCCGCCCTCAGGCCAGCGCCCTGGGTTGCGGCCGGAGAGCTGACCAGCTGCAAGGGGGCCGGCAGGTGCACGGCGTTGACGGCGGCGCTGGCGGCTGCGCTCGCGCAGCCGCTGCACGAGGCGCTCACCACCACCGCGCATGCGCCGGCGCCGCCAGCCAGCCCGCGCGAGTGCCTGCTGGCGGCCGCGCTCGCGCTGGGCCTCTCCAAGGACGCGCCCGGCTGCCGGCAGGCGGGCTGCCGGCAGGCGCCGCAGGAGCCGCGGACGCCGGCGCGCGCGCCTGGCCGGCCACAGGCAGCCTCTTTCCTCGGTGGGGCGGGCGCGGCGGGTGGGGCGGCCGCTCCCGCCGGCACGGCAGGGGAGGCCTGCGCTGCCCCGGGCAAGCTGGATCTGGCTTCTGCCGTGTCTCTGGCCACTGCGTCCGACGCCGGTTGGGGCCGGCGCTCGCTGGACGCCCGCTTGCTTGCCAATGCGCTGCTGCCCTAAGAGCGTGGCCACGCACGGCTGATTTATTTGCGATGACCCGATTGCGGGTCTGTGCCTGCTTGTGTGTGCAGGCGCGTGCGAGTGCACCCTTCTGAAGCGCTAGGAGATGTTGATCGCCGCGCACGTCTTGGCGCATTTCGTGCATTGCATGGCATTTGATGACCCTGAGCATGCAAAGGGATACGTGCGGGCCTCTGTGGCCGCAGTGGTTGGCGGGGAACCAGTGTTCAAAGCAAGGACAGAATGCTGGTTGTGCGAGCGCTGAATGCATGCCAGCAGCATCAACCATTTGCATTTCATGCAAGGTGCCCCCATGCGCACGGCCGGTTGCACGCGCTGTGTCCAACCTGATTGGGCAGCAGTGTAGGTAAGGATGTGGCTGCAGGGCCCGCTTTCTGGGCGCTGCTGCGGGTCGCGTGTGCGCAACCCGCGCGAGTGGCGCTTGCACTAGCTTGTGCGTTCACGTTGCGCTGTAGCATCAGGCTCCAGCAGTGTCTGCTCATGATTTCTTGACTTTTGCGTGCTGGCATGCTCCCAAATGACGCCGCCTGTTTGGCGTACACCACGTATTGAAGGTGCGTAATCCTTAGGTCTCATAGCACATGCATGAGCTGTCCGCGCTGTGCCATGTCAGCGCAGTGGCTGACATCAGCAGCACCCTGTGGCAAGGCGTTTGGGCCTTTGCTGCTGTCCTGGGTGCGCGGGCATGCTTTGGCTGGAAGGGAGCAGTGTGTGCTGAGCCACGTACAGGCAAGGTCAGCAGCCCAAGTACACGCGTGCAATTCGGGGCCCGCAGTTGACAGCGTACAGCTCCAGTGCTTTCATAAGCCAACTCAGCTCGACCCTCAGTTTTGAGTTGTGTTGCCTGTGCACGACAAGCAGCCAGACTAGCCGAGCCGGTGGCACACTACGGGACGCTGTGTATCCATTGACCAAAGAACATATCGTGCAATCCGGTGCCTGGATTGATTTGTAACAAAAGTTATCCACATGTGTGCAACCTCTGGTTGCCCACCTGCAACCGCTAGTAGGTGCTTGATGACTCATGCCCTGTGATCAGCCTCATGCGCTTGGCATGCGCTTTGGCAGGCATGCTTGGCAAGGATGACATCGCTATGTTAATCTCTTGGCGACCACGTTCCTACTTTTAGTGTGAACAGCTGGTTCATATGGCTGCCAAATGCACTGTGACCAGCATTGAGGCATGGTCTACCTGCCACCCATAGGTCAACCCTGACCCATCAGCGCATGAATGCTTATGCTACATTCAGTCACTGCCGTCCATGAGAGTAGTGCAGCATAGCAAGAACGTGCTGAACACCGTGAGGGCCGTGATGAGCTGTGGCCCATATGCTGACTTCCTGGACACGCACCAGCTTCAGCTGCAGCACAGCAAGCTCCCAGAGAGCCTATGGCGCCGTCTATATGAGGTAGTATACAAAGCCTGTCTTCGTGTGCGATTATTGGTTCCCGCCTGTGACTCTGAAGACGTGCTGTGCGCGCAGAAGCTCTCACACCAGACTTTTGACGCGTCTGAGGCGTTCACCTTCTGCCACGATACACTGTCAGACCCACAGTGGACGGTCATATGCCTCACGGTGCACGCTCTGGCCAGCAGTGGGGCAGACTCGCCTGTGATGCCGCCACACCAATAAACAGTTAGTGACTGCGGCTCGCAGGACTTGGCAGCAGGCTGCGATGTGTGGCTTATCGACCACCTGGTCACCTTTGGCAAGGCCGAAGAGCTGCTGCAGGGCCTGGAGGCGGACTCCAGCCTGCTCGGGCGCCTTGCCGAGCTAATGGAGCTTGACGGTGCCGCCCTCCGCAGGCCCCAGCGCTTGGCAAGAAGTGCCAAAAGTGCCCAAAGTGTAGTGCTTGTTGCAAGCGACCCTGAAAATGCTTGAATGGCAGGGAGGTGCACTGCTTGCGAGCAGGCAGCCTCCTGGGCTGGCACCTTTTGCCAGCAGACAAGGTGTTGTGTGTCAAGAGCACGCATCCACGTTCCCGGGACGGACAGGTGCTGAAGACGAGCGTGCGGGAGAGCTGCGGCAGGCTGTCCTGGCGCACCTGCACCTGCACGCGTACGAGTTCTCCGTCGCAGAATGCGAGGACGGCCAAGGCCTGCCGGACAGGCACGGCAGACACAGCTGGTTCCTAGTACGCCGAGCCGGACGCCTATTGCATGGGGGCTTTGCTGCATAATGGCCGCTTAGCACTGGCAGTGCCTTGCTGCCGCCCTGACGCCACACAGTGCTCCGCATGCGCTGCGCATGAGTCGAGCATGAGCCCTGAGGGCGGTGCGGCAGAAGCCAGAGCTGCATGCTAGAGGGGCGGGCACCTCCACTGGCTATGCATCATGCACGGCGGCGGCATGCTCGACAGGCATGCCGACGGGTCGCCCCGTGTGGCGCCCGGGTCCCGGCAGGCCGTCCTGGAGCACGCCGGAGGAGGTGGCCCAGCGCGTGCGCTACATCCACGACGAGCTGGGCGCCCGCGTGCGCTTCCCGGCCGCGGGCGACGCCCCGCCCGGCTTCCAGCTCGCGCCCTTCCTCTGGCGGGCGGGCGGCCGGCAGGAGGCGCTGTCCATGCTGTGGCCCATCAGGCGCGCGCCCGCGCCCCGGCCCTGCGCGGCGGCGGCGACGCGCTGTTGGCGCGCGTGCCCGCACCAGGCTGGTGCCGCGCCTGTCAGCAGCGAGCGCCGTCCTGGCCGCCCTCCGACAAGCAGGTCCCCTTGGAGGGCCTGCACATGGCAGGCGGTTGCTATCTGGTCTGTGGTAACCGCCTGTTTCATAGGTGCCTAGCCCGCTGCAGGAGATCCTGGCAGCACCTGCTTGCGCATGAGCGGACCGGCTGGTTATCTGATGCATGCAGAGGCATGCAACATATGGCTAAGACGTATTTCGGTGGGCTGACGAGCGGGCGGCGCCAGGGACGTGGGCGAGGGCGAGCAGGCGACGCGCGTTCCGCAGCTGGGCATCTGCAACTACAGTGAGCCGCTCTACTGGTGACAGCCTGTCTCACTGCTGCGCCCTGCGGCATGTAAGTGCATGCCCATTGTGTCGTGAAAGCATGTGCAGGATATACGTGTGTGTGTCTGCATGGCTGGTGTGTGTGAGCACCTGTCAGAATATGCCTGCCTGGTGTTCAGACATGTGCTGGAGGCTCTGTTCAGACAGACTACTTGCTGTCATAATAGCATTGCACAGCGCCCTCTTGGTCACTGCTCGGTGTTCCATCAAGCTGGGGTGGGCACAGGGAGCACCGCTTCAGTATAGAAGCAGAGAAGGACTGGTACTGCTCCTACAAAGCGCTGGCTCCCGTCCTGACCAGGCGCGCTGCACCCGTAGCGCAGGCCATACTGCATGGATGACATTTCTGCTCACTGGCCTCGCGTGTCTGAGCTTTGTTGGTCTGTGCTTGGTGTGCGGGGCGAGGGAGACACGCATGTGTGAAGCCATCCAGCACCGTTCAGTGCGGGTGAATATGGTGGTGAAAGCTACGCTGGACACTTGCAACCTACCAGGCGACAAGGAATTGGGCTGGGCTCTGGGCTGTACACCCAGTCATGCTCTGCCCTGCAGGCACTGCCCGCCAAGCGATGCATGCGCGCGCGTGCTGCACTGCGGCTGCGGGAACAGCCTGCTGGGCTGCCAGCTCGCTGCCGCAGGATACAAGGAGGTTGTGAATACAGACGTGGCGGCCAACGTCGTCGCCGCCATGCGCGCGCGCTTCCCTGACACACCGGGTTTGTCCTGGTGCGCGCTCTGCTGACACCGCGCCCCTGAAGCACTGCATGAAGGGCATTGCTGTGGGTACAAGCGCTGCTCCATTGTCGAGTGTGCGCCTTACGACACAGGCGTGAACCTTCTTCCTGCTGTGGGCACACGTATGGAACCGCACTGCCACTGTCAAGCCTCAGAGGTCCGCATGTGTCCACGGCCGCGGCAGCAACCAGCTTCACACAAGCTCTGTGTGGGAAACCGGCCAGTGGCCCATTCAGTCATCAGACCATTGGCGGGGGACTCCTTGCACCTCCTGGTGTGGGCCCACATGATGGCGGCGATGAGCGCGCTTTCCAGCGCACTGGTGCGCGCACCATGGTGACTCACGGTCATACCCGCAGTGTGTCACGCCCGTGCAGCTGGCATAGAACGTGGCCAAGGTCGGAGGCGGGGCCGCTTGCGGCAGGGAGGCGGCAGACATGACCGCGCGCATGCGCTGGCCGGCGGCGCGCTTTGGCCTGGCGGTGGACACACTGTCAAACCTGCAGTGTGTGACACCCTGTGCAGCTGGCATGGCACATGGCCAAGGTCGGAGGCGGGGCCGCCCGCGGCAGGGAGGCGGCAGACATGACCGCGCGCACGCGCTGGCCGTCGGGCCGCTTCGGCCTGGCGGTGGACAAGGCGGTGCTGGACGCGCTGCTGACGCAGCGCGTGGAGCGCGGGCACGCCTGGCGCGGCGACGGCGACGACCTGGCGCCCGCGCGCGCCTACCTGGCGGAGCTGCAGCGGCTGCTGGCGCCCGGTGCGTTTGTGCACCGTACACGTGCTAGCGCGGACCGCGCACTGCCTCTGCAGCCCGGCTGCGGCGTCATGACATGCCGGGGCGCCGAAATGCGCGATCGCACGCAGTGTGAGCATCAACTGCGGGTGTGAGGTGCAGCGTGAAATGTTCATGCGATGCTGCTGGGTCTGGCTGTGCCATGCATCACGTTGAGCAGGGCATGCTGCATGTTCATGTATGACGTGTCGGGTGCAGGTGCAGCAGCAGCTACAGCAGGGTCGGTGACGGTGCAGGTGAGGCGCTTCCACGCGTGTAACGTGCTGCGCACGCAGGCACGGGTCGCCTGGTGATAGTGTCGCTCCGCACTATGGACAACCTGCGACCGCACCTCAGTAGCAGCCGCGCCGGCTGCGCGCCTGCAGCCGAGTGCGAAGCCGAGCCGGGGAGCCAGGCTGCCGCGGCCGGAAGCCTGGCTCCCCTGCCTGTGAGCGAGGCGAGCAGGGAACAGGCAACGTCGGCGCCACAATACTGCTTCGACATCCTCGAGTGCTTGCACTGCACCAGCAAGTCCCCCGCGGTGCCGACTTTCTATATTTACATGCTGCGCCCACTTCCATGCGGTTGAGGGTGGCGCGCATGCGTTTGTTAAGCAAATGTTCGGCTCTGGTGCCACCTGAGTGTGTGCAGCAGGTGACACAGGATCCTGATTGGCGTGAGCGCCCACCCATAGGCGTGCTAACGTTTGGGAGGTGGAAAGGCAGTAGGACGTATAAGCCGTTGGTGCGTGCAGCGCCTGGGCCGTGTGTTGATGCCAGAGCTTTGCAATTCGACCAACCTGTGCTGTGGCCGCTTGGATCCATGCCCTAAAGTGGGGCTGCTATATCTAGTGTCGGGCGCGCCCTGTTGTGGATGCCCGTGGCATGCTGCGTCATGCATGTTCACTGATTCTGTTTAACACACGTGAGTATTACTGACAGCTTTACGCCGCCCACTTTGATGTGTATCCCAGCATTGAGGTCCACTTTTACCCAGTGCTCGGCCCGCAGCCCCATGGCATGGGGCACCTTGGCAGCTTTCTGGGTGGGTTCTCAAGGCAGCTTTGCACGCCCAGCATTGTTATTGTGCATGCATGACGCATCACCAAGATGTGTATCCAACCCGCACTGCGCTGCTGTGCAGCTGTCGCTGCCGGCGGACGGCTGGCCAGGTACCAAATCGATCAGAAGCCTGCCCTGCAGGCTACAGCAACATGTTGCGCAAGCCCAGCCACGCTCCAGGGCCTGTAGCCAGAGCACTGTGATGCCCAAGTGTGAGATGCCTGATAGCTGTAATCTGTGTGCCCTGTCACGGCCTGCTGCAGTCTTCTAAGTATATGTCCGCGTTCCTGCTCCACGTCGCTTTTCACGCACATGTAAGGAGGAATGCCCCAAAGCACGTCATGCTGCGTAGCGCGTACGCGCGCTTGTCCACCTTCCGGTACACCTCCCCGATGACCATCACCGGCGCGCCTCCAGGCGCGCAACCCTCCCGGACAGCGGCGTGGTGGCGCGGAGAATGGCAAGCGCGGTCACCACTACTTTGCCTGCAAGTGGACCGCGTGAAGCAGGCATGGCTGCTATTCGATGACGCGGGATGTTTGCTTGGAATCGAGTAAGAGGCGATCACCTGTGGAGGCGTGGCAAGCCTCCACTGATGACCGCATCTTACTTGGTGCAAGTAACCATCCGCGTCATCAAACAGCAGCCATGCCTGCTTCACATGGTCCACGTGCAGGCAAAACAGCGATGCCCCCAGAAGCACATCATACTGCCCAGCGCGTACAGCGCTTGCATCTGAGTACCACGCTGGCCATCGTCCAGGAGGGTTGCACGGCCGGAGGCGCGCCGGAGGTAGACATCGGCGAGGTGTACCCGGGCCTGCAGGTGGGCAAGCGCACGTACGCGCTACAGAGCGTGGCATGTTATCGGCAACCAGTGCTGTGGATATGTGTGGAGCGCCGCGGAGCAGGCCTGGTTGTTCAATGGCACGGACGTTTGGCAGTGCCACGAGACGCCCCAGATGAATGATCATCTCGTACCAACCCTAAAGAGAGCGATGCCTCCGTTCTGGAGCTTTGTGTAGCACCTAAATGGTCAGAGTGTGTCCCAGCAGTGACTGGTGAGTGTACGGTGGCCGGACGTGTAACACAGGCAAGCACATCCGCCTACCCTGGGCCAAAGGAGAGAACCAATGCAGGCGCCGTGCGCGTGCACCGAGGAGGCGGCGCTGGTGAAGGCCACCGCAGACCTGATGCGCCTGCCGCACGTAGCCGTCAACACCGCGCTCGTATTCCTGCACCGCTTTAACAGCGCGCCGCCCAGCCTGGGCATCCCGGAGAATGTGAGCCCGCCTTTTGCACTCCTTGCAGAGGCGCTAGCAGTTGCAGGGTGCTGACAGCGGAGCTTGCTGTGCGGCGGTATGTGCTCACGCGCCTCCAGAGGCTTGCGGCAGCTTGTCTGTTCCTGGCTACCAAAGTCGAAGAGGTCCGTGCCTGCCCTTTGGCAGCCCCCAAACAGCTATGCCTGCAACGTCCTTTACAGCTCCAGGCGCTAAACAATGCGACTTGCGCAATCGCAGACTCCGACACGCACCAATGACCTGCTCAATGCCGTGCGCTTTGCAGCGCTGCCCGCGGTCGCGGCTGCGGGCGACGGCAGCGCTCCAGCGCCCGCGCTGCTGCAGACACCTGGAGCCGCCGGGGCCCCGATGCCCTTCCTGGCCCTGGTGGGCGACGAGTACTACACGGCCAAGGAGCAGCTCATCCTTGACGAGCAGGCACGCTGCCCATCTGCCGTCTGACCAGCGGCTTTGTGCTTCCTCGGCTATGTGTGTGACGCTGACTGCACGCAGGTGTTGCTGCGCACGCTGCGATTTGAGCTGATAGCCGAGCAGCCGCACCGCTACCTGCTCAACTTCTGCCACGTGCTGCATGCCAGCCACGCCGTCACGAAGCTGGCAAACTGCCTGGCGCGCGGCCCTCCGCCTTGTGGGCTGGCGCTCTGCCCAGACAGCGCGCTGGCCACACCTTGCCCTTTGCCCCTCACCTGACAGCACCGGGCTCGTGTCCGTTGAAGCCCTGCCCGCGCTCGCCGCACACTTGCAATTGCCGCTCATGCAGTGCACTACAAGCCCTAAGTCCCCGCCAGCGCGCGCTGCGAAGCTGGCCCGGCCTGTCCTGCTCTATCTCATGGGTCCAAGCCGCACCTTGCCTGCCCTCACCACAAATGCTCGAGAGGGTGGATTGCCACGTAGGTGAACGACAGCCTTCAGTATACCTGCCTGTGCACGAGCTTCGGCGCCGCGGAGGTGGCCGCCGGTGCGCTGCATCTGGCTGCGCTGCTGCTGGGCGCGTCGGCCGACCTGCCGTACAGCAGCCGCGTGGGCTGGTGGGACGCGCTGGGCGTGCCGCTGGCTGCGGTCGAGGCGGTCAGCCACGCGCTGTGCGACGCCGTGGCGGGCAGCGCCGGCGCCGCCGAGCCGCCCGCCTGACTACCAGAGCTCACGCGGTGGCTGGATGGCACTGCTCGCGCCGCGGGGCTGTGAGGGGCCCTGGACGTGCTGCGGGATGCGGGTAGGGCCGGCAGTCGGGCGCTGGTGCAGGGACCGGCTGTTTGGCAGAAGTATGAATCGATCAGTCCAAGCCCGCATCGGGCCATGCCTGCACAAGCATGGCGGTGCAACACCTTCGCGACTCCGTCCAAGCTGGTGGCGCCCCACATCAGAAGGTGAGCGCTCAACACCCTCCTGCACATTTGCGCATTTCTGAGGAGGTTTTGCAGCTTCCTGCTTGTCCTCACTAACGCCCTTTGTGGTTTTGCAGGTCCGGGCTGGCCTCACTGCATGCCGCTTACATGATCCATGTGTGTCGGAGAGTGCGCAGCCCTGAGACGCGGCTGCATAGCTGTTGAAAAGGCGGAAATGGGTTGCACGAGCTCCCTTAGCACTGGTATGCTCAGAACCCAAGGCTGGCCCAGCCAGCATTCTCGAGCTCCTTCCTCAGCGCGCGGATGCGCTTCCTGTTGATATCACCTGCGCGGCCCGGCCAGCCGCTGAGCTTCATACATGGCTCCAATCGATGCATAGCACCTGGTCACAGGGCATGCAGGGGCCCTGCGCACCGTCGCTCTCGCCAATCCGCGACGCACTCCGGTACTCCACCGTGGACTTGCCCGGCGGGAAGTAAAACTCGACGTCGTCGATGAAGCCAAAGGTGGGGCTCTGGTACTCGGCATACAGGTAGTCGTCGGTCTTGGTGATGATGGTCGGCGTGAAGTTGTCCGGCTTGGTGCTGCTGATCGCCGCCGCCAGCTCGCTCATGGCCGACTCCTTGGTGATGGGCTGCTTGGAGCGGCGGTCCTCTGGGTTGTAGGTCCTACAGGGGTCGGTCCACACCTTGTCAGTTGCTAATGCCACATTGTCAGTGAACAGTCTGTCTCTCCAACACTCAGGGGTAGCACTGGCAAGATCAGTGAGCGCAGCACGCGCAGCTGTCGCTGTGCACACGCCAGGTGGTGGGCCGCACCAGCCGGGCACATAGTGCTTGGCGTCGTTGACCTCCTCTGCGGTGCTGATGCAGTTGGGAGTCTGCGGGCAGAGGCCCAGTGTCTTTGTGTTTGAGCCTGCGGCGGTCTTCTGCAGGTCAAGGGCGGCAGAGGTCTGCCAGTCAGCCGCAACAAGCGCGGCTGCAGCAAGCTGGGAACAGAGAGCGTGCACACCAATGTCCCGCAGGCCCAGGTTGCTCGGCCTTGGCGCTGCTCCAAAGGTGAACAGCGCTCCCAGCACGCCAACGTTGACGCTGCTCAGCAGGACCTCCCTGCACGCAGAGCTCACAGCACGTAAGCACAATATAGCCTTGCCAGCAAGTCATCAGCAAGTCATCAATGCACTGCGGCCAGAAGCAGTGCAGGGTTATCTGTATCAGCCGGCACGGGCACACTCTTCGCATAGGGAACAGTGGAAAGTGCAGGTAAAGCTCCTCCTGTACTCCCGGAAAATAGAGGTGCCTACAAGATGGGAGGGCAGTCTACCTGCGACTTGCGTTACCAGAGGCGTTGGCACTGCAGACTGTGCTCGCCCGGAACGGCACTCTGCCATGGCAGGGAGTTGTGCGGGCGCAGGGCCTGCAAACAGCATGACGCGCCACCATATCACCTGACCTCTCCGGCTGCTGGTTTAACAGTTGAGCTCAGCGCTTCTGGGTCCTCTTGAACCTCACTCTACATGTACAGAGCCATTCTCAGAGGCACATCCGGATCCGCTCCATGGAGCAGGGTAGAACCTTGGGTGCACACTCCACATGTGAACCAAGGAACGGCGCATGCATCTGAAGTTCAATACAAGCTAGGCGCTCCAAGTAGCAGGCTCCGATAGCACTTACTCATCGAAGCACAAGACACTCACTGCACTAACAGTGCGCCTCGTGGTGAGGCAAGGCAGGTAGCAGACAGGGATGGGTGGGGCAGGCAAGGTGGTGGCGGCCAGCAAGGCGCAGGCACAGGCACAACAGCAGGCCGAGATAACTTCAACAGAGTCCCTGGAGCTGGCAAGTGCCCTACCCCTTGTCCACCAGCTTGTCATCTTGTTCTATAGGTCCGCACCAGCGCTGAATTGCTTGCAGGTGCGCTGCCTGCTGCGCGTCAGCATCTTTCACACCGCCTTTCTCCGCGGCATCTTTCCCCCGTCGTACTTCAAGAGCGTGGAAGCTGCTGGCCTGGACGGTGCTCCTTGCTGAGCAAGCTGATGTATAGCGCACCCGAGCTGCTTGCTGCACCGCTTGGACGGAGCACTGCTGAAATGCAGCCAGTGTCTTGTGTCAGTGCACCCAAGCAGACGGCTTGAGCGTGTAGGCCTCAACGTCAAACTCCTGATGCCAAGCAAAGACGCCAACGCGCAGCGCTTGGTGGATTGGGTGGAGCACGGTGTGCGCAGGTTCTGAAGGGTTGCCAGTGGATGTGCTACACGCGAACAAGGCGTTCTGAGCAAGTGCTGCAAAGCAGGAGTGCACGAGGCCATCAAGCTCAAGTACCTCAAGGCGCTGCACTTTGGCTTATCCACGGACGTGCGCGGCGAGAGTGTGCTGGAGGAGTATGTGTACCACTTTGCCTTCGATGGCAGCAGGGTGCAGCTGAGCGCAAATGGCACCAGCGTCACGGTGTCTCACCTCACCCAGGCATGCTGCCGAACATGCTCAGCATAGCAGTTGCAGTCCCATGCTGCAGCGCTTGAGGAGTGTGCTCTGCTTGTGCCCCAGAACAACATCAAGACCGTCAAGTCCCACATCGTCAGGCTCATGCGCATGCTGATTGAGGTGCGCTGGGCAACCCACTGCTCAGGCATGACTGTTAGCACAGAGGCAAGACTTCTCCAGTGATGCTTGCTTCGCCAGCATTGCTGCATACTGGCATGCCCACCCTGAGGCAGAAGTGTGCATGCGAAGGTGTGCAGCACGCTGGAGGAGGTGCCAGACGAGGTGCGCAAAATGTGCATGCTGATGTGCATTGTTGGCAGCATGCACGCATTGCATGCCTGACCCAGGCAGCTGCATCCTTGCAGCGCTATGTGTACATGCGGCTAGACTACCACGAGACCGCCCCCGCTGAATACGAGCCGCCCGGCTTCGGCCCCATGGACAATGCGCACGCCGTGCACTTCGATCGGAAGCCTTTCCGCTTGTGCGATGCAGTGCAGGCGCGCTGTCCGCTGCATTTCGCCCTGTGCCGCCTCACGGCCTTTGTTGCTGCAGGACGGTGGGCGCCGTGCACACCGCGCACCACAGCGTGGCGCTCAGAGTGAAGTCTGTGCTGGAGGGCGAGAACGCCGAGGGCGAGACCATGCAGGAGGCTTCGCAGGAGGAGCAGAACTCCACGCTCACCTGCAGCACCAATGACACTGAGGCCTGCGCGGAGCGCCCATCGCGCTCCATGCCGACCGAGGTGACAGCGCATGTCAAGCCCTCCTGGGACATCATGGGTACTCTCTCATTCCTGAACCTTACAGCAGATACCGAGTTTGTGCTTTCCCTACGCAGAAACCGGCCTTGATGCCTGTACAGGAGACAGGCACCGCTGAGCAGCCTCCGCGTACAACCGGCAACAACAGCAACACTGCGCTCGCTCCTGGCCGGCTGGTCCCAGCGAGTGCGCTGCTTGGCATGCATCCACGAGGCCATGCACGATGCATCGCTGACAACTGAGGGTCCATGCTGTGCATGTCTGCTGCATGCAGCACATCAGCACCTCAGCATGCACGCGCACTGACAACGATGCTCACCCGCACTCGCAGCGGAGGACAGCCAGCGCACATGCAGCCCCGCCTTTGACAAGCTGCTGGACTCCGTCCGCGCCCTGTGCCACCAGCGGGGCTCTGCAATCCACCTGACAGACGCTATGGCCAAGTTTGACAGCGCCTCTCTGGCCAACCTCGAGCGGTGTGCCTCCTAGGCACTGCAAATGCAGGCTTGCTGAGTATAAATCATGCTAATTCCACATGCCCTTGATCAGCGTGCCCGCGCATCAGGTGCTTCGACGAGCTGGTGTGCAATGGCGAGCTGGAGCGGACATTGACAAAAGACGTGTACAAGGTCACTCTCAGAATGATGTTGACGCTACATGCTCTGCCTTCTGAGCTGTGAGTTGCCAGTATGCAGACAATAATAATGCTGTTGCTGCAGGTGTGCGGCGCGGAGAAGCAGGCCGGTGGCGCCTCCCTGGCCAGTGGCGCCATGCGCCCGGCGCACGGTGTGGACCAGATGGTTAGCTGCATGGACGGGCTCGCCGTCACCAAGCCAGGCGCGATGCACTCATGTCAAGTTTCTATGTTTGTATACGCATGCCACTCATATATAGTTGAAGCGAGGCTTGTTGACAAGTGCCTGTTGCCAGCAGGGCCCGCAAATCAGCCCCTGAGCGGGGCCTCGGCGCGCGCCATGCCAGGCATGCCCAGCCAGCAAGCTGGCATCTTCCAGAGGCAGGGTGCGAGCCAGAACGGCATGCCCGGACGTGCATGTCTGCAAAGCTAGCTGACCCGTTGCACAGTCCCTGGCTGTGCTGCACACATGCAGAGTGCATACAGGATAGTTATGTACCCTATGACATATACAGGATAGGCGGTGCAAGGCAAGGTGCAACATGCGTCTGAGCTCGCAAGACTCGCAAACGCACCAAGCTGACTGCTGTGAGCATGTGCTGACGTGGTGCCGGCATGCGCGCTGGCAGCATCCAGCGAGCTGCGCTCCGGCATGGCGGGCAAGGCCCCGCGCCAGCAGAACATGGCCGACGTGCGCTCCGGCGCCGGCAATGCCACTGCTCCCGCGGCTGCCGCGTTTGAGACAGACGCTGCACCAATCTTCTTCACGAGCCAGCAGAGCCAGGACGCGCCCGGCCGCAAGCGGAAGGCCTCCTTTGTCCAGGAGCCCGTGCGCCAGGGCCCCGGCCGGCCGCACGAGCGGCCCGCGGCGCCCGCGCGGCAGGCGTCCCCGCCGCACAAGGTCCGCCGCTCGCAGCGCAGCACGACGCGCCGCCTCACTGCCATGCAGGCATGAGGTGGGGGTGGGGCCGATCCTGGGGACCTCAGCACTACCGGCGTGGGTAAGCTAATGAAGCACGGATGCTGGGATGCCGGGTGTGTGCCACAGCATGCTGAACAGTGTGTTTGATAACGAAGCTGCATGCACGCCCATCTTGGCTAGCTGCTGTGGGCTGCACGTTCGTTTGACAAGGGCATGCAGGGAGCACATACGATCATCTGCCGCCTCCTGCTGCAGGCGTGCATTACAGCAGGCTCGGTGCATAGCGCAAATCATGCCATAAGCTTTGAGTAAGCGAGCAGAGCCCTTTAGAAGTCTTAGGCCTACGAGAGGGCATACACAGTCCTTTGCCTCACCACATTCAGGAGGCGTGCACTGCACCAGGATTAAATTACAAAGCAGCAGTTCAGCTTACATCAAGCACCTGTCACATGCAGAAGCAGTCCATGCACACTCACACAGATGTTTAACACCTCATTGCAGCGCGCAAAGCAACACCTCTCACTGCTCACTGCGTATAACCCGCTCAAAGGGCCCCAGGCTGTAAGTATGGCAGCTATGCGCAGCACTTTCTGCCGCCCTTGGCATCCGCGTACGCCTTGCGCTCCGCGCTCAGCTGCGCGTCGTTCATATCCAGCAGCCGTGCCGCCATCTCCTCCACGTCCATGTTGCGCCAGGCCGCGAGCGACTGCGCCAGCAACCCCCAGAAGTCTCTTAGACATACTTGTCAAGCGACAGCAAGTAGCACCACACTGGTCCCACACTGGGAGTAGCACCACACTGGGGGTGCCGCGCGCAGTGCCAGCTACCAGCGCCACATGCCCCCAGTCGCAAAGCTTCTAGAGCGCTGGCTCACCTCTAGCTGAGTGAGGACTTTGGCCCCTTCTGCCGCTGCAGCCTTGCCGCCGCCGCTGCCCTTCTCCTTGCCGCCAGGGCCGCCGCCGCCTTGGCCGCTGGCGCTCCTGCCGCTGCCGAACGGCGGCGGCAGGCGCATGCCCAGGCGCGCCGCCTCCGCTGCGCCGACCTCAGCTGTGGAGCGCGCGGGCGGCGCGAGGCCCGGCGGCGGGCAGTCGCCGTCCATGTGCGTGGCCGCGAGCGCACGCGCACGCGCGGCGATCGCGGCCTCATGTGCGCTCGCGCCCAGCACCGCGCCGTGCACATGCACGTGCGCGATCCCGGACTCCTGCGCCAGGGTGAGCAACCATACCGATGTAGACAACATGTACACCTTACCCTGCACCTTGAAACACCAATGACCAGGGCCTGAATCTGCACCGAAAAACTGCTAGCTCAGGCGCACAGGCGCATGACATCAGCGCAGGCACACTTATAAAGCTCAGTCGGCAAACAGTTAGCTCACAGGCATCGCTCGTGTGACGACTCTGATGTCTCGGGCACGCTGCCCTCCATAGTGCGCAGAGGATGTACACACACATGCCAACACCGATGCACAGCGCGTGCAGCGCGAGCCGGGCACGCACCGCCAGCTGCTCCATCTCGTTCAGAGCGCCGTCGGCCTCGCCGTCCTCGTCCAAGTCGTCCAGGTCGTCCTCGCCGCCCAGGGCGGGCCCCGCCCCTGCAGCGCTGCCCGCTCGCCCCGACCTCGCCTGCGCGGGCGGTCGCGGGCTGTGACCTTGCAAGCCTGCAGCGCATCTGTGGTGCAAATCCAACCTGTCAGTACAGCAGGCTCGGCTTCCCGGGCAGCGCACTTTGCGACATGCCCGCACATGCACACAGTGCATGACACAGTGCTTGGCGCTGGAACATGGCATATGTCCTATGCCGGGCTGCCCCCCGCGCCATGTACATGTGCTGAAGAGCGCATTGCAGTGCTCATGACATGCAGTGATCTATACTGCGAAGGTCCTGCAGATGGCAGAACAGAGGCAGGCGGTCCGCGGGATCCGCACCGCCCGCGCGGCCTCCGGCTTGACGTCCGCGACGCCGGCCTCGCGCGCGAGCGCGCCCAGCCCGGCGTCATCGTCGTCCTCGCGCCGCGGCGCCGCGTCCTCGGCTCCTGCGGCTCCGCCTGCCGGGGCAGAGCACCCCACTGACACGGCGCACGCCAGACAAAACTGCCTGTTCAGCAAGAGGCGCCGCTGCTTCTGGCCACTGGCTCCTGCGCGGGCCGCGGCCATGACCAGCGCCTCACTGGGCTGCGTTGGAGCGCTGCATGCACAATGAGCTGCCGTACGGGTCGAATGCCTGGATGCCCCACCAAGCCTGACTGCGCAGTGTGGCACGCCGCCGCCACTGCCACGCACTTTGGCCACCAGCCGGCAGCCGCTTGATATGCAAGGGGCTCTGGCCCGGCTGGAAGCTGGCCGGGTCTGCCGGCTCATTTTATAGAGCGAGAAAGCGCACCGGCCAGGTTGGACAGGTTCACGGTCTCGATACGCATATTCTCCGCCGCGCGCGTGTCACCAATGACCTGAGATGTGGTTAGGGTTAGGGTTAGGGTAGGCCGCACGCATCATTGCAGGTCTCACCCTGTGCTTGCAGGCGTCACAGACACAACAGACGCGCCTGGTGCGTCTCCACAAAGTCGAGGTGGTCCTTGAACATGTTGACGACGCCCCAGAGCTCGCCCTCCTGGCCGCGCGCGCCCTGCACGCCAATGAAGTAGCGGCTCTCGTCGGCGCCCTCCACCGCCACGTTGGCCTGCTGCTGCTTGTATCTGCGCGCACCGCGCACAGCCAGGTTCAGCGGCGCCCGCGCTTGCGGCCTGTCACAGCGCTCACGCGCTCGCCCGCGCCCTCCTGAGCCGCATCAACAGCTGCTGCTTGTATCTGCGCGCCCCGCAGATACGCAGCCGGCTCAGCGACGCCCGCGCTCGCGCCTGTCAATGCGCTTGGGCGCTCGCGCGCGCTCTGCACAGCCATGCTCACCAGCTGCTGCTTGTACCTGCGCGATCCTGAGACAGCCTGGTGAGAACCGCCACATGACAACAGGCAAAGCTGTCAAGCTCCGGTCTGCTTTAGCAGCGGCCGCCTTGGACCGCTGCTGCACGTAGGTGTACCTCCTGTACATCCCCAGACACGCCATTTGGATTGCTTGATAGGCTTGGGACTCCGCTCTGCTGCTTATAGCCACATGACTCACGTATGGCCCGTAGGATAGTGCGCACGGGTATTTGCTTTGCAGCTCATCCAGGCTGGGCGGCGCTCAGGCAGAGGCCGCACAGAGCGATACGACGCAGAGCTGGGACGGTTCATGAGCGCACATTTGCCGCATGTAGATCAGCTCCTCCAGTGTGCCGGTGGCGATGAGACGGAACACCATCACGTCGCGCTTCTGGCCGATCCGAAATGCACGGTCCTGCATGCCCGCGCCGAGACTTCAAGGGCTGGTTGCAAAAAGAGACTTTGTAGTACTGCATCGCCGTCGTAACTCACTAATCATTGAGTACAGCAGCACCCTTAAATGATTAACAGCTGGCAGCAAAGGCAGCGTTCATGCGGCGGTGGTCAAACCGTCCACTACATCAAGGCCACTCACACGAGCACTCACAAGCTGCATGCGTTCAACAGCGTCACCTGCGCCTGCAGGTCATGCGCCGGGTTCCACGATGGGTCGATGATCACAACCCTGCAAAACTCACAACGATGTTCAGCGCAGCTCACAGCTCGCTCGTGAGATAGACAGATATAACTTCACCATGAGCGCTTGCGTCAGTCATCAGTGTGAGGTGCAAAGTGAAGCAAAATAATTGTAGCAGTGCAAAGCACATAGGCCTGAAGCCCGCCACGGAGTGGCCGCAAGCACAGCGTGCAATTGTCAGGCGATCAGTGCGTGCGCACTTGTTCGCGGCTGTCAGGTTGATGCCCACCCCCCCGGCGGTGGTTGACAGCATGAGGACGTACACCGATGGCGAAGTGTTGAAGGTGTCTGCGCAAACAGCTCGCGGCGCGTCACAGGCCAACCACCCACACAACCAAGCTCATGTCCAGGCCCCTGCCATCCGCTGTCTCGACGCAGGACGACGACGGCCGACCCAGCGCACCCGAAGCCACACTGACCCAGGAACCCACACAGCCTCATGCTTCCGGCACCCCCTGCGCAAAGCGGTGTTGCATGCCAGTGAAGGGTTAGGGTTAGGGTTCACTATCTTCGACCCACAGCGCAGGTGGCAGCAGCGCGGTGTGTGCGCAGGCGGGCGCGCACCGACGAGCTTCTGGCGGTCGGTGCGCTTGGTGGAGCCGTCCAGGCGCAGGAAGTTGTACCCGGCCGCCAGCAGCATGGCCTGCACCAGGTCCAGCATGCGCGTGCTGTGCGAGAAGAGCAGCACCTGCGCGGGCGGCCGGGGCTGATCCGGTGTGGTGTGACACGGCGCAGCGCACAGGCGCGCACCGCCGCCGGGTGCGACACTTTTGCGTCACGGGCATGCATGCAAAGGGGTCAGATGCTCATAGCCGCTCCGGTCACTGAAATCGTTCACTGGATGTGCGAAAGACTGGCAGAGTTCTGTCACAACCGTGGTGCTCGCATTCAACCGCCTGCCGACGTTGCGCACCGCGCGCCGCCAACCGCCAGGGATGCAAGCACCACGGTTGTGTCGGAACTCTGCCAGTCTCCCGCACATCCACAACGGACTCAGCGGAGCGGCTATGAGCATCTGACCCCTTTACATGCATACCAGAAACGCAAAGGCGTTGGCCTCCTGCCGCGCCCGCGCACCTTGTTCGACAGGTCCTCGCTGGCCCAGAGCGCGAGCAGGCGCAGCAGCACGGTGACCTTGCCGCACGCGCTCGCGTCGCTGTTGCGCGCGATGCTGTTGTCGCGCATCAGGCCGCCCAGCTCGTCCGCGTCGTCGCCGAACGCGAGCTCGGCCACGCGCTCGCGGAAGCCGGTCTCGTACTCCGCCCGGTCCTGCTGCTCGGGGTCCTCGACGGGCTTGGGCGGCACGACTGCGCCGCCCGCCGGCCGCGGCGTCGGGCTTGCGTGGCGGTCGCGCCGCGCTTTGCTTGGCATTGCCGCATGACCCACTACCACCATATGAAGCCTGAAACTGTGCTGTGTATTCCACTTCTCCCAGCTTCAGCATCGCGGAACCTGGTGCGACGCGTCTGCGGCCACTGCCTCAGCCATCTCCCTGCCTCATAACCAATGTCGTGGCGGCCAATTGCGGTGTGTTGTACAACAGCAGGGCAGTTGCTTTGGCGGGGGCGCTGTCGGTCTGCCTACATCACGTGTTGCCTACATCACGACCGGTGTCCTGGCAATGCCTGATATATAGAGCAGCACCGGCCAGGTGAGCTAGTGACAGGCGCACGGTGCGCGCCTTGCAGGAGCTTCATGTGGTTTGCGATGCGCCGCATGAAGTTCATGCACGGGAAGAGGATGCAGATCGGGCACCACCTGCAGCCGTCGGGATTGTGGTGCTTGCAGCCCTGTGGTGCGCGCGCACACCCCGTACCCATCATTCTGAGTAGCGAGGATGGCTCCCAACCAAGCAGGATGCCACCGTCTGGGATAAGCATGACCAGGGCATGCAGGACAGCCTCACATGCATAGACTGGCATGACAACAACAGCACTATGTGCAGCGATGATGAAGCCAGTGATTGCGCAGCCTGCTGTTGTGAGCAGCCGCTGCGGCTGGGCGGGGCGCGCGCCTTGGGCCGCAAGACCGGGTCGAACGGCCAGCGGCAGGGGCACTCGTGGTAGTGCGGCCATATCACGCCGCCGTCGGCCTCCGCCACGCCCCGGTGGCAGCATTTCATGCGCGCCAGGCCGCTGTCGCAATCGCAGTTGGCGCGCCCCGTGGCGAACAGCTGGATGTCCGGGCTCTGCAACAGGCGCCTGCGGGTGCAGCGACGCCACCCTAATCGTTGCCCTAAACCTTGACCCAGCCTCTCCCGGGCGCACGCTCGCGCTCGTGCCGCCCAGCACACTCCTGCTTGCGCCGCCCAGCATGCAGTGCAGCCTCATGAGCGCACGCATGCGCACTGCAACGTGAGTGCAGTGCCAGCAGAACAGACGCGCGGCCGGCCCCAAACGCACAGAGCCCCAAGACAAACCGCAGGGCAGCAGCACGGTGCAGACTGGGTCAATGGTGCTGGCTGCTGCAGCTGGGCTGACCGACGGCATGCCTGGCAAGGCGGGCTGAATGCGCCGGCGGGCCCCCCCTATCATTGTTTCTACCAGTGTCACTGATGAGGGGCTCTTGTGACCAACCGGTGACATTGCGGACGGTCGCTGCGAGACCACTTGCAGATTGGCCGGTCTGAATGCCGCTGCCGTTTGACAACCTGGTAGCATTGCTGCCGTTTGAGTGCGGGCCGGGTGAAGGGGGCCGCGCGCCGGTACGCGCGCATCTGGATGGGCGCCAGCGGGCAGAACACGATGTGGTCGACCTTGCGTGGCAGCTGCTCCTTGATCGTGCCCTGCTTGGTCCGCCTCAAAAGGTAGCGCTCTGTTAGCGCGTTCAGCTGCTCCTGCCGGCTCTTGGCCTGCGCGGGCAGCCCCGCGCGCGCTTGTCGCCTGCTTGCGTGCAGCACACGAGTGCAGCTCACGCGCCGCTCAAATGTTGCTCCGTACACACATTGTACAACATAAACACCCAAGTGGCATTTTTAGCATGGCAACTGGCAGTAACTTGCGAGAAGGACCAAATGCAGGACCAAATCATCTGCCAGCTCGCCGCGCGTCCGACCGCAAACAGGCGGCACGGGCATGCGCTGCGGGATGAGAGCGGAGGCTGGAGGGCTGACTGACCCGGGCCAGCTCCAGATCGTTGGACGTGCGCTTCTGGCCCTGCTGCAGCGCCTCCACATAGTACCCCTTGAATAGCTTGTAAGAGTCGCCCAGCTTGGACGGGACGATCCTGCGATAAGCATAGGGTTGGAGAAACCTACCCTAACGCATACGGTTGCGCCATCCAGGCATCCACCGACAGCTCATCGCCCGCCGCGGGCACCCGGACCCAGCAATGGAGGGCCGCCCGACTCCGCACAGCAGCAGCTTGGTGCTGTTGCGCGGGCGCCGCGGGCGGCGGGCGCACATGTTGAGCATGTAGTACAGCTCCTCGTAGTTGTTTTGCATCGCTGTGCCAGTGAGGCCGAAGCGCAGGCGCGTGCGGAGCTCGGCGCAGGCCTTGTAGAGCGCGGTTTTGGGATTCTTCACCGCGTGCACCTGCGCGCGGAGCGGCCCTTGGCTGCACAGCGCGCATGGTGCCCGCCCGCGTCGCCTCGATCGGCCTCTGCACACACGCTCTGTGCAGGGCGCCAAGGAAATACTCTTCATGCGCAACAAGGTGCCGCGCATGCCAGCTGCCTAATCCGAATGCGAACAGGGCGTATGTCCAGTCCGCCAGTGCTGCTTTGAGGCCGGCGGCGCGCCTCATCCATGACGACGCAGTGCCACGGCACCCTGTTCAACTCCTCCAGGCTCGTCCTGCCGCCAAAAAGCACCGGCGCGAGCCTCAGCAAGTATGCTGCGACACCAGCCCGCCGCTTCGCTGAAGCAGGGGGCCGCGCTCGCCAGGCTGCGAGTGCGCCCGGGCATGCACCCTCCAGGGCGGGGCTGCAAGGCATGTGCTGCCTAAGGAGACTGAGCAAGCCTGTGTTTTGACCCTACCATAATCCTATAGAGGGTCAGCGGTGGAAGGACAGCGGGTGTCCGCCGACGCGCACTGACACGAGTCCGCATGGTGCGGCCCCGGGCCAACGGGCCAGGAAAGCAGGCCAATGGGCTAGGGTAGTACCGCAGCGTGCTGTAGGACGTGATCAGGATCTCGCTGCGGCCGCTGGCGACGCTTGCCAGCGCCGCCTCGCGCCCGGCGCCATGGTATGTGGCGACGCGGAAGCGGCCCCACATGTCAAGCTCGCGCGCCTGCGTGACACATGTGGGGTTAGGATATGGGGTAGGGTAGAGTAGGCACCTATACCCTGCCCGATACGCATGGCAAAGCGCCGTCACTTGCTGACCTGCAGCAAATCCGGTTTTGCGGCGAGCTGGCATGCACCATGCGGTCATTAACTAGGCTAGTTCATGAGATCATTCGTCCTGGCTATGTTGATGTGTGCTTGTTGCATGTGCGCACGCACAGAACAACACGCGCAACATATAAGGCAACATGTCATGCGCCTCCCCTCAATGCTCCACACAGAGGCCCGCTCGCAGGGCAAACGGTGCAGCGCAGTGCATGGTCAGGCGGGGGCGCGCCCAGTTTGTCAGGACTGTCACCGGCCCCACGATCAAGATAGGCCAGCGCCTGGCCCGCAGCACACCCCACTCAGCACGTCGCTCGCTCATCAGCTGCATGAAAGCCATATGGGTGCGCCCGAGCAGCTATCAAAGCTCACTGCTGGTGCCAGAGGCGCATGCTTGCGCAGGGCCTGGAAGGAAAGCCAGTAAACACGCAGCGGAAGTCCATGCAGTGGGCTTTTGAACGAACTCGAAAAGCCAGAGCCCGGCCGCAGCAGCGGGGGCGACGCACTTCGTGGCAGACTCGGGCTGCGGCTGCTCATCATCGGCGGGCCGCCCGGTTTTGCCCAGCAGCGCGGCGAGGAAGGCGATGGTCTGGATTGTCTTCCCCAGGCCTACACAGGCGGCTGGCGCTGATCAGCACATGCGTGCTCGCCTCGGGGGGCGACGTTGCATGTACGGGAGCTTGAGCCGCCTCTGGCGCCTCCTTGCCAGGCGCCCCAGGGCCTTGCACAGCATGTGTGCGCATTCGGTGGTGCTTCTTCGTGGCGAGCGCAGCACATGCGGCGGGTGCGCGGGGCAGCTGTCGCAGTGCCGCTGCAGGGCGGGCTGACGATTCGCTCAGGGCTCGGGCGGCAGCGCCCTGGGCGCGAGCTCACCCATGTCGTCCGCCAGCACGCCGCCCTGGCCTTGCGCCCACTGCCGAAAGAGAAACTGCACGCCTTCCTCCTGCGCGGCCGGCAGGGCGGATGCATACTTCCGAACGCATGTCCATCATGATCAGACTGTACACTGCAAGGTGTACACAGTCACTGCTGCAAATTTCAAATGAGGGCCTTCCACAAAGGTGTGCGCTGACGTGATGCGCGCCTGATAGCCGCGCAGCGCGCCTGCAATGGTACCAGGCACAAACAGCTTCACACGACCTCGCGCACCGTCGCCTGCGCCGCCATTTGCTTCAGCAGCGCGCAGCCACGCTCAAACAGACACTGGGCATGGCGCAGCTGGCATACAGCAACAACATGGTGGCCCTCGTTCGGCACAGAGCGGTGTACGACAGTCAAGGGGCCGGCTCTGCCCGCACGTGGGCGCTGACACAGCTGCCACCTGGTGGCGCCCTCACTTGGAGGCATGGCCGGAGCCAGCGCTCACCAGCCATGGGCGAGTCCTCAGCGGTCAGCGCCAGCGGCGGCGCAGGCGCCTCTGCCGGCGCCTCCGGCACCGCGGCAGGCGCCTTGGCAGGCGTCACCCCAGCGCTGCCGCACGCGCCGCCGCCGCGCCTGCTCCCCAGCGCGCCCATGCCCGACCCAGCTGCGCTCGCATGCAGGCTGCCCGAGGGCGACGGAGCAGGGCTGGGATTGCGGTACTCGAGGCCCCGCGCCGCCGCCGCGCCCGGCCCCATGCGCGCCGCCGCGCCGGCCTCCCAGCCGAGCGCATCCCCGCCGCCGCTCTGCGCCGGCGACGGCGCAGCGCGGTCGGGCGGGCTCACCCATGCAGCGGGCGGCGACCCACCGTCTGCCTTGGCGCCGCCGCTCGCTGATGGGCTGCCACCTGCCGGTGTGTTGCGCAGCCCTGTAAGGTCAGGCGCCTCGCTGCCGCCTGTCAATGCTGCGCCGTGCGCCGGCCGGAGCCCGCCGCCGAACTCTGCTGAGCTGTAGTACAGGCCGCTGGCGTCGGCGGCCCCCGCGCCGCCGGCCGACAGCGCCCCGCCCGACGAGGCGACGTGCTCCGCCGCGTGCCGCGCGCGCTGCGCACGGGATTCCTCCGAAAGCCCGCCCGGCTGGTGCGGCGCCGGACGCTTCCGCCACTCCCCGTTCGCCTTGGGAGCGTGCTCTGCGGCGGGCGCGGCACCGGCCGCTGCTGGAAAGGGTGCCTCTGAGGGAGCGCTCTCGCACTGGGTGGGTCCTGCTGGCGGCTGTGCTGCCGGCGCGGCTCCCACAACCGCAGCGGGGGCGCTCCCGGCCGGCCGACTCTTGAGCAGGTGCGCAAACTTGACTCTCGCCTGCATGCCACAAGCAGCTTAAAAGTGCACTGCCTGCTCTGGCCAGCCGCACTGAGGCGGCTGCTCGCAAGAATGAGTAGAACGCACGACTCCTGTTCGGCACGCTTTGCACGCTTAGCCTCTCCCTGCGCACACGGCGGGCCCAGGAGGCCCGTGGCAGTGCTCGCGCCTTGTTAACTCAAGAGGCCTCAACAAAGCAAGCAGAGCTGGCAAGCAGACACCATCAGGCATCAGGTAAGCAAACAGGAAAACTAACAGGCCGGTGCACTCTGGAAATTCCAAGGCTGAGACGGCCAGGCGCACGGATATCGGCATGGCAACTTATGTCTTTGTGCTGTGCAGAGCCATCTCTACATCCTGCTCAAGTTGCTGGGCTGGCCGAGGTGCTGTGCTCTCGGCAGGAGACTTGCATATCACCCCCTTTGCACAAGTGATAAGTCCTGCACAGAGGGCAAGCAGCAGAAGAGCTCCCTCTGGCAGACCAGCTTTTAATTAAAAGCTGTCTTAACTAGAGTCTTATTTAGAGTCTTAACTAGAGTCTTAATCAGAGACCAGACCTGCCCAGAAGCCACCTAGTAGCCAAGCTAGGGCCAGCTCTCGGTGAGTCTGATGCCGATGCAGAGTGTGGATGCTCCGAGGACTGTCTACCTGACGGTAAAAGGAGCGTGCTCTTTGTGCAACTGAGGTTTCGCAGCGACTTGTGCATACTGGTGCACGCGAGTGTGCTCGCAAAGGTGCACAAAAGTGCGCTTCCAACGTGCGGCGTGCTCAGCTGCTACTCAGCGTGCAAGCCCCCCCGTGTTTGAAGAGTTCGCTTAGCGTCGAGGAGCGCTGACTTGCCGCTCGGAGGAGACACAATGCGCTCTGCGCGTGCCGCCTGAGCGTGATACGCCTCCTGCGTGCCAACGGGGATGGAGACCTACACACGGCTAGCCGACGTCACAAACCACGAGACTGGCGAGGATGTTTTCTCGCCGCCCTTCAGCTCAGAGTACGAGATGCGGCCGCAAAGCACCTGGTCACGGGTGCGCTGACACTCCTGTGCTGCTTGCTGGCAAGGAAATAGCGCAGTGACAGGAGTGCAACGTGCAGAGCTTGTCCTGGCTGTGCGTGCAGGCCAAGCTCTGGTGGCGCGTGAATGTGATGGGCGAGCCAGCTGAGCCAGTGGTACCCAGCGGCTACCTCACGCTTATTCCCCTCAACGGTGTGCAACGCTGCTGGTATTATGTTGCCAATTAGCTGCCCACTCTTCCGCTTGCGCGTGTTCCTCACACGCTGCGGCTGCGTGGTTCGCAGACGCGCGGCTCAAGCCGCAGAGGAGAGTCTGCCTGTACCTGTGCATGGTGCGCGCCTTCCGTTCTAGTACAAGGCCCGGCCCAGCCTTTGTTGCTGCTCTGTGCACAGCTATGCTCCTACATACACACCGCGCGGACAGAAGGGAGCTGGCCCCGCAGGTGCTGTTTGTGCTGGCGGCAATGGCGGCGACGTTCCTGCTCGTGCCGCGCGGCTTCTCTGCTGGCGAGATCAACATCGAGGCGGACAAGATGTCGTGGAACGTGCGTGCGCCTGCCGCCGCAGCAGGCCACGTCCGCTGCCTCGCAGGCGCTGCTGCGCGCTCCGCTTTTGCGAGAAACAAACGTGCTGGCTGACACGGGCGCAGGTGACCAAGGGCACGTACCAGCTGAAACTGCTTGCGCGGATACCCATCCACAACCCGAACTTTCTGAAGGTGCGCTCCAGGGCTCGGCACTGTATACACCCCTTATGCATTGCACTTTTCGCTCTACCAGCAAAGCTCATCAGCAGCCCAGCAACACTTGTGTTGTTATTGCATGCATAAAATGCTGGCGAAGCAAGAGTAAGTAATGGTCACATACTTTTAAACAGAAGGCACAGCGCATTTTATTTCCTTACGTCTGGTCAGGCTCAGTGTTTTTGTTCCGCTGGTGCGCAGGCCACTGCGAGCGGGACACTGTCAGTGTACTTTTACGACACCCTGGCCGGCAGCAAAGGGCTGGAGCCCACCAGCATTGCCGCTCGCGCTAACCCCCAGGTCCGTTTGCACGCGCTGGCACACACGTGACATTTCCTTCCCCATGATGGAAAGTATGTGCTAAGAAGATGTACCCTTCGCACTGGTCCCGTTCTCATTATCAGTCGAGCGGCTTTGCGCTAGCTGAGGTACTTTGGCTACCGGCCTGCGCAGCAGATAGCATTTGTACATAGAAAAGTGCGTGCAAAGCAGGTTGGCGCGGCTTCTGATCCAGCACGCGGGAAGCACGGCATCCCGCGGTGCACACATGGCAATGAATCGGTTCGAGCGTGTTGTGCTGGGCGGATAGGTGGTGGAGGTGAGCATCGACGCGTCAGACGTGCCGTCCGAGTACGCGCTGACCATCCTCAGCGAGTGCGCCGCCTTCCCGCGGCGCCTGGTGTTCTTCCTGAAGGGCACGCTCTCGGTGCGGCCCCGCGCGCCTGAGCGCTCGCGGCGCTTCTGTATGCTCCAGTGCTATGTACAATGAGAGTGCTGAGCTGTGTGGTGGCGGGCTGGCTGCAGGTCAAGGACCACGTCCAGACCATCAACCTGGCGCCCATCGACACCTACTTCATGCTGAACTGCTTCAACAACACGGCGGTGCCCGCCGCTGTCACTGGAGCGAGCGCCCTGCAGACAGCGCCCACGAGATAGCAGACGCGCATTGGCGGCTGCTGCTTCTGTGCGCAACTGGTCTCGTGCAGCCTGTTAGCTAGGTTCCCTGCATGCATGCGCTCTCCTCTTGTGTGGGGTTGGTGTCTGCGGCTGCGCGCCTGAGGCCCACTGCCACTGGAGCCCTCTGTGGCCGCGCAACCCCAGCCCTGCTGGCCTGCCATTGAGCTGCTCAGTGTGTTGCAGACACGACAGGCGTACCCTGTATGTGTTTCTCTGCATGAGACGGATTGACTTAAAAGGCAAGCTCTGTGTGTGCATGTCTGCACTTGCATGACCGCGCTGTGTGCCACCTTGTTCTGCAATTGTGCGGCAGGTCAGTCCTTTTCATTTGATAGAGTGGCGCAAGCATGGAGGCCAAGCTGCATGGAGTCTATCCCGCAGCACTCACAAGGAGGTGGCGTGGACGGGCGGCAACAGCGCGCCTGCATGATCCCAAACAAGAGCACTCACAGACTCTCAGATGCCTGCCTGAACTGGCAACTGCGAGAAGAGCGCGCAAGTGGTGCTCACTGCGCCGCGCCGGGCGGCGCCGCGCCGGCCTGGTTGGGAAACATGGCCGCCATCTTCTCAAACACCTGTCGCGCGCATACAGCAGGCCGTGAGCGCTGCCTCAGCATGTCCCTGACGGCAGCGTGCGCCTGTGGGCCTGGTGTAACCTCACAAGGACCTGCTTATCAGAGTCATACAAAATTGCGTGCACGGCAAAGGACCAGATGTGTCTGGGACTACTTGCTGCGAGGCACTCTGACTGCGCAAACGGTGGGATACAGGCTTAGGGCGAGGGCCCATGACGATAATTCTGCCCACTCCTGGACCTTGCTGCATGCGATGAGGACTGCTGGCCCTTTGGGGGAGAGGTGGGCGAGAAGGGCCGCGCCATCATGACGTCCGGGTCGTCCTGGTACTTCATGATGGCCATGGGGTTCTGCTGGCTCTCCATGATGGCCTGCATGACCTTGGGCTTCTGGAAGGCGGCCGCCAGGTCCGGCTCCGCCATGATGCGGTTGATGACCTGCCAGCGGCGGCCCGCAGGTCACTAAAAAAAGTCCACACGGTGGAGGGACATGCAGGGAGATGCAGCCGGCGGCCCGCAGGTCACCGAGGACCGTCCATACGGTGAGGGGAAACGCAGGGAGAAGCAGCAAGCTGACATAGCTTTTCCCTGCGCCATGAATTGACAAGGAGGCGACGTGCAACAGGGCAGCAAGGAGCTCGACCCACAGGGAGCCGGACACATACAGTTGCTATGCATGTTAGACAGACTATGCTCTGCACAGCCTTCCAGGTCAGAAGCTCGCAGCCACCCGACGACACGCGAAATAGCACAGCGCAAGCGGGGGCAGCGCGCGCGCGCACGTCGCTCGGGCTCAGGCCCAGGGAGTCGAGCTGCTTGTTCATCTCCGCGGAGTCAAACTCCTTCATCATCTTCATCATCTCGGAGTTCATGCTGAAGCCCTGCGCAGCAGCCCTCTCTGCTCAGCATGCCTCTCCAATTTGCTCTGTTGAGCGCAGTACCATTCAGTACGGACCTGCTATGGCGTAACGCTATGGCATGAAGCAGTGGTGTCTACACTGCATGGGCCAGACGCAGAGACACAGGTGCCTCAGGCAAGGGGTGTTCACAGATTTGGGAAACCAAGCCTGACAGCTCACAAGGCAGCTCAAGAAAGCCGGCAGCATGCAGCATGGCACGGCACCCTCATGGCACCCCTGCACTGAGCAAGCCCACGCTCATGCAGGCAGACATGGCGACAGCCCGCGCGGTCGCGGCGCGCGCGCCTGCTGCTGCATGATGTCCTCAAGCTGTTTGCGGTACTGCGGGTTGCTGAGCATCCACTCGAACGTCTGCGGGTTCTGCATCGGCTCCGGCAGGTACTTGTACAGCAGCTTCTGCATCTCCGGGTCGCGGAAGAACTGCTCCAGCATGTCGGCCGAGAAGGCGCTGCCGGCGCCGCCGCCGGCGCCGCCGCCGCCGCCGCCGCCCGCGCCGTCCGTGCCGGGTGGCGCGCCATTGGCGCTCGCGCCGCTCGTGCTCGCCTCCTCGTCCTCCTGCCGCGCCGGCAGGCTTGTAAAGGCTTGAAAAGTACGTGCACTGCTCACACGCGCTGTGGACTGTAGCAGGGTCAACAGCAGCATGAAAGGCAGCACAACACAGGGCAATCAACACCATCCGGAGCACTGCTTGGCGCAGCCAAGAGCAAGAGCACATGACCGAGTGAGCCCAGCACCAAAGCGCAGAAGCATGGCCCCTCCCCAAAAGAAAAATAGAGATGTACATGTTCGTGCACATATATATGCAGAAAGGTGCTTTCCAAAAATCCTATACCCTAGCCCTACACTCTGACAGGCCCCAAGCTTACGCGCACCACGTCCACAAACGAGGCCGCCTTCTTCACCGCCTCGGCGGGCGGCTGCGCAGGCGCCTCCGGCGGCGCCGCCGCGCCAGCCGCGGCCGGCGCAGTCGCGCCCGCAGCGCCCGCCGCCGCGCCCGGCTCCCGGCCGCCGCGCTCGCGCGCCTTCATCTCCTCGAAGCGCGCCCCGCGGCGTGCATCCGCGTCGCCGCTGCCGGGCGCGGGCTCGGCCGCCGGCGCGGCCGGGCTGGCCGGGCCTGCGCGGGCGCAAGCGCGGGACGCTTTCACTCCGGACCGTTGCTGCAGTGCTGTTGAGGTCACCGCGAAGCTACGCGCATGCCCTGCCCTCACCCTGCCATCCGCCCGCCGCAATGGCGGCGGCACCACCACCTCAATGTTAGGGGTGCGCCCCTAGCGCCTGTGTCGCCAGGTCACTGCCCTGGGCGCCTGTATCGTTACTCCGCTGTCTCACACGCCGCCTTAGCCGGGTCTGAATGAGCCAGGGCATGTGGCCCTCTTACACGCAACGCTGTGGCACACCCCGCAATGCAATGCACTGAGGCGATATTTGGGCCCAACACACACGGCATGCATGCAGCAACAGAGGATGCGCAGCTTTGGCATGTGGACTCGCAGTGCTCCTCACGCAAGAGCCCCGCATTGGCGACACAGCCGGACCAGGTCTGCCTGCAGGCGCGCCTGCAGGCTGGGCAGTGGTGTCGTACGCGGGGAAGGGGCTGCCGCCCGCGCCGCCACCAGGCGCGCCCGGGAAGCCCGGCGGAAACCCGCCCGCGCCCGGGAAGCCTGGCGGGAAGGGCCTGGCGCGCCGCGCGCAACAGCAAGCTTACCGCCTGCGCCTGGCGCTCGGGCGGGCGCCGGCGCACGCGCGCAGGCAAGCAGCTTCCGGCTTGTCATGTGCTGGCCCTGCAGCCGCATGGCGCTGCAGCAGCATGAACCGCGCAGGTGAAGTGTGCCTGCACCAGCTGCACAGACAGCGAAAACAGATCGGATCAAGCAGCCCACCTGTGGCAAAGAGGGGGGATCCTTCCAAACAGACAGGCGCTTGCGATTCGGTTGCCCCTCCATGCACACAGCACAGCTCTGCACGACCATCTGCAGGCGCCCGGCCAGGGACGCACGATGCCCCGCCCGGGGCGCCGCCGCCCTTGGCCGCCTGGTCCATCATCTGCTGCATCGCCTGCGGCGCGCGGGCACGCGGGTATGGCGCGTGCTCGCTGTACCCGTGGGTGTGCACACTGAGCCTCTCTCTGGGTCCCCGCCAGGTCGACTGGCAAACCCACCAGGCGCAGCCCCCAGACGGGCATGCCTGGAACTTCATCTGACCTCACTTATTCTGCACACAGATGAGTCCACAGCTTGCCTCCGGGCCTACAGGGGTGATAGCCTCCGCACACGCACGCCCCTGCAGTGCTGGCTACCTCCTTTTAATGGCACAGACTGTCTGCAACGTGCGACCCCTGCAACACTCACCGCGCAGTGACCAGCCCCAAGAGGGGCGCCGGGGCGCACCCAGCCCATCATCTTCTCCTGCGCGTTGCCGCCGGCCGCGCCGCCGCCGGCGCCGCCGCGGAAGAGCGAGAAGAGCGGGGCCACCTTGCCCCACGCCACCGCCAGCAGCACGCCCACGCCGACCCACACGAACGCGGGCACGCCGCCCCCCGCCGCCGGCGCAGGCTCGGGGGGCGGGAAGGGCGGGTAGCCGGGCGGGTAGCCCTGGTAGTACTGCGGGTATGCCTGCGGCGGCGGCGGCGGCGGCGGCGGCGGCGGCGGCGGCGCCTGCTCGCCACTCTCCGCACTCCGCACCTGCGTGTGTGTCCCAGGGGTGGCAAACTGCACGGCACTGCACTGAGGACTGAAATTAGCAAGCATGGTGCGCTAGCTGTGCAAGCCCAAAGCGCAGGCGGTAGTAAACCAGCCCCCTACGCACAAGCTGGCGCCAGACAACAGCGCACGGCGCAGCATGGACAGGCACATTGCACCACTTCAAGCTTGATAGTATTTTTCACAGTGGTGGCAGCGCGCACCACTTCAACGCTATCAGAGGCATACACCGGCTCCTGCTGCTGGCCTCGGTCCTGCTGCGCCGTCTCCCGCCGGCTGCCTGCGGCAGAGCACAAAGTTGTGCTGACACAGACACATACGAGCGCTCAGGCAGATGTGCTCGGACACCCGCAGCATGGACACTCGCAAGTGCATGCAGCTTGCAGGAACTCACAGGTGGCTTTTTTAAGTTCCCAAATGAGCAACTGCACAGGTGCACTGGCGCTCTATCACCTCTGCTCTGCGCAGCTCGGGCAATGCATGTCTGCCGCCGGCGCTGCCGGCCAAGCAGCATTGCGGTGGGCGGCAGGCGCGAGCACGGGCAGATGGAGCGCAGGCCTTGCATCGCCGCAGCTTGGATGCTGTCCCCGGACTCGCAGCGCTCTGACGCTGAGCGCTCCTAGCCGCCCTGGCCCTACTCAGGGTTAGTTACCGAGCAGCCGAGCAGTCGGAAAGTTGAGCAACAGCGCAGCCAATATCGGCTTGGGGTCAACACCTGGGGTAGTGGCGAGGCAGTCTCATGCTGCCACGGGTCAAGACGATCTGCTGAGAGCCTGCCAAACGCACGTCCGCAGACAGACCCCACATGGCCAGGTGCGGGGATGCTTACACAGGCGGGGCTGCCACCTGTTGTCGATTTGCGGCCGATGCACAAGATCTTTTGTCGTAAAAACGCGGTCGTACTTGTACGCAAGTATCGGCATGTTGCCATAATCGGTGCACCATCGGTGTACACCACCTGCGTATAGACGCAGCTGACCCCCGCACAGATGCGTATGTCTTTGTCTGGATCAAGGGAACACCGTCCAGGGCGAGACCGTGGCTGATGGAGCACGCATGCTTGGCGGCACCTCTCTGACTCGCGTGTTCTCAGAAGCCTCAGGTTGAGACCGTGGGCTGGACTCCTGGTGCTCCTGTGCACTGCGGCGGCGGCGCAGCGTGCAGCCGCGGCGACCGCGCACGCTGGGCCGCACTGGCCGAGCGGCGCAGTGCGCCGCCCAAACCACCCCGGGCGCAAGGCCACGCAAACGCTCTCGCCGCGGGTGCTGCGCAGCCAGCGTCTCCCGCACTTGCAGCGGCGGCTGCTGCAGGACGACGATGAGGACGCCGGCAAGCTGCCCGCGCCGCCCCCGTCCGCCACGCTCGCCCCGCCAAACGGCAGCGCTGCGGGCGGCGGCGCCTGGACCGCCTTTGCAAACACGTCCAGCCAGCTCGTGGGCATGCAGGCGGGGCCCGCCACCGGCCCCGCCGGCAGCGGCCCCGCCGCGCAGGGCGCCGCGGCCGGCGGCAACCGCACCAGAGCCGCTGCCGGCGGCAACGGCGGCAGCGCGGACGGCCTCCCCGCGGAGGGCCAGGCGTTGGCCGCCAAGGGGCCGCCGGCCGCGCCGGCGGCGCCAGACGCGCTCGTAAAGCCCCCGCCGTCCATCCCCGGCATGGGCGGGTGGCCGCCGCCGGCGCCCGTCATGCAGCGCCCGCTCCCCGCCAGGCCCAGCTCTGCAAACCTCGCGCCCGCTGGCGGCAGCCGCGGCGGCGGCGGTGCGGGCGGTGGCGGCGGCGGTGCGGGCGGCCCGGCCTCCCCGCTGGCCGACGTAGCCACGCCGGCGCCGACCGCCCCGCCGCCGCCGTCCATTCCGGGCATGGGCGAGAGCGTGCAGCTGCCAGACTCGGCGGTGACGGGTGCTGCGGTGGCCAGCAGGAGCCCTGCCACTGCAGCCGCAAGAGCAGCAGCAAACGCGCCGCCAGCGGTTTCCACAAATTACGGCAACTTTGGCCTCGTCGACTCAGGTGCGCCGCGGTCATCCTTGGATGGATGCGCTGCCCGCCTGTATCCTGCGTGCGTGCGCTGCGTTTCTCATGCCAGGATCATGGATGCAGCTGAATGAGTTACAACCATGTATCAGCAAATTTGGCCGCCTACGGGCCATGAGGTCACTCATACATTACTTAATGCGCTAAAGCTTGTCTTTGCCCACCGGATTGCTCTTGACAACTGGCGCTACTTGCAGAAATGTTTGCATGCCCACTCCCTGTACTCCCGCCCTTCCCCATCATCCACATGTGCGCTGTACGGCAAGCTACCCGCATGCGCCTCCAGGGGACCAGGGGAGCTGACGCAGCCGTCGCGCCCATCCTCGCGCAGAGGTGTTCCGGAAGCAGGTCAACGAGGCCAATGCATACAACAATGCGTCCGGGGGAACATGCCGTTCATCCCGAGCCAGATGCCGGACTCCGCCCCGCCGCCCGATGTCCCCCCCAAGAAGAGTGCCGGGAGCGGCAAGGCCACGGAGCCGGAGCCGCTCAAGGCCGACGACGACGGCGGCGGCGCGGCCGCCGCCGGCGCAGCCGCCGCTGGTGGCGCCGGGGCCGCCGCCGGCGGCGGCGCAAGCACGCATGCGGCCGCACTGGCGCCGGCGCCCGCGCCAGACGCGGGCACGGGCCTGGTGCCAGCCGCCCCGGCGCCGGGCCCCGCGCTGCCGGCGGCGGCGGCGGCGGGCATGCCAGGGACCTACCCGGGCGTGCCGGCTGTCGTGTCGAGCATGCCGGGCGTGTCGGCGCTCCCGGGCGCGGCGCAGGCGCAGCCTCAGCCTGTATACGTTCCGGCCGTGCCGGGAACGGCGGTGCAGGCGGTGCCGGCCACTGGGTACCCGGCCGGGCAGCCTCAGGCGGTTTACGCCCCGGCCGTGCCGGGGGCGGCAGTGCAGGTGGTGGCGGCCCCAGGGTATCCAGCCGGGGCGGGGTACCCTGCCGGATATGCCGCGCCGCAGGCTGTGCCCGTGTACGGGCAGGGCGCGGCGGTTGGCGGGGGCGCACCGGGGGCGCAGGCGGCGACCGTTCAGACGGAGGCGTCCACGTTGGGCGCGCAGCCGCTGCCGAGCGCAGCGCAGCCGCTGCCGAGCGCAGCGGCCGCCCAGGGCGTGCAGGGGACGCTCCCTCCGGCCACGCCCGCAAACCCGGGCCTGTAGCGCTGGTAGGAGCCTGTGTGGTCCCGCATGTACAGCATGTGTACATCAATGCTATTTTTTTGTGCTGCTGCATTCCGTCGTGTCATGTTCAATCTCAGCGTGATTTGTGGCCAGGATAGCCCGAGCTTCTGCTTTCCTGCTGTTTATGCGCCATTCATCAGCGTTTGGTCTGCATGCACAGGCTGTCGCGCTTTTGCTGTCCATTCCTGTGTGGCCACCTGGGCATGTCTGCTCAGAGCCAGGTTGCTGCTAACACAGTTGCACAGATATGTTCACTGGGCCTGGCAGCAAGAGCGGCATGCATGGCTTTCAGGCTGTGCCTGTGCTCTCTTGCTGCAAATGCCTATGCGTTGTGCATTGGCGGGTCACTGTGCTTGCTAACAGCAGCATGCGCTGATGTTGGCCTGTGCACATGCTTTTACCATTGCTTTGTCCATGCTTAAACATGCTTTGACGTTTAACGGGCAGTGTGAACACATGTTGTTGAGTGTGCAGTACAGAGCTCGATGAAGTGTGCCATGGGTGCTATGCCTATTGTTCAATTGCAAATACATGCAGATGCACCTGTGACATCCAAGTGCATGCGCAGGCTGGGCATGGCGCTTGCAGGCATGATCACCAGTGCGCTTCAATGCACCCACAGCAGTCCATGGCCAGTGCTGGTCAACGCCATGCTCTGCAAGTCGCTGCAGCACACTGGGCGCGCACGGCAACGCACTGGAGTGCAGAACGGCGCCAAGCACACATACTGACCCGCAAGCATAAGCAGACATGCAATGCCCCGCACACCCTTTTGTGTTTGATGCCAGCAGGCCACACTAGCTGCAACGTCCCACTCGGCTACCTTGTTTATAAAACATGGCACATGAGAGGGATGTGCCTCTTTTTATAAACAATGCGTGGCACCCACCCAGGGCTTGCCAGATACGCTGCAGCAGAGCTCTTCAGCTTGAGGACACTTTGTGTGAGCCACGTGACTGCGCGCCACAGACAGAAGCAACCCTCCGGGCAATGCTGGAAACCCAGAACCGGAGCCGGGCGGTGCTCTTATACATGCATTGAGCGAGACCCTTGTGTGGCACACAGCCCGGGACAAAGACACGCACGAAAACCATAGGAGCATGTTGGCAAGCAGTCAGACACGTGCACGAAGCAGGCTCATACAGGATCCACACAGAAGTGGCAACTCTGCAACATGGAGTCGCAGACAGCAGACCCCTGCTCATGTAAGCAAGAACCGGCGGCATGCCCAGGCAGAACCGCGCCCCCAGCTGGGAGCCCGCCTAACTCTGTAGACACGGCGTCGGTTGCCTAGCATGGTACAGGCATGGCGTCCCTCGCATGCCCAAGAGCACTGGCGCCCAGGAAGAGGGCCTGCGCGAAGCCTGCCAATGAATTCGCGACCCCTCAAGAAAAACCCAACAGACTGTAGAAGCGTGTCCCAGCCCTCACCAAGGCGATCTGCAGCAATGCCCTTTTTTTGGTTGACCCTCATCCATCAGAGCAGCAAAGAAGTTTATGCACCTCCTGTTGTACACTTCATGTTAGCTCAGTTCACATCCAGACTCTCCATGAGCCTGAGACGTAAGGTTCAAAGGCTAGAGCGCCCGGCCCAGTGTGCCAACTGCACTCTCGGAACTCTGATCAGAAGCACCCCGGCATGAAGCTCTTGGCTCGCACGGCGGTCACCTGCCAGGGCGCACGCCCTCACGCGCGGCTACGTGCCAGGGCGCAAAAGCGCGCGCGGGCTCACATGACTGTGCACCCCTTGCGCTTGTCGGGCGGCAGGCCCTTCTGCGCGGCCTCCAGCCGGTCGCACACGGCGTTGAAGTCGGGCCGCGCGTCGTAGCTGGGCGCCCAGCAGTCCTCCACCAGCTGCTTCAGCTCGGCCGGCACCTTCTTGCCAAACCTGCACGGCCGGCGGCGGTTGAGAGTCATCTTACGGTCAGAATAGGTTAAGGTAGCAAAACCAGCTGCATAATCAGCTCTTACAGCTCGGCCAGCATCCCACGAGGCCCAATTCTCAGTGCACACCTTGCGCGCCTTCATCTGTGCCGTGCTATGTCTGCGCCAAAGACCCTATGCCCTGTGTAAGTCTGCAAACGAGCTGGGCGCCGCACCGGTTGACCTTGCCCCACTGCGGGCGCGCGCTGTGCAGCGCGGCGCGCCGCGCGGCGTCCACCGGGTGCACGTTGAGGAAGGGCGCCCAGCCCTCGAACAGCTCAAAGGCGATCATGCTGAACGCGTACACGTCCACTGCGCCATGCGCGGTGTCGCTCTGGTGACCGCCGACCATTGCGTGGGAAGTACAAGAGCAGCACGGCATACACGGCACGGCAACACGGCACGGCACGGCATACACGGCATACACGGCAAATAGCACACAGCAACACATAGTAAGCAGAAGCTACGAGGCGCGCGGCTGTCAACCCCGAATGCAGGGTCCTGCAGTCCCCTCGCCCTCCCCCCAGCCCTCAGCTGCGGGAGCGCACCCTTTGCGTTGTACAGCTCATGCCGGAACACCTCCTGCCGCAGAAGTGCACAGCACACAGCATCAGCGAGGGCGGGTGGGCAGCATGCACCGACCATTTCCACGATGACTTCCCCAATCCAGGTCAGCCATTGCATGCAGGTCGACATGACAATACAGTGACGAGCGTCATTGATGCGGCTGCAGGGCTTTGACGCTGGACACGCGAGTTCATTGGCGCAGACGCAGTGGACTGGGAGCTCACCGGCGCCATGTAGCGGTAGGAGCCGGTCTCACCCGTCAGTTTGAACCTGAGCGCACGCAACACCGCCGCGTTAGCGTCTGCAGGCTGCTTCCCAGCTGCTCCGCAAGCGCCGCATGCTTGCTCGCACCCCACTGAAGCAGCACATGCTGCCTGTGGAGCACGAGCTTCACTGTCAAAATTCAATTCACTCCTGAGGTGTACATATGCAGTGCACTGCAAGCAGGTGGGCACAAGCAGGTGATACCCTCATAGGCTCTGCGACCCCGCTAGTCATCTGCGAGAGACATCATTGTCCACCGGCAGCACTCGCAAGCTGAGACACCCCACGCACACCGCCACAGCATGCGGAGCGAGTGCGATCAGGGTCGCACCGGTCGGAGTCCAGCGGCTGGCCCTGCGCATCCAGCTCGCCCATCGCGCCGCTCTTGGACGTGCTGGACTGGATGGCCAGCGTCTTTGACAAGCCTGCAGAGCAGAACAAACGACCAGCAGTGAACTGTCTGGGCAAAGAGGGGAAGGCAAGGCACGGAAGCGCTGTACAGCGCTAAAGCTCAGCGCGCGCACGGGCGCGCACCAAAGTCTGCAATCTTCACCACGCCCACAGTCTGCGCGCCCGAACACACAGCGTTGGCATTCAGGGTATATCGCGAGATGCGTCCGTGGCAACATGCTTGAAAGACACCGACTGCTTGTGGAGTCGTTCACTAAGGTCTGTGCTGTGCCTCAAGTCCCGCTCAAGAGCAGGCTCACCAACCCGCCAGCCCGGCGGCCTCCAGGGTCAGCGCACCTGGGCGATGCTGGCATCATCGGTGTCAAACGGGATGCCGCCCAACATCAGGTTGCCCGGCTTCAGGTCCCTGTGTATGATGATGCGCTTGCTGCGCGCCAGTCGCGCAGTCATCGCATCAGCCGCGTTAGGGGTAAAGCCCTCAGCGAGTAAAGTTGCAGCGTGCATCATGTCGGGGCAGAGAGCTTTTCCTGGCCTGCGCACCCCGTGCACAGCTCTGCTACCCACGGCAGGCACACATGACGCCCACCTACAACAGAGACAAGCCTGAGCTGCATCGCCGCTGCGGCTCGCTCACCGCTTTAATCTGATAAACAGCCTCCACCACTCAGCATATGCGGCTAGGCCGGCAGCAGAGCGGCACATCATGCTTGGTGGCCACAGGCCGGCCGCGCGGGCGCACTTGCGCGCGTGCAGGTAGAGCATGCCGCGCGCGCAGTCCAGCGCCATCTCGGCCGCGCGCCGCAGGCTGGGCCACACGCTGCCGTCGCCCATGTTCACGTGCTTGAACCTGCGCCTCGCAACCAGGCGTGATCCATGCAGGTCGCTGATGCCAGACATGCACTGTGGCTTGTGCGGGCCACTGGCAACGGCTCTCCAACACCCAGTCATCGGAGAAAACCTCCGGGACCCCCATGCTGACCACCTGATACCCCCAACAGCGCGTCCTGACACGCAGATGCAGCGCCATATGCGTATGGTGCTCGCCGCGCCCGCGCCGCCCGCCGGGCGGCCGTCGCAGGGCGCCCAGCGGGCACGCGGGCGCGGGGACTGCAGCGCGGGCGCATGCTGCTCGCTGCATGCGCGCCGCCCGCCAGGCGGCCGGGCCACGGGGCGCTGGGCGCGCGCGCGCGCGCGGGCGCGCACATGTCCAGCAGCGAGCCGCCCGGCAGGAACTCGTACACGAGCATGTACGGCTGGCTGGTCGTGACCGCGCCCAGGAACTGCACCGCGTGCGGGTGGTGCACCTTCTGCAGCACGTTCAGCTCCGTCCTGCGGCGCCGTGCGAGCGCGCGCCTCGGCGCGCCCCCGCAGCGCGGCCGCGCGCCCCCCGCGTGTGCAGAGAGGCGGCGTTTGCAAGCAGAGCACGCAGCGCCCTCTTTCGGCAGCTCGGCGCGGTGTGCCGATCCCGGGCGCGCCGCCGACTCGCGCACGTCACTGTTCGGCGGCGCGCGGCATGGGCGACGCTGGCTCAGAGCAGCAGCGGCGGAAGGCGCACGGCCGCTCACGTTAAACAAGTCTCACATCATGGAGCCCGGCGCGCCTGAAGTCGCCGAGCGCGACCTCGTCCGACGCGCGCAGCACCTTGACGGCGACCAGCGTGCGGTGCCACGTCGCCTTGTGCACCGTCCCGAACTCGCCCTCGCCCACCTGCGCGCGCGTGGAGCCATGTCGGCAGCCGTGGCAGCGCGTTGTCGCACCGTGTGCGGCCCAGCTCGAGCGCAGGAGCGCATGTTAGCCAGAGACGCACTTGCTGACGGCCGTCATGCCTGAGCTCCTGCCACAGCGCACACAGCGCTGCCTGTCGCGGCGGACGGAGGCCGAAGTGCTGCAGAGCTGCACTGGCTCGGCCGGGGCCGGGGCCCGGGCTCTGTTTCCACCCCGTGACGTTCAGGCCCCGCGTGTCACAGCCGGGCAGGCCCACCTTCACGCCGATGACCAGGTCCGCCGGGTCGATCTCCCACTCGGGCTGCATTGAGCTCTCCTTCTCGCCCTCGTACATGCGCACATACCTGCCACGCCCACGGAAGTCTGAAAGTCAATCTGTTTCAAGTGGGGCGTCGGTTGGTCCTGCATTCTGCACGGCCAACTGCTCCGCAATTTCTAACCAAAGGGTGTGGCGGCAGGACCTGCCACCTGTTGCAGGCGCGCCCTGGCGAGGGCAATGCACGTCTGTCTTGCTGTGGCAACCGTAGTTGCTGGCGGGGGGCGGGCAGTGAAGACGCGCGCGGCGCCGCGCGCACCCGGCCACCTGCGACTTGCTCAGCTCCACCAGCCGCTTCTCGGACGACTTGTAGATGCGGCCGCCCATGCGCTGCAGCAGCTGCACGACCTCGCCGTGGTCGCCGCGCACCGCATCCTGCGCGCGTGCGTGTTCGGCACATCTGCCTAGGTCACGTGTGTGGGCTCCCCCGCAGCTGCTGCCCGTGACGCACTCTGACAGAAAGGCTGTGTGAAGCAAGAAAATGCGACGACAACCAGCAAGGGTCGGCAAGAGTAGGTCAGATGTTAGGGCCCGCAGGTTCAAGCCCAGGGCAGTGCAAGACGGACAGCTCCAGCGCTGTCAGCAGCGCCAGCGTTGCAGAGGCGCTCCGGGCGCGCCTCCAGCGGCGTGCGGTTGAAGCGGTCGATGGAGTTGGCGTCCGCGTTCGCCTCCTTCAGCAGCCACTCAACCACCGAGAAGCAGCCCTCGGCGGCCGCCAGGTGCCTGTCGAGCGCGGCAGCGCCACTCAACGCTGCTGCACCGCTGTGACCAGTCTTGCAGCAAGGCGCGCTGTCGCCCTGGCGTACGGCGCGCCCTGCTTTTCACGCAGGTGTGCCGCAGTGGCAAGCGGGGCGGGAGCCGCGACCAAAGCTCTTGTGGAAGGCCAATGGAAAAGGCACTTGGGAGTGGGCAGCGCACAAGGGCGTCCGCCTGTCGTAGTCGCAGCACTTCTTGTCCGCGACCTGCCACCACACAGAGCGGAGTTTCTGCACAGCCTCGCAACACGCGAGCGCAAGCCAGACAGTGCTGCGGGCGCACATCCAGCTTCCACAGGGCGCAGATCTTTTTACACCTGCGGGCATGTGGGAGCACTGGTTAGTGCAGTGAGGCCAGCAAGGCCTGTGGTGCGCACAGGGGCGTGCTACAAGCAGCTGCCCATGAGCCTGCGCTGGCTCCCCAAACTCTGTATGCCGCAATGTTATGCAAGTCAGCAGCGTCTTACGCGAAAGGGCCACTGCGGCTTCGCACCTGTCCCGGTCGCCAACGGAGGCGAAGAACAGCAGCTCGGTGATGGCCTGTCGCCGCGCTGCGACCGCGCCGTGCAGGCTGTGCGCCATCCCAGCGGAGCCATAGCCGCCTGGTGGCTCCAACACGCTGCCGTTCTCCTCCGTCAGCTGTGAGTTCCGCTGCAGGGGCGACTGCGTCAGTGAGCTCGCTGCTGGCACTGCTGCTTCAGGCGACTGCGTCATCGGGCAGCGCTGCGAGCCTGCCTTCTCGATGTCTTAACGTTGCAAAAAGCTCAGCGCGTCTGGGCTCCCTCAATGCAGTGCCATGCATGCATCGCCTGTCACAGTGGGCGCCACGTACTGCCTGCAAAGGTTGGCCAAGCAAATATGAGTGAGAGGAGCCTGAAGCAGAGGAGCTTGTGCCAGGAAGGAGCTCCCTGAGGCCCTATTTGGCCAGAACGGGAATAGAGGTTATTATCTGCACAGCGGCGGTGCATGGGTGCGCGGAGCTGCGCCGCCTCTCTTCAGTCGCCCAGGCAGTGGTTAAGCAGCCACGCGTACAGGCGGAGCAGTGGGCACCAACCGCAACAGGCCTGTACTTGTCGACGCTCGCGACAGACTCCGCTTATGTATTGGGGTCACCAGGCTGAGGTTGAGACCTGCGAGCACGGCTCTGGCATCTGCGGGCCGCCATCCGATCTGCTGCGGTATGCGGAGGATGAGCGCACTGACCCGCAGCAGCGGCCGCAGCACGTGCTGGTGCCGGCGCTGTTGGCCGCACTGAACAGCACCCTGCAGGCCGGGGTCGTGCCCGAAGGTCTCCAGCTCAGCCTGGTCACCCCGTGCATAAGCGAGTGTCTGTCGTGAGCATCGACAACTACCGGCCCATTGCGGTTGGTGCCCACTGCTCCGCCTGTACGCGGGGCTGCTCAACCACTGCCTGGGCGACTAAAGGGAGGCGGTGCAGCTCTGCGTACCCATGTAGGCGGGCTTCCTTCCACATTGGTCCAGAATGCACCAGGTGCTCACCCTGCAGTACCTGGTCGACAGTGGGTGCGGCGGCATGCAGCCGCAGGCGCTCTTCTGCTGCTGTCTGAACCTGAAAGGCGAATACGACTGCATCCCCTGCTCGCTGTTGTGGGCGAAGCGCGCTGCGACGCCTGGGCGTGCGCGGGCGCGTGCTGGCTGCGGTGCAGAGGCTCGTTTTGCTGATGCAGAGTATGCCGTGCACTCTTGCCGGCGCCGCGGGGACAGTCTGCTTTCTGGCTGTGGCGTGAAGCAGGGCGGCCTGCTGAGCCCCATGCTCTTTGGGCTCCTCCTGGGTGGCCTGCACGCGGCCCTGCTGCGGGGGGTGTCCAATGCGACACCGCGGGGGACCGGCGTGAGGGCAGTGCTCGAGCTGGGCTATGCTGACAATTTCTGCCTGCTCTTCACACATGTGCACCATGCTGGAGTTCATGCAGTAGCTGGACATTCCTGGAGTTGCCTGTTTCATCCTGGCATGCCAGTGGCGTGATGCCACAGAGCTCCTCCGCCTGATGTATCGATGTCACTTGCCTACCTGTCTGTATGGGAGGACGAGTGCATGCTTGTCTGACAAGCCCGTTTACCGAGCCGCCCTAGCTGGCTGACAGGCTTCAATAACACGCCTGGGTGCGCCAAAAGGGCCATACTTAAGGGGCTTAGAGCCTTTCCATGCCTTTCAGCTCATTCCCATCTGTAAAAGTTACTCGCATCTGTTGAAGCAAAGCGCATGCATGCGGTAGTCCATCTGTAACCTGAAGAATCCAAGCACAATCCTCATGCGGCTCGCATTATGCGGCTCGCATGCAGAGGATGTGAGCTAACCAATTCTCCTAGAATCCTGACCAACCAAGTTCCACACAGACCTAACTACAAACGCACAGGCCATGCATATGCAGGCTTCCAACCCATGCGTTGTCACATTCCATAAAGGATACAATTGAGGATCCGCCATCCTTTGCGTGCATTACTGCGCTTGCACTCAGACATGAATGCAGCGGCGGGTCGTGGGAGCCATGTGCGAGACGAAGAGCAATGCTCCACGCGCAAGCGCTTTCTGACGTCTACCTGGGACGCTGATCAGACCTGAACCTTATACACTGCGTCGGCAGCGCTACACGAGCGTGTTGGGCGCAGCGCAGGGCGCGACCTCTGTCACCCCTGCGTAGCGCCGGCGCGTGCGCCAGAGCAGCAGGGCTGCCATGCCCGCGGCGCCCACCTCCACAAGGGCGGCGACAAGGAAGGTGCCCCTGCGCGCCCATCGATACGCAGCGTCAGGCAAGAGGAGTGGCCGCGGTTTGATCCGGAACTTGTGGCACTTCAAGTTTCGCATTTGACATCATTTGTGCACTGCGGATGTACCTCTTCGTGGCAAAGGAGGGACCTGGCTGAGAGACCAGGCACTTGGAACAGCGCCTGGGAGAATGTCAGGATTGCAAGAGAAAACAGTGCAAGCAATTTTACAAGCCAAAAGAAAAGAGAGAGAAAATGCTCTCAGGCCACGCCCGCGCCTGAAGCAGTCAGCGCCGAGGCAGACGTTGCCACGGTTGCCGTGCGCCAGCGCACGCTCCTGGTAAAGCGTGCCCGCCTGCGCTCGGGGTACAAGGCCAGGGGCAACTCACACTTAATGTGCACCGAAGTGTGCCTGCTGATATGCAAGTAAGCTCCAGCTGTCCTACTACCCAGCGGCCAAGTGCAAACGGCATAGACGTTGCCCAGACATATGCTGAGGCAGCTCAAAGTGCTGCCACGCAGACCGGTCCTGAAAGCCAGGCATCAATGCAGTTAGCGCAGGCCAGCATGAGTGCTGACAGGCGACCGCTGTGGAGCTACGGCACATGCAGCCGTTCAGCGGACGGGTGCAGGAGGGGCACACATGATGAGCCATGATGCACTGAAGACCTGACCGCGGAGGAGCGGGTGCTTGGCGAGCGTGCGGCTGCAGCGCTGAGCAGGCCGTGCAGCACAGGGGTGGGGTTGGGGTCTAGACAACGACCACAGACAAAGAGTAGGGTCAGGGTTGAGGCCCAAACCCTGAGAACAAGGGGCGCGCGGGGCCGCACCAGGCGCGTGGCGAGCAGATACGCGCCGAGCGTGGTAGAATAGTTGAGCAGGCAGTACAGCGTCGCAAAGCGCCGCAGCCCGAACAGCTCGCTCGACAGCGCCGGGCCCAGGCTCCAGTGGCAGCCTGCGGCCGCGCCGACAGACAGTCCGCCCCGCCCGCCACATGGTGCACTGACTTGCATCCTGAGTTGCGCCTGAGCAGCCGTCTCATTTCATGCTTGCGATGTTAATAGACGGCACGCGTCCTTGGGAGATGCATGCGCCAGCGCCCAGCGGGCTCGAGCAAGGTGTCAGGCGCGGCCAGGGTGGCGCCGGGCGCGGGCGGCACCGTACGCAAAGCCGGTCAGCGGCGCGACCAGCCACAGGGCGCGCAGGTCCGCGAACGCCGCCAGCGCCATCGCCGCGCCCGTCAGCGCTGCCGCCGCCACCAGGAAGCACGGCCTGCGGCACCTCCTGTCTCTTGGGCACGCGTGCATGCGCAAAACCACAATCAGCCGCACACTGCCTTCCACAAACGTAGGATACCCTAAGACATGAAAGTGCATGACCTGCAAAGCGTTGGAAGCCTCACAGGCACCAGACGCGTTTGTGGTCGGGCGCGAACCCGCAATATAAGCTGCGTGCCATCCCGAATACACTCTGCGGGCGCCACACTGCCAGAGGGAAAAAGTCTTGCAGTGTGCGGGCGCGCACCGCGGCGTGCGCCGCGACGCCAGCGCGCGCTCAGGCAGGTGCCCCGCCGCCAGCCGGCCGGCCGCGCTGGCCACGCTGAACAGCGCGACCAGCGCGGCCTGCCCGTCCGGCGCGCCTCCCAGCGCCTGCACCAGCTGGCCTGCGCGCGCCGCCGAATGTCAGGGTAGGGTATGTGCTGCGCAGGTCCGCGCCCAATTCGCACCGAGCAGAGCCGCAGACGCCTGCAGGTTCGCCGCACTATGCACCCTTTCCTGCCGTGAAGGGCGCATGCATATCATCTTTTGCACAGGGCACAAGCAGTCAGTCTTGGCAAGAGCCTGAATTGGCTGGCACACCCGGCATCCCACTGACAACGCGCACTCCCGCATCGGTGCGCCAGCCGCTGCCACGCGCGCGGCGCGCACCCAGGTTGTTGGAGAAGAGCAGGCCGCAGCCGGTGCCGGCGCCCAGCACGCCGAACAGCGCCCAGTAGTCCGGCGACGCGGCGCACTGAACCAGGCTCAGGTCCGCCGGCGCGATCGCCGCGGCGCCGGCCCAGACCACCGGCCCGCTGGCTGCGGCGAGGCTGGGCGCAGGCGGCGCTGGCGCCGCGCCCAGCGGGGCGGGCGCGTCGCAAGCCGCGGCTCCGTGCGGCGGGCGGGCGGACGCTGCGATCGCCCAGCCGTGCTGACCGCCCTGCGCTGGCCACATGCACTGCAGCGCCGCCTCTGCAGCCGGAGGTGCGTTTGCGCAGCACAGCGCCGGGTCCCTGCCAGGCTCAGGGCGCGGGCTAGCCCTTGTGTCAGGCGCACGCACGGCAGCTGGGCGAAGCCTGACGATGCTGGGCACCGTGCGCCGCAGCCAGTTACCCACACGCCTGCCCGCCGCAGCATCGCCATGCGCTATGTGCAACCGCGCACCTTGCCACCGCCGAGCAGGGGCGCGCGCAGCCCGTCGTCCTCCTCCGGTCCCGCCCACGCGCACGCCGCACCGCCGCGCGCCGCCTTTTCGCAGCAAGCGGCCCCGGCCGCCGCGGGCGCACCCTGCCCGAGCCCGGCTTTGCTGCAGCCTGTTTGCGCCTTGTCAGCTCCCAAGTCGGCACAACCGTCGGCCCAGCAGCAGCGCTGCGCCGCGCCGTCGCCGCTGCTGTCCATCTCTTCACAACCTTTACCCAGGATATCTGACCGCGGCCGCGCGGCCAGGCCGCCCGTGCGCAGCGCGAGCAGCGGCAGCGGCAGCAGCAGCGCCAGCAGGCCGCCCAGCAGCACCAGGGCCAGCGCCGGCGGCAGCGCGCCGGGCAGCGCCGCGCCGAGCGCGCCGGCGCCCACTGAGTACGCCGCCAGCAGCAGCACCAGGTTCTGGGCGATCGCGAAGCGCGTGCCTGCGCGCGCGCGCCTCGCTCGGTCTGCTCACCGGGTCTCCAGCGAGTAATGCGTGGCTGCTTTATGTCCTTGTGGTTGTCACGGTATTCAATAAACATGGCGTCAAATCATATTCAGCCACCCCCGAGCTGCTGGCAGACACGGGGTCTGCACCGCACGCTTGGCTTTCAACCTGCGCCGCGCGCTTCTGTACGGCACTCTAGATCCGGGTCAGGCGGCGCGCTGCCATACCAAACGCATCCCACGCAGCCTACAAGTTGCAATTGGGGCTGACGCCGGGTGTCACCTGCGACGTGCGGCGCCTCAGCGGCCGCGCCCTGCGCGAACGGCACCGCATTGAACAGCGGCAGCGCGACCGCGCCGAGCGCGAGCGGCGCCGCGGCCATGCACGCCAGGAAGCCGGCGGCGTCCGGGCGGAACGCTGCCAGGTATACCGCAGTAAATATGCTCGCGCTCAGGCCCGCAAAGCTCTTCAGCACGCCTGCGCGGTGCCACCGCGTTGCGTATGGCGCTGCGCACACCAGGTGCAAGGCTCGTATGTGACCGCGCGCCGCCGCCCAGGAGCGTGTAGCGCTGCAAGCGCTCAAGCGCAAGGCTCATTTGTGAAACTTGCAGGTCGGTTGCCAGACGATGGTGCGCCAAGTGGTCGCGCGCGGGGGGCTACGCGGCAGAAGGGCGGCAGGTGCAGCACGCGCTGCTGGACGCTCTGCCTTGCAATTCTGGACCAGCAGGGTGCCTGCACCGCCAGTCTGCCTGCGCTTCACTGAGCAAGTGCGCAACCAGGCCGAACTCTCTGCCCGGCACGCTCGGCACGCTCGGCACGCTCGGGGCGGGCGCACCCACGACAGTGCCGCGGTGGCCCGGGAAGTTGCGCACGTTGGTCGCGACGCAGGCGGTGTCCACCCAGGAGCCGCCCGCGAACGCGGCGCTGGTCAGGCCGACGAGCGCCCAGTACGGCGGCGCCGCGCGCCCGCTCGCCGCGAGCCACAGGCCGCCGTAGCCGCCCGCCATGGCGGCCAGGCCGGCCGCCAGTGTCACCCTGCGCCCGCAGCCGCGGCTCAGCACCTCCCCACTCGGTCAGCAACGTCATGGCGATATCGCCGCGACAGCGCCAGAGTCTGGTGCGCGGCGTCAGTTCAGAAGACACGGGGAGGTCCCATAGCGCGTGTCGGGCAGGCCGGCGCCGGAGGGAGGCGCGGCACCTGGGCCCCAGGCGCGGCCACGGCGACAGCGCGTCGTAGGCGGCGCCGGGCATCCACTGCAGCACCAGCGACACCCAGAGCGGCGACGCGGCGCCTTGTATCTGCCGCGCCCGCCCGCGGCGGCAGGGTCAGCTGCGCTCTGCGCTGCAGGCCCTCCCGCCGCCCGCACCAAGCGCTGCTGCCTGCAGTGCTGGACAGCTGCCATGGCCTTGCGGTAAGCTGCCACACCACCATCACGCCTGCAAGCCTGAATAACACTGTGTGGCCTGGCAGCAGGCGCCCCCGTGCCGGCACAGAGCTGAGCGCCCCTCAAAAGCAGCCAGCGCAGGTGGCACAGTAGCCCACGCTGGCAATTGCCACAAGTGACACAGCCTTCAGACGCTGGGCTTGCCCGCCCATGACATACTCTCTGTCACGCGACACGGGCGCGCCTGCGCCTGCGTGAGGCCCAGCGCCTCCTTGAGCGCGCCGGCATAGATGGCGAAGCAGTAGCTCGCGCCCGCCGTGCACTGCAGCAGCGCCGACACGCCAAATGTGTGCCACTTGTTCACGAACGCGCCCATCGCGCCGCGATGGCCGGTTACTACCTCGCTGGCTGATCACGGCCAGTCTCAACAACAAGCTGACGAAATTTAACCATGTGGAGCTGAGCTGTGATTATGACGCTGTGCAGACATGCGGCTGACACAAGGGCGCAAACACGCGTCCCAGTATTCAAATTATTGGCCAGTGACTGCCGCACGCACACGGTGCTTATATACTCTCTGACCCGTGTGTTGAACCAGCTGCCCCAACACAAGCGACGTTCTCCCTTTTGCGGCTGTTTTGCTTACTTTTTATTAGTTAGGTGCACGCACGTGTGTAGTGTAGTCGGCCAGTCTGAAAGGGCCTGGAGGTTTTTTGCAGTTTTTGCAGTCATTCATTACCACCCTGATCTGCCTCATGCAGATCAGCCCGCGCAGCAAGCACAGCAACAGAGACACCCCTGGCACGGCCAGGGAGTCACAAGCATCCGCAGCCTGTAAGCCGCCTCTCAACAGTTGCCTTACAGGGGCAGCACGGCACGCCCCTCCACGGGTGCCCTGACATCGCCGCAGGCCTGCAAACACAGACGGGCAGGAGCGCAGCAGCGCATCCAAGTAGCGAATGCGTCCTAAACCAGAGACTGACGCCAAAGAATGCCCCTGGCTCGAGCCCGAGCGCTGCATGTGCACCGCTTGGGCGAGCGCGCCGGGCTCGGGCCTGCACCGAGCGGCTGCCGCCGCGCCGCCTCAGCTGACACACGCATGCCGCGCAGACCTGACGCCCAGCGTGTTCCGCGCCTCTGCCTCCTGCGCGCGCGCGCCGGGGCCGCCTCAGCTGCCTGGGCGCTTTGCATGCTGTGAACACACACTCTGGCTCAATGAAGCTGACGACGAGCTTGGCAAGGCGTAGGAGTGGTGCAGTGCAGCCCACTGCGTGGTCTGTTTTGGGCCTCGCATGCCTCGCCGGGTGCCGTCCATCATAGTAAGCAGGCTGGCGGCTCTAGGCTCTCCAGCAAATGAGCTGCCAAGCACCAGCGCGCACAAGCCCCAGTCACGCAAGAGTGAACCTGAGCGAAGGCGCGGGTAAGCTCTAGCTTCCATTTTGTGAGCTGCCAGCCCCGAGCGTGCTCGCGTCACAGCCATGCAGCATACAAGATAAAAGCAAGCGGCTGGCATGGGCAGAACTTCCAAAGCGTGCTACACTGGCTATATGGACTGGCACATCGACGATATCGTGCAAATGCCAATCCATATTGGGCAAGGCCAGCGTGAGATTGAAGTGTTGGCCTGGTCAAATAGGCGTCTTAATTAGCAATAGAACATGGGCAGCAGAGGCTGGCCGCAGAGGAAAGTCCCCAAGAAGAAGACCTGAGCGGCGCCGCAGGCTGGCGCAGGGGGCGCGCCTGCTCGGCGCAGCGCTTGCGGGCGTGGCTGCTGGGCGCCGGCCGGCTCACGGGGCCCAGCTGCGACGTGCGCCGGTAGCGCGTGCCGCACGCGTTGCACAGCACCGGCTTGCCCGCGGGCCCCTTGCGCCACTGCGGCGAGTCTGCGCGCGGCCGCACACATGCCTTTTACTGGGAAGCAGGCGGCGGGACATGGGCCAGGTGGCCAGCGGCCGCGGGGGGCGCTAGGCGCGCAGGCAAGGCGGCAGCTTCCAGCGAACCGCATTTCACTCCTACAGCTGACTGTTAAATGTCTGTGGACTGTAAGGAGCTGCAAGCGGGGCGTGGAGGTGGCGGCTGCTCGGCACGGTGAGCACTTTGTGCATGCACAATTACGTGAGCGCAGGCGCAGAGCAACAAGCGTGTCAAACAAAATCGAAATATGAGAGTTCAACCCGCGTACGCGGCAAGGGGAAACAAGGCTGCATGCTGGTGCGCCTAAGCTATCACTTTCAAATTTAGCTAGAGCGCACCCTCCACGCCGCAGTGGCTGCAAGGCCCGGCGGGCCGCGCTGTGTGCGGCGCCGCCGCAGGCCCCGTGCACGCGCTCGGGTTCTCCTTCGACGCGGCGTGTGCATGCGCGGGGAGCGCCAGCGCGCCCGCCAGCGCCTTGCTCAGCTCCTGCGCCTCGTCGTCGGATGCTGGGCGGGGCGTCGCGTCGCCCACATATACCAGAGTGAACAGCTTCCGGTCGCCGAGCACCCTGCGCTCCGGCGCGCTGGCGCTCACAGCGTCCAGCAGCGTGAGCGTCATAGTTGCACTTGTTGGGTGAATATGATGAAGCGATCAAGCACACTGGCGATGGTGCCTCCGGCCCGCCCTCGGGCCGCGTCTTTACTCGTAGCATTTTGAACGGCAGGGTCTGGCGTCATAGGGCGGCACGCACGTGCGTGTGTAATCTGCTCAGTTCGAGGACATCGAGCGACAGATGTAATATTACGGTGTACGCCCTGCTGGAAAGCCGGCCGCACTGGGCGCACGTTACTGTGACTGGCTGCCTCACTTTCACACAAGCAGGAACTAGCGCAGCGCATTGGCCCCGCCGTTCTGCCAACACCCTGCACGCACGAGGAGACTTGAACGTACAGCGCACCCACTGACGGCTGCTTGAGCACGTGCGGCGCCCAAGACGGCCAGCAGCTAACCTAGCTCTGCTCTGCTCTGCTGCGTTACCACGGCGTGCCAGCCTCAGCCACTTGACTTGTTCGGCGCCCGACAGGTGCCACAGCGTTGCAGCATGACGCAGACGCAGACCAACGGCGTGGCACATGCAGCACCAGACGGCGGTGCGCTGGCACGGTGACCCTGTGCATGTCTTGGCACTGACACAGCGCATCCTCGTGGGGCTGGCCTGTGGAGAACGTATACTGCACTTAGCTCTGTCCAATACGCTCTCACAGGGCACACCACACCGCGAGGGGAGGCTCGCAGGTGGCAGTCCCGACGCATTGCGCCATGCAATTTGCGCCGACGCTGGCTGCTGCAGTGCAGAGCTGGTGCTTGCGCTTAACACTGCAGCTGACCCAAAAGATGGAAGTTGCTGTGACGCACTTGCGCAGCGGGTGGCAGCGTGACACGCTGAGGGTTAGGTCAAGCAGCCCCGGAGCCGCCGCAGCGCGCCCACAGGCGCCGCCCTGCGCGGCAGGCGCGCGCCGCGTGTTGATAGCCAACCGCGGCGAGATCGCGCGGCGCGTGTCGCGCTCCTGCCACGCGCTGGGCCTGGTGCCAGTAGTGGTTTTCACCGAGGCCGATGCGCTTTCGTTGCACGTGCTGGAGTCCGAGCATGCAGTGTGCCTCGGCGCCGACAAGCGCGCATACACCAGCATCGACACTATGGTCGGCGTCGCTGTCGAGCACGGGTGCGCGGCCTGCGCGCGCGCGCGCCTGCTGCGCGCGCCCCGGGAGCGTCTGCCGAGCACCCCGCTGCGCAGGCCTGCTGTGCTGTGTGTGGCTGTGTGCAGCACGGAGCGCTGCATGAGCCGGCGTGCACTGTCCCTGGTTGCAGGTTCGCAGGAGGGCGCTGCGAAAGCTGTGAGAGGCTCTGGGCGGGGCGCCCCGAGCGCGCGCCGGTCGCAGGCGCGCGGCGCGTGGCGCCAAAGCCTGCCGGCCGCGCGCGCGCGGGCAGGTGCTGCGCGGTGCACCCGGGGTACGGCTTCCTGAGCGAGAACGTTGACTTTGTGGAGGCGTGCGAGGCGCGCGGTATCGCGTTCCTGGGCCCCACCGCCGACACCATGCGCATGTTCAGCCGCAAGCACACCGCGCGCGAGTTCGCCGCCAACGCTGACTGCCCCGTGCTGCCCGGCGCGCCATGGGGGCTGGGCCTAGGCCTGCCGCCGTTCGGGGGCTGCCTCACGTCGCCCGCGCCGACTCTCTCTTGCCAAACGGTTCCTCCTGTGCGCCACAGCGTTGCGGGGTGGTTGGCGGTGTGAAGTCTCCGCCTCTGCCACTTTCAGATGTATCGTGCCCGACACAGCTTGATTGTGGGAGTGCGCCCGGGAGGCGCCATGCAAGGTGCAGAGCTGCGCCCGAGGCCCGGCCGGGCGCGCGGCGCAGGCAGCACGCTGCTGGAGACCGAGGAGGCCGCGGTCAAGGAGGCCGCCGCCGCCGGCTACCCGGTGCTGCTCAAGGCGACCGGCGGCGGCGGCGGCATCGGCATCTACCAGTGCCCCGATGAGGATGCCGTGCGTGCCAACTTCGCCGCCGCCGGCCGGTGCGTGGCAGGATCGCAGGATGCGAGCAAACGTCATTGCGTGCTCAATCATGATGTCGGCCTCGCATTCGAAATACTACAGCAGGCTAATTCCTTTTCACCCATTCTTCTACCGGAGCTCAGGGCTGCGCGTGCAGCCAAGGCTATGCCAGGACTGGCGACATGGGCAAATTCGCTACAGAAAGGACTAAATAATGCTGGGGTGTCAGCGCGTACTGCGGTGCGCGCGCAGGCAGGGCAAGGCCAGCTTCGGCGACGCGGGCGTGTTTGTGGAGAAGTACGTGCAGCGCGCGCGGCACATCGAGGTGCAGATCTTCGGCGACGGCAAGGGCGGCATCATCACGCTGCCCGAGCGCGAGTGCAGCATCCAGCGGCGCCACCAGAAGGCGCGCCTCGCCAGGCGCATGCGAGCGAGTGCAGTGCTGTGCTGCCTGTATGCGCAGTCCCTGCTGTAATGCTATGTGCAAATGACATGTAGGCGCATGGAGACGCCTCCGCACTCCCTCATGCGCTCGTGCCCCCACCAGCCGCCCCAGAAAAGGGAAGTCGCACCACGAACGCATGCCTGGCGCGCGCATCGTCCTCGGGCAAGCTCATTGGCTTGCGCCCCGCGCTCCCTGCAGTGCACCAGGTGCACCTTGGGGCCGTGGCGCTATGTTGTTGACGCCAGGGCCCCGCGCCCGCGCGCAGGTGCTGGAAGAGACTCCGTCGCCCTACGTTGGTGCGCGTCACGATGCGCTGTGAAGAAACTTGAAATTGTGACTATGGTGTCGCACATGGAGTTGCTTGATGGTGGCCGCATCGGTGCTACCAAACCCTCCCGCCCTAGCTGTGCGTGTTTGTGGTGCTGGCTGAGTGCTGGGCAGGAGCAGCAGTGCTTCAGGCGCCGCGCGCCAGAAGAAAGAGGCTGAGCGCGAGCGCGCGAGGCGCAGAGGACGACCTGCGGAGGGAGCTCAAGGCGGCCGCGCGGCGGCTGGGCGAGGCGGCGCGCTACCGCAGCGCGGGCACGGTCGAGTTCCTGGTGGACCAGGACACCGCGCGCTTCTACTTCCTGGAGGTCAACACGCGCCTGCAGGCGCGGCCCCGCGTGCCCCTACCCTACCCTAACCCTGCCTAGGGTTCGACAGCAGGCCCGCAGGGGTCGCGCGCGGCAGCCCGGCTCGCTCGGTCGTCCAGCGCGCTGGCTCAGGCGCAGCCGACGCGCCCTGCCTGGGCTTGCGAGCGGCGCGAGCGCGCGAGGCCCCGCCCGCCCTGCCTCGTCCAGGTTGGTGCGCGCCTGCGTGGCTGGCACCGCTGCCTGCGCGGTGCGGGGGACGCTGCTGTGACAGCAAGAAGCATGTCCCTGGCCGTGTCATCTGCATCACGCCCTTTGCAGGGCGCCGCCTTGTGCAAAGGTACACAGCCTGCCGAGCACTTGACCGGGCTCGCCCAGAGCGTGTGGACGCCGTGAGGGAATACTTCTGCGTCTGAGTGAGGCTTGGGATGTTGGCACTTCCTGCACGCGGCGTCTGGCAGTGTCTGCCCTGCTTCAGGCGCCTGCACGCGCCGGCGCCAGGTGGAGCACGGCATCACGGAGATGGTGAGCGGCCTGGACCTGCTGGAGATGCAGCTGCAGCTGCAGGTCCCCGGCCTGGAGGCGCGCCCACGCGGGCCCGCGCTAGGTTTAGAGTCAGGGTAGGGTAGGAGTGGGGCCGCTGGGGCAAACGGGCGTTGCCTGCAACAAGCCGGACGGCCTGTCACTGAATGCGCATGGGACACTGTGCAGCAAAGTCAGAAAGAGGTCAGGTGGGCCCGCTGTTTGTGTGCGACGATAGTGTGCGGGCCGCCATATGCGGTGCTTGCCTGCTTACGGCATGCACGACCCCCAGCGACACTCTGTCATGGCTGTGAGCCACTGCGTTGTCGGGGGGCCTGCATCGCATGGCCGGCCGCATGCGTGCACCAGCGCGGCGGGCCGGGAGAGAGCCAGCGCAGCCTCCAGGCGGGTCTGCTCTGCGCTCGGCGCGCTCGCGTGAACAGGGCAACCGCCCATCGCTTGCTTGCGTCCCCAGGTGCCGGACATGAGCAAGACCGACTACACGCCGACCGGCTGGGCCATGGAGGCGCGGTTGAACGCGGAGGACCCGCTTCGCAACTTCCTACCCTCCGCCGGCACGCTGGGCGCCGTGGCGTTCCCGCTCAAGGACTCGGGCGCGCCCCACCGCTGCGGTAACCCTACCCTGACTCTTTCGGGCCGGGCAGGCTGTGAGCTGGCGGCGGCTGCATATGCGCGCGCCCGTGCCGGCGGCTGCGCACCGTACGGCAGGCAGGGGCGCGGGCCCACAGGCTCTCGCGCGCGCGGCGGCCGCCCGGCCCGCCCTGCAGCGGAGGCGCCTCCAGGCGCGCAGCGCGAGCGGCCGCGTGCGCGCGCCCCGGCAGGCGTGCGCGTGGACACCTGGGTGGAGACCGGCACGGAGGTGACGCCGCACTACGACTCGCTGCTCGCCAAGCTGATGGTGCACGCGGCCAGCCGCCCGGCCGCCACGGCCGCGCTGCAGGCCGCGCTCGGCGCGACCACCCTGGGCGGCATTGCGACCAACCTGGACTACGTGGCCACGATCGCCGCCGCCGAGGGTTTCGCCGCTGGTGCGCATGGCGCGCTGCGGCGCGCTGCGGCGCGCATGCAGAGCCCATGCAGCAAGTTGCGGCTGCCTTGGCCGCGGCCAGGGCTCCATGGTGGCCTCACCATCAGCCAGGGCGTGCAGATGTTGGGCTTGCAACGGCGGCTGTTCCTGCCGTTTCTTGCCGTGCAGCAGAGCGCCGCCCCCCGATGCCGGGCGGCGGCGCGCTGACGCTGCCGGGGCGCGCCAGGCGCGACGACCACGCGCTTCCTGGACGCGCTGCCGTTTGCGCCGCACGCGCTGGAGGTCGTCGCGCCCGGCATGAACACGACCGTGCAGGACTGGCCGGGCCGCACGGGCTACTGGCACATCGGCGTGCCGCCCTCGGGGCCCATGGACGCGTTCGCGCACCGCGTCGCCAACGCGCTGGTCGGCAACGCGGAGGACGCTGCCGCGCTGGAAGTGCAGCTGTCAGGTGGGCAGCAACCCTATCCGTAACCTGGCCCAGGCCGCATGTGCGCCATCGGCCATATGCGCGCCCGACTGCCGCGTGTGGCCTCCGAGAGACGCTTTTTGGTGTGGTACAGGCTGCCTGCTGTCGAGGTGGGCACGGGCAACGCGCCGGCAGCGTGCGGCTCATGCTGTTGCCCGACTGCCTGCGCAGGGCCCTCGCTGCGCTTCATGGCGCCGGGCGTGGCCGCTATCTGCGGTGCTGAGTTTGCGGCGGAGGTGGACGGCAAGCCGGTGCCGCTGTGGCAGTCGTTCGAGGTGCCCAAGGGCGCGACGCTCACCGTCGCCTCGGCGCGCCACCACGCTCACGCCCTCATATATCACATCATCCACCGGCTTGCTCTTTATCATCATGTGCATGAAGACCTGGCCATGCCAAACGCCTGTGTTTGTTTGCGCGCCAAGCGGGTCTGACTTAGGGTGCGACACCCCGCCTGATGCGCCCTGGATTTGGGCGTGATCCGGCCAGAGAGACTTTGGGGCGGCCTGGCGGACGGTGGCCGGGGCGGCCGCGGCCTTGGCACACCCCTGAGCCTGCCGCGGCGCGCAGCTGGCGCGCGGGCGGGGCGCGCGGTGCTACATCGCCGTGGCGGGCGGCCTGGCCACGCCCGCATACCTGGGCGCGCGCGCCACGTTCCCCAGCGGGCGCCTGGGCGGCACCCAGGTCCGCGGGGCCCGCCCCCCCGCCCGGGTCCATCCGGGTCTGGCGCAGCCGCGCGAGCAGGCCTGCCTGCCAGCGCCTGCACAGCCAAGCGCTCGTCGCCATTGCCGACGGCTGCGGCCAGCGGCCGCGGCCGTGCCGGGGCTGGCCGCGGTAGGCAGCCTTCTTGCGGGGCAGGCGCCTCTGGGCGCTCCGGGGTGCACACCATGGGAATGCTGGCGGCCAGGCCGTTGGCAAGCATGCCAGTAATGTGATGTGCTGCCGGTGCGCTGCGCGCCAGGGGCGCGCGCTCAAGCCGGGCGACCTGTTGCCGCTGGGGCCGGCGGCCGCGGCCGCGCCGGGGCTGGCCGTGCCAGAGGCCTGGCGCCCGACGTACCCCGAGGCCGGCCAGGCCTGGGAGGTAGGCGTGCTGCCGGGGCCCAACGCGGCGCCCGACTACTTCACCGAAGAGGACGTCCAGACGCTGTACAGCGCGGCATACACCGTGCACTACAACTCGTGCGCCGCTGGGCTTGGGACAGGCTGCTTACTGCACGGATTGCTGAATAAACCTTCAACAAGTATATACACCATGGGCTGGCTGGGCACCGCAGCTTGCATGCGCCAGCCCATGCACTGCCACTCCCGGACCGGCGTCTGCTTCGGGCGTCAGAAGTGCGCAGCGCGTGCACCATACAGAAACAGAACAAGTGTCTGAACTGCACAGAGCCTGACCGTGCCTCTCTGCGCCTTGCCGCTGTGTTACGGGGCCGCCTTGCGCACTTGATCAGGCTCCAGGAACTCACAGATGCTGGAATGAGTGCTTGCAAACAATAAATCACCAACCGCAGTGCACGCCCAGCCACTCAGGCCCGCCCGCGCGCAGGAACCGGCTGGGCGTACGGATGCAGGGCCCGCGGCCCAAGTTTGCGCGCACGGACGGCGGCGAGGGCGGCAGCCACCCGTCCAACGTGCACGACCACGTGTACGCCATCGGCACCATCAACTTCACAGGCGCGCGCGGTGGCTCAGCGCACTTCATAGGGTTAGGGTACGCTATAGCCCTGTCGTCGCCGCCATACTCCTCCTGAAGTTGCAACTCTTGCTGCCTGCCACGCGCATGCACGCGGGGCCGGGCGCTGCGCGCCCGACCTGCCGCGCGCCGGCGCGCAGGCGACATGCCGGTCGCGCTCATGTTCGACGGCCCCAGCATGGGCGGCTTCGTGTGCCCGGCGACCATCGCGAGCGCGCAGCTCTGGAAGATGGGTCAGGTGGCCGCCAAGGACGAGGTGCACTTCCGGCCGATGACGCTGGGTGCGCCGCCCAGCCGCGGGGCCGCGCGCGGGCGCGCCGCTCTGCTCAGCACGCAGCGCATGCCCAAGGGCGGTCGGCGGTCACGCCCACTGTGACGTGGCCGATGCCTGTAGCTTTGGTGTGGTTCATGAGCACTTGGAATTTTGGGTGTAGGCAGGGGAGCCTGGTGCAGAGCCTGCGCTGATGCAGCACACCGTGAGGAACTGTGCTTTCGACGATGCAGCACACTGCGAGAACTCGGCATGCCAGTGCTGGAGCTGCATCCGCATGCGCGCAGAGGAGGCGTACGCAGAGTGCATGCGCACGGACCGCATCGCGACCACGCTGCGCAAGGCCGCCGGCCGTGGCGCGGCCGATCCCGCGCAGCTGCTGGCGGCGCTGGCGGCGGCGGACGCTGGCGCGCCAAATCCGCCGGCGATGCCAGAGACGCGCGCGCTGCTGCGCGAGCTGCCCGCGCGCGGAGGCTTCCCGGGCGCGCAGTACCGCCTGGCCGGCGACCGGTGCGTAACCCCAACCCTATCATGGCTGCCCTGCACATGTGTTCAGACGCTGGTGGGGTCCCAGCAGCAGGGCAAATAATGGGATGGTAGGTCGAGCCAGCGCTGGCAAGGGCGGCGCTGCCTGTGTAGGCGGCATGGCGCCAGCCGAGCTTCTCAGACGCGTGGCAATGCTCCGGCCCGCCGGCAAAGATGGCACATGTGCCTGTCATCGAAGAGGGTGTCTGGCAGGCAGTGTCATGTGATAGGGTAGGAAGGGTAACCCCTGACCCTCACGTACCCTAAACGCCAGGTACGTCGTGGTCGAGTACGGCCCGATGGAGCTGGACCTGAACCTGCGCGTGCGCGTGGCCGAGCTGGAGGCGCACCTGGGCCGCCTGGCGCGGCCGGGCCTGCTGGAGACGTCGCCGGGCGTGCGCTCGGTGACGATCGAGTACGACCAGCGCCGCCTGCCGCTCGCGGAGCTGCTGCGGCTGCTGGAGGAGGCCGACGCGCGCCTGCCCCTGGCGCGCCCCGCGCCGCGCGCTCTGCGGTGAAGCGGGACGGTGTTCTGTGGCCGGGTGCTGGCGCCTTGCTGGCAGCGGCGCCCAGCGTGCGCGAGGCAGCTGCGGGGCCGGTGCCGTCAGACCCCGGGGCGAGCTGCCGCAGCTGCTGCAGGGCAGGGACCTGGCGCTGCCTTCGGTGCACACGAGAAGGGTAAGGCAGGGTCAATCCAGACACGCATGGACTGACACATGCCTTGCGTCAGGCGCGTCTGCATGATGCCGGGTCCATGCGTGCGCGCGTTGCGTGCGGCCTGCTTGGCTGGTGATAAGGCAAGGGGTAGGGCAGGGCACAGAGCCGCCTGCGGACGCGTGCAGGCGAGCGACCAGGTGCTGCAGACGCGCGTTGTGCACCTGCCCGTCGCCTTCAACGACAAGTGGACCAACGATGCCATCGCAAAGTACATGAAGTCGGTGCGCCCTGCGGCTGAGCATGTGCACCCGCCCGGCCTGGCGCACCTCGCAACCCACCGAATTGCATTCTGCTGGGCCACCCAACAGAACTTGCCTCCTGGGCACGCGAGAGCGGCTGCTGATCACGAGCTGCGCCGAGCTCGAGCGCTGGCATGCTGGGCCACCTGCTAAGGTAGGTCGCAGCTGCTGCCAGCAACCCGTAGGAGCCATGGCTATGAGCTGCAAGTTTGGGCGCGTGTGCTGGTAAGCTGGGGCACCTGCTTGGGTAGGTCGCAGCTGCGACCCACCGGAGCCTCGGCTGCGAGCTGCAAACTGCGGGCGTGCGTGTCCGCGCTGCAGAGCCGGTCAGAGGGCCCGTACCTGCCGTCCAACGTCGACTTTGTGGCCGCCAACAACGGGCTGCCCGAGGGCGCGGCGGCCGTGCGCCGCATGCTCATGGCGGCCTCCTACATGGTCATGGGCCTGGGCGACGTGTACCTGGGCGCGCCTTGCGCGGTGCCCGTCGACCCCAGGTGCCGCCCGGGCCCGCATGCGCGCGGCGCCCGAGTCGGGTAGGGCGCCCTGGTTGCCGGCTTGCGTCCTGCCAGTGGCCAGGATGGGGATGGTATAGGGTTTTTATACACCCCGTCCTGCATCTCAAGCTCACATGTTCATGACGTCCTTGCTCCTCGCTTGGCCAGCTGAGGCAGCGGATGCACTTGCGTGACCTTTTCGCTGATGTAAGGGTGATCAACGCTGAGGGCGGACACGCTTGAGCGCAGGCATCGGCTGGTGGTGCCGAAGTACAACCCGGCGCGCACGTTCACGCCGGAGGGCGCGGTGGGCCTGGGCGGCACCTACCTGTGCATCTACCCCATGGACTCGCCGGGCGGTGCGCAGGCTCACGCCCGGCTGCAGCACCCTCCTGCTGTGGCCCTCATGCTGCCCTCATGCTGCCCTCCTGCTGCCCTCCTGCCACCCTCCTGCTGCCCTCCTCCTGCTGCGGCCTTACGCTTGCAAGCGCGTCACACGTCAGCATCAGAGGCGGATGTTGACCCGGGAGGGAGCGTGAAGAGCGCTTGTGGGGTGGAGCGCAGGGTACCAGCTGGTGGGCCGCACGCTGCCGATCTGGAACACGTTCGGGCGCGTCAAGCCCTTCACGCCGGCGGAGCCCTGGCTGCTGCACTACTTTGACCAGGTTGCGCCCCGAGCTTCCTCCCCCGCGTCCTCTCAAACATAATGCAGGTGCTTGAGCTGCCCCGCCCTGAAGTGGTTCGGCTGCAGCCGGCGGCTTTTCGTGATGCAGGGGTCCGCAGCGCGAGCGCTGCTACAAGTGTGTCCCGCGGCGAGTCTGAACGTGTGTTCAGAGAAAGTCAACAGCAGCGCCAGGCTGACTCGAATGCCAAGCATAGGCTGTGGGCGTGCACGTGCATGTCTTGCGGCATAACAGGAACCCGGCACCTGGCACATGCGCACGGTGTATCCGGCGGTCCAGCACTTCTGTGCAACCCTGACGTGCAACGCGGCTGGACCAGGTGCGCTTCTTCGAAGTCAGCGAGGCGGAGCTGCAGACGCAGCGCGAGCTGTTCCGCACGGGGCGGCTGCAGATCAAGATCGAGGACATCGACTTCAGCATGAAGTGCGCACGGCCTTCTGCACCCCGCCCCCTGTGGACAATCAACACGCTGTGGACTATCAACAAGTGTGGCGCACCGCCGCCCTGTCAGCAAGCTCCACTTGGTCTGTTGCGTATGCTCTGCTGTCTCTGGATGCCAGATAGAGAGGGATCAAGCTTGGTGGTCGGGCGCACTTCCACAGGTACTGTGAAAGGCTGCGGGCGAGCGTAGTGCCGCACGCTCACCTGCTCCACACGGCGGCAGGGAGTACAATGCGCTCGTGGAGAGCACGGCGGCGGAGGTCGCCAAGCTGAAGGAGGTCCAGCAGGCGGCCATGGCGGAGCAGATGCAGCTGGACGAGGCGTCGCTGCAGCGCCTGCATGCGGAGCAGGCAGCCGCCAAGGTGGCACCCCTCCTTCACGCTGTGCGAGAGGAGCAGCGCACACAGCTTCAAGCTTATGGTACAACCAGCACAACTCTCCGTTCTGCGCCTGCAAGCCGATGTGCATAGTGAGGACACAAGTGCTTTCAGGCGCGCTGTCTGTCTGTCCCCACATGAGTGGGTGCACATGGCATGGAACGAATCCCGAAGTCTGTGTGTGCTGTAAGGCTGATGTGGAGCGTGCACGTCTGCAGGCGAGTGGCGCTGGTAATGCTCCTGCGGAGGTGGAAGGCCTGGAGGTCGCATCACCGTTTACGGCCAATGTCTGGGAGGTTAGCAGCCCTCTGAACAGCTCTTGGTGTGGCGGGCATACGTGCTGTGCTGGTGCATGCCGCGCGCGCTTCCGCATGCATGCCTCGGCTATCGCGCGCGCATGCACCGTCATGACTGGCGCCACTGGACAGACTGCACAGCCAGCCTTTGTCTCATGCTTGACATGATTTACTGGAAACGTGTCCGTATGGATGAGCGGCTCTGCCCTGCTGCAGGTGCTGGTGAAGGAGGGCGACCATGTGAAGAAGGGCCAGTCCCTGGTCGTCCTGGAGGCCATGAAGGTGCTCCCGCTTTTGCACCTTACTCAGATGAGAAGTGGTGCATCATGCTCAAAACTATATATCGTAAAATGTTGCAGTGCCATGCAACCTCTTTTGGTTAGAGGCACATCCGCCTGCAGTGCTTGCTCGTGCCCTGGAATGTTGAGGCCCGCGTTGGCAGCATGCAAAGTCCCAATGCTGACGCGCCGGCTGGCATGATCACAGATGGAGTACCCAGTGGTGGCGCCGGCCGATGGCGAGGTCAAGGCCATCCTGGTGGAGGGCTCGCAGCTGACGCACCAGGGCGATGCGCTCCTCGTGTTGGCTCAATAGCACCCTTTTGTAGGCGTGAAGGCCGCGGTGATCTTGCATGTGCCCCATGTCTGTCAGACAGTCGGATCATGTCGTAGGGGCTCGCGACAGAAGTTGCTGAGGCGCCCATGCTGGTTTGCCCATCAAACATATAGCTGTACATTACCTGGTCATTCTGTCTGTGAGTCCCCGTCATAGTTAAAGGCTCCAACTCTGGGGATGCATACTGTGTTTGCAGCAGGCAGGTCCTGCTCATCTTCGAACAGACATGCTGGCCTGCATTACATCAAGGAGCGCCAGTGTATTTGCTTTTGTTGTGCATTGCAGTTGTGACGCTAGAGTCAACACGCTGTGGGACACTTGTGCCATGTGCTGCTGCCGGACATCAGTGTGTCACTTCAATTTTCACAGTTTGTGTTGCTAGCAGGACGCTATGCATTTGAAAAGCAGGGGCACGCATTGCCACGACATACTGTTGATGTGTGCACCTTCAGTTCTATACTTATACATGCGACCTCAGTGCGCAAGACACTGCTGACGCATACACAGAAACCCGACCTTTGTACAGGGCCTGGTTGCAAAATTCTAAATGCTATGAGCTGATTGCTGCAATGTTGCGCCAGGGCGATCCAGTGACCGGGCACGCGCTCAGCCAGGCATTCCGCACAGCCTGCACAACCCCAACCACTCCCTCATTCACACTCCCGCTTATTGCAAAATCCAGCGCCTTATTGAGTCAATGGTGCTGCTACGCTATGGCATATCAGTGCATGTGTGCACGTGCAGCAGACCACTGAGTTTGCTTGCACATCCATGCTGGTCAAACCCCCGGCTCCTTGCCCGGCAGCTTCTGCACAGACAGGGTGCTGCACTGCCACAAACGGACACACGGGGATAGCCTGGAACCAGGCAAGCAAAGCAGCTATGTACGCCTGATCACAGGAGACGCAGCAAAGATGATACGCAAGCTTTTATCAGCAGCTCCTAACACCTATACAGGCAAAGCCAGGCCGCATGCGCGCCTGCTCGTAGGCTGAGCCGCGGGGCGCAGGCGCGCCGTAGCCGAGCTCGGCGGTGCAGCCGGCGCCGTCGGTGGCCGCGTGCCACGGCGGCGCGTTCCAGCCCAGCACACGCAGGCTGATGCTGTCCGTGCAGCCCTCCCTGCGCATTGGCATGCGCCTTGTGAGCATTGCGATCATGGGGCTTAGAGCGAATCTGCGCTCTAAACAGCACAGCAGACAAATGATCATGGCTACATATGGGGGCAACAATGACAGCTGCAGGGGAGCGCATGTCCATCCCCAATGCTTATATGAGCAATAGGAGGGCTTGCCAGGAAGATGATGGCGCCGCCGCGGCGAGGCCAAACGCCGCATCGCGCTCCGCGCGCCAGCGCTTGCGCTGCAGGGCCAGCGCGCCCGCGGAAGCGTCGGGCGCCAGCTGCTCCAGCATGCCTGTGCCGCTGGGTGCGTCTGTGGCAGGCGTAAGGCGGATGGGAACCTGACTAACAGCTCCTCAGCAGGCGTCGCCGTAAGACCTGCTCCAATTGTACAGGCATGGCAGCCTTGAAACCTGATATAGTGCGCCTGGTAAGAAACAGCACTACCATGAACCTCTACTTCACTTCTCGCGCAGTTTTGTGCAGTGTCCCTGGTCTTGCCCACGCCCTAACAGACTCACAAAAGAACATTGTAGAGCCATGTGGTAGATCGCCTTGCTTGCTTGTACAGCCGAAAGATAGTGTGCAGCGCGCACCATCAGCAAAGTCATCCACAGGCAGCGGCTGCATCGCGTGCGCCGCGGCGGCGGCCGCGCCCGGGCACGCGCGCTTCCGCTGCCCAGGCCCTTGCGCCGTCAAGGGCGAAGCCTCGCTCCCCACGCCGGCAGCGGCCCCACTCTCAGACACGCCGTTGCGAGCTTCGCCAAGCGCCAGATCGGGCAGTAGGGCGCCGTGAGGGCTCCCCGCGGGTGGCAGCTGGCGCAGCCGCTCAAACTGCTCGGAGACCTGCTTGGCAGTCAGCGCCGGCGCTTCGGCGAGCGCCGGAATGAGCGCGCCGGCGGCCGTGCGCAGCGCCTGCGGGCGCACGCGGCCAGCGGTGCGCGCGTAGTGCAGCGCAAACCGGCCCTGCCGCGCAGGGGCTGACGTCAGACGTGGCGTGGGTCATGTCGAGTATCATGCTCCAGTGCTTGTCACGGTATGCATGGGCGCATCCAAATAGCTGTTCAACTGAGTCGCTTCTGTATAAATATTCAAGCATGCGCTGCAATCACATGCTCATGTGCAGCGCAGGGCGGCCCTGCTCACATGCAGGCATGAACGCTGTTTGTTGCAGCCTGCCCCATATACCCTGTTGACACTAGGGTACAGGGCCGTACACCGCAAGCATGGTCATGGGCTTCAACATCAGCAATGGCTTCACTTTGCATCCAGGAGCATGAACCGCACTCGCAGCGCCATGCAGAGCGGCAATGAGCCTTCTCTGGACCCCAAAGCACACGCCCAGTACGCAGGCGCCTGCAGCTGGAGCGGGCAGCAGTGTGCACCTGGAAGGAGGCCGCGGCCGCCGCGCCGTCCTCTGTCGCCCCAGCGGCCTTTTGGTCGTTGCCGATGGCCTGCCCAGCACACCTTGGCAGCCCGGACGTGGCAGGCGCCCGGCCAGGCCACTGTCCAGCACAAGCCCAGCGGCCTCGCACTCGGGTCGCACTGGTGCCCTCGTGTGGCAGGGCACCAAGGTGCTAGGTAACGCGCCGGCTTGCTGACTGCAGGCTCCTGGGAGCACAACTGTGAAGCAAGGTCACATGTCACCAACACAGCCCCGTGCTTCGCAAAGAAGAGCGCGCGCCTGGTGGAGCTGGAAGAGGGCCGTGATGAGCGCGCCGAAGCGCGACACCCGGTCGGTGTCGGGCTGCGCCTTCAGCGCCAGCGCCGCGATCGTCAGCACCTGCCCCCGCGCGCAGCACGCGCTCGGCGCCGGCGCTGCCAGGGCGCTCTGCTGCGCATGGCGCATGGGCGGTGTCGCGCGCTGGCCCATGCTTTGCGCAGCAGCTCGCCCCACATGCCCACATCGAGACCATGCCGCGTCGCCCTGGCGGCCACCCCCCGCACAGCTCGCCATGGGGCAGGCTGCGCGCCGGCGGGCACAGGCCGGGCGGCGGCGCCTGCAGCGGCGCGCCCTGCAACCCCTCCCAATGGTCCCTGCTCCCAACCCCGGGCGCGCGCCTCGCGCAGGTCGTGCATGAACAGGCTGTCGGCCAGCAGGCGCGGGCCCGGCAGCGCGTCCGCGGCCGCCGCGGCGGCGGCGGCGGCGCCGCCCTCGGCCGCGCCCGCATGCGCCTCCGCCCAGCGCCGCGCTGCCGCGAGCAGCGCGCCTGCCAGGCCTTCCAGGTAGTCCATCCAGCCGCGCACGGCGGCCGCGTCCGCGGCCTCCATCTGCGCGGGGCCAGGGCTCTGAAGGCAGCGACGCGAGGCGTATTTACAATCAAATCCGCATGGGTTTGAGCCCTGATGAGGTTGCCTGTAGCTGTGCACGCTGCCGTCAGCCGCAGCGGGTCCCGGGCGCCGCGTGGCCACCGCGGCCGCCGCCGCCGGGCCCGCCAGCAGTCCATCAGCAGTTGACCGAGTGCAAGCTCAGCACACTACTGCGCTTAACCTCTGTGTGCATTTCAGCGCTCAAGTGCCTTTTGAGCGTGGTCCTATGGCATTTTGTGAAGCGTCGTCCGGACGGGGACTATAACTCTAGGAGCCTGACCACATTGCTATCGATGGCGCACGGTGACGGTAGGCCGTGCGGGCGCAGCAGCCGGCTGCGCGGGCGCCGCGGGCGCCTTGGGCGGCGTCTCCTCGTTGTGTGTGAGCGCCTTGATCCCGGCTGACACCACGGCGACCATGGCGCGCGCCCACACTTCCTGCCGCACGCCCCAGGTATCAGGGCTTCCCTCTCTCAAATGCATGTCCTCCTCCAGTCTGTGCCCTAGCAGGCCTGGTCTCAGTTACGCAGGCTTGCATCTCTTCAGCACCGGTGCACAGCAGCAACTAGGAGCACCCTTGCTGGCTTTGCAGGAACACATGTCAACGGCCCAAGCAGCACCAGAAGCACAACCCCATCAGCCTGGTTGGCACGCCGCACATGCACCACGCCGCGTGATGCGGGCATGATGGCCAAAGGCCGGGCGCAGACGGCCGGGGCGCGGCGCCTGGCCAGGCGCGGTTGCAGTCGCAGTGAGGGGGAGGACCCCTTTTTCTGTCTGTATGAGTCTGGAACAGGCGGAGCAGGGAGCACCTGCAGCACGGCCGCGGCCGACTCGTCGGCCACGCTGCGCAGCGCGACGGCCTTCACGCGGCTGAGCGCGCGCGCGAAGCCTGGGCGCGGCGTCTTGGCATGCGCATGCACCGCCGCGTCCGCCGCGGCCAGCGCGCCGGGCAGCATGCCGGGCCGGCCGCGCAGCGCCGCGAGCACATCCCAGGCGGGCGTGCGCGCCGCCATGCTCCAGCACAGCCTGCCGCGTTTGGCCCCAGGTCAGGCACACCTGATTATACTAACCTAATCTTGTCTGCTCAGTCATACCTGGCATTAGTATCTAGGCTGTTCTGTACCGGCCACGCTGGCACACATATTGAGGTGGCCCCTGGCGGCCACCCTTGCAAAAAGCCTAGCAGCCGCAAGCCCGCGCAGCACCGGACACGCAGGGCCACGCACACCCAGCGGCAGGCCCTCATGCGGCCCCTGGAAGTCAACACGCGCTGTCTGCGCCTCCGTCCGGTGACACAAACACAGCGACGGGGCATGCCTGGCGCCCAGGACGTCCTCGCAGGACGGCGCGTCGCCGCCAGCGGCGCCGTCCGGCCGCCGCACGCACGCGCTGTCAGGCAGCAGCGCCACGCACAGCGCGCAGCCCGCGCCGCCCGGCCCCGGCCCCAATGCGGCGAGCGCGAGCGCGTTCGGGGACAGCGCCAGCGCCGCAGGGCGGGATCCCATGTCCAAGTGCTCCAGCGGCTGCAGGCCCCGCCCACTTGCCACGTCAAGGGGAGAGCTTGCGCACTTGGAGTGCGTCAGAGGGAGAGGTGGTCAAAATGCGTGACGATGCGGGGATACGCTGTCGCGGCGTGGGTGCGGGTGCACCGCTTGCCGCCCGTACTCGGCACAGCAGCAGGCAGGCGCGGCGTCATCAGGACAGCGCGAGCGCCAACATCCTTGGCGCGAGCCAGCATGAGGGGGAGGCCGCAGCATCGTGCACGAAACAACCTTGCAATAACGGGATGAAAGATCGGAAGAAGCGCGCTTGTGGGGCCCAGCAGACCCTCCCGCACACCTGCAGGCCGTCGCCGGCCAGCAGCGCGCCGCGGCCGACCGCCGCCAGGCTGCCGTCGGCTGCAAAGCACACGGGCGCCGCCGCATCGGCGTCCTCAGCCCCTGCGCTCATGGCGTGCGCTGCGCACGGCGCCCAGGCGGCCCCGGCAGCGTCTGCCCCCGCCCCGGACGCGGCGGGCTCACCGGGCGCCGGCGCCCGCCAGCGCTCCAGCCGCAGCCCGCAGGCGCCGCCCGCGCGCGACTGCACGACCACCGCCGTGCCTGCAGCGCATCCGCACAGCCCTGGCATCGCAGGTCGCATCGCAGCCGCTGCATGCAGGGGTGCAGTCACCCCCTGCCAAATCAGAGTGAAGCCGGGCGGGGCCAGTGCAGCGCCGTTCTGGGCTCGTGCGCCCGACGCGGGCCTCTGTGATGCGACAGAGCTAGTGGTGCGCTCGCCCTCTCGGGAGTGCCCGGGCCTGCGATGCCGGCCCCCGGGATGGCACGCCAGGGATGGCGCGCACCTCCGGTCGCCGGGTCAAACAGCGCCTGCAGCCCGCGGCAGCCCTGCGGCAGGTCCAGCGCGGCCACCGCCTGGCACTCCAGCGGCGTCATGGCGGCGCCTGGCCGCGCGCGCGCAGCGTCGGGCTCTGTGCGGACACCGGCGCGTGTGCCGGCTGCCGCAGCACGAGAGCGGGGCGCGCAGACTGTCCATGGCATGGTGCTGGTGCACCTGGTGGCTGCCGAGCAACTGCCGTGACTGCCTCCAGTGCTGCCTGCCTGCGGAACCGCACCTGGAGCACTGGCCTTCCACGACATGCTCACTGGTACGGACGGAGCAGGGGCAGCAGAAACACACTCCGACGCTTGCAATCTGGACGTTGACCGTGCACGATGTATCTTCATGAGGTGGAGACACGACGCCGTCGTGTGGGCCGCCATGTGGCAAGCAGTGCAGTGCCTGCAGCATCCTCAGCTGGCCATGGTGCGGCACCGGCAGGCCATGCGCCTCCTCCGTGGATCCGCACGCACCGCAGCATTTCACATTTTAACACAACCATACTATGATGACCCCGTTGACACAGGCTGGTTCCCGGGCCGCCGCGCCTGTGCCGTCGACGCAGGTGGGGTCGCCGGTCACGGCGAGCACAGCCGCCGACGGCGCCGCGGCGCCCGCCGCCACCGCCAGCACGCGCAGCGCGGCCCCGTGCGCGGCCACGACGTCCGCGCGCTCCAGCGGCGCCGGCAGCCGCAGCGCCAGCGGCGCCGACTGCAGCCAGCGCGGCGCCCCGCCCGCGGCCGCCGCCCGCCGCCAGAACACCTGGTGTGCGGGATCGGGAATTGGCCGCGACGCTGGCAGGAACGCTGCCTGGGCAGGAGCCCATGCCGTTCGCCGCCATGGACATGCCGTATGCGGCAAAGCACTGTTGAATGCACACACTGAAGCCCGCTCATGAGTACTAATGTACTGGTAACGGCCCGCCACAAAGCATCTCCGGGGCCGGTAAGCTGCTGAGCTAGCCTGATGCCGGGGCGACAAGGGCACGCGGCCGCCGCCTCTGTGTACACTCCGGCATCTTTATGCGGCCGCTGTTTTGAGGGCCAGGGTCGTGTGTCTCAAGCGGATGTGCTACACACCGCTGCAGGCCCGCACAGTGGAGAACCGAATCCATATGTGCCTGTGGCAGCCCGCGCCGCCCTGAACGCATGACGCCGCAGGGCTCTGCCAGCAGGCGCGCCGGGGCGCGCCTCCAGGGTGCCCTGCCGCGAGACGGCCGCGGCCACCAGCGCGCCCGGCCGCACCCAGTGCAGGCCGGCGCCCGGCGGGAAGTGGGGCCCGAAGGGCGCCTCCACCCCGTCGGCGTAGGCGCCCGCTGCGGCGGCCGCTGCGTCCGCGCCGCTCGGCCCGGCGCCGGCGCCGGCGCCCGCGCGGCTGCGCTGGGGCGGCCACCGCCAGGGCGATGGCTCCGACAGCCACCGCACAGCCACTGCGAACGGCCCATGGAGCCTGAATAAAAGGCAGTCTGGTAATTGGCTGACGCCGGCGGTGCGGCCTCAGTGTGCGCGGCTGCTTTGAGCAATACCTTACAGGCCCAGAGGCGAGCACGCCTGCAAAGCAGTCATGCAGGCGGCCAAAGACTTCATTTTGGTGCATGTCCGCCTTCTGCAAAACTTGGATGAACGCACAGTATTGCTTGTAATGCTTGCAAGAGACCTGGAGAGCGGCCTGGCCATGCCCCATGATCATTGGCATGCGCCAATTCGATACGGGACCCTGCATGCTACCTGTCATGAAGTGCGGGGCCGCGCACAGGGCTCGCCGGCGACCTGGAATGCGGCCCGGCCGTGCCACACGTTGGTGGCGGAGACCTGCGGCTCGCCCGCGCCCTCGCAGGGCACCTGCGTCCACACGTACGCCGTGCCGCCGGAGGTGGCCGCCAGCAGCGCCGCCTGCGTGCAGCAGGCAGATCATGCCCATGCCTGTATCAACTAAATAAGTGCACAAGAGGGTGCGGCCAGACGTGGCCGACAGCTGCGCCGCAGCCGCGCCGCCACCGCAAAACAGGCGTGCGGCCCACGCCGGGGTGCGCAGCGGGACCTCCCTGGGGCGCAGCGAGACCTCCCTGGGGAACAGGTGTGCCAGGCCAGCCCGCTGCTGACCCAGTCCGTCCTCCTGTGGCCCACAGCTGGTATGCGGCGCTGCTGGATGGTGCGGCGCGCGAGCCTGGGGCGCGGCCCGCGCCTGACAGCCCGGCGGCGACCACTCGAGCGCCACCAGCCGCTCGTCAACCCCGCACGGGCACCGGAGCACCTCATGTTCCTGAGAGGCGACGACACGCGGTGTGAGGCGCCTGAGGCTGGCTTCGTGGGGAGCCCGCCGCACTGGTGAAATAGGAAAGTCCAAGATGAGCTCTGGCAAGGTACACCTCAGGTGCGCCAGGCGCAATGTGGGGAGGTCCTGCACATCAAACTGAAGTATGTGCGTCACTGTCCACTGTCAGGACAGTGGAGAAGCTCTTGCCGAGTCTGCCACTGCTGCCTGTCACGCCCTCACCTCTGGCGCGGAGGGGTCCACCACGCATACAGTCAAGCAGTTGCCAGCGTCGCGCAGCTCCATAGCCAGGAGGTTGCTGGAGCGGCACCAGGCCAGGCGGGCGCCGGGCGGCCTGCTCCCCAGCTGCACGCTCCACAGCGCACCGCCCGGCGCTGCCATTCTGCGGACACTGGCGCCTCTTGCTGCAGCACACTTTGGCTAAAGGTGTAGTCAGTCCATTATGGCAATGATGCAAGACTGGAGGACCGGGTCCTGGGTACCTACCTCCTCGCAAGGTGTACTGCCGCCGCTGCGGTGTACTGCCGCCGCTGGCCGCCGCTCGACCTCCGCTGCAGCATCGAGTATGTGCACCCGACCTGCTTGCGTCCACAATCTGACGCCACGACGGGTGGTGAGACGATTCGGAGACTATGTGGAACACCTGCCCTGACGGTCGCGTACCACGGTCAGGCGGTGGAGACCCGGGCAAGCAGGGGCGATCGGTGTCGAGCAGCTCGGACACTGCAGGCGCGCTGAGGTCCTAGCAACGGAAACGAGCCAGAGCGGCCATAGGGCCTATGCAGGTGGGCCGCTGCCTCTTCGCACAATGCCCTGCGCGCACCCGCTCCCTGGGCAAGGGGCAAGGTGCACTGCCGGAAGGATGCGCCAACGACGCCTGTTCAGTGTACAAACAGGCCAACACTGAAGTCTGTGCCTGCGCACTTGCGGATGCCACCAAACAGACCCGCCCTGCCCAAGGGGGGTGCAGGGGACCTGAAGCTGGAGTGCGACTGTGTTTGATGCTGCCTGCAGAGGCTGTTTAGAAGGCGGCAGCGGGACAGCGGGCTGCCGTGGAGGAGGGTGCGGGTGCCAAGTGTGACAGGTGTTCAGCCTGCACCTTTCAGCATATATGACTGTATGGACGCCGGAGCCGTGAGCCCTGCGACCGGTTGGTGGAAGGAGGACGTGCTGCTCTCACTCGCTGGTTTGATGCTGCTGGCGCCTGCTGCCGAGCCCCTGGGCGCCCTGGGCGCCCGGCCATGTAGGCAGGGGGCGCCGAGGCGAATATCACGCAGGCGGCATCAGCATCGGCCCAGGAAAAGCGCACCTCTCTCCAGCGGGCGTGCGGGCCGCACAAGTCGCTGCGCGCGTCCGCGCGAGGCAGCATTGCGGGCCAGCAGCTCGCCGGCACATGTCGTGACAGGCCCGGGGCGCCACAGCTCTGGCGCTACAGCGAGGGGAGCTGCCACGCCAGTCCCGCTCCACTTGCCGCGCGGCGCGCAGGCGGACGCGCCTGGCGCGCCGGCGCCAGCGCAGCGCGCGGGTAGCGAGCCAGTCGGCCACGCGGTGGCGGCGGCGGCGGCGGCGGGCGCAGCTGCGGCCGCGCCGGGCAGGCGCGGCGCGCAGCCGCGCGCGGAGCGGCCGCCGCCGCGCAGCCGGCGCACGTATGCAGAGCTGCTGGTCGCGCTGCGCAAGGTGAGCCGCGCGTGGGAGGAACGGGAGGGGGAGGGGGCCGCGCACTGCGAGTTCACGTGTGCTGTGCTCCTGGCCCTACTGCCGCGTCGGTCGACCAGCGTGTCGGCGAGCGCGAAGCGCTCGACCCGCTGCCTGGCACTCCGCTCACCAGCGCCAGCGCTTCAGTGGCCACATGCTCGGCCCTCATGCTGCCCAGCGCGTGCCCCCCTGTGCGTGCATACCTGTGCACACAAGCCCCATACGGAGACTGACTTGTGCGCCGCCGGCCGCTTGTTGCCACACGATGCGGCCGCTGCTGCCCCTGCCCCTGACAGCTCCCTGCGCGGGGCGCACCAGGGCGCGGACCTGCTGAAGCACGGGCGCGCCGGGCGGCCCAAGGTGCACTTCTTCCGGCTGGCCGAGGGCGACCAGCAGCTGGTCTGGCGCTCCGCGCGCGGCCAGCTGCGTTGCATCGGCCTGCCCGCCGTGCAGCAGGTGGCCCCCGCCCGCAGGCGGCCGGCGCGCGCCGCCCCGTCCTGCCCAGCACTCGGGCGCCCGCATGGCGTGGCGCAGCGCTGCGGCGCTGTCCGCACGGCCGATGCTGCGCAGCGAGCGCGTGCCGCGATGGGCGCGGCGCCGCGGCGCTCCCCGCGCGGCAGAGGGGCGTGCGCCGTGGTGGAATGCCCCATGCACGCCCAGCGGCCGTGCCGCGGGGGCGCAGGTGGTGTACGGGCAGACCACGGAGACGTTCCGGCGGCACGCGCTGCCCGCGCTGGCGGGCGCGTCGTTCTCGCTGGTGTACGCGGGCGCGGAGGGCGGGCCGCGCACGCTGGACCTCATTGCGCGCACTGACCGCGACTTCGAGCTCTGGTTCTACGGCCTGCAGGCGCGGCCCGCCGTGCCGGCCCGTAGCACAACGCACGCGCCTCTGGCAGCGCCCAGACGGGATCCGAGCACCTGTGGAGATGAATGGTGACATGACCTTTACGACTGCCTGCGCTCGCGGCGATCCTTTCGCCAGTCCCACTGTGACGTCTCCCCGCGGGCTCCTCAGCGCGCTTGTGGCGGGCTACGATAAGAGCACTGTCTCTGCCTGTGACCGCTCCGGTCTGTTGCAGCTCGCATCCGCACAAGGCACCACCGTTTGCAGGTGGTATCGGATCCGCGCCTCGTACTTCTGTCCAGCGTCATGCACCAACATGCCCGCCAGACTGCCCGCCTCGCGCACACAGGCCGTGGTTGAGCGGCTGTGGCGCGCCCCGCCGCGCGCGCCGGCGCCCGTGCCGGCGCTGCTGGCGCGCGCGCCCTCCGCGCCGCTGCCTGCCGCCCTGCCGCTGCGGGACCAGGCCGCTGCTGGGCTCGAGAAGGCCGCGCCACCCGTGCTCGGCGGCGGAACTGCTCAGGCGCGCCTGCGCAGCGTCCAAGCTCATGTCCGCGGCTGCACGGCGCGCCTGCACGCTGCGGCCACGTGTGTTTGCCCGGGGGAGGACGGGTCCTCTTCTTGCTCCTGCTGCATGCACGCGTGCTCTGAATTAGGATTGCTGTGGGCGCTGCGGCAGGGGCGTGTGGCGGGCGCGGTCGGCGTGCCCGTCCCGGAGCACCGGCCGGGCGACTGCCTGGTCTGGGGCGCCTGGGAGCGCGGCGTGGGCGGCCGCGGGACGGGCGCGGCGCCCATCCTGTCCTATGCCGCCGCCGGCGCGGCCGAGGGCAGCGGCCATGGCGGCGGCGGGGGCGGCGGCAGCGGTGGCGGCACTGGCGCCGGCAGCGGGTGGGCGCCGACCTCGGTGCCCAGAGTGGTCGCAGACACGGCGCACCTGGACGCTGTCGAGGTGCGCAAGCCCTTCGTCCGCGACCCTGTGCGCTGCCGGCTTATGCCATTGCGGTTTCAAAAAGCGGGCCGGCACGGGGTCGCGCCTCTGCTTCGCGCCACGCAGCCGCAGGTCTGTGGAGCAGGCGCGCTTGCGCAAGGCAAGACGCCGCGTGGCTGCCTGACCCCATCCTTTCCCCGTGCAAGCGTGAGCATGCGGAGGTCTTATGGGGCCGCCCGTCGTGCAGGCCCTGGCATAATCGCAGCGTTATTGCCGCTGGCGCGTGCGCCTGCCAGCGGCCACCAGGCATTACCAAGCAGGGCATGACATGCATGGTACTCAATCTGCCTTTCCCCGTGCGCGGCGTTAGGTGGGCGCCGGGCCGCGGCATGCGCTACTTGTCACCGCCCGTGGGGAGGCGTATGCGTGGTGCGCCTGCTACCAGGCCCGGTGCCTGCATGCGGGGCGCGCCTGCGCGGTGCGGACTTGTTGCGGCGCGGCGAGGTAAGACGTCGAGGCTCGGGCCCACCTGGCGCCCGGGCTGCAAGGGCCCTCACCACTCGTGGGAGGCTTTGCTAGGCAGTCCGATGTGGTGCAGTGCTGTGCACCGTAATCCCACGCTTTCAGCAGAGAGATGGCGCCCGAGTTGAGCGAGTGCGGCTGCGGTGCAGGGGCGATGGCGCGGGCGGCAAGCTGGGCCTTGGCCACGTCGGGGACGCTGTGACGCCGCAGGCGGTGCACACGCTGTGGGGCCGGCCCGTGGCGCACGTCGCCGCCGGGGGTGCGCCCATGTGCTGTGCTGCACATGCGCATGCATATGCGCCTCGCCCATATTGCGCTGCTCATGAAGTGATAACTTCACAATCAAGCATGCACCTATCACGCCTTATGGGCGTCGCCTCGCATTAGCAGCTGGGTGAGATCATACCCGTGCTACAAGTGCTTGTGTAGCATGCTGTCAGCCCGGCGCAGAGGTGTTCTGAAAAGCTCACGCTCGTCGTTTGCCCGCCCAGGCGTGTGCTCCGCGGCGGTGCTGACGGACGGGCAGCTATTCACGTGGGGCCGCGACGCTGGTGGCGCGGGCGACAGCCAAGGCATCCCGCGGCCCTTGAGCGGTTTGGGCGAGCATGTGTTTGTGCAGGCGCGCGCTTCCGCCGCCGATGCAGCAGTGCGGACAGTGCCGCATAGCCTGACATGAGCGCCGGTCCGCGCCGCGCCGGCCGCACATGCTGGGCTTGCCAACGCGCCAGCTCTGACATGGCGCAGCGCTGCAGCGTTTCCCGCTTCTGTGAGCGCTGCCGGCGCGCAAACAGCCTGTCCGGGTGCTGCTCCCGGTGCCGGGTGCCCAGGTGTGGACCTGTGCTGCGCTGCTTTCTGCGCGCCGCGACGGCGAGCCGCGCATGCGCGGGCAGGTCGCATGCGGAGAGTTCCACGCCGCGGCGGTGACGTCAGGCGGGCTGCTCTTCACCTGGGGCGACGGCCTTGCCGGCAAGCTCGGCCATGGCGACGAGGCGAGCTGCGTGGCGCCGCGGCAGGCGCGCCAGGCCGCCAGCCGGGGCCTCCTCGTCATTGCATGCAACGCCTGCCAGTGTGCCGAGCCGCCGGCGTGCCGTGCCGCCGGCTGGTCAACCGGCCTTGTCTGCACTTTGACGTTGGCGGCGGCGCCAGGTCGCACTGACGCTGCTGCGCCCAGGGCCGCGCCGCCCGCGGCCGCTTGCGCCCGCCCGTGCGCAGCGGGGCGCGCGGCCGGCGTGCCTTCGCGTGCTGGCGGCCACAGGTGGTGGCGCTGTGTTAGGCTTAGGCTTAGGGTATTGAGACGGCTGTGACCGGCCGCAGGTGGCGGCGCTGGCGGGCGCGCGCGTGTCGCACGCCGCATGCGGCGTCTGGCACACGGCGGCGGTGGCCGCGCCGCGGCCGGGCGGCTGCGCTGCGGCGGCGCTGTCCAGCCTGGGCGCGCTGGAGAGGCGCGTCGTGCGCATGCAGCAGGCGGCCGCCTTTGAGCTGCTGGCGGAGGTGCGGCTGCAGAGCTGTGCAGGTCAGGGTTCCTGCATGCAGCGCGCCTGCAGAAGGCGGCCACGTTCGGGTGCTGGCGGAGGCACAGCGCGTGTGCGCTGCGCGGTGGCGAGCGCGCGCGCCGCCACCCAGTTGCGCGTGGCGCTGCCAACGCGGAGCAGACTAGGGTTCCTGCGCGCCAGGCGTGGCAGGGGCCGAGGGCGGATGGCATGTGCTGCGTGCACTCGGTAGTTGTACACAGCACATATTCGCCATCCCGCTTGTATGCTGTGCATGTTTGCTGTGAACATTCACCAACACTCAGGGGTGGGCAGGGCGCACCACCAAGCACCTGGCCGCGTGCAGGAGGGCGGCGCGCTGTATACGTGGGGCGGCGTTGCAGCAGCGCACGGGCGCGGCGCGCGCGACCACACGCGCGGCTGCCTGGGCCTGGGCGACACCGCGGGCCGCCTCGTCCCCACGCAGTGCGCGCGCGCTTGCCAGCTGTGTCCGTCTTGAGGTACTTCGTGCATAATTTAAGATACTAGCTATGTGCAGGAGGCAGGTAGGAGCTTGCTCGCGCACAGGTCTTCGCTGCCTGTCTGTTCCGCTCTTGGCTGCCGGAGCGGGCTGACTTGCGGGCCCGCTGCGCCAAGCACGGGGCGCGCCACGCTCGACAGGGCGCGCAGGGTGGGCGGCGCGCTCGCGGGCGCCCCGGTGCGCTGGGCGGCGGCAGGCCTGCACTTCACGGTTGCGGCCACCGCGGACGGGCGCGCGTTCCAGGCGGGCCAGGCCGGCGCTCCTGCGGACCGGCGCGCGCCCTGGGAGGGCGCGCTCGCCTTTGAGCAGGTGCCCGCCCCAGCCCTGCTGCCGGCGCGCGCGGGCGCGCCGTCGCAGCGCGCGCGGCCGCTCCTGGTGCCGGCAGCTGCGTCGAGGAAATGTTGGGCTGAACACACAGGATTTCTGCTGCACAGCCGCCAGTGTGCTGTCTGTAACGAGTCCTGGGCGCGGCATCGCATACAGAGTCGATGGCCGAGCCCGCGAGTCTGCCTGATGCCACCGGCAGCTCATGCTTGCCTCAAGTGCACCAGGCGCCAATGCCAGGCCACATTCGTTGCGGCAGGCATTCCAGGCCGCTGTGCGTGCGGCAGGTGCCCTTTCCAGGCCAGTTTGTGGAGCGGGTTGCGGCCGGGCTGCAGCATGCGGCGGCGCTGGTCAGGCCCGCCGGGCGCTGGGCCGCGCATGCCGAGGTGTGGGGCGCAGCATGGCGCTCCCGCTGATGCGTCCGCGCCTGTCCATGCGCGCGTGCGAGCTGTGCATTGTGCGTGTGTGTGTCGATCCTTTGTCAGGGGCAGACAGCAGGCGTGCAGGGACCGCTCTGAAAAACCTTCAGCCCTGGCATCTCTGGTCAGCAGAAATCCGCAATGACTCCGCACCGGGCGCTGGCAGGGGGCCGGCGAGGGCAGCGCGGTGTGGACGTGGGGCCGCGGGCGCGAGGGCCAGCTGGGCTACAGCTGCCCCGCGGGCTGCGCGATCCCGCGGCCTGTCGGCGCGCTGCGCGGCCGCCATGTGCTGCAGGCGCGACCGGGCGGCGCTGGTCATGCCCCCTCGTGCCTTGTTTCACCCGCCATGCAAGTAGTGCAGACATGAGAGCTCGGCGTCGGCCTCACTGACACCCTGCACGCCACCCTTGCTGCAAGTAGAGGCTAGATGTTGTGCAGCTGACCGCGGTCGCCGCCTGCCGCATCGGAGCTCGGGG
>JAABUU010000225.1_pt1 | contig 135580 bp, 137 predicted proteins | sample 5559301 | NCBI WGS metagenome assembly JAABUU01 (sample SAMN10711884, study PRJNA513360) | rock metagenome | isolation source: Antarctica rocks | place: Antarctica: Victoria Land, Richard Nunatak white | reverse complement strand
TACTACTAAATAAACAGCCCAAATGTTGGAGTTCCCCAGCTTGATTTGAGGGTTTAATGGTTGATGCAGGTGGGGTGGTGATTTGGTTGGGGAGCGCAGCCGAAGACTTAGTGCGGGGTACTGTAGTTCTCTGCTTTCAGGTAAAATACTCGTAATTTACTTGGCTGTGGCTCGTGCCTCCGTTTCTCTTTCATCTCCTAACAATTTACGCTTCGGACCTTCATCATCTGCTCCCGACTCGCTCTCCATCTCTCTGGATAGCCAGTGTATTTCGAGAAAAGGACTGCCAGCACATCACCAACCATCGCGGCTCGCCACTCAATATCCGTCGGCTTGTTTCAATAGAATGCAACTAGAATAGCGCAAAGGCCTGAAATCGACACGAACCCTTCAGTAAAAGGCGGTGAACACCCCCCCATCCCTCATCGCTCCCTTTGGCCCTGCAATCTGGCACGATCGGATGTCCCTTCTAACCCAGGATACATATAAATCTTGATCTTGAATTAGCATTGGGAGCATTATCCTTGGTAAGGGATAGATACCAAGCCTGGTCCCAGATTTGTTAGACACCGCTTGTTGGTTACAGTCTGCCTGCGAATTGCTCTGTTGAATTTTGGGTTCCCAACGTTAAGAAATCGCGCCGTGAACCGTAATGTTCTTTGTCGGTTTTGCGCTGGACATCTCTATTGGTCTCTGCCCCCGGTTTTGATTCTATCGTCTGATTCCAAGTCTCGTATACGAACGTTCTTCCATAGGCATGGCCGAGCAATTTACGCAGCTTTCGCCCATGGACAGTTCATACCAAACGTCCCTCTCCGTACATGGGGTCTGAATGAGGTGTGCGGTGGGGCAGAAAGTTGCAAAAACATAGCGACCATGGCCACAGGTCCACGCGTACCGGTAGTACCGGCACATGGCAGCTTGCGCGAGTTATAGTAGGCGTTGGGCTCCTCGGACTCATATCATCGGTCTCCAGTCGCACAAGCCTTGAATGGTCAGCGGCGTGGTACTTATTTGGCTTGTCTTGACAGATTAGTTCGCCATCATGACGGGATGAAATTGGGAAGCAGAGAGTGCCAAACACAGGAAATCAAGAGAGCTGCAACAAAGAATTACATCGAGGAATAGTGGCAGAAGAACGCTGACCTGCGGCAGAGATTTGCATATATTGTTGTTGTGATCACGTGATAGTCAAAATGTCAGCTGGAAAAGGCAGATGACACTTGGGGATGATCGTTCGTCTGCTGCAGAACGCCAGAGTCACCCACCGCTCGGGTCACAACAACTTGATTCTGTGAGAGGCCTGACGTGGTTACATATGTCGACCTCTAACGCTCCTGCATCTGTGCTGAAAGTTTGCTTCGTCAGCTCTAGAAATTTGCTGCAAAACAACGAAAAATCCAGCCCAACTCCATGACATCTTCCGAGAAAAACCAGCCGCCGTAAAAGTGATCAGCGCCGACGATTGCTTTGACCTTGTGTAGCAGCGCACAGTCCGAGGGCATACTCTTGAACAGACCCGCCAAAATGCAATTCTCCCAATTGTCCATTGACAGGTATCCACTCATGAGGTTGGGCCAGGAATCAAGGCATGCTCCTCAATCCCCGTCACGAGATCTTACACGTTGAAAAACCTGGACTTGGCTTGACCAGCTGCTGTGCGTTGGTCTTTCCTACAGCTCGCTGATAGACCTTTTCGATTACGGGTACCGATTCAAAGAGGCCTAAAAATTTCTGAATCTCCGGGAAAGACATGCCATCCTTCTTTGCAGACACTATCTGCTGATCAATTGCTCTCGTCCTCTCGTTTGATGCAATCCGGCCGTTCCTTACCCCACGGATCGCTGCAACCCTTTGCCGGCCCCTCCCTTCACCCTTCGACTTCGACTCCTTGCGTCGTCCTGAGAATACCACTGCGGCGGTCTGAATTAGTCGTGGGTTTAGGTTATCGAGCATTTCTGTCTCTTTTTTTAGACGAATAGCTGACCGCTGGTCTCGGAATATTCCTGGGTTGAGGCCATGCATTCCTCTGCCCTTGAAGAGCACGATCTCCTCAAATTCCTCGAGCGTCAACTCGGCATCACGTTGGTGGCTTTTTTTACGATGCCAAGTAACTTCTTTTTCGGTCCAATCCCACTGTTTAGGCAGGAGATGCCCACCGTCTTCCCAAGTCGTGTGATGCTCCACTCGCTCCCGACAGGCTTTTTCCGACCGTTTGATGAGTCCCCGACTCAAATGACGGCTGATATCTGCATAGGTCTCGCCCATGACCATGGCGTCGAACAAGTATTGATCTTCACGTACTTTCCAAGGCTGGTTTTCGCCTGCTGGCCAATAAAGCCAGGGATAGTCTACCATTTTAGTATGGGTTGGATCCTTCGGTGTCAGTGCCACCGTCTGAGATGATGTCAGTTGACTTCAAGCAAAGTATTTTGGGACTGGGGATGCACACCTGCGGACACTTATGTCTCGTCTCAACAGAAGCCATGCTTATACCTTTTTCTGGGTTTATACATGCACAGGGTGTTCGCACAGACTCTTGTACTGTACAATCGGCAGTCACTTGAAGTTGTTAATATCTCTTGTCCTCACACTTGCTGCTCCAATGTGGCAGCAGAGACCGATAACACACAAAGAACTCGCCGCTTTAACCTTGTCGACGCGCCGAATCTACAGCTAGCAACAGTCGCCATAAAACGCGAGTCTTCGCCCTATGAATTCACCATCAGTAGCACTTATAGAACTTCATCTGGGCATCCGTCACACTTGGTATACTACCCGTGGGTAAGAAAAATTCAATCAGAAACCTTTGATGTCATAGAAGCTTTTTCCATTCAGGGTCTATCATATCATTCTTTGCCAACATATCTAACGCTTCAATCCCCAACACGACCGTGGAATCAGAAGGCTAGACATTCTCATAATTAGAGATTCGATATAGCTTTCAGCTTACGCTCCAATAGGTCTGGAGAGACGCGTTTCCCAGTCTTGTCGAAGAGCTTCGAAGCCATCTCTACCCACTTCTTCCTATTGCAGTGTTCATTGACGCGGAAAAGGTAGGTGAGCTACCAAAAGTGGTATTAGCTGCTGTGTGTATTGGACAACGAAACAGACTGGCAACTTACATCATTCTTGGACAACTCGTCATCCTCTTCGATCGTGATATTGACAATTGGGCGACCGGCCGTAGATTCCTCTTCAAGCTTATTCGAATCGTGATTCTTCTTTTCTTTCCCACCTTTCTTCAGAATGCTCTTCAATTCCTTCTCCTTTGATTCCTTCCATTTGCCCTCCTGGCTCTTCCCCTCCTTGTCTGTCTTCCCCTCCTTATGCTTCTTCCCCTCTTTACCTTTCTTCCCTTGCGCATCCTTCCCCTCGCTACTCTCGCTCTTGCCCGCAACCGCGTCTTCTTTATCCTTGGCGGCCATAAGCTCTTTGTAACGCGCTTTCACCACAGCTTTGTCCTTTCCGCCCATAATGATGCCGATGTCTTTCCAGCTGATACCTTGGGCTTTCATGTTGAGGAGAGCCTGGTCTTCGATACCGGTCCATTTGGCAGCTTCTTTCGCAGCCTTGGCTTCCTCAGCTTTCTTGGCTTCCTCAGCTTTCTTGGCCTCTTCCGCTTTCTTGGCCTCTTCGGCGGCTTTGGCCGCTGCATCCTTGGCATCCTTCGCGGTCTGGGCATCCTTGGCATCCTTGGCATCCTTTTCAGCCCAAAGTTTCTTGGCCTCCTAAACAATTTGTCAGCTACGACGTCGAGGGTAGGAAGTGGAGAAAAATGTTGGTGGTTCATCGTGCTTCCCGTGGGCTGGTTTCATTACCCTCTTGGCTCTGGCGTTTCTCAATGTCCCTCCACCATAAGTACCAAAGAAAAAGTCTTTGTAGGTAACTTGGAGAGGAAGTCCATTTCTATCCCAGTATTTAGACATCTTGAGTCTTTGGTCTAAGAGCTTTGTGGATGGGATGGTATGGTAAAGGATCGTCATCGGAGGAAAGGGGGAACTGAAGTGAGAGGTTATCAACAGAACTTGTCCGTAGGGCTAGGCTCGGCGGAGAAATCTTGGAGTCAACAATTTTGATTGCACAGAGAACATCAACAGCATCAAGTCCTGTTGGCAAAGCAAAGGGGCAAAGGAAACAGCACTGTCCTTAGCAAATGTAGAATTGAACACTTTAGAACTAATCGGATTACAATCACCTTACACAAGAGTTGACTGTGCCTTCATCCATCGCATCTGCACCTCTGACGACATCTTCACCAAGGAAGACCCCAACACGTTCCATCTTCACATCTTCTCCGTGCTATTCACAAACCTTCAACATATTGCCAGTATCTATTGAAAAGGGGTCTGCATTATCAGCTCGTAAAGCTCGCCGTACGGATTATAGATCCACCGACCTCCGTACCCGTTGCGTCCTACGACAGGTGCAAACCGTCCAAAACCCCAGCACATCAAACGCCAACCTAATCTCAGCAACACGCATCAGCCTCCAAATCCCCAGTCTCACCCAACGCCTCCTCTGGCTCCGCGCCTACAATGATATCCTCTACGGGGTGGGTGGTCGTGTTAAGCGGGTTGATAGGGGGGGTATTAAGTCATAATATCAAACTGGGAGCGCATTCGAGAGAGTGTTTTCATGAGATGCTGCATCGGGATGATAAGATGACTGTGACGTTTCAGGTGGGGGATAGGGAGTTTGGGGGGGCGGGAAATTTGGATGTTGATTTTTGGGTATGTTCTTTCCTTAGGGTCTTACAGCAGTGGAGCTCGTGCTTGGCTTTTTGGAGGACTTTAATCCGGTCAATCCGTTTACCAAGCTTCGTTGAAGTTATTACTCCGGGAAAAGCTGACTCGTGTGCTTTCGCGCTCCATAGATCCAAGACCCCAACAATGCCTACCAAGTCCACGAACGCAGTGTCTCGTCTGGCGACCACTCCTTCGATGCCCAACACGACGGCAAATACCTCTACTGCTTCAGCAACGACCATTGGGGCTCTTCGACCAAGGAAGTCTCGTTTAATGTCCATGGCATCGTCTATGTGCCGGAGGCGGAGATACCTTCCGATCCTCTGGAAGCAGAAGGTGTGTCTTCTTGGACCTTTCTGTGCATGGATTTGGAGATATTGGGAGGTAGCATGGGGATTGAGATGTGGTGCTAATGATTGTGTGGGGGCTATAGTGAAACAACTCTCGGAACTCCTTAGCCAAGTCAAGGATGAGCAATCTTACATCATCGTCCGAGAGCGCACCCACAGAAACACAGCCGAGAGCACAAACGCCAGGGTCAAGTGGTGGAGTATCTTCCAGCTAGGCGTTTTGATCGGCGAGGGCATTTTTCAGGTATGGTGGCTTAAGCGATTCTTTGAGGTAAGCTCATCCCCGTGGTTGATGCACTATCATGGATATACTGCTGACTGGGTGCGATAGGTTAAGCGCGTTGTTTAGAAGTGTACTTGTAAGAAATTTGTAATTTTATTTTCCATTCTGAACTACCTCTTTAATCGACCCTCTACGGTATTCCCAGTGAGACCCCCTACTACTACAAATACGCCGAGATGCAGCTTATTGAAGAACTTATGCCCCACTCGCCAATGAATTCAGCTTAACTTCAACTAGATCTTCGAGCTCACCGCCCGTGAACCTCGAGGGATGTGGCTGGGTGCTTCACTCGGAATTTGCTATGAATTGGGAAATTGGCTTCTGTTCGGGGGGATCAGTACCGCAGCCTCCCATCATCTTTCTCTACGTCTTTTACACATGCTCAAGCTCCCAATACTTTTATCGTTTTCCTTCTACTTAGGTGCTTAGATTCTCTCTTTAGTTGTGGGTTTGATAGGGTTGTATATTCTTATTAGCTCTCTTAGGTTGCGAGTCTCAGCCAAGCTTTCCTCCCTTCCTATATATCTATGCAAACGTTTTGGAGATTCTCCGCGTCAGGCATAACACAGCCGATCTCTCCAGGAAAGGCCAGTTCGCTGAACCTCCTATTAGGATTCCAAAGGGTGGGTAAGAGACGCAGCAATGCGGTATTCGGCGACTGGCACTTAGCATTGCAAGCCGAAACTTCTATATTATGGGAAATTTAATTGAAATCTCCGAAAAGCTCAAATCGCTAACGTATTCATAGGGAATGCAGCAGAGTGGAATTCGACAATTGTTACAATACTGCTTGCGAGCCCGGTTTTCCATATTGTGCGAGACTCAATTGAACTCTCGCCGGCGCTTGCATCGCTGAATTACCAATGGCGATTCCAGGGGACCATCGGAAAACTTGATAACTCGGTACTATATAACCATCACTGTATCATTAATGCCCCAGCCTGAATCTCCACCTCATGCGAAACATTGCTAAACTTTTGAAATGCACACGCAGTGGAAACTTTTATTGACCCTCCACATTTCTATGAAGAGGCTTTGCAGTCGGCGATCTAGCATTCAACAATTGGCACCTTACTATTTGCAAGCATTGGTGCTTTATGGAGCCAGATAGGAGTCTCGGTTCGGAAGATTATCAGGATCACACTCACTTTTCTCTTTGAACTGTCTGTTTTCCTTGGTATCAATTGCAGAGAATTGTAAAGGTGGCCAAAGCCGCTTCAAGAGCTTAAGGTTATAGAACATATGGCGGAGAGAGTCAAAGTCCAATAGATTACCACCCTCGCATCTCCTTCCTAATTGGCAATCCCATCTCCCTTATCTTTCATGACATGAATAACTAAAGCCATTTATAGAGCCTGGGGTTATGCGGGACTGTGCAGCTCACAACTCCTTACAAATATCGTCCAATAATATAAACAGTCAACATCGCTCCCATCTCCATCCCCAATATCCCGCAAACCGCCGAAACCCTAATTCGCGGATTAACAGATTCCCCTTTTCGGCACAACCGGAGCTGCCAACAGCAACGCTAGTCGCACAATGAATATTGGGCTGCGACTAACAGGATCAACATTCTCACTTACTTTCATTCTATCATACACTCTTGTCAAGACACTGGTCTTCATCCATGTGCAGAACCGCCACTTGTACAGTACTTGAGTGCTTGCTTCTCCTTTGAAGGGGTTAGGGTCGGGTTGGGGATGCAGCCGGCCGCGAGTGGACAATTCAGGTATAGGAGCTAGCTGCATGGCTGATGCAGAGCTTGGGTGATCCTGAGACAGGGAGGTGTGCTTGTCCGTGCCAAGGTTGAAGAAAGCCCATGAGCGTTGCAGGTATGTTGTGCGACCGGTGTGATCGTGAGGTAGATGGGTTACTGATGAATTACATTATAGTCTCACTCCCTGCTGTCATCCAGAGGATCAACCGGTCATACATTTGGCTTAGACTTGCTTGGGTATCAAGATCTTAGGGTACCTATCCGCTGCTTCTGTGCACTACCTAACGAGCAGAGCGTCCTACAATGGCTTCTTGTCAATGATCTCTCTGCTTCCTCCTTATAGCTGCTTAGCCATTCCCCTGAGCTCTAATGGCTGTGACAGCCAGATCTTGAGGTACCTATCCACAACCTCCGTGCTCTGCTTGAAGACTTGAGAGGCAGACAAAGCCTTGTGCAAAAAGATTGCCTGCTTTCTCTATGTGAGGGCTTAGCATCCACCTGGTCTCTACTGGCTTTGAAAGCCCGATTCGGGAATTCTCTCCAGAGCCTTGGTCCTTTGCTCGACTATCAGCGAGGCATTTAAGAGCCTTGTGCAAAAAAAAAGTTCTACCGTTCTCTATGTTAGTATTTAGCTATCTATCTGACGCATACCGGATTCCAAAGCAAGGTCTGGGGGTGACATGTTCACAGTCCTCATCCTCTACACGACTGTCGACGAGGACTACAGAGGCTTCGTTTTAAGGATCTCTCTGTATTCTCTATATGGGTATCTGGCCGTCCATCCAACCAATACTAACTTCAAGGTCAAGATCTTGGAAGACCTCTCCAGAGTCCTGGTCTTGTGCTCGACTACCAGCGAGGCCTATAATGGCCTTCCTCCTGCGAACTGCCCGCTTTCTCGGTGTGGAAATCTAGCTGTACAGCTGAAATGCACTGGCTTTGAGACTAAGATCTTGGGAACCTCTCCATAGGGTCGGTCCTGTGCTCGACGACTAGCGAGGCTTAGAAGGGCTTTCCTTTTAGAACTGCCTGCTTTCTCCATGGGGGCGTTCCGCGATCCAACTGAAATCTGCTGATTTTAGAAGCGAGAGCTTGTGGTCCCCATTCATGGCCTCCATTCAGCGCTCGACAAGCAGCGTGGCCGAAAACAGCTTTCCGCAACTAGCAGGCTACTTGGTTCCCCGTTGTGATCGTCTATCTCGACACCAACCTGGAGATCCATAGCGGTTCTCAAGATGGCTAAGACGTCTGAAAAGACGGCTAAAGACTCTGGATCGATCCCTATATCTCTTTGAGCATGTCTTCCGTGTTCTACCCTTCCATCTCGGATCTTGTTCGCTATTCAACCCCCAACAAGCCTATAAGAGCTTCCCGTAGCTAAAGGACTACATGGATACACCGCTGTGATCTATATCCCATCATGGAGGAAAATCAGAGAGTCAATATTTTCTGGATTACCAAGAGGCACATACTCCACACTCACGGAAAGATGTAAGGGCCGTAGAGTGGCTGCGGAAACATTCTGGAGCGGGTTCTATGATCTAAGCGCAACCTTCGGACTTCGACACTCCGCTTCTTGTTGTGACTACGTATCACTCCGTCTCATTCTATCTGTCTAGGTGATAATGAGGGCATCGAAAAAGGGCCGCCGGCGCAACTCCTCGCTATCCTACCTACGGATTGATTCAATATGGTATTCTTACCTTCTCTCTTTTGTTGAGAAGGCTCGAACCTGATGGATCAGCTGGATGCCTGTGAATGTCAATTCCAGTCCTTTTTCACCAGACTTGTGAACATCAAATCCAGTTCCACTTCACCACACTTTCAAGCTCTAATCCGGTTCTACTTCACCAGGCTCGTGAACCTGGCATGCATTCATACTTCGTTCCCTTGACTCCAGGCTCCGACAAACTATAAGAAGGCAAATGGTCCCCCACTTTCCGACATCTTTCGAACATCTCTACACCAGCTTCGACAACAACCAAACTCGAATGTCTTATGCTGTATGCATTGGCACATCAAGCTTACATCAAGCTGGTCTATATTACCCATATATTAAGGAAGACTCCTTCGAAGGAACCTTACCTCATTTCACCCTGTATAGAATACAATGTTCTCGCCTTAATCGGAGCCTGAGTTGTTGAGCTGAATCACCAGCATCGCACAATACAGCAACTCGATGAGGCCGAAGCCGTTGCTGTTGCTCTTTAGGATCTACTGCTATCCTTTGATAGAAGCTCTTTTCCATGGATCAAATGTTAGACCCACAACATCTCTCTATTGTCACCTTAACTCAATCTACGTTGCCTCTTGAAGCAACATTCTTCCTGGACTCTCATTGACATTACTCTTCATAGTCTTCAGTGGCTGGCGACAATACTTTTCCTGGGATTCTTTTCTCGAGCGCTACGTATGAGATGTCGATATTCCAGCCCACTGAAAATAAATTCTCGAGTGTTCAGGGCCCATGTTTTCTGAGTAGCTAATTCGCACTTGTGTCGTTCTGGGAACAAAAAAGCGGAACCACCGAGTCCCGCAAATACAGAGAGTCAATCATTCAATTGGAGATTCTTGGCGGTCGTTGCGCCTTTGGCAGGTGAGCCGGAACATGGACCAGAAGATTCCCCGAAAGGCTGTTTGCGTCAGTGCAAAGAAGTGGGATGTCATCCTTCATCCCTTGCCAGCAGCGTTCGTATAAGCATCGAACGACCTTCCAATTTTGGCAATCCTGGGTTCTTCATTGACTTTCCTTTCTTGTCAGCCTAAGTCACCACCATTATGCTGGTGCGCACCTTGCCGACTCAAACAAGTGGGACATCTCTACGTCCAGGAAATGAAGCTTTTCATCCGTTTGACTTACCAACATTGTGCTGGTGTGCGCCTTGCCGACTCAAAGAAGTAAGGCATCAAGCTTACCTCCAGGAGCTATACAGATTTTCAAGTTGTCTGCTCGAGTTACCAACAAGGTGCTGGCGTGCCCCTTCTCAACTGCACGAGTGGGATATCAACCTTACCTTCAGACGCTCAACCATGTTGCCTTTCTATCCGCTCGAGCTACCAACATTATGCTGATATTCATTCTTGTCGACTCAAACGAATAGGACATTAACTCTACATTCAGGAACTGATCACATTTTCCTTTTCATCCGCTTAAGATACCATCAAGGTGCTGACGAGTCCCTTGTCGACAATACGAGTGAAAGATCAACCTTACCATCGAGAACTAGACATCTTCCCTTTTTATTCGCTTGAGTTACCAACATTGTGCTGGTGTGCACCTTGCCGGCTCAAAGAGGTGGGATGCCAACCCTACTTTTAGCCACTAGATAGTCTTCTATCCGCTTGAGTTACCAAAAAGGGTGCTGGCGTGCTTCCTACCGACTTCAAGAGTTTGAATACCACCCCTGTTTTCAGGAACTAGATCGGGTTCCTCTCACACGCTTAAGTTACCAACAAAGCGCTGGCAATTTCTCATATTCGACTTTTTACTATAACAATATCCGTCTGCAGATTATTCGACCTCGCATTCTGCCCGAACATTACTCAGCTGAAGTCCCGCTTCTAGTACAATCACCTGTGATAAAAGTCTTATCGAAGGCCATGCGAAGTTGAGACACTAACTCAAGAAGAGTTCGTCAGACATCAAACGATCGGCTTTCAATACCGCATACATAGAGCTTCTTGCCTGGCTTTCAGCAACCAGTTTCTTCAATTGGAACGGCCCCGGATGCCTTATCGGAATCCTGTGCAAGTGGGCCTTTACTGTGAAACCAATTACAGTAAGAATGATAAATTCTTGAATCCAGCCAAAACATTCCCTTTACAACGGAAAACTCCGGGACCACCAAGCTATCATTTATTGAACCTCATACCATTTGAGCTTCTATCGCAACTACCTCCCCGGGGCATGAGCATCGAAGAGGTCAAGGCGGCGACGACTGGGCTCAAGGTGGCTCTCGACATACAGAGCGACTAAGTGTCAACTTTCTAAACGCAGTACCGGAGCCTTGTGCAAATGAGCCATTAGCGACTAAAAGCGTCCTAAATCCTTGGTTCAACCAATCTTCACTCACAAGTGTCACGAAATGGCCAACTCAGCAATGCCTTTCATTGATTCGCTCACGGTTTGATCCTCCGCCATGCCATAGTAGTCGAAGACGAATTACTCTTTACTACGAGACATTAAGCCTTCGAAACATCCTGAATCATTTCGGTAGCCCATAATGAAGGGAGCTATCGATCGGCTTTAGCCAAGAGTCGACCCCCTTCTGTACCGAACATTTTACCTCGTCGTCACCTCTGACCGGCTTTCTTTAGATCTGGCCGGTTTGGCTTTCATACTTTTTAAGAGCTTATTCTCCAACCGATCTGAAGGTACACATCAGATCGCACTAGAGAACAGAGAAAATTAATGCTATCAATAGTAAGGTTTTATTCGGCAGATGATGTTGTATTGAGCTTTCGAGGAAGAGAGAAAATTCAACGTGGTTCCTGTTGCGTCGCGCTTAAACTCAGTTCCTCGACCTTTCGAACGTTATCGGAAATAACCATGTCCTTGCTCATAGGCATATCGAGTATAGATTTACCCTTGGGGCGGTACGCAATAAACTGCGGAAAACCCAATATTTACAGCTTAAAGCCAAAGCTTTCACTTGCCAATCGTCAAGGTTACAAAGCGAGAAAAGATCAGTTCAGCCAATGAGTGGCGAAGAGTGTCTCAGGCCTATCAATGGTGGAGGATGTCTCAATTCAAATTTTGAAGCTGACGGACGAAAGTATCAATCGCCTGGCAAGACGCTTTATCGCACTCGCAGACCACTCGGTGCTTCGCGTGTGTAAGCAGCTCCGAAGAGAGGCCACAACCAAGTACTACACTGAAAAGATAACAAGGTGTGAAGGGACGTGTTTCCAGGACCTAATGATCTGATAACATCTTCACTATACTACGAAGTATGCTACGAAGTATGCTACGTTGTTAGCAGGCTCTTCGCCTTGAATACAGGGACCAAATACTGTTCGCAAAGTTCTAGCCAAGAATCTGAAAATCATTAAGATGAGCTTTCAGGTTCCTCTAACAACCTTCTTTAGATCCCACTGATCAATCATCTACCTGCGGATTGCGAAAGTCAAGTTCTCGGAGAAGCGCGAATAGCAGCCGGACCGGAAATTTAGCGAGATCGAGAACAATCGTGACAGATCAAATGAAGGTGCGGCCGAGGCATTGTCTACGATTATCGAATCATGAGTGGCTCATTATGCTACAATGGCTTCCTGACTTCCGTGCTTGGACTAAGTCAGAAACATATGTTATACGAGCATTCTTTGACGCACATCGAAGACCGGAGTGATGAGTGAAGGGTTCGTCGCGTTCAAATATGCTACCTTTTGAATATGCCATTCACAACTCTAAATTCCTCGAGTACGAAAGAGACCAGATTTTCCTTAAACTCTCAATTGCAAGACGGACGAAGCAACTACTACTGATCTACAAGAGCTTCTTCAGAACTTCAAGAAGAGAATACTCAGCGGATTAGAAGTTTGTCAATATTTCAGACAATTCAAGTCAGCGACTCGAAAGGAAGAACAGTCAGTGGCTCAGAAGTTTATTTATGCCTCAGTCAATTCCAGAAGTCAGCGTTCTCTCCCTTCACGCTTTTTAGACGTTCAAGGAAAGTCTTCGCCGTTCTCAAAAGAAAGCAAGCAAGTCAGATCTTGACCTAATCCAATGAAAGAATCATGCCAAGGCCTTCGCAAGTTCAATCCTGGAGCCTTAGCTGTATTAGAGACAAGATGTGGCTCAGAGGCCTTTCAATATCTTAGGAAATTTCACAAATATACGTTCTCTTCCCTCACGCCTACTAAGAGTTCAAGACAAGTCTTCGCTGCTCTTGCAAGAAAGCGCGGGTAAGTCAGATCTTGACCCAACCAAATGAAAGAATCATATTCAGGCCTTCGTGAACCCAACCTCTTCTCTGTGAACGATCTCATCTCATGATGATAGTTAAAGCCATCTCACACTATCGGCAACAAAAGAAATATGCTCTTTCCTCGTCAACAGTCTCGCAATCATTATACCCGCCGACACAGACGACCCTTTTAGCATAGAGATTCATCAATCTTCGACGAGTTTGACTGGCTATCAGAAGTCGATTTCTAAAAGAACGACTCTTCGGATTGACTATGCTAGGACTTCTGAGTCTGTGGGAACAAGAACAATGGAATTCCCTCTATGCTCACGAACATTCAGCCGGTGGAACATTCTCAAAAACGAGAGCCGAGCAACGGTCCTGGTTTCTTCCGAGCTTTGTCTGTGAACTTCGCTCATTTTCACAGATTTAAATGTCAGTCTACAAGCAAAGGGTCAGCAATGTCAAGAAAGAGAAGGCTCAGCTTGACGTCTTTAACGAAATATGACAACTCACCGCCCTCACATTAGTTCAGTAAACACTGAGCCACTTGTTTGTTTCTTTCACGCTGAAGTGATGGCTGTGAATCCGGTCGAAAGAGATCTCTTTGACTTTGTTTTAACGAAAAAAGCGCATCGAAGCAGATTCGTGCGTAGCGTTCCTTCACACCTGATCAGCCGAATGGTAATACCATAGCGTTTAATGCTACACTCAGCAGACGGTTCTACAAGATCAAAACTCGTAAATGTTTTTAATCGGGCCAGGAGGCCCAGGACTCTAATGTCAGGTGTACCTCATTCATTTTGTCGAAACTATCAATCTCACTTTTTCACCATTCCTCCATCGATCTTGCGGGCTATATGTCCGATAACCTTTGAGGATGAATTCGTCACTAAGGCTTTCACTTAGTAGGGTCCTGAATTCACCGTTCTTAGAGATGTCTGAACAACCTGTAGCCTGCTGGTTCAAGAAGCTTGAGTGGGAACTAAAGCGCTATGCCGAAAAAGATGGGATTATACCATCTGCTGAATAATCGCAGGCTGGTTACATTCTGTTATCTGATACTGCTGCGTGCATGCGAAAACTTTCAGCGAAATATTTGAGATACTAGAGAATCCTAGCGCCCCTGTCGGACCGGATAGTCAGCTATCCCACGGTTCGCATTCTCCTATCACTATCAACCGGACCCCACGGATCCAGGTAAAGGATTACTCGGGATTTCATCGAAACGATCAAGCAGTGGCCGTCTTTAGATGTGCCTAGCAAATATTGAGATTGAATTCCAAGGGAACCATCTTGATTTTACATAGGCCACCACACTATCACCTCAAACTTGCGAACTTTATGTCTAGCAACTATGAATTATCTAAGATCAGCCACGATCATAGCGTTTTGGCGTCAGACGGTATGCAGCACGCTGGCTTTATGATTGCGACCATTATGCCTAGCAATTATAGAGACTCGGTTCAAACCAGATTCTATACCTAGCGACTGTTAAGGTAGGAAGCTTGACAGGAGCTTGATAGAGAGCTTGATCTGGCACGTGCCGGACCAGTATTTGATGTAGCATTTATGTAGCATCAAAATGAATTGTGTATAAACTAATATATTGCAAATGTAGAGAGTATTGAATCATGATTATTGACGTTTCAATTTTGCGCTTACTAGAATAATGCTGTTCAAAGAAAATTCAAGTACGGAAGTACCATATTGTACCCACTTCACCCCTGATCGCTCTCAAAAGAGAATATACATCTGTTCACCTAATCTGATCCCTACTAATACCCACCAAGCGATCCTATACCTATAAACCACTTTATACTCGTAGTGTCCCGGGGAGTGAATCACCGGCCTCTGTTGTCGGAGCTTTGAACATCGAATTTACACGCAGATGGACGGGGTCTGCCATGATATCAGACTCAGCCTGGCGATTTTGACAACTAGGTAACTATACCATGTCATGCCTGGAACAAGTTCTCGCGACCCCTTTGTGCTGAAAGACCAGTAATTACCGGATTTCTACAGTCCTTTGTCCGCTAAGAGGTAAAATCTGCGAAACGTTAGCGAAGTACTGGGACGGTTCGAAGTGCAAAAGAATCGAACGTGGTAGAGGTAGAGAAATGAGAGTATATTGTTTGATCCTGTAATGCTTGAAAACTTTCTTCTTGAAGGATTTCCTTGCTGGCTGTCTGGTCACAATTTTTATATTGGTCTAAACAGGCCATCAATATTTGAAGATTGTTGTTCTGCTCTTAGCAAACTGTTTCTGTTGGTCTCTCACACTTATGCCACTCTTAATCTGCTATTGGCTTTCCGACGCGTGGTTTTTCTGACTTCTGGTCCTCTTGTAGTATCTAGCACCCTTCGCAGAGTACTTCTGCAGCATATTCCTCAATGCGTTCGTAGTTCGAGCAGGTCTGGGGCCCGGATACCCAGGCAGAGTTTTGCCTTGAAATTTTTCGTTGAAGACCTTGTGGAACTTGACCCAGTGTATCTTTGATCGATGAGGACCCCAACCCCACTTTTCCAAGTGGTTGGGCGCATCAAGGACATATTGTATCTCCAGCGGGTGTAGCTTGGCTCGACATGAACCAGCGGGAGTTCCAAGATATCGTTGAAATACACGGTATCTCCAACGGTTAAGTTTTGTCATAGGTTGGGTCCAGTCTACTGGGTCGTGGTATCTGTATGGTGTGATGTGACCGTTCGGACGAACCAGTTGGATGAACAGTTTTGATTCGTTCGGCTCAAAGCGCCGAGCAGGAGTACGATCGACGTTGGGGTTCAGTCTACGCATGGTCGCGCAAACATCTCCATCATCTTCACTGGCGTTCTCGTCCACCTGTATTGGATTGTCACCTTGTTGTGAATCTCCCACGTCTGATGGAGTTCCAGTGGCCTCGGTGGGTACGGCGGCCGTTTCTCCGGGTAATTCGACCTGGTCGAGATTCATCTCATTTTGCTGTTCATTATCCACGGCTGGAGAATCGATTACAAGATTCATGTGTTCCAATTGCTCTTCGATCGCTAGTTGGATCTCAAAATCCGCTGCGAGGAAGACAGTAGAACGGGAAGCCCCGATTCTCTGAACGTCCGCGTCAAGCATTTTGCCGATCGTATAGACCATTGTGTGCTGATCTTCCCAGCTCTCAGTTTGGGTCCATCTCACATCCGATACCGGATATTGATTAGCCGACATTGCTTTAGATTGAACTTTTTGACAGCTTCAAGATCTTTTGGGTTCATAACAGATGGTGAGTGCAGTCGTCGAATGGTTACTTTTTTGTGGACCACTTGATGGTGAGTTATAAGAGTTATATATCACTGAGCCGGCCTTTTTCTAACCAAAATACAACTTCAATTTAAGTCTCTGGTCCTCAACAATACCCATTGTTTTGCGATAACCTTGACGAAGTCAATCAAAGAAGCGCAGTCAATTTTCCATTGTTGCCCTTGGCTAATGATTTGCCAGCCATTGTCTAACTTCAATAGAGACCTTGTTCTACAAGAATAAGTTCCCTTGATGAAGCTCAACAGATATCAATATCCGTTCATAAATACGACCTATTCTTTGCAGACGTTCAATCTGCAAAGTACCGAAACATCTCTCCCAAAACCTTATCAAGTCACTTTTGCAACCCAAAACCCCACGGAATCAACCCATTTCTTACAAACCTCGTCCACCAACCACACCATGGTCCCCCCACAATATCGCTGTACCTTCTCCGACTGCAAAGAAGGCGCTCCACACGTCACCGGCCATTGCACCGATTGCAAAGGCAATCACTGCACCAAACACCGCATGTTGGAGGATCACAATTGTCCGGCACTGGATAAGCTCAAGACAGAGCAGCATGAGAAGAACAGAGAGAAGTTGGAGGAGGAAGCGACGCATGTCGGAAAAGGTTGTTGCATGCTGATCAAGTAAGATAACGCCCTTTCCTTGCGAGCTTTGTATTTCATAACTATTGGGTCGTGTAAACGTAGTCTTAGAAAGCTCGAATCTGATAGTTTCTCCATCTGGAAATTCCACTGCTCTACTGGCTTCTGATATTCTCTGGTTTCCTATGTGATAAAATGCCGACTATGGTCTCTGTTGCGAAATCGTATCACTCAACCTTTGTTCTCTCATATAGCGGCCGTATGCTGATTTCGGATAGGCAACATTGCTTGCGCCCTTGAACATCTAAGCCGTAAGCGTTACGTAGAACGGAACCAATATTCCTAGCATTCTCGGAACAACTATACTTTTGCAAGTTCCCCATGATACCTGTACATAGTCTCAGGTAAGTACGACCGATTTTTGAGCCCCTCAAGTTCTGTAATGCACCGGAATTCTCGTTCCGAACGAACGAGAGGACTGCAAACGCCAGGAATCTGTCAATTCCGTTCATTGAAACTTTAACCAGGGGAACCGTTGGCCACTTGCTGCAGACCTTCGCTTCGAGCGAGTTCCGTGGGGGATTGTGGGCAACTGCAGATTAGTCTTCGATTTCTTTGCCGTCAAAGCCAGAGGAACCGGACACGAGCTCGCATGATGGAACTCTTGAGCTAGATGGACGTTAGTGGATTTCTCTACTAACGACAACCTGAAGCTGAAACATGACGAAGACTCATTCAAGATTCTACCGATACGGCGTAATTGCCTGGACGCACGTATCCTACTCAGGTTTGTGATTAAGGGACCCTTACTCTGTGGAGTGTCCTATGCGTAACCCCGTTATTACAAGTCAGTATGTTCCGCGGGACTATCGTCTATCAAGCATAACTACATGAGACACTTCTCTAGCCAAGACTTGATGTCTCGGCCTTGCGCGCCTCCGAAGCGCTGTCCCGAGGGATCGTTGGCCAATACATCGCCTGAACCGGTCCAAGGCACTGAACCTCCTGCAAGTAACAGTGTAGTCTCGTGTAGGCAGGCAGTATACCTTTACCATAGCGTTCAAAAAATCAGTATTAAACTGATTTACTTTAGCAACGGTCTTATTGAAGATAACACTCAAAGAAAAACTGTTTCGGATATGATGATAGCTGCAGCGTGTTTCCTGCGCCTTTCCTACATGTGCGTTTGCTCCCTCTTGGCAGAGGGAAGAGAGGGGTTTTCGAGCTTTGAGAATGTAAATATAAAACTCGGTGCCGCCGAACGAGAGAGTTGTTCTGGTATCAGTATATACAGTTGTGCGTCTTTACTATTCTCTCACACATGCGCCTTGCGTTTCTTATTTCTACTATAACGGATAGGTCATACTATCTTTACTTTATATAACCTGCATCCCGCAATCGCCATCTTCCTTTTCGCAGCTGAACTATGTGCCAGGATCCTTTACTTTGGATATTCTTAGAAGGACATACTAGGCCTTACGCATGATTCAACTTCCGGATTCTATATACTCTCCTGAAGATCGACGTCCTCCATGATGCCTGCAACATTGTCAACCCTTCCATGCAAGCCGCCCTGCTGCGTTGAAGACCATGCTCTCAAAAAGCTCAAATTCAACGTCCAACGCGCCGCAGCGTCATCATCAGATAGATGATGACTGTCAACGGTGGGCTCAACAGCCGTGCAAGCCTGCTCATCCCTGACAAAGAATCTATGCCAGGATGCATACGGGTGTGTACACAGCCATCAGGACGACCATGCAAGTGATTAGAAGAAGGTATTTGGCAACGGGCAGACCCGGCTCCGTCGCCACTGATGCGTAAAGTTCTGCCATGGCTTGCAGTATCTCCTTTATTCCATGTGCCGTCGTGCCTCGAGATCGACGACCATCTGATCTGAATCCTGACTCTCAATAATGGCATCGAGAATGACCTTCCGTCGGCAGAAGAAGGAATTTTTGGTCTGCGAGGTTTCTCGCCACCGCGTTCCCGTTTTCCGCACCAATTCTCGCACAGGTTCAGCTCCGTCAATGCCGCGGGTTCATTCTCGCCAAAGATCAGGCACAGTCTCGATGTCGCGACTCATACGATAGCATGAAGCTTTCTGTTCGTTCTGATTCTTTTTGTTCTGCATCGGTTTCGCATGTGCATTCTGAATTCTTCGTTTTTCCTCGATCGTCTGCTTCTCTCGTCTGAATCATGAATGATAAGCGTCAAACTTGAGTCGTCAAGAGAATTGCACTCACTACTTCCCTGCTTTGGTCCGACCTCTGTGCTTCTCACAATACTTTCTTGTCTCGGCAGGTAAGACGGGCGGTTGATTCAAAGCCAGTATGTTCTGCTGCGGTCCGTAGGTTCAACCATCGTTCTTCATTGAAAGGTATCAAGGCTTGATAGCGCAAGACTAGAAGCGCAGAAGAAGAATCTGTTGATATATCAGAAAGAAGAATCTGTTAATATATTAGAGAGAACAAAGGCATGGTCTTCGTTGATCAGATCTTCTAGTGGTTTCTAGAATTCTCCCGATCGATCGAAGAAGAAAGCGACTTAGCTGACGTGGATGCAAAAGTAGAAAGAAGCAGGCTTCGTCTAAGCAGGCTTTGTCTAGGCAGGCTTCCTCTAGGCAGACTTCGCCTAGACAGGCTTCGATGAGTGTTTTTCAAGTTACAGATTAACTTTTCACACGTCTCGACAGGAACATCAAAAGAGATGTCTCTCGAGCGCAGAGATAACCAACGGAGAGAGGAGAGCAAGTCGGCGGTGTCTTGCACATATGGGATCGACATGAGGACGGTTATTGCGGCGGTTCACGGTCCCATTTGCCGCCTATGGTCGCACAACAAGATACACGAAGAAGATAAGCACAAGGAATAACCCCTTGCGAGCGAATTGAGCAAGCTACCGGAGTAGGAGAAGAAACTCACGCGTGAGTACGACGAAAGCGAAGCAATCACTTTCCAGCCCAATCTCGATGGTATGAGGAAATGATGCGTGATCCCCCTGAAACAGAGGATCTCAACATGGCCACCGACTACCAAGGAAAACAGAATTTTCTGAGCCTGAGGTCTTTACACGCAATCCTGCGTCCATCCACAGTAAGGGTCCGAGTCTGAACAAGCCCAAAATAAGGTCATGAGGGATCAACCAAACAGGGTTAGGGTGACGGTGCGGCACTGATCCGGAGAGACGTGAGAGTGGTTCTGCCACAAGCCATACGGCCCAGCAGATCTAGTAGCGCCGAGAAATCCGGCCCAACCAATCTACAGTGGTCGAGCATTCCATCCCAAAAGCGAACGCCCTTTGCGTTGACGGCTTGAACGGTCACGTTCACGGCGTCTCTGGAGGCCTCTTGCCGGAAGGCACAATCAGATCGGCTTTGAATCGCTGTTTGCGCCCCTACCGCTCAGGCCCCCGAGCAAACATTCCTTGCGACAGCTCGCATTCCCTCGGCGGTAGCCGCTGGGCCAAGGCAGAGAAATACCATCACTCTGCCACCAGGTTCCCCATGCTGAGCGAATATACCCTACAACAGCTCGGGGTCGCTTGACAGTAGCCGCTGGGCCAGGCGGAGAGAGACCATCGCTCTGCCACCAGGTTCCCCGTCCTGAGCGATTATACCCTACAACAGCTCGGGGTCGCTTGACAGTAGCCGCTGGGCCAGGCGGAGAGAGACCATCGCTCTGCCCCAGGAGACGCCGTACAGATTCCTTCAAACACACACGACATACCATCTTCCGACACCTGGAGATGATTGTAAGCAGTACCTGATTCTTCCCACAGCACCCCCGCGGCTGACTCATTAGAACCCTCGCCGTACAGGAGATTGCTGGAGTAAACACTATAAAGTGGTATCGACACAAGTCATATGCTCAAGACCAAACAGCAGCTAAGCCGATTCTACAGCGAGCTTCAAAGGAAAGACACGAAGACGTAGCCATGAAGCATCGAGCTCAACGAGTTCCACCACAGGCGGGCAAGCCACCGCAGCCAAGCAAAGCTGCATCGAATCAACCAACTACATCTTGGGCCGGATATTGCAGGTATGGATGATGGAGGAACAGATGAGACGGCAACGGACCTGGATCCAGACGTTGAGACAATCACGCGAGCGGATCAACATTCGACGCCGCCTGCAGTGCCATGAAGCCCCCCCCCCCCCCAGGTATACCAGAAACGCGAAGAGATAAGGCGATGACTCCACAGCTTCAGAAGATCCTATTTGGGGAACTCGCACCCAATGTTGGGAACGAGTCCATCCCCAACGAGGCCTTCTAGCAGTCCAGTCCATCAGAGAATAACCCGAGGAGGTAATGACTTACCCTGCCAAGGATCTACCACTCGAGGGAAGAAACGAAGTTATCACACCCCATCAAGACGAAGAAGGGTCATAAAAGCAAAAACCAGGAAACACAACATAGCCTTCAGAAGTTCGTCACCATCGCTCGTTTCTCTTGGATGAGACACAAATCACTCCACCTTTATTTTATTTATAAATCAGATCCATATCAAACCTTTCGATCACCAGGCCGCGAGCCCCTGGAAATGGAAACCACTCACCTCCCCCACTTGAACAGGGGCTGAACTGGACATGCCCGGTTCCTCATGGAGAGCTAGACAGAAAGACTGTGCCGATATTCGCTACGAGATATGGCGAAGGGAATTGCAAGAACGCGGATGGTACCTTGGGCAAAGGGACGGAGAGCTGCTGTAATAGAAAGACGGAATGTGCAACGCGCAGTAGATCTCCGGGGGCCCTTAGGTCCCACAACCGGCTACCTGTTATTCTTCGCCGCCAAGACTACCCATTCCAAAGCGTCGAGTTCCTGGGGAGCTCTTGCCTTCGTTGGATGCGTTTTATTTCCTGTGTCACGGTACATCGGTATGACATTTATATGCTTCACTTCACTTCACCATCGATCTCAGAGAACGAATTAGTCAGGCGGAAGTTGCAGTCCAGTAAGAGTCTGCGATTTAAAGGGAAGGGAGTAAACCAAACAACCACACCAACGGCCCGGGAAATTCCCCCGTCTCCAGGCCCCCCTCCCCTCCGCTCGCGCACACACACACACACACAAGCACCCCAAACAACCTAACCACCATCTATACCAGTCAATCAGTCGCCTTCTCTCACTCGTAAACAGTCTCATCCTCACCACAATCATGCCCGCGCCTTCCGACGCCACACCCACCCAAAACAGCACCCGAAAAAGCGACGGAGACGACTGAGTAGCTATATGCCAAAGTCAGTCACTAGCCGTTTCGGTACGTCCATCTGGAGGACAAGGACATACAGTGTGGCGAGTTGCCGACGAAGAAGACGAGACCGGCGACTTGCTGGGGACGGGCTGTGGGATGCTCCAGTCCTCGTCTTGCGGATCTGGGCCCCTGGGAGAGCGGAGGAGGGGGTGGTGCCGGGGGAGGGAGGGCATTTCTTGGTCGAAGTGCTCGGTGAAGCGGGAATGGCGCGACATGATGGGGGTAGTGAGAGGGGGTTGGGGAGGTGTCCGATTGGAAGTGTAGCGAGGGGGAGAGTCTTGGTGGGTGATTGTGGGGTTGAAGAGCGGTGAGCTAGAGGTTTGCTTTGGTGGAAGGGTTGAAGAGTTGAAAGGTTGAGGTGAAAGGGTTTTACAACGATAATGAAGGTTATATGGTGAAAGACTCAAAAGGATGACGCGCCGACGCGATTTTCCAAGTGAATACCAGGAAAAGAGCTAAGAGCTGTGGTCGTGGTCTTCGATATCGATATTGGAAGTTGTCTGAAACCATGAAAGGAAGGGCAGCCAGCTAGCTTATCAGACGACATGTAAAGCGGAGAGAAGAATAGAGACATGACAAAAGGCTCTGAAAGGTACATAGATCACGAACGAGCACGGGTCTTGGATCAGGCAATCAGGACAATAGGAGTAGAAGGTTAGTGGTTCTAGACTCTGGCTAGGCTTTAAAGGTGAGTGTGGTACGAATTAATGGGACATATATGCTGACAAATGGATAAGAGCAAGCGTGGAAGAACAAAAGATATACATGGAAAATGCATGAATATTAAATATACAGAAAGAATGAGCCGGCAACTTACTAAAAGAAACCGCCAGCCCACGTACCACCCCTCTCCTTCCGCACGACCTCGTAATCGTCCGGACTCGCCCTCTCCTTGACCTTTCCACGCGGGCCATAGGAGTGGTCTTCCAAGAAACCAATTATGTCACCCACCTCCTGTGGGGTTGCAACCTTGTCCGTCCTACGGTCCCAGGCCTGCCAAATATGTGGCGGAGGGTTCGATATTCCCCAGTACGGATGCTTCCACTGGGAAAGCTGGTCGTCATGGAGATATAGGCCTTGGGAGTGAAGGTGTTTGATCGGACAGCCCGGAGACCGGCACCTGGCTGTCGGTAGGGGCTTCCGCGGCGCCCTATGCTGTGGGCTGGGCGCATGGCCCGAGGGACCGCGCACTGTCTTCCTTGGTACAGTGGGAACTGACAGACTACGGCTGTCCGGAGGTGGAGGGTACGTGCCTCTCCCATCGACTATTGATGGATTCAATCGATCTGTGTCATTGACGGGGTTTTCTGTAACGGCACGGCGCGGTACATTGCGTTTAACCAACCGGGAAGGCCGGATTGGATTAGTATTGGCATTTTTGTGGGTGGATAGATCGATTCTCCCCCTCGCGTTGGTTTGGACGTCCTTGCCTTCGTTTTTTTGGCGGTTATTCCGCTCGTTGTCGGAGGACCGTCTTTGATCGGCATTTCCTCGGTTGTGGGGTACTCCAGTGATAGCATTGTCCTCCCCATCCGTCACCGGAAGCCGAGGAAGAGACTTTTCGTCTCTTCGGTGCGCATTGAGACTAAATATTCTACTCAGTCTTTGATCTCCGCAGGTTCCCGCTTCGAAGTCAGGCAGAGATGGGAATCTTGGAAGGTCTGGTAGTGTTGGGGCCCTTGACCTCTCGATCTCAGCACGACTGCTTGGTTGAGCTGCGGCTTTTGAAGCGCGATGCCACCTTGCAGACCAACGAGCTGGCCCCGTTCGGAGCCGAAGAGCTTCGCTGTCTTTGGGAGTAGAAGGCTGGCTATCGACTACATCTTGAGGCCTAGAAACTATGGTGCCATCTGCATTTGGCTGATGGTCATCTCCGTTGTTGGCCATATTGAGTATGGATGCGAGTTCTTCGGGGTGAAATGAGGCCTCAGTGAGACGTCGCTCAAGTTCTTGGAGGGGGCTGTATGGTCCAGATATCCTTCTTGGTGGCATTATCAGTGAATTTTCTGGGGAGCAAGATCAGGATGGGGAGTAAAAGAGCCCCTTTATATGCCTTGGAGACACAATCGGAGAAAAGCTGAATCTCGACGATGAGTCAGCCTCGACAATGGGACTATCATTCCTTTGTGGTTATGAAATGCCATTGTTCCGAAACAAAGACAGCTGTACGAATATAGACGAACAATCCATCTTTGTTCAACAAAGGCCGACCTTTTGGTAATTCAGATCATGGTTAGTAATAATCTGATGGGATTCTGCTAGATCACAACGAGATAAGGGTGGTGAGACTGACATGAGATAGTTATTCAGCAAGCTCGATAGAGTACGGACCATAAGCAAATTTAAGAGAAAGTAATATACTTGGCTTTTTGCTAACGCTTATAGAACAGGCAGGATTCCTTTTTCCAGCTGTTCGGATTTACCGAAGCACTCGACCTTGTGAGGAGCAAGCGCATTTTTAACATCAATAGAAAGCTTGAGAAAGATCAGCACTTTGGTTTTGGATGATACCATTTCTAACCTAAAACCCCCATTATAAGATCTGTTCATCTTGTTCCTCCCATAGCCGTTGCAATCGGTCCGTCATCTCGGTTGCTAGTCCTTAGCTCTGTGTTTCCTCGTTTTGGCTACACAAAACTGTGAGGTATGGTAGGAAGAGCTTCGAGGTCTCGCTGAAAGTCTAAGCGATGAATGCGTCGCACTAAGCAGTCTTCGGTAGTGTAGATGGTTGCACGTGGCGTTACCGGACGCGGAGACCTAATTGCATGGGCCTGGCGTTGCTTCTGCGGCTGATCAGGATTCATCCCTTCCTCTAATTGTATTGCGCAAACCAGAGAGCGCCAAGCAAGGTCAGAACTCAAGTCTCCATAGTCGATGGCTAGTCTACGCCCTTGGGGAGATCTATTAGTCGCTCGCTGAGATGGCGAGAGCTGGCGACTTGGAGCAGATGGATATAACGTATGCTTACAGGGAACGTCGCTGGAAGTGGAGGGTGGGAGAACAGGTGGTGTAGCCGTAATAAGAGACGGCACTTTTAAGCGCCAGCGAGTGGAGCGACAGAGCCGTCTCACGACGGCTCTCCATTTCCGGGCGTGATCGTTATCTTTTTGCGGCTCCTCCGAGGACAGCAAAGTAGGAGCCGAATTTGAGTCCGAGTCAATCAGCACAAGAGCCGGAGATTCTTGCCGGTGTGGACATGTAAGCTCGTACTGTTCAACATTAGGCAGCACCGTACTCTCTCGATGCAAAAACGTCCGAAGGCTACTCCAAGACAGTTTGCTTGATCGGCTATTCATACTTCGTGACAACGTGAGCAATAGCTTTTGTTTGTCTTCTGAAATCCTTGCTTGAGAGAACCGTCCAAGAAATTAGGAGTCAAAGAATTGTGGCGGAAATGAAGGTTAGGGGATTTGGTCCAAGAAATTAGGAGTTAAAGAATTGTGGCGGAAATGGAGGTTAGGGGATTTGATGAAATAAATAGGAAGCATTTGCCGAGCCCCCATATTTGGACAGTGAGCGTACCAGAGAAGACAATAACCACTGACCCATTATTACAACGTCAGTAAACACCGATTTGATCTGATCAAACACTGGAAACAATCAATACCAGGCAAGAAAGAGATAATTGTTGTTCCTCTTATACATAAGCTCAACACTGGTAGTCTGGCCACCGATGCTTGCAAGGTCAAGAGACTTGTTTCTGTAATTTCTTTGTTGTGCAACGTGCGATGTTGAATAATGAGCTTAAAAAGTTAATAGACATTGCTGGAAATCAGAGACTCATCTCACTCTGTGAAACTTGGCCATGAACACTAAACGACACGCCCATGTACATCAAAAGGTCCCAAATAAATAATACGACAATCTAGCATATTAGTTCTTGGTTCTTGGTTCTTGGGCTCGTAACAGTCTCGCATCTAATAGGAACCCTACTTACTAGTCAACGTTCACCAGCATATAGGAACCATGGGCTGCGGATTTTCCCGCCTCCCTGGCTCTCGAGATCAACACGAAGAAGACGTCAGTCTTCATTCGATAGAGCCTTTCGCCGAGCACAGAGAAACGGTCAATCCCGATCGCTCAAGAGAAGTGGATCAGCCAGAACGCGAAACGGATGGTCCAGTTGGGTCTTCTAGTGATGTTCGAATAACAGATGTGTCATCGGCGCAACGGCGACGGGCCAACCGCTCTCATCCAATCACCGTAACTTCCGTAACTTCCGCGAACTTGGTCATTTACTTTCTATAATAGAGCTATCCAGACCAGGGTGTGCGAATATAAACTCCATCAAATAGCCGTATCGATACTTTCGATTGTTAGTCATTCCCTAACTCTCAAACTTTAGATTGACCGGAACCTCTGATTGATGTTAGTGGACCATCTAAGCTGAGCATTAGAACATGATTGAAATGCAACGATGCCACCTTGAAAACGTGTTCGTCATAAAGAATGGAGCAGAAGTATCTTTGGTTTAGCTAAAGGCCTACGTAAGTATAGGAGATCTGAACAGATCACGGGGCATACCTTTGCCAACAAATCGCGATAAGTTCTTCATATTCCTTTGATCTGTTATGAATTTCAATTTTCGAGTTTTAGGTCTCTGACTTTTGAATAAATTGTTGGGTATATTACTGACCTAGTATGTATAGAGACGTGATATATATACTTTAGCGCCAAAAAACAAGTTCGTGTCTTATCATTTCAATCTTAAGGCTCCATCTCTTGTTTGGATCCTACAAGGATCCTAGGAGTTGTGGCAGTAAGCGAATCCCCAAACTTGCAGCCGATCGTCCTGTTCGTCGCATCCGTCCAGTATACGATTGTACGCCTGCCAAATGAATGGCGGAGGATTACTCCTGCCAAATGACAGATTTGGATGACGGCTTTCTTGGCCCCCAAACAGATAGCGCCCTTCGTTGTGGGTAGACTGGTGGATAGGGCAGACCACAGACTCACAAGGCTCGTTGGGGTTCCGACGACGAGAAGGGAAACTCCATCTTGTGGGGTTTTGGAACTGGAACCGGTTCGCTTCAAGCTCTGGGAAGAGGATGTCGGCGTCTTTTCGGCTGCCCCGGAGCTCCGGGAAAAGATCGGCGTCATAGACTTCCGCGTCCCAGGTCAGGACGCTGAGGTCAGCGATGTCTACTTCCTCAACAACGGGGGTCGCATGCTGCGAAAGGGGACCGTCTAGCCACAAACTCGGGAGCGTTGGAGTCGTTGGTCTTAGAGGTTCTGGGTATATCTGTTGCAGTGGTGACGAAGGCATCGCTGGGAGAAAGAGGTCTTCGGCCAGCGGTATTGCGCTTGGCTCAGCCCTTAAAACTGGGCTGAGGAACAGGCGGGGGTCCGTGTGGTGTGTGACCGGGGCCATAGTAGCCCCAGATATGATAGGACCTGTAGCAGCCAGATTCAAGGGATTCAGGCGAAGAAGATCTGGCGCGGTCGCTGGTATGCTAGCCAGAAACTCTGGTGATTCATCTTGATCGATGGCACTCTCTGCTGACGCTGACACCACAGAAGATGAAGCGCGTCCAGAACCGGGAGTTGCTGGCTCCGACGCCAAAGCTGGCCCTTGCTGGGGAACAGAGGACTGGGATGGCGTTGGCCCTGTGGCCCTGCGCTGGTTCCGCAAGCTCGATGCTCTGGGAGTTTGCGACGAGGTCGCCTGTCCTGGTGAGGCATTAGAGGTCTGTGAGGAAGGTGCGCCCGCTCTTGAGGATGAATCTGGAATCCGAGACGACGGCGAAGAAGTTGCGGCCGGGTATGCGGCCTGTCCTGCAGCCCTTCGTCTTCTCGCACTCCTCGTTTCCGTCTGGAATGGCACTTGTCCTGACATTGTAAGTGGTCTGCTGAGTTTGGTGAAACCCAATTTTGGCTTACTGAAGTTTTAGTGTGGTATTCGAGGTTTGTGTGCGTCAGAGTTTGAGCTTGGAAGAATCTGGCGTCCAACAGATTTCAAGATTATATAGAACTCGCAAATAATCAAACAACTGTTACATTTCATTGCCGTTGTGCCTGAACAAAAGAAAAGAAGGCTTGGTCGCTGTAATCTATACGGGAGAGAAGGTCTTTGTTCTTGAGTATCCAGAACAATAGACGGGGAAAAAGACACTAAGATTGTACATGCGAGTAGGTAAGGAAATCATGTCAATGGGTAGAGAAGCAAGAGAAACGTTAAGCAATATCAAAGATTTCGTAGACGCGTAATGCCCGAGTGATATCATCAAGGGGCCTACCAGCATTACTGCGTCACTCAGTGTTCTCAAGTAGTCGTATTCCATCAGCGTCCCCTCAGTGAGGCACTGTCTTTAGGCGTCTGGGGAGTGGCAGCATTGATCATCGATGCTGAGGAAGGAAAGGGATTGCGACTTTCCTATTAGTTGGCATAGTACATCATCAAACTACCTTACGGTATGAAGAGATCAACGAGAATGGAATCCTCGGTCTGTGTAGTGTCATGTACCAGGCCGGCTACCAAGCCAAGTGACAGTGTTGCCATCCCATTGCGAATGGGCTCATAACCAGATCTCGGTTCATCGTCTCTATCTTCTTGTCTTGATAGAGTAGGACTGTTTGACTCGAGTTTTGAAGGTGTTTTCGAGAAAAGGGAGGGTGTGGGAACGGTGGAAGGGGGTTTGTGCCCTAGTCTTGCGCCTTTCCCGAAAGAGGAAGGTTTCCCCGGAGATTGAGGTCCAACGTTGCTCCGGGGTTGAAACGTTGCAATGACGTAGGAACTGTCATCCAAACACCCCGCTGGATGCATCATGCATGCCCGCGCCCTGCCCTCCCGCCTACACCGCCCGCCGCTATGCTACATCCACCAATCTACCAACAGAGCAATCTCTTCGAGCCTCACAACACTCTGTTCCTTCTCGAGCTTTTCGACTCCCCACACAGATATCGCGGATGTATCGGCGACGAGGACGATGAAGATTCGAACAGCACTCCGGGTATAGCATATCGTAACAACTCTGAGCGCATAAACAAACAATACCTCCAGTATGCGCTTCGTCTCATCCAGCAAGGCTGGCATCGCCATCTTTCTACCTCTGTCGGCCGTAGCATCTTCGGAATCCATCTCGAGTCTTTCTCATTGCTGGCAGAACTGTATCAGCGTCAATAGCCCGAGTTGTGGAAACCAGGATCTCTCATGTTTGTTCCCTCGACGGCGTACAGGTGTGGCAAATACCATTCTAACAATCGTTACCAGGTATATGCGGTTTGGCAGGCCTAGGAAGCTTCCTTTCTGACACCGCTTCATGTATTAACGACAAGTGCTTCAACGACGACCTCGACCCCGGCCAGCTGATCGCACCTCTACAAGTAGCCTGTAACGCCAACGGAACCCCAATCCCATCTTCTGCCATTGGCAGTCGTAGTCTATCTCCCCACAGCTCTGATACGACAGAAGGAACTACAACGACGACGGGCTTGGCGTATTTCACCGACCGCGCGGGAAACACCCATACCCTGGCCGTACCGCTTGTTATTGGTGCCAGTACGACCGAATATGGCAATCCGGTCACGGTATCTGGCGACACGTCGAGTTCAACGAGTACGGCATCTGCCTCGTCGTCTGTGACGTCGAATATTTCGATTATGGGCTTGCCGAAATCAACAATACCATCTGTAAGCTCGACCACATCATCCACAATCGCACCGATCGCGACCCCGGTTCCCTTATCGACTACATCTGCTACTACCAGCACCACTAGTAGCAGCAGCAGCAACAAAGCCCCTTCGTCGACCGCTGGTAGTGGCTCGCTTCTCGATTTGCAAGGTGCCGGGACGAGAAGGGAAGCGAGAAGTCTATTGGGTTTGATACTGGGTGTTGTCGCTGGGGTTGCCTGGTTTTGATTATATCTTGGAGGTCAAGGTGCAGTTCAGAACCGCCGAATCATGATGGAGTCACGAATGCTGTTAGATACCCTTCCAGAGCTTTCATTTGTCTGATGTATATGATTATATGGATCACTCAAAGGGTCTCAGAGGCTATTCATCCATGGAGCTTGCTCATTCATGGATCAAACATTGACCTATGAGGCTGATTTCTATCAGCAACAGATTTCTCTTCGTACACAGGACCAAAAAATCCAATAAATTCCAAGACCCACTACTGAATGACAACTGAACAATCCAGCCAAAACTCCACTTGCCTCCCCAAAAACAGTCCCAGCCTCATTACAACACCCAAAGACAATCAAACCGCTCGCGCTCGGAGCCTTTGCGTCATGCATCAGACAGAGGGGCATATCGAGCCATCTCAACCCCACTTTTGCCCATAGGATGTCTCTTCATTTTGACGGTTGTGTTAGCACATCCACGTCTTGAACCGACGTCCGCCGCGGTTTTCTAGCCATGGCGAAACTCAAGGACAACAGGGCAATTGCTATGCTAGACAAAGCGGCAAAGGAGAAATACGCCATTCCTGCCGTCGTCGTTGTACGCCCTTCCCAATCCCATTGCACCTCCCTCCCCACCCCCGCTCCTCTAAGCGCAGCCTCAAAGCCCAGATCTAACCACCAGCACGCAGTACAACCTCGAAGGCACCCTCGCCACCATCGCCGCCGCCACCGCCCTCTCCTCCCCGGCCATGCTCCTCTTCTTCCCCTGGGCCCTCACCACCATCCCCGCCCTCATCCACACCACCCACACCCTCTCCCTCTCCGCCCCCATCCCCATCACCATCCACCTCGACTACGCCCAAACCCCCGCCCTCGTGCGCCGCGCCCCCGACTCCCGCTGCTTCGACAGCATCATGGTCAACATGAGCCACCACGCGCGCGACGAGAACCTGCGCCTCCCAGCCTCGCTGGCCGCCTATTGCCACGACCGCGGCATCGCGGTCGTGGCCGAGCCCAGCCGCATCGAGGGCGGTGAGGACGGCGTGCGCGACACCGCCGACCTGGACGCCGTGCTCACGAGCCCCGACGAAGCGCGCGCGTTCGCAGCCACGGGACATCGACTGGCTCGCTCCGGCTTTCGGTAACGTGCACGGCCGCTTACGGGCCCCGCGGCATCCAGCTCGACTGCCCCCGCCTCGAGAGCATCAATCGCGCTGTTGGCGGCGACGTGAGGCTGGTGCTGCATGGTACGGATGGGTTTGATGCGGGGGTTTATAAGAGGTGGATTCAGGGCGGGGTGAGCAGGGTTAATGTGAACCGGGTCGTGGATGAGAGGTGGGTGGAGTGTATGAGGGAGGGGGGGGGTGGGGGTGACGGAGGGGATTGAGAGGGGACGAGGGGGGAGGTGGAGGGGGTTATGAGGATGCTGGGGTCGGTGGGGAGGGCGTAATGTTTTTGGGGGAAAGGATAGCGTGGGAAGACAAGAAACCACACCATCTGACACGTGTAATTTAGCCATGTTTATGAGAGAAACCACCACATAAAACACAGTCTCAATCGCCCCCGTTCCATTTCATCCATCCCTATTGTAGGTTTCTGAGCCCACAACCCATATTCTCCCCCTCGATCAAAGTTCATCTTCACTTCACATGACAGAAAACCACCCTAGTCACACGTACGTCACCAAGATCCAATTGGCATTTCTGTCACCTAAAGTAGCCTTGTTTCTATGATTTATGCCCCCTTCTTATCCGCTGGCGCGACTTGGTTTGCGCGTGAATGATTATTAACGTACAATAAGAGGTATTTGCAGATGAGAAGTGCTTTCTGATTAGCTGAAATCGAAATGTTTTCTTGTGGTTGCTGTGGTTTCGGTTGGATAGTTGTGGGTACTGCTATACTTGGATAGATCAGGATTAAGATGCGGTAAAGACTGTCATGATAGAATGCTCGTCCGCTCACTCTTCCGAGATTTCCACCACACACAAACACACAGACCGCACCGGACCTACCTCCACCAACCCCCCACCCAACTCGCACGCCTCCTAGCCTCCGCAACCTTCGACCACCTTCCCAACCAACTCCTCAATGGACCCTTTACCCAGGTTGTCGCCGACGCCCACATTAACACCCAACTCTATCCCCGCCCGCAAACATCAGCAGGGCTTATATCTAAACCGATAGCAGGGTAAAGAAAGATAGAACATACCTCGATGTAGCCAATATTGGCAACTGACCGCGCTCAGCGAATCAAGCCCGTATTGCGCCAGGGGGCTTGACTCGATGAAGGTGGATGCGGGGAAGCCGAGGAGGGTGGATAGGAAGGTTTTGAATGCGTCCAGAACTACCTCTTTCTTACCTTCCGCCCCTTCCGCCGCCTCGACCCTTTCTTTTAGACTCTTCTCCTTTTCAGAATCCCTACCTGTAATGCTGAGCCTGTAAGTGCTCAAATGCCCAAACTCCGGCACCTCGGTCCAGTATAGCGGATCCGCCCTGCCCACAATCTTCCCATCCACACGCTCAAACATCTCCAGCCCTGTGACAATCAGACTTCGTTCAAATCGGCGCGACTCCAGTACTGCAGCCAACAGTATTGACGCGAGATGGCTCGAGTCGAGATGCGTAAGACCACTGCGTGTCAGTGTAGGGAGCAGCGCCGGATTATGAAGGGAGTGCAGGACACCGATATCCGTCATGGCTCCCAGCGCGATGGAGACGGCAGGGAGACGCATGGAATGGCGGTAGCTGGCGAGAGCATTGAGGAAGGTATTGCCGACGTTGTAGTTGCCTTGGTTGCGGTTGCCGAGGATGCTGGCGATGGAGGAGAACATGATGAAAAAGTCCAGATTATCTTGCAGAGTCGCTTCGTGCAAGATCCAGCTGGAATCGATCTTGACGCGGAGAGCACGATCCCATTCACCCCCTGTCATGGAGGCCATGGGGGCGTCGCCGAGGATCATGGCCATATTGATGATGCCCTTGATGGGTGTTTGTTCGCGGGTTCGATGGAAGATGAACGTCATGGCTTGACGATCGGTGGCGTCGGCTTCGATGACTTGGAGGCAGGCGCTGGAAGCGTTAATGGTGTCGTAGGCTGCTTGGGCCTCGGGGGAGTTGACGCCACTTCTAGAAATGGCGATGAGGACTTTGGCTCCGTGGTCGACCATCCAGGAGCAGACAAAGCGACCAAGTCCACCGAGACCGCCAATCAAGACGTAGGCGCCATTGGAAGAGAAGAGGGTGTTTAAATCTTTGTAGATTGGTACGTGCTTTTCGATCTTGTCGATTTTGGTATGGATGACGACTGTAGAGTACGGCTGGGATGTAGCGGTTTCGAATGCCTGCCGGTAGCTTGGTAGGTCGAATGTATGCAGCGGAGAACCAAACTTACTGCAACTTCTCCAAGCTTGAGTGACAGCGTCGCGGCCACGCTCAGATTTCAAGTACTTTGCAACGTCCACGGGCTTGCCATTGACTAGGAGTCCTCTCGATGAATCAAGACAGACCGTAAAGTCTGCAACTAAAACCGCGCCTGTATCGAGGATCTTGGCTCCTCGTTGAGCGCAAAGGTACTCTAGCGCCTTTCTCAGGAAACCGTCCACGCTCAAAGAAAAGGTATCACCTTCTCTAATTCGAGCGACTCCTTCAGTGATACAGGATGCCGTGGCGAGAGCAGCGAATTCTGCAGCAGCGATAGCAGGAATACTTCTCTTATCAGTATATAAGTTTTTGATTGGAACTGCAAGCTGCTTGCGATTCGAACCAGGATACCACCCAACTACTTGTGGCAAAACTATACTGTCACGTTCTGCCTCTTTGCGGCCTGCAAAGAACATTCCGAGGCTATAATTGCCTTTGCTGGCCTTGCTAGTACCACGAAATGCCAGAGAATCGTCAAGGTTCACAACAGAAGTCTCGACTGTAACCTGGCAATGTCCTTCGTCAATCTCCCGGAAGGGATCTGGATAGGACGATAGGACGACGGGTTCCTGGGGCGCTGCTAGTGATAATGTGTAGTCTTGCTCACCTAAAGGAGAATCAACCCACCTTGGGAGAACAAGCCCTGTGGCAGAAGAGAGCTCGTCGTCGGGAATATATCGTAAAACCTTTGCTTGCGATTCGTCTACCTCTATTTTAATCTCGTTCTCTCTCTTCAACATCGAATCATATGCCAGAAGTAAATGCTTCTGCCTCGATTGCATTGATTGTTTCGCGATGTTCTGAAATATCAACCAGGTCACCTTGAGCGAAGGTTGCTCTGATTGCAATGTTCGAAGGAGCGAACCTGCCAAATCATTGAAAGGATTGCAAGCGTTCTGCTGCGTCACCCAGAGAATGCTGTCCGCGAAAGTCATAAGAGTCTGCAACCAAGGGAGCAGTTCTTGCCCAGGCCAGGTTGCAATGACAGATTTGTCCATACTGTCTAGAACAATCGCATTGTATCTTCCAGTGTCATTGCGTTTGCAGAAGCCTTTAGTGGCAGCAGGTTGTAAGGGAACGCATTCTGGGAGCAGAAAATCTTGCATGAGAGCTTTGTCTGTCTCGAGGGAGTAGAAAATCACTGTCTTGCGGCCGGTGTATGCCGGAGGTTGATTACTTTTCATGCGCCAAAGGGTACATTCTTCATAATCTAAATCTGTAACTCTATTGAGCATTTCGAACGATTCAGAAAGGACTTCCATTTTCATTGCGTTGACTCCAGAGACGCATGCCAGACCACCGAGCCGCAGTTGTGCTAGGATTTCTTCAGCGCTAGATTGGCAACTTGCGAAGATCATGTGTGCCTTGGGTTCCGGGTTAAACCTTTCCACGTATTGAACACGGTCACAGACACATGACAACTCAACATGCTTTCCCAGAATTTGGATAGACTGAAAGTGCAGCCATTCCCCTGGTTGGGTTATTTGCAGAGATCCAAGTATGTTTCTTATTGCGGCTTCGGAAACTCCGGTGACTCTGATGTCACTCATTGGCCACTTGTGAGTGACAAGCTTCATGCAATCAGAAAGGCTCATGGTTTCCCTCGCTGTCATCTTTGAGACATCTGCCAAGAGCTTAGGTTTGAAGAAGAGAGACCTTCTAGCAGGCTCGATAGTGCTGAGATGATCTGCCTTGTATTCCACTCCGCTGAGACACATGCGGAGATCTCCTTGACGTACCTCGATATTGCGTTCAACCCCATAAGGATACTTTGGCTCACTTTTAATGGCGAAGCCTCCTGAGTTGGTGCTTCGAGCGCCTACTGGAATCCTAACGGAGTCAATTGAGACGAGTCTATATTCTGCTGGCAGATTCTGTTCTTGCATTGGATTGGGTGGTAAATGAAGGATGCAGTCCAAAACCAACGGGGAGATGCTGTAATTCTCGTAGTCATCCGTTGAGCCATCGAAGATTCCACTCGAACCTTTGGGGCTCAACCGAACGGCATTCTGCGTAAGTGTAACGTGGTTATGTAACGCGAGCGACTTATCGAACAAAGTCGAATCATGACTTGCTTCCCATATTGCAGGAGAAATATAGCCAGAACTAATTTTCCCTCCAAGGATACCCGAACAGTGCTTGGTCCATTTACAGGGTGTCTCTGGCGTTTGGAAAAAGATATCAAACTGAAAATTGTGGGTATCGTCCATTTTCCTAGAAGTAAGTTGTACTTCAAGCGAAGTATCGGGGGTTGCAAATAGCTTGAGAGATAGACGTTCATAGAAAACAATATTGGTTAGTTGAAGGGACAAGCCATCATCAGCCTCTGCGGAACTACGGAGCTGCCGAGCCGCCTCCATAGCCATCAAGATATATACAGCAGCTGGTACATCCTTGATTCCATCAGTCTGCCATAGCGTAAGCTTTGAACAACTTCCACACGCTAGGGGCTTACTTTCAATCCCATAAGCCAATGTATCTCTTTCAGCATCAGATGGTTTCTCCAGCACGGTCGCAGGGGTATATCATCAATATAGCGAGACCCCAACAATTGATGCCGAGGAAATCGGCGATATCGTACATTGCCACTGACCCGTGACTCAGACCAGAAAGAAGTGGAGTGATCCAATTGATAGCTTGGGAGATTTGTTAGAACGCTCCCATACTCAAATTCTACATTGAGGCCATGGACAATCTGTTGTGCATTGACATTTGCTGATTTAATCGGTATATCATAAGCGACCATAGCACCAGCATTGAGGAGAAGCGTTTCTAGGCAGTTTTGTTCGCGAAAGCAAGTATGGAAGTACTCGATTTGGCTCTTGCCTAGACTTCTTGATATCTCCTGTGGGGGTCCTTTCAGTGCTGGATGCGGTCCTATCTCGAGAATGGTGTTAATCTCGTGGTGCTTATGCAAGCACTCTGTTAAAGCCGAAGCGAATTGAATAGTTGACGTCAAGTTCTGCTTGAAGTACGCTGCTGTAATATCTTCTGGAGAAATCTCTTGACTAGTAACAGTTGAGAACATGTCACAGCTAGATTGGAGAAAACGTGCCGATACCTGCGCGTTGACAAGGGCCTTCTCATAAAGACAAGCTACGGGCAACATGTGATGCGAATGATAAGCTGGCAGTGGTATCAGCAACGGAAACAACCAAGATTTTAACCTAACCCACCCGTATCAACGCGAAGCTTTCGGCAGAACGTCCCATTCTCGGCATAGATAGTAATAATCTCCCTGATTGCATCTTCATCTCCTGACAGAGTGCAGTTGGTGGGAGAGTTCACCGCAGCAAGCTGCACCCTGTCACCGAATGCATCAAGTAGAGTTCTAGCATCTTTTTCGCTCAAACCTAAAGCGCACATAGATCCATGAGGTTTGTCTGAAGGTTGTGTCGACGCAGTCCTCGCAGAAAACAGGCCACGATAATATGCTATGACAATGGCATCTCTCAAAGTGATTATTCCAGCCGTGAATGCTGCACAAATCTCTCCAGAGGAGTGCCCAACAACAGCAACTGGTTCTACTTCTAATGTCTTTAACATCATCACTAGACCGAGTTGAAGTGCTGTACAGAGTGGCTGCGCGTATTCTGCCTGGTAAATTCGTGACGATTCCTTAGCCTTCGAAAGCTCTTCAATAATAGACCAGGATGGTCCATCGGGCAATTCGGACAAAGAAACTTCGCATTCAAATAATGTAGCCTTGAAGATTGGTACACGATCTATCAGATCCTTGCCCATCTGGGCCCTGTTGAGGTATTTCGTTAGTAGTGTAATGGTCCTCAATTCCAGCACCAGAGGGTTTAGAAAGCCAGTATAGAAACAACAGCCAAACACACCACAGGTCAACTATTGGAGTGTAAAAATTCAAAGTTAGTTAGCTCCATATATTCCTTTGCCCGAACTTCTATCGCATAAGCTTTGTAAACGAATCTAAGTAAATGCTTGTATTATTTTCAAGAGAATTATGAGTCCAACTGTCCATATGGAAATCTCTCAGGAAGCCGATTGCCGTTTACTGGCTTTCTGCACCCCATGATGACCTAAGGAAGGTAGCTTACCATTGAGCGCCTTGACCTGTAAAGACAAAGACGACATTTTTCACACATTCAGCGCCTCTCCTGTGGATCTGATACGATTCTGCTCTTAAAATATCAACCACTTCACGGCGGCTCTGGGCAACGAAAAACGCAGAGCGCTTCAGAGTTGAGCGTCGAGCCAAGAGGGTGTACCCCAAGTCCCGAAGATTGGGCTCATGCTGCTCCACGTAATTAGCATACTTCAGCGATAGTCTTCTTAGGGAAGTCTCATCAGTAGCTGAAACTTTGAATAGGAAGGGCTCTTCAGTTACAGCGGATGGTGACGGAGCTTGTCGGTATGCCTCGAGCACCGCATGGCCGTTTGTGCCTCCAGCACCAAAGGTGTTTACGCCGGCTCGTCGGACGCCATCCCTAGGCCTGGGCCAATCGATTAATGATGTGGGGATTTCGATGTTCGTGAAGTCGATATCGGGGTTGGGTTTGACAAAATGCATTTGCCCCGGTATCTTGCCCCTTTCGAGGCACTCGATAGACTTTACAATCGCAGCTAATGCCGAAGATGATTCCAGGTGTCCAATATTCGCTTTGACTGAACCTAAGACTAGTCTGTCTTCCTTGCGAGAGTGCCCAAAAACCGAATTGATAGCGGACATTTCCAAAGGATCGCCGGCTGATGTACCTGTACCCTGGTCGTAAGTGTAGAGTTAGACTTGGAAAACGCGCTCATTCGGAGTGATATAGACCTACATGCGCTTCTACGTATTGTATTTGCTCAGGAGAGATCCTGAGCTCTTTATAAAGGCTTCGCATGTTCTGCTTCTGCGCCTCTGCTGATGGTAGTGTTATACCTTGTGTCCTACCATCTTGGTTTAGACGAGTTCCTTTGATTACAGCTCGAATTGGGTCATTGTCACAGATTGCCTGTTTTAATGGCTTCAGCAGTAGAGCAAGTACACCTTCCCCGCGGCCATACCCGTCTCCACTGATGTCAAAGCTTTTGCACTTTCCATCTGGACTTAGAAATCCCAATTCACTAGAGGGAATGAACATATCAGGATTAAGGATCAATTTCGCGCCACAAACCAGGGCCATTCCAGAATCCCCGTTCTGAAGAGCACGTACAGCCTGATGCAAAGCTGCCATGGAAGAAGAACAAGCGGTATCTACTACAAGACTCGGACCTGAGAGATTGAAGAAATAGCTTATCCGGTTTGCGGCCATACATGTTGCGGTACCAGTAGCGAGATACCTAGGGGTGGAATCCAGATCTCGGGCCAGGACGGTATGGTAATCAGTACCCTCCATGCCTGAAGTATTGAACCATATCAGCCTTCTGGCCCCATAGTCCAACGTAGTCGCTGAGTAGTAATCCCTCATCAGCAAAAACACTAGTATCAGTGCCAACGAATGCGTTAAGAGGAATTCCTGCGCTTTCCACGGCTTCGTAAGCAACCTCTAAAAGCATTCGCTGTTGAGGGTCCATAGCAGCCGCTTCAACTGGCGTAGTATAAAAAAAATCCATTGTCAAAACGGTCAATTGTGTTATCGTCCATCATGTAGGCACGTTTAACGTTCGTAAGTCCCTTTCGCGGGCCACCATCAGGATGGTAGAAACCTTTCATGTTGAACCTTGTGATTTCGCGCTGTATATCTTTCGAGTTTGCCAGTACATCCCAAAGCTCGGATGGTGAATTGGCTCCTGCGACCCTGCAGGACATCCCGATAACGGCAATGTCACGGTCGACATGCCGGTCAACCATGTTGGGGTCTTTCCTGATCTCTTCACTGGGGACCTCAAAGCTTTGGGATTCTTCGTTTTCAACGCAAGGAAGAGGGATGGATATGCCATCTTTCCTCGATGGACTTCCAGTGACGTATAGTATAGTGCGTAACTAAGAGATCCCGTCGATAAGTGCGCGCCAATTGCTCCAGATCTCGCGCCACGACATCCTTATCTTGACTTTTCGAGCCACAGGCGTTGCTCTCATCCACTATGCAGCAGTAGGTGGGTACCACCTTAATTGAGAAAGATGCATCGTTAAGCTGTACTGCAGCTACCTTACCTGGACCTGGAGAAACATAACTCGGTCGTACGGCTACCGCTTACATAAGCCGCCAAGGCGTGCTGGAAGGAATCGGAAGGAACGAACATCCGCTTCCGGTGTACTACCACAGTACTCTGTACGGTATCCGGGCACGCCGGGGTATTCATTGTTAGTAGAGAGTATTAAAGCCACCGTCAGGGCCGTCAGGGGGTCAGCTTCGCTCTACTAATCAACCAGTCCCCTTGTGTTTGAAGGACCTATTAACGAATAAACCCCCGGCTACAGTACGTAGTATGGCGTTCTATTGGATTCCATCCTGGAGGCGCAGCTGGGTCTGAAATGATGACAGAGTACCTTTGTGAGTTGATAGAGTGCTATTGTTGCTTGAGGCCTTCGGTCTCGGAAGGCCATGGCTAATATCCTTTTCTGCATGATATAACAAGTTAACCAAAGCCCTTCCCCATAGTATCCCGCTCCCGTAACAATATTCAGCTCGCTCCTCATTAGAGAAAGCCTCCTACAATCATGTCTCATCCAAAGCTCATCTTCGGCGCTGGCCACCTTGGGATGTCCTTCCCCACTACCGCAGAAACAATCGAGCTTCTGAGATATCTAAAGTCCAAGAATATCAACCATATCGACACTGCCCGTCGATATCCTAGCCCTAAGCCTGGCCTGTCCGAGAAGCTTCTTGGAGAATCCAAGGCCGCCGACAGTGGGTTTATTATCGATACGAAAATCAACATTCCTGCGAATGGACCTAGTGGGTCTCTGACGCAAGAAAATATTCTGGAATCGATGGAAGAGAGTTGTGCGACGTTGGGGGTCAAGCAGGTGGAATTTGGCGCTTCTATTGTAGTTCGAAGACGAGCTGATTGAGTGAGGTCAATACTTTGTACTGCCATACCCCTGATCTGGAAACGCCTGTTGAAGAGACTGCAGCTGCATTTCAAGAAGTTTTCAAGACTCGCCGGTTTATGAAGGTGAGACACTTCTTTTCACCCGCTTTCGGCGGGTTTTTCCTAACACTTATAATACACGCAGCTCGGGCTCTGTAATTACAACGCCGAGCAAGTGACGAACTTCGTAGACGCTTGTCGCAAGGCCTCTCCAATTGAACAATACCCATTAGTTCCCAAGGTCTATCAAGGTCAATACAACGCCCTATGTCGAGGCCCAGAAGAATTTCTTATCCCCGTATTGCGGAAGAATGCTGTAGTCTTTAACGCATACAGGTAAGTGGACGATTCGAATTGGTAACCCATGCTTACGGGATAAAAGTCCACTTGCTGGCGGCTTTTTAACTGGAAAATTCACATCCGGTGGAGACATTACTGGGACGCGTTTCGATAAAGGCAACAAAAGTGGAGCGTATCATCAAGGTTGGTACGACAAGCCGGTCATGCATTCGGCGGTGAAGAAGCTTCAGGGTATGATTCGTCCACTCAACCTGACGTTAGCCGAAGTGTCGTTGAGATGGTTGATTTACCATTCGGTACTTGGCGAAGAGGATGGTGTTATCCTTGGGGGAAGCAAATTCGAGCATATCGGAGGCAATGTGGCGGATATTGCCAAGGGTCCATTGGAGAAGGCTGTTGTAGAAGCATTGGACGAGATGTGGCTGAGTGTGAAGGACGAGGCGCCGTAGGCTTTGCAAGGTAGGCTATCCATCATGATGAAATTAGACTTACTTGTTCAGCCCAATTCACTACATTGGCTGCAAGACTTTGGATTGGTATCTCCACTTAGGCTTTTCGACACTGTTATGTGACGGTTGAGGTATGGTCGTAGAAAATAATAACACGGAGCTCGTAGGACGAGGTGAACGAGGGTAAAAGGTGCCATGTAAGTCTACCCGCCTTTTCATTATCCTTCCTAGATTCTCCCAGACTCTTTGCATCTCTAATTAAACACTACTTGTAGTCCACTTTAGTTTGCCTAAAGCACCCTACTATTATCGAGCATGGAAGCTAGTCTTTCCAATTCCTCCTCTTTCCAATCCACTTGACCACATAGACAAGCGCAAGCAATACTGGCACCTCGATCAAAGGTCCAACAGTTGCTGCTAGCGCTTGATCACTGTTCGCTCCGAACGTAGCAACAGCCACAGCAATGGCAAGCTCGAAGTTGTTGCTGGCAGCAGTGAAGCTTTGTGTCGCTGATAGCTTATACCCGAAGCCAAGCTTGTGCGTGACAAGTAGGGTAAAGAAGAAGACGATACCAAAGTAAACGATCAAAGGTGCCGCCACTCGGACAACGGACACGATTTGATGGACGACTTGATGCCCTTGAGAGGCGAAAAGCACAAGAATCGTGAAGAGGAGACCTATTAGCGACCAAGGGCTGATCCACTTGAGAAATGTCTGGTCGTAAAATCTTGGACTTGCCATATTGCGTATGGCGAAGCGAGTGATGATTGCCGCTCCTAAGGGAATGCCGAGGAACACAGCAACGCTTGTGGCAACCGTACTGTAAGACACGTGGATCGTCTCACCAGAGCGACCGATAACGGAGATGAAGAGGATCGCAAGAGGAGCGTAGAGAACCATTTGTAGAACAGAGTTGATGGCGACGAGAATGGCGCAGTATTCGTTGTCGCCTCCAGCCAGGCCCGTCCAGATTAGTACCTGTTAGATTGTATTAGCTGGCTTGCTCTGTGAGGGACTTAAGGGTACGATCCTTGGGCGTACCATGGCAATGCACCTGGCTAAGCCGACCAGAATAAGACCCTCTCGGAGACCAGACTCGTCCGGTAGAAAAGCCCACGACAGGGCGAGCTGGCAATCAAGATTAGTCTGCTACTACCCTTAAGTATTCGACGAATTCGCCTTACCATGAGAAAAGGTGCTATGATCCAATTGACAAAGACGCTGAAGAGAACCTGTACCCAAATCTCCCGCTTTCTGAAAGCAAGATGAAGTGTCTCGTACTTCACTTTGCACAATATGGGGTACATCATGACAAGTAATCCTACCGCTACAGGGTTGTCAGTGACTCTACCAATCCTCAGCAAGAGGTGATGCTACCTATGGGAACAGAGACACCGACAAATTTCCCTTTCTGCAGCGCAGGACCGGTGTTGGTCACGAAGTTCCCGAGGATAATACCGATCGCCATAGCCAAGAATATCCAAAATGCAAGAAATCGGTCAAGAAGACCAAGGCTCTTGAATGCCGAGACCTTAGTGGAAAGACCTTCGTCTTCTTGCTTTTCGACATCTGTGACGGGCAGCTGAGGGTCACCGCTGGGAAGGGTTGGCACTGGCTCGGACGAGGAGTTCTCTGGGACAGGATTGGACTTTTTGGAGAGCCTATCTTTGAACATATTGACCAGAATAGTTATATGAGAGGCACAATGCCTGTGGCTTGGAATTTGTGGGATATCAAGCTCACGATCTTTACTTTTATCTTCCTCAGGGCCAAGGTATGGAAAGAATGATATTGGGGATAGAAAAGCGGTGGATGTATATGATAGGTGCGATCGGATTTATATCTTAAGCGTGCCTTAAAGAACATTCCACCAGTCGGCTGACAGCCTTTGCACTTCCTTCCCCAGTCCAATCGATTACTGTATCGAGGTGGTCTGTGCAATGACAGTGACATCCTCGCGAACGCTCATTGGATAGTCTATTCATATCTAGATCGATCCGGGAAACTGGTAATACCACGTGAGGGGTACAGTATGTGGTATGTTAGATCACGCTGGAAATTGCATCATGCTAACCACACATAGGAAGGTCAATCTATTTGCTACCTGGCACCCTGGTAACAGAAAGCTATGCTAGGGAGTACGCCAAAGCTGAACGCTTGGAGTACATTCGAGAACGTTCGTATGTCAATGGCCATAAATGAGAAGGACTTTTTGATTGAAACCATGGACCGTCGATTGAGCCACATGCACATTGGAAGATGCTTCACATCTTGAAGCGGAGATATACGTAGTGAATCAGTCCGGACCGGACCTTCCGACTTGTGCGTATTATTCCATGTGGAAAGATCCCTTCACGCCTGTAAGTATGATACAGGGTGGAACTACGATGTAGACCCACCAGGTAAGTGTCAGTACAATTTGTACGATATTCTAGTAGCCAGAGCGACTACCACACTGAGTGGCATCGTCATACTCTGCCAACGTTGTTCCTGTCAACCAGTCGTCATCTGGGTGACTAAGAGCTTCTGCAGTAGCTGCTTGGTAGATGCAAGAATCACTAGCAGCCGTCGAAGAGCTCGAGGAGACAGATTACAGGTACTTACACTTACGGAGATACATCTGCTGATGAGTTGAAAGGCAAAGGCTGCCGTGGGGAATTCCCTCCCCATGATGAACATGACATCAAAATCAATGACTCGCAATGAACCATGTCGGAATGGATACAACCATCGGTTTGGGCACGACTACAAGTACCTTTGGCGAAAAGTATATACGATCAGGATCAGACGAGCAGAACTAAACCATGAGCGATGTTGTAGCAGAAAGCCCGCCGCACCAAAGCGATTGTGAAAGGGAACTTTCGCTGAAAGACCACAAGTAGTTACATATCTCGTACGCTTTTCAACTTTGTGATTCAAGCTGACGACTGGTATTTATGGGCTGATATTCTTAACTCAGAACGTTAAGAGAACGAATTCACTAACACAGATTGTAAAACAAGTAGATCATCATGAATCAAGCAACAAATCTACGAAGCCGGCCAGAAGAAATTTCTAGACTTCATGTAGGGATAGTTTATCAAGTTATGTCGATTGAAGCGATGGAAAAGTCAACCTCGCTTCTCACTATTTACATGTTCAACCACAACCAGCAACGCAGCTACAACAAACTAGTCATTCCAGCTCAATCCCCCAACTCCCTTACTCCTTCCTTATATTATCCTTTCTTCTCCCCTCCCCGGCGCCCCCCAACCCACCTACAGTATGCGCACCTCCACTCCCAACCAAATCCCCGCGTCCCCCTACCCCTTCCCCTTCGACTCCTCGCTGTCCCCGCAGACAACCGCGCTGGTGGTGATCGACATGCAACAAGACTGTATGCACTAATTTCCGTCCAAAACACTTACTCGAATGATATTTAACCGCCGCCCCCTAACCCAAGAAAGAAAAGACGAAAGCTGTTTCTGACTGGAAATAATCACACAGTCTGCTCGCCCGGCGGGTACCTGGAGAAGCAAGGGTATGACATTTCGCCCGTGCGAGAGATCATCCCTCGGGTCCAGCGACTGCTCGCCGGGTTCAGGAAAGCGCGGTTTCCGGTCTTTCACACGCGCGAAGGTGCAAAACTCCTTGTTTATTCTTTTCCAAGCACCAAACCCCCTCGCATACGATATCCTCATCCATCCCGCTCACCAAACAAAGTTCAAAACCATCGCTATTAACACCCCTTCCCCCCTCGCGCCAGGCCACCCCCCCAACCTCTCCACCCTCTCCCCCCGCGAACTCTTCCGCTCCCGCAACAACCCCTCCGCCCTCGGCATCAACTCCCCCGGCCCCCTCGGCCGCCTCCTCATCCGCGGCGAGCGCGGTCACGACACCATCCCCGAGCTGTACCCGCTGGCGGGCGAGGTCGTGCTGGACAAGCCGGGCAAGGGCGCGTTTGCGCACACGGATTTTGAGAGCTTGCTCCGGGAGAGCGGGGTGCGGAATTTGGTTTTTGCGGGTGAGTTCACTCCCTCATGAGAGAGAGGTGGGTGGGCTGATGATGGCATGGTAGGGGTGACGACGGATGTGTGTGTGAGTAGTACGATGCGGGAGGGAAGTGATCGGGGGTTTGATTGTTTGCTGGTGCGGGGGTGCACGGAGGCGGCGGAGCCGGGGATGAGGGAGGCGGCGATGGAGAGTGTGATGGCTGAGGGAGGGGTTTTTGGGACCGTGGCGGAGATGGAGGACGTACTTGAGGTCTTGGAGGGGTGGGTGGGTGGTTGTTAAGGGTACTGTTTGAAAGGGGAGGGGGGAGGTTGTGGGGGTTTTCGTGCTTTTGGGAGGGCGCTAGGGGGGGGGGGGTTGTTTTGGTTGTTGGAGAGGCGTGAGGAGTGAGAAGAGTGATGATGCTGTTTGAAGACTTGAGTACCTGCTACGATGAAGGGGAAAGCTTGGAGCCTTTCCAAGCAGTGCAATACGGAGAGACACTAGCTCATGTTCACGCATATTATTGCAGTATTTCCTGCCATCGATCAATGTTTTATATCAAGCTATCAACTATCTCGACGTTCAAGATGAAGATAATCATCACCATCTTTACCCGAATGTTTAAGTTTTTTGAAAATGAAAAAAGCGAAAGAAGAACGATGAACAAGAAGTGGCAGAAATGTTTACTTGATGTAGATAGTTGAATCAACGACGAGGGTAGAGAGAGATAAATTGCAACAATCAATGCCAACTTAAGCCTTGGAGTTCCATGTCAATAGGCGGAAATAATAATAAAAACTAGATTAAAGATTCGGAGGGAACAGAGTACAAGCAATAATTGTGAATGAAGTTCTTTATTACAGCAAATTAAAGATATATAAATGTAAGAAAAGAAGAAGCAGACACAAGAGCAGAAAGAAAGAACACAACCATCTTTAAACTTTTCCATCGAGTAAAGACCCACTACCACATCCCTATTCATTCCCTCACCCCCTCTCATTCTCAAAACGCACATCCCACCCCACCCCCCACCTACAACCCCCCATCCGCACCTCCCCCCTGACCCCCCCCACCCGAAGACGCCGTATCACCCGTCCCACCACCCACCGTACTGCCTCCTCCCCCTCCTCCTCCTCCTCCTCCTCCACCACCATTCACAGAACTCGAACCCTGTTGCGAACTTCCATCCGTACTACCGCCGGCCTGGCCGTTCACAGATGAAGGATCTGATTGCGTCGACCCGCCCGAGACGGCCTGGTTCGATCCTCCACCGGAGGAGGAGGATGTGGCGCCGTTTGCACCGTTGACGGGGACTGTGCCGAGGTTGTCGAAACCGCCGTTGGCTTGAGCACCATTAGCCTGAGCGCCGTTGGCTTGGGCGCCGTTAGCCTGAGCACCGTTGGCTTGGGCGCCGTTAGCCTGAGCGCCATTCGCCTGAACGCCGCTGCCAGCAGAATTAGCGTTACCGTCGCTGTTACTGCTGGAGCTACCGGCCTGGCCATTGGCAATGCCATTGGGAGTCACGCCGGTTGTGACGCCGTTGCCCTGGACCCAGCCATTGCCGTTGGTGTTGACGGGCCACCAGCCGGAGCCCCCGTTGGCATTATTGATGAAGCCGCGCCAGTCACCGCTGTCGCCACGAGGGCGAAGCTCGTTGGCGGCGGATTTGATCAGGTCTTCGCGGGCGTTAATCTCGTTGCGACGTTCGTTGGCCAATTGACCAAAGTCGTCACTAGGCGTGAGGGGAAGAGCGGCGGCGAGGGTGGGGAGGAGGTAGAAGATGCGGAGGGAGGTGAGGAGGTTGACCATCTTGGCTGCTGTGAGTGATGGAGCTCAGCGACGTTAGATGAAGCCTTGAGTGGGCAAGGTAGAGGACGAGAGAAAAATGGGTCGAAAGCAGTATCTCGAGGAGTTGTAGTTATGAGAATATAACAGGGAAACGATGAAAGCTTTTCGAGCAATAAAATCAAAAAGACCAGTCTTTATAGAATAGACGCTTCGAGTAACCCGAAGGATCTGGACTGTCCTCTCCACCAGGGCAAAAAACCTGATGCTTACCCCGACGCGGCTCGGCTTCTAGGCAGTGTAAGCCAGACATCGCAAACGAACGTTCTAGTTGCCGTTATGCTGATATCCATAGGGTGTCTCGAAGAGGTAGAGGTGTAGCTTGAAGAGGTAGTGTTCTGATGGGGGCTGCGTTTGATGTATGTGCATGAAACGTTCGGTTAGAATCTTTTCCATACTTGCCGGCGAACTCGGTCTGGGGTGCAGACTTCGGGAGGTGAACAATGATAAAACGTGAAATCAAAACGTAAAGGTACAACCAACACCGAGGTGTAGAGATGTCAGTGGCAAGTTGAAGTAAACATCCCTCTAAGGGTCAAAGCAACATATCGGGGTCGCTCGACGGACTTGACACTGGGTGATTGGACCTCATTGCGCTGATATACGAGGGATTCGTCCAAGACTTGATCACAAGAGCTTCCTCGAAGCCTTGCACACTCCGATTCACCAGTTGGTTCGAATCAAGAGAGAACCCAGGATAGAAAACAAAGAATATGCAGGTCCTCAGGGGCCAAGGGACGGGACGAAGGGGCAAAGCGCGGGAAGAGACGGGGGAACTTCCAAGCGAAGTCCCTCTTGGGAACGAAATGGGAGATATGCGAAGAGGTTTGGTGAACAGCAAGAAGATGTGATGGTGCGAAACGCTATGAGACGTAGCATTTCAGGGTTTCTGTCGCGGATGCATAGCTTTGTAGTGGAGAGGGCTCACAAAAACCACTTCATCGTGCGTAGTCTACCCACGATCATTGGACGAGACTCTCTGAATGTGCTTGATAGCCGACTGTTGCCTGCAAAGATCGCCGCGGCTCATCTACCCATTTGACAACATTATTATTATACGTTTACCAATAGTTCGATGTGTCGCTGAACCCCCCAGCAGCCAGCAGATCATCGACGTTGATAAGATCTACCCCCTCGGCCGTAAGCTGTCGCCAAATCCCATTCCTCGTACTGATCGGCCATCCCGGCTGATCCCAGTATCTCACCTTAATCCCCTTTGCATGTGCCATTGCCACCTGTGATCTTAGCAATGACAGCTGCGTGGTATTGAGCGATGTGCCAAGCACAGGGCCGAAGTTGGCTTCGAAGTCTGTCGAGGCGATGGGAGAGATAAGGGAGGTGATGTTGGAGAAAGTGGTGTTCAGCTTGGGTATTGGGGAGTCGTAGAAGTAATAGCGGGGGGTAACAGGTTGGACTTGCTCAAGGGGAGTGTTTCCGGTGCCGATAACGGTCACGGCGCCTAAAGTCAATTGGTTACTGCTGTTTACGGTTGAGAGCCAGCCGCCAGCTCGACTAGATTTCGTAAGTTCGAAAACAATCTGTGTAGCATGGATCGAACTTACAGCGGCTCCAAGGCGCGCACGACATAAGGCCATGTAGTTGGGCCGTCGGTCTTGACATCAACGAACAGGTACAGCGTCTGGGACCCATCCGTATCAAAAACTCCGTTATGTGTAAGAGAGGATTGGAACCGGGACGTTGTGGGGTTCTGCCGATGGAGAGTATCCAGGATGGGGTTGATATAGAGGGACTCAAAGGTCCGGCCTGTAGTCAAGGCACTTCTCTCGTGCCCAACATATAGGGTGCCATTGTAAAGCCAGACATCGGACTCCACAGACACTGCACCCACCGAAAGCGCGCTGTAGAAAGGCACATCTCGCCAGTAATCGTTGTGACTGTGGATTCCTTTCTGTAGTCGGACGGGTTAGCTTGGGAGCGCGAAGGTAACGCGATGCGCTTCTCACCGGCACAATCCCTTGGGTCAGGCTTGTGGGGTAGTCATAGATGCCCTGATGGGCCTTGTCTAAGATACTTTGCAGCGCGGTGGAGACATCAGGCGTGGAACTGGCAATTGCTGTAGCTGCGAGCGCAACGGGCGCAAGGACACAGGACGATAACATTCCGATAGAGGATGGCTGGAGATCTCTTGCATGGAAGAGCGGCCTTGCCGAGATGTCGCTGCCTCATGAGCGATGTATATAAAGGCCATGGTGTTGGTGGTTGAGGGGTTGAAAGCGTTATGTTGGAAGTCCGTCCGTGAGGTTCAACAAAGCTCATCCAAAGAAAAGCCACACGTGCCTTTTGAAGGCGGCCACAACCACGATTCACCAGGAACACTACACAAGGACGTTGCACCATATGCAAATTTCATTGGGCAAGCCTCACTACATGTACTAGTATTTGTTCACACAGTCATCACGGTCATTCTTGCTCATCTACACTACAGACTCATAAGCCGTTCCATCAGACCTGCTCCTCCACCCATCTCTCATCAACCCTTCCGGAATGTAAAGGCCTCTCGCTGCCAAACCCCGGATAGATTCTGTCTGGTTCTTCTGGCCAGCCGGCCCTCGTCCCTTCCTGGTCACTGAATCCTTGCATTGGCAAGACAGTATCATCGGTTGATGTAGTATGGTACGTATTAAGGGGCCTCGTGGGGAAGTGCTTCTCTCTCGCTGCCCCTGCCGGATCCAAGCTTTTAGTGCTAGGACCACCTTTCGATGGCCACATCAGCTGGCCGCTGGTACCGGCTGAGGCCTTGGCGTTTGAAATGCGTAGGCGTCCGGTGTAGTGGAGGTAGATGGGGCGGGCGAGAGGTGCGTTGGCGCATAGGATGCCAATATTTACTTCAGGTCTGACGAGTCACACATTGTTAGCATGGAAATCATAGGGTGCATTGGGATCTAGGATAGTAGCTTACAATCTCCAACCCACATTGGCAACGGTAGTCCCTACATGAGGTAGAATAGTCAGCAAAGCCCGTTCTCGATAGAGACAGCTTCGATAACTCACAGGTCAGATCGTCCTTGGTCAAGGCCGACGACAGAGCAGTTCGGACCGTGCAGCAGGCTGCGGTACTGAAGGTTCATCTCAGTCAGTAAAGGTGTTCTTCATAGTAACAAGAACAGTGTCACGTACATCACTCCCAAGCCCATAAGTATACACAGGGCAATCTTTGTCCGGGGACTTATCTGGAGTGTCCTGAGAATGATGATAGGAAAGCTCGCCAGGATAAGATCCGTTATGACAGAGAAGACTGCCATTAATTAGCAAAAGCGAGAGGAAGCCCGATTCTGATGCACAAGTTACTTACCCCCCTGGGCGATGATAAGTCTCTCCACCTGGCCCTTCCCCAGACACACGCCATCGACCCCTAATTCCCAGTATGACCTCAGTGGCCTACAGACTCCTAGGAACAGGAACACGCAAGTCATGTGAAATACGATGAGGATGCCTATCAGCGCATAGACGGGCCGTCTCAGCCATCTCTCGACCATGATCCGGAGGAGAAACAAGCAGATTGAGATTTTGGTGAGCATGAGCGTCAAGAAGGTCTGCATCCAGTCGACCCAAGAGAATTTCTGAAAATGTCGGCGCTGAGTTGGCGTAAGGTAGTATTCATGTCGACCGAGGCCATTTAGAACCTCCAGCAGTATCAAGATGGCGCCGACGATGGTCAAGACCTGTCATTCATGAAAAGAAGTCGCGTGAGCTATGCTTTCTCTTGGTAAACTCAACCCATGACACAATGATAAGGCAGAACGTCTATATCGTACCATGGCCGCGATCATGCTATAATCACTAAAGCATCATCAGCAATGTACACTTAGCCAGTGTAGTGATCCGACTTACTCCCATCCTATGTTGCGTGTTATCTTTGTTCGGACCACCACTCGAGCCACGGTTGAGATCAAAGCAGCCAAGACGAAGGACATGCAAACGGCCAACAGTGCCCATCCCTGATCTACGTCACCCCCCTTAGGTTGAGGAAACACGACTTCCTGCATCGACAATGAAGGTCTGACACCTTAGGGACTTTGCTGTAAGGTACGCAAGGCACATGGACAGATGGGGGTCTGTTTTGGTTTCATATGCGAACCAGAGATTTTGCGCAAGAGATTAGACCCGAACATGGATCGGGGCGAGTAGCTTGCGTCTTATTGTTTCCAAACGTAAGGTACTGAATGTACTGTAGGCCGAGAGCGCTGATGCAGCGAATTGCCCATGGCTTGTTGTTTGGTGTAACGAATCAGGTCAGGCATGAGGCAAGCTCTTGGTCTAGTGTGGCAAGTGGCAGCCATTGTACCTCTTCAGATACATTCTACAGTAGGTAGTTGTTCTCTGTTCTCCATGACATCGACGGTGGACCGTGCTCTGCATCCGTATGCAGATAAACAATCCGGGTTCGATAAAGGTCGGAACCAGTCGATGAGTGCTTTTCCTTGTTTGCAGTCAAGGTGGACACTGGAGAGGTGTTCGAATGGCGATAACACCACCGAATCCGAAGTGTGGTACCTGTAAAAGCAAGATGCAGACACTTGAATCCCGCACACTCTCTGTGTAGTTGCAAAATGATGAAGTCATAATGGACGGAGGTAGGATTGAAGACAGATAAAAGTCCGGCGTGCCTTGTGGGCTGCTTGAGCACCCCTGCGCAGAAGTATCTTGTCCTGTTTGCGTACGGAGGGTAGAGAGCCAAGCCACGTAGAGATTGCGAACTGGATGGAAGGACTCCTCTTTTGCTTGGAACGTCAGTTCGAGTCAGTCAAGAAGAATTGAGCAAAGAACCATATAAATCTGGCCAATCTTGCCATTTCATACTCAAAATGCCACATCGTTTGAGAGCCAGCCTGGTCGTTAATGGTTGCTCACTCACGTGAGCACACTCTGACGAGGTGGGTCGAGCACCTGAACTATTGCATCAAAGTGCATTGTTATTACGTAAAAGTATATAAGATTAGCTTCTTGAAAGATCAAGGAAATGATCGTAATCCCATACGACACTGAACTTGGACCAGCATCAATCATCGTACCAGAGAACCCGTTGGCTCTTTACCAAGGCTGTCCCTCAGGTCCGAAATCTGCATGGAGGCCAACACGGAGGAGCGTTCCGGCTTCAATCTGCTCCTTATGAGACTCGAGCTCGTCGACGTCCCAGTTTGCCGTAACGAAACAACCACGGAGGTAGTCAGCCCTTGGCGAAGCGAGGTAGAGGTTGAAGGCTGCGGCGAGCTCGACTGTGTGAAGATTATTATTTCTGAAAAATCTTGGAGGCCTGGTACTGGAGACTTACGCGTGTCAAGGGTGGGCATTCCCCTGCCCGCAGACATGTCTGCAAGGACAACGCCAGGGTGGACGGAGAATGCTCGGATCTTGGGGCTCTCTACAATAGTTTTCTCAGTCAGCGGCTACCTTCTATCTGGAACAACTCTTTTCAGACGTACCTGCGTGAACGAATTGCGTGATCTTCGCCACTCCAAATTTCGAGACAGCGTACGACGAAGTGCCGGGGTATTCTTTCATGCTAATCATGGAAGAGACATTGATGATTGTTCCGGGCTCTTCTTTGCCAGATGCCGAGAGCGAAGCGACATATGCGTCTGTCATTGCGTAGGTTCCGAAGAGGTTGGTTTGCTATAGTTACAAGTTTCATTAGCTGGTGTTCAGTTTCCATGGTGAGGAAACACCTTACCTGAACGGACCACCAATTATCAACATCTCCACCACCAATTGCTGCCATTCCGGTGGCTTTACCGGCATTGTTGACGAGGACATCGATCTTGCCAACTTTTTCGGCGACCTCTTTCCACAAAGATTCGACCGATGCTAATTTGGCGATATCTGCGACGATCGAAGTTACGTCTGTCTGTGGGCTTATAGCCTTGATCTCTCCAACGGCAGTTTCGAGCAATTCTGGTCTCCGGCCTGTGATGGTGACGGTTTTGGCACCAGCCTGAGCAAAAGCTTTCGCTGTGGCCTGGAAATCCGTCCGTCAGATCTCAACTCCTTTATCGAAGTCACTTTATCAAGACACTTACAAGTCCAATGCCCGTTCCTCCGCCACTAATCAGGATATTCTGGCCGGTGACTGCCATGTCGGGCCTGTCAATTGCTATGGCCGAGTAGACATCATGGGGGATTGCTTTTGTCAACTTATAGTCTGCGTACCAGTCCATTGCGGGGGTAATTCAGGAGGAATGGATTAGAGTTTTGGTGTGGGATTGTTCAAACGTATGTAATTTAATGCTAATGAAAGGGCTCGAACTGTGAAATCTGAAGCTGTGTGCCGATTTAGTAGAAGACTGGAGACTGCTGTATAGACGAGAAGGGAGAGACGGGTATCTTATAGATGCATTTCCCGCTACGAAGGTCGTGCCTTCTGCCATGAAGCTGAGGCCAAACTTCGAACAGCGTGTCAACTTGGATGGAGATATGTAAGATGGTTGCAACGGGACAACATTACCTCCGTTACTAGCCACCCAGCACCAGCAAAGCTCGACGACCCTGAGGTAAGCATTCGGAGTGATTATGATGAAGAGCAATGTATATCTGACATGACCAAAATACTTCGCGAGTATGACCAGGAAAGTTGGGCCTCGGTTCGTCCAAATGGATTACTAAACCTGCCAGCGCTGGACCTTTCCATCCTAGCGTGCGCCGACTCAAATGTAACTCCACGCTGAAGCTTTTGATTTATAAGAATGACAATGATTTTGATGAGTGGAAAGATATACTGAGAGCTCGGTGGAGCGGAGCAACCCTTCACCGACGGTGGGCTACTCAGGCGGATGCAAATAGATGCTGAGGCCGTGGTCAGAGTAGATATGAGAAACGAGACACTGATGTTGCTGAATAACACACAAGCTGTCATGCTCGGCTTTTACAGCTTGATAGGGTAAGGTAGGGTCGCAAAATCCAAGCAAGGCTATCCATCTTATATAAGAGCAAGACAACAGCATCGATTCAAGAAAACATTTACATCGCCTTCTCTCAATCCGTCTACATACTTAGATCATCTCCCTGCACCTCAAGCAAAAATCAATCGGAAATCCAGAGAATATCAGATCTAGCTTACCTTCCAGGACAATGGGAAAGTCGGTCTTGATTACAGGATGCAGTGAAGGAGGCATCGGTGATGCGCTTGCAATAGAATTCCACTCAAAGGGCGCTCGTGTTTTCGCCACAGCGCGGAATCTTAGCAAGATGAAGCACCTCAAAGCCATGGGAATAGAAACCTTGTCACTTGATGTGACCTCGCCGCTCTCGATAGACACTGCGGTGGCCACCATAGATAAGGCAACTGGGGGAAAGCTAGATATCTTGGTCAACAATTCTGGCATAGGTAGGTGTATTGCAGCTTTTCGAGCCTATGTTCTGATCTTGACTGACACGGTGCGTCCATGATACAGGCTATTCTATGCCAATACTTGATTCTGACATGAACACCGCAAAAGACATATTTGAGGTAAATGTATTTGCCGTAGTCGCTCTCACTCAAGCTTGTGCTCCGATGGTTATCGCGTCAAAAGGCAAGATCATCAACATTTCATCCGTTGGCAGCCGCGCTTCACTCCCTTGGATGGGTAAGTCTATCTTGATTCGCGATTAGTGATAGCAGGGTCATGCCTTCCTTTCGCCGCTGGTCCGATGCTGATAAATAAAAGGGCTTTATAATGCAAGCAAAGCCGCCGTCAGTGCGATTAGCGATACCTTGAGGATGGAGCTAGAACCATTTGACGTGCAAGTCATTACTGTACATACCGCTACTCGGCCTCGTCCGATATCACGACTAATGCAAGAACAGGTTGTGGCTGGCACTGTAAAGACCCGCTTCTTCGCCAATCAAGCACAATTTGAGTTTCCCAAAGGTTGGCCCGTGAACCCCAATTTGGTAAGATTGTATTTCTTGTTAACGATCGAGCAGACTCCTTATACCAGCCAATAAGCGCAGAGGCCACTGCATCTCTTACCGCAGAGGAAGTCACCTCCACCGCAATGAATTCGCAGGATTTTGCGGCTGGTGTGGTAGCCAATGCTCTGAAGACGAAGTCTACTGCATACTACTGGCGTGGAGGAAATTCCACCCTCGTATGGTTGATAACTACACTTCTTCCTCACACCTTTCCAGTAAGGAGTTTTTGCCAATCATTATGGCGATCTCCAAGAGTTTCACACTGACGGGTTTTAGGATTCAATGCTCGCTAAGGCAGGAAAGATTAGCCTGCTGCGGGAGAGGAGACGGATGGTCTCCGCTAAGTCGATCGATATGTAGGCTATATGATCCACAATGGGAGTGTGGGGCGCAATACTTCGACGTCGACCATCTCTCAGTTTTATGGCACCCTCGGTCTTAGAAACCGTGTGGCGCCCAAGGTCCCTTTTGAGAGTGGTGTCGTAGTTTTTATATGTAAGAATAGCGTGTATCTGCGTTTCGGCAAGGGATTTTGAAGATACGTTCAGATGGTTGCGATACAGTTTCGACACTATACGGACGGGGGCTCGATGTTACTATGATCAACACAATGTCTGAGCGAAGGTGGGAGCCATAGCGGATAGCCTTAGCCTCTGCCCACGGCGTTAATTTGATCTTTCTCTGCCTTCAACACATCTCAATCTGTTTGAGGTTTCGTGACCACTACCAATTAGTATATATCCAGATGATACCGTTTTTGAACGCTCGGCAGGACGTGAAAGCAGACCGAAAGAGACGTGAGGTTCTTAACAGTGTAAGCCTTGGTAGTTTGCCAGAGCCTTGAAACTATTAGATCCATGATCTACGTGCGAAGCGGTTGAGCACAATGTGCGGCAAGGTGTATTGCGGGAACATGCCATCGCCTTGCATTCTCTATAGCTTTTCTCCGATCCCGATGCTCTTGCACGCTTGTATTGTCCCATTCCGAACACATTCGCTTACTCCCAGCTTCTTTTCCACCTGGATGTACCAGAGCCAGAGACATTGTTCGTGTGTGCGTCTTGAATGGCCTGCTTAGATTGGAAGGATGTCGTTCGGATGGGTAATCTACAGAGGATCGAGCCACGGTTGGAACGTACAAGGTTGTACAGTGGTGGTGACGAGTAAAGGTGAATTGATTGCTTCCCTCCAAAAAAGGGCAAGATCCTGCACAACGCCCGCCCGCAATGTTAGTAAGCTCTGAGAAAGTGCTGAAGCATTGCTGTAAAGTAAATTCCAGTTGTTGGCGTTGCCTGTGTGGTCCTCGAGAGTTATAGGTACCTCAAGGTACCTTAGGGACTTAGGCTCCCTCTTTAGTCAGCGACGACTAAACAAACTTACCAAAGTCCATGTTGCTGCTATTGTTGACCTCTGTGTGACCAGATCTGCATTTAAATATGTTGGAATAAAATATGCAGGGCCGGATCGAATGATAAGATTCCTAATTGATTGTGTTGGAAATAGGGGAGTTGGTAACCTTCGCCTCACAGGGCTGGTAGGGCTGGGGCCCGCTAGTAGAGTTTTCACCTTCCACCTTCTAGATAGTCTTCTAACAGCAACAACCAATATATCAATATGCCCCCATATGACCTCGTATTTCAACAGATTGCACGTTTGGCTGTTCATGACCATGCTCTCTACGATGACCGGTTGTTCTTTTTAGATTTCGCCCCTTGTGTGAGCTGTTCGACAGCACCCCAAATCTTACTGCGCGAGGTCCACTTCCTTCGACTTTAGGGTTCTTGGCTATGCACACAAGCTACACTCTGAAGCAAAACTACAAGTAGAACTTTTTGATGCTGATATTATCACACGAGACCATGGAGAAATACTTCCGACAGAAAATTAATGAAGGCTGCGATCTTGCTTCGGCTGAATGCTTGGGCCTCATGCTCTAAGCAATACCTTAGGGTTCCGATGTCTTGGGGGCCAAAGATTAAGTTATGTAACTGTACCTGTTATGCCTATGTACAAACATACTGGCTTCAACGGCGAAAGCAGGCCAAGTGATGCTGGCCCCCAAGTTGTCGAGACCAAGATCTTGTCGCGCATGTGCAGCTACATTATTGCCCAGCAGTCACGAGAAGACTCGCATCCACTAGAAACTCAATATGCAATACTGCAGGCAACCAGGCACCACTCTCGACAAATATTCCCTAAATGAGCAGTTAAATTCTCGCACATAATGCAAAGCTGCAACCTTACAAAACCTACTGGGAGGTTTTCGTAAGACTGGCAATGATTATCTGATGCCACGCGCAAAGCTGTTGGTGTTCTTGAGAAATTGCTTGTCTCGAGTCCTCTGATTGTTGACAGCCTTGTTGATGGGGCGCTTCTTGCGACATGTTGTCGTCTTTCAACTTCACTCATTCGCCCAATGTTTGTGCAACATGTTTGACCTGCAAGTTGACGGTTCTGGTAGCGGTTTTGCCGAATGCCAGCAATTGAGGGGGTGGCAGAAAGTATGATTTGTATTTGAATGGACAGTATTTGGCAAGGCCTGCGCACCCGAAATCGTGCAGACAGATAATGTTGATGCAGAAGTGTGGCCCCCAAGTTCGTATAGGCGACTATTCTATTCACCGAACTAAGTTGGGAAACAGAGTCCCTCTGCTTGAGTATATCTTTGCAGACCTCTCCGTTGATTAGGGAGTCTCTTAGGTCCTTCCATAACACCGACTGGCAAACTAAGGTAGCCTAACCAACTAGAAAACAAGATATCATGGATCCAGCTTCGAATTCTCACCAACATCAGGCCGTGGGAGGCTTGCCTCCTCCACCGGGTGTGGTTCCTGATTTCAGCAACCCTACTCTTGGCTATGTTGTAGCGTCAGTTGCGGTCTGCCTATCAATCACTACAATGGTTGTCTGGATCCGAATGTACACAGTCTTTCGTATTATCAAATTGCATGGATGGGCAGACTGTAAGTATCTCCTTACGGCCGCAAACTGGATCTCGCCACTGCCTTGTCCTTGAACCTCCTCTAATAGCTGGCAGACACATCCTTCATTGCGTGGGTATGCTATACTATGCTCCCCGGTTGTCGAATGCAAGCGCGTAATTGATCATTTGCAGCTCGGCTTCCTGGGATTCTGTAGTAGTGATATTGCAGGAATGCATTGGGGTGGTGGAAGTCACCAATGGAATGTTACCCTATCAAATCTTATACGATTGCTGAAGGTATTATGACCACTCTGGTCCTGTCAATCATCATGGTGGGAATACTAAACAGCTTAGTTAATCAACTACGTTGAGATAACTTACGGACCCATCATATTCGTCGCAAAGCTTTCGATCCTACTCCAGATTCGACGCCTATTCACTTCGAGCGCTAAAGACCGCTTCCGAAATGTGGTTGATGCTGTAATTTGGCTTAATGCGCTCTTCTATCTTGCAGACCTATTTGTTGAGATCTTTCAGTGTGTGCCACGAAGCAAGATTTTCAACCCTGCCATACCAGGACACTGTGTCAACATTAATGACGCTGTCATTGTGACGGCCTGTATCAACATTACATCCGATATCTTGATATTTGTGCTACCGATGCTCAAGATTTGGCGGTTGCAAATGCCTTCCAGGAAAAAGGTCGGAGTCTCGGCTGTGTTCGCACTTGGATTCCTGCAAGTACTGTCGAACACTGCCATATGCACGGCTAAAGCTAACTGAATGGTAGTGCCTGCCTCTCTGCCGTTGCTCGCCTAATCGCAAGCATCCATACAGCAAATAGTAAAGATCTATCAATGAAATAATGAGTCTCGCTCTCTGGTCGTATGTATTTCCCAAAACCCGGCAAGACTTGCCCTTCATATCGTTGACTATGTTCAGAGATGCTGAGGTGGGCTGTGGCATCGTTTGTGGCTGTCTACCAGTCTTCCCGGCTTTCTTTCGCCACTTTAGGACCAAAGGTTCCGAGGCAACTCCGCATATCAACACACATCTCCGAGAGAAAGTAAACGGCTCCTCCAATTTTTCAACTGATAGACGCGTTATCGCCTGGGGGGAACCTTCAAAAGCACGCGCCATCAATAGTAGGTATGTTGAACTGGACGACTTGAAAGCAGATGTATAGGTTTCAAGCAATGTTTTAAGGTGAGATGCCCGAGGTTGCAATTGTTCAAAGCAATGCTGATAAGAGAAGTCACTCCTTGGGGTATAAATATTGAAATTTCTACTCTGCAATGTGTTGTGACGACAACGACATAGGAGATCTTCAGGAAGTACTTTTAGTTGAGTGTCAATCATGATATTTGGCTGCGTACTCGTCTGCTGTTTATTGGAGCACCAAGTCACCTCTATCGCTGTATTTACTCTTCGTAACCGGCTCTATGGGGTGCTAAGTGTAAGATTTAGAAAGAATTTCTCGTGCTCCGGTAACACATCTCCTAGGATTGTAAAATGCCTCCCTTCCTTACTTCTCCTATGTAGAATGTGGCAAGAGTACCGGGCGTGTAAGTGTTTAGTGAAGCACCTCATGTCATACGTGGTGTTCGATTTATTCACATCTCTTCATAGTAACATAAGCTTCACAACACTCCTGCCAAAGTCTGACACTTAAACATTTAGCCTCTTATAAATATCGTTACTGAGCAGAGTAAGTCATTAAACATCACCTTCCACGAACAACCCGCCACAATGTCTTTCAATAGGCGCTCGAGCCTCTCGGATCAGATCAGCGGCGTTGAACTTGCTATGAATCGCTTGTTTACGGACGTCGTCCATGAGGAGAAGGCTCGCAAGAAGCTGCTTGCCGTGTGCCAGAGAATGGTGGCAGCTCTCGAGTCGCCAGCAGAATTCATAGGGCACATGATCATGCAGGTACGAGACTCGGCGAGACTCGAGACAATTTGGGAATGTACTAACAGTCGCTGCGACTTAAGCCTGCTAAGAGCGCCTCGCTAAAGACGGCAATAGACATGGGCTTGATCGAGAGCCTTAACAAGAGTAACCACCATATCACCGCCAGGGAATTGGCTACAAATACAGCGTGCGACGAGCCACTCGTAGGTACGAAGGCCGTTGTCTTCCCAAGATTAGGCATTCGGCGTTAACTTGGCTAAACAGCTCGTATCATGAGAGCACTTGCCGCCACACATGTTGTTAAGGAGATAGGCTATCACACTTATGCTGCAACCCCAATATCCAAAACTCTCGGGGATCCCGCCTTGAAGAGCGCATTCACATACATGTATGTCCTACTCTGATCCTCATAGATGGCGTGCTTAATAATCCAGGTTTGATACCTCCGATGCGTCACTCATCAAAATGCCCGAATTCCTCGCTATAACCAAGTACAAGAACCCTGAAGACGGACGCAAAGGTATCTTCCAGCACGCACACAACACCCAATCCCACGTATTCGATTGGACGCATCAAGATCCCAAGCGTTTGAACGCCTTCAATACTTTCATGGTCGGTCACCGACAACTGCGGCCTGTGTGGTTTAACTCCTTCCCAATCGATGACATAATTTTTCACGGACCTGAGGTGGATAGGGATGCCGCTCTCATTGTGGATATCGCGGGTGGCGGAGGCTACGATCTCGAAGCGTTCCGACTTCGATTTCCACATGCTCGTGGGCGCTTAATCTTACAAGATTTGCCGGTGGTAATCGACGGTCTCACTGATTTGCACAAAGACATCATACCCATCAAGTATGATTTCTTTACTCCACAGCCCATCAAAGGTATGTCGCCCGTTCTACCCTATCAGGGATCTACTGACGTAGCCCTAGGAGCCCGAGCCTACTACTTCCGCACCGTCTTCCACGACTGGTCCGACAACAAAGCTCGTGAAATACTTCGCAATACCATTCCCGCCATGACGGAGCATTCCAAGATCCTGATCAACGAGTGGATTCTACCAGATGTGAATACACCCGTATTTCCAGCTTTGCAGGATATTCAAATGATGGCTATGCTCTCGGGATTGGAACGAACAGAGACACAATGGAAGGAATTGCTGAAATTTGTGGGACTAAAGGTGGTGAAGTTTCATAAGGTCAATGATGAGTCGGAGGGTTTGATTGAAGCCGTAAAGGCAGGCTGACGGAGTCTCTTAACAACTATCCAAGGGTGACCGTGGGTCTTTTTGGTTCTAGTAAAGTGCGCGCGCTTGGCTTTTAAAATTCGTTTGTCGGACTGGGATGCACTGACAGTACACTTGTTTCCTATGGCCACGTTGAAGCTGTTGACATATCGTGCTAAGCTAATACTCGACGGTTCACTATCGCTAGCCTGATTTGATTAGCGCAAATATGTTGTTTTCCTTTCGCACAAAACTTCATCCGTACTTCAGATAGCTTTCTACATGAAAACTACACCTTTATACAATAATCAGATTTACACTTCCTCAACCACCCCTGCTACTCAACCACCCACTCCTCGGTCGTTCCACCTCACAAAGGTTCTATCTGGTCAGGCCTAAAACCATCTAGCCAGACCTTGTAAGAAAGAAGCCAGTGCGAAAGTCCCAGCGCCCACAGCGAGTCCGACGTCTGAGCGGTGTGAGCACATGCCCGCAATTGTGCCCACACATGGCGACATCACCAAAATCATCACTAACAGCCAAGCAATCTTCTCTTTGTGAGAACTCATCGCATGACGATCACTTCTGATCTTCGAGTCTCGAACCGATGTCACTGAATACGGTGGCGACTGCGAAGTGACTATTATTTGTAATGTAATACTGTTCGCGATGAAGCATCCTGGGATTGCTGAATGCTTCGGTGAGGAGCGAATTTTGCTCGTAGTCCCGGAGATTTACTCGCAAAGATGTGCTAGTTTTCATGTCGGAACCTATAACCTTCGGTCGTCAGGTTAGCTGGTAGTTTCACAAGACAGTTGAGTCGAGTCTATGGCTACCTTGTGCAATGTGGCAGTCATAAGGACGGTGTTGGTGACGAGCGTGGAAATCTATCTGCTATCGCGATATGGGGAGGCGTAAGGAGAACCTACTCTCGTATTCGCTCGAAGGCGTCTTTGCCGCTATCTGATTTACTCAAGCAAATCAAAGAGAGTTGTGCGCGACCATCGAATGTTTGGAATGCTAGGGCCCAGTGGACAAACGAAGGAGGCCGTGCTTTAGCTCGCAAGATGGGTTCGGGAATTTTAGTTTTCAGTGACTGAGATCTTTCAGTGCAATGGCGATTGAGAGTGGCCGCGAATAAATGGCAATAAGATTGGCTATCAAGATGAGGTGAGAGCCAACAATCGGGCTTCTGGAGACAAGCCCAGAGCAAGATCTCAAGAGGTAGAAGGACGTAGCTACTTCACTGAAAGGGGCCTTCTTGAAATGAAGAAACCGGCGATTGAGTGCGAAGTGCCCTTTAATAGGCACAATCTTTCCACCAAGGGAATGTGGAAAAGGTGCATTGGCCATATTAACAGCATTGTACAAGGCTATTGACACAGAACATTTGGGAACAGTCCAATCGCTGCTCGAAAAAGGCGCCAGTACCAAGGCGGTGACAAGCCTCGACGGTGATACAGCGCTGCATCGTGCAGCAAGGAATGCCAGTGAAGATATAGTACGGATACTATTAGAATACGGTGCGAACTACGAGTTGGTAGATTCAGTTGGAAGTTCTGCGCTGGATCATGACAACAGTGGGGTGCTGAAACGGCTGGTGACGGAAATGGGCCTCCATCTCCTCGTCCAGTATTCTAGTTCCCAGATTCCGGAAACTTCTACCCGCCGCTCTGAAGGCCTCGCAGACGACGACGACGTCGTAGCCGAAGCAAGCGTGCTGCTAGGCCTCTACGCCGCTATCCCTGGCCTCACCCCCACCTCCTGGTCCGTCAAATCAGTATGCAATCCGAAACTCTGGCTGATCGTATTTCCATTCAATTAAACCGTCACTCATGTCGTTACCTTCAATTTCAAGTTGATGAAATGCGCTTCAATCCTATTCGCCCTAGTGCCGAGAGGGATATTCTATCGATATTTTCTTGAAACCATATTATCAACGTTGATTTGAGGTGAGCGCCCTGTGAACCTTTATGTCAGTTCTCGTCTGCTTATTCGTCTAGCAGTCACATAATAAGCTTGCAAATCTCAGTGCTCAAGCATAGTGATGATAAGAATACACCACGATCTATTTTACCAGCTGACACCGTCCAGCAACCTCGTCGCGGTGCATTATTCTAGTGTCATGGCGGTCTACAGTCTCTTCTGGATATGGATGCATTTGGTCGGAGTTGGACAGTTATAGAATGCTCGAGTTTCAATACGAGTTGGATTGAGCATCTTATACAAGTCATCATAGTACTGCGTTTTAAATCCGTAGAACTATTAAATCCGCTGAAATCGGCTGATGACATCATGCCGTGAGAAGATCTTTCTCGAGCGCAGAACGCACGCTACAACCAGCACTGAGCTTGATCTGGCGACTGTACGGAGTATCGCTGTATATATCAAAAAGCCAAATCAACAGCCTGTGAAGATGCTTCTCATTTCGCACCTCGCATTGGCGGCATTTGGTCATCTCACCCTAGCCAGCCAAAACCAAATCCCCCTCAAACCCACCGCGGTTTCCACAATACCCTTATTAGGCTTCGGGACCTGGAATCTGAAAGAATCGAACAACTCAGACGCCGTATCCCTTGCGATCCTAACAGGCTACCGACATATTGACTGCGCAGCAATTTATGGAAATGAGAAAGAGGTTGGCAAAGGTATTGCCGATGGGCTGAAGAAGGCTGGACTTGAGCGCTCGGATATCTGGGTGACTTCCAAATTATGGAATGACCAGTGGGCTTCCACTTCTCTCGTGGTTCTCTCTACCCAGACTCCACGACTGACAACATCACAGCCATGACCCGGAACTAGTGGAAAAAGCTCTCGACAACACCCTCTCAGACCTTGGCCTTCAATATCTGGACCTCTATTTAATGCACTGGCCCGTCGCTCCCTCTCCATATGGCGGCAACGAGATTGATTACGTTGACGTTCGTCCTTCCTTTCCACTACAGGAAACTTTAATTGGCTTATCTTTCTCAATCTAAACAGACCTGGCGAGCCATGTCCTCCCTCCCCTCAGGCAAAGTCCGCCATATCGGTGTCTCTAACTTTGCCCATACCCAATTGTACCGTCTAATGGTATCCACTGGCGTGAAACCCGCTGTGCACCAAATGGAACTTCATCCTTACCTGCAGCAACGCGATTGGGTAGCCTTGCATGAAGCCTACGGTATAAACGTTACCGCATACTCCCCCCTCGCCAATAGCAACCCTACTTATGGCTCTCCCAGCGACGCTCCACCACCTTTACTAGAGAACAAAGTGATGCAGAAGATCGCAGACAAGAGGCGGTGTACGGTTGCGCAGGTCGCATTAAAATGGGGAATGCATAGAGGCACAAGCGTGATACCGAAAAGCGGGCATGCAGAGAGGATTGTGGAAAATTACAAGGCTTCGAGCTGTGAACTACTGGCTGAGGATTTGGATATTATTGAGGAGATGGGGAGAAAGAATCTTAAGAGGTTCAACAATCCGAGTGAGGGTTGGGGCGTTGATCTCTTTAAAGGCTTGGAGGGTGTATGAAAGTTATGCATACAGGAACGTGATATATGATTGGAATGAAGAAATGAAAAGCTACAAATAGGAAAATTTCAGGGTAAGTCTTGGGTAAGTCTTGGGTAAGTGAATCCAGTCATGTCATGAGATTCGATCTGTGGAAATTGTACGAACGATATTCTAAGATCGTTTTCCATCTTCAGTCATGACTTTATGAAATATGACTACGAGGTATCTATAGTTTATCCCTTGAAAATTTTGGAAAAAGTCTTTGTAAAGAATTGACAAGTCCACAATGCTAAATTTCAAACACTTTAATATTCATATCGCTAAATGAATGGAAACCATCTCTTTCCTTCACTATAGTACAACTTCCTCATACGAACCCTCCATTTATGATAGAGCAGAAAAGTGGACCGACTCTGTCGATATCATCATCGTTTCTCGACTCCTCAATGCGCTACTACCTAGGCGGTACGCACACTTTCCATTTAACTTACCAGCACGCATTCGAGACTTTGTGCTTGATCATCGTCTTGCGTTTCATACAGTACTACTCTCTGGATACCTACTTCTGAAGACTGCAGTCAATTCTGTTGTCATGTATCGGAAAAGGGTTTGCTGCATGTTTTCTATGCACTCCCATCAACCGACAGAAGACCACGAGCCCGTCGGGATTTACACTGTCGATAGGTGGGGGTGTCTATCCCGCGGGGTCCTCATCCCGTGGGGTGGGATCTGTCAATGGGTCCTTTATTGGTGGAATCGGTATATCGATGGCTCGTGTGCCTCATACACCCTACCTAAACAAACCCCCTATGAATTACGGCTCTACAAACTCTGGATTCTAATCTTGATTTTTACATGACTAAGAGAGCTTTTTTGTTTGCGTAGGCTATGCTCAAAACCGGGTTGAAACTTAACTAGAGTGGGATGGTCTGTGGACTCTGTGGGATGTAAGTGGGTGGACCACATGAAGGAGATATGTCTGAATATTCGACAAGAGCATCCTCTTAATCATCTCGTTCTCTTGAGATTTATTTTCGTGTAATAGATCTGTTTATTTTTTTTCATTTCTGTTCCCACCAAAAACCCCTTCCAAACCTCCTCACGAATCCATCACCCCAAGCCATCAACATGTTCATTTCTGCACCTCCGCCAATCATCTCTTCTTCCTCTCCACCCTCACTAGCGCCCTTTCCCTTGGCTGGGCATCAGTAATCTCACCCCCCCCCTGACGACTGGGTCAAGGCCCCTAATAGAAGCACAGATACAGAGTGCAATCCATGCTGTGACCAGTTGATCGGGTAGCTCGATGCTGGCGTGTGAGGGGGGTGCACGTGGATGGGGTATCCAAATTGGAGGTGGTGGGGTGGTGAGAGGAGAGTGGTGGTTTTGCGTAGGGACAAGACTGGAGGGTGATGGAGAATGGCTGTAGACGTGTTGCTAGTGATCGTGATCACTGATAGTTTTGAATAAGGTTGAGATGACGAGAACGGATATCAGGAGTAACAAGATGGAGAGTAGCGAATTAGAAACAGCCATAGACGCAACACCAAAATCCATTACTAAACTCAACAACCACCCTCTAATACTTCTAATACTGCCTGCTCGAACCCACAGACTCGGAACCCAACATTCCCTTTCCATCAAGATCTAAATCCCCGAACAACCTCATCATTTCCTCAAAATAGCAAGAACGTGCGGTAGGAGGGAATGAGCAGCAGGGATACATGAAACCGATGATTCTTTCGTTCACTGGCTTCGGCTACTTCTTGATACAGGACTGAATGTGACTGACTACGTTGTCTAGATAGTCTGATCTCTGCGTTGATGTCCTGGTTCCCGTGGCTGGGTCGGGAACAGTGACAGGCGGTATAGAGTACAGTGAAGAACAATGAAAAGGAGAGGCGAGGGACGATAGATCTCTTAAACCTTTGTAAGTTCCCAATTATGTATGTGGCGTTGGATGATGTATGGTGGAAGATGATAGTGGGGAGAGGAATAGGGACTTGGGTCGTTAGGGGCGGAGTAGGTCAGCTGCAGGAGAGGGAGTTGTCCTTGGTTTTTTAGAGTCTAGAACTTGTTAAAGCGTCTAATCAATTATGAGTATTCGGTTCCTGTCGGGGCTTCTTTTGTGGTTCAAGGTCAGAATCCCCATCTTTCTGCACGGAGAGAAAAACTGCTTGCCTCTAGAAAACATGAGCTGCATCGATAGCGGCTTACACTATTTCGTTTCTGGGGAGTTGCGGAAAATTTCACCAAAGGGATAGTCGCCTCAGAAGTATGTTTGTTGCTGTAGAGAAGATATATTTACAGAAATAGGCATAATCCAATAGCCCAAACGGAGACAGCAATGCCTTCAAGAGACGCTAATAGGCCACTTGAAGCGTATGAAATTGAGCCCATGTCCGTAGTGGCAACCTTTAGACTCACGTCCACAACGGCTGGTGATCTGCCCTTAACGCGCACTTTGCATCGGTCGCGGGATAGGCCCTCTGTTATAGAGTTAGGAATGCACATTCTCTGCAACGTGTTCATTGAGGTTTGACTTACGGGATCTCGTCCATGCTCTTAACATGAATCTCACTGGTGCCATTCATCTTGCGGCGGAGAGCACTACTGGCAGGGTACACCGTGCGACGAAGCCTGTTCGGTGACCCAAGAGGCTGCATACTCTTCAGTCCCAGCCAGGGGTCGACGCGCAATCTGTCCTCCCAGAATGCCTTCAATTCGTAGTTGAAGGAATCCTGCTTGGGGATAACCAGTCTAGCCACTGTTTGCCATGGGTACTTCTCCGGATCCCACACCTTGCCGGCATATTCCACTGGCTGGTCCTCGAGGTTCTCGCACAGCTGAAATTGTAGGAGGTACTCTGCATCATGAGCGCCGTGGAAGTTCTTCAGCCAGTTGCTGAGAATGTCCGAGTCATGCTTGTCGGGTTTCACAGTATCATCGTAGAGCTTTTTCTGGGTCTCGGAAGACGGTACTAGACAATACTTGCAAACATAGTCGCCGAAGCGGTATGCGGTCTGCGAGTACTGTCTGGTAGACTCCAAATGTGTGTTTCGGACAGTGTCTCGGAACTTCTGTAGGTCCGTGTCCTTTCTCGCCTCTAGATGCTTGTAGAGCTCCGGCTGATTGTTCCCATACTTGATTCTCAAGTCAATAATCTCCCGTGTTGTCTTGGCGTCTGCCAAGTCTAGGGCTGGGGTAGAATTGAACTCGATATCGTGCGTTGGGACATCTTTGCCAGCATCGAACATCTCGCCCTTGACATTGAACACCTTCATGGCAAAGCCACGGGGTTGTGGGATGCGGTCCTGTTGTGTGTCAGTTTCATGGGGGGGTAGAAGGAGCTCAGGTAGAATGACATCAAGACCCGGGTCACCTGGTTCACTGCTGTAACGACAGAAAACAGGGTATTCTCCACCATCAGCGAACAGGCTCTGCTTTAGGTGCTTGGGGAGATCGTGCTCCACGATGAGCTTGCCCTTGACCAATCCTTGTGTACGTGCATGTGTTCCTGAAGCTGGTAAGCAACAGCTGCTTAGAACCCGAGGGTTACATACCTGAAAAGCAGTGGCGATGGCTGTTCCATTGTGCCTTCTGGATGGCATTGATCATGTCCGCTACAGCCTGAATATCCTCTTGTTCGTTTGGTGGGATCTTCTCCACGCCCTCCGCTTGCCAGTGGATATAATTCCTGTCGGCCATCGCGCCCTGGTTCTCTGACTTGTTGGAGATGTCCATGGTGGAGTGAGGGCTCGTGCGTATAGGAGGAAGGTTACCTTGGGATCAAGAGTAATCCCTTGAGTGGAGGGAAGGGAGATGGTGCTTCATTCTTAAAAGCATGGTGACTCCAGCATGAGTATGTACCATGGAGGGGTATGTTTAGTGCATCTGTGGGGAGGGAAGCCCATGACAATGCGCTTGAGGTTCGGGAAGATCTAGATTGCAGTGGGCCATTGAGAGCCGTTAGGAACCCCATGATCTAATTGCGCTGAACGACGCAGGGCAAGAGATGATCATGCTGGAGGTCATGATTTGGAATGGATATCGAGGGTCTTGGAAGGTTCGGGTGAAGGGCTGTTGACCTGGCGGACATACGGGCACTCGTTGCTCTACGGAGAGCGACAGTGCTTGAACACCACTTTATCTACGATAACCGATCACAACTTTTGCTCCCGACAACTCTCGTACTGGTATCTGGTGCGCATAGGTATGTCTTGTCTTCAGGCAGTTATGTTTCCCAAGCCTGGTTGCTTGACTTTCTAATCTAGCCCTTATGTCGCTATAAGTTGCGTGGACAGGCCAGCTGGCATGCATGCTTTTCCCTGGCTACATAAAGGTATGCCTTGCGGAGGCAAGGCCGTGCTTTCAACAATCTCTACACCATCGGTGAGCTGCTATTGGATGGGCCCTGGAATCTCACAACAGAAGCCTACGGTCAAAGAGATGGACCATATCGACAACGGCGTCTTTTGTCGGAATCCTTGGGGCGGCGACAAAGTTGTGTGCACTGTCAACCAACATCGTTCCCAACGAAAAGAGAGCACCCGAGATAAACTGACAGTGTTGGACCGGTCGAAGGTTACTATTAAGTACTATATTGGCAAAACTAGAATACCAATCGACGAAACTCTCACCTCTGACAATAGCATCCTAGTATCGACTTTCTTGCTCTGATATTCCATTGCGTCTTGTGGTAAGAAACTGCAGTCAGTCCTCGTTGTAGGGGGCACTGGAGCGCAAGGATCTGCCGTCGTTCGAGCTCTCCCAAAAGCGGGGACATACGAGGTCATAGCCATTTCACGTTCGATAACGTCCACTACCGCCATCACGATCGCCTCACTGCCCAACGTCTCGCTCATTGAAGGTAACATATACCACGAGCCGACTCTTCGCAAATCTCTTCAAGGTGTTGAATCTGCCTTCGTCAACACTAACGGCTTTGCGATTGGCGAAAAAACCGAGACTTACTGGGGTATACGCATCTATGAGCTCGCGAGGGAAGTAGGGGTAAAGCATTTCGTATGGGTTAGCTTAGATTACGGCCTGAAGAAAGCCAACTACGACCCCAGGTTTCGAAGCGGACACTATGATGGCAAGGGAAGAGTCGGAGAATTCATATCTGCTCAGCCAACAGTTCCGATGGCGTGGACTATTCTAACGAGTGGTCCATATATGGAAATGCTCTGCTAGTATATCCAACCTTCCGTATATGCTTCTGGAACCTACGTCTTTGCGGCGCCACTGGATGATGGGGCGGTTCCGTTGATTCATCTGGATGGTCTGGGCGCCTATGCTCTGTGGATCCTCGACAATCCATCCAATTCGAACGGCATGGACTTAGAAGTGGCTACAGAGCATGTAGCTTGGGATGATCTTGCCAAGACATTCACTGGCTCCACGGGAAAGCTTACCAAATATAAGTCGGTGACAATGGAGGAACACTTTGATTCGGCTCCCATTGCTGGCAGCTCAAACGAAAAACTCGGGCACAGTGCAGATAAAGCCGACCGCACTCTCATGACATATGGAGAGAACTTCACGGGCTTTTGGAACATGTGTAAGGCTAGTGGGCAAAACCAAGGTCTCATTACTCGTGATTATGCTTTGCTGAATAAGATTCTACCTTTAAGAGTCAAGAATGTGGGAGAATGGATGAAAAAGTAAATTGTACTGGGGAGGCGATGGTAGTCTTGAAAGATCTTGACGAAAGTGCGAAACGTCAAGGTTGGTTGGGGAATTGGTCAAGTTTTCACAAAGCTGAGGCGATCTGATGTTGACCGCGGTATACTATGGCTGATCATTAATCTTTCTCCAATCTACCAACTCGCAGTGATTTGAACAAGCAAAAAGGAAACATGTATTGTCATGGGGTTGCCTGTAGGATTACTGAACTTCCACACTCGGCTATGGCTTCTTGGCCGACCCCACCTCACTTTTGTTCCTCGGAGGATAAGTACTCCCTTCAAATCCACTTCGATCTCTATTAGCCGACTCTTAGATTTCCCTCAAGGGTAAGCGGGAAGTGGTGTTTTTACACTGCAATTCCTATCAAAGCAGTCATGGCTGAGACGAGGGTTGAGAACTATCAAGGCACTCGCATCACGATTCAGTCCTCAAGCAAATTCGACGATATGAGTGCCCGCCTTTACAGCTCGATCGGCGAGCCCTCGCATGTCGCTTGGCCTGTTATTGCCAAGTCGATTAAGCCCTACAGCGACAAAGATAGAGCCGAGTTCACTACTACCGTCGATTTAGCACTGGGTCCCCACGGCTTCATGATCTTCCAGGAATTTAACCATGGTGCCTGGATTCCCCTATTCGGGATTGCAAGCGGCCGTAAGAGCAAGCGGGTCATTCCTGGAAATCCTTTGGTTGGGATCACGATGCTGGAGCATGATCTCACAGCCGGCTTAGCAGTGCCGGTTGAGTTTCTCCTGCTGGAGAACGAGAACAAGACCTCCACCAGCGTGGTCTATCAGCTTCCTTCAGGGTTAATTGCGGGGATTAACAAGGGCCCAGAGCTGTTGAGTGCGGCAGGAGAGCTTGACGAAAAGCTGGAGATATTGGTGCAGTACATTGCATCATGATTTGATTGCCAATCGCGGACCGCCAATCGCGAGAGACAAGTGTAGAAGCGCGCAATACTAGATCCGAACCTCCAACTCTACAGATTTCGCGGTCTATTCTTGCCCACCAAGCTCCGACGTGGCTATACTCGGTAAAGTTTCTGATTCAGTGTCCTAATTAATTTATCCTTAGTGGCTTCCAGTATATACTAGTCATTGACAGCAGGACACTGAGATGGAAAATCCATTCAAATATGGAGCTTTTCTGCGTGTGAGTGCACGTGAACCCAAGTTTTTATGTGACAGCCGCAGGTAGAAGCGCAAGCTTTGGCTTGTGTCTTTGCGACTGAGCCTCAAATCTTTCGGTGAAGGCTGACTTGTTTAGGATATAGCCGCAAAAATACTTAAACAGCTTGCATTGTCGATTCATTCACTAGTTTACAAGATTTCCTCAAGATTCGGAAACATCTTTGACCTTTCTGTTCTGCCACTGCTTCATTTTAAAGCCACCTCCTTGACCTCTTGTCCTCACCAACTCTTAGAGCTCGTTCTACCAGACGATACTCATTTCACATTGTTCATCATGTTTCTCACTCCGATTGTCATGGTTCTATTTACTAGTCTAGGCCTAGCCTTTTATGTCCCCAAGAGCAGCAAATTTCCAACCTGTGGTGTGCGTATTCCTCTAGGACATTTAGCTCGTGGAGCTATCCCATTGATTAGATATCTAGAAAACCTGCGTCAACACAAAGCTGGATCTAACAACCACACAAGGTTGCGCCGCAGGTGCGTCGGCACTCCTCTGCCTTTGTTCTTCAGTCAGCCTTGAGAAAGAAGTCTTAGCTTGCATGAAGACCTCATGCCCCAAAGGTATCAAAACATCTGGCATTTCAGCTTTTTTGGATTTATTTTGCCAAGGTCAGCCACTCTTCGCCTGATGCTAGGGTCTTCTTTTGAGATGGCTGCATGATGACTTTCGTCTCTTAGGGAATTATGCTGAGGCTGCAGCGCGTGCTGATGGCGAATATGGGTCTGGATACTCTCCTAGCGCAGCCTCATACTCTTCTCAAGCTCTTGGGACGGGATATCCTGCTAGCCCATCAGGATACGTGTGATCTGGGTTTACAAACGTGGAAATTTCTTGACTGGGGCATTAGGAGTTTGCCTCGAGCTTCCTGTAAAGCTCTAGACCGGAAGGGCGGCCTTGACTTTACCGAAGCCTGCCTTGCTAGATACGCGGAAAATCTTAGCGATAAGACCGGCATTTAGAAGTCAGGGTTGCGAGGCTAAGAGTGTACATACAGTAAGGTATCACCCACACATTCTGCCTTATTTCTACCGAGGCTACAATGTATCACTCCTGTCCACCAACTTGGATTTTGCGTTCATCTCAGTATACTGATGATTTGATTGCCAAAGATTGTCTGTCAGGAATTCCTATCTCTTGCAGGTACAATTGCTCGTGATTCTGCGACATAAAACAATTCATACCTTGCTTCATCCTTCGGAGGCCCCATGCGTCATACGGGCACTTTTACGGTCCACCGACCCTATTCCTAAGACAGTCTGGGCGACAAAGCTTGGTAACAAAGCTTGATTCGATTGATAGGCTCGCGATGGGCTCTCATGCAATAACGGCCGTTGGCGCTACGCACTAAGGCAACACTAACATTCTTCGAGAAGGTCCTCAAGTACACTAACTCCCACCTTGCACACCGACAAGTCAACATCGCTGCACTGCATCTTGCTATCTGCAGTCACTCCGGCTTTTTCGCCTGCACTTCCCCTCTTGACTCACCTCGAAAGAAGCCACTTTCGCAATCGCTGATTTCATTTACGGCTGTCCGTTCTCCCCCTCACTTCACGGCGCGATGTATGCGTCAAATGTAGATCGAAAGTGGGCTTCTCCGCAGCTCAAGGAGTATATAATACGCAATCTGCACACCGTACTGTTTGTCCCCACTTCTCTGAGCAAAGCCATCTTGCACATCTTGTTTGATACCTTCTACTACAGCTCCGGGGTAGAATCGCCAAAGGAATATGTTGACGCATTCGCTGTTGGGGGTGCTCGTAGCTTGCGCCTTGTTCTTCGAGGGAGGCTCTACTCTTGAACATGGCAGACTTGGCAAAATTGCCCGCAGGGGTTCGGAAAGGGCTGCGAAGTTAGCCCAAGCCCAACAAGAAGAGAGAGTGAAGCCACGCGACCGAGATCCTCGATTCAGCACCGAAGCTTCGGAGAGTCAGTGCACGGGTAATCTGTCAAACAGATATGTCAGCTAACCGTTTGTGAATATGGTAGAATATCGCGTCCACTCTTTGCCCGAAGTTCCCTTCGACATTGGCGAGATGTACTCGGGTTTGGTACCGATTGACATGAAGAACGCTTCTAGAGCATTGTTCTTCGTATTTCAACCTAAAACAGAGGGACCTCCTGTCGATGAAATAACTATATGGTAGTTTCGCTATACTTTGAAGCTGTTGTTACTGGTTGGTATATCTCTAACCATGCACTAGGCTGAATGGTGGGCCTGGCTGCTCCAGTATGGAAGGCTTCTTCCAAGAAAACGGTAAGTTCCTCTGGAGGCCGGGAACTTACCAGGTAAGCTCTCATCTCTTTTCGTCTTCTCATTGAGTTTCCAAGAAAACACTGACTCGGTCTGACAATAGCCTACTATAAACCCATATTCCTGGACCAATCTGACCAACATGCTTTGGGTTGAGCAACCTGTTGGTACCGGTTTCTCTATTGGAGAAGTCACTGCCACTTCGCAAGAGGAAATCGCCCAAGACTTCATCAAGTTCTTCAAGAATTTTGAGACGATTTTCGGTATTAAAAAATTCAAGATTTTTGTTACAGGCGAGAGTTACGCAGGGAGATATGTGCCGTATATCTCTGCTGCCATGTTGGACGCAAAAGACAAAACATACTATGATGTACAAGGTATATTAGACTTTCCATTACCGGACGCAATCTGAACCACTGAATTTAACATCTACTGCAGGGGCTTTGGTTTACGACCCCGTTATTGGTCAATTCGTCTACGCACAGGAGGAAGTCCCAATCGTACCATTTGTCCAGGCAAACAACAATGTGTTCGGTTTCAACGGATCTTTCATGTCCGAGCTCGAGAGTCTCGACAAGTCGTGCGGATATGCTGCCTACCGTGAGAAATACTTCACATTCCCAGCGTCCGGTGTTCAACCAGCAGTATACTTCAATTATACTAGTCAAGCGGCTTGTGATATCTTCTCCATGGTCGATCAGTTTGCCTTTGAGACCAATCCATGCTTTGACGTCTATGAGATAAACCAGCAATGGTGAGCTAGTCTTCTGGTACATCGACGACTACATGGACCGATAGCTTACAACATATATTAGTCCACTTCTTTGGGATGTACTGAGCTTCGTAACTCAACTCGTCTATACCCCAGCTGGAGCTGACACCTACTTCAATCGAACCGATGTGAAGCGGGCGATGCACGCACCTGAATATGTTAACTGGGCAGAATGCTCAGTCAACCCTGTCATAATTGGTAAAGGTGGTCCAGAAATGGGTGAAGGTGATAATTCGGCCGATCCAATCCAGAAGGTTCTTCCCCAGGTTATCGAAGCAACCAACCGCGTTCTTGTTAGTAATGGCGATCTGGACATGATTATCCTGACAAATGGTACTCTACTGGCCATTCAAAATATGACTTGGAATGGGAAGCTTGGGTTCAATTCTGCACCTTCGAAACCGATCGATATCACGCTTCCCGACTTGGAGTATTCGGCTGTGTTTGCCGCGAACGGGATCCCTGGTTGGGATGGGCCGCAAGGAATCATGGGTGTGCAGCACTACGAGCGGGGACTCATGTGGGCCGAAACCTACTTGAGTGGCCATATGCAACCCCAATTCCAACCGAGGGTCACATACCGCCATATCCAATGGGTTTTAGGGCACATTGATACCCTTTAGGAGGTCAAAGACGGACACAGCCGCTTTGAGTCCATGGCCAGGTACACGCGCTCTACTGGAAAACGGGATTCTATATGGAAGAGAATAGTTTGAAAAGCTTCCCTTAAAGCAAGTCAGAAAACAAGTACAACAATCCCAGCATGTGCCGCTCGTTTGAAGTATGGGATATGAGTACTAATACCAGCGTCCGATCAAACAATTTCGCTTCACCCATCAGCCCCGTAACTTTTGCATAACGATTGTCTTAGCTCGTCGATGGTGATCGGACAAAGAACATCTCAGCATCGTACAAGTCACAACAACACGAGCAGTTTTGTGGTACCTTGGCTGTGATCGTCCAATAGGCCCATGTTGCCAAGCCTGCTTGGTATCGTATCAGTGACCTTGCACTGTTTCTCTGTCCTTCAATGTGGATACCTTCTCGCACCGACCCTTAAGTCGGTTTTTTCCTTTGTCTGCACTTACCAAGCTGCGATGTAACCGCAAGTCCAGAGCTTTCGCCTCGCAGACTGTTTGGATATAACATTGGGACTTGCCCGCATGTTATTCTTCAACTTTTAGGCGTTTGACGCGAGCACAATCATGCGTCTCTCTTCTTTCACTCTGTTTTCTCTTGCAGGTACGACTTGTGCTTTATCGCTCTTCGAACATCGTTCAAACTCTCTAAACTTTTGTCTCTCATCCTTCAACGTCCCCATCTCTATTCCCTCCTCCCCAAACTTCACCCAATTAAAATCCTCATACAACATCCGTCTTCAGTACACTCCAGCCGTCATCATCCTCCCAACAACCCATCTGCAAATCTCCAATGCCATCCTGTGCGCCGTTCGCTTCGGCGTCAAGGTGCAGGCCAAGAGCGGTGGACATTCGTACGCTTCGTTCAGTTCTGGAGGCCAGGATGGCAGTATGGTTGTCAGTCTCGAGTCATTTCAAAATATATCCGTTAATGGTGCTGGTGTTGCGATGGTAGGAGGAGGCGTGAGGCTGGGTAATCTGGCTCTGGGCCTGTCCAAGCAGGGTGGGAGGGCCTTGCCACATGGGGTTTGCCCTGGGGTAGGAGTTGGAGGGCATGCCACTCACGGCGGCTATTGTGAGAGGAGATAAGTCTGTTCTAGAAGGGTGGGAAAACATTGCTAAAGTAATTCTAGGGTTTAGTAGTCGCGCATGGGGCCTTACTCTGGATAAAATTGTAGGACTTGGCGTCGTGCTGGCGAATGGTAGCTTTGTTCACGCCAGTAGCTCTTCGTATTCGGATGTTTATTGGGTAGAGTATTTCTTCCAAACAAACATTGGCCATACTGAGTGATGTATAGGCACTTCGAGGTGCAGCAGATAGGTAATCTAGCTGCAATCCGAAATCGTAGAATCCTGCTAAACTCCTCAGTATCCGCATCATCACCGCTTTCTACTTCCAAACGCAGCCCGCCCCCTCCGCCGTGGTCAATTGGGCCTACACGTTCCCCAACCAGCTGGTTTCCGCTTCCACCGCAGCCGCCACATTTTCTCATATCCAGAATTTTGCCATGAACGCCTCTGTGATTGACAAGAACATCGGCTTCAGCGTCTCTTCAAAGGAGCTGTCGCTCACAGTGATTGGGTCGTACTTAGGGAGCCAGACAGACTTCTCAAATAGGGTACTTCAACGGCATAATAGCCGCACAGTACTCAAACATCGAGCTAATTTACATATTGCCAGATTGCCCCAGAGCTCTTGCGCGGCCTTCCCGCCCCTTCCAGTTCCAAGATCAAAAGTATGGATTGGATCTCCTCCCTGACAGACTTGTGGGGCGGTCCCCTTCAAGAGCCATTGACCGGCTACAATGCACACGACGCCTTTTATGCCAAAAGCGTTCTTGTACCTGAGTCTAGCCCCTTGACAGTAAGCGGTATCATTCCCCTTTCCAGACCATAGACCATGCTCAGTATAAATCAGCCAGCAGCCCTAGAATCCTATTTCTCCTTCATCATAATAAACGCAACCCACGTCCCCGCCCTCTGGTTCTTCGAAATAAACCTCATCGGCGGCCCCGGCTCCCTCGTCAACAATCCCCCAGCCGCCGCTCTCAATTCCGCCTACAGCGGCCGTGGCGCTCTATGGGTCGTCCAGCATTACGCTTCCTCTTCTTCCACCAACATCCTCCCCTTCGTCAATGGACTGAATAATGCAATGGAGAAAGAGATGCCGGGGACGGCGTTTGGAGGTTATCTGAACTATGTGGACCCCGGACTGAGTGCACAGGAGGCGCATGCGCTTTATTATTCGAAAGAGGTGTATGCGAGGCTGACGGGGATCAAGAAGGTGGTGGATCCGGGGAATGTGTTCTCGATTCCACAGGGTGTGGGGATATGAAATGTACCTCTGAGAGTCGAAATGGTACTTTTGAAACTCGATTGAGGTAGCGTCTGAATACAGCGTTTTGCACTTGGATGTTTTTCTGGTTCTCTCATGTCAAACCATGGTTAAAAGTGTGATAAGCCAATCGCTACGCTACGTTTGCTCCCCTGTGATTAAGCCAACGATCGTCTCATAAGTTTCTACCGCTCTGGTGAAACGTAAAATTCACGTTACGCATACCGCCTGTTTCGGGATCCATGCTCACTTGTGACAGACACGCTGTTAATCCTGGAATGAAGTGAAAACGATCGATTGACTAGTCTTCTGCTGAATCTCAGTTTTGTCTTCTTCGAATCTCTTGATCCTTTGTTGTTTCAAGAACGTTTCTTTGAAGCTCATCTTAAGTCACTCTACTCTTGCTCTCATAAGCTTTCTTCCGCTCTCTGATCTCATTGAAACGAAAATTAGGAACCGGTTTGAACACGGTTGTATTTTCATTGCGCGACTAATCTTTGCTATGCCACCTCTGATTTTGTTGAGATTAATAGAATACCTATGTAGCGCATTCAAATTACAATTTGTGTTCTGCTCATCTTTGTCAGTACGTTCCTCGATATCATTGAATTTTAATCAAACGTGATAATTAGACTCGACTCTTGATGATACTCAAGTTTAAACGCTTCTGAGGCTTTCATGAAGGCGCCAGGTTTCCCCCAAACAGATATATATTATAGTCATAACGAACTTCGAAGCCCGGTAGCTAAAGATAGTGACAGTTGTCTTATTTCAAATTGTGATTTGATAATCTCCACAGCCATAAAGAGTGTAACATCACTCGCACTAGGTATAGAAATGGGAAGAAACCGCTCAATCAATCCAAGCTCCAGGAATTCTTCCATGCCCTCCTTTCCGCTCAGCCTTGCGAAATTTAATGGTCCTTTTTGGCATTCGACGCTGAAACCGCTCATGTGCTAGCTTTATTCGTTCTAATACCTCCGATTTCTTGTTATCGTTAAACCAGAAATCAAACTCTTTCATCAAATACGCGTGCTGTTGCCAACGTGAATATATATATAGTCAATCTGGACCATTCTCGGAATCGACGGTCAGTACACCATTGTCGAGGCCCGTATGTTTATACTCGTTAAGAACCCTAGACTCGGCTCCTATTGGGTCTGTCAACCACTTCCAACGGACTCTTGGCCGTATACAGAAAGAAAATCTAAGCCGGCGCTTTCGATCGCCGTAATCGAGAGTAGGATGTGTCTTCTCTGGATGTAATCTCATTTCTGTTCTAAGATAGTCATCCAGGTCTATATCGGCGCTGGACAGAATTTCAAGCCATTGGTTTGCTAGAAATTGTGACTCCTAGGGCTTCGTGTCATACCTGAAAAGGCTGTCGAGTGGAGTTCTCCTATTACGATATGGCGCATGTAAGCCTGCGCCTTTGGCAAGAAGTCTTCGTATCATCGATTTATAGCCCTCAATATTTATTAACCCAAGGTTAATCAACATACCATGAAGCTATAAATCTAGATTGTGGTCGGTATCTTCCATGTTCTGCTCAGCCATATCTTGTTCAAAGAGGTATACACAAAGCTCAATAGGAATTCGAAGCTTCTGAATTAGAGATGAAAGATGAGTTGAAAGCAAAAAGTTAACCCCTAATTATTTGTCTAATTCTCTCCTGTCCCGGCTGTCGCCTACACCAAGCATTCGCTTGGTCTACAAGTCAACGTCTTGACCGAACAGCTGAGATGTAAACCCAATCCAATTTGTTGACCACCACGTTGATGCGTTGGTCAAGCAGGCTCGTCGCCTTGGCCAAACCCTGATGCTTGGCGCAGAATTTCCTACTGCTGATGGATTATCGAGGCGTTTGCGGTATGATCTGAACTTTTGGCGCTTTTTATCGGGATTTGAACCATATGGTCTTTGTATGATGTCTCCATCTCAATTCGCATGCCTTCCAACCAAGCAGTGCATACTAAGCCAACATATACTGCAGCGAACGCTCATATCGTTAAATTAAAATCTCACCTAATACTATTAGGCGATGAAAGCTGAGCCTTCACCTGATTTTCCATCTTCCTCTTAGTAGCATGCCCGAAGAATTTTACAAAGAGGCTTTATCAGCTTGTACAGTATACTTAGAGCACTAGGTGCACCAGATAGCTCGACAGCTAAGGTGCCTTTTGATAGTTATAGTCCAGATCCAAACATAGGAGAATGGCAGAGAGAATCTACGAATTCTACTGGCCAACCTGAATTCAAGCCGATAACGTGTACTCCTCTTGCGATCTCATCAACACAATTTTATTACATAACGAAGAGTGTCTAGTTTAAGTTTCTATCTAAACAGTCTCCACAGTCTGGGTGAGCTTCCTGCTCACGTGAATCTCTCCATTGGGCGTATTTCTTTTCGTATCCTGTCGTGCTGTCACCGGCTCCAAAGCATAGGCTTGATGTAGATTCGCAGAATCCGCGTATCCCAAGGACGCACGTTCGGCAAGGGATATCTCTGACTCAGCTCTTCCGCGCGGATTTGCCGCAGATGAGCGAAAGGTCCTTTTTTTCGAGCCGACAGAGCCTAGGGAAAGAGCTGAACGGAAGCTGCGGATGATGCTCATGGGCGACCAGCCATGAAACAGGGGCCGAAGTGTTGGTAGGCAAACGGCTATCATGCCAACACCCATTTCAAGCATTCCCCAGAACATGAGGATACTAATGATTCCTAAGGTAGGTCAGTCAAGCTAGAAAAAAGTTATGGTATAAACAGGGTAGAAAAGAGCACTCGCCTATTGAATCATCAGTAGCGACTTCGGCTACTTTCGACTGGGAGAATACTAAACAGGTCAGAGGGATATATCCGACAAAATTAGAACCACAGTGCTTACAAGATGGACCAAGGATCTCAGCAAATATAGCCATACGTGTTATTCCACATGCGATGGCTCTGCAGAACGTCAATGAGGTTAACTATGCTTTGAACGGGGCCATACAGACAACGCGCCAACCAGGAAAGTACCCGTCACAGCGATCTTCTGCTTCACTGGCATCTGTAATGCCCAAATCTAGAAATCTCATAGTTAGCTAGTTCAAAGTAAGGGCTCACTAGGTCGTAATACCAAAGGCATTGGTAGGATCATTATTGCCAGATCGACGACCACATCAAATACTGCAAGACAGACTAAAACAACAAAAGTATTGACACACTTGGCCTTAAGAATGCCAAGTGTTTCAAAATTAGCTCTTATTGATGTACGGCAGGCCGCAAGGATTGCAATGAAGAACGTAATAGCCCATGCTACTACGACCCCAATCAACGTCCAATTTGCGATATTGAATGCTCGTCCACGGAATATGCGTCGATAGAAAAACAACAGAACAAGCTTTAATGTCATGAGTGCTGCAATTTGGATAAGGTCGAAAGGGAATTCAAGCTACGAAGGGGTGTTACTGTGTCAGTATAACGTATTCTATATGTTTCTAGACGGATTTTTCTCAGGCGAAAAAGGTGAAAAGACCATTTACTCACTTCTTCAAGCGTAATCTGGTCTGCACCATCATAGAATACCGCACCGGCGCCAATATTTGGAGGGGAATGTGAGCCCACAGTTTTTGTGGCCGACCCTTCGAGAGTATGCGCTCAGATTGTCGCACATAAAGTCATGGAATAAATCAGGACTTACCTGTGATCATTATACAGCATTCCGCAATAACAAGTACCTACGTAAAGTGAGATTTAAATTTCCGGCTTCCAAGCGACAATTGGCCTTACTAATGCTGGTATACATAGCCAGTCATCAAGCCAAAAGCCGGCTTTCTTTCCTCTGATAAAGAAGCGAGCAAGGACAACTAAACTACCTAGAATGATAAATAGGATGCCTATAGCAAGAACGCTTCTTTCGTTGGCGTATGTCATAACTGTATTTCAGTTTGAAGGTCAGTGCATGAAGGCCACCTATGTATTGCAAGAAGACAGGATAGGAAAGACGAATAGCGGAAGGGCACGCTGCATTTGAATGCTCTTAGAGTCATCCGCCTGATGCTGGGCCGAATGCATCAAACTCCAAGATTTTAGCGCGTGCAACGATAGGGTATAGATCATGTACTGTTGACGTACCATAGGGGTAGGTACTCAGATACCTTGTTGTTCGACAAACCTCATGCTTCAGTACCTAGCAGACTGCGCCTCGCTGATGCTTCCGAAATGCCATCTGGTGATCCGTTACCCAAACAGTATTGCAGCACCGCTGCATGACAAGGCACGACAGTGGGCCCTCAACTCCAGTTGCAGCCAAGTCTGGAGGAATGGGAGGTATGGTCTCAGAGCCCGGTCTATCCGTGCCATGTAACTAAAACTCGATCACCCACTCATTTGTAAAAACACATACAAAAAAGCGGGTTGCTAAAGTGTGTATTTTATTACATTTTTTAATATATTATTGTTATAAATAATCAGTTTACACCTTTCAATTCGCGTTTATTATAATTAATGTCGCAATGTTGTTATTATTATGTATTTATGTTGTAATTTTCTTAACCTTTACACATAAATACGAAATATATTGAATAAATTTTTTGAAACAAATGTTACAAGTTGTTGGCTTAGCGGACTATCGTATAACGGATTTAACCAGAGATCACCACTATGCGATAAACATGATGAGCGCTTTAGCCTCGCCAAAATAGGTGGATCCTAGGCTAATAGTGGTAGTAGATCCATACCTCAATGGGGTTCCTCAAGTGTAGGTTATTGGTATAGGAGGGTCAGAGCGAATATGTGCATATATTGACTATCTAGTAGGTGAACTGCGGAGGAAGGAAGAAGTGGGAGGAAGGATAAATACCCCTAGCGCCAAGCCGGCTTCGGCCGGAGCGGAAATAACTAACCACCGAGGTATACGTATGTGCATTACGTATGTGCATACGTACCCCGTTTCCAACATAGATGGGGCCACCTCTAGCTGCGGTGAACACGGATACACCGCTGTTTTGACTGCTACGGTAGGATGGCACCGTCTGCCAGGTTTGCCTTCTTCTTGGGATAGGAATGCCCAGGGTAATTTTGGGCGCCGGAAAAACCACTTCATCGAGCATTATCTAACCGGGCTGATATTTTACGACTTCGATGCCACCAAAACTAAGTGGATACGGGTTGCGAGTTTGCGATTTATGAATGTACGCAAAGATCACCTAGCCAGGGTATTTGTATGCATTGGAATGTATCCAACCTATTAGACCTCCATGGCTCGTCGATGGCAATGCTTTTCGTAGTTGTCCCATGTTTTTTTTTTAGAAGCCCCCTACCTGTGAAAGACCGCTCCAAGAAAACATATGACATAGCTGTTTTATTCATCCCAGATCCTTGATCGAGATCCAATACATTCGAAATGCATTGGAAGTATTTCCCATTGTCCTCAGAGGAGCCATCAGATTCCCATATTACAGTTCTTAAGCCCGTTGAAAAAGAAACTCGGTGCCTTAAATCCTTTGTCAAACAGCTGTTGCTTATACTCTTCGTGGCAACAAACCTCTCCTTGTGGATTTTCACTGTCAAGAGGCCAAGCGACGGCCACGTTCCCTCAGACTACGGTGAAGCTTGATTCTCTCGATACTATAAGAAGGTCGCGACTGACTGCGTCGATAGCCCAAACACATGATCTTACCACAACATGGGCCAATTTCTGGTGGCACACTTCATACAGTCCGAAGGGCAAGAACCATACCAAGAGTGACGGTCTATGGGACCAAATTCTCCCCTCACACGGCTTCGTGGCTATCGACCGGCAATGGGCGAGAGAAAACCAGTGGCCAGTATCTATGTTTCTACCAAGTGACCATAGTAAGGGTGTTTATCTTCTTGAAGCTTATCATCAACTCCACTGCCTGGTGAGGCCTCATACATCAAAAATTTTCAAGATACTTAGCTTCTGACTGGATACAGCGGATCTTACGCAAGACCTTTTGGGAGGCTGTTGAGCAAAGAGTAAGCACTTATAACCTTGCTCATGTCGATCACTGCTTCGATGCTCTACGCCAGGTATGGAAGACGTTCAATTTCCTGCGAGAAGTTTACCCAAGTTCTGTAGGCTGATGCCATCAAGTCTGTGATCTGCAACGCGGATAATAGTCCGCTCTACACTTTTGGTGACAAGACAGCTGGAGATGGCCAACTCCACCGATGCCGGGACTGGAACGAGCTTTCTGCTTATGCTACAAAGCATACTGCTTGCTATAAGGATACCGTGCAGGATGTGCCACTGGGTGATCACTTTGGATTCTGTGATGATGGGAACGATGGTTTAATTTCCTTGGTGTGACTATATTTACAAATGAGCATTATTAGAAGGAATTCAAGGGCCTGAAACTGGTGTATAACCTGAGGAATGATACTAATTATCCGCTTTTCAGCTTGGTCATTGAGTAAAATTGCGGCCTAATGGGCTGGTATTTTGCGTCGAAATGGCTCATCGTCTGAGGTAGCACCAAAACGCAAAAGTCAAGTCATACGCCAAAAATAAAATCTACCGAATATGCCTATCAACACGCCTTCCACAAATCAGGCATAGACGAGCATTTCCCAGACTTTGAAGCATCCTAGATACCAGTTTCTTGAAGAAACTGTACTCTATCATATTCAACAGCGACAAGGTGTACTCAAAACCAAGATAATGATTCCTTGGAATCAAGACCAGCCTTCCCCCTGACTTATGCAAAAGGCTGTATGATTCCATCCGATATGCAGCACTTAAGGCAAAGCGATCCTTCTATACAGTCTGACCGTCTAAGTGCATATCGTCGCTTAGAGAGAACGTCACATCAGGCAAGTTCTAGCCCGTTCTCGGGGATACGGGCAATGTTCAGCGGCAAAGGTCTGGAAGATAGCCTTGTCGACTGCATGTTATACCGAGACTAGCGTAATTCACGAAGGAAAGGACATCTTTATAAATTGAATCAGCTCCATCTATAAAGAAACAATCGTATGTTCATAACCCGAGCATGTCCAATTCATAAACATGTTCCTTTACTTCGTAGCTACTCGCTCGATTGATGAAGCATTGCTTAATTTACAAAGAAAGATGCTCGATTTGCGAAGGAAAATCTTTGTCCATCGGGCATATCACTTGACACCACTCGACACAGGGCCCGGACACGCTACTTCATATCCATGTACATATTTTCGTGATACTATGCAATAAACGCTGATCCTTGTGCTAAGATCTTAGGGTTTCAGCTCCGCTCAGGGAATAAGTCCATGACAGCTCAGGGAGGCATGCATGCATGTAAGTAGACAGTGATTTGCAGGATAGTACTCGGACCGCTTCTCAAGGTACGGCAGTTTCGGGCTACACGGTCTGGAGTTGAAAATATCGGATGCAAATGTGGGCGACTCTACACACACTGTGCTCTTTAGACTTTGAACGGCTGAAGGCTGCAAAGATCGACGGTGTACCATCGTTCGCATTATCGGGGTCAGTAATTGGGATGCCACTCTGTCTCTAGTGATATCATCTCTGAGGATAGTTGTGATCTGAAAGTATCACTTCCTAGTTAGATCAAAGGATTTCTCCACAGCACCAGCAGACGAAGGATTCACTTGACGCTACGTTGCGTAAGAGGATCGATAGGACTGGCATGCAAGTCTATTAACCAATACTAGTCATTCCTTGCGAAGTCATCCAAGTGCAGGTGCTCGATACCATAATGGTGAATTAGCGGTAAAATATTTCCCAGATGGTAAGGATTGTTCTTGCTGATATATAGATATTTCCACTGCCCCGACTTTTCTCAGATAGTTACAAAAAAGACTCTGACCGTCCCATCTCATTCAAACGAATCGTTCCGAATCCTTTGCAGACCATTCAACCAAGTTTCCTCAACCATCTCCTCAAGCTATTGACCGCGCTTCAAGCGACCTTCATCAACTTTTCTACAATGAAGTTCATCTTGACTTTCCTTGCTCTTGGATTCGTGGTAGCCGGCTTCGCTCTTCCAAAAGCTTCAGAAATGTTCCCGGACGAGAGTGAGTTCTTCAGGTTAAAGTGTACCGAAAGCAGAACTTAATGATATAACAGTCACTAAAGTTTCGTCTCCTGATGCGGTTGATGTTACTCAAATTGGAGATGGTTACTGATGAATTGAGGGGCTGTCGCTATCGGCTGGGAGGCGTAGCGGTGATGTGCGTTGAGGCATAGTGAGATTGAAAGGAGGTCGAACAGTTATCCATTGATTCATTGCCTCTAAGACGGCAGAAGCATTTGCGTTAGACCAAGTAGTGCTTTCGTATTTTTCCCAATAACTGTAGCCATCCGTTGATCACTCGCGAGGAATGGTAGAATTGAGAAAGTCACAGAATTCGTCACGTTATCTGCCCGAGAACCCACAATCTATCTACGCTGGAAGCATAAAGTTCTTCTGGCGATCAAGATAATTATAGCTCAGACGTACTCTCCACCTGCTATTCATTGGATTTACCTCAACGGCTCCAAACAGCCTCAATGATGGCCAACGAAGCCCCATTTGGTACCCAAGTTTTGACGTCTCTAAAACGCGTATCTGCTTGGCTAAAAAGCATCACCCACTCCTTTTCCTCTCGGTCTCGTGAATTGAACAGGGTGAGCATGATCATATCCATTTCTCTAAAATCCGCCAGTCAGTGGGACTGAATGTTAATTACGTAGCGAAGCGTACCTGATTGTTCTCTCCTTCATAAGAGACATCGTCTTGGGCTCCGGAACGACATAGTCATTGACGATAATACGGCTTCCCGGCTTTAAGCCTGGAATCGTCGCTTTCAATATCTTGATCACGTTCTCATCAGACCAATTGTGAAATATCATGCGGAAGAGAAAAGCGTCGGCCTTCACAAGCTGATGATTGAAAAAATCATGCTCCATGAACTCAATCCGCTGTGCAACATCCTCGGGTATCGAGTCCTTGGCACCTTGCATCGCACCTCCAAGATCTTGGACTACGAAACGAAGGCCGGGCGCTGTTTGAGCAAGCACAACGCTAATGTTACCCTTTGAGCCTCCAACGTCGACCACCGTTCCAATGCCGTTGCCGATGGAGGCCCAGGAATAGCCTTGAGCAAGCAAAAAGGGAGAAATGCTCGGTCCATCAGCAAATGTAGCCATGGCGCCTGCAAAGCGTTTCGCCATAGCAGGGTGAGATGCATAGTAAGCCCACATTGGCTGGTCTGTGTTGTGGGCTACAGTCCATCCCTAGGACGTTGTTAAGCTTCGGTTGAATCGCAGGCTTAGCGGTATACTGACAGTTGTGTTAGGTTCGTGGTTTTTGAATTTCTCCATCGCTTCGACGGTCTGCCAAACATTAGTTTTACGTCTTCTCGTACCACGGCAAAGACTGTTGAAATTGGAAAAACATACATGCGCAAACGCCTGCCAAGCTTCGTCAAACTGGGAACCAAGCGCGTCCATTGCGTGCGAGTCTTCGACGAGCCTCCGAGAAGCAGCAGTATGTGCAATATGACCGATGTTGCGTTCCTGAAAAACGCGGTGGTAGACCATAGCAAATCGCAAGATACGTCGTAGGTCTGGCTCGTAAAGATCGCACTTGATAGCTAGCTCAGTGAACGAAATTTCCCCGTTTAATGGTACTTTTGAGGGGATATTGTATTTGTAAATGGTTTGCAGACTGGTCCCATTCAACTACCGAAGTAAACCGTTAACAGATCCCCCAAGGCCATTGTCCACAGGGTGAACCAACCACCGGGCGAAGGCACATTGAAGGGCCTTGCAGAAGATCATGCAACTCAAGACTCGCTTCCATGACGGTAGTGCGAGCCTTTTGGATCTCGTCGGAGTCCAATTTGAAGTCGACTGGACCATCTTCATCAAAAGACGGAAAGGGGAGCTGACGCTCTCGCAGATAGCCATCAACTTTGGCTGTATTTGCTTGAACAAGAGCCGCAAGCTCAGTGATCCTGCTGGAAGACATGTCTAGTAATTGTTTTACTATTTGGGAAAAGTTGACGGCAAGTGATGATAACGTATCAAGCCTTTGGTGAAGAGAATTCAAGGTACGCGAGGCTTCGGACTGCTGGGCTCGTGCATTCGCATTCAGCCCTCACACTGGATAGGATGAAAAGACTTGATGGTGGGTCGCACAGTTTCTTGCTGAGACTTACCCTACCATGAGTGAGGCAGTTGAAAAGTGCGCATTGCTTCCTGCTGTCACTTGTGTCGATCTGCCATTCAAAAGGCTAGTTCGAAGCAGAGACGGTTATGAGGCAAAGCAACAATTTTAGAGTCATGAAAGCCTTCGTTACCATGGTCACTGCAGGCGAGACACAATCCGGAAGGCCTTATCTAGCGCTCCTCGAAGATTCACATCCTTGTTTAGTGGGACAGCCAATCGCCATCTTGTGTAACCCTAAATCTTTCTTTAATTGGACTTCGTCGTAAAGTCTGATGCATGGGAAGCTGGTATTACGAAGTCTCAGTGTTATGCCTACACCACGAGGGCTACGTTGGGCAATCGCTACCCCCCCCCCCAAAGAAGTTCGCAAGGGTACTTCTGCAACATGTCCTTCAACATGGGATGACCCTTCCACACGCTCCCAAGAACATTGAAATCCTATTGCCTCAAATTTTTAACTTTGTCCTTCTATTTGTTCATCATCATTTTGTCGATTCTCTATGCCCACGTTTTCCTGAGCTTCATCATGTTCTCAAAGTGGCTTCAGTCAAATCGATATATAGTGATCCCCCAGAATGTGACTGGCGATGACACGCTTGAAAAGCATGGAGAGTCCTCGATCTCTTTTTGTACGCTACACAATAAATTGCTGGAGTTTACGCGCTTGATATCCCTAAGTCTACTGTTTGGTTTGGCCGGTTTTGCAATTGGTATGAAGGTTTTCCGACATCAGAACGACTTTCCAATGCCCGCCGATACTGTCCCTCAAGGTTTGATACTTGTTAGCATGTCTCAAACTACACTAATGGACTCTTTTCAGTGCCCATCGGTTGGTCTCGAGAGACCTTTCGTTACAATGATAGCTTTACGCGCCCAGTTCCAAACTCGGACGGATCGGAGCCGATATGGGACTCTCTAATACCCAGTAGGCCAAACTTTGATGATTCCGTAATGTAAAGAGACCTAATGAAGGACAACAGACGGACTTGGTTACATAAAACATCCAACCCTAGCGCCGAATCTCTCAGTCATCAGTGCCTTCCATCAGCTCCATTGCCTGGCAAGTTTGATACAGTTATCTATGGACCGCCGGGCTTATTTCCATTAGTATACACTTCGGCGGGCTTATTACTCAACCTCCAAGCCTGGGGAGCTGGAAGAGTTCGATTTTGGGCTCGATCGTAGAGCGCATACGAGCCATTGCTTCGAATACCTGCGACAAAGTCTCATGTGTTCTGCGGACCCAAGCATCGAGCCGGCAGGCACTCGCGTCGAAGGGTTCTTGGGTTGGGGTTTTCAAAGGCAATGTCGGAATTTTGTGGAGCTTAAGGGCTGGGCGGAAAATTCAAGGGCTTTTGACGCTCACGGTTTTTTGGCTGCAGGTGTGGTGCACGATCGCCATTCTCAGAACTGATGGAGATCGTTTTGTAGACGTGACCTTAGGTCTGCAACAAACCGCTTGTGTGGCCTCCGCTTGAAATGTGAATGTCAGAAAAGCGTTCTGTATTCTTGCTCTGAGTTTTGGCCGCCTCCCACAGCCTTGGTGCGTCAGAATAAAAGAAATCCAGCGAGAGTGTTGTGGGATTTCTAGATTACTCGTATTCTCCTACTATGGTCTGCTTGGACATGCAGGATGCATATTTGGCCTGGGCCTTTGAAAGTCGAGGTGATCAGGGATTAAGCCCCGGGGCTGTCCGTATTCTATCCGAGCACGGTTTGTTGTCCACTTTTTAGTTTCAATCAGATCGCCATGCCGCATGCAATGTAGGTGCTCCCCCTAGCTTGTATTGGATTAATATGGCAAGTGTCCCGCATCCTTCGATGGCTAAGTGCCGTCTTTATTTTGAGTATCCTGTCACTTCGCTTACTCCGTCCACTGTCCTACCAATATCATTCTAGTGCTATTAAGTTTGGGGGGGATCAACACATCCATTGTTCACATAGTTCCACTCCCTTAACTTTGCATTCCGAGCTACAAGCACAAAAGCATTGCGTTCAGCCTTCGCCATCCGTGGACTTCGGGTGAATTTGTTAGTAAAGGATGTCTTGCTCGAGCAAAGCTGCTGAAGGTTACGTTCCTCTTCTCGGTTCGGAATCCAGCGGTGACGATCTCGATAACGGAAATTCATCTGCCTCCTGCCACAAAAAGCATCGAAAACATTCATTTGTTGTCGTTGGTATAGCCGTGGCTTGCCTCGCTTTAGGCTTCGTTGTTGGACTTATGATAAGACACAGTTTTCGCATGTCGGTCTCCTCTCTTATATCGTGTGAGAATCCGGTTGTCCGGCATGAATGGCGGAGTCTTAGTAAGAAGGAGAAGGGTGCATACTTGCAGGCGGTTCTATGTCTGAGGACAATCCCCTCAAGGTTGGGACTTAATCAAACCCTTTATGACGACTTTTCATATCTCCATACTCGGACTGCCGAAGACGGTATTTACTTCTTCTGGGTATCACGCTGCTCTCAGTATATATTGATTTCGTAAATAGCACATTATACCGCAGCATTCCTGAGCTGGCATCGATGGTTCCTGCACATTTATGAGAGTGCTCTAAAAGAGCAATGTGGCTACAACGGGCATCTCACGTACGATTCCTTCAAACACAGACCACAAATGATCAAACGTTTCTGACATTCCGATCACAGATACTGGGACTGGTCACTCGACTGGGAAAACATCACCCTTGCCCCTGTCTGGGATAGCGAGTTCGGATTTGGCGGCAACGGTAATACAAGCGACAACCTTGGATTTCGCGGCTTCTGCGTCACCGACGGCCCGTTTGCAAGACTTGAGCTTCTTTTCATCGGGCCAATGGATCTGCCGCACTGCCTATCGCGGGGCTTCTTGGACGGTGCGAACCTGACCAGATATGCACAAAGAATTCGACCTGAGGCCTTGGAAGAGCTGCTCAGGGTGCCGAGCTATGAAGAGTTTAGCCAGGCCTTGGAATCGGGCCCACATCTGTCACTACCTTTCAGTATACATGGTGACTTCTCGGTCCCTACAGCACCACAAGGTATGTGGGCAGGTTTGGCCTTTGAACAATATACTGACTTCTGACTTTCCAGACCCCGTTTTCTTCCTCCATCATACGCAGTTGGACAGGCTTTGGTGGAATTGGCAGGAAGCTGATCCAGCGAAAAGGCTGCAGGACTACACAGGCAGAACAGTTTCGAACTCCACCGAGAAGGCCGCTAAACTAGCAGACTCTTTATCATATGGTGATTTAGGACCAACGGTAAAGGTTTCCGAGATTATGAATACTAGAACGGGACCGCTCTGTTATGTATATTAATGGACTGAAGCAGGTCAAGTTCCAAGCTTTACTGAACATATAAGTAACTCATTCAAAGTAGAAGGGCTACTTTCCGCATCTCTGGAAGTACTACGATCTATAACTTTCAATAGGACCCTTCAAATCGGCAAATCTCGTAATTAGGTGGTAAATTAGGTGATTAGGCATTTTGGTCGACCCCCCGACTTGCAAGACCACTTTGGCACGATTAGCTATGGGCGCATGCCTAATTACCTAAATGGCACTGCTGGGACCTGCTACCACTGCTACCAATGCTGCCACTGTTGGCACTGGTTACCCTATTTACTAGTCATGTCATCAATAACATGTAGATCATGTGATCTCAGCCCTATATGCTCGGGCGCAATGAATTTATTATCTAAATAGTTATCTAACCAACCATTTAAACGAATTGTTGAATATGTAGGGTGTTTGGTAGGGAATCATGGAGGGAACCATGAAGGGTGTTCGGTAGGAAACTACGAAGGGAAACATGAAGGATGTTCTAAAGCGACTCCAACCGCTTCGCAACGTCTAGGTGACGATGTGGATGAACCGAGAATATCTGTTCGACGAGGCAGTCACAGCAAGTCGCGCAGAAGTAGCGAAGTGTTTCCAAAGGAGGGAACCATGGAGGGAGCCATTGAGAAAGCCATGGAGGGAGCCATGAAGGGTGTTTGGTAGGGAACCATGTAGGAAGCATTCTTTGGAGCACTGTTTGACGCGTGTTATGCGCCCGACCGAAGCGTAATTTGAAGCATGTAGGGAGTTTGGTGGAAAGTCATGACGGGTGCTTTCTATTGAGCTACTTAGCATTGTTGATATTTTGGTTGTTGCTACTCTAGAAAGTAGGAACTACGGAGAGGAAGAAGGTGAAAACTTTGAACCCCATAGTGTCAGCCCTATAGGGCTCGAAGCGGAGATTACTAACAGTACTGTTCTCTGTTTCATCAATCGAAGAAAAGAATCTTCGAGAATGAGAGCATCACTGATCGCTTTGAAGAGCGTATCTTGCAAGCCTAGAAAGACGAGTTAAAGAGGCTCTGCACAGACACAGTTGAGGTGTACGGCCCTACATCGTGCTTTCATAAGCTGGACTCTCGTGCTTCAAGTGGGGAAGCTCCTTTGGATTTACTTTTCGGACCCTTCAGATTGAACGAGGGGCCAAATTTCGTTGCAAGCCATCGAACGCTCTTTGGCTTGAGGTTCGAACATACAACGTAACGAGATGGCACGCCTCTATGAATGTGTCACTTCATACCGCACATAAATAAAGCTGCGAGCAAGCCGGCTGTACCAACTACAGCTGTTCCACCAATACCCGTGGTGGTAGTTCGAACATATTGAGCAGCCTGAGGGTCGGAATTATACTGTTGGGGCGGTACTTGTTGTGGTTCTGCAACATCGTAGGCGACGAAGGCTGGTATATGAGCAAATTAAGAAATACTTGACCAATGTGTGGGTACGAGACATGTTGTAATGTCTGGAAAGGCTTGGCTAAACGGGGGTTGAATGATAATGTAATGTCAGGTTTCTATCGGGGGTGGAACTTATCCGAGGCACAGTCTGTGCCTTCGCTCTCTTCCTACTTCCCTATGAGACCTCACTGCTCCTCCCCTTATCGCCTATACCCTTCCCAGCGGCTTAGCTGCTCGCCCTCGTACTGCAACGTCGCGAGTTTGAACGACAGACTTGAATTCGCTCGTTGGTAATTGATTATGTACCATGAGCCGTGGCTCATAACGGGGATTGATGTGGGATGTATCGCTATGCTGGCATTCTGTATCTTAAGGTACTTGGCTCTCATCTTCGCCGAGAGATATCCGGTCCGCCTGCGTCTCTCAGAAGCCGTTCGATCTGTGCATCTCGCCCATGTTGCGCGATGTCAAGAGCCGTTTCTCCAAAGGAACCTTGTGCATAAGGGTTCGCCCCATGATGAAGCAACAGCTTGACGACCTCATAACGTCCTCGATAGACCGCCGATTGTAATGCCGTCCACCCGATACGACCTCCTTGTGCATCTATGTCTGCACCGTGGGTCGATTTGAGGATGCTACGCACAACATGTACCAGGCCGAACGAAGCAGCGTAGTACAACGGCTCTGTATGCTGGACTTCCCATTCGTCGTCGGGATTCAGCGCACGAAGCCAGAAGCCGTAAGCTCCTCCCCGCTTCTTCTCGCTGCTATCGAAGAAATTGTGCGTGAACCGCTCGACAGCTGGGGCAGGTGATCACCCAGCCTCTCGACGTGTATGGGCCAGTGCAACGCTGTGTATTCGAGCAAAGGCCAGCTCTTGCGTTTCTGTTGTAGGATAGCTGTACTGCAGAAGCCACTTGAGAAGGCTGGGAAGCTCATGTACTGTAGACACTTCCTGGCTATGGACTCTCGCGCCTCATACGCATGTATATGGAAAAATTCATCGCGATTCAGGGACGCTAGCCATGTCCTGACCGAAAAGCGCGCCAATGCAGCCTCCTGAGTATCAGGATTGACTGATGTCAGGCCTGCACATATCTCATGAATGACCTCGGGCTTTGGAAGGAGTCGATGATCATCGTCAAGCTCTTCGCAGTCGTCTTCGAAGACAATGGCTTCGCACAATTCTGAGAGTGTGAGTGGTCGACGGGCGTAGCTGAGCCATAAGAGAGCGTTTCGGGCGAAATTTCGATCGTGGTCTTTGATTTGATTCAGCATAGCGCTGTAAGTGTCCTCGATTGTCTTGGGCCGTTGTCTAAGAGCAATTTCAACCTTGGCCGGCGTTCGGCATGTGGCTAAGAGGTCAAGCTGGCATTGAACCCACCGGAACCTGATGAGATCAGCTGAGTCTGACAATTAAAAAAGAGATTCGATATCATACATTCCATGAGCTTGGTATACCAAGGTAGTGCGAATTTTTGTTCTGAGGGCACTGCTCAGTTTGAGGTGGTTGAAACGATGCTGTAAACTTGAATCAATCACTTTTTCCATGTCTGCGCTTATCTCGTCCGGCCGCATGGCAATGACTGTTGAAGAGAGGGAACTAATGATGTCCTTACTAGAGCCGCTCTCGTTGACCGCATCAATGAAGATGTAGACTCGGTTGAAATACGCTAGATAGCTCTTGAGGAGTCCTTCCAAATCTCCCAATGTTAAGTTTGCAAATTTAGCTTCAATGGACTCGAGATCGTACAGCAATGACGGCTGTTTCCGAGCAAGTTGCGCAATGATAGAGCCAAGTATGTTTAGCGGTTCTTGGGAGGCAGCGTCGTTGAAAGTGCAGCAGAAGTAGGCAACACCAATTTTACTGCTCTGAACAGCTAGAGACGTAGTGTACTCGATTGCAGAAGAGACAATTATCGTTTTCCCAGCACCAGACTTGCCGCATAACCAGATGGCGGATCCTTGGGGGCCATTGTACCAGGTCCGAAATCGATGGCCACGAAGAAGCCATAGTCCAGTATCGGGTAGGCGCGAATTGCAAGCCTCGCGATGAGCTTGAGTCGGATCTACTGGAGCCAGACGCCTGAGCAGAGCACTCTGCGACCCCTCGAGCTTCTCCTCGTCTAGACGTGCAATCAAGTCCTTAATTTCCTGATAGATGCTGCGAGAGAACTCGAAATTGTCACCTAGCATGACGATGACAATATAAGTCTTGGCTCTCTCGATTCTCGCAATATGCTCAGCAATTTCAACCTTGCTCGCTGGCCACACAAATCGATCCCATGTCGTTCGAAGATGCCCCTTTGGCTTCCCTGCCTTCTCCTGTAGATGTACGAGAAAGACTTTAGTATCTTCGATAATGTCATTGAACTGTGGAGATCGAAAGATGTTTGCGTTGTCTTCTGGCTCCTTGAGGACCGACTGCAATGGAGCTGGCCCATCTTGACTTGGCTGGACTAGATACTGAATGTGCTTCAAGACGCCCTTCAAGGCCAGAAGCTCACCACATAAACGATTCATGTCCGCCTTGGCCCCGTTGACATCTCTCGCATACTTCTGAATCTGCATAACAGTACCCGCAATCGTGACAATCGATGCAGTTAGAGAGAGAGGATCCATGTATACCACGGTTTGTACGTTGTAGAACCAGATACGCTTGACAAACAATATTGAGCAACCCAAATCTCAGCGAAGAATTCACAAGCTCAGGAGGTGGGCATAGTGGTGGCCACGATTATGTTTTACGTATGGACATAGCGACAGAGGTTTACACCCAGAAGGCTTCCGGGGCGCCTATCAGCTGAACCCTAAGGTCCTAATCGAGATGACCAGGCACAGTCATCCTCGACAACCCTCGAGACAAATCCGCAAGCGCCTTGCATTATCGTGCACACGATTCTTGACTGTGTACAACATTTCACCCAAATTCAACTTCATACAATCATTGAGCATTCGTCGGCATTTCGGGAAGTCGGCCCGCAGAATTTATGTTGCTAAAACGACTCTCAGCAACATTCGTGAGCTGATTTCTGGCTCGAGGCTAGCTTCGAGTCACATTAGCATCTTTGAGCGAATCTTGCTTGAAATATTTTACCTTCAACGAAATTTGGCGGCCGGCATAGCTACCATTCTACCCACTCACCACCCTACTCACCACTGTACATGCTCATCATCTTACTCGTCATTCTACATGCTCACCTACCTGCATGTTTCGCTATCAACTCAGCTATCTACTCGTTCGTCTACTCATCGGTCTGCTCGCTTCAAAACATGCTTCAAAACATGCTTCATGCGATGTGCCATATGTTCAAAAAGTCTTTTAGTAATCTCTTTTTCTCTTAACTCATTAAGTTCAAGTCAACTTGTTAAGTTGATTGAGTTAACTACGAGACTCAAGGTAGAACGAGCAAGAATGGGACAAATACTGGTATGAGGAAAAGTAGACCTCAAGCCTATATAGGGTGCAAAGCGAACCAGACCTGTCTATGAATAGAGAGATATATAGCCTATGAGATCCAGCCCACAATCTATTTTATGATCCATATGGTGAGTTAATATACACCCTAGCGCCAGAGATACTGTCGGAGATAGATCTCTTTACGCGCAGCAAGTCTCCCCAATCATCGATCGGCTCTAGAGTACCTACACGGACGGCGACGCAAGTATATTACATAATGATTGGTCAATTTAGAGGCACACATCAGAGTGCTTGGCTAGGTGACGATGAATATGGCGGTGGCAATATCTGCAACTGCTTGGATTCGCCTTACTCATGTCCCTGCGCAATACCTGCTATAAATACCTCCTTACCATGTTCATGCGGTAGATGGTAGACATCATCGTAGAACTTCATCGCTGTCTGACTTGTAGCTCGCGGCCCCCATTTCCACTTTAAGTCCGTCGGACGTTTTTTCCAGCGATGCCCACTTGAATTCGACTCTTCATCAGGATCGGCTTTGCGCTTGAGCGTCGCTTCCTTGGCTCCCTGTTCATTGCCTCGTGCATCTCTGAACGCTACACCTAATGGCCCCCTAGGTGATCTCTGACCGCTGCGATCGTCAGTATTGCTAGCAAGTCTCTTCTTCGAAGACAGTGCCCTTCCACCTGTGTTATCCAGATTGTCGCCTTGATTCTCAGAATTGTCCTCGAGATCGTCATCACCGTATTCAGGATTGTCTTCGGTAGGCGGTGTCCTTGATAGCCGGCTGTCTTGGTCCTGTAAGTAGGTATCATTCTCGCAGTATAGGAGAGACAAGTCCAACAGCGCCTTGCGGATCTCCGAAGGAAATGCTGTAGGCTTAGCACCGACTACCCTGAAAGCTTTCGAAAGCGCTGTATTCGGATCACCCTGCCAAGGCTTATCATCCATGTAAGGACTCTTTCCATGGTCTATCTCAGGATGGCCAAGTTTCTTTCCCATGTAATGTCTCAACACATAGCATGTGTACAAACCCCCACAAGCCCTCTCTTCAATCAACCCATCCTGACTCTGGTGTTGTAGGTAATCTGTAGCGCTTGGAGAGACTCGGAGAAGCAGCTCGCCTGAGGACTTGTGAACGCGCCTACGACGCTGGTAGTCGTGATGTTCGAAGTCAAGGAAGTACTGTATGTCTGTAGGTATGAAGACAAAGCCTGGGCTTGATGATTCGTCGAAGGCGTCATGGCAAAGAGGGCAGAGAGGTATAGCGTTTTCGATTTGGTTCACGGAGGTGATACTGAGGCGACCTTGAGCTTGGAGCTCTTTGAACAACTGCAAATCGTTAGTCATAGCCACCGCTATTTCCATCGTATTTGCGAAATTCCTACCACGGTCTCGCGCAGACCAATAACACGGACGATATGCGTCTTGGGCGCACTGCAATGCCAGCATTGGTCGCCGCCATTGTAAAGCACGGCTTGGTCTTTGACGCTCTTTGCAAAGCCGCCACTTGAGGCAGAGACTGCTGAGACTGCAACTGACCTTTGGCTGCGCTTTCGTTTTCCTAGTGAAGAAGTTGACTTTGATGGCTGGCTATGAGGCAATGAATCTGCTAGGCCTAATGGTCCGTCAGGCAATGGAGGAGAGAACATTACTGCGACAATAGCACTGATGCTGCATAGAACCCAGAGACCATGTGTCACCTGTGATGAGAATAATGCGGCAGGAACGTAAAGAGCGAGAAAAGATGTGTTATGCTGGATCGATCTCTATGATTGGAAGGGTGAGGACAAAGTACTTGTTATAAGAAGGTGCTGTCGGATAATCTCTTGGCATTGAGCATTTCTTTTGCCAAGCGCCAAGTCTGAGCCTGAGTCTGTGTTTCTTGGCGTTGAGTAACTTAGGCTGCAGACCACTCATCAGGGTATAACTTCGAGATGTATAGCCTCAGAATTCATACCAGCCAACGGAAATTCATCATCTGTAGAGAGAAGGCAGATATGGGAGATTTTGCGTGAGGAGAAGACCATGTTAGATAGAAATTACATTTTTCAGATCGATACTAGGTCTTGAGGTATAATGGACCTAGAGAACTTTGAAGAAAGTTTACATTGATTTGATGTTAGATGCGCAAGCAGAAAGCGTCCGATCAGCTCTGCTCAACGCCGCCAAGTCTTGAAACGTCCGAGACCTATACTTCCCTTATCAAGAAGACGAAGGGGCTTCCTTCCAGTCATTGAACAGTTCGATACAAGTGCCGAAAGACTCTTCCAGTATATTCTACTACATTTGTGATGAAATAGAGTTCAAAGACATTCCCCAGCTCAAGCTCATTCACTTCCGGTCCATTATCTCTGTTTGATCTCATATGAATCCGCTCCAGGATCGAGACACATGAAGTCACAAGAGCATTTTATCGGGGTTTGAGCCAAACATGACTAAAGGCTAGCAGCGACATCTTGCTCTTCGACTGGCTTACCTCTTCCTCCCCTGTTGACAAGCGGGCCAGAGTCCGAAATTGGCTGGCCAAGTATACTGCAGCTCAGGATCAGCTCCACGCTGCCTCTGCTTTCATCAAGTACACGGTCGAGATCGAGCAGCAGGAAGCAGTAATAGAAATCACATGACAGGTACTGCGAGAAGTTACGGAACTTCAACTATGGCAGCCTGCCTACCCTTCTCTGAAGGAGTTTAAAAGCGCAAACAACTTCGACTACATCTTCAAGCGCATGTTGATCAAGCAGGGTATAACACGAGCACGACAGGTAAGCCATCCTGTCTGTAATTCTTTCCGCCTGCTCTTGCGTAACGGCTGACGGGCATCTTGTGAAAGCAAACCAACTACACCTTCATCTACAACCGCTGGCAGCGCCTACCACAAGACCTCCTACCTCCAGACATCAGCCCTCCTAAAGGTATGATTGCTCGAGCCGACGTCATCAGCAGAGGTCTCACTCGCAATTTTATAATCGTTTTTTCTGTCCTTAGATAAAGTTCGATAAGACCATTATAGTTCCACATTTTGCTTCAGATGCCATGATCCTTTGATAGACCATCTTGCCCAGGTTTGCTCCATTTTTGAGGCTGTTCGCTGGTACTTGTGCTGCCCCTAGCAAGCCCATGCTCACAGAAAGCTTGACAACGGCACTATCCGCTGTAGTGCAAGGTATCTTGAAGTAAAGAGACAATGTTCGCATGAAATCAAGCACACCACCGTGCGTATCCTCCGTGTTGAGATACTTGGCATTTCCAGCTTTAGCTATGCAAGGTCTTCAGTGAGGTCACCTAATAGCAGCAACTCTCCCTAGTCAACAATCAACCGTTTGTACTTCAACAGAGGCTGTCTCTTAGTTCTATCTCCAGCGGCTAGATAATTTTATCCATACCACAGTCAGCAACTCGCGAATTCTTGGGCCGATCTCCAGTAGACTGAATAGCAGTGGAAGCACTCCATTAAGAATTAATGCCACCATTTGATCCAAGTCGGTCCACCCCACATGTGTAACAGGCATAAACAGTCCTGGCCTTGCAAGTGCAACAACCCAGCGAGTCAAGAAGTCGAGCACAACCATTACCGGGTTTAACCAAAATATTACCCCGCATAAGCTGGTTGAAAGCAAAATAACCGATAAGTAAAAGTTCCTGGTCTTCAATGCAGAGTGGACTCTTAACAAGGGCTGCAAGGGTTTTACAAAATCATGATAAAGCAAGCTCACAATAACCAAGCCCATGCTCAAGGCTATCAATATAACAGAGCCGAGATTGTAGGTCAGTGCCAAATCCCTCAAGTATATGGTGAATTTCAAGGGATTGGCTTGCAGCAACCAGAGCAGCCACAAATTCCGTTCTGTAACTGGCCATATATTTCCTCCTTCAAATTTAGTGGCCTCATCTCGCGCTTGATGAATGTTGAATACATAAGTTTGAGTTACATTTATCAACTGATCACCGTTGTCGAGGGCACCATTCAGTCCAGCTTGAGACAGTGAAAACACTGCATGCAGTCCTGAATACTTCTTGCCGCCAGGAAAGAGACCGTTTTCCGGAGGCTCTCCGGAGGATGCTCTGACCAAACAATGGACCAATAACGAGAATCGACAATGCTTTGTATCACAAAAGCTGCAGTCCAAGAAATGCCGACGCAGAATACCGGGAGAACTTTATCTTGGGAGCCTCTTATAGACCGTAGCGATAGTAGAAGTAAGCCAGTAAAAAATATCTTACTGAACGCCCACAGGCCCACGGAAATGAAATTAAGTATTCTACGATAGAAGAACCGCTCTTTTGGAAATCGAAGAGAGCTGTTGATGTCAAATACAACCCATACTGGCAGAACTAGAACCGTAAAGCACGTCGCTACCCGGAAGAAGGAAGTCGATCTGGGTCCTTTTACATAGAGCCACGCTATGAGTAAAAGAGCGCCAGCGGCGTAGAAGAGTCTTAATACCATCAAGGGAGCGGCTATGATGGCCACTTTCTCAAGTGGGACGTTGTTCCGCCAGATAGGCCCTATATTCGATAGAAGGTTTCCAGCAGCGATCAGTGGGTATGTGCATGCCGAGATTAAATTCAAGTCCAACCCGAAGATGTGCGCCCGCTTGTTGGCGGAGTTATCGTGTCCAAAACACCGGCTGAGAAGACAGGATAGTAGGACAAAGAGCCACGATAACCAGGCTCCCGGACCATAGAATGAAGAGACAGCGGCTACGCCGTATAGGTCATCGGTAGCTTCTGTTACTGACAGAATAGAGGATCGAAGATCTGGCAGTGGCGAAGCAACTGCGTGGCGGTAAGCGAAGACTGCTGCTAAAAGCGTCGTAGAAAAGCGCTTTAACAGTGATGTCAAGTCCATGGTGATGAAGAATTTAGGGAATGAAAGTTGTATAGCCGTTGAGAAGCGAACTATGATGGTTACAGCAAGCAACCCCTCGTACGCTCAGTGACAAAGGTCACCGATGGGTCAACCACTATCGGGCATCGACTTCGTTTGAACTATAAATATATATTATATTTGTTTGAGCAAATCCGACAGTGTTTCTAGAGCCAGATTGTGCCCCGGAAGCCGCTCTGAGGTGTCAAGAACTCCCTCTATCTAAGCGATCGAGTCTATGAAGTGAGTGGGTGGGGGCAAAAGCGAGTTTCTGGCTAAATCTCGAAGGATGAAGGGAGAAACAGAAGAGAAGACTACCTATTTATTCCCCTGTTCCCCGCCTAGCTGCCGAGATTTATTCCGTCATCGATGGCAACGATGCCGAGATCTCCGAGGTGACAACCTCTTCTTAGAAGAGTTCACCTAGCCGTCGCCCAGCCCTATAGGGCTGAAAACCCACATTTCAAATTTCATTGCTTTAAATGATTTGTTTGAACTACGTAGCTACTAATAAGATCTTTCTGAGACTTTTCTGATACACATGTCTCACTCTGATTGATCAGTTATAAATATTATGTTATTTTGCTTCTGCTTCTGCTTCTGTATTATAATTGTGTCTTGAACTCTTATCTATTTGAATTAGCATCTTAATATGAGCTTAACACTCATTAGACTGACCGTCGAGTCGGATTTCGGGTTGACATTTTGGACCCGAACCGAGATCGGGTGAGGTTGCTCACATTTTCAACCCGACGCGACCCGACCCGACTGGGAATTGGGTCAACCCGACCCGACCCGCCAAGAACCCGAGCTTGACGCCAAGAGAGCTAAATATAGAAAATTTTCCGGTTTTTGGCTTTTGCATTACCTTTTTGCATTACCTTTTAATAGGGAGTCATAAAGGGGAACATGAAGGCCGTTTGGTAGAAAGCCATAAAGGGGAACATGAAGGCTGTTTGGTAGAGAGTCATGACGGGGAACATGAAGGGGAACATGAAGGGGAACATGAAGGGGAACATGAAGGGGAACATGAAGGGAAAACATGAAGGCCGTTTGACTTTGGTAGGGAGTCATGACGGGGGAACATGAAGGAAGTCATGGCGAGGAACATGAAGGGAAACATGAAGGGGAACATGAAGGCTGTTTGGTAGGGAGTCATGACGAGGAACATGAAGGGAAACATGAAGGGGAACATGAAGGGGAACATGAAGGCTGTTTGGTAGGGAGTCATGACGGGGAACATGAAGGGGAACATGAAGGGGAACATGAAGGGGAACATGAAGGGAAAACATGAAGGCCGTTTGACTTTGGTAGGGAGTCATGACGGGGAAACATGGTAGAAAGCCATGAAGAGAATCATGAAGGCTGTTCGACCAAGCTATTTACATCTATCTAATATCTTGTCGAATTGAGTCGAGTTTTCGAATTGAGTTATTGAATCAAGCTTCTCAATTCGACTTGAGTGCTCAAGTTCAACTTCTCAACTTAATTCAACACTTTTTCCAAAAAATTTCAACTCAACTTGACACTTTTCGAGTTGAATACTTGACTTAAACTCAAATACTCAACTTAATGCAATAAGTTTAACATAGACTGATTGTTAAGTTGAGTTTTCATATCTACTTTTTGACTCGCTCAAGTACTTAATATCAATGTCGTGATTCAACTCAAATACTCAATACTAATCTTGTGACTCAACTCAATATTGATCTCAAGTTGAGTCAGAATTTGAGTTCTCAATTCAACTCATCAAGCAATCAAAAATGATATTAAATATCAAGATTTACTATTTTTAAATTTATTACATCATTATATTTGAAAGATCTACATACAACAAAGAAAACTATTTCTCATTTCTTCATTATCATCTTCTTGTTGTTTGCATTATCTTGTTGCATTATCAATAAAATACATTGCAAGATGTTTGATTTTGATAAGACATATGAATTATCAAGATCTTTGATCAAGAAAGAATTTAATTTCTTGATCATTCATTCATTTACTTTCAGTAGTCTTCATTCTAATAATTTTGCAAGTTAAAATTCATGAAACATTAATCAGATTTTCGTTGAAAAGAAATGAACTTTTCAAGAAGTGATGAATAGAATTCATTGCAATACTTCTTTTCTAATATTAAGAGAGAATAATCAGTACATTGAGTGAAGTTCTGATATCAATGCTCAATTTCAACAGTGATGACTACAGATATTTGTTAACGAAAATGTCATCAACAAGATTCAAAGAAAGATAGATAATTCACTTTAAGCTAAGAAGATTGAAGTAAATAAACAATTCAACATTTGAAATCAGTTTATTTAAATGATCTCAACATTGAAAGAATATTTTAAGATTTCATGCAAGAATTGTTTTAAAATTCTAGATCATTTTACAGCTATTGATGAATCTAGTACAATTAATATGATCAAGCATCTTAAGACAAATGCTTGCATGAAACGAAAACAACTCAACTTTCTTTCACAGCTCAAGATAGATTTCAGTCATGTAAGTTCAATATGATAATGCAAATAAATAATGCAAAGTTAATATATTTATAGAAGAAAAGTCATATTAACTTATCATTTCAATTTAATCAACAAAATTGAAAAAAGATATTGTGTCAGATTTTTGTTGCACTGAATTTGTCTTTTCAAATCATTGAAAATAAGCATTTTCAACAGTTACTACAAATGCTTCATTCAGAGATTACTTTCATGCATTGCATTAAATTATCAAACATGATTTTCTTGAAATATGATGAGATTCATGCAAAAATAAAGCAAGATTTAAAAAAATCATGACGTGTTTTTATTATGTTGAATGCATGATTTAGTTCTCAAAAAATTGTGTTACGAGTGTATCAAGACTGATTAGAGCTAGTAAATGATCTAGTCGAGATCTGATCTAGATCTGACTCAGATTTGACTCAGATATGACTCAACATTCTTTTACTTTTTCAAAACTCTTTTCTTTCATTAACATCTTGTTCATTTACATCATCTTCTTTTCATGTTACAAACACATCTCTTTCAAGTCTAGCGCAGTCTTTGAACATTACATAAATAAAAGCTCTTGTATCAATCTTCTTCTGTATTCTTAATATTCAGTTATAGTTATTTCTAAAGATCAAGCACTATCAACTCTGATCTTCATTGATTGTATCATCTAGACATGATTCTGACATTATATTAAGAATTCATTAATCACATTGTTATGATTCTAGCTACGCATCTATGTTGATAGCTATGTTGATGACTATGTTGATGACTATGTTCCTGACTATCGTCGATCGCTCGTCACTAGACTATTGAGTTGTTTCGAAGTCAACTCTATTCAGAGTTAGCTTATGTTCTTCTGAGTCATATAGATAGTCGATTCTTCCCTTCTAGATACTTTTCTTTCTTAGCATTTATATACTCGTTACATTACACTCATATGACTCGCTCTATGCTGATCTCTAACATTATATAAATGCTTCTTTGTTACAGACGAAGTGAAATAATCTGCATCGACTTGCTCTGCTCGATTCACACGACTATTGACTTTGATCTAGTCGACTTGCGACCGTGCAGATACTCATTCTTCTTTCTCGTGAACTGACTCAGCGAGAATAAACAAAAGATTCGAACTCGTGCGCTGATCAGCGAGTATAAACAAACGATTGAAACCATTCGACTAGGTCAAAGATCAGCGAATACATCGCTCATTCAAATTCGCAAGAAATTCTTCGAGTTTGATGAGCACTCAAACGAGATCAGTCATAGAACTGCGTGAAGTCTCTATCTCAAAGAGCAATCAAAGAGATCAGTCTAGAACTGCGTGAAGTCTCTATCTCGAGAAGCAAACCTCAGTGAGTCTGCTTCAACGACATCGTCAATGCGATGATCTTCTCATCACTTTACCTATCAGTGAATCGATTCGTCTATCAGTTCACATGCAACTAGTGAGCCTGCTTCAATGACATCTATTCTCAATGCGATGATCTACTCGCTCTCATCGCTCTACTCATCAGTGAATCTGATCATACGTTCACGTGCAACTAGTGAGTCTGCTACAATGACGAGCTCAAAGTTGATTTCTTCGATGAGCAAGTCGATCAGTGAGTCTGCTTCAATGACACGTTCGATAGTGAGTCTGCTTGAACGACACTCGAAGTGAGTCTGCTACAAAGACAGACAACGATTGATCTCTTGATTGAGTCGATCAACGAATGAAACAAGCTCTACTATGTAGTAGATCTGAATCAGCAGTGAGTCTGCTTCAATGACACGATCACAATCGATCTCTTCGATGAGCTAGTCGATTCTCTTCTAGTGAGTCTGCTTCAATGACATCAGTCAATAGTCGATCTCTTCGCTGAGCAAGTCGATTTCTTTCTACATAGCTAGTCTGCTACAATAGACATTTCGATTCTACACAAGACTAAGAAAATACATTCATGTGAACATGAATCGTTGAAGAAAAGAAGTACTGTTACGATTCTAGCTACGCATCTATGTTGATAGCTATGTTGATGACTATGTTGATGACTATGTTTCTGACTATCGTCGATCGCTCGTCACTAGACTATCGAGTTGTTTCGAAGTCAACTTTATTCAGAGTTAGCTTATGTTCTTCTGAGTCATATAAATAGTCGATTCTTCTCTTCTAGATACTTTTCTTCCTTAGCATTTATATACTTGTTACATTACACTCATATGACTCGCTCTATGCTGATCTCTAACACACATGATACTGATCTCATTACTCATTTAACATACTCATACAGACAGAACGAGTTTAAAGAAATTCGTTTATCTGATGATCAATGCAATCAAAAGATTAAACAACACTAGAGATTTTTTTAAAATCAACAACGAGACTGTTTGAATCGCTAGATAACTTATTGCTCACTAAGTATGCACAGTTCAAATCAATCAAGAGAATCAACTCATTCTTATGAAACAGACGAGTGAAAATAAGCTGTTCAACTCGATTAAGAGAATCAACGATAAAAAATCTTCGTGAATTGCTTAAGAATCAAATCAATCAACAAACAAATCTTATCTTCTTTGTTGAAGATTAAACATCACTCTATACATCTTTCTTCTTCAATCGTCGAGCATCATCATTCATTCAACTCTTCTTTCAAACAAATCTCATCATATCTAGTCATTCGTTTATTGAAGAACGTTCTGAGAAATTTTGAAATCGTTTCTCTCAAATCTCTGATGCTGATTCATTGAAATCACGAACGAAATCATCAAGTGCTGCATCATTCATTCATGAAAATGACGAATCATTCGCTGAAATGATAATACTTCTTGTGTTCTACGAAATCTGAAAAGCTTGAAGTCTAGTTCTTAATAAAGAAATCGATCAACTCTACGAGTTAGATAAACAACAAGAAGATGAAATCAAAGAGTTGAAGACAAAACTTCAAACTAAAAAAAACACTTCTTCTGATTTCATTTACTCTGAGCGTTCTAGATCTCAAAAAATACCTGATTCTTTGCTGTTTACTGATGAAAAGAACTTTACTTAAAAAAACTGATACGAAAAAATTCAGAATAAACTAGAGATCAACGTCAATCTCTTTTCTAATGAACGAGTCAAATTGAGCTATGTACATTCTAGATTATTTGATGACGCAGCAAAGATCACTCAAACTAGACGTGAACATGATTGTATCAATTTCTATAAAATCATCAAAGATCTTTTGAAAGAGTTAGCTAAGTTGTTCAATGATTTGAATAAGAAAGTCAACTTTCATAGAAAATACTACATCTTGATTCAAGAATCAAAGAAATTCAGCGAGTTTTATACTCAGTTTCAACGACTATCTTTCTATCTAGACTATCACGAAAAGCAACTGATCATCGATCTGAAAGATAAAATACATTCTCATCTTTGATTCATTTGAGTAGATCAACTAGTTCAATCTGATTTTCTAAAAGAAATTTGTTTCTATCTGATTCATTTAAATAATGATCAGCGAGTCATTTGAAAGATTAAGAACAAGCTCAAATGTATCAACGACGTTTCAAAGACTATCTTTCATAAAGTGACTGTTGTCACTCAATCAGTTGATCATTTGAAGTCTGATCAGTTAAAGTTACATGACGCGATTTTAACTAGCATCAAGAAAGCAGACGTTCTAGTTGAAATTTGTTTCATATGTCATAAATCAGATCATAGCTCTAGAGAGTGCTTGAATCAATCTACTAGAATCAATGCAGTGAACAAAGAATATGATTGATTCAATTTCAATTTCGATTTCGATTCAAAAAACTAGTCATCTCTTCAAAAGTCATCAAAGAGATAAAGATTATATCTTTGTGCAAACTAGACGAAATTCTATTGAAAGAGAATTACTTTGAAAAGTCGTTTCTAATTGATGCTCATCTCATCTTTCAGAATCAATCTTTCAGTCTTTGTTCTTTAATAGACAGTGATTCAGTCGTTTACATGATCATACATTTCAATCTAGTTGATAAAGTATGCAAGAAACTGAAAATTCAATTTATATCATTGACAAAAGAGAAGCTAATAAGAGATTATGATGAGAAGATATTTAAAAAGACAATCATTTATAAAATTCTACTTAATCTCATCATCAAAAGTCATAAGAAATTGACTGTATCAATGTTGATAGCTGATATCAATCATCATGAAGTCATATTGAGTAAGCTCTGAATGAATAAAAACGAAATATTATTGAATATGCAAAATGATGTCATTGTTTTTTTGCATCAATTGAATACTTCTATTTCGATTTTTTCGATTTCTCTTAATTCAAAGCATTCAAGTTGATCGCGATCATCTTCGCTCTCTTCAATCACTCAGACTAAGATCTTTATGATGCTCAAACGACTTGTTTCAATCACTGCTCAGAAAGAGTCATTCTTGATTCAAAGCATAAACGTTGCTTCATTCAAAACATTGTTGAATCATTCAAAGAAGAACAAGATCGAAGTCTTTGCTTTATTCATGATGAACATCAATAGAGAAATCGCGTACAATACTCAGTGCAATTTGAATGCTTTAAACGTCTCTTCAATCAATGAAACGACTCAGAATTTAAAAAACATTAAAGTGAAGCTGTTCTTGAAATATCACAAGTTTCTAGATGTTTTTGATCGAGCTCAATTAAATAAACTATCTTCTCATTGCTTCTACAATCATCAAATTGAACTCACTAGTGATTCAACATTCTTTCACTGTTAAGCATATCAAATGTTCTCTGTCAAACTTCTGAAAGTAAAGAAGTATTTGAACGAGAATATATCAAAGAAATTCATCACTTTCAGTCAGACTCTTTATTTCTTGTTGATTTTATTTGTTCTTAAAGCAAATGAAGATCTTTGATTCTGCATGAACTATCAAAAGCTAAATGTCATTTTTAAAAGAAATAGATATTCTTTATCGTTGATAAATGAGATCATTGATAAAATAGTGAGTTGCAAGCATCTGACTAGATTGAATATCATATCAACATTCAACAAACTTCAAATGCATCTTGATAGCAAGAATTACATCATCTTTATCACTGCTTTAGAAGTGTATAAATACAAGATGCTATTATTCAAACTGATTAATGAATCAGTCTTCTTTTAGCAATATATAAATGATGTTCTATGAAACTTTTTGAATGACTTTTATCAAGTCTATCTAGATGACATTCTCATCTATAGCAAAATGAGAAAGAAACATAAAGATCACGTCAAACTAGTATTGAGATGATTACATGAAGCTGAACTGCAGATGAATATTTGAAAGTGCAAATTCAATGTAGAAGAGACTGTCTTTCTAGAAGTCATTGTATCAGAACTAGATCTTCGTATGAATTTCAGCAAGATGACAGTCATAGTCAGCTGAATCACTTCAATTAATCTAAAAGAAATTCAAAGCTTCATGAGATTTGTTAACTTTTATCGTCGTTTCATTAAGAACTTCTCGAAGCTAGTCAAATCATTCACTCAGCTGACTAGAAAGAACATGTTAGAAATCAGCATAAAGCAAGTCAATATGAGTGTCATTTAACTAGAAGATAAATGTTAAGAAAGAAAGATAGTTACAGAAAAGAAGCTGACTACATATGTGTGTTTCTCAGTCGATGCTAAACTCAATAGAAACTAATCAAGATGACAAAGCGAGAATAAATCTGACAAAACTAGAAGACTGAGTCTGACAAGACTAGAATCATGACATTACTCTTCTTTCTTCGATGATTCATGTTTGCATGAATGTATTTTCTGCTCGATTCGATTGATTGCTCAATCATGATTTCACAGACTCAAACTCATTAAATTCTGATTGACTGAATAGTTGAAAGCGCTTCTAGCGTGATTTGTTCAAATATCAAATATGAAAATCATCAACTATCTTCTGAGCGTTCATAAATTCGTCGTCATCAGCGTTATATCAATTGAGATCATTGTCATAGTCATTTCATTTGACTTTATACTGAAGTCGTCTTCGATATCGACGAGAATTCAATATATTGTCGATTTTTCATTCGTCTTCGTCGTTTATCACTATTGACTCAAAGAGCTCATTCTTTTGATCAGACAAGAGATTGTCGATGACAAGACAAAGCAGATCAGAGTGAAATACATCATGAACATGCATAGTCTTTGATAATTTCAGCTTATATGACGAGTTGATGAGATTTAAATTGATGAAGAAATCAAGCATTTTGTTATCTAGCTTCTTGAAAGATCTCGCTGTAACGATGTTTCATTCATTCAGAAACATTTTTGATTCGATCTCATAATCAACTTCTTTTCTATGCTTATTAGCTTGTTGAATCATTTGTTTTCTTGTTTTGACTAGAGATTCGCGAGCAAACGTCAAGATTTTGTTCATATGTTCAAATATATTCTCGACTTTAGTCGCTTGCAAGCGTTCATGAGAGCTTTCATATTCGATTGTATCAAGTTTGAAGCTTATACAAGAATGAAAGTCTTTGTTTAAAAAGAAAAAGATTGAGAAGATGATTGAGAACAGAGCATTATTGTTGACAAACTTGATCATGAGTAGTAGCTTAGCTCAGTCATTCTGCATGTATGAACAGAAGAATCAAAGATATCTTTCAATGTTCTGATTAACTCATTCACTTTGATTGTCGATTTGAGAGTGATAAACAGTGAATAGTCGAAGATTAATGTTCAGTCTTTTGCAAAGAAACTTTCATAGAATGAAGATAAATTGAAAGTCTCGATTTGAAACAATGAAATTGAGTAAATCATGTATTCAATATATTCACTGAAGCATTAGCTCAGCTGTTTTTTCTGCTGTGATTTCTTCGTCATCAATAGAACATGAGATATAGTGTCATTTCTTTGACAATCTACATATCACTGTTAGTATGATGTTTTTGTCTTCAGAAGAGAGTAGATCGATGATGAAATTCATGACTATGTTCTTTCATTACTGTTCAAGTATGAATAGAGAATGTAGTAATTCATTGAATTTATTTTGAGAAGTTTTTGATCATTGATAAATGTAGCAGTTTCAAATATATTTATCTATTATCTTTTGCATTGAGAGTCAATAGTAGTATCTTCTTATTGCTTTCATCGTTCTAAGAATTTCAAAATGATCAATAGAAGATTGATCATGAACTTTTCAAATTAGCTTCATTTGAAGATGCTCATTGAAGAGAACTTATAGAAAATCATCTCGATATAGTATTTCGTTCTGAACTCAACAATTTCTTAATTTAATATCTTCGTATTGAGCTTCATCTTTTGATATGACTTCACGAAGTAGAATACAATTCTCGTTGATTTTATTAACTTCTAGAATCAATCGATAAATTGATTCATCATTCTCTTTCTTCTTCAGATCAGCAATTTTCATTCAATTTAACGTCAGAATCGTTGTTTACTGATAGCAACATCATTCATTCTTAAGACTTCTAGAAACTGAATTGACTTGACGAGTCAATGCATCGACTTTGATGTTTTATTTATCTGAGCGATACATGATTTTGAAGTTGAAATCAACGAGCTTTTGAACTCAGCGCATCTGACGTCTACTCAGCTCTTTATTCTTCATTAATGACGTCAGAGCTTGATGATCGATGAACATCTTGATTGATAACTCAGTCAATTTCAGCTCAGATCATCGATGCTTGAATGCTCAAATGATCACTAGTAGCTTCTTGTCATAAATCTCGTAATTGCACTCAACGAGACTCAGATTCTTGCTGTAGTAAATCATTGAATGCAATGTTTCTTCATCATCATACTGAGAAAGTATGTCATTGTTGACGTAGTTGAATGAGTCTGTTTCAAGAATAGTCTCTTTATTCTGATCAAAATGACGAAGAATAGAGACTTCAGTCATTCATTTCTTCATATGATCAAAGATTATTTGACAAGCTTGATCTCATTCAAATATCATCTTCTTTTGAGTTAGTTGAATCAGAGAATGAACAATCTTCGAAAAGTTCTTTATAAAACGTTGATAGAAATTGCAGAAGTTGACGAAGAACTGCATCTGAGTGAGATTTGTAAAAGTAGATCATTCAACTACTGCTTGCACTTTTCTGAGATTCATCTTTAGTTCTTCAATGAATAGCAATAGTCTCAGAAAGAAGATCTTCTGAACATGAAACTTGCATTTGTTTATATTCATCTGAAGATCAGTCTCTCGTAATTTATGTAGAACTAATCGTACGTGTTGTTTATGTTTCTTCAATGTTTTGCTGTAGATGATAATGTCATTTAGATAGATCTGATAAAACTGATGAAGATAGTCAAATAGCACGTCGTTCATATAGTGTTGATAGAAAGTCGAATCGTTGATTAATTTGAAAGACATCACGTGATATTTGTAGAAATCAAAAGAAGTGATAAAGATAGTCAAATTTTCGCTATCTGAATGCATGCGTAGTTTGTTGAACGCAACAATGATGTTCAATCAAGTCAGATACTTGCTTTCTTGTATACAAGCGAAAGTCTCGTCTATTAATGACAAAGAGTAGTGATCTCGTTTGATCAAAGCATTGAGCTTTCTGTAATCGACGCAGAAACGCAAGCTATCGTCTTTCTTTTCAATGAATAGTATGAGTGAAGCGTATGAAGCTGAGCTAGATGATATGAAATCTTCATTCAGATGCTTAATCAGATAGTTCTTCATCTTTTGAAGCTTGTAGTCAGACATATAATAGAGACAACTTTGAGAAGATGTTTTCTCGTTGATCAACTCAATTTTATGATCATAGAAACGATGAGAAAATAGTTGATTCGTCATCGCTCGATTAAACATGTTTAGATAGTCATGATATTTCAAAGAAAGCTTAGCTTTGACTTCTTTCAAGATCTCTTCATGTGAAAGCTCTTGTATATTTATATCTTTGAGTTTATTTCTAGCTGTTTTTAGAAGTCGATCGATTTTCGTGATGATGATCGCGAAAGTAGTTACATTCGATCGTTTGACTAGTAATCTATATGCTGCAGTCTCTATCATTACTATGTTCATTGAATCGAAAGATGAAGCGAAGTTGACTGAATTAGATGATTTCACGATTTGACTGAATGAAGATGACTTCTCGCTGAGTTGATTAATGACAGAAGAGATAAATCTCTTTAGTATTTAAGTAGAAGTTGAACTCTTCTGTTCTATCGCGATTTTCTTGCTCGAAAGAACAGTTGAATGAGCTTTGATAAAAGCTTTGATATGAGCTTTGAAACTAGAAGATTGAAGATGATTATCTTTCATATCAATCATTATCTTGATCTTATTTATTCATGTTTTTTCAAGAATCATCTGATGCTGATTCAATCGAGTAATCAGCATAGAAACGAAACATTTCATATGATCTTGAACAGTTAGATTTGAATAAATTGCATGAGTAATGAGCTTTTTTGCATAATGATCATCAAATTTTCTTATTGATTTGAGCTTGATTAAAGATAAAGATTCAATTTGCAAATGATCACAAACATTCTGCGCGATTAATTCATCAATGAATGAATAGTCAGCTGCTTCAATGTCAATCAATGACTTTAATGAGTAACTAATTTCATTGTTAAATAATACACATTCAGTAGTCAAAGATTTTGAAGCAAAGAGATCATTTAAGCTGCTCATTGTTGAAGAAATTAACACATCTTTCATCACGTCTTTGATGAAAGTCACTAGTTTTTTGTCTCATTCTTCGATTTCTCTGTAAATAATTTCTTCTCTTCTTTTGACATGATGATCTCATTGAGATGAGAGATGAATGCATGAGATGTCTAAGTACTAGTCTTCGACTGAGAGCAATTCTTTGAAAGATGACTTGATACTTTGCAGTTGAAGCAGATGATTGACATTCTTGATCATTCAGATTCAAGAGTGAAAAAAGTAGTGAGTTGAACATAACTAACAGTTGAAACTGATGTTGATGAAGAAACAAAACATTTTTTCAAAGCTGCTATTGATTTGACTGTTCATTGCTCATCACGTAGCTGATAATTGACTCATTGTTTATTATTCACATCTTGAAGAAAAATCTTAAGCTTATCAAGTGAGCTAAACTTTATGAGACAAACTGACAACGCGTTCTGAAGATGATTGTTGATTTTATTCTGAATGTCGTTCATCATAATGATATCATTGTAGTTCAGAAAGCTGAATATTCTAGTGAATTCTGAATAGAAAGAGCTGAAGAACTTGTTGAGCTGCTTCAAAGCAACATATTTGCAACGACATCTTTGAATCAAATTTTGATCTTTGTAAATTTCTTTCAGATGTTTCAGTAGCTTTGATAATGATTGATAAAGTGAGAAAGCATCAACATGATGCTTTGCATAAATTTGCTGATCAGCATTGTCTTCTAGTTTGAAAATCACATAAACAATACAAATCTTTTCAGTAGAGTAATGATTCGCGTTGACATTGAGCTTGTCAGCTATTTTGATGTTTCATGTCTCTCAGATAGAATCATCTGTTTCAATGAAGATGAGTGAATTCAAAAGCTTGATGAACTTGTGATGATCATTTTCGTTTTCATTATCAGATAGAGTAGAAGATTCTCATTGAAAGTGAGCTTTGAAAGTCGAGCTTCGTTCAACTTCAAAGCAACGAATCAAAACTGAGATTGTAGAAGCTTCTTTCTGATTGACTCATTGCTCAGCTGACTGAGTATCTTGACGAGACATAGATCGATCAGCTTGACGTTGTTTTGCTCTGAAGTTCAATCGCTCGTCTTGTAACTGACTGATCTTTTTCTCTAGCTCATCATTCTTATCAAAAGTAACTTCTAGTTGTTTTACTCTCTTTTTGTGATCTTCTTGTACAAGAAGTCAGTGTTCATTGAGTTGTAAAGTCAAGTTTCGCTGACTTCAAAGCTCGTTCAGCATATTGATGACTTCATCAAGTTGATTGCTGACTCAATGAAGCAGTTGTTTCTCGATGTTTATGTTTCATGCAACGACAGCTTTCTCAGCTTCAACTGAAGCATTAATAAGTAGAAGTGAAACTCTTCTATTGACAGTGCTTTTAAGCAGACGAGTTGTTCAAGACTCAACTGACTCAACGTTGTGTATCATGATGAAAGAAGATAGAAGTTGTTGAGATAAAAGTAAATAAGAAGTTGATGTTTTTTGATGAGTGAAAATTCAAAGAATTTCTTGTGAATAGAATGATGAAAATGAGTGTAGAATCGAAGAATTTCTTGCAATCTAAAATGATGATGCAAATTTAAAGAATTTCTTGCAAATTTTTCTTACTGAATAGATTGTTTCATATCATTTATTCGTTGATAACAGAGTAAATGATGAGCATTTATCTAATGTTAGAAATCAGCATAAAGCAAGTCAATATGAGTGTCATTTAACTAGAAGATAAATGCTAAGAAAGAAAGATAGTTACAGAAAAGAAGCTGATTACATATGTGTGTTTCTCAGTCGATGCTAAACTCAATAGAAACTAGTCAAGATGACAAAGCGAGAATAAATCTGACAAGACTAGAAGATTGAGTCTGACAAGACTAAAATCATGACAGAACACGTCTTTTGTTTGAAACAAGATCTGTGTTCAAGCTTTTGACAATCTTAAGAAACAAGTCAGCTCAGTCTCAGTACTTCGTCACTTCAATCTCAAATGACAAGCTATTCTGAAGATTGATGCTTTAAACTATGTAAAAGATGAAATACTATCTCAGTACAATGATGAGAAAGTTCTTCATTCGATGACTTTCTACAGCAAAAGCATGATTCTCGCTGAAATCAATTATCACATTTATGACAAGAAATTACTAGTCATTATTTGATGCTTTGAACACTGATGACTCAAGCTAAAATGCATTGAACTACTCATTCAGATGTTCATCAATCATCAGACTTTGAAGATCTTCATGAAAAATAAACAGTTGAGTCGATGACAAGTCAACTATCTGAACATTCTATCAAAGTTCAACTTTCAGATCATCTTTAGATCAGATAAAACAAACATTAAAGTCAATGCTTTAATCAGAATGTCTCTAGCAAACATCTTTGAATCAGCTCAGCGTCTTGAAGATCATTTTCAGACTATTCTGATCTCTGATAGAGTTGATGTTTTATCTGTTGAATCGAAAGCAAATCTTTATCAATGAGTACATATGATCAATCAAACAGATGAGTTCTGCAGTGAATATAGACAAGCTATGAACGACAACAAGCTCAAATTTCATATCACTAAATTGAAGAACTGCAAAATCATTGATGACGTTTTATTTAGAAAAGATCTACTATGAATCTCTGAGAACATGCACACGAAATTACTACAAGAAGTGCATGATCAATCTTTAATCTCTCACTTCGAAAATAAATGAATCATTGATCTAGTTCAGCGTTTCTACTATTGATCAGATCATCAAGCTACTATTCAATGATACATTTGAAACTGTCATGCTTGTCAGCGAAGCAAAGCTTCTAGAAATAGCATCAATGAACTTCATCATTCTCTTTTGATTTCACAGAAACGCTGAAAAGATATAGCTATGAACTTCATCATTGAACTATCTTTGTCAGAAGACTATAATGTCATTTGCATAGTTATATATTCTCTCATCAAAGAACATCATTATGTTTTCTGTCATTGAAAAAATAATGACATTTCAGTCAAAGAAATGATTTGAATCATGCTATGAAACGTTTATTGACTGCATGATTTACTCAGTTCTATTGTTTCAAACAGAGACTCTCAATTTATATTGACTATGTGAAAAAGTCTTTGCAAGCGACTGAGAATCACAGCTAATTTATTCACAGTCTATCATTCTGAGATTGACAATCAATCAAAACAAGTTAATCAAGACGTTGAATGCGAACTTAGAATCTACTGCAATTACATGCAGAATGATTGAATCAAATGAATATTTATGATGAAATTCAACGACAATTTCAATATCTTCTCAATCACTTCAATGATCTTCTTCTACTTCAATAAAAAATTTCATCTTCAAATGAGTTTCAATTCAGATACGACTGACTATGAAATGACTTGTGAACGACTTGAAGCTAGAAAGACAGATGATATTGTTATTCAAATGAAAAAGTTATTGAGTTTCAATCATCAACAATTGAAAAAGACAAAGCTGATCATTGAAGTTCAAATCAATAAACATAGATGAAACGTCACATATGAAGTAGATGACTGAGTTTGATTATCTTTCAGAAACGTCAAGACAATGAGACTCTGCAAAAATTTAAAAGATAAACAGTTAAATCTTTATCAAATCACTGCTAAAATAAATATCTTCTATCATCTTCATTTATCAGTCAGCATGAAGCATTTGCATTCAATATTCAGCTCAAAGCTACTACAATCATATTCAGAAGACTTTCTATCAGAACAACATTCAGAATCACTCAAATCAATCACTATTGAAGACAATGAACATTGAAAGATAAACAATATATTGAACTTCAGATGCTATCAAGATTGAATATAGTACAAAGTCAAATGAAAAGATTTAAATAGAAACAATGAATGATACTATGTTGATAAAGAAAAATTCGATGACTCAGAGAAAGTTTTGAACGAATTTCATAAGCTATATTCAAGCAAATCGCGCTAAATATCGAAATAATTATCAACAAAAGTGAGTAAAGAAACTACATTCATGCAAACATGAATTTTTGAAGAAAAGAGTAATATTACGAGCATATCAAGACTGATTCAAGCTAGTTAATGATCTAGTTGAGATCTGATCTAGATCTGACTCAGATTTGACTCAGATATGACTCAACATTCTTTTACTTTCTCAACACTTTTTTACTTTCTCAACATTCTTTTCTTTCATCAACATCTTGTTCATTTACATCATTTTCTTTTCATGTTACAAACACATCTCTTTCAAGTCTAGCGCAGTCTTTAAACATTACATAAATAAAAGCTTTTGTATCAATCTTCTTCTGTATTCTTAATATTCAGTTATAGTTATTTCTAAAGATCAAGCACTATCAATTCTGATCTTCATTGATTGTATCATCTAAACATGATTCTGACATTAAATCATGACGTGTTTTTATTACGTTGAATGCATGATTTAGTTCTCAAAAAATTATTTATTTGAAAGTCTTGATATATTGAATGAATGCTGCATTTCAATATTATAAACATTTTATTGAATTTACATCTTTTGAAGTTGAGCATACTGATCATCATTTGATGCAAAAGCTGTTCAAGATTTTGAATATATACAACATCAAGAATAAGCTTTTTGATGTTATTACTAATAATGCAAGCAACAATGACACTCTAAAAAAGAAGCTTGAAAAAGCGCTTAATTGACGTGACATTTCATGAAATAAAGCACAAAACTCAATTTCTTGTATGACTCATATTATTAATCTAGTGACTCAAAAATTTATTAAAGTTATTTAAACTGATTGTTAAGTTGAGTTTTGATATCAATCTTCTGACTCAACTCAAGTACTTGATATCAATCTTCTGACTCAACTTAAATACTTGATTTCAACATTTTGATTCAATCTGATATTAATCTTAAGTTGATACTCAATTTAAGTTCTTGATTCAACTTGTCAAGAAATCAAAAATGACATTAAATATCAAGATTTACTATTTTTGAATTTATTACATCATTATATTTGAAAGACTTACGTGAAACAAATGAATTTATTTCTCTTCTTGTTGTTTGCATTATCTTGTTGCATTATTAATAAAATATATTGCAAGATGTTTGATTCTGATAAGACATATGAATTATCAAGATCTTTGATTGAGAAAGAATTTAATTTCTCGATTCTTCATTCATTTACTTTCAGTAGTATTCATTCTAATGAATTTGCAAGTCAAGATTCATGAAACATTAATCAGAATTTCGTTGAAAAGAAATGAATTCTTCAAGAAGTGATGAATAGAATTAATTGTGATACTTCTCTTCTAATATTAAGAGAGAATAATCAGTATGTTGAGTGAAGTGCTGATATCAATGCTCAATTTCAACAATGATGATTACAAACATCTGTTGACGAAAGTATTATCAACAAAACTCAAAGAAAGATAGATAATTCACTTTGAGCTAAGAACATTGAAGTGAATAAACAATTCAACATCTGAAACAACTTTATTTAAATGATTTTAACGTTGAAAAAATATTCTAAGATTTCATGCAAGAATTGTCTTAAAATTCTAAATCATTCTACGACTATTGATGAATCTAGTACGTTCAATATGATCAAGCATCTCAAGTCAAATGCTTGTCAGAAACGAAAATGATTCAACTTTCTTTCACAGCTTGAAATATTTTTTGATCATGTAAGTTCAATATGATAATGCAAATAAATAATGCAAAGTTGATGTATTTATAGAAGAAAAGTCATATCAATTTATCATTTCAATTCAATCAACAGAATTGAGAAAAGATATTATATCAGATCTTTATTGCACTGAATTTGTCTTTTCAAATCATTGAAAACAAGCATTTTTGACAGTTACTACAAATGCTTTGTTCAGAGATTATTTTTGTGTATTGCACTAAATTATCAAACATGATTTTCTTGAAATATGATGAAATTCAAGCAAAGATAAAGCAAGATTTAAAAGAGTCACAACAGATTTCTATTGCATTGAATGCATGATTTAGTTCTTAAAAAGTTGCTTATTTGAGAGTTTTGATATATTGAATGAATGCTACATTTCAATATCATAAACGTCTCATTGAATTTACGTCTCTTCAAGTTGAGCATACTGATTGTCATTTAATGCAAAAGCTGTTCAAGATTTTGAATACATACAACATCAAGAACAAGCTTTTTGACATTGTTATCAATAATGCAAGCAACAATGACACTCTGAAGAAGAAGCTTGAAAGAGCGCTCAATCAACGTGATATTTCATGAAATAGAGCACAAAACTTAATATCTTGTATGACTCATATTATTAATCTAATAACTCAAGAGTTTATTAAAACTATTGAATCAGAAACTTTAAACAACAATCTTGTTGTATCATTGAATGATGATCAAGTTGAAAATGTAATCACAAGCAATGATCTTTGCATTGTTGTCAAGAAGATATTTATCAAGATGATAATGCATAAAGATAATGCATTTACTAATCAATGAAACAGATTCGCGCTATTACTATTGCTATCAACAGTTCTTCTCAACAAAAGCTTTGCTTTTTAAAGCTGCAAGCAACAAGATCTTGAAAATTGATACAAGATATTTGCATTTGCTGAAACTTTATTTATTTGATGCTTCAACGTGCATATCAACTGCGTGACATGATCAATACATGAATTGAGAAATTCTTGATAGATGCAAAGATTCAAGCTATTCAATTAAAGAAGAACGAATGATTACTAGTATTGCTTATTGATAACGTGTTAAATTTTTTCTACAAGCTAACTCTGATCATATTTAGAATCATCAATGTTGATATATATTTAAAATTTCGAATGTTTAATGCTTTTTTCAATCATCTCAATGTTATTGAGATGATAGTACGCGATAATGCATGTACTTCACAAGCATTTGTTCTTCGAGCTTGTGAACTAGCTTCTAACAAGCTTGCAAAGTACTATTTCAAGATGAAGAGCAAAGATGAATTGATATACAATCTCGCTATGATTTTAGATTCTACTCAAAAGCTGAATTTTTATCAAGATTGAAATGCAAATAAGAATGATTCTCATTTTTATTACAACAAGTATAAAAAAGAGTTCAAGAATTATTTTTGTTATCATTATGAAGAGAAAACTACAATTGCAGAAGTCAAAGCGCAAGTGACTAGTGATGTTGATCAGATAATGCAATATGATAATGCAATTGATCATTTATTAACAATGTTATAATTTGTTATGATGATTACATGAACTCTTCTTCAAGAAACTCAACATCATTCTGTATCTGTTAGTGAAAATGATTGATATCTTCATACTGATGCTATTGTCAAGAAGTTTTCAACATGAAAGTATTGAAGAGACAACGTCTTAAACTATTCAAGATTGACTCAAATGACTAAGAATATTCTTTCATGTTCAATATTCTTTATAAATATTGAATGAATATTCAGTCTTGCAAGAAGAGTTTGTCAATGAAATCAATCACAAATGACTTCAGAATCAGTTGAATAGATAATGCTTCTTAAGTATTATAATCATATCATGAACTTGAATTTTGAAAAGACTATCATCGAAGCATGAAATATTTATCATAAAGAAGAAGATGAAAATAACGTGATTGATGAATCTGATGATTCTTTCAAGACAGATTTGCAAAATGTTTTACATTTTATTAGTGTTTTAATATTCAATATCATTTCATTCAAAGTTGCTTTTGCATTTTCAATGTATGTAATATGATAACACATTTACAAGATAATGCAAAAAAATAATGAAATTCATAGAGTGTATTGCTCTGCTAGATAGCTTGATTTGATCAAGTTATCACAAATGCTATTTTTATTCATGATTCAACTGAATTTCAAGATTGTGCATCAAAGTCTTCATAAATATCAAATCTTTCTGCTGAATAATTATTTGCTTGACATAAATAGCAAGAAGATTGCTATTTGCATATGTAAAGCATGATATCAGTAAGTGTTGTAAAACATCAAGAATAATGCAAATGAATAATGCATTTACTGACAAGAAATTTACATAGAAATGCTTCTGTGATCTTTTGAAAAGTAAGCAAAGTTGAAGCTTAAATTCTGTAATTCTCATTACTCATTCTTGAACTAAGTTGATTTGTATCAATCTCATTCTGAAGAATTTCTCATACTAATCTTTTGAATAAAATTTTAAATATTAACAAATTCGCAGCTTTCTGATAACAATGAATTTCTTGAAGAATCATGATTTCTGACTTTCATTTTCTCTTTATCTGTTGCAATAAATTAGCTGTTGATTGCTTGATGCATTATCTGTTTGTATTATCTTCTTAATTTTATTTATCTTGCTTTCAAGCAAGATTTTACTTTCAAACATGATTTTATGATTTTATCTTGATTCTTTCTCAATTTAATTTAATGAATATTTATCATCACGAGTTGACTTCTTCAAATTATCATGCAATGCATCTTCACTTGACTTTCATTTTAAATTAAGTCTGTCAGCAATGCATAACAAGAAATGCATTATCTAAATACATTATTTATCTGCTTGCAACATGTCATGAATATAATGTAAATTATTTGATCATGATTTGAAAAGTTGTGATAATTGAGTAGAAAATTGCGATAATTGAGTAGAAGATAGTGATAATTGAGTAAAGTGAAAGCAAAGTGAAGTATAATGTCAATAAGAGATGATGACTGAATAAACTGTGTTAATAGTATCACTTTTATGATGAATGTGTTGATTATATCACTATTATGATGAATGTATTGATTGCATCACTGAGATGATGATTGTGATGTTTGCAGCTTTAAGATGATGAATGAATTTTAAAATTCAGCTTTAACTTTAATTTATTTACATCTTACATTTATTTTAACACTAACTTTATCTACACTTCATGTTTATTCTAATTCTAACTTTATCTACGTTTCACATTTATTTTAACTCTAACGTTGTTCAACATTACTATCAGATAAGAAGATTATTATGCATTATTTATATGCATTATCATTGAGACTAATCAAGATCACAGAATGTTCAATTTATTTATCAAATTGCAATTCATTGCAAGTAGAAATTGAATTGTTGAATGAGATGAAGATCAAAAAACTTTTTATATCAAGCAGAATGCAAATCGAGTCACTCTTCACAAGCAACTGACAAAGCTGAGAATCATCAGTATATATCAGAAAGTCTTGAAAAAGAAGCAGATGAACATGAAGAGCAATATGCAAAATATGATCATAGATGATCAAGTGAAAAAGAGTCTGCATGATAATGCATTTGAGTAATGCATATGTATTTCAAAAGCTGATTGTATAATAGCTCAATGCTTTGAGATGAATTTAATGAAGAAGATGAGAGAGAAGAAGATTGCAAAGCAAGCGAAGCTTAAAGCAATAGTCATGAAGATGATGTTTAATACTACTTCTACTGTTGATGTATATACTGTGTTTGATGTGAAAGACAAGACTAACATATGCATTAAATTATTGCACAACAAGATGAACTTGAAAAAAACATGTCAAGATACATGATATCTACTATTGAATTAATTTTGCAACGCATTTTACATCATGAAGAATTGAATGAATTAAAAATTATGAATGATTCAAATGTCATACAAGAATTCAGCAAATTCATGAGCGCATTTTTAAATGAAAAAAATGCGATTGATCGAAAGATAGTTAATTTACTAAGTTCATCAAATGATGAATCTGATGATATCATTGAGATTGACAATGATGACAAGAAGATGAAATTTAGCAAGAAAGATGATGATGCAGATATGATTGAGAACGAGAACGAGTACAAGAAGAAGTATGAGAAGAAGAAGAAGAATGATGAGATAATAGTGATCTCAGATTAGCAGTAGTAAATGAACAAGCATGAATTTTCTCTCATCAATTGCATTATTTTGTTGCATTATCAGACATTCAGATAGATATTAATAGTACTTTGCTTTATGTCTTGATGAGTCGAGTCGAAAATTTCAAGTCAATACTTGATCTCAATCTTCTGATTTAACTTGAATACTTGAATTGAATCTTCTGATTCAACTCAAATACTTAAGTCAAAAATTTTGATTTAAATCAAGTCTTAATGAGTTGAATACTTGACTTGAACTCAAGTACTCAACTTGACGCGATCAGTTTAAAACTATTGAATCAAAGACTTTAAACAACAATTTCATTATATCATTGAATGATGATCAAGTTGAAAATGTAATTGTTATGATGTCAGATCATCATTTCAGCTCAAAGCATAAAATATGTTATCAACTTAATTTAGTATCATTGATATCTTAGAAAGTCTTAATTTATTGAACTAAGTTATTAATTTAGTCATCATTATTTTAGTTTAATCATATCAAAATCTGTTTCATGTTTTTGCAATTTTAAATCATAAAACTGCTGCTCAGTTTTAACATTACTCAATTCATGTATATAAAAGTTAAGTTTTCATTCTTTTCTTTCATTTCTTGTCTTTTATCTTGTATATTATTTGATGTATTATTTTATATTTAGTTTAAATAATATAATAATCAATTCTTTATATTGATAAAATCTATGATTCAGTTTAGTCTTTGACATTATAAAAGATTTACACTTCTTGCAATGTTTTCATACATTGAAATCTCATTTAATTATCTTTTTGTTTAAATGAAGCAATCTCATTGTTTCTTGATCAATGATGAGCATGCTGTTGAACAGTTTGTTTAAAGTATAATCAAAAACTTAGTTGAAGTCTTTTGCATAATGCGCAAGCTTCAAAATCAAGTTTGACAACATAATGTTATCATTTTGTTCTTATTCATCGCTTTTAATTCTTCAATCTATCAAGAATTGAATTTTCAATCTCTCATGATGATAATTCAGATCATCACATAAACTCTGCATAATTAATCTTTCTTTGACATTCAAGTTTCTACAAATTCTGTTGCTGTTTTAATCTTCATTAAATTCAAAAAGCTTTTCAACATATTTGAATATGAGAAGAATAAAAATCATTTGAATGTCTGAAAGCAGAGTCTGATACAGTGCATGAACATAAACGATGATCATTACTTCTTTCATCAAGTCAAGATCATTTATGTTGAGTCATGATTCATCATAAATAAGAAGATTCATAATCTAATAAGTCAATATTGAGTTAATGATTTTTGTATCATTTTCATCTTTGCAGACTGATGATACAAATTGCATCATTATTGCAACAATTCTTTCAAGTTGAAAGATGTTCAATTATATTTTCGTGAAACTTTGAAGCAAGACATAGATAGCTTTGTCAACTACTACAATCTTTTTTATTAGAAGAAAGAATGTTTCTTGATGAAAAACTTTTCATTGATTAACTGTCTGAAACACAATATCAGTTATATCACTCAAATCATCATTTTCTTCTGATGAAATCTTGATGAAACTCAATTATTCTTTGAAATCAATAAAAAGCTTCAACAGCTTAAACATCATTAATCTCACTTCATTGTCTTCTTCTCTGTTTCACTCGTCAAAGTCAAGAACATCTTTATATCAACTAGTAATTTTCTGAGTTTTAAAATTATCACTTTTGTGACTGTTGTTTCAACAGTATTCTCATCTCTTTCTCTTTCATCTTTCAATGAGTCAATGAATTTAAGCTTCATTATTATTATTATTCAAGATAAGACTTTAATCGTTTTTAAGATTAAAAAAATCTGCAATAAGTGAAAGCTGTATTATTATTGCAAATTGCAACATTTAAGCAAAATTGCTAAAGAATGCTCAAATAAGAAGCTTTTCACTTTGCATATCATAAATGTTGATAACAACAACGTCATCAGCATAAATGAAGAAGTTTCATTGTATTCAAAAAAGTTTAGTCTTTGAGCTAAATTGCATTCAAAAATTTGTATATATATCATCTTGTCTACTAGCATCAATCTTTTCATCTTCACTTCAATCATATAGAAAGTTTTTCACTAAATCTGTCTTAAAACTCTTTAAATTTAATTCAACATTCAAAAATAGTCACATGATAGTATTCTGTATTCTTCATTAAACTCAATTTAAAGTTTCTGTTCTCACTTTAATTAACAGTAATGTCTTTGTTTATGTCTTTATGAATAAATTATTTGCACAACAACATCATTTTTTCTTACATTTGTTGATTCATTCTTGCAAACTTCAAGAATTTAATAATCAAGTTGCTTTAATTAATAACATTACTCATGTTGTTGAGTTCACAATGATTCTCAATGAACATGTTGAAAAACTATTCTTTTATATCATTGAATTAAATTAATATTTCATCATCATGAATCTTTTATGACTTTATCATCACTTCATGTACATTAATTTTAAACACAATACTTTCATCTTGTTCTTACTTTTCTGTCTTAATCATTATTGTCAATTTCTTGTCAAAATCTATAATTTTAATTGATCAGAAAAAAATATCTTGCTTAAAGTTAAAAAAGTAACTTCAATTCAGTTTACTTGTAAGAAGCAATTCAATCTTCAGTTCATTCTTAAAAAGCAATTCAGTTTACAAATTGTTCAAGAAGAATCATTCAGCTTTCAATTCATTTTTAAAAAGTAATTTAATCTTCAGTTTGCTTTTAAAAAGCAATTCAGTTCACAAATGATTCAAGAAAAATCATTCAATTCTCAATTTACTTTTAAGAAGTAATTCAGTTCTCAGTTTGCTTTTAAAGAGCAATTCAGTTTATGAATTGTTTAAGAAGAATCATTCAATATTCAATTTACTCACAAAGAGTAATTTAACTCTCAATTCACTCAGAAGAAGTAACTCAGTTTTTCATTTATTCATAAAAAACAAATCTTGTTCAGTTTTGTTCATCATTTAAAACAAGAAGTTTCTAGTTGTATTTTTCAAGTCATTTAAAAAGAATACTTTTTTAAAATCAAGTATCACAATTCTTTCTCTTTTAAAACTTTTAATATTTTTTAAGCAAATTAATGCAATCAATCTTTTACACAACTTAACATAGTTAAGTTAAAAGCTCAATGCTTTCATCAAGTTACTTGCAACAAAAACATTGAAGTATTTAGCATTACTTTAAAGAAAATTAATGACTTTCTGAATCTTGATTCAGCTTTGTCTAATGAATCAAAGTTGCATGACGTGACTTGATCAACTCAATCTTCATCTCACTTCAAGAATAGTATTTATGCTAAAGATCATAGTTGAAGTCTTCATCAAATGAAAAAGAAAATTCATTTGACTACATTCATGACTCAAGAAAATCTTGAAATCTATTGACAAAGCAAGAACATTGACTCAGTTACAATTCTTTCACTCAGATACTTCAAGTTTTTAAACATTTTCTTCAAGAAGAACGTTGATATCTTGTCTTTGCATTAAGCTCATGATCATGTCATACATTTTAAAAAAGATGCTCAATTCTCAGTCTTTGCTTTGTATGACATGAGTTATGATGAAATTCTAGAACTTCAACGTTATTTAGATGAGAATTTGAGCAAAGAGTTCATTCAAGTCAATCATTTTCAGATGATCATTTCTGTTCTTTTCATTAAGAAATTTGAAGAAAAACTTTGCTTCTGCATGAACTATCAAGATCTGAACATTATCATCATCAAAAATCAATATTCTTTGTCTTTGATCTCAGAAATGCTGAATTATTTAAGTCAAGTCAAAATCTTTATCAAGTTTGATATCATCTTCACGTTCAATCATCTTCAAATCAAAGAAGAAGATAAAGTTCTCATCACTTTTTGCACTTGATTTGAATTATTCAAGTATTTAGTCATATATTTCAATTTATGTAATGAACTCATCTTGTTTCCAAAGTATATCAACAATATTCTTTATAAGCATTTAAATAAGTTTTATATCACTTATTTAAATGATATTTTGATTTATTTGAATAATGAACTTAAGCACAAGATTCATGTCAAACTTATTTTATAAAAGTTGCAAAAAGCAAATCTTCAAATAAATATAATTAAATATAAGTTTCATGTCACTCAAGTCTTGTATTTAAAATTGATAATTATTATCAAAAAAGTTAAGATGAACTCATTCAAAATAAATATCATTGTCAATTGATTCATGTTAATTAACGTTAAAGACATTTAAAGTTTTTTAAATTTCATGAACTTTTATAAAAAATTTATTTACAACTATAGCAAAATAACTCACTCACTCACTCATTTCATTAGAAAGATCAAACTCTTTGTCTGATTTCAAAAATGTCAAAAAACATTCAACATTCTTAAAAAAACATTCACTTTTGATGTTATTTTACATCATTACAATTCAGATCACAAGATTGTGATAAAAATCAATGCTTTAAACTATGTGTTTGAAAACATTTTCTTTTAATATAATGAGAATGAAGTTTTTCATTCAATCACTTACTTTTTCAAGAAGCATAACTCAATCAAGTGTAACTATGAGATTTACAATAAAGAACTATCTTTTATTCTTGATTATCATCTGAGCAAATGATGCTTTCAACAATTTCAATGATGATCATCTTGATGTATTGATTCATCATTTACTTTTTAATTGATTCATCATCTGTCTTGAATTTCTACTAAATGCGCTTGAGCTTGATACTTTTTATGATGACAATTGTAAAGTCAACTTGAATGACTTCAATGCTTCAAAAATTATCAAAAAATATGAAGATTTATTTCAGCAATTGCAATAAAAAATATTAATGATTTTGATCATTTGATCATCTTGCTGTCATCATCTTCTCTTACTTGAATCAATTTCTGTGCACTGATTATCTCATATACTTTAAAAAATATAATTGTATATGAATATTGATTGAATTCAAGCGCAAATTAAAAATGAAGACTTGATGAAAAAAAAAAACTCATTAATCTTTATGCACTTTCTCATTGCAGTATTGTTGAGCAATCACATGATTGAGAAAAACATGATTCATGACATAATTGATATGTTCAACAATACAATTTTAATGTTATTATACTTTATTTCATTCAACTTTATTTAAATGTGTTATCATCATCATGTACAGTTGAATATTCAAGTTTTTGAAGTTTCATTGCAAAAACATTAAAAGCTTGTTGATTTTAAGCTTCATCAATAAACATAGATATAAAGCATCAAGCATCAAGCTAAAACATTAGTTTCTCGCTTGATGCTTTATATCTATGTTGATTAATAGAAAATTTACTGTTCTTTTAATAAAGATTTTCTCAATTTGCTCATTGAAAAATAGAATGATGAAGCACTCATTAATTATATCATTGAATAATCATGAGATTAAGAAAGATATGATGTTGAACATAAATTATACGCTCGATGATACAATTTCAACGTCATTATACTTTATTTCATTCAACTTTATTCAAGTGCATTGTTATTATCATGTACAGTTGAATGTTCAAGTTTATGAAATTTCATTTCAGATATGCTAAAAGCTTGTTGATGTTGAGCTTTATCAATAAACATAAATATAAAGCATCAAGCATCAAGCTAAAACATTAATTCTCACTTGATGTTTTATATTTAAATTGATTAACAGAAAATTTACTGTTTTTTCATGCATTCTTTCATCAATAAACAAAGCAGTCAAATGTTTTCTTTCTTATTCATCAACTTCAATCATGAGTCATCATGTTAAATTAATCATCAACAAGTGCATTGATTAATCATTGAGACAAAACAAATACAAAATCAAATATAAATAAACATATGTCATTAATATTATTGATGTTGATGCTGTTTCTTTCAAATCATCTGCTTTCTTAGTCAATGATGCTTTCTTAGCAGATGATGTTCTTTTAGCAAACAATGCTCTTTTAACAAATGATGCTTTCTTAACAGACAATGCTTTTTTAGCAAATAATGCTTTTTTAGCAAATAATGCTTTTTTAGCAAATAATGCTTTTTTAGCAAATAATGCTTTTTTAGCAAATAATGTCTTCATTGAGAATTAATCATCTTCATTCTCTTCATCAATTTTGTTAACATCAGTTTCAAACTTTGTCTTCATGACTAAGTTATTTTCAATCAATATTGTATATATTTAAATTTATTGCAATCAATTTAATTAAATTAATTATCAGATTCTTGTTTAATACATGCTCATTATTCAATTTTCTTTTTCTTTTTGAGTTTATTTATCAATGATTAACATTAACTTGATTTCAATCTCATCTTTGCTTTAATTATCATTTGCAAATACTTGAACATTAATTTCTTCATTCATTTTTGATGAAGAAATTATTAATTGTTCTTTTACTCATCTTTCAACTTTGTTCTTGCATGTTTTATAGAATTTCATTGCTTTCTTCTTATCTCAATCTTGCACTTCTTTAATATTGCTCTTCATGATCATTTTGCACATCTTCACATCTTCATTTAATGACTCATCTTCTTTATTCTCTTTCTTGATAAGTAATAATTTCATCTTCAAGAGTAATAATTTCACATTTGATCATCATTTAATATTATCATCAGCTCAAAATGCTTCAGTCATCAATGATCATTTAATGCTCTTCATATTGAGTTTCTTCTTCATTGATAAAAAGTATGATTTCTTTGCTTGATTATTCTTCATTAATAACTTTCAAACTTCAAGCGTTGCATTGATGATTTCAAACAATTAATGCTTTATAATTACAAATAAAGCAGATAAAGATAGAAAAAAGTGATTCAAGTAAGTATTATGAGCATATCAAGATTGATAAGACTGAACAAGACTGAAGCTCTAATCAATTTGCAATGCACATTAGCGAGTATTCTGCGTAATGATTAAAGCTAGTCAATGATCTGATTAAGATCTGACTCAGATTTGATTCAGATATGACTCAACATCTTTTTTCTTTCTTAACATTCTTTTCTTTCATCAACATCTTGTTCATCTACATCATTTTCTTTTCATGTCACAAACACATTTCTTTTGAGTTTAACACAGTCTTTGAACATTACATAAATAAAAGCTCTTGTATCAATCTTCTTCTGTATTCTTAATATTTAATTATAGCTATCTTTAAAAATCAAGCACTATCAACTCTGACTTTTGCTGATTGTATCATTTAGACACGATTCTGACATTATATTAAGAATTCATTAATCACACGATACTGATCTCATTATTCATTCAACATACTCATACAGACAGAACGAGTCTAAAGAAATTCATTTATCTGATGATCAATGCAATTGAAAGATTGAACAACACTAGAGATTTTGATAAAATCAACAACAAGACTGTTTGAATCATTAGAAAACTTATCGCTTACTAAGTATGCACAGTTCAAATCAATCAAGAGAATCAACTCATTTTCATGAAACAGATGAATGAAAATAAGCTGTTCAACTCAATTAAGAGAATCAACAATAAAGAATTTTCGTAAATTGCTTAAGAATCAAATCAATCAACAAACAAATTTCATCTTCTTTGTTGAAGATTAAACATCATTCTATACATCTTTCTTCTTCAATCATTAAGCATCATTATTCATTTGATTCTTCTTTCAAACAAATCTCATCATGTTTAATCATTCATTTATTGAAGAGCATTCTGAGAAATTTCAAAATCATTTCTCTTAAATCTCTGATGCTGATTCATCAAAATCACGAACGAAATCATCAAGTGCTGCATCATTCATTCATGAAGATGATGAATCATTTGCTGAAATGATAATATCTCTCGTGTTCTATGAAATTTGAAAAGCTCAAAGTCTAGTTCTTGATAAAGAAACAGATTGACTCTACGAGTTAAATAAACAACAAGAAGACGAAATCAAAGAGTTGAAAACAAGACTTCAAATTAAAGAAAACATTTTTTCTGATTTCATTTACTTTAAGCATTCTAGATCTTAAAAAATATCTGATTCTTCGCTGTTTACTGATGAAAAGAACTTTACTTGAAAGAACTGATATGAAAAAATTCAGAATAAACTAAAGATCAACATTGATCTCTTTTCTAATGAATGAGTCAAATTGAGCTATGTACATTCTAGATTATTTGATGACGCAGCAAAGATCACTCAAGTCAGATGCAAACATGATTGTATCAATTTTTATAAAATCATCTAAGATTTTTTGAAAGAGCTAGCTCAGTTATTCAATGATTCAAATAAGAAAGTCAACTTTCATAAAGAATACTATAACTTGATTCAAGAATTCAAGAAATTCAATGAATTTTATACTCAGTTTTAACGTTTATCTTTCTATTTAAACTATCATGAAAAGTAACTGATCATCGATCTGAAAGATAAAATCAACTTTCGTCTTCGATTCATTTGAATAAATTAACTAGTTCAATCTGATTTTCTAAAAGAAATTCGTTTCTATCTCAAATGAGTAATGATATTCAGAGCTGAGTATCATTGTTTTTGAAGAGAAAATTAAGCGAGAACTTGAGAATAGAAAGCTCAATATCATTGTTTTCAAAGATTGAGTATCATTTAACTTTCTGAGTCGATTTTCTTCAAACTTTCAAATCTTATTTCTTTCAATCAACTGTATTCATAAACATAATATTGAACTTCAAGACATTAAACTGCATTTTTAGAAAAATGTTGAACATTGAGATTTTAGAAAGTTTTGCTAGCGCGAATCAGCTTGAACATCAAAATCATCAATTTTCCTCGCTTGAATTGATTTATGCGCGCTGACTATCTCACATACTTTGAAAGACATGATTGTAGCTCTGAATCAGCTGAGTTCAATGTCATCAAAATAATTAAAAAATATTGAGATTTGATCTAGTAATTAAGATTGAGAAGATTAACTGCGTTGATTGATCAATCTCTTGCATGTCATCATCTTCTTTCGCTCAGATCAACACATGTGCATTGACTACTTGACATACTTTGAAAAATTTAATTGTAGCTCTGATTGAGCTGAATTCAATGCTTTCAAAATAATTGAAAAATATCAAGATTTGATCTAGTAATTGAGATTGAAGAGATTCACTGCGCTGATTGATCGCTCATTTAGTAGTATCTTTTTCTTCGTTTGAATCAACATATGCGCGCTGACTATCTCACATACTTTGAAAAACATGATTGTAGCTCTGAATTAACTGAATTCAATGCTTCAGAAATAATTAAAAAATATTGAGATTTGATCTAGTAAATGAGATTGAGAATGTTGATGTCTCAAGATTTATCTGCATCTATGCTCAGCTCTATTGAAAGCATTCAGCTCTATGAGCAGTGATCAGCTTTAACAGCAATGTAAGATAGTTGAAAAGTCTTTATCAATTTGAATTATCTTTTCTCAATGCACTCGCTGAGAAGTATGATGAGAAAACATCTTCTAAATGATAGAAATTCTCTCAATGCGCTCGTCAGATTTCATGTTGAGAAAGCATTTACTAAATCATAAAGATTTCTTCAATGAAGCTTGACATCAATCATTTTCATGATCAATGTCAAGTCTATTAAGAAGTAATTGAACTCTACGTAGAATTCATTTATTTGTTAGTGCTCATGTTTTATTGAGCGAGCGCACATCTCAGAATGAAAGATAGAATTCATTTATTTTTGCAATAAAGTTTAATTAGATTCATCTTCGAATTTTCAAAAGATTTTGAGCTCAAATTGTAAAGCTGCTTTGAAATTATAATTTGCTCTCTTTGTCTTTGTAAGATTCGTGATGATTGTAAAGTTGCAGCGAGAAAAAAGAAGAATGCTCATCATTGCAGCTGTCACTCTCTTTCTGCTCAAATTGATTAATGCACACTGACTATCATACATACTTTGAAAGACATAATTGTAACTCTGATTGAGTTGAATTCAATGCTTCAGAAACAATCGAAAAATATTCAGATTTAATCTAGTAATTGAGATTGAGAAGACTCACTGCACTAATTGATCGCTCATTTAGTAGTATCTTCTTTCTCGCTTGAATCAACATATGCGCTCTGACTATCGTACATACTTTGAAAGACATAATCATAGTTCTGAATTAGTTGAATTCAACGCTTCAAGAATAATGAAAAAAGATGCAGATTTGTCTCAGCAATCAAGATTAAAGATATCTACTGCATGAAGTGATTGATTCTTCATATGTTCTCATCTATCATCATCTTCTCTCGTTTGAATCAATTCATGCACACTGACTATTTTCATAGTTGCAGCACATTCTCATTAGCATTAAGCTGACATAAAAGTTTAAAAAAATAAAATAAAATAGATTGTCTTCTTTTGACAGAAATCTGAAAAGAGAAGACAATTTTAATGATCATCACAAAACTCAAACTTGCATCTTGAAATTTTTGACTTCACACTCTATCATTGAGCTAAATGATTTGATGTAGAAATTTGAACTTATTTTAACATATGAACTACGCTGAATAGTTCATCTTACAAAAACATATGCGCTCTGACTACTCTTCATACTTTGAGAGACATCATTGTAGTTCTGAATCAGCTGAATTTAATGCTTCAATAATCATCGAAAAATATCAAGATTAAACTTAGTAATTGAGATTGAGAATATCTGAAGCTTTGACTGATTGACTATCTCATCTGTCACTCTCTTCTCACTTGATTCAATTAATGTGCACTCACTATTGTATATAATTTGAGAGACATAATCATCGCTCTGAATGAGCGAAATTTCATGCTTCAAGAATCATTGAAAACTAGACAGATGATTCTAACTTTTGAAGAAAGAGATTTTGATCTTTGAATTTTGCTTGTCACAAACTTTGCATTGCATCATATTAAAGTCTGAATTCGTGCGAATTCAATGAGCTCATCAATTCAAATTCTCAACGATTGCATTGAAAGATATGACTGAAAACGTGCTAAAGAACTTTATGTTCAAACAAAGTTGACAAGAACGACTGATTGCTAACGCATTTTTCATTTTGTTATTGAATCTTTGAATTTTTTGATGTTTTCATCTCAATCTCACTTTCACATCTACTTAACAGCAGTCTCTTCAAACTTGAACTCAATCTCTATTTAATGAATATTTTGAACGTGTCGTGAAGAGTTTCTCAATCATGAGAAGCAGATTGCTACATTCATTGCATCATTTAACATGTCAAAGTTTTATGTTTATTCAATTGCAGATTTTTTGAGCTTGAATCTCATTCTTCTTTGATGAACATCTTGAACATAGTCATGTAGATGTTTCGTCAATCTTTCATATCTACACAACAGCAGTTTCTTCACGCTTGAACTCAATCTTCATTTGATGAATACTTTGAACGTTGCTATGTTTAGATTCAATCATGTTGAAGTCTCACTAATCTTTTTAGAATTACACAACAGCAGTTCTTTCACACTTGAATGCAGTCTCTATTTGATGAATACTTTGAACGCAGCTATGTTTAAATTCAATCATGTCAAAGTGTTGTTAATCTTCTTAAAGTTACTCGATTGCAATCTCTTCAAGCTTAAACACAATTCTCATTTAATGAATATCTTGAATGCAACTATGTTGAAGTTTCTTTAACAACACAGTCACTTCATTTATTGAAAAAGATTATTGATTTTGTCAGATCTCATTCAGTAAATCACAAGTGAATCTTAGAACAGAAAGTTACGTCAAGCATTCTCGTTTGTTGATACTTGAATACATGAAAAGAAAGATACTGAGTGACTATTATGCTGAATGATTATGACGAGTGACTTTTATGCTGAATGACTATGATGAATGACTCTTATGCTGAATGACTATTACGCTTAGTGATTAAAATGATTAACATGCTGCATAAATTTACGTTGAGCATTCTCATTTGTTGATACTTGAATTCTTGAAAAGAGAAGACAATTCTATTCAATGCATACTTTATCGACGCATGATCATTCACAGACTCAAGTCGACTGTTTTCAGAGAAAGTCATTGAGTTAAATGACATTTTAAACTTCTCATTTGCTGATACTTGAATACTTGAAAAGAGAAAACAATTCTATTCAGTGCATACTTCATTAATGCACAACTGTTCGCAGACTTGAGTTGAACTCAATGTTCATAGTTTTAGACTTCAACAAATTTATCTACAATTCAAAGCATCATTGAGACGCTGATTCTCTTTTCAAATCTCTTTCATTTATTCATTTAATATTTGCTAAGAAGACGTCTTGAGACGAAATTCATACATGAATTGAGCGTTTTAGCGAAGATTACGACTGCATGATACTTTATTATGTCAAGTGACTATTTCGCTGCATGACTATTATGCTGAATGACTATGACGAGTGATTCTTATGCTGAATGACTATTACGCTGAGTGATTAAGATGATTAACATGCTGCATAGATTTACATCAAGTGTTCTTGATTGTTGATACTTGAATACTTGAAAAGAGAAGACAATTTTATTCAATGCATACTTCATTGATGCATAATCATCTGCAAATTTAAGTCGATTATTTTCAAAGAAAGTCATCAGAGTTAGATAACATGATTTGAGTTGTATGAAGAATGTTTGATCGAGAGTCATAAAGAGTGTTTGATCAAAAGTCATGAAGAGTGCTTGAACTATGCTGAATGACTATTATGCTGAGTAATTATTTGATGCACTCGAAACATAAATGAAATGACTTTCAAAATTTATTTATTTTCATCTATGTTCAGCTTTATCAGCAGTGCTCAGCTTTATCAACAATGTAGCTGAGAATTCTCTATCAAATTGATTGACATCTTTCTCTCATGCATTTGCTGAGAAAGACTATCTCTTATTCTCGACCGTCACCTGGGCAGGTGACGCTCCCATCGATCTCGGCGACGATCGCCTTGGCACGTCGATTCGTCACCTGCCCCTCGATCAATTCGTCACCTGCCCCGAATTCCTACTAGACGTGCTCGAGCTCGATACTTTCTATGACAACAATTGTAGAGCCGACTCAGACGACTTCAACGCTTCAAAAATAATCCGAAAATATGAAGGTTTGACTCGGCAACTGCGATGGGGAATATTGACGATTTTGGCCGCTCGATCGCCCAGCTGCCACCACCTTCCCCCGCCCGAATCAATTTCTGCGCGCTGACTATCTCACATACTTTGAGAGGCATAATTGTAGCTCTGATTGAGTCGAATTCAATGCTTTCAAAATAATCGAAAAATCTGCAGGTTTGACCTAGTAATCGGGGTT
>JAABUU010000224.1_pt1 | contig 135667 bp, 124 predicted proteins | sample 5559301 | NCBI WGS metagenome assembly JAABUU01 (sample SAMN10711884, study PRJNA513360) | rock metagenome | isolation source: Antarctica rocks | place: Antarctica: Victoria Land, Richard Nunatak white | reverse complement strand
GTTCGCGGTCCGCAACGCGGCGCACGCCTATGGGTTCGCGGCCTTCACCGTCGATCCGGGGTCGGTGCCGGGCGGGGAGACCAGCATCAAGGTCGTCTACTACGACGTCGTCGGGCCGGGCGGGCAATTGGCGCCGTTCGAGACCTTCACGTTGCGGCGACCGCGGCGCGATTGATGGCCTGATGAAAACACGGCGGTGATAATGGGGTCACCTCACCGTTTGCGCAAAATTGCACGTTAAGGTGGCCGATCCGATACTGGGCCGCGATGAGCGAAAACGGTGGGCTGGCTCACATTGTAGAAGCGCGCCATATCGGCGCCGGACTTGTCGCGCTGGGACCGGCGCACCCAACTGCGCAGCGTCTCCCCGTGCGGCCGATCTTGCCGGCAATCAATTTGATCGCCGCCCACTGCGACGGGTGCTCCGCCCGGTGACCAAATACCATCCGCACGGCGCGATACCGCACCTCGGCCGAAAACTTGTTCGGACCGCTCCTTACCTATGGCCGGCAGGGAAGACGGTCTCGCGCGCCTTTACACGGTCTGCACCGTGCAGGAATCTTCCTATCCCTCGATCTCGACCACCACGCGCCCGCGCACCTTTCCCTCAAGGATCGCGTGCGCGGTCGGCATGATGTCGTCGAAGCCAATGGTGGTGGTCAGCGCCTTCAGCTTGTCGCGGTCGAGATCCCGCTCCAGCCGCCCCCAAGCTTCGAGGCGTCGCTCGCGGCGCGCCATGACGCTGTCGATACCGAGGAGCGACACGCCCCGCAGGATGAAGGGCATCACGGTCGTCGGGAGATCGGAGCCGCCCGCGAGGCCGCAGGCCGCAACGGCGCCGTTCGTCTTCGTCTGGGCCAGGACGTTGGCCAGCGTGTGCGACCCGACGGCGTCGATGGCCGCGGCCCAGCGCTCCCTGCCGAGCGGCCGGCCAGGCTTCGACAGTTCGTCACGGGCGATGATGTCGGCGGCCCCGAGGCCGCGCAGTAAGTCCGCTTCCTCGGCCCGCCCCGTCGCGGCGATCACGTGCCAGCCGAGCCCGCTCAGCAGCGCCACCGCGATTGACCCGACGCCGCCGACCGCCCCCGTCACGAGTGCGGGGCCGTCACTGGGGGAGAGGCCCTGCTTCTCGATGGCCAGCACGGCCAGCATGGCCGTGTAGCCGGCCGTGCCGATCGCCATGGCGTCGGCCGGGCTGAACCCCGTCGGCAGCGGGACGAGCCACTCCCCCTTGACGCGGGCGCGCTCCGCATAGCCGCCGAGATGCGTCTCGCCAAGGCCCCAGCCGTTCAGCACCACCGCATCGCCCGGTTTGATTTCCGGATGCGACGACGTCTCGACCGTGCCGGCGAGGTCGATGCCCGGGATCATGGGAAACCGCCGCACCACCGGCGAGCGGCCCGTGATGGCAAGCCCGTCCTTGTAGTTCACCGTCGAATGAGTGACCCGCACCGTAACGTCGCCCGGCATGAGGTCGGCATCGTCGAACCGCACCACGGCCACGGTCTGCCCGGCTTCGGTCTTGTGGATGCGAAGCGCCTTGAAGGTTCCCATGGCGTTATCCTCCCCGATGCTGGTGCCGTGAGGAGAGCCCGTCCGGCCCAAGCCGTCAATCTCGCGGAAGGCTGCCGGAACCGCCCCGGGAGCGCCCTTGCGACACCTGCGCAAAAAGGACATCTTCCGCCATCACCGTGGCACCGTCGGAAGACGCGCGAGCGCGTCCCGCGACGTTGCCGCCCACAACCCGACAAGGTCTCCGTGCCCGATCCTCTCATCCCAGGACTTCTCGCCGGCGCCGCGCAGCGCGTGTCCGCATGCCGCGCCGCGCCCCTCGCTGTCCTTCTGCTCGTCAGCACGGCGTTTTCGTGCGCGCTCCAGGCCCGCGAGACCATCGCGATGCCTCCGCCGCCCGACGTCAGCGGCAGCGTCTCGGGCAATTACCTGTCGGCTCTGGTGGCCGGCGCCGATCGCGACACGGCCGCGGCATCGGCCTACTTCAAGGAGGTCCTGCGCTCCGATCCGCGGAATTCGGAACTGACGGAACGGACCTTCGTGGCGTCGCTGTCGAACGGCGACATCGCGGAAGCGCTCGATATCGCCCGGCGGATGGTCAAGAACGACAGCAAGAATGGTCTAGCCCACATGGTGCTGGGCATCGGGCAGTTGAAGGATGGGCACTGGGTGGCGGCCCGGCACGAATTCGCCAGCGGCGAAGCCGGGCGCGAACACGATATCACGGCCAGTCTGCTGACCGCATGGTCCTACGCCGGGCAGGGCGACGAGAAGAAGGGTTTGGCCGCCATCGATGGCCTGAAAGACACCGGTTTCGCCGTGTTCCGCGACTACCACGCGGCGCTTATCGCCGACGTGGCCAACGACCTGCCGGAGGCGACCAAACGGTTCAAGACCGCCTATGCGGAGGACAAGACCATTCTGCGCCTCGTCGACGCCTATGCCCGCTTCGAGGGCCGGCATGGCGCCAAGGACGAGGCAGTGCGCGCGCTGCACGCTTTCGGGGATGTGCTGCCCCACCATCCGCTGATCGATGCGGATCTCGCCGACATTCAGGGCGGGAAAGCCCTGCAACCTCTGGTCAGGACGGCCCAGGAGGGTGCCGCCGAGGTGCTGTACGGCCTAGGGGCCGCGGGTGGCCGCCAGGGCGACGAACTCGCCGCCATGATCTACCTGCGCCTGTCGCTTTATCTGGCGCCGCAGAACAGCCTGGCTCAGGTGACCTTGGCCGATATCTACGGCCGGCTGAAGCAGAACGAGCAGGCCATCGCGGTGTACAACAAGGTGCCGGACGCGAGCCCGCTGCGCGACAATGCCGATGTTCAGACAGGCCTGACGCTCGACGTGATGGGCCGGCCGGAGGAGGCCGTCAAATACCTGAACGACATCGTCGCGACCCACCCCAAGGACGTCGATGCTTTGACCACGCTGGGCAATATTCTGCGCGAGCAGAAGCAGTATGGCGATGCCGCCGCCGCCTACACGAAAGCGTTGGACGCCTCGCCCAAGGCCGACAAGAGCGCCTGGAGCCTGCTGTATTTCCGCGGTATTTCCTATGAACGCGCCAAGCAATGGCCGCTGGCCGAAGCCGACTTTCAGCAGGCGCTCGCGCTGCAGCCGGACCAGCCATTGGTGCTGAACTACCTTGGCTATTCCTGGGTCGACCGTGGCGTGCACCTCGATGAAGCGTTCAAGATGCTGCGCAAGGCCGTGGCCTTGCGGCCGGAGGACGGGTTCATCGTCGACAGCCTGGGTTGGGCCGACTATCGGCTGGGCGACTATCCTGAGGCGGTGAAGGAGCTCGAGCGCGCCATCACGCTGAAGCCCGGCGACCCGACCATCAACGACCACCTGGGCGACTCCTACTGGCGTGTAGGCCGCAAGCTCGACGCGCAGTTCCAATGGAACCACGCCCGCGACCTCAAGCCCGAGCCCGAGGATCTGCCGGCCATCCTGGATAAGGTCCAGCACGGGCTGGCGGATCCGAGAACCACGACGTCGGCCGACAGCAAGCCTGCCGACGCACCCCCGCCTGCGGCCCCGCCGCACGTGACGACGCCGGCGCCAGACGCGGCTCCGCCTGGGACGGGCCCCGCCCCCGTGGGGGCGACTGCGCCGACGCCGGATGCAGCGCCGTAATAGGCTTGCATCCGGCTCCGCAGGGCGCCATCTCGGATCGACGCTGCGGCCCAGCCTCCGTTTGGGGGCAGGCGCGACGAGATCGTTGGCGTGGTGAGATCATATCGGTCAGTCTGCCCCGATATGGAGCGATCCCATGGCTATCGAGAACCTGGTCGTCACTGAAGACGAGGACGGCATGCGGCTCGATCGGTGGTTCAAGCACCGTCACCCCCAACTGACGCTCGGCCATCTCAACAAGATCGTCCGCACCGGCCAGGTGCGGCTCGACGGGGCGCGCGCCAAGACGTCGACCCGCGTGGTGCGGGGACAAACCGTGCGGGTGCCGCCGCTTCGCGAGAGCGAATTCCCGGCTCCCCAGGTTCGGCGCGCCCAGCCGTCCGACGAGGATCGCCGCGCCCTCCTGAACATGATGCTGTTCGAAGACCGCGACGTGATGGTGCTGAACAAGCCCTTCGGCCTCGCGGTCCAGGGCGGCTCGGGTACGGTTCAGCACATCGACGGTATGCTGGAAAGCTTGAGCGACGGCGCCAATCATCGGCCGCTCCTGGTCCACCGGTTGGACCGCGACACCTCGGGCGTGCTGCTGGTGGCGCGCAGCCGCAAGATCGCCGCCGAACTGGGCGAGGTCTTCAGGTCGCGACAGGCGCGCAAGCATTATTGGGCCTTGGTCGAAGGCGTGCCTAAGCCCGCGCAGGGCCGGATCTCTCTCTTCCTGGCAAAAGGCGAAGGAATGGGCGACGTGCGGGCTGCCGACCGGGCCGATGGCCCGAAAGCCAGAGGCGGGGACCGGGCCGCCATGGAACGCATGAGAGTCGCCAAGCACGGCGACCCGGAGGCCCAGCATTCCGTGACGCTCTTCGCCACCGTCGATCGCGTGCTGCCGCGGCTTGCCTGGCTGAGCATGAAGCCCATCACGGGCCGCACCCACCAACTCCGTGCCCATGCCGAGGCGATCGGCCACCCGATCGTGGGCGACCCGAAATACGGCGTGCCGCCGCCGGGCGGCGCGCGCAGCGTCGATCCGTCGCGCGCTATTCCGTCAGGCGTCGAACGCAAGCTCCATCTTCTGGCGCGCCGCCTCGTGCTGCCTCATCCCCGGGGTGGCACGCTGGACGTCTCAGCACCGCTGCCGCCCCACATGCAGGCGAGCTGGGACCTGTTCGGCTTCGACGTAAAGCAATACGATCCGATCGAGAACGCCCCCGAGGATTAGACCATGGCGGAACAGCGAGGCGAACCCTCGTCGCGGCCGGGGCGCGAGGCCGCGCCGGCCCGGCCGCGACGCTTCTACGCCGCCGCGGATGTCGGCGAGCGCGATGGCGGTTTCGCGCTGTTGCTGGACGGGCGATCGGCGAAGACACCATCCAGGCGCGACCTCCTCCTGCCGTCACGGGCAGCCGCCATGGCGCTGGCGGCCGAATGGAACCTCCAGCGCGAGTTCATCGATCCCGCCCTCATGCCGTTGACGCGGATCAGCAACACGGCGATCGACGGTGTAGCGGCGCAGATGAGGGCCGTCACCGACGAGGTGAAGACCTATCTATCGTCCGACCTGCTGGTCTATCGCTCCGCTGATCCGGCGGCGCTGGTAACGGCCGAGGCCGAGGCTTGGGATCCGGTGCTCGACTGGGCGCGGGATGCCTTCGGGGCACGCTTTATCCTGTCCCAGGGCGTCACCTTCGTGGCGCAGCCTCCAGCGACGCTGGCCGGAATGGGCGATGCCGTCGACGCCGTGGTGGGCGAAGGTCCCGCGGCGCCATTTCGCCTTGCCGCCCTCCACGTCATGACCACGCTGACGGGCTCCGCCGCGCTGGCGCTCGCCGTGATGCACGCCCATCTCGCGCCCGACGTGGCCTGGCGCCTGGCGCACGTCGACGAAGTGTTCCAGGAATCGCGGTGGGGAGCCGACGACGAGGCGCTGGAGCGTCGCGCCCGGCGCTGGACCGAGATGAAGGCCGCCGCGACGCTAGGCTTGCTGGCCCGATGAGGTTCCGCCCATCTCCCATAGGGGAGGCGGGCGAACCGGTTCAGCGGTCGCCGAGGCTGCCTTCGGATTCCGCGAGGGCGGCTCCGACCTCAAGGCCGAGTTCGTCCATCGAGGTCTCCTCGCGCTGCAGCACCTCTTCGCCCTTCGCCTGACGCTCGGCTTCCTCCGGGGACCGCGCGACGTTGATCGTCACCGTGGCGTGGACCTCGGGATGCAGTTCCACCGGCACCGTGTGCAGGCCGATGCCCTTGATGGGCGTCGTCAGCACGATCTGATTGCGGTGGACCGAGAACCCGCCCGACGTGATGGCTTCGGCGATATCGCGGGTCGAGACGGAGCCGTAGAGCTGGCCGCTCTCGCCGGCTTGGCGGATCATCGTAAAGCTCTTTCCCTCGAGCCCTTCGGCGACCGACTCCGCTTCGCTCTTCAGCTCGAGGTTGCGAGTCTCGAGTTGCGAGCGCTGCGTTTCGAAACGCTTGGCGTTGGCCTCGGTGGCCCGTAGCGCCTTGCCGCGTGGCAGCAGGAAATTCCGCGCGAAACCGTCCTTTACGCGCACGCGCTCGCCCATTTGACCGAGCTTGGCGACCCGTTCGAGCAGGATGACGTCCATGATCTAACTCCTGGGTGTTGTCTTGATGTTGAGCGCAGCTCCACCCCGCAGGGAGGCCAAGCAATCGATGCACCCCAGCAGAACCAGGGCGAACAGCGGCCACGGCATCAGGAAGACGACCGTGAGATAGATGGCCGCCAAGGTGGCGCGCCGAGCCGAAAAGCCGCGGGTCAGCACATGGGCGGTCGCGAGGCCCTCGAATACGAAAGCCATGCCGAGCGCCGCCGCCAGCACGGCCGCGCCCAAGCCGAAGGGTCCTGGCAGTAAAGCTCCGGCCAGCAGTGCCGCGAATCCCACCACCGTGGCACGCGGCAGCCTGATGCTGTCGGGGAGGTTCGGCCACGGACGAGTTAGTCGCTCGGATATCCTGACGACCCGGCCCGCGAGCCATAGATTGAACGACAGCATCACGACGCTTGAGGCCGCCATGGCCACGGGCGCGATCCTGACGAGGTCGACGACGCTGAAGTCACCCGGGAGCGTGTCGCGACCGAACAGCGCGGAGAGCCTGGCCGACAAGGCCATCAGGGCAGAGTGGTAGCCGCCGAAACGCCACACCACGACGAGGCAGGCCAGCAGCACGGGACCGGCCGCCGAGGCCGAGATCCGCAAGATGAGCTGGGCGACCGGAAACCATTCGACGCCCGTCGCATCCCCGACCGTACCATCGGCAGGGCCCGGACGGCCCAGCATGGCAACGCGGGCGAGATACCAGGCCGGCAGGCCCAGAATCGCCAGGAAGATCAGGCCCGGCACCGGGCCGAGCGCGACACCGACCGTGCCGCCGCCCACCAATGCCGCGAGCCCACCGGCCACATGGGTAAAGCCGAGACCGGCGATCATGAGCGGGAGCGGCGCCAGATAGGCCAGCACGAGCGCGGCCGACGTCCCCGTCGAGGTCACGGTGAAGAGCAGGGCCGACGTGACCCCAGCGCCGAGCGCGATGCCGATAAGCTTTCCCATTGTCGAGCTGTCCCGCCGTAGAACTACGAGGGTTAGGGGCGCGTGGCATCGCCCCAACCGAGCCGGCGGGCCCTGCCTGCCCGGCCGACGCTCCATCCTCCGCCCGCCGTGGCGGAAGGATCGACCGACGCAGCCTTGCGCGGCTTGCGCCACGATCGATCCGCCTTCCAGGCGAAACCAACGCTGCTCGACAGGCTAACCGTTAGCAGGATCGCAAGAGCCTGCCCCCGGGTCGGCGAGACCCACCCGCGATGCCGAGATCGTCCCGGTCGCGGACCTGTGAACGACCCGGGCGATCGCTCGGATCACCGGATCACATAGGGCAGCAGCCCGAGGAAACGGGCGCGCTTGATGGCCTGGGCGAGTTCGCGCTGCTTCTTGGCCGAAACGGCCGTGATGCGCGACGGCACGATCTTGCCGCGCTCCGAGATGTAGCGCGACAGAAGCCGCGTGTCCTTGTGGTCGATCTTCGGCGCGCTCGGGCCCGAGAACGGGCAGGTCTTGCGACGGCGGAAAAAGGGGCGACGGGGGGCGGTGGACATCAGGCTTCGCCTCCCGGTTGGGCCGCTGCTGGGGGTCGCCCGGCGAAACGGCTACCGCGGTCGCCACCGCGATCTCCGCGTTCACGATCGAAGCGACCGCCACCACCACCGCGCCGCTCGCCGCGCTCGCCGCGGTCGTCGCGGTCGCTATCCTCGCGCTTTCGGAGCATGGCCGATGGACCTTCCTCGTGCGCCTCGACACGAGTCGTCAGCAATCGGATCACGTCTTCATTGATCCGCATCTGGCGCTCCATCTCGGCGACAGCCGCCGGAGGGGCGTCGATGTTCAGCAGCGTGAAATGCGCGCGGCGATTTTTTTTCACGCGATAAGCAAGCGACTTGATGCCCCAATACTCGGTCTTCTGAACCGAACCGCCCCCCGCTTGGAGGACGGCCTTCATCTGCTCGGTCAAAGCGTCCACCTGCTGGGCGGTAACGTCCTGCCGAGCAAGAAACACATGCTCGTAAAGAGGCATGGAACCTGCCTTTCCTGTTCAAGACACCACACCCGGCGCGAAGCCCTTCGAGCCTCGGGAAGGCTCGAGCGGAACCGAAGGCGGGAACACGGGAGAATGGGCCTGAGGCCTTCCAAGTCTCGGATCGCCGATCCATGGATCTCCGTTCAGCTCCCGGCCAGGATGCTGTCGAAGGGCCGTGACTACGGCCATAGACTCCGGAAAGCAAGCCAAATATGACCGCCCGGGCCGCCTCCGCGGGACGACGGCAGATCAAGCTCTACAGCTTGACAGGCTGAGACGCCGCGTGCACTCGGGCGCCCTCGATCAGGACGGCCGTCGCTCAGCCGGCATGAGTTCAGAACAGCATGACCACCGCTTTCATATTTCCCGGACAAGGCTCGCAGGCTACCGGGATGGGCAAGGCCCTTGCTCAAAGCTTCGCCCCGGCACGCGAGGTCTTTGCGGAAGTCGATGGTGCGCTGAACCAATCGCTTTCTCGGCTGATGTTCGACGGCCCGGAGAACGAGTTGACCCTGACGGTGAATGCGCAACCGGCCCTGATGGCGGTGAGCCTCGCGGTGCTCCGGGTGCTCGGGGCCGAAGCGGGGCTCGATCTCAAGCGGGACGTCAGCTACGTCGCCGGCCATTCCCTGGGCGAGTATTCGGCCCTGGCGGCCGCCGATGCCCTCACGACCACCGAGACGGCGCGGCTGCTGCGGATCCGCGGTGCCGCCATGCAGACTGCCGTACCGGTCGGGCAGGGCGCCATGGCGGCCCTAATCGGGATCGACGCGGCAGTCGCGGGCGAGATCGCCGCAGAAGCCGCTCAGGGCCTGACGTGCGACGTCGCCAACGACAACGGCGGTGGCCAAACCGTGCTGTCCGGCGCCACCGACGCGATTGCCCGTGCCATCGACATTGCCAAGCGGCGGGGCGTGAAGCGGGCCGTGCTTCTGCCCGTGTCGGCACCATTCCATTGCGGGCTGATGCGCCCCGCCGCCGACGCCATGGCCGAGGCTCTGGCCAAAGCCGAGATCATGGATCCGTCGCTGCCGGTCGTGGCCAACGTCCTGGCGCGGCCCGTCACCACGGCGGGCGAGATCATCGGCTGCCTCGTGGGTCAGGTCTGCGGCACGGTACGCTGGCGCGAGACCGTCCTCTGGATGGCCGAGGCCGGTGTCACAGGCTTCGTCGAGGTCGGGTCCGGCAAGGTCCTGTCGGGGCTGGTCAAACGGATCTCCCCGGGTGTTTCGTGCTCCGCAGTCGCGACGCCCGACGATGTCGCGGCCTACGTCAAAGCCAGGTCGAGCGCTGCCTGAGGGGAAAGCCATGTTCGAGCTTCAGGGAAGAACCGCGCTCGTCACCGGCGCGACCGGGGGTATCGGCGGCGCCATCGCCAGGGCCCTGCGCGCGCAGGGCGCCAGCGTGGCGCTCTCGGGTACGCGACGCGACGCGCTCGACGCCTTGGCGGCCGAGTTGGGCGACGCTTGCCCCGTGCTGCCCTGCGACCTCGGCGACCGCTCGCAGGTCGAAGCGCTGGTCGGCCAAGCCGAGGCGGCGCTGGGCTCGCTCGACATCCTGGTCAACAATGCCGGGATCACGCGCGACAGCCTGGCCGTGCGCATGAAGGACGAGGATTGGGACAAGGTGCTCGACGTCAATCTCACGTCGAGCTTCGTACTGGTTCGCGCGGCCCTGAAGGGCATGATGAAACGCCGCCACGGCCGCATCATCGGCATCACGTCGATCGTCGGGGTCACCGGCAACCCGGGCCAGACCAACTATGCCGCTGCCAAAGCCGGAATGATCGGCATGTCGAAGTCGCTGGCCGCCGAGGTCGCGAGCCGGGGCATCACCGTCAACTGCATTGCGCCAGGGTTCATCGAAAGCCCCATGACGGACGCCTTGAACGACAAGCAGAAGGCGGCGATTCTCGCCTCGGTGCCTGGGGGACGCTTGGGTCAGGGCGTCGAAATCGCGGCCGCCGCCGTCTACTTGGCGAGCCGGGAAGCCAGCTACGTGACCGGTCAGACGCTGCACGTCAACGGCGGATTGGCAATGATATGAGGCACTTAGTCGAGTCATATCGTGACCGGCACATGCCGCTTGTGCTCTCGCAATTGCGGAAGAAACGTGTTAACAGCCGAATTGTCATGGCGTTTGGCGCCCGCGGTCGGCGATGGTCATCGGGCGGCGGCTTTGTGCGGCGCGAGGTGAGGACATCCAAGCCCGTTCGGTCTCAGAGGACCGGGTCCAACAGGGTCGAGGATGGTGCGGCCGGATGACGGCCAGCAAGTTTCAAGGTCTGCGGACCTGAACATTGCATAACTACAACCAGGGATGAGGATCGATCAAAATGAGCGATGTCGCCGAGCGCGTGAAGAAGATTGTCGTCGAACATCTGGGCGTCGAGCCGGACAAGGTCGTCGATAACGCGAACTTTATCGACGATCTCGGTGCGGACTCGCTCGATACGGTCGAACTGGTCATGGCTTTCGAAGAGGAGTTCGGCGTGGAGATTCCGGATGACGCCGCCGAAACCATCGTGACGGTTGGCGATGCCGTGCGTTTTCTGGAGAAGAACAAGAAGTCCTGATGGCGCACGCGCGGCGTCACGCAGGTCCGGTCGGGCACGACGACGGAGCAGCGAGGCGGTCGAGGCCAGGGTGCTTGCGGGCGTGCCGGTCCTGGGCCTTCCGTGCACCCCTTGCGGACCGGTCCTCGCCGCCGGCGCGGCGACACCCCGAGTGAACCAGGTGGTTCCACCACCCATGCTCCATGTGTCAAGGTCGGACAACGAGCACGACCGAGGTAAGGCAGAGTGAACGCAACGCGACGCGTCGTCATCACCGGGATCGGCTTGGTGACTCCTTTGGGCGGTGACGCCGACACAACGTGGCGTCGTTTGATCGCAGGCGACAGCGGTGCAGCTGCAATCCGCAATTTCGAGGTGTCCGACCTTCCCTGTCGGATCGCCGCGCAGGTTCCGCGCGGCAGCACCGCGGAAGGCAAGTTCAACGCGGACGATTGGCTGGAACCCAAGGAGCAGCGCAAGGTCGACGACTTCATCCTCTTTGCGATCAGCGCCGCCACTCAGGCCCTGGCCGATGCCGGTTGGGCACCCAAAACCTATCAGGATCAGATCGAGACCGGCGTGATGATCGGCTCCGGCATCGGTGGCCTGGGTGGTATCCACGATGCCGCCTTGCTGGTCGAAGAGAAGGGGCCGCGGCGACTGTCGCCCTTCTTCATCCCGGGCCGCCTCATCAATCTGGCGGGCGGTTACGTGTCGATCCGGCATGGACTCAAAGGCCCCAACCATGCCGTGGTCACCGCATGCTCCACCGGGGCCCACGCGATCGGGGACGCGGCCCGCATCATACAATGGGGGGACGCTGAGGTCATGGTGGCGGGCGGTACGGAATCGGCCGTCAGTCGGCTCGGCATTGCGGGCTTCTGCGCCTGTCGAGCCTTGTCGACGGGCTTCAACGAGACTCCGGAGCGCGCATCGCGCCCTTACGACCGGGACCGTGACGGTTTCCTGATCGGCGAGGGTGCCGGCTGCGTCGTGCTCGAAAGCTACGACCATGCCGTGGCGCGCGGCGCCCGTATCTATGGCGAGGTGATCGGTTACGGCATGTCGGGGGACGCGCATCACATCACGGCCCCGTCGGAGGACGGCGACGGCGCGTTCCGCTGCATGTCGGCGGCCGTGAAGCGCGCCGGAATAGCCGTGTCCGCGATCGACTACGTCAACGCTCACGGAACGTCGACGCCGCTCGGCGACGAGATCGAACTCGGCGCCGTGCAGCGGGTCCTGGGACTTGCGGCCCATGGCGTCTCCATGTCGTCGACCAAATCGGCCATCGGCCACCTGCTCGGCGCAGCCGGCTCGGTCGAGGCGATCTTCTGTGCGCTTGCCATGCGCGACGGGATCGTGCCGCCAACCCTCAACCTCGACAACCCCTCGGTCGAGACGCCGATCGACCTCGTGCCGCATGTCGCGAAGAAGCGCACCGTGGATGTCTGCCTGTCGAACTCATTCGGCTTCGGCGGCACCAATGCCTCGCTGATCCTCCGCAAAGTGGAAGTTTAAGGGGGCTTGTGCCGGTCGCATGCCGGCGGCAGGTGCCGCCAAGATGGTGCTCTCGGCGCGATTGAGGTAGGATAGGGTCTTCGATGACCGATCGGGGCGCTGGTCTCGCCCCCCGCGAGGTTCCACGCATCGGGGCAGGTGCGGCGTCATCGCAGGCCACGGGTCGACGTGACGTGCATCCGCGCTCCGGCGTCATCAACGGCACGACGGGCAAGCACATGGCCGAAGGTCCGCACACCAGCGAGGGTCCCAACGGGCCGCCTCAGGGCGAGGAGCCCCGTTCGAGCTTCTTCGGAGACCGCCGCTCCCTCCGGTCCCCGGGCGAAGCTTTGCAGCCCGATGCCGCTCCGCCGCCGCCCGCCGGCGCCCGTAAGCCACGCCCTATCGTGGCGACCATCAGCGGTGTGCTGTCGTTCATCGGCATTGCGGCCGTGGCCCTTATCATCATGGTGTCGCTCGCGATCCAGCGGATCGACGCTCCAGGGCCGTTGCCGGACGACAAGGTCGTCATCATCGTACCCGGCACCGATGTCGGGGATATCGTGGCGCAACTCGAGCATGAAGGCGTGATCGACAGCGCGACCCTGATGACGGGCACGCTCTATGCCGAGGGCGATCGGAGCAAGATCAAGGCCGGCGAATATCGTTTCAAGCAAAACGCCAGCCTGCGCGACGTCATCGACACACTCGTGATGGGCAAGCAGATCCTTCATGCCGTCACGATCCCCGAAGGTCTGACGAGCGAGCAGATCTCCGATCGGCTAAAGGCGGACGATATCCTGACGGGAGACATCAAGGCGGTGCCGAAAGAGGGCACCCTGATGCCCGATACGTTCAAGTTCGCTCGCGGTACAACACGCGATCAGCTTCTGCGCACCATGCAGCAGGAGCAAAAACGGATCGTGAGGGAAGTCTGGGACCATCGTGCCCAGGATACGCCGATCAAATCGCCCTATGAGATGCTGACCCTGGCGTCGATCGTCGAGAAGGAGACCGGCAAGGCCGACGAGCGTCCGCGTGTCGCCGGTGTGTTCGTCAACCGACTCGTGAAGGGGATTCCGCTCCAATCCGACCCCACCATCGTGTATGGCCTGGTGGGCGGCAAGGCGACGCTCGGCCGGGGCATCCTCAAGAGCGAGATCGAGCAGCGGACGCCTTACAACACCTATGCCGTCTCGGGCTTGCCGCCCGGTCCGATCTGCAATCCCGGCCGCGCCGCGATGGAGGCGGTGGCCAACCCATCCCGCACCAAGGACATCTATTTCGTGGCGGACGGCACGGGGGGGCACGCTTTTGCCGAAACCCTCGATCAGCATAAACAAAATGTCCTGCATTGGCGCCAGATCGAAAAAGACGCCAAGGACAAGGTCGCACCGGATCTCGACAAGGTGATCCAGACCACCCCCGCCACCCTGCCGGGCGCACCCGCATTGAAGAACCAACGCGGGGATGCCGCGCCCACGGTGCCGACCTACGGTGCCCTGGCGGGCCGGTTTGAGAACGGCACCGGTGGTCCTCCGAAGGCTACCGCCCTTCTGGTCGGCGTCTCGCAACCGCCGATCGCCCTCGTCAACGGGGCCGCGGCATCCATGAGGTTCGCACCCCTGATCGCCGGGCCAGCCGCACTGGACGCCGATGCCGAGGGTGATCCCGCGGCGGTCGGTGTCGACGGACCGGCCTCCGCCGAGGAACGTGCCTTGGTGTCCAGGGCGGGGGCGAACCTGAGCTTCCCGGTGTCGAGCGCGCAGCGGGCCGACGAGAAGGCCAGGGCCGCGCAGTTCGGCGTGGCTTCGGGCTCCGACACGCTTCCGCCATCTGCCGAAGTGGTCAGCGCCCAACAGGGCGCGTCGCTCGCTCCCGTCAGGCCGCCTTCCGGCAAAGGGCGCATCACCGACGCCTCCGAAGGTACGCGGCTGGATCCGCTGCTCAACAAGAGCTACGACCTCAACACTCCGAAGACGGTGCCGGCCTTTACCGTGACGACCCGCGGCGTTCCAGGTCCGTGACGATTGAGCGATACCGGCGGGGTGACGCGTCGGCCCCCGCCCGGATTGTTCCGGTCGCCGGTCACCGGCTATGACCGAAGCTGTCCTGTCCAGCCTAACCGGATGCGCCCGCCGCAGCGGCGGAGTCGGTACCTGGGTGGCCGAGCGCGGTGCCGGCACGCCGGCCCTGGATCCCATTCGCTTGCATCAGGAGGCGATCCTGACGGCCGCCAAGGCTGACGTCCGCGACGACCGCGACCGGCTCGTCATGCACCAGGCAGCCGCGGTGGCGCTCCTGCAGGCCGGTGGACCGATCGGGCGGCGCCTCTTCTTCCTGGCGCAGGAACTCGGCCGGGACGCCGGCACACTTTGCGCCAAAGCGAACGACGGCGCTCTGGCGTTGATCGGGCTGGACCTGCGGACGGGGATCAACCAGTTCCGAGAACAGGTGCAGAACCTGGAATGAGCGCGAAGATGGCCTCCGCCGGCATGTCCAACGACCTACCACGACGCCGCGGCCTGATGCTGATCCTGTCGTCTCCCTCGGGAGCCGGCAAGACGACGCTGACCCGAATGCTGTTGCAGAACAAGGACATCGACCTCACGCTGTCGGTTTCGGTGACGACACGGGCGCGGCGGCTCAGCGAGGTCGACGGGCTGCACTACCACTTCATCGGCCAGGATCGGTTCCGCGACCTCCGTGACCACGGCGACCTGCTCGAGTGGGCGGAGGTGCACGGCAACTTCTACGGCACGCCCAAGGCCCCTGTCGAAACCCTCTTGCGGGCCGGCAGGGACGTGCTGTTCGACATCGATTATCAGGGCACCCAGCAGATCCGGTCGCGGGCGCGCGACGATGTCGCCACCATCTTCATCCTGCCCCCATCCATGCGCGAACTTCGGGCCAGGCTGGAGCGCCGGGCCGAGGACAAGGCCGAGGTCATCGCGCGTCGGCTCGAAGCGGCTCGCAACGAGATTACCCGCTGGAAGCTCTACGATTACGTGCTGGTCAACGACGACCTGCAGCAGACCCTAAGCGACGTGCTGTCGATCCTGGCGGCCGAGCGTCTGCGGCGAGCCCGGACGGAAACGACCGTGGCCGGCTTCGTGGACCGGCTTGCCGAGGAGGACTGAGGGCGGCGGGATCGCGCCCTTCAGCCCTCCCGGTCGAGGATCCTGGCCAAGGTGACGAAACCCTCGATCGTCAGAGTTTCGGCACGCGCCGACCCGTCGATCCCGGCCTCCTCCAGCAATTGCCCCACATCGACCGGTCCGCGGCTCGTCGAGAGTCCCTTCAAGGACTGACGCAGCATCTTACGCCGTTGGCCGAAGGCCGCGGCCGTGACGCGCGCCAGGGACGTGGCCGAACAGGGAAGCGGGCTGCCGCGCGGGATCAGTTCCACCACCGAGGACACCACCTTCGGGGTTGGTACGAAAGCCGACGGCGAGACGTCGAACAGGATGCGCGCCTGCGTGCGCCAGCCGCACAGCACGGCTAGCCGGCCGTAATCGGCCCGTTCCTCCGGGGTCGCCACGATGCGCTCGGCCACCTCGCGTTGGAACATCAAGATCAGACGATCGAACCAGGGTGGCCACGGCTCCGACTCGATCCAGCCCGTCAACAGGGCCGTACCGACGTTGTAGGGGAGGTTGGAGACGATCCGCCAAGCCTTGCCGGTGGCCAGGAGCGGCAGGCAGGAGGGCAGCGCCTCGAGCGCATCGCCTTCGACTATCGTAAGGCGCCCCGGATACCGCTCTGCAATGGCCGCGAGGGCCGGCAGGCAACGCCGATCACGCTCGATCGCCAGCACCTCCGCACCCTGGGCCATGAGCGCGCGTGTGAGGCCGCCGGGTCCCGGCCCGACCTCTACGACGTGTATTCCCTGGAGGGGACCCGCGGCGCGCGCCACGCGTCCGGTCAGGTTGAGGTCGAACAAGAAATTCTGGCCCAGCGCACGGCTTGGCTCGATGCCACAGGCCTGGACGACGTCGCGCAACGGCGGCAGCCCATCATCCGGCACGGTGGCCGAGGCTCCGCAGTCGTCCAGGGCAGATCAGCTCTGCCCGACCCGGACCGGACCGCTGCGTCAATTCTTGCTGACCACCGCCGTGCCCCGCAGATCCTTGTACATCTTGGCCGAGACGGAGGTCAGCTTGGCGGTGATCAGGCTTTTCTGCACGCGGTCGTGCAGCGTCGTAAGGTCGCTCGCGTCGTTCTTCTCGCAGACTGCCACCATCTCGACGCCGCTCGTGCCCCGCTCGGGCGGAGTCAGCATGCCGCGGGGGGTCGCGGCAAGAACCTTGCGAAGCCCGGCGCTCAAGGCATCGGAGGTGCGGCTCGTGCCTTCCTTAACGGCTACGTCGGGAAGCGATCGCGCCAGTTGAAGTCCGGTGTCGCACCCGTCGAAGCGGTTGCGCAACGCGCGAGCCTCTTGAACGCGGCCCTCGATCGTCGCCGGGCTGGCATTGGCCGGCAGGACGAAGATGACCTGCTGCAGCCGATAGTTCGTCACCGCATCGACGTGGCCTTTGGCGATTTCGGCGTTGATCTCCTCGTCGGTGGCCCCGATACCCTTGTTGCGTGCACGAACCAAATTGTCCCAGGCCGCAATGGCCCGAAGGTGGTTGCGAATGGTGTCGAGGTCGATCTTGTTCTTGGCGGCCGCTTCCGAGAAGCCCTGCGCATCCATCTTCGCGTCGGCGGCCACCTTTGTCAGCGTCGTGCTGACGTCGGCATCGGATCCGTCAATGCCCCAGTGGCGCGCCTCGTCGTATTTGAGGTGATCCTCGACGACCGCCTCCAGTGCGTCGGCGCGAGCCGCCGCCTTGTGCTCCAGCTTCAAGATCTTCGTGTATTCGTCGATGTCGAACGTCGTGACCGGATCGCCGTTCACGGCCGTCACCACGGCCTGAGCGGCCGCCGGCCCCGTAGATGGGGCGAAGGCGAGGAGCATCATCACAGCGAGGGACGCGCCCTGCCTGACCGAGGCGGTACGCGTGCGAGAAGATTTCATATGAATGCCCGACACAGGAACTGACCTTGAATGAGCCCGACCGGTAGCAAACCCCGAAACCGTGTCGATTATTTGAACACGCCATCCTGAACCGTCGAGGTTCCACCGAGACTCTGGTTCAGCTTGAAATCGGCCAGGGTTCGAAGCGTAAGGCTGACCAGCACGGTTTGGTTGACGCTCTGGGTGGCGATCGAATCGGTGTAGCTGCGCGAGTAACTGACACTCACGGTCGTGCAATCGTCCTGATAGCCGAGGCCTGCCCCCAGCGTGGCGAGTTGCGGGTGACCTACCTTGAGATCGTATTGCCGCGTCGTGAGATCATACTTGTAGGGATCGAGTTCGACGGTTGCCGAGCCGAGTACATAGTAGTTGTCGAGGAAGTCGTAGCGCTCGCTGAACAGGATACCCTGCCGACGGTTGACGTAACCGATGAGGGGCTGCGGCGCGTAGTTGGAATATTGCGCCGTGGTGGTGGTGCCGAAGAACCTGGCCGATCCGATGACGTCGATGGCTTTCGGGTCGAAGGTCGCGCTGTCGAACCGGCCCTTGGCCACGATCGAGAAATTCGATGTCGGTGCGACCAGGAAGCGCGCGACGTAGTCCGAACGAGCCGTCTCCAGTCCTGATTGCACCCCCACGTTGGACACGTCCGGGACCGCGTAGGAATTGTGCCCCGCAAGTTGGAAAGACTCGCCAAACAGGGCATTGACGTAGCCGCCGGTCGGGAATGTCATCGTGTATTGCGCGCCCGCATTGGCCCGGACGCCGCCCTCGATCCGGTCGTAGCCGGAGTACTTGTTCCACTCGAAGAGGGTCGTGTCGTCGAACACCAGGCTCTGGGCATCCTCGTTGGGCGTGGTGCCGGCGTGAGCGACGTTCGGACGAGCGATGATCTGCGCGATCGGCTCGATGACGTGGTTGGCCCAGCCGGTCGAGGCCAGGAAGGGGTAACGGTATTCCAGTCCGACGCCGGGCACGATGCGGGCGTTCAGGTTTTCGTTGTGGGCCCCGAAGAAGTTCCTCTGGTCCGCGTTGTCCAGGGTCGACTGACCCGTGCCGCTCGTGAACGTGTAGGAATCCGTCGTGTTGAGATTGAGCCATGAACCGTCGGCCCGCACGAAGGCGAAAGGTTTCCACACTTCGCCGATGGGATCGATGAACTTGCGCTGCCACGTGACCTGGGTCGAGGCGCGGGAATAATTTCCGGCGATGCCTCGCAGAAAACAGGAGGGTGGCTTGAAGTTGGGCAGCAAGGGGTTCGGCGCCGCCGAGGTGGGGCAAACGTCGTAGAGCGAGAAGGCGGAGTCGAGCAAGCGACTCCCGGCCGCCTGATAGGCGGCCGCCGTCCGGCTCAGGCTCGTGAGGTTGAAATCGACGTTGACCTCGCCTCCGATCCCTGCCGTCGACTCCGGTGCGAGGCCGAAAGTCCGGTTGTAGTCTACGGTCGGCAAGACCAACGGTTGCTGCTTATTGAAGTCGAACGACGACAGGCCCTGGATCCGGTATCCTTCGAGGTTGAAGTAGCTGCGGTCGCCCTGGCCGGTCAGGTAGGCGGTCGAGATCGACTCCTTGATGTAATCCGTGCCCAAGCTATTCGAGCGGATGTTGTAGTCCTGAACGAAGTACTTGTCGCTGAACAGCGCGACATCCCACCCATACTTCCAGTTCTGGTTGATGTAGAACTTGCCATTCGACTCGATCGAACCACGAACATTGCGATCGCCCGTACCAAAGGGCTGCTTCGAAAAGGCGGTCGGATCCAGTTGATAGATGCCGCTGCCGAGCACCGTGTAGGAGCCCGTCTCCAGCCGATGCCGCCATTCGACCTCGCCCAGGAAACCTTGTTGCGACAGCACCGTAGGGGTCAGGGTCAGGTCATAATTCGGCGCCAAATCCCAGAAGAACGGCTGCGCCACGCCCGAGCCGAGCCTCGACTCGGTGACGTAATGGGGCGTCAGGAAGCCGGTCTTGCGGGTCACCGTGGGATCGGGGGTCGAGAAATAGGGCACGTAGGCGATCGGCACCCCATAGAGTTCGATGGTGGCATCCTCGAAGTAGATCATCTGCTCGTCGGACTTGTGGATGATCTTCATGGCCTTGACCTGCCACAGGGGCGGCCGTTCGGGATGAGCCGCGCAGGGTGCGCAGGCCGTGTAGGTTCCTTTCTCGAAGGTAGTGGTTTCGCCTTCCGTGCGTTCGGCACGGGGCGAGGTGAAGAACGTCTTGTCCTTGGTGATGGCGCTGAGGCTGTCGACGAAGCCGCTCTTGAAGTCGTCCGTGAGTTCGAACTTGTTGCTGTACGTGACCGTGCCGTCGGCTTCGGTCATCTTGGCGTGCCCGGTGGCGAAAACGCGATTCGCATTGCGGTCGTAGATGACCTTGTCGGCTTCGAGAACCCGGCCCTGGTAGTACAATTGCACGGTGCCGTCGGCCGAGACGACATTCGTGTCCCGGTTGTAGATCAGCTGCTTGGCCTCGACCAGCAACCGATCTTTCTTGGCACCGGATTGAGCGGCTGCGGCCGGCGTCGATGCAGCTACCGGCGCTGCGGCGCCGGGCTTCGGCGTGGCAGCACCGGCCGTGCTAGCCGCGGGAGCGGCAGCGACCGCGATACCGATTGCGCTCTGCGCGAAACTCCAAGCCAGAACCACGCAGGCGCAAGGACGCACCAGGGCGCGCCAGCGCCGGGCAAGACCGTCGTCGCAAAGACCGGGGCCAATACGCCGCCCCATCAGCCATCCTCCTGATACAACAAGGCAAGCGAGCCCAGCATGCTGCCTACGACCGCGGGCGACCACGCGGCGACCGGAGCACTCAGGAGGCCTGCCCCGCCGAGGTCGCCGACGAGCTTGGTCGCGACATAGAGCACGAAGCCGGCCGCCACTCCACCCGCCACCATTCGGGCGATGCCACCAAACCGAAAAAATCTTAAGGAAAAGGCGGCGGCTACGAGAATCATGGCCATGAACAGCAGGGGGCTGGCCAGAAGCTTTTGATACTGCAGCGCATAGCCTGTCGCATTGAGACCGGCGCGCTCGGTGCTGTCGCGGATCTCGGGCAGGCTCCAGAACGGCACCGTGTCGGGAGCCACGAATTTCTGCTGAACCTGTTCGGCCGTAACGTTGGTGGCGATGATTTCGGTCTTCACCTCCCGCGGCTCCTCGCCCTGCATCAGCACTCTGGCGTTGTCGAGCGTCCAGTAGCCGTCACGCAGTTCCGCGCGATCGGCTTCGACCCGTTCCTCGAACCTGCCGGCGCGGTCGTAGACGAAAGCCGTGACCCCGGACAGCACGGCTCCGCCGTCGCTGGCCCGGTCGGCCCGCAAGATCGTCTGGCCGTCCACGCCGTCCTGCTGGATCCAGAAGGCCGTGTCGGTCTGGGCGTTGCCGGTCTTGCCGAACATCCTGGTCTCGAGCCGCGCCGCCCGCTGATTCGAGATCGCAGCGATGGGATTGTAAAGCGTCGTGGTCACGATGCCGAGCACAAGCGCCACGACCAGCGGCGGCAGGAGGAACTGCCACACCGAAAGCCCGGCGGCGCGCGCCACCACGAGTTCGAGTTTCCGGGTGAGGTTCAGGAAGGCGAACATGGCGCCGAACAGCACGGAGAACGGGAACACCTGCTCGGTGATGCTCGGCACGCGCAACAGGGACAGAAAAGCCATGGCAGGGGTCGTGGCACCTTTGACGTCACCCGATCGGCGCAACAACTCCACGAAATCGCTGAGATAGATGATGGCAAAGAGCAGGCCGAAGACCATCAGGATGGACTTCGTGAAGTTGCGCGAAAGATAGAAGGCGAAGGTGCGTCCGACCACGGCGCTCTCACGCAGCCTGAGGAACGCGCATCGGCACCGGCTTCCAGCGCGGCAATCGGAGGCGCGGGCCGAAGGCGAACAGCACGGCGCCGAACAGGCCGACGAGTGGAACAGCGTAGTCGACCGGGACCCAGACCGCGGATTTGGTCACGAAGCCCGACACCGCGAAGCCCGCGCCGCGCACAACGGCCACGGCTGCGACGGCCCCGACTATCGCGACCCAGTTGCCCGAGCGCGTCGTGCGGGGCCGCGACAGGGCCGCGAAGGCGATCATGCCGAAGCTCAGGGCGTATAGCGGCCCAGAAAACCGGTCGTGCAACTCGGATCGATAGCGTCCCTCCTGGAATTTCACGTTGGGGTCGTTCATGTCCGGATGAAACAACTCGCGCGTGGTCCGCTCCCGAGGCCTGAGCGGGGCTCCGTCCCCCGCGGGTGCGAATTGCGCCAGATCGACCCCGTACCTCTTGAACTCGACGATCGCGGCATCCTTGCTGTCGGGCTGTCGGCGCTGGAAGCTGCCGTCAGTCAATAAGAGATAGTTGTTGTCCTCGGCCTGCCAGGTCTGGCCGCTGTCGGCCACATAGGAGGTGATGTGGTTCGGGTCGCGCCGATCCTCCATCAGGATCCCGTGTAGCGAACCATCCTGCCCCCGCTCGCGATAGTGGAAGACGAAGCCCTGGTCGAGGGTCGTGAAAGTTCCTTCGCGCACCACGTGGGTCAGGAAGTCGGCCCGGATCTTCATGATCAGACTCCGCAGTTCGCGGAAGCTCCACGGCATCACGACGAGCGACATGCCCCCGACCATCAGCGTGACCAGGACCGTCACGGTGGCGAAAGGGCGCAGCAAGCGGAGCGGGGACACGCCGGCCGCGCTCATGACGATGAGCTCGCTATCGCCGTTGAGCTTGTTGAGCCCGTACAGGATGGCGATGAAGAGCCCGATCGGTGCGATCACCATCACGAGCGCCGGAAGCCCCAACGCCGTCACGGCGAGGAACACGATAAAGGACTGACCTTTCGTGGTGAGCAGATCGAACTCGCGAAGCGCCTGCGTGACCCAGATCACGGCCGTCAGCACGCCGAGGCTGACCAGGAACGCCGAACGAACGATGCGGAAGACATAGGTCTCGACAAGCTTCATGCTGCTCCGGAGTCGCTTGGGACCCGTCGGTCCCGCGTGGATGGCGCCCCTGCCGCCCCTAATAGCATTCGGTACGAAAGCGCCGGCGGCCGCGCAAGCTTTCCCGCCGCTCCGGCAGCCGAGGCCATGATTTCCACGTCCTGCGTTGCCGACGAGGCACTCTTGCCCGGTCCTAGCGGTAATTTCACGGCAAAAACTGGATGCCATGCCGGACTGGGTCTTGGCTCGGCCTCGCGAACCGATATGTATCGGGGTACGAGCGGCAGGACCGCAGGCGGCGGGTCGAATCTCTCGCGTCCGGCTGCCGATGCGCATCACTTGAAGAGTCCAAGATGTCCGAATTCATGAGCATCGACTTTGCGCCGCTCGGTCAGGGGAGGGCGGTCGGGAGTGCCGCGTCAGCCGAGACGCTCGTGGTGTTCGTCGGCGGCGACCTGAAGCCCGCAGCCGCAACGGTCGACGCCCTAGGCGCGGCCGGGTCCCTGATCGAGGCTGCTGCGGCGGTCGCCAACTTCAAGGGCAAGGCGAAGTCGGCACTCGACCTGCTGGCGCCCACAGGGCTTGCATACGGCCGGCTGCTGGTGGTCGGGCTCGAAAGCAAGACCGCCGCGGCCGGCAACGATGTGCTCGCGCTCGGCGGCTATGTGATGAGCAAGCTCCGCGCCGGGTCACGGGCCACCATCCTGTTCGATCTGCCGGGCCGGGATACGGGACCTCAGGCGGCTGCCGACTTCGCCCAAGGTCTGCAACTTCGCGCGTACCGGTTCGATCGCTACAAGACCAAGAAGGAGGATGGCGACAAGGAGGGTGCGGTGGCGGTAACGGTCGCCGTGGCCCAGCACGACGAGGCGCGGCGTCTCGCCGCTCGCGCGTCCTCAATCGCCGACGGCGTCGAACTCGCCCGCACGCTCGTCAACGAGCCTGGCAACGTGCTCTACCCGGTCGAGTTCGCGCGCCGCGCCGCCGAGCTATCGCGGCTCGGGGTCGAGATCGAGATCCTCGATCCGGGACATCTGGAGAAGCTGGGCATGCGGGCGCTCCTCGGCGTGGGGCAGGGCTCGGCGCACGAGACGCGCGTCGTGGTGATGCGCTGGAAAGGCGCCGGACGTGACATGAAGCCCCTCGCTTTCGTGGGCAAGGGCGTCACGTTCGACACCGGCGGCATCTCGATCAAGGGGGCTGCCAGCATGGAGGACATGAAAGGCGACATGGCGGGCGCAGCCTGCGTGGTCGGCCTCATGCAGGCGCTCGCCACCCGCAAGGCCAAGGTCGACGCCGTCGGCGTGATCGGCCTGGTCGAGAACATGCCGGACGGCAAGGCCCAACGCCCCGGCGACATCGTTGCGTCGATGTCGGGCCAGACCATCGAGATCATCAACACCGACGCCGAGGGACGCCTCGTCCTCGCCGATCTGCTCTGGTACGTGCAGGACAGGTTCAAGCCCGAATTCATGGTCGATCTCGCGACCCTGACCGGGGCCATCCTGGTGGCGCTCGCGACCGAACATGCGGGACTGTTCTCGAACAACGACGAACTGGCCGAGCGCCTCCACACGGCCGGCAAGGAGACGGGCGAGAAGGTGTGGCGTCTGCCGCTCAGTGCCGGGTACGACAAGCTGATCGATTCGAAATTCGCCGATATGAAGAACACCGGCGGCCGCCATGCGGGGTCGATCACGGCGGCCCAGTTTCTGCAACGGTTCACCAACGAGACGCCCTGGGCGCATCTCGACATCGCGGGTACCGGCATGGGATCGCCGGCCGATGACATCAACCAGAGTTGGGGTTCCGGCTGGGGCGTGCGATTGCTCGACCGCCTCGTGGCCGATCATTACGAGAGCTGACGAAGGCGCGTCGCGTGGCCGAGGTCTGGTTCTATCATCTCGACGGCTGGCCTCTCGAGCGGGCCTTGCCGGCGCTTTTGGAGAAGTCGCGCGCTCGCGGCTGGCGGGCGGCCGTGCAGGCGTCGAGCCCGGAGCGGGTGGACGCCCTCGACCTTGCGCTTTGGACCTACGACGACGCCAGCTTCCTGGCGCACGGCACGGTGAGGGACGGCGACGCCGCACTGCAACCGATCGTGCTCACCGACGGAACCGAAAACCCCAATGGCGCCGCGATCCGCTTCCTGGTGGATGGGGCGGAGGTGCTGCCGGCGCTCGGCCTCGAGGGGGCGGTCTACGAGCGCGTCGTGCTGATGTTCGACGGGACCGACGACGAGGAACGGACCAGCGCCCGCCGTCAATGGACGGACTTGAAGAAGGCCGGTCACGGCGTGGCCTATTGGCAGCAGGGCGAGGGCGGTCGATGGGAACAACGCGGCTGAGGGAGCCTTCCGCATGGCAGCGGGCCGCGATGGTGGGCGTGGCCTGCCTGGGCTGGTGTGCTTCCCTCGGGAGCGCCCGAGCGGCCGGGCCGAGCCGGTTCGCCTCCTACGACACCGAATCCGACTGTGTCGCGGCCCACACGATGGGCCCGGCGGTCTGCCGCACGGCCTTCGCCAATGCGCGCTCCGAATACGAAGCCAAGACCCCCTCCTTCCCGAGCCAGGCGCTCTGCACGCGGCGCTTTGCCGCCTGCATGGCCTGGCCGCCTGGGATCGACAGCGGCAAGGCGAGCTTCAGGCCGCGTTGGGACGGCATCGATATCGTCGATACCCCGACCGAGCGCAGCGTGACGCCGTCTCCGGGCAGCACCGGGCGGGCAATTCGCTTCGCCGCCAGGCCTTTGACGGAAGCGCCGCGTGAGCTCGTGATCCGAGGTGCCGCAGCTCCGATGCCGCCCGTGGTGCGGGGCGTGGCGCCCCTGAATGCCGGCCGGCCAAGCCTGGCCGAACCCGTGGTGGGGCATGCACGAGGGGCACCGCCGAGCGACCGCGCCGCCCCGGCCAACGCGCCGCCCGGATCCGGGTTCACCTACGAGAACGGCGTTCTGACCTATCCGGCCCCGGCCCGGTTCCAGCCGAAGAACTTGCCGAAGACGGATTGAGGACCGGGCAGGCCACGCCAAGACCTCGACGCCGCTACTCCGCAGCCTCGCGATGCGGGACCGCCAGCCGTCGCTGTTCGGGCTGTTCCCCGGCCTCGACGCCTCGCTCGCGGCTTCCCTTCAGCCATTCGGACACGCGATCGAGATAGATGTAGATGACGGGCGTCGTGAACAGCGTCAGGGCTTGGCTCACGATGAGCCCACCCACCATGGCATAGCCGAGCGGCTGGCGGATCTCCGATCCGGTGCCGGTGCCGAGCATCAGGGGGATGCCGCCCAGCATGGCCGCCATGGTGGTCATCATGATGGGCCGGAAGCGCATCAGCGCAGCCTTCCGAATGGCTGCGTCGGCTGCCAGACCCTCGTCGCGCTCCGCCACGATGGCGAAGTCCACCATCATGATCCCGTTCTTCTTCACGATGCCGATCAGCAGGATGATCCCGATGAGTGCGATCAGGCTGAAATCGAAGCCGAACCCCATCAGGATCAAGAGCGCCCCGACGCCGGCCGAGGGCAGCGTCGACAGGATGGTGAGCGGGTGGATGAAGCTCTCATAGAGCATGCCCAGGATGATATAGACGACCACCAGCGCCGCCACGATCAACAGCGGCACCGTGCCGAGCGACTGCTGGAAAGCCTGTGCGGTGCCCTGGAACGTCCCCTGGACGGTGGCGGGCAGGTTGAGGTCCGCCTGCGCCTTGGTGATGGCACTGGTGGCTTGGCTCAGCGCCGTCCCGGCCGCGAGATTGAACGAGATCGTGACGGCCGGGAACTGGCCCTGGTGGCTGATCGACAGGGGTTGGGTGGGGTCCGTGGTCCAGCGGGCCAGGGTCGACAGGGGCACGTCGCCGCCCGTGGCGGGCGAGTGCAGGTAGATCCTGGTGAGCGACTCTACCTTGCCCTGCAGCTCCGGGAGGATCTCCAAGATGACGTGGTAGCTGTTCACCTGTGTGAAGTACTGCGCCACCTGCCGCTGCCCGAAGGCGTCGTACAGCGTGTCGTCGATCAACTGGGCCGTGATGCCGTAACGCGCGGCCTGATCGCGATCGATGGTCAGGGTCAGCGTGGTTCCGGCCGACTGCTGGTCGGTGGCGACGTCGCGCAGCTCGGGCAGGGTCTTCAGCTTGTCGAGCAGGCGCGGCGACCAGGTGTTCAGCTCGGCGAAATCGGGATCTTGCAGCGTGTACTGGAACTCGGTGCGGGAGGGGCGGCCACCGACCCGCACGTCCTGGGCAGCCTGGAGGAACAGCGCGCCGCCTTCGACCTGGGCGATCTGCGGGCGCAGCCGGGCGATTACCTGCTGGGCGGTGACGTCGCGCTGCTCGCGCGGTTTCAAAGTGATGAACACGCGGGCGTTGTTGAGGGCGCCCGCTCCACCGAGCGCCATGGCGACCGAGTAGACCGCGGGATCCTTCTGGGCGATGGCCCCGAACTCTTGCGTCTTGCGCTTCATGTCGGCGAAGGAGATGTCCTGCGCGCCTTCCGCCGTGCCGAAGATCAAGCCCGTATCCTGGCTGGGGAAGAAGCCCTTGGGAATGATCATGAACAGATAGACGGTCACGCCCACGGTCGCGAAGAACACCATCAGCGTGACGAAGCGCCAGCGGATGCAGAAATCGAGGCCGCGTTCGTAGCCGTGCAGCATGGCGTCGAAGAAGCGCTCGCTCGCCATGTAAAGGCGGCCGTGCTTGGCGTGTTTGTGATCCTTCATGAAGCGCGCCGCCATCATGGGCGTCAGCGTCAGGGACACGAAGGCCGACATGAGGATCGTCATGGCCAGGGTGATCGAGAACTCGCGGAACAAGCGCCCGACGATGCCGCTCATCAGCAGCAGCGGGATCAACACGGCGATGAGGGAGAGCGAAATCGACAGGATCGTGAAGCCGATTTCGCCCGCGCCCTTCATGGCCGCCTCGAAGGGCTTCATGCCCTCTTCCAGATGGCGCTCGATGTTTTCCAGCATCACGATGGCGTCGTCGACCACGAAGCCGACCGAAATGGTGAGCGCCATCAGCGACAGGTTGTCGAGGCTGTAGCCCGCCGTCCACATCAGCGCGACGGCGCCGAGCAGGGCGAGCGGAACCGTGACCGACGGGATGATCGTGGCCCACAGATTGCGCAGGAACACGAAGATCACCATCACGACGAGCGAGATGGTCAGGAGAAGCGTGAACTGCACGTCGCTGACCGAGGCCCGGATCGTCTGGGTTCGGTCGCTCATGATGTCGAGCTTGATGCCGGCCGGGATCGAAGCTTGCAGTCGCGGCAACTCCTTCCTGATGCGGTCCACGATGTCGATGACATTGGCGCCGGGCTGCTTAAAGATGATCAGGAACACCCCGCGCTTGCCGTTCGCCCAGGCGGCCTCCTTCATGTTTTCGGCCGCCGGCACGGCGGTGCCGATGTCGCTGACCCGGACCGGGCCGCCGTTGCGGTAGGCGATGATCGTGTTATCCCAGCTCTTGGGGTCGAGGAGTTGGTCGTTGGCATAGATCGTGAACGACTGATGCGCTCCGTCGATGCTACCCTTGGCGGAGTTGACGGTGGTGACCGACAGGACGTTGCGCACGTCCTCGAGCGAAAGCCCTTTGGTGACCAGCTTGGCGGGATCGATCTGCACCCGGATGGAGGGCTTCTGCTCGCCGCCGATCGAAACCTGCGAAACGCCGGAAATCTGGCTGATCTGCTGGGCGATCTTGGTATCGGCGTTGTCGTCCACCACGGTCAACGGCAGGATGTCGGACGTGGCCGACAAGAGCATGATGGGCGAGTCGGCCGGGTTCACTTTGCGCCAGGTCGGCGGGTTCGGCAGGTTTTTGGGCAGTTGTCCGCCGGCAGCGTTGATGGCGGCCTGGACATCGTTGGCGGCGCCGTCGATGTTGCGGTCGAGATCGAACTGGATCGTGATGCTGGCCGAGCCCAGCGAGGATGTCGAGGTCAGCTGCGAGACGCCCGGGATTTGGGCGAACTGGCGCTCCAGGGGTTGCGCTACCGACGACGCCATGGTGTCCGGGCTGCCGCCCGGCAGCGAGGCCGACACCTGGACGGTGGGGAAGTCGACCTGCGGGAGGGGGGCCACCGGCAGCAGCGGGTAGGCCACCAGCCCCAAGCAGAAGATCCCGAGCATCAGAAGCGTGGTCGCGACCGGGTGCTTGATGAAGGGCGCCGAGATGCCGCCGCCCATGCTCAGGAATCCCGCTGCGCTGTCTTGGCGCCATCACTGGATCCGGCATCGGGGACGACCTTGACCACACTGTGTGGCTGCAGCCGATACTGGCCCGCCGTCACGACCTTGTCGCCGACCTTGAGCCCCTCGGATATGACCGCCGCATCGTCGTAGGACAGGCTGACCTTGATGGGTCGGACGTCGACCTTGCTGTCCGCTCCGATCACGAAGGCGTAGAGGCCGCCGGGCCCGTGCTGCACCGCCGAGTAGGGCACGATCACGACGCCCTGAAGCGTCTTAACGGTCAGCTTGGTCGAGACGGACAGGCCGGGCCACAGCTTATGGTCCGTGTTGGCGAAGGCCGCCTTCAGGCGTATCGTGCCGCTCGACGTGTCGATCTCGTTGTTGAAGGTTTCGAGCTTACCATTGGCCAGCGTTTGCGCGCCGTCCGACGTGAGGGCAACCACATCGAGCGGCCCGGCCTTGCGGCCCTCCGTGATCTCGGCAAGCGCATTTTCCGGCTCGGTGAACACCACGGCGATCGGTTCGATCTGGGCGATCAAGACGATCCCGGTAGCACTCGCGGCGTTGACGATATTGCCCTGGTCGACGAGTCGGAACCCGACCCGCCCCGTGATCGGCGCCCGGATGGTCGCATAGTTCAGTTGGGTCGTGGCGTTCTCGATGACGGCGTCGTCGGCCGCAATCTGCGCGGTCAATTGCGTCACCGAGGATGTCTGGGTGTCGAGCGTCTGCCGCGTCACGAAATTGTTTTGCATGAGCGACTGCGACCTAGCGAGATCGCGCTTCGTGTTTTCGAGGTTCGCCGAATCCTGCTGCTTCTTGGCCTTGGCCTGGTCGAGGGCCGCCTGGTAGGGGCGGGGGTCGATCTCGACCAGGAGGTCGCCCCGCTGGACGATCTGTCCCTCCTCGAAATGAATGGCCGTGACCTGACCGTCGACACGGGACCGCACCAGGACCGTGTTGTAGGGTTGTACGGTGCCGAGGCCGGTCAGGATTTCCGGAAAGTTGCCGATCCTGGTCTCCACGGCGCTGACCGGGACCGCCGGCGCTTCCTTGGGTGCCGTCCTCGCGGTTTCGGCGGACTTGGGCTTGATGCGGTCGACGACGGCCTGCGTCATCGGTTGGAGTTGTCGCCAGTCGAACAGCACCCCGGCCGCGATGCAAACGATCGCCAAGAGGGCAAGACGGAGGCGAGACTTACGCCGAGGAGGCTCAGACATCGTGTTTCCTTGCACTCTACTCAGCGACCAGGACTGCAAACCCTAGCGTCGCTTGTCACCCCGCGGCTCGAAGGAGCGGCGTGGCGGCGCGCAAGACCGGAATACCAGGCTGATGTTTATTCCTTGCAAATAGGGCGGGTTGCGTTCCGCATCGACTAAAATCTTCTTCATGGTCCGGATGGCTCTGGCTTCCCAGCCTAAGGCATCGACCGACCCGGTCCGGCGGGGGCTGCGGCATTCGGCGTACCCACGGCCGGCACTTTGAGAACCTGCCCGCCCGCAGCACTGCCACCCCTGCGCGGCCTGATGATCCGCACGCCGTTCTGGATCTCGACCTCCTGGTCGTCGCGCACCGGGGGCAGGGCCGATGGGGTCGGGACGGCCGCCGGTTCGACCACTGCAGCCTCCCTGGCAGCCGGCTTTGGCGGACTAGCAGGCAGGGCGACGTGTTGGATGGTGGCAACGGCACCGGGTTCCCCCCGGCTGCCATCATCGCGGAGCACAGAGGCGATCAACAACACCGCCACCGCCACCAGCACGAGCCCCGACGTGAGCAACGGAAGCTGGATCCTTGTCGACCTCCGCTTCACCTCCCGATCGGTGCCGAGCGGATCGAAGAGGCCGCGCGCCATGGGGCTTGTCCTTGTTCCGGAATGAACGACACGCCGGGGCGCGCCAGTTATCGCGTGGCCGACGGGCGCGACCTCAAGGATCGGCCCGGTCGGACCGCGCTACGAACTGCGACCCGAGTGGCGCCGGGCCTGCTGGTCTCAGTTCGGCTGCGTCGGCTTCGGAGCGTCCGCGCTTCTCGGCGCGTCGGCAGTTTTCGGCATCTCGGCGTTGGATGCCTTGGTGGTGATGCCGCGCAGTTGGTTCAGGGCTGCGGTCAGCTGCTTGTCGTTCCTCTGGTCCGGCGGAACGTAGGCCTGGGATCCCTGTTTCTCGTCCGCCGTCACACCGTTCAGCAGATGACCCTTCAGCGATGCTTCGCCCTTCGTGTCGTCCTTGCCCTTCAGATCGTCCGGGACGTCTTCCATTACGATCTGCTCGGGTTCGATCCCCTTGGCCTGGATGGAGCGCCCGGAAGGCGTATAGTACCGGGCCGTGGTCAATCGCAGCGCGCCATTCTGCCCCAGCGGAATGATGGTCTGGACGGAGCCCTTGCCGAAGGACCGCGTGCCGATGATGGTGGCGCGCTTATGGTCCTGGAGTGCGCCCGCCACAATCTCCGACGCGGATGCCGAACCGCCATTGACCAGCACGACCACGGGCTTGCCGTGCGACAGGTCATAGCCGGGTCGAGCATTGTAGCGTTGCGTCTCGTCGGCGTTGCGGCCGCGAGTCGACACAATCTCGCCGCGGTCGATGAAGGCGTTTGAAACTTCGATCGACTGGTCCAGCAGTCCGCCCGGATTATTGCGCAGATCCAGGATGTAGCCCTTGAACTTGTCGCCCGGCATGTCCGATTGGAACTTCGCCATCGCCTGCTTCAGGCCGTCGAAGGTCTGCTCGTTGAACTGCGTGATGCGGATGTAGCCGACGTCGTCCTTCTGCTCGAACTTCACCGACTTGATCGTAATCACGGCGCGGTTGAGTTTGTAGTCCTGGCCGTCCTTGCTGGAACCCCGGACGATCTTCAGCGTCACGGGCGTGCCCACGGCGCCGCGCATCTTGTCGACCGCCTGGTTGAGCGTCATGCCCGACACGGCATCTCCATCGATCGCAACGATGAGGTCACCCGACAAGATGCCGGCCTTGGCGGCCGGCGTGTCTTCGATCGGGCTCACGACCTTGATGTTGCTGTCTTCCTGCTGCACCTCGATACCGAGGCCGCCGAACTCGCCGCGGGTTTGCACCTGCATGTCGCGATAGGCTTTCGCATCCATGTAGCTCGAATGCGGATCAAGCGACGTAAGCATGCCGTTGATGGCGGCCTCGACGAGCTTGCCCTCGTCGGGCTTCTCGACATAGTCGGTCCGGATCTTCTCGAAGACATCGCCGAACAGGTTGAGGTTGCGATAGGTGTCGGTGCCGGCCGCGCGGGCGGGGCTTCCCGAAATGAGAGTCGTCTGGAGGGCGACCGTTGCGGCGGTCGCGCCGAGCGCCGCGCCCGCCACGATCAAGGAAACCTTGCGCATCATCCGCGAACCTTTTCCAATTCGGCTTTAGCCCACCATGGGCTCGGGTCGATCGCCAACCCGTCTTTCCGGAATTCAACATAAAGAACAGGCTGACCTGCGCCAAGGGCGATTGCGGCCGCGGTCTTCACCGAACCGTCCCCCATGGTGCCTACAGGCTCGCCCGCGACAACGAACTGCCCCGGCGCTATGCTGGTACGGTCCAGTCCGGCAAGGACAATATAATAGCCGCCGCCGCCGTTGATGATTAAAAGTTGTCCATAGGATCGGTAAGGTCCCGAGAACGAGATCCAGCCATCGGCCGGTGAGGTCACGACCGCCTGCGGGCGTGTCGCCAGAGACAGGCCGTGTTCCTGGCCTCCGTAGGCATCGTTCGCGCCATAGTTCTTGATCGCGGTACCGGCCGCAGGGATCGCCATCCGCCCGCGCGCGTCCGCGAAGGCGATCGCAGGGGCGAGCCGGGCGGGATCCTTGCCGGCCTCGGCCGCGGCCTTGGCCCGCACCCCATCGGCCTCCGCTTCGGCGGCTTTGTGACGCGCTTCGTCGTCGGCCCGGGCCGCCTCGGTGGCGCGACGGGCTGAGGCGACGTCGTTTTCGAGCCGGCTCACGAGATCCTTGAGGCTTGTGGCCTGGCGGGCGAGATCCGCGGCATGCTGGCGCTTCCCCTCGAGCGAGCCCTCCGCGGCGGACTGCGCGGCCTGCCGAGTCTCGACGAGAGCCGCCAATCGGGTTCGTTCGGCGCCGAGCGTCGCGACCTCTGCGGCCAGCGTGTCCCGCTCCGTCGCGACCGAAGCGCGCAGACGCGCGAGGTCGGCGAGGTCGGCGGCGAGCGCCTCCGTGGCGCTGCGCAGCTCCGGCACCACGGCGCCGAGCAGCATGGAGGTGCGGATGGCCAGCAGCACGTCATCGGGACGGGCCAGAATGGCGGGGAGCGGTTTCCGCCCCATGCGCTGCAGAGCCGCCAGCACCTCGGCGATGACTGAACGCCGGGCCTGAAGCGATGTCCTGATGGCGTCCTCGCTGCCGGTCAGCAGGTCGAGCCGCTTCTCGACCTCCGACACCTGGATCTCCGCCGCCCGCACCCGGGCCGTGGTGTCGATCAGAGCAGCCGCCAGCCGCACCCGATCGGTCCGGAGCGATTCGAGATCGGCTTCGCGTCGGTTGCGATCCGCCTCTGCTGCAGCGGCAGCGCCGACCGCGTCGCTGAGTTGACGACGACGACCGTCGAGGTCGGCACCGACATCCTCGGTCTGGACCTGCTGATTCGGCGCCTGTGCCGGTCGCCCGACCGCATCGCCCGCGCGGCACGGCCCCCATAACCCGAGGAACCCCGCGCCGCAGAGCAAACAGAGGAGAAACGCCCGTGGCCTGACCCCGGAGGTAAAGCGCATCTGGCAAACGACCTGCCGCAGCCTGGACGATGTCCGAAAGGACGAGCCTTAGCGGTCCAGCACGTCGCCATTAAGGCGAACCTGAGCTGGACTGGAGCATGGTGCGTTCAATCGAGCCAAGACGGGACCGTATCGAGTCCGATCAGCGCCTCGTACGAGGTCCGCGGACGGATCACCGCGAAACGGTCCGCGTCGACCAGCACTTCGGGCACGAGCAGGCGGGTGTTGTAGGTTCCGGCCTGGACGGCACCGTAAGCTCCCGCCGACATCACGGCCACCAGGTCGCCCGCTTCGACTTCGGGGAGAGCGCGCGCCAGGGCGAGGTAGTCGCCCGTCTCGCAAACCGGTCCGACGATGTCGGCGAGGCCCTCGGACGTGTCGGTGACGGGCGCCGAAACCGGGCGGATGTGGTGATGCGCCTCGTAGAGGGTCGGGCGGATGAGGTCGTTCATGGCGGCATCCACCACCACGAAGCGCTTGTTCTCGCCGCGCTTGACCAGCACCACCGAGGTGACGAGGACACCGGCATTGCCGACCAGGAAGCGTCCTGGCTCCAGTACCAGCATCACACCGGCTTTGCCGAAATGTCGCTTTGCCAGGGTAGCGTATCGGATCGGCGCGAAAGAAGTGGCATCCTGGTCCAACCAGTAGGATATGCCGAGACCGCCGCCGAGATCCACATGCGTGATGGTGTGGCCGTCGGCCCGGAGCACGGTCAGCATCCCGGCCAGCGTCTCGAAGGCCCGGTCGAAGGGGTCGAGGTCGGTGATCTGAGACCCGATGTGCATGTCGATGCCGGCGACCGCGATGCCGGGCAGGGCCGCGGCCTGGGCGTAGACGTCGCGGGCCCGGGTGACCGGGATGCCGAATTTATTCTCGGCTTTGCCGGTCGAGATCTTGGCGTGAGTCCTGGCGTCGATGTCAGGGTTGAGCCTGATGGCGACCCGCGCCGTCGCCCCTTTGCTTGCCGCGAGTTCCGACAGCGCCAGGAGTTCCGGTTCCGATTCGACGTTGAAGCAGTGGATGCCTTCGTCGAGCGCCAGCGCCATTTCGGACTTCGTCTTGCCGACCCCCGAAAAGGTGATGCGATGACCCGGCACTCCGGCCGCGCGGGCGCGGCGCAGTTCTCCTTCCGACACCACGTCCATCCCGGCGCCGAGGCGGGCGAAAAGGCGCAGCACGGCCTGATTCGAATTCGCCTTCATGGCGTAGCAGGTCGTGGTGCGCAGCGGTGCGAAGCTGTCCGTGAAGCTGCGGTACTGGGCCTCCATGGCGCCACGCGAATAGCAGTAGAAGGGCGTGCCGACCTGGGCCGCTACGACGCGGAGATCGGTGCCTTCGGCGAACAGGATGCCGTCCCGGTCGATGAAATGCTGCACGGTCGACCCCTACTCCAGAAGGGGATCGAGGACGAAGGGCCTGTCGGGCGGGCGAATCGGCGGGTTTGGCGCCCGCTTGTGGACTCCCGCCTTCGTGGTTGCGGCCGCGTCCACTGGCGGCGCGTTCGGATCGGGCGGCGGTTCGAGCCTCCCGCGTCGCCCGCACCCGCTCACCGCCACGGCCACGAGCAGCGTGACCAGGACGATCCTCAAGGATTTGCCGTCGCGGGAACGCCTCAAATCGGATCTCCAGGTGAGCGTGGCCACTCGTCTCGCAGGCCCTTGTGCGGTCGAGCGCTATCATGCCGGCCGGCCGGCACCCAGGCTGCATAGCAATCTTCGGCGGCGAAAGCTTTAGGCTTCGGCGTGCGTCGCCGTCGCGGACGGTGTCGATCCCCTCTGGAGCCCATACAGCAATGGCCGCCCTCGGATCTCCGTCGCTCGATCAACTCCGCGTGTTCCTGGCCGTAGCTGAAGCCGGAAGCTTCTCGGCCGCAGCGCGGCTGCTCAACCGGCGTCAATCGGTGATCAGCTACACCATCGCCAACCTGGAGCGACAACTCGGGGGCTTGAAGCTCTTCGACCGCGGCAGCCGGCGTCCGGCCCTCACGGAAGCAGGCCGCACGATGCTGTCCGAAGCCCGCAAGGTGGCGCTCGGGGTGGACGGCTTGCGGGCGCGGGCGACGGGCCTCCTGGCGGGGCTCGAACCGGAACTCGCGGTGGTGGTGGACGTGATGTTGCCGACCGCGCAACTGGTGGCCTCGCTGGTGGCGTTTCGCGCAGCCTTTCCAACCGTCAATCTGCGGCTCTCGGTCGAGGCCCTCGGCGCGGTCGCACAACTGGTGCTCGACAGAATCTGCGCGGTCGGGATCAGCGGACCGCTGGCGCGCTTTGTCGACGGACTCGCGCAAAGGCCCATCGGCGAGGTCCGGATCCTGTCGGTCGCGGCGCCGAGCCACCCGCTCGGGGCCTGGCGGGGCGCGGTCCCACGGGCGGAACTCAGGGACCACATCCAGCTCGTCTTGACGGACCGCTCCGATCTGACGAAAGGCCAGGACTTCAACGTGCTTAGCACCGAGACTTGGCGGCTCGGGGACCTCGGCGCCAAGCATGAGCTTCTCTTGGCCGGGATCGGGTGGGGCGGCATGCCGGAAGCCCTGGTGGCCGAGGACCTCGCGGCGGGCCGTCTGGTGGTGCTCGACATCGAGGGGCGCGGCCCCGACCAATATCAGATCTACGGGGTGTACCGGGCCGACGCGCCGCCGGGGCCGGCCGGGCGCTGGTTCCTCGAGCGTCTGGCCGACCTAACGAACGACCTGGATCAAGGGAAGGTGTGAGATAGCTTAGGCCAGCCCTTCGGGCAGGCGCGCAAGGCGCGGCACCGGCGAGGCGAAGATGACCATAGCTTGGACAAGGAAGCCGGACACCGCCAGTAACAAGCACGCCTCTGATCCGTATGCTTCGCCCACCAGCGCAGCAAGCGCAGCGCCGACGGGCCGTGCGCCGTAGGTCAGGATGTTCAAAGCCGACACGCGCCCAAGCAGCACGGCCGGCGTCACGGTTTGGCGAAGCGTCGTCGTGCTCACCAGCCATACGACCGGCCCCGCTCCCATGATGAAGAACGCGAGCCCCGCGAGCCAGGCCCAGGGAACCAGGATCGTCAGCGCCATCAAGAGTGACGCCGCCAAGCCGGACAGCGGTCCAATCCCGACCACCACGCCGAAGGGCAGAGCCGCCACGATCCGTGCCGCCGATAGCGCGCCAACGACCAGTCCGCCGCCATAGAAGGCCAGCGTCAGCCCAACCCCAAAGGCTCCCAAGCCGAGGTGATGAACGGCGTAAGGCACATAGGCGGCTTGGAGGACGAAGAAGGCCAGACTAAAAGCTATCTGCGTTGCAAACACCGGCCGGAGCAGGGGGTGGCGGAAGACGAAGCTCGCGCCCTCGCGCACTTCGGTCAGCGGGTGGCGGCGCGGCGGCTTGGGCCGGACCGGCTCGCGCACCCCGGACAGCAGGGCCACAGCCAAGATCGACAGGCCCGCTGCAGCCCCGAAGGCGAAACTGGAGCCCACCCAGCCGACGAGCGTCCCGCCTAACGCGGGACCCGCGGCGAAGGCGGTCGTGCGTGCGAGTTCGATGCGGCCGTTCGCTGTGGGCAGGGCTTCCCGCCGTACCAACGAAGGCACCAAGGCCGGCGTTGCTACGCTGTAGGCCACGGTCCCAGCAGCGCCGACGAAGCCGAGCAGGGCCAGCAGCGGCAGGCTTAGCACGCCAAACCCGGCCAAGATGAGGATCAGGATCAGGGATGCCGCGCGCATCGCTTCTGCGGCAGCCAAAAGGCGAGGACGCGACGCCGTGCGATCGGCCAGCAGTCCGGCCGGGACAGACAGAAGCAGGAAGGGCAAAGTTTGTGCGGCCTGCAGCAGCCCGGTCCCACCCGTCCCTGCGCCTAGGGCGAGGACGGCGACCAGCGACGCCGCAGCAAGTGCGATCTGCTCGGCCGACTGGGCAGCGAGGTTTGACCAGGCCAGGCGCAGGAACGCGGGCGGATAGGCGAAGGACTGGGGCAAGCGCGACTCCGATCAGGTGACCGAGCGCAGTCTGGCAGAGGTGTCATGGCCCTCCACCCCGCATCTTGCTTTTGAACTGCAGCTCCGAATCGGTCCAAGTCCAACGCGCCCATGAAACGGAGTCTCCGCTCCGTCGCTGGTCAAACTTCGAAGACGAAACGCGACATCGGTGGTGACCAACGGCGAGATCACGCCCCAACCGACTGCTGTCCTACCTCCGCAGCGGGTCTGTCATTCGGACGCGCCGTCAGCCGGCGGCCTCCGCCGTCAACCGCTTCAGCCAGGCTTCCGCCTGCCGGCGGACGTTGGACGGCGCCGTACCGCCGTAGCTGGTGCGGCTCTTGACCGAATTCTCGGCTCCCAGCACGTCGAAGACGGCCGTGGATATCCGAGGCTCGACCTCCTGCATGTCGGTGATGGGAAGCTCTTCCAGCGTAACGCCGCGTTCGGACGCCGCCGCCACGATGCGCGCGGTGACGTGGTGGGCCTGCCGGAACGGCATCCCGAGCGTCTGCACCAACCAGTCGGCGAGGTCTGTGGCGGTGCTGTAGCCGGACCCCGCCGCAGCTTTCATCCGGGCGAGATCGGGTTTCAGATCGCGCACCATGCCGGCCATGGCCGGCACGGTCAGTGCCATGGCGTCGAGCGCGTCGAAGACGCCCTCTTTGTCCTCCTGCATGTCCTTGGCATAGGCCAGCGGCAGCCCTTTCATCACGGTCAGCAGCCCGACCAGGGCACCGACCACGCGGCCCGTCTTGCCCCGCACGAGTTCAGCCGCATCCGGGTTGCGCTTCTGCGGCATGATGGACGAGCCCGTGGAGAACTTGTCCGAGAGCGTCGCGAAGCCGAACTGCGGGGTCGCCCAGAGCACGATCTCCTCGGCGAAACGCGACAGATGCACGGCGCAGATGGCGGCGGCCGACAGGGTTTCGAGCGCGAAGTCGCGGTCCGATACGCTGTCGAGGGAATTGGCGGTCGGTCGGTCGAACGCCAAGGCATTCGCCACGGCCTCGCGGTCGATCGGGAACGAAGTGCCGGCCAGGGCGGCCGCGCCAAGCGGCGATTCGTTCAGGCGTCGGCGCGCGTCAGCGAAGCGGCCGCGGTCGCGCGCGATCATTTCGACATAGGCCAAGAGGTGGTGGCCAAGTGTCACGGGCTGCGCGGACTGGAGGTGGGTGAAGCCCGGCATCACGGCATCGGCATGGGAGAAGGCCTTCTCGACCAGCGCGGTCTGCAGGTCGCGCAGCGCACGATCCAGCGCGCCGAGCGTTTCGCGAATCCACAGCCGGAGGTCGAGCGCGACCTGATCGTTGCGCGAGCGTGCGGTGTGCAACCGGCCGGCAGCGTCGCCGATCAGCTCGACCAGTCGCGACTCGATGTTCATATGGATGTCTTCGAGCGCCCGGGAGAACGTGAAGGTGCCGGCCTCGATTTCGCCCGCGATCCGGTCTAGACCTCCACGGATCGCCGCCGCGTCTTCGGCCGTGATGATGCCGGTTTCGGCCAGCATGGCGGCGTGGGCCCTCGAGCCGGCGATATCCTGGGCGGCAAGGCGCTGGTCGAAGCCGATGGAGGCGTTGATCTCCTCCATGATGCTGTCGGGACCGCTGGCGAACCGACCGCCCCACATTGCATTGCTCATCGAAGCCTCGGACTGACGTGAATGACGAACGACACCGACCCCCTGCGCCCCGACCCGGCGAGCCGCCAGGATCATGGGCGCTGGCGACGCTCGGCGCCGCTGGGCGCGATCCTGATGATCGGGATCGCCGCGGTCCTATATGGCGTGGTGGCGCCGAGCAAGGGAGGGGCCGCGAACTGCCCGGCCGCGGCCGCCGAGACGGCGCGCCTCGATCCGCTGATCCGGGGCGAGGTGGCGGCCTTCGGTCTCGCCCAGCCGGCCCGGACCGCGCCCGACCTCGCCTTCAAGGGTCCCGACGGCAAGGCGACGCGCCTCGTCGACTTCCGGGGAAAAACCGTGCTGGTCAATCTCTGGGCGACGTGGTGCGTGCCGTGCCGCAAGGAGATGCCGGCGCTCGATGCGCTGCAGGCCAAGCTCGGAGGATCGGACTTCGAGGTCGTGGCCGTCAACGTCGACACCGCGCGTCTCGACAGGCCGGCGGCCTTCTTCAAGGACCATGGCATAGCGGACCTGACGCTCTATGCCGACGCGAGCGCCGACGTTCTGCAGACCATGAAGCAACAGGGCGGACTGCTGGGGCTGCCCACCACGCTGCTGGTCGACCGCAACGGCTGCGAACTCGGCCGGATGGCGGGGCCGGCCGAATGGGCATCACCCGACGCCGAGGCCGTGATCGCGGCCGCGAAGGGCTAGGCCACCTTACGTGCAGAGCCACGACCGATTTGCTTTTCAAAACAAAATCAACGCTGCCAGACCTTCCGGCGGCAGGCAGGCTCGCAAAAATCTGCTTAGGGAAGCGGCGGAAACGACCGCTGAAGCAGCGGAGAGACCCTCAGTGCGGATCGATAATGGCGCGGAACCGCGCCAGGGTCGGGTCGATCTCGGCTAGGAATGTGTCGGCGTCCCGGGCAGCGAGAGCCGCCCGATCCTCGTCGAATTCGTCGTAGGCGTGGGCTGCCACGTGGCGAAAGCCGCGAAGGCCGCTCACGGCGCGAACCAGGGCCGCGTCGTCCAGGATGGCTGGACGGGAGCCGACGTCAGCCGTCGCAATCCGCTGCACCAAGGCCGTATGCCAGTCGGAGCCGGAGGGCAGGGGTTCTCCGAGGAGGGCCAAGAGGCGTTTCATGGCGGCCTCAAACGAGGTGTACCCGGACAGCATCGCATGCATGAATGCCGCGGTCTGGAAATAATAGTTCTCCTCGCCGCTCGCGCCCCTGAGATGGCCGAACACCTCTATCGCCTTCGCGAAATGGCGCCGCGAAGATGAGACGTCCCGCTCGATGTCGTTCCACAACACCGCCATCATGACAGGGTGACCCCTTCCTCGAGGGCGCGTGCCGTCAGGCCGTTGGAGGCGTAGTACGACGGCCTCACATCCGGGATCATCTTGTGCGAGAAGCAGACCTCCTCCGCGAATGAGGCGGCCTCCCGGGCAGCGTCACCCTCGAAGTCCGCGATGATGTCGACGTCGCTGTGCAGCATCATGCGGCCCTTCGCGGTCGACCCATAGCGGATGAACCTTCCGCCGTGCTGGCGCGCGTAGGCCGCCAGCACCTGATCGATCTCCGCGATGGCCCGCGCCATCCGCTCCATCTCCCGTCTGTGTCGCTCCTTTAGCGTCACGACCACGTCGGCCATGCCCGGCTCCCGGCGTTATTCGAACCACATCCCTCAGAGTACCACGATGCCCTGGTGCTTGCGCTTGTCTTCGGGCTCGACGTGGATCGTCACGGATGAGTCCGGCACGTCGCCCTTTAGCACGCGCTCGACCCGGTCGCAGATGTCATGGGCCTGGTTCACCGTCATGTCGCCCGACACCACGAGGTGGAACTCGATGAAGGTGAGCTTGCCGGCGCAGCGTGTCTTCAGATCGTGCGCCTCGATGGCGCCTTCAGCAGTGGCGGCGATCAGGGTCCGGAGCCGTGTCATCGTCTCGTCGGGCAGCGATTCGTCGAGGAGGCCGTTCACGCTCTCGCGCATCAGCTGCCAGCCGCTCCACAACACGTGCAGCGCCACCAAAGCCGCGATGGCGGGGTCGAGCACCAGCCGGCCGGTGAGGTAGACCAGGGCCACGCCCGCCAACACGCCGACCGAGCTGACGACGTCGGTCTGCAGATGCCTGCCGTCGGCTGCAAGCGCCAGCGATCGATGCCGACGGCCCTGGAAACGCAGCACATAGGCCCAGATCGCATTCAGCACGCTGCCGATCGTTCCGACCGCCAAGCCCAGGACGGGCGTCTCCAGAGGCCGTGGATGGAGGTAGGCGAGGGCGGCCTCGCGCAGGATGGCGACGGCCGCCACCACGATGAGCACACCCTCCAGCACCGCCGAGAGATATTCGGCCTTGGTGTGGCCATAGGGATGGCGCGCGTCGGCTGGCTGCAGTGCCACGCTCAGCGCCCAGACGGCCGCCAGCGCGGTCGCGACGTTGATGATGCTTTCGAGAGCGTCGGAGAGCAACGCGACGCTGCCGGTCAACCGGTAGGCGGTGAACTTCACCCCGAGCACGATGACACTGACCGCAACGCTGCCCAGAGCGAGCTTTTGCGTTATGACCATGCGTCCTTTCCGTCCGTCGCGGCGTCGGTCGTCCGCCCGGGTGCGTGGCGTCGAGCATCGCCGACGCTATGTCCGGAACCGATAGACCATCGCTTGCTCGGAGGCCATATGGGTCGCAAGATCATCATCGATACGGACCCTGGACAGGACGATGCCGTGGCGATCCTGCTGGCACTGGCGTCGCCCGAGCTCGAGGTTCTTGGCATCGTCGCGGTGGCCGGTAACGTGCCCCTCGCATTGACGCAGTCGAACGCCCGCAAGATCGTCGAGCTGGCCGGGCGGTCCGATGTCCCGGTCCACGCGGGCGCGGTCCGGCCCCTGATCCGCCCGCTTATCACGGCCGAGCACGTGCACGGCCAGACAGGGCTCGATGGTGCCGACCTGCCCGAGCCCGAGATGCCGCTGCACCCGCAGCATGGCGTGGATTTCATCGTCGAGGCGGTGCTGGCAGCCGATCCGGGCGAAATCACGCTATGCACGCTGGGGCCTCTTACGGACGCGGCGCTCGCCCTCATCCGGGAGCCCGAGATCGCGCCGCGTCTGCGCGAGATCGTCATGATGGGGGGTGCCTATTTCGAGGTCGGCAACATCACCCCGACGGCCGAGTTCAACGTCTACGTCGATCCGGAGGCCGCCGACGTGGTGATGCGGAGCGGTGTTCCGATCACGATGCTGCCGCTCGACGTCACGCATGCCGTCCTCAGCACGCCCGCGCGCCTCGCCCGGATCGCTGCCATCGGCAATCGGGCCGGCGGGGTCGTCGCACAGCTTCTCGGCTTTTCCGAACGCTTCGACGTTGCCAAATACGGCGGTGCCGGCGCTCCGCTCCACGACCCCAACGTGATCGCCTGGCTGCTGAAACCCAGCCTTTACGCTGGCCGCCACATCAACGTCGCGGTCGAGACCGCGAGCCCATTGACACTCGGCATGACGGTGGCGGATTTCTGGCGCGTGACGCAGCGCCCCGCTAACGTCGACTATCTCAGGAGCGTCGACGCGGACGGGTTCTACGACCTCCTGGTCGAGCACCTTGCCGACCTGCCCTGAGCCGCGGTCGGGCAGAGGCGTCGCTGCCCCTTTGCTCCATCGTTGAAGGCGCTATCTGCTCAACCACAACCACCGACGGTAGTATTATGGCCCTCAGGATCGAAGACTATGCGCTGATCGGCAATTGCGAGAGCGCCGGCCTCGTCGGCCGCGACGGCTCGATCGACTGGATGGCCCTGCCGCGCTTCGATTCCGATGCGTTCTTCGCAGCCCTGTTGGGAACGCCGGAGAACGGACGCTGGCAGATCGCGCCGGCCGTGCCGGTCACCAGGGTGACCCGTAGCTACCGGGCGGGCACATTGGTGCTGGAGACGCGCTTCGAAACCGCGCAGGGAACCGTTCTGCTGATCGACGCGATGGGCCGGCGGGAAGGCAACGGCGACGTGGTCCGCCTGGTTCGAGGGGAGAGCGGTTCGGTCCCGATGAAGACCGAGATCATGCTCCGCTCCGGTTACGGCGCCACGGTCCCCTGGGTCAGCCGCCTGGCCGACGGCCGGATCGCGGCGGTGGCGGGACCGGATCGTTATATCCTGGCGGCCGCATGCGAACTGCGCGGCGAGGACTTCAAGACGGTGGGTGAGTTCGTGGCGGAGGAGGGTGTCGACACGCCTTTCACGCTGACGTGGTCGCGATCCTATCAACCGGCTCCCCAGCCCGTGAACGCCGCCGAGGTCATCGATCTCGTCACCGAAGACTGGCAGCAATGGGTGAAGTCGCATCGGCTGGAGACGGCTGGGCAATGGCCCGACACGGTGCTCCGCTCCTTGATCACGCTGAAGGCCTTGACGCATTTCGAGACCGGCGGGATCGTGGCGGCACCGACGACGTCGCTGCCCGAGCAACTGGGTGGCCCCCGCAACTGGGATTACCGTTACTGCTGGCTGCGGGACGCCACACTGACCCTCTATGCCCTTTTGACGTCGGGCTTCCTCGCCGAAGCGAGCGCCTGGCGCGATTGGCTGATCCGCGCCATTGCGGGGTCGCCCGACCAGATGCAGATCATGTACGGCCTCGCGGGCGAGCGCCGGCTCGCGGAATATGAAATCGGCTGGCTGCCCGGGTACGAGGGATCATCGCCGGTGCGGGTCGGCAATGCTGCTTCGGGACAATTGCAGCTCGACGTCTACGGCGAGGTGCTCGACGCCATGTATCAGGCCCGGCGCTTGGGCATGGCGCCCGACGTCAACGGGTGGAACCTCGAGCGCGCGCTGGTGGGCCACCTGGAGACCATCTGGCAGGAGCCCGACGAGGGCATCTGGGAGGTGCGCGGCGGCCGCAAGCAGTTCACGGCGTCGAAGGTGATGGTCTGGGCAGCCTTCGACCGGGCGATCCGCTCGGTCGAGGAGTTCGGCCTCGAAGGGCCGGTCGACAGGTGGCGCGCCACTCGGGAGCGCGTCCACGCCGAAGTCTGCGAGAAGGGCTTCGATGCCGAGATGAATTCCTTCACCCAATATTACGGCGCGAAGCAACTTGACGCCAGCCTGCTCAACATCGCCCTGGTGGGGTTCCTGCCGCCCGACGACCCACGCGTGGTCGGCACCGTCAAGGCCATCGAGGAGCATCTCGTCGAGGACGGGTTCGTGAAGCGCTATAATGAGGCCGGAAACGTCGATGGCCTCGCGGGCGGACGCGAAGGCGCGTTCCTTCCCTGCTCGTTCTGGCTTGCCGACAATTACGTGTTGATGGGGCGGCACGAAGAGGCCAAGGCGTTATTCGAGCGGCTGATCGGCCTCTGCAACGACGTCGGGTTGCTGAGCGAAGAGTGGGATATTCCGGCAAAGCGGCAGGTCGGCAACTTCCCGCAGGCCTTCACTCACGTGGCGCTGGTGAACACCGCGCACAATCTCAGCCATGATTTCGGGCCCGCCCAGCACCGGGCCGAGAGCAAGGAAGCCGGGGCAGCTTCGGCGTGATGGAGGCTGCGGGATTCAGGGTGGGTGTTCCATCGCGCCGCGTCGGATCAGCGTCGGGACGCCCGCTACGAGGCGGTTCTAGGGGTTGACAGGGCTGCCCCCACGCCGTCATAAGCGCGCCTCCGGCGACGCTTTACGGTGCCATCGGCAGGGGCGGAGGAGTGTCCCGAGTGGCAAAGGGGGCGGACTGTAAATCCGCTGGCTAAGCCTTCGTAGGTTCGAGTCCTACCTCCTCCACCATCGCACAGGAATCTCTGCGGGTGGGCCGAGAGCGCCAGTGTCGTTGGTTTGCAGTCCTGAGGTAGCAAGTCTGCGGGTGTAGCTCAATGGTAGAGCAACAGCCTTCCAAGCTGATGACGAGGGTTCGATTCCCTCTACCCGCTCCAACTCCCTCGACATGCTTGGCCTGACGATCATTCCCCCAGCTCGAAGCCCATTATGTCGGGCGGTCGGCAGCACGCCGCGACGTGGTTACGCCGCAAGACAAGCCTGTGGACCTCGAGGTTCCCGTGAGTCCGGTCAGGTGCTCAGGATGACTGCGGGCAGCCGCGGGCGCGCATCTGCGCGATGGCGCTCTTGCGCGTTTCCGCGGAAATCTGCGGGTTCGTGAGATAATAGCTGTAGAAACTGCACCATTCCGCCTTGGTCATCTTGTCGAGCGGCTTGTCTGGATCAAAAGGGTTCTTGCTGGACTGGCATCCGCCTGCCACCAGGGCCATCGCTAGTGCGGCACCGACCGCGACCTGCCTCATCACATCCGTTCCCCTTCGGACTGACCCACATCTCGTGCCCGGCAATGTCGCGCCGAGCCGGCTGCTTTCTAGCCCGGATCGAACGACATGAAAACTGCCTCGATATCGATCACCATCATCAGATCGGCGTCCGACTATTGTGCAGGTGGAGCCGGCATTCGGAACATATGTGTTGCTGCGACGTTTTCGTCGCAACTGGCGCCCTTGGCGGCACAGTCGACAGGAGAGGACGAACATGAGCGAACTCACCGACAAGGCCAAAGGGCTTGCGAACGAGGCAGGTGGCAAGATCAAGCAGGGGGTTGGGAACCTGACAGGTTCCGAAAAGACCCATGCCGAGGGCTCCGCTCAGCAGGCGAAGGGGACCGCCCAGAAGACCGTCGGGGACGCGAAGGGCGCGGTCAAGGACACCGCCAGCAAGGTTGCCGACAAGGCCAGCGACGCACTGAAGCACTGAATTCTGCTCGACGGCTGCCTCGAAGCGGCCGCGAAAGTCACGAAGGCCGATCCGTCCAGGATCGGCCTTCTTTGCTTCCGGTGGTCGGCCCGTGACCTGGTCAAGCACACAGCCAGCGGTGCCATGTTGTCCATGCCGTCGTTTCACCCCGCGTGGCCCCGAGACTCGGCTCCGGTCTCCATCGCTTGAGTTTCGCAGTAACTGCCGGTCGGGCAGCTCCTGCTCAGCGGACGAGGGGTGCGTTCAGCGCTCCAGCGATGCCGGGCAAGCAGGCGGAAAGGGGGGCGGGCTCCTTGTCGGAAGGCCCGGCTGCGAGCGATTGACAGCGGCGGACGGCGCGACCTATATCGGCGGTGGCGCTGTCCGCAGCGGTACGGCGGGGTAGCTCAGCTGGTTAGAGCAGCGGAATCATAATCCGCGTGTCGGGGGTTCGAGTCCCTCCTCCGCTACCAACCTGCCCATATACTGTCTCGTTTCAGAGACAGGCTTTTACCGCCGGGCTAGGCAACTGGACGAGGCGATCAGGGGCGCTCGACCTTGTGCGAGGGGAAACCGCCATACGAGCGGACACCAACCGGGCCGCCTGGGCGGCCCTTGCATCCCGTTCGCTTCGTCTTCGGCTGGCAATGATGATGAGGAAGGCGCGGCAACTGGAGAGGTGCACATTTCCTCCTCGGCTAACTTGACCGCCGAGACGCCAGTTTGCCTTAGCCCCCACTTTCGTGTCGCCCCGCCGAGCCACTTCCAAGGGTTCCGGATGTCTGCGGGACCCAGGGCCCGTCGACCAGGTGGTGGCAAGGATGAACTTTGGCACGCGGCCGAAGACCGCCGTGCAGGGACATCTTACTGCGGGAGCGACTGAGCCTCCGCCACTGCTGCATCAGCTGGCGGCTTTGCCGCTACGATTGCTTCCATCAAATTGTACAGTCTCACCTTCACGCGCTCGTCCTCGATCGAGTGCAGGATCCGAATGATTTTGATGTCATAGGTCGCGCTTGCACGCGACCGCTTTCGACGATCGACGATGTCGGCCAAATCGATACCGTCCGGCGGGCTGCCTTCGGGGTTGATATCCTCGAAAAAGAACGAGATATCCTTGTCGAGAATGCGAGCGATATTCAGCAATTGGCTTGCGCTGATCCGATCCTTGCCAAGCTCGTATTTCTGAACCTGCTGGAAAGAGATTTCGAGTTGCCCGCCGAGAGCCCCTTGCGACATCTTTTTTTCGATCCTCGCGAAGCGCACGCGCGCGCCGAGGTGGCGATCGATCGCATGATTTTTCCGCGCCATCATAGCCTCATTGAATGCGCTGACATCAAGCGTTAGCACGCTTGCCACAACTGAACCAAGTGGTTGCAGGTCGAGCGGGAGAAAATCTTTTTCGCAACCGCCAGCTACCGATTACAGCCGGTCGTGCCCTAAGGTTCCGTCATCAACAGGGAGACCAGACCTTTCAGGTTACATGGACCGCCCGGTTTCGGCACACATTTTATTTATCGAAGGCCGGTTCGCGGCCGAGCCGACGACGCTCGTCGATCGGCACGGCGTAGCCAGGGCCATCATTCAGCGAACCGTTCCGTTCCGCATGCGGTGCTTCTCGACTGTCCAGGTGGATCGGTACAGGGCGCAACGGCGGGTCCGCTTCGCCGTGTCACAGGGCGAAACTCGTGCCGCAACCGCAGGAGGCCGTGGCGTTCGGGTTATGGATCTTGAACGACTGGCCGATCAGATCGTCGACGAAATCGATCTCCGAGCCCTGCATGTAGCCGATCGACACAGGGTCGATAAGGACAACAGCACCGTCCCGCTCCAGGATGAGGTCGTCGGGAGCCGGCCCGCCGACGACCGTGAACGTATACTGAAAGCCCGAACAGCCGCCGCCGTCGACGGCGACCCGCAACGAGGCACCCGGCGCTTCAAGCGACAGCACCCGATTGACACGCGCGGCGGCCGATGGCGACAGCGTGACAGGCATGAGAGTGTCTATCTGGCTCATCGCAGGTTCCAGCTCTTGATCGCGGGTCCGGGTCGCGCGAGGCCCGTCCTCGGGCCATAGATCTAGGAGACCCTGGCGCGTGCCGCAATGGCCGGTCGTGCGAGGCGACTTGCGGTCGCCCTGCCGCTGTGCGACTCGGATGGGCACAACATAGCCCGGTTCGCCAGCGCGTCATGGACATCTTCGCCGACTTCCACCGCCGGACTGCCGCCATCCTCAGCGGGATGGTGGATCGCGATACCCTGCCCGCCGAGCTCGACCTTCGGCGATTCGTGGTCGAACCGCCACGTGATGCCGGCCATGGAGATCTCGCGGTCAACGCCGCCATGGTCTACGCCAAGGATGCGAAGTCTCATTACGGCAATCCGCGCGCTTTTGCAGGCGCCTTGGCGGGGGAACTCGCGACCGACCCCGACGTCGATACGGCCGAAGTCGCAGGGCCGGGCTTCATCAATCTCGTACTGCGGCCGCATGTCTACGCCCATGTCCTCCGGGCCGCGTTGAAGGAGGGCCCGCTTTACGGGGGTGATCGCGACGGGCTTGCGGGATCCGGCACGCCGATCAATGTCGAATACGTCTCGGCGAACCCGACCGGCCCCCTTCATGTCGGGCACGGCCGCGGAGCCGTGTTCGGCGACGCCCTTGCCAACCTGCTGGTTTTCACGGGCCGCGGGGTGACGCGCGAATATTATATCAACGATGCCGGCCTCCAGGTGGACGTGCTGGGGCGTTCCGTCTTCCTCCGCTATAGGGAAGCGCTCGGACAGGATGTCGGTCCGATCCCGGACGGACTCTACCCGGGGGATTACCTGGTGCCGGTCGGGCGGGATCTTGCTGCGACACACGGCCCGCGGCTGCTCGATGCCCCGGCCGAGGCTTGGCTGCCCATCGTGCGCGAGGCTGCGGTCGCGGCCATGCTGGAGGCCATCCGGCAGGACCTCGCGTCTCTCAACATAACTTTCGACCTGTTTTTCTCGGAAAGCAGCCTCACGGTGCCACCGGAGGGTTCGGAGGCCAGCGCCGTGCAATCGGCCATCGACGACCTGCGGCGGAAAGGCCTCGTCTATGTCGGACGGCTGCCGCCGCCCAAGGGTCAGATGGCCGAGGACTGGGAGGATCGGGAGCAGATCCTGTTCCGCTCGACTGCGTTCGGCGACGACGTGGACCGGCCGCTGATCAAGTCGGACGGCAGCTACACGTATTTCGCCGCCGATATCGCCTACCACAAGAGCAAGATCGACCGCGGCTTCACCTCACTGATCGACGTATGGGGCGCCGACCACGGCGGCTACGTGAAGCGGATGCAGGCTGCCGTGGGCGCTTTGAGCGACCGCCGCACCAAGCTCGACGTGAAGCTTTGCCAGCTGGTGAAGCTGATGCGCAATGGCGAGCCGGTGAAGATGTCCAAGCGGTCGGGAGATTTTGTGACCCTGCGCGAGGTGGTCGACGAGGTCGGTGTCGACGCGGTGCGATTCATGATGCTGTTCCGGAAGAACGACGCGCAGCTCGAATTCGATCTCGCCAAAGTGATCGACCAGTCTAAGGACAACCCGGTCTTCTACGTCCAATATGCCTTTGCGCGGGGGCGGTCGGTGCTGCGCAACGCTGGCGTGGCCTTCCCCGACATGAACCTGTCTCCAGCGTCCCTCGCGACCGCGGAGTTCGACGTGCTGTCCGATCCCGGGGAGGTCGCGATCCTGAGACTGCTCGCGCAATATCCCCGAACGGTCGAGGCCGCGGCCACTGCGCACGAGCCGCATCGCATTGCATTCTACCTCTATGAACTGGCCGGCGCCGTGCATTCGCAATGGAACAGAGGCAAAGATCAGCCACAATTACGCTTCGTTAATGAAGATGAGAGAGTCCTATCCCAAGCGCGGTTGGGATTGGTGACCGCGTCAAGCATCGTTCTGAAATCCGGTCTCGGCATCCTGGGCGTCACGGCTCCCGAGGAGATGCGCTGACGCGAGATCGGAACGCCGCTCGCGGCGCGACAGCGTAGGCCTGGTCGGGCGTTCGGCGGCCCTTCGGCTGAAGTCGCTGCCCGCTCGGCGGTCGGCAGGGCTTCGGACCGGCGAGCCGCGAGGCAATGTGAGGCGAGGTGTCCTATGAGTGAAGCCACGAGATCGCGTCGCGACCAGGTGCGCTACGAGCCGCAGATGGGATCACCCGTGGCGGCCGGATCCTCGGATCCGCTCGCTGAACTTGCGCGACTCGTCGGCCAGGATGACCCCTTTCGCCACGTCTTCCGCACGACACCTCAACCCTACGCATCGACGGATGTCGCGCCTGTCGACCAAGTACACGAGGACGCGGCGGAGCATTCCCGCCACACCGGTTGGGACCCCGATCACCACAGCGCCGTCGATGGCGACGGTGAGTCTTGGTCCGATGACGACCTTCATGATCGAAATGGCGGCTGGCATGCTTCCGACCGGGGCATCGAGACGCACGCACAGGCAGGCTCCGGGCCGGAACAGCACTATTACGCCGACGAACACGCGACCTATCCTGACGAGGCCGGGATCGCGGACGAGCGCCTGCAGCCGCACTATGCATCCGCCGCCGCCATGCCCGACCTCTGGGCTGACGGCGAGGACGGCCACATCGGCCACGCACCTGACGTCCAGCACGGCGTCGCGCCGGAAGCTTCCTCTCCGACGGAAAGGTCGGCGGCCCGTCGGCCCCTGATGGTTTTGGCGGCCGTCCTGCTCCTGACGGGCGGCGGGCTCGGCGCGACCTTCCTGGCGAGAGGCAACGCCGGTCCGGGCGCCGCGTCCGCGGCCCGCGCCGCCCCCACCATCATGGCGGCGGCCGGTCCAACGAAGGTCAAGCTCGATGACGGCAGTGCCACGGCGCCCGAGGACAAGGACGCGGCACTGCTCAACAAGAACGGCAGCGCCGCCTCGGGCCCCGTCAAGGTGGTGACGAGCCAGGAGCAGCCCGTCGACCTGGGCCAATTACCCAAGACGGCGGACCTCGCGGACGGTGCCCGCCCGCTGCCGCCAGCTTCTGCAAACCCCTTCCCGGAATCCAAGAAGGTCAAGACCTTTCTGGTCCACCCCGACGGCACCATGTTGAGCGACGCCGGCACTCCGGCAGCAAGCGATGCCGGCTTATCGACCGGCGCCCTGCCGCCCGGTGCCGGATCGGTGCCCGCCACCATCGCCGATGCGGCCGTCGCGCCACTGCCCGCGACCCCCAGGACCGCCGTCAAGGGCGGAACCACGCCGAGGACCATCGCCAGCCTATCGGCAGACCCCGCGGCGGCCGGTGATGCCCCCCCCGCGAGATCGGCCAGACAGCCGGCTCAGGCGGGGGTCCACGCCGTCGCCAAGCCGACCGACAGCGCGGCCGGGGTCCCGGCGGCGGGAACCGGCGGGAACTTCGGCCTCCAGCTCGCAGCCTCACCCAGCGAAGCCGACGCCACTGCGGCCTTCTCCAAGCTCAAGAAGAAATACCCCTCGCAGCTGGGATCCTATACGGCGAACGTCCGCAAGTCCGACACCGGCGACAAGCCGGTGTATCGGGTACGCGTCGGCGGCATGAGCCAGGACGACGCCAAGAGCCTGTGCTCGCGACTTCAGGCGAGTGGGGGATCCTGCTTCGTCGTCCACAACTGACCGGGATCGGCCATGGTGCGCGCCTTCGTCTGCGGCTGTGCGGGCCTTGAACTCGACCCGCTCGAACGTGCCTTCCTGGCCGAAACCCAGCCCTGGGGGCTGATCCTGTTCCGGCGGAACGTATCGTCGCCTGAGCAGCTTCAGGGTCTGACGGCCGCCTTCCGGGACGCCGTAGGTCGGCCGGATGCGCCTGTGCTGGTGGATCAAGAGGGGGGCCGCGTACAGCGCCTCGCGCCTCCGCTTTGGACACGCTATCCCGCGGCCTCGACCTATGCCGACGTCTACGCGACAGACCCCGAGGCGGGGCGACGCCTCGCGCGGCTCGGCGGGGAGCTGATCGCCCGTGATCTCACGGCCGCCGGCATCACGATCGATTGCGCCCCCGTGCTCGACGTCCCGGTCGAGGGCAGCAGCACCGTGATCGGCGACCGCGCTTTCGGCCGCGATCCGGAGACGATCGCCGCCTTGGCGCGAAGCTTCGCCGAGGGGCTGATGGCCGGTGGCGTGCTCCCGGTCGTCAAGCACTGCCCGGGGCACGGCCGAGCCGAGGTCGACAGTCATCTCGAACTCCCGGTCGTGGTGGCGAGCCGCGCGGAACTCGATCGCGATTTCGCGCCCTTCAAGGCCCTGGCCGACCTGCCCATGGCCATGACGGCGCATGTGACCTACCGGGTGCTCGACCCCGACCGTCCCGCCACGACGTCACCCCTCGTCATCGAGCGGATCATCCGGGGCGAGATCGGCTTCGACGGGCTGCTGCTATCGGACGACCTGTCCATGGAGGCTCTGAGGGGGTCCCTCGGCGAGCGCGCCTCCGCGGCTTCGGTGGCGGGCTGCGATATCCTGCTCCACTGCAACGGCGATCTGGACGAGGCCAAGGCTGTCGCGGCGGTGGCGCCGGCCCTGGACGGGCGCGCGGCGAGGCGCGCCTCGGCCGCGCTGTCCCGCATCGACGCCTCGAGAACACGGACCATGGAGGCATCGCGGGACATGGAGTCCGAGCGTTCGGCCTTCCTGGCCGAGATGGCGGCCTGACCGGGCATAGATCCGCCGAAGCCTGGCGCGCCGTGCGGGGCTGGCCGGCCTCTTCGAGGCCTACGCGAGCGGACCGGGGCCCACCGCGCCGAACCGGGCCGTGGCGGGTCAGACCGAATAATACATGTCGTACTCGACCGGATGCGGGGTCATCTCATAGCGCAGGACCTCGGTGGTTTTCAGCGCGATGTAGCTCTCGATCAGGTCCTCGGTGAAGACGCCCCCGGCCGTGAGATAGGCTTGGTCGGCCTCCAGGCTGTCGAGGGCCTCGCGCAGCGAGCCGCAGACAGTCGGGATCCGGGCCAACTCGGCCCGGGGCAGGTCGTACAGATCCCGGTCGATCGGCTGACCCGGGTCGATCTCGTTGGCGATGCCGTCGAGGCCTGCCATCAGCATGGCCGCGAAGGCCAGATAGGGGTTCGCGGTCGGGTCCGGAAACCGGACCTCGACCCGCTTGGCCTTGGCATTCGCCGTGTAAGGGATGCGGCAGGAAGCCGAGCGGTTGCGCGCCGAATAGGCGAGCAGCACGGGCGCCTCGTAGCCGGGAACCAGGCGCTTGTAGGAGTTCGTCGATGGGTTCGTGAAGGCGTTCAGCGACTTGGCGTGGCGGATTATCCCCCCGATGTACCACAGGCATGTCTGGCTGAGGTCGGCGTATCGGTCGCCCGCGAAGAGCGGCTTGCCATCCTTCCACAGGGACTGATGCACGTGCATGCCCGAGCCGTTGTCGCCGAACACCGGCTTCGGCATGAACGTCGCGCTCTTGCCGTAGCTCTGCGCCACCTGGTGGATGCAATATTTGTAGATCTGCATGCTGTCGGCCATCTGGGTGAGACGATCGAACTTGATGCCGAGTTCGTGCTGGGAAGATGCCACCTCGTGGTGGTGCTTCTCGACCTTGACCCCCATGGAGGCCATGGCGGCCAGCATCTCGCCGCGCATGTCCTGCGCCGAATCAAGCGGCGGGACCGGGAAATAGCCCCCCTTGGTGCGGATGCGGTGCCCGAGGTTGCCGCCCTCGTAGACCGTGTCCATGTTCGAGGGCAGTTCGACGGAGTCGACGACGAAGCCGGTGTTGTAGGGGTCGGTCTTGAAGCGGACATCGTCGAACACGAAGAACTCGGCCTCGGGCCCGACCAGGATGGCGTCGCCGATGCCGGACGATCTCAGGTAGGCTTCGGCCTTCTTGGCGACGCCGCGCGGATCGCGGCCGTAGGGCTCCCCCGTCATCGGGTCCAGGACGTCGCACACGATCGACAGGGTGGAGGCCGAGAAAAACGGGTCCATGCAGGCCGTCTCGGGATCCGGCATAAGGATCATGTCGGATTCGTTGATGGTCTTCCAGCCTGAAATCGAGGAACCGTCGAACATGACGCCCTCCGCGAAAGCGTCCTCGTCCACCATCGACACGTCGAAGGTCACATGCTGCCACTTGCCCCGGGGATCCGTGAAGCGGAAGTCGACGTATTTGATGTCCTGGTCCTTGATCGCCTTGAGGACATCCTGGGCGGTCTTCATGCTGGGCCTTTCTGAGCGATGGGAGGCGGTGCGCGTGACACCGGCCGGTATGGCAGGGGTCGGTCAGATCGCGTCGTTGCCGGTCTCGCCGGTTCTGATCCGAATCGCGCCCTCGACGCTCGATACGAAAATTTTCCCGTCGCCGATACGCCCGGTCTGAGCGGAGCGGCGGATCGCCTCCACGGCCCGGTCCACCATGGCGTCCGCGAGCACGATCTCGATCTTCACCTTGGGAAGGAAGTCGACGACGTATTCGGCCCCGCGATACAATTCCGTGTGACCCTTTTGCCGTCCGAAGCCCTTGGCCTCCGTGACCGTGATGCCCTGCAGGCCGACCTCCTGGAGCGCCTCCTTCACCTCGTCCAGCTTGAAAGGCTTGATGATGGCCTCGATCTTCTTCATGCGGGTGTCCAAACCTGTAGCGGGTCGCGAACGTTGATCAGGACGCCGTTCCCGCGGACGGGTGATGCGCCGATCTTTCCTTGTTAGCACCGTGCGTGCCATCGGCGCGACGCCCATTGTTCCGGTGTCGGACGGAGACATCGGGGCAGACCGAAGCTTGCCATGAGGCCGCCAGAGTATGCGAGGCCTGACCAGCGGGGCGGATGGTGGCTTGCCTGCCGCAGGCTGATCATCAAAGAGCCGGTTGCCGGTTCGAGCTGCAGGGATCCGGTTCTCCGATGCGCCACCCCATGGAAGTGATCACCACGGCCGAGATGGCGGAAGCCGATCGCCGGAGCATCGCGGCCGGCACTCCGGGCGCTATCTTGATGGATCGGGCCGGGCATGCCGTCGCGGACGGCTGTGTAGCCTTGCTCGAGCAAGTCGAGGGCCGACGGGTCCTGGTGCTGTGCGGGCCGGGCAACAACGGCGGCGACGGCTTCGTGGCCGCCACCATGCTGCGGCACCGCGGCTACGAGGTCGTGGTCGCTTGCCTCGAGCCGGTGTCAAGCTTGCAAGGCGATGCCAGGGCTGCCGCGGCGGCTTGGTCCGCACCTGTGGTGACCGGTATGGCCACGATCGACGCCGCGTCCTGCGATCTCGTGGTCGATGCCCTGTTCGGCGCCGGCCTGTCGCGGCCGCTCACGGGTGAGGCACGCGGCGTGGTCGCCCGCGTCGCGGCGTCGGGCAGGCCCGTGCTGGCTGTCGATCTCCCATCGGGGCTCGACGGCGACACCGGTCGGGACCTCGGGGGAGCGGTCGCCGCGCGCGCTACCGTGACGTTCTTCCGGCTGAAGCCCGCCCATCTGCTGATGCCGGGACGGGGCCTTTGCGGGCCCGTGACGCTGGCCGACATCGGCATCGACCCGACGGTGCTGCCCGCGGTGGGCGGGCGCCTGTTCCATAACCTGCCGGACCTGTGGTGGCCGGCCTTCCCGAGGCCCTCGGCTGCGGGGCACAAATATAGCCGCGGTCACCTCCTGGTGGTGTCGGGTCCTATGCCGACCACGGGCGCCACCCGACTGGCCGCGCGAAGCGGCTTGAGGATAGGCGCCGGGCTCGTCACCGTGGCGAGCCCCGTCGATGCCGTGGCGGCCCATGCGGCGCAACTCACCTCCATCATGCTCGGGCCTTTCGGCGCACCGAGAGGACTCGCGGGCATCCTGTCCGACTCGCGCAAGAACGCCGTCGTGATCGGGCCGGGGCTCGGGCATCACGCCGATACGCTGGCGCTGATCGAGGCGGCCCTGGCGCCGAGCGCGACCCGGCGCACCGCCGTGATCGACGCGGACGCGCTGACGCTCTTCGCGGGCGCGCCCGATGAGCTCGCCGAGCTGGTGGGTGCGGCCCCCGGTCCGGTCGTGGTGACGCCTCACGACGGCGAGTTCGCCCAGTTGTTCAAGGGCATCGACGCCGTGATCGCGGCCCCGTCGAAAGTGGAGCGGGCGCGGGCCGGCGCACGGCGCCTGGGTGCGATCCTGGTGCTGAAAGGGCCCGATACGGTGGTGGCGGCGCCGGACGGCCGTGCTGCCATCGCCGGAGACGACGCACCCTGGCTGGCGACCGCCGGGACCGGCGACGTACTGGCCGGCATGATCGGTGGCCTGATGGCCCAGGCGATGCCGGCTTTCGAGGCCGCCTGTGCGGCCGTCTGGATCCACGCCGCCGCGGCCCGGCATTTCGGGCCTGGGCTGATCTCGGAAGACCTGCCCGAAACATTGCCCGCCATCCTCAAGGAGCTTCTTGGCCGCGCTGGCATCAGGTGACCTCGAACCAGGCCCTCGGGCCACCGGCCGCCTGCATGGCCGAGGGTGACTCGATGGGGCAGTGTCCGGGCAGGTCGGCCAGAAAGGCCGCATGATGGGTGACGCCCGGCGGCTCCAACACGGGATCGCGCCGACAGGGTTCCCAGCCGTCGTCGAGGTCGTGCAGCAGCCGCATGCAGAAGCCGCGCAGACGAAAAGCCAAGAGCTGCGGGCTGAGATTCTTGAACGTGAGCGTCACGCGCCCTGCCGCGCTTGGTCCTGAACAGGGGCTGTTGCGGAAAGTCGAAGACCGACGTGGCCGGTGCAAGAGCGAGCGACGGGAGCAGACGCCGGCGTCGTGGATCCATCGGTCCCTGTCCCGGCACGGTACAGCCGGTCCTTTCCGGACCAAGCAAAACGCAACAGGATAGGAGGCGACTGGCTCTCCGCCCGGAGTGTGACGGCGTGCTCGACATCGAAGGCCTGTGCAGGACCGGGACAGGGAGGCCCGGCCCGCCTCTTGCGCCGATGCCCGCGCGGTAGCCGATCCGGCTTCCGACCCGGGAGCCTTCGCCATGCGGAAAAATCTTGCGGCCGTCCTCGTCTGTACCGTCGCGGCGGTCGGGCTCGGGTTGCGCATCGCTGCAGGCTCAGGATCGGGTGTCGACCACACGCGGCTGCCTTGGGCCGCCGTGATGAGCTTCGCGGTCGCTGCCGTGATCGAACTCCGGTCCTGATCGGCCGAGCATGTCATGCTCAGCAGCGTTGATTCTGCTTTGCAAGAAACGGAGCCGGCGTGGCGCAAGCCGCGGAAGGCCGCAGAGGTCCCATATTTTTGCTGCATCGCGCGGTGGCCGTTGCTAAGACGCTGTGTCCGGGCTGGCCGGTTGCAGGACGGGCGGGCGTGGCGGAATTGGTAGACGCGCTGGATTTAGGTTCCAGTGACTCACGTTGTGGGGGTTCGAGTCCCTCCGCCCGCACCAATTCCAGCCGGCTTGGGGTGGGTTGACGGCGACGTTCCCGACGAACTCGGGTGCGTTGCGGCGTCACCGGCCACCAGGCCTGGCCTGCCCGCGGCCGCCGCTCCGACCGGCGCCAGCCGCCTGCCATTTTGGCGCTGCTCGATGGCAGCGAAGCGCGTTTTTGAAGGGCTACGAAGATGCAGGTTACTGAGATCAGCGCTGAAGGGCTGCGGCGCGAATACAAGGTCGTGCTCCCGGCCGCCGACCTGGCTTCCCGCCTCGAGGGCGAACTCGTAGGCATGAAGGACAAGGTCAAGATCAACGGGTTCCGGCCCGGCAAGGTGCCGCTGTCCCATCTGAAGCGGCTCTACGGGCGCTCGATCATGAGCGACGTCGTCCAGAATGCCGTCAACGAGGCAAACCGCAAGATCGTCGAAGACAATGGGCTTCGCCTCGCCCTGGAGCCCAAGATCGACCTGGCCAGTGACCAGGCCGAGGTCGAGCGTGCCATGGAAGCGCAAGGCGATCTCGCCTTCACGGTCGCGGTCGAGACCATCCCGATTTTCGAAGCCGGGACGTTCGGCGACCTGACGCTCGAGCGTCAGGTGGCGGAGGTGTCGGAGGAGGAAATCGGCCGCTCGCTCGATCACATGGCCAATACGAACCGCGTTTTCACTCCCAGGGAGGGCAACGAGGCGCGCGCCGAGGCGGGCGATCGCCTGAAGATCGATTTCGATGGACGCGTGGACGGCGAAGCCTTCGAGGGCGGCCAGGGCCGGGACACCGAACTGGTGCTCGGGTCCGGGAACTTCATCCCCGGTTTCGAAGACCAGCTGGTCGGCTCCGAGGTCGGGGAAGACCGGGTGGTCGCGGTCAAGTTTCCCGACGACTACGGTTCCCCGCAGCTCGCCGGCAAGCAGGCGACCTTCGACGTCAAGGTCAAGGAGATTGCGGCCCCGGGCGAGGTGCCGCTCGACGACGATTTCGCCAAGGGCTACGGCTTCGACGATGTCGCGGCGCTGCGTGAGGCCATACGGACCAGGATGCAGGAGGATTTCTCCCGCGCCTCGCGGGATCGCCTGAAGCGTGCTCTCCTCGATGCCTTGGACAAGCGCTACGCGTTCGCGCTGCCCGAGGGCCTAGTGTCGCAGGAGTTCGACAACATTTGGCGGCAGGTCAAGGGCGAGCAGGAGCGTTCGGGCCGGGGCTTCGTGGAAGAGGGGACAACCGAGGACGCGGCCCGTGCGGAATACCGCCGCATCGCCGAGCGTCGGGTGCGACTGGGTCTCGTGCTGGCGGAAGTCGGCGAGAAGGCCGGCATCAAGGTCGAGGACAGCGAGGTCGGCAAGGCCCTGGTCGAGATGACGCGGCAGTACCCCGGGCAGGAAAAACAGGTCTGGGACTACTACACCAAGAACCCCGAGGCCTTGAGCGGCATCAAGGCGCCGCTCTTCGAAGACAAGGTCGTCGACCTCATCGTGTCGCAGGCCCAGGTGACCGACCGGGTCGTGCGGCGTGATGAACTCTTCCAGATGCCGGACGATGAGGATGCGGCGCCCAAGACATCGTCGGAGCCCGACTTCGGTGCTGAAGCGGTCGCGGCCGGCGCCGAGTCGGACGCGACGACCGAGGCTTGAAGGACGGCGGGATTGGGCGCGCGGAGCCCGGTCCTGCGCGTGGGGAAGCCTGGAGCGGTCGGACCCGCGCAAGCCTCGCATGTTGCGCTGGCTTCCGGCGCACATATATTGCGGAAGGGCCGATGCGGCCGTCAGCAGGGTAAGGGTCGGGTCGATGATGGATCCCATGGCGGTTTACACCAACTACCTCATCCCGCAGGTGATCGAAAACACCAGCAGGGGCGAGCGCGGGTTCGATATCTACTCCCGCTTGCTGCGCGAGCGCATCATCTTCCTGACGGGCCCTGTGGAAGACCACATGGCATCGGTGATCATCGCGCAGTTGCTGTTCCTGGAGGCGGAAAACCCCAAGAAGGAGATCTCGCTCTATATCAACTCCCCGGGCGGCGTCGTCACGGCGGGTCTCGCCATCTATGATACGATGCAGTTCATCCGCCCCAAAGTGTCCACGCTATGTGTCGGACAGGCGGCCTCGATGGGCTCGCTGCTGCTCTGCGCGGGGGAGGCCGGGATGCGCTTCGCGCTTCCCAATACCCGCGTCATGGTGCACCAGCCCTCAGGCGGTTTCCAAGGGCAGGCCTCGGATATCCTGCGGCATGCCGAGGACATCATGAAGATCAAGCGACGGCTGAACGAGATCTACGTGACGCATACGGGGCGCGACTACGAGACGATTGAAAACACCCTCGACCGCGACCATTTCATGACGGCCGAGGAAGCCAGGGACTTCGGCATCATCGATCGCGTCGAGACCAAGAGAGCGGAACCGGCCAACGACGGCAAATAGGCCGGGAGCGGGCCGGTCTCGCCGGGCCAAGCGACGGGACTCCGGTCGAGTGGTCATGCGGCGGCCTCCGGGTTGCGGCAGGATGGGACTTGGTTTCTCACTAAGGCTATGTTCGCATCGCGGTCATCGCCTTCGATAGGGCGGCTTAGGGGCTGCGGACGGCAGCAGGGTGACGGCATGGGGCGAGCGACTGGCGCTACGTTTCATTAGCGGGCCGTCGCTAGGTTATGAAGGTGATTCGAGTCGCGCCGAGCGCGGGCCGGGTCGGTATGGAGACCACAATGAGCAAAGCCGGCGGAAGCGACTCGAAGAACACGCTGTATTGCTCTTTCTGCGGCAAGAGCCAGCATGAGGTCCGCAAGCTGATCGCGGGTCCGACGGTGTTCATCTGCGACGAATGCGTCGAGCTATGCATGGACATCATCCGCGAGGAGAACAAGTCATCGCTGGTCAACCGACGCGACGGCATTCCGACTCCGCGCGAAATCTGCAAGGTTCTGGACGATTACGTGATCGGCCAGCCGCAGGCCAAGCGGGTGCTGTCGGTTGCTGTCCACAACCATTACAAGCGGCTCAACCACGCGTCGAAGCATAACGACGTCGAACTTGCCAAATCCAACATTCTGCTGATCGGGCCGACCGGCTCGGGCAAGACGCTTCTGGCCCAGACGCTGGCCCGCATCCTCGACGTGCCCTTCACCATGGCGGACGCGACCACGCTGACGGAAGCGGGCTATGTCGGCGAGGATGTCGAAAATATCATCCTCAAACTTTTGCAGGCCTCCGACTACAACGTGGAGCGGGCACAGCGCGGCATCGTCTACATCGACGAGATCGACAAGATCTCACGCAAGAGCGACAACCCCTCGATCACCCGCGACGTGTCGGGGGAGGGGGTTCAGCAGGCTCTGCTCAAGATCATGGAAGGGACCGTCGCTTCGGTGCCGCCGCAGGGCGGCCGCAAGCATCCCCAGCAGGAATTCCTGCAGGTCGACACGACCAACATCCTGTTCATCTGCGGCGGTGCCTTTGCGGGGCTGGAGAAGATCATCTCGAGCCGCGGCAAGGGCACTTCGATCGGCTTCGGCGCCAAGGTTCAGGCTCCCGACGATCGTCGCACGGGCGAGGTGTTCCGCAAAGTCGAGCCCGAGGACCTGCTGAAATTCGGCCTCATCCCCGAGTTCGTCGGGCGCCTTCCGGTGATCGCCACTCTCGAGGACCTGGACGAGGACGCGCTGAAGAAGATCCTGACCGAGCCCAAGAACGCGCTCGTCAAGCAGTATCAGCGGCTCTTCGAGATGGAGTCAACGGAACTGATGTTTCAGGACGAGGCTCTCAACGTCGTCGCCAAGAAGGCGATCGAACGCCGCACCGGTGCGCGCGGCCTCCGGTCCATCATGGAGAGCATTCTGCTCGACACGATGTTCGACCTGCCCGGTCTCGACGGCGTCGAACAGGTCGTGATTGGGCCGGAGGTGGTGGAGGGTAACGCGAGACCGCTTTACATCTATTCGGAACGCGGCGCGGAGAAGACCGGCGCGAGTGCGTGATCGCCCGGGGAGGCAGGCTTCGCGGTCGCGATCCTGCCTTCAAGGTCGGCAGTGAATGTGGCGCGACCGCCAGAGCCCCCTTTCGGGGCGCCGCCGAGAGACCGTACGAACATTCTATCCCGATGGCCGTGTCCGAGGGTGCGGTTGGCCCCTCGCGGCAGGTTCTTGTAGCGCCCGACATGGTCTGAGTCTTGCGTAGGCCACAGCATGGCGGGAAATCGTCGACAGCTTCGGGAGAAGCGTCCGCGAGCGTCTAAATTCCGAGAGGATGCACCATGTCCAGCCAGAAACGTTCGCCTGCAGCGCCGGGGTCGGTAGACACCTATCCCGTGCTGCCGTTGCGCGACATCGTCGTGTTCCCTCACATGATCGTGCCGCTTTTCGTCGGGCGCGAAAAGTCGATCCGCGCGCTCGAAGAGGTGATGAGGGCCGACAAGTTCATCCTGCTGGCTACGCAGATCAACGCGACTGACGACGACCCGGCCACCGACGCGATTTTCACCACGGGAACGCTGGCGTCGGTGCTGCAACTGCTGAAGCTGCCCGATGGCACCGTCAAGGTGCTGGTCGAAGGCTCGCGACGCGCCAAAGTCGGCAAATATGTTCGTACGGACGAGTTCTATGAGGCCGACGCTGAAGCGCTGGCCGACGACCCGCTCGACAAGGTCGAGGTCGAGGCTCTGGCCCGCTCGGTGGTCAGCGAGTTCGAGAATTACGTCAAGCTGAACAAGAAGATCTCGCCAGAGGTCGTGGCGGCGGTCGGTCAAATCAGCGACCATACGAAACTTGCCGACACTGTGGCGTCGCATCTGGCGGTCAAGATTTCGGACAAGCAGGGCATCCTGGAGATGACGTCCGTGACGGCGCGGCTCGAGAAGTGCCTCGGCCTCATGGAAAGCGAGATCTCGGTCCTTCAGGTCGAAAAGCGTATTCGCACCCGCGTCAAGCGCCAGATGGAGAAGACGCAGCGCGAATATTACCTCAACGAGCAGATGAAGGCGATCCAGAAAGAGCTCGGCGACGAGGACGGCAAGGACGACCTCGGCGAACTCGAGCAGCGCATCAAGGACACGAAGCTCTCCAAGGAAGCCCGTGACAAGGCGCAGGCTGAATTCAAGAAGCTGCGGCAGATGTCGCCGATGTCGGCGGAAGCCACCGTCGTGCGCAACTACCTCGATTGGATGCTCTCCATTCCGTGGAACAAGAAGTCCAAGATCAAGCGTGATCTTCCCCTCGCCGAGTCGACCTTGAACTCCGACCATTATGGCCTGGACAAGGTGAAGGAGCGCATCATCGAGTACCTGGCGGTCCAGAGCCGCGCCAATAAGCTGACCGGGCCAATCCTCTGCCTCGTTGGGCCTCCCGGCGTCGGCAAGACGTCGCTCGGCCGTTCGATCGCCAAGGCGACAGGGCGGGAGTTCGTGCGGATCTCGCTCGGCGGCGTGCGCGACGAGGCGGAGATCCGGGGCCACCGCCGGACCTACATCGGCTCCATGCCGGGCAAGATCATCCAGTCGATGCGCAAGGCCAAAACCTCAAATCCATTGTTCCTGCTCGACGAGATCGACAAGATGGGCCAGGACTTCCGCGGTGACCCGTCTTCGGCGCTGCTGGAAGTGCTCGATCCCGAGCAGAATTCCGCCTTCAACGACCACTACCTCGAGGTCGACTACGATCTGTCCAGCGTGATGTTCGTGACCACCGCCAACACTCTGAACATCCCCGCGCCCTTGATGGACCGCATGGAGATCATCCGTATCGCGGGCTATACGGAGGACGAGAAGGCCGAGATCGCGCGAACCCATCTGATCCCGGTTGCGGTTTCCAAGCACGGCCTCGGCAAGGAGGAGTGGTCGATCTCCGACGATGCATTGCTGACGGTGATCCGCCGCTATACGCGGGAAGCCGGCGTGCGCAATCTCGAACGCGAAATCTCCAACCTGGCCCGGAAGGCCGTGAAGGAGATCATGATGGCGGGCAGCAAATCCGTGGCGGTCACGGAAGACAATCTGGCCGATTATCTGGGCGTCCCCAAGTTCCGCTACGGTGAGGCCGAGACCGAGGATCAGATCGGCATCGTGACGGGTCTCGCATGGACCGAGGTCGGTGGCGAACTGCTCACCGTCGAGGCGGTCGCCATGCCGGGCAAGGGCAAGATGACCGTGACGGGTAACCTGCGCGACGTCATGAAGGAGTCGATCTCTGCCGCGGCCTCCTACGTCCGGTCGCGGGCGATCGATTTCGGTGTGGAACCGCCATTGTTCGACCGGCGCGACTTCCATGTCCACGTTCCGGAAGGGGCGACACCGAAGGACGGCCCTTCGGCTGGTGTAGCCATGGCGACCAGCATCGTATCGGTCATCACCGGTATCCCGATCCGTCGGGATATCGCCATGACGGGTGAAATCACGTTGAGGGGCCGAGTGCTGCCGATCGGCGGCCTGAAGGAGAAGCTGCTGGCAGCGCTGCGTGGCGGCATCAAGAAAGTGTTGATCCCGGAAGAAAATGCCAAGGACCTGGTCGAAATCCCGAACAGCGTGAAGAATGCGCTGGAGATCGTGCCCGTGTCGCGCCTCGACGAGGTTCTGATCCATGCGCTTGTCCGGCAGCCCCAGCCCATCCAGTGGGAGGAGGACCTGTCGGCCGTTCGCAAGCCGACCGTTGCGGGCGTCGACGACGATACATCCGGCGTCATCGCGCATTGACCGGCGCTTTGCCCTGAAAGCCACAAGGCTGCGCACCCCGAACCTGCGCAGCCTCGTTTGTGGAATGGTGTATCTGGCCTGAGCCTTGGCCCGAATACGGTCTGCCGACCACCCGCTGAGCCTGCGCGTCTTGCAGGTCCGGCCGGTACGGGCACCGTTCGATCTTGGACGACGTCGCGGGCCAAGTCGGCGGCAGGCGCGGCTTGGAAGGCGACGACCCATGCGCTATGATGTGCAGTCCATCGCGAAGATGGGGCGGTTAGCTCAGTTGGTAGAGCATCTCGTTTACACCGAGAGGGTCGGCGGTTCGAGCCCGTCATCGCCCACCATGATTCCGACGAAAGGGTCGCCTCGGGTAAGAGCCGGTTTCGCAGCCGGGGTGGCGACCTTGGCGTTCCTATGCGGCCTGGGATCGCCGATCGCGCCGGCCTGGGCAGCCGAGCCCATGTCGTTCCAGTTGCAGACCATCGTGGCGGCGCAGCCCGGAAAGCGCCATGCCGACCGAATCGTGTCGGCCGAAATCATCAGCGCTCAAGGCGAGATCAACAACGAGACGGCAGAGTCCTTTCTGTCGTTTCTGCAGGAGCATCTGGGTGACCAAGCCTTGCGGCCGGTCGTTCTGATCCACTCGCCGGGCGGCACGGTCGTCGGCGCGATGAAGCTCGGGATGATGTTCCGGAAGATCGGAGCGGCCGTGATCGTGGCGCGGGCCGTCGGCGAGGATGGCACGGACCGCAGCCACGTCGTTCCCGGCTACTGCATGTCGGCCTGCGTCTATGCATTCTTTGGAGGCAAGCGGCGGGTGATCCCACCGATCAGCCGGCTCGGCATTCACCGCATGGCGATCTACGCCCGAACACGTGATCCGGCCGGGGGCGACCAGATGACCCGTACCTATGGCACCGACGATCTGGTCACGGCGCTCAGCGACTATACGAAGCTAATGGGGGTGAACCCTGCCGTGATCGACTATGCCGAGCAGGTATCGCCGGAATCGATCCACATCGTGACCCCGCGCGAGATCACCCGCTGGCACCTCGGGTCGCCGCATCTCTGAGGCCTGGAAACCGCGGAGCCGGCGGCGGCCGGATGCGCCTTGACTTGGTCTTGGGCCTGCCGTACCCACACCCGACCGAGCGACACCACTGCGTGCAGCGTGGTTCGCGGGGGAGTAGCTCAGTTGGTTAGAGCGCCGGCCTGTCACGCCGGAGGTCGCGGGTTCGAGTCCCGTCTCTCTCGCCAGCATGGTGTCTTCCGAGATCTCCCGCGCTCGCCAGATCGTAGCAAATGCGTTGCAGGCTCGCTCGGTCCCTGTGGCCAAGCAGCCCGCGGCGTGCTTTCGTCTTGCGAAGGCTCGGGCGGTCCACTAACTCTCGGCTCAGGCTTCGGACTCGGGTTTCGATGCCCCATCTCCCCCGTATCGCATCGCGAGCCCCCTCGGAGTGTCAATGCCGGGACTTCTGGATCAGTACCTTCCGCTGGTAATCTTCATCCTGGTGGCTCTGGTGATCGCGGGCGCTCTTTTGGTGGTGCCTTTCGTCGTCGCGTTCCAGTCCCCGGATCCCGAGAAGCTGTCCGCCTATGAATGCGGCTTCAATGCCTTCGACGATGCCCGGATGAAGTTCGACGTGCGTTTCTATCTGGTCGCCTTGCTGTTCATCATCTTCGATCTGGAGGTGGCGTTCCTGTTTCCCTGGGCCGTCGCCTTCCATGACGTGGGGCTTTTCGGCTTCTGGTCCATGATGGTGTTCCTGGGCGTCCTTACGATCGGCTTCGTCTACGAGTGGAACAAGGGCGCCCTCGAATGGGATTGATCCTGGACAAGAACCCAGCGCCAACCGGGGACACGCTCGTGTCCCCGGTTCCACCCCAGACCGGACGCCCGCTGATCGACCCCCGGACAGGACGGGCGATCGAGAGCGACGACGCCTACCTCTCCGGCTTGAGTGGGCAACTGGCCGACAAGGGGTTCATTCTCACGGCCACCGACGATCTGATCAACTGGGCCCGCACCGGGTCATTGATGTGGATGACCTTCGGCCTCGCGTGCTGCGCCGTCGAGATGATGCATTTCTCCATGCCGCGCTATGATTCCGAGCGGTTCGGGTTTGCCCCGCGCGGCAGCCCGCGGCAGTCCGATCTGATGATCGTGGCCGGGACTTTGACCAACAAGATGGCTCCGGCCCTGCGCAAGGTCTACGACCAGATGCCGGAGCCGCGCTACGTCATCTCGATGGGCTCCTGTGCCAACGGCGGCGGCTACTACCATTATTCCTATTCCGTCGTGCGCGGCTGCGACCGCATCGTGCCGGTCGATATCTATGTGCCGGGATGCCCGCCGACGGCGGAAGCGCTTCTTTACGGCGTCTTGTTGCTGCAGCGGAAGATCCGGCGGACGGGCACGATCGAGCGGTAGGCCGACACGGGGTCGAGGTCGAATTCTATGTTGGACGTGAAGACACCCACGGATGCCGAACTCGGCCTAGTTATCGCGTCTGCCTTCCCGCAGGGCACCGTCACGGTCAATACGGCCTACGACGAGCTGACGATCCTGGCCGATGCCGACGCCATCGTCGATGTCGTGCGGTTCCTCCGCGACGACCCGAATTGCCTCTTCATCAGCTTCCTGGACCTGTGCGGGGTCGACTATCCCCAGCGGCCGAAGCGGTTCGATGTCGTCGTCCACCTCCTGTCGCCCCGGCACAACCGCCGTATCCGCGTCAAGGTGATGACCGACGAAGGAACGCCGGTCCCGTCGCTGGTTTCCGTGTTTCCAGCCGCCAACTGGTACGAGCGTGAGGCTTACGACCTGTTCGGCATCCTTTTCAGCGGCCACCCGGACCTCCGGCGCATCCTGACCGATTATGGTTTCGAAGGTCATCCGCTCCGCAAGGACTTTCCCATGTCGGGCTTCGTCGAGGTCTGGTGGAGCGACGACGAGAAGCGCGTCGTCAACCAACCGGTGCGCCTGACGCAGGAGTTCCGCGACTGGGACTTCCTGTCGCCTTGGGAAGCTATGGACGTGGCGTCCTTGCCGGGCGACGAGAAGGCCTCGCAGGCTCCGGCCGGCGATAAGGCGAAGGTGCCATGAACGACCAGACGATCCGCAACTTCTCCATCAACTTCGGGCCCCAGCATCCCGCGGCCCACGGCGTGCTCCGCTTGGTGCTTGAACTCGACGGCGAGGTCGTCGAGCGCGTCGATCCGCATATCGGCCTGCTGCACCGTGGCACTGAGAAGCTGATGGAGGCGCGGACTTACGTCCAGAACATTCCCTACTTCGATCGTCTCGATTACGTCGCGCCGATGAACCAGGAGCACGGCTTCTGTCTGGCGATCGAGAAGTTGCTGGGGATCGAGGTGCCGCGACGGGCGCAACTGATTCGGGTGCTCTACTGCGAGATCGGGCGCATCCTGTCCCACCTGCTCAACGTCACGACGCAGGCGCTCGATGTCGGCGCGTTGACGCCACCGCTGTGGGGCTTCGAGGAACGCGAGAAGCTGATGGCATTCTACGAGCGGGCTTCGGGGGCCCGGCTCCATGCCAATTATTTTCGTCCCGGCGGCGTGCATGCCGATCTGCCGCGGCTGCTCGTCGAGGATATCGGGGCCTGGTGCAATCCCTTCCTCAAGGTCGTCGACGATCTGACGGCGCTGTTCATCGACAACCGTATCTTCAAGCAGCGCAATGTCGACATAGGTGTAGTAACCCTCGAGGAATGCTGGGCGTGGGGCTTTTCGGGCGTAATGCTGCGCGGCTCGGGCGCCGCTTGGGACCTGCGCAAGTCGCAGCCCTACGAATGCTACGAGGAGATGGATTTCGACATTCCGGTCGGTCGTAACTGCGACAATTACGATCGGCAGGTCATCCGCATGGAGGAGATGCGCCAGTCCACCTACATCATGCAGCAATGCGTGAAGAAGTTGCTGGCGCCCGATGGACAGGGTCCCGTGACGACTCGCCAGGGCAAGGTCGCGCCACCACCGCGCGCCGAGATGAAGCGCTCGATGGAGGCGCTGATCCATCACTTCAAGCTTTATACCGAGGGCTTCCACGTCCCGGCCGGCGAGGTTTATGCGGCGGTTGAAACGCCGAAAGGCGAATTCGGGGTCTATCTCGTCAGCGATGGCAGCGACAAGCCCTACCGCTGCAAGATCCGCGCGCCCGGCTTCGCCCATCTCCAGGCCATGGATTTCATGTGCCGCCAGCACCTGCTGTCCGATGTGTCCGCGATCCTGGGTTCGCTCGACATCGTGTTCGGGGAGGTGGACCGGTGACGCTGCGCGGCTTCGCTGGTGTTGTCATGCTCCTGGCCGCCGTATCGACGGCCGCCGCACAGGCGGCCTCATCAGTGGCCCAACTGCTCAAGGACGGCTACGAGATCAAGACCGCCTTCGCGGACGCCAGCGGCGGCGCCTATATCGTGCTGCAGCGCGGCATTTCGGCCTACATGTGCCACAGCAGTCCGCGACAGACCTGCGAAAAACTGAACTGACGGAACAGTCATGGCCGTTCGCCGCCTCGCCGAAGACCAACCGGCCGCCTTCGACTTCACGCCCGAGAACCGGGCCTGGGTCGATCGGCAGGTCCAGAAGTATCCCCCCGGCCGCCAAGCCTCGGCCGTCATGGCGCTCTTGCGCCGCGCTCAAGTGCAGCACGGTGGATGGCTGCCGAAGCCCGCGATCGAGAGGGTCGCCGAGATCCTCGGCATGCCGTTCATCCGCGTGCTCGAAATCGCGACCTTTTACACGATGTACAATCTGTCGCCCGTGGGCCGGTTCTTCGTGCAGTTCTGCGGCACGACGCCCTGCCTGCTGCGTGGGGCCGACGGGATCAGGTCGGTGCTGGAGCAGAGCGTCGGTGCCCAGGGCCATGTGACCGAGGACGGCAACTTCTCTTGGCTGGAGGTCGAGTGCCTCGGCGCCTGCTGCAATGCGCCCATGGTGCAGATCAACGACGACTACTACGAGGACCTGACGCCCGAGAACTTCAGCAGCCTGCTCGACGACCTCGCGGCGGGGCGACCCGTGAAAGCGGGCTCCCAGAGCGGGCGGCGGAGTTCCGAGCCGGTCGGTGGGCTGACCTCGCTGACCACGCTCTACGGCCTTGACGGCAGCCAGCGGGGCAGCGACGTAGGGGCCGCGCCCAGCGGTGGCGATCATGCGGCCGCTCAGGCCGAGAAGGCCGCGCAGGACGCGCTGCCGGGTGATCTGCCGCATGGTGGACGCGAAGGCGAACCCTTTTCCCATTATGGGCGGCAGGGCGGCAGCGTGGCCGACACCGGAACCCGGACCGACGACCCGGTGGGAACCGAACAGGTGGAATCGTCCGCCGTTCACAAGCCCTCGGCGCAAGCCGCCAGGGATCGCCAGGGGAACCCGCCTCCGCCCGGGCCCGGTGTCGACCGCGGGCTGGCGGGGCGTGAGGCTCCTCCCAAAGACCAGGGCTGAGGGGCATCATGCTCGACGACAAGGACCGCATCTTCCTGAACCTCTACGGCTTCGGCGATTGGCGCCTCGAAGGCGCGCGCAAGCGCGGCGCCTGGGACGGCACCAAGGGCCTGCTCGAGAAGGGCAAGGATTGGATCATCAACGAGATGAAGGCGTCGGGCCTGCGCGGGCGCGGCGGCGCAGGTTTCCCGACGGGCCTGAAATGGTCGTTCATGCCGAAGCCCGACCCGGCGCGGCCGGCCTATCTCGTGGTCAACGCCGACGAATCGGAACCTGGGACCTGCAAGGACCGCGAGATCATGCGCAATGATCCGCACCTGCTGATCGAAGGCTGCCTGGTCGCCTCCTTCGCCATGCATGCCCATGCCTGCTACATCTACATCCGCGGCGAATACGTGCAGGAGGCCGACCGGCTCGATGCGGCGATCGACGAGGCCTACGAGGCGAATCTCGTGGGCCCCGACAACCTCCACGGCTATCCCTTCGACATCTATCTTCATCGCGGCGCTGGCGCCTACATCTGCGGCGAGGAAACGGCTCTGCTCGAATCGCTCGAGGGCAAGAAGGGCATGCCGCGGTTGAAACCGCCGTTTCCGGCCAACATGGGCCTCTACGGCTTCCCGACGACCGTCAACAACGTCGAGTCGATCGCCGTGGCGCCCACCATTCTGCGGAGAGGCGGGGCCTGGTTCGCGGGCTTCGGGGCCAAGAACAACAGTGGGACCAAGCTGTTCTGCGTGTCGGGGCACGTCAACAATCCGTGCAACGTCGAGGAGGCCATGTCGGTGCCGTTCCGGGAACTGATCGACCGCCACTGCGGCGGGATCCGGGGCGGCTGGGACAACCTTCTGGCCGTGATTCCCGGCGGCTCGTCCGTGCCCTGCGTGCCGGCCGGCGAGATCATGGATGCGCCGATGGACTTCGATACGCTGCGCGACCTGAAATCCGGTCTCGGCACCGCGGCCGTGATCGTCATGGACAAGTCGACCGATATCGTCCGGGCCATCGCGCGCATCAGCTACTTCTACAAGCACGAGAGCTGTGGCCAGTGCACGCCGTGCCGCGAAGGCACTGGATGGCTCTGGCGCGTGATGAGCCGCATGGCGGAAGGACGTGCCCAGAAGCGTGAGATCGACGCCCTCCTGGAGGTCACGACGCAGATCGAGGGACATTCCATCTGCGCGCTCGGCGACGCTGCGGCATGGCCGGTGCAAGGCCTCATCCGGCATTTCCGGCCCGAGATCGAGCGGCGCATCGACAGCTACATGGCGAACCCGCATCCCGAGCCGATCCGCATCGCGGCGGAGTAGGGGAGTCGGGGCCGGCTTTGTGCCGCATTGAGGCGCCGGGCGTCCGGCGCCATTTGCATGGCGAAGGTGTTTTCGGGTGCCGCTGCATGGCGCGATAGGGTAATGCCTCGTCCCAGGTGCCGCGGCGGTCAGCGGTTGAGGGCTTGGCCTTGAAGGATGTGCGATGACCAAGATCGTCGTCGATGGACGGGAAGTCGACGTACCGGCCGATTACACGCTGCTGCAGGCCTGCGAGGCCGCCGGCGCCGAGATACCGCGCTTCTGCTTCCACGAACGGCTGTCGATCGCCGGCAATTGCCGCATGTGTCTCGTAGAACTGAAGGGTGCGCCGAAGCCCATCGCGTCCTGCGCCTGGGGCGTCCGCGACTGCCGGCCCGGTCCCAATGGCGAGGCGCCCCAGGTCTCGACGACGTCGGCCGTGGTCCGCAAGGCGCGCCATGGCATCATGGAATTCCTGCTCATCAACCATCCGCTGGATTGCCCGATCTGCGACCAGGGCGGCGAGTGCGACCTGCAGGACCAGGCCATGGCGTTCGGCGTGGCGGGCTCGCGCTTCCACGAGAACAAGCGCGCTGTCGAGGACAAATATATCGGCCCGATCGTTCGCACGTCGATGAACCGCTGCATCCATTGCACGCGCTGCGTCCGCTTCACGGCAGAGGTGGCCGGAACCGGCGATATGGGCGCCATCGGCCGCGGCGAGGACATGGAGATCACGACCTACCTCGAATCCGCCATGGGTTCCGAGCTTCAGGGCAATATCGCCGACCTTTGTCCGGTCGGGGCGCTGCTACAGAAGCCGGGTCCCTTCAAGGCGCGGCCCTGGGAAATGAACAAGACCCAGGTGATCGACGTCATGGACGGGCTCGGCTCCAACATCCGGGTCGACTCGCGCGGCCGCGAGGTGCTGCGCATCCTGCCGCGCATCAACGACGACGTGAACGAGGAGTGGATCTCCGACAAGACCCGCCACATCGTAGACGGGCTGAAAGCGCAGCGCCTCGACCGCCCCTACTTGCGGCGGGGCGGTCGTCTCGAGCCCGTTACCTGGGCCGAGGCCTTCGGGGCCATCGCGGCCCGCGTCGGGGCCACGACGCCGAAGAGCATCGGCTTCATCGTCGGCGATCTCGCGAGCGCCGAGGACATGTTTGCGTTCAAGGCCCTGGCCGACAGGCTCGGCTCCCCCAATGTCGACTGCCGGCAGGACGGCTCGAAGCTGCACCCGCGCCATGGCCGCGGCTCCTATCTGTTCAACGCCACGGTGGCCGGCATCGAGAAAGCGACGTCGCTGCTCATCATCGGCAGCAACCCGCGGCGCGAAAGCCCGGTGCTCAACGCCCGCATCCGGAAACGGTGGCGCATGGGCGGCTTCCCGATCCAGTTGATCGGCGAGCGTGCGGACCTGACCTATGACTACGAATACCTGGGCGCCGGCACCGACACGCTGAAAGACTTGGCTGAGTCGGTCGAGGCGGGCGGCGAGCGCCCCATGGTGATCCTGGGGCAGGGCGCCTTGGCACGTCCGGACGGCGCAGCCGTCGCGGCGCTGGCCGCCAAGGTCGCGAAGGGGCTCGGCGCGGTGGTCGAGGGATGGAACGGCTTTTCCGTCCTGCACACGGCCGCATCCCGCGTCGCCGGCTTGGATCTCGGCCTCGTCCCGGGCGAAGGCGGACTCGACGCTCCCGCCATGGCGCAAGCCGGTGCACTCGATGTGTTGTTCCTGCTCGGCGCCGACGAGATCGAGGTCGCGCCCGGTGCCTTCGTGGTCTATCAGGGGTCGCACGGCGACCGTGGCGCGCACCGTGCCGACGTCATCCTGCCGGGCGCCGCCTACACCGAGAAAGCCGGTCTCTACGTCAATACCGAGGGCCGCGTGCAGCAGTCGGATCGGGCGGTCTTCCCGCCCGGTGAAGCCCGCGAGGACTGGGCCATTCTGCGGGCCTTGTCGGACGTGCTCGGTGCGCGGCTGTCTTTCGACAGCTACCGCGCCCTGAAGGCTGCGCTGCAAACGGCCGTGCCCCAGATGGCGCGGGTCGAACGTATCACGCCTTTCGAGGGCGATACGCTGGGAGGTCTGCTCAGTCTCGGCGGCGAACTCGAAAAGGCGCCGTTCAGGTCGCCCGTCTCCGATTTCTACCTCACCAATCCGATCGCTCGGGCTTCGGCCGTCATGGCCGAGTGTTCCGTGTTGGCCCAGAGGCCCATGCAGCAGGCTGCGGAGTAAGAGGATGGTCGACGGATCCGCCACGTCCTTGTGGCTCAAACTGCTCGAGAGCGTCGTTTTCTGCGTCGTTCTCCTGATCTATGTGGCCTATATCCTCTATGCCGACCGGAAGATCTGGGCGGCCGTGCAACTGCGCCGCGGCCCCAACGTGGTCGGGCCCTGGGGCTTGCTGCAGAGTTTCGCGGATTTCCTGAAGTTCGCCCTGAAGGAACCGATCATCCCGGCCGGCGCCAACAAGGGCGTGTTCTTGCTGGCTCCGGTCGTGACCGGCACGCTGTCGATTTCGGCCTTCGCGGTGATCCCGGTCGATTGGGGATGGGCGATCTCCAATCTCAATGTGGGTGTGCTCTACCTCTTCGCGATCTCGTCGCTCGGGGTCTACGGCGTCATCATGGCGGGCTGGGCCTCGAACTCGAAGTACCCCTTCCTGGCGGCTCTGCGCTCCGCCGCCCAGATGGTGTCCTATGAGGTTTCGATCGGATTCGTGCTGGTCACGGTCCTCCTCTGCGCGGGCTCGCTGAACCTGAGCGCCATCGTCATGGCCCAGAATTCCGTCCTCGGCGTCTTCGGGTGGTACTGGTTGCCGCTGTTGCCGATGTTCGTCATCTTCTTCATCTCGGCGCTGGCCGAGACGAACCGCTCACCCTTCGATCTGGTCGAGGCGGAATCGGAACTCGTGGCCGGCTTCATGGTCGAATATTCGGCCACCCCCTATGTGCTTTTCATGCTTGGCGAATACGTGGCCATCGTGTCCATGTGCGCTTTCATGTCGGTCCTGTTTCTGGGTGGATGGCTTTCCCCGATCCCCTTCCCGCCCTTCACCTGGGTGCCGGGCGTGATCTGGTTCCTCCTGAAGACGTCCTTCATGTTTTTCCTGATCGCCATGGTGAAGGCCTTCGTGCCGCGATACCGTTACGACCAGCTGATGAGGCTGGGTTGGAAAGTGTTCCTGCCCATCTCGCTCGCCTACGTCGTGTTGGTCGCGGCTTTTCTCGAGGTCACGGGTCTCGGCGGAGCCTTGCACTGATGGCTGCCCGCAATCCTGTAAGCCGCAAAGGTGCCCCATGAGGCTCGATCAGGCCGCAAAGCAGTTGTTCCTGTCGGAGTTCATCGGTGCCTTCGCGCTGTCGATGCGCTACTTCTTCAAGCCGAAGTCGACGCTGAACTACCCCCATGAGAAGAACCCGCAGAGTCCGCGCTTTCGCGGGGAGCATGCGCTGCGCCGGTACCCGAACGGCGAGGAGCGGTGCATCGCGTGCAAGCTCTGCGAGGCGATCTGCCCCGCTCAGGCCATCACGATCGAGGCGGGGCCGCGCCGCAACGACGGCACGCGGCGCACGACCCGCTACGACATCGACATGGTGAAGTGCATCTATTGCGGCCTTTGCCAGGAGGCCTGCCCGGTCGACGCCATCGTCGAGGGCCCGAACTTGGAATTCGCCGTGGAGACGCGTGAAGAACTCCTCTACGACAAGGCCAAGCTGATCGCCAACGGTGACCGATGGGAGCGCGAGATTGCCCGCAACCTCACGGCGGATGCACCTTATCGGTGAGTCGTCACCGGTCCCTGGGCGGCGGGAGTGAGGGTAGAAGCACAAGGCGCCATGGCTGATTGGGGCCGGCAGGATGACGGCTCGCCTGCGAGGCGGGCGCGGGAGCCTCGCTCCCCAAGCAGCCGCACGTGCTGCAGGAGATCGTAAACAGCATGGTCGCGAGTGTCTTCCTCTTCTACGTCTTCTCCTTCGTGGCGATCGCCGCGGCCTTCATGGTCATCTCGGCCCGCAATCCGGTGCATTCGGTCCTTTTCCTGATCCTGGCTTTCGTCAGCGCGGCGGGGCTGTTCCTGCTGCTCGGTGCCGAGTTCCTGGCCATGATCCTGGTCGTGGTCTATGTGGGCGCCGTGGCGGTGCTGTTCCTGTTCGTCGTGATGATGCTCGACGTCGATTTCACCGTGCTGAAACAGGGCTTCTTGCAATATCTCCCGCTCGGCTCGCTGATCGGCGTCATCGTGCTGATCGAACTCGTGCTCGTCGTGGGCGGCTGGACCCTGGAGCCCGCGCAACTGACGACCCGCGCCGCCCCGATCGCGTCCGACCTGTCCAATACGGCGGCACTCGGGCGGATCCTCTACACCCAGTACATCTACTTCTTCCAGGCTGCCGGTTTCATCCTGCTCACCGCCATGATCGGCTCGATCGTGCTGACGTTGCGGGCACGCCGTGGCGTGAAGCGGCAGAACATCGACGCGCAGAACCTCAGGGACCCGAAGGTCGCGGTGCAGCTCCGCAAGGTGCCGTCCCGGGCGGGACTTTGAAGGTGGGCGAGGGCCGGGCGCCGCCCTGGCGTTCCCGCGGCGGCGTGCTATGAGCAACCGGACCATGGGCGACCTCGCGGTCGTCCTTCGTCTTCCGTTTGAACGATTGCGAGTGGTGCGGCGGCTGACCGGATGGACCGATCCGGTACGGCTTCGTGCCGGGAGACCAGCATGGCTGTCGGCCTGACCCACTTCCTCATCGTCGCGGCGATCCTGTTCACGCTCGGGGTCGCGGGCATCATTCTGAACCGCAAGAACATCATCGTGATCCTGATGTCGGTCGAGCTGATCCTGCTGGCGGTCAACATCAACCTGGTGGCTTTCTCGGCCTTCCTCGGCGACCTCACGGGCCAGGTCTTCGCGCTCCTGGTGTTGACCGTGGCGGCAGCGGAATCAGCCATCGGCCTCGCCATCCTGGTTGTGTATTATCGCAATAAGGGCACCATCGCGGTCGAAGACATCCACATGATGAAGGGCTGAGGCGACGTACGATGTATGACCTCATCGTCTTCCTGCCACTGCTCGGCAGCCTGATCGCCGGTCTGTTCGGGCGCCGCATCGGCGACCGCACCTCCGAACTCGTCACGACGGGCTTGCTCGGGGTGGCTTGCTTCCTGGCCTGGATCGCCTTCTTCCGGGTCGGATGGGGGCATCACGACGCCCTGGTTCCGGTCGCCAACTGGTTCACGGTCGGCGAACTGAAGGTCAGTTGGGCGTTTCGCATCGACACGCTGACGGCCGTGATGCTGGTCGTGGTCACGACGGTGTCGACGATCGTGCACAGCTATTCGATCGGCTATATGCACGACGATCCACATCGACCGCGCTTCTTCAGCTACCTGTCGCTGTTCACCTTCGCCATGCTGATGCTGGTGACCTCCGACAATCTCGTGCAGATGTTCTTCGGTTGGGAGGGCGTCGGCCTCGCGTCCTATCTGCTGATCGGCTTTTGGTATCAGCGCCCCACCGCCAATGCGGCCGCCATCAAGGCTTTCGTGGTCAACCGCGTCGGGGACTTCGGCTTTTCCCTCGGTATCTTCCTGGTTTTCGCCCTCACCCGGTCGGTGAGCTTCGACACGATCTTCGCGGCGGCACCCGGCCTCGCCGGCAAGACCTACCACGCTTTCGGCCTCGACGCCGATGCCGTCACCCTGGCCTGCCTGCTGCTCTTCATGGGTGCCATGGGCAAGTCGGCGCAGTTCCTGCTCCATACCTGGCTGCCCGACGCCATGGAGGGCCCGACCCCCGTGTCGGCCCTGATCCATGCCGCCACCATGGTGACGGCGGGTGTGTTCATGGTGGCGCGGCTCTCGCCGCTGTTCGAGATGTCGCCCGCCGCCCAGACCTTCGTGATCGTGATCGGCGCCACCACCTGCTTCTTCGCCGCCACGGTCGGCCTCGTGCAGAACGACATCAAGCGCGTCATCGCCTATTCGACCTGTTCGCAGCTCGGCTACATGTTCGTGGCGCTCGGCTGCGGCGGCTACGCCATCGGCATCTTCCACCTGTTCACCCACGCCTTCTTCAAGGCCCTGCTGTTCCTGGGTGCCGGCTCGGTCATCCATGCGGTCGGCGGCGAGCAGGACATGCGCAGGATGGGCGGCCTCAGGCGCAAGATCCCGTTCACGTTCTGGCTCATGGTGATCGGGACATTGGCGCTGACCGGTTTCCCGTTCACGGCCGGCTATTATTCGAAGGACGCCATCATCGAGGCCGCCTATGCGTCGCAGCGCGGCGGCGCGGCCTTTGGATGGCTGATGACCACGGTGGCGGCGGGCCTGACCTCCTTCTACTCCTGGCGCCTCGTGTTCATGACCTTCTACGGCGCGTCGCGAGCCGTGGTGGCCGAAGAGGCGACCGATCACAACCGGCACGAGGAGCCGGCCGGCTCGCATGGCGCCGGCAAGCTCGACCACGACGACCGGGGGAGCGTCGTTTCGGGTGGCGCTCACGCGGACCACGGCCACGCGCATGGTGGCGAGCCGCATGAATCGCCGCCCATCATGCTCTACCCGCTTTACGTGCTGGCGTTCGGCGCGCTGTTTGCCGGCCTGTTGTTCCACCACATGTTCATCGGTGGCGGCCGTGAGTTCTTCTGGGGCGACGCGCTCTCCTATGCATCCACGAACCACGTCTTCGAGGACATGGAGCGCGATCCCTGGTTCGTGTCGACCCTGCCGACCCTGATGTTCCTGCTCGGGCTGGCAGTGGCCTACTACGTCTACCTGATGAAGCCCGGCACGGCCGAGCGTTGGGCCGCGGCCAACAGGCCGCTCTACCGGTTCCTGCTCAACAAATGGTACTTTGACGAGCTCTACGACCTGCTCTTCGTGCGCCCCGCCTTCCGGCTCGGCCAGCTGTTCTGGAAGCAGGGCGACGGACGCATCATCGACCGCTTCGGGCCCGACGGCGTCGCGCAGGCGGTGCTCGACACGACGGACCGCGTGGTGAGGATCCAGACGGGCTACGTCTACCACTACGCCTTTGCCATGATGCTCGGCGTCGCGGCCTTCATCACGTGGTATCTCGTCGGAGGCGTCCGCTGATGTTCGGCTTCGGGATCCTGTCGGGCCTCATCGTCCTGCCGATCGTCGGCGTGGTCTTCATCCTGTTCCTCAAGGGCGACGACGAGGCCACGCTGCGCAACGCGCGCTGGGCCGCGCTGATCGCCAGCGTCGTCACTTTCATCCTGTCGCTCGTGGCCTGGGGCCGCTACGACAGCGGCACGGCGGCGTTCCAACTCCTGGAAAGTCGCGCCTGGCTCGGCGGCGGCCTCGGCTACAGGCTGGGCGTCGACGGCGCCTCGATGCCGTTCATCCTGCTCACCACCTTCCTGATGCCGTTCTGCATCGCTTCGGCCTGGGAAGCGATCCACTTCCGGGTCAAGGAGTTCATGATCTGCTTCCTGGTGCTGGAAGCCTCGCTGATCGGCGTGTTCTCGTCCCTCGACATCGTGCTGTTCTACCTCTTCTTCGAGGGTAGCCTTATCCCGATGTTCCTCATCATCGGGATCTGGGGCGGCTCGCGGCGCATCTACGCGTCGATGAAGTTCTTTCTCTATACGCTGCTCGGCTCGCTGCTCATGCTGCTGGCCATCATGAAGATGTACGGCGTCGCCGGCACCACCGACATCACGGTGCTACTGAACACCAAGTTCCCGGTCTCGCTGCAATATTGGCTGTGGCTCGCCTTCTTCGCCTCATTCGCGGTCAAGATGCCGATGTGGCCCGTCCATACCTGGTTGCCGGACGCCCATGTGGAAGCGCCGACCGCGGGCTCGGTCGTCCTGGCCGGCATCCTCTTGAAGCTCGGGGGCTACGGCTTCATCCGCTTCTCGCTCCCGATGTTCCCCGAAGCCTCGCATTACTTTGCGCCGCTGGTTTTCGCCCTTTCGGTCATCGCCATCATCTACACGTCGCTCGTCGCCCTTGTTCAGGAGGACATGAAGAAGCTCATCGCCTATTCGTCGGTCGCCCATATGGGGTTCGTCACGATGGGCCTCTTCACCTTGACGGTGCAGGGCATCCAGGGCGGCATATTCCTGATGATCTCGCACGGGCTTGTGTCGGGCGCGCTCTTCCTCTGCGTCGGGGTGGTCTACGACCGGCTGCACACCCGCGAGATCGCGGCCTACGGCGGCCTCGTCGAGCGTATGCCGAAATACGCCGTGGTGTTCCTGGTGTTCACCCTGGCCAACATCGGTCTGCCCGGCACGTCGGGCTTCGTCGGCGAGTTCCTGACCATGCTGGCGGTCTTCCAGGTCAACACCTGGGTGGCGTTCTTCGCGACCTTCGGAACTATCCTGTCGGCCGCCTACGCCCTCTACCTCTATCGTCGCGTCGTGTTCGGCAAGCTCGAGAAAGCGACCTTGATGTCGATCCTCGACCTATCGCCGCGCGAGGTCGCCATCATCACGCCGCTGCTGCTGCTCACGATCTATTACGGCTTTCATCCCCAGCCGATCCTCGATGCATCGCAGGCGACCGTAGACGGCATGATGAAGACGCTCACGGCCGCGGCACCCCATGCCGCGACCCTCAAGGCCGCCTCCGCGGCCGTCCTCCCCTGAGGCACGTCGGACCGACGCGGGGGGTGCCCAGGTCCGACGTGCTTTCGTCCCTCAACTCGGAGCTTGCCGGCGTCACGCGGGCACGTTCGGCCAGGATCGATTGATGCCACCCGGCTATTCACTCGCGCAACTCTTCCCGCAGCTTGTCCTCGCCGTCGGGGCTTTGGCACTCCTGACCGTGGGAGCGTTCCGGGGCGAGAAATCGACCAACCTCGTCACCGAACTCGCCGTCGCGGTCATCGGCATCGCGCTGGTGGGCGAGGTGGCGGGGTTCGGCCGCGCGGCTCGGGCCGGCTTCGACGGGGCTTTCATAGACGACAGCTTCGGCCGCTTCATGCAGTCGCTGGCCCTGATCGGCTCGCTCGTGACGCTCGTGATGGCGATCCCGTTCCTGCGGCGGGAAGGGATCCACAAGTTCGAGTTCCCGATCCTGATCCTGCTGTCGACCCTCGGCATGATGGTGCTGATCTCGGCCGGCAACCTCATCGCGCTCTACCTCGGTTTCGAGCTCATGAGCCTTGCCCTTTATGTGATCGCGGCCTTTCACCGCGACGACGCGCGGTCCTCCGAGGCCGGTCTCAAATATTTCGTGCTCGGCGCCCTGTCGTCCGGCATGCTGCTCTACGGGGCCTCGCTGATCTACGGCTTCGCCGGCACCGTGTCGTTCGTCGGCATCGCCCAGGCGCTGGTCGGCCACCAGGCCATCGGCGTCATCTTCGGCCTGGTGTTCCTGTCGGCCGGGCTCGCCTTCAAGATGTCCGCCGTGCCGTTCCATATGTGGACGCCGGACGTCTACGAGGGCGCCCCGACCCCCGTGACGGCCTTCTTCGCGACCGCGCCCAAGATGGCGGCGGTCGCCATCACGACCCGGGTCATCGTCACGGCCTTCCCGGGTGTCCAGATCCAGTGGCAGCAGATCATCGTCTTCATCTCGATCGCCTCCATGCTGCTCGGCTCCTTCGCGGCCATCGGCCAGACGAACTTCAAGCGGCTGATGGCCTATTCGGCGATCGGTAACATCGGCTTCGCGCTGACCGGGCTCGCGGCCGGCACGGAGGCGGGTGTCTACGGCGTGTTGATCTACATGTCGGCCTATCTCATCATGACGCTCGGAACTTTCGCGGCCATGCTGTCGATGCAGCGCCACGGCAAGGCGGTCGAGACGGTGGGGGACCTGGCCGGCCTCGGCCAAACCAATCCCGCCATGGCGTTCTTTCTGGCCATGATCATGTTCTCGCTGGCCGGCGTGCCGCCGCTGGCCGGCTTCTTCGCCAAGTTCTACGTGTTCAACGCCGCTATCCAGGCCAACCTCTATTGGCTGGCCGTCATCGGCGTGCTGTCGAGCGTAGTGGCGGCGTTCTACTATCTCCGGATCGTCAAGATGATGTATTTCGACCAACCTGCCGAGGCCTTCGACCGCGCCGGCCCGGCGGTCCGCATCGTCCTGGCGGTCGCTGGTCTTGTCATGCTGCTCTTCTGGGTCTATCCGGCGCCCGTCGTCGAGGCAGCCTCGGCGGCGGCGCATTCGCTGTTCTGAAGTCGTGCTCCACCCGACCGCGCTCGCCCTTGACTATCGGCTCCTGCACGTTGCGAGTACCGGCTCGACCAACCAGGATGCGCTCGAACGCGCCAGGGCCGGAGATCGCGGCGGATTGTGGATCGTAGCCGATCACCAGTCGCGGGGCCGCGGACGCGTCGGCCGCGACTGGTCGTCGCCGGTTGGCAATCTTTACGCCACGCTCCTGTTGCGCGACCCTTCCGAAATCCGCGTCGCTCCGCAGCTCGGCTTCGTGGCCGGGGTCGCCCTGGCTGGGGCCATCGAGGCCGTGGTCGGGGCCGGCCGCGGCGTCGCCATCAAGTGGCCCAACGACATCCTGTGCCATGGCGCCAAGCTGGCCGGCATCCTGGTCGAGGGGACGTCGACGCCGGACGGCCACTTCTCGGCAGCCCTCGGCTTCGGCGTCAATTGCACGACTCATCCGACGGGCCTAACCTACCTCGCGACTCATCTCGGCGCGATCGTCGCAGAGGCCGTTTCGCGCGACGCGCTTCTGGCCGCCCTGTCGGCGAGCGTCGTCGACGCCCTGGCGCTGTGGTCCCGAGGCACGAATTTTGCGGCGATCCGCCGCGCCTGGCTGGCCAATGCCTTGCCGCAGGGCTCCTGGCTCGCGGTGGCGCGTCCGGCGGGACGGCAGGTGGGCAGGTTCAAGGCCGTCGACGACGATGGAAGACTGATTCTCGAGACTGATTCGGGTTGTATGACCGTGCAAGCGGGCGATGTATTTTTGGCAGATCACATAATGACCGCCGCATCGTAATTCGGGTGAAGGTGAATGATGGACGGCGGCGAAGAACTCGTCTTCTGCGCGCTCGGAGGCTTGGGCGAAATCGGCATGAATGCCGCGCTCTACGGCTTCGGGCCGCCTCAGCGGCGCAAGTGGATCATGGTGGATTGCGGGCTGGCCTTCGCGGGGCCGGACCTGCCGGGCGTGGACCTGCTCCTGCCCGATCTCAGCTTCGTGGAGCGGATCAAGAAGGACCTGCTGGGACTGGTGATCACGCACGCGCACGAGGACCACATCGGCGCTGTCGCGGACCTCTGGCCGAGCCTCGGCTGCAGGGTCTTTGCCACACGGTTCGCGGCCGGCCTGCTCGAAGCCAAGCATGTCAACGACATGAACCTGTCGAGGCTCGAGGTCGAGACCGTGGATATGCGCGGCACGCTTCAACTCGGCCCTTTCGCGATCGAGTTCATCCCGGTCGCGCATTCGATCCCCGAGTCCTGCGCCCTGGCGATCCGCACGCCGCTCGGCACGGTGGTGCATTCGGGCGATTGGAAGATCGACCAGACCCCCACCATGGGACCGCCGACCGACGCCGAGCGGCTTCAGGCCATCGGCGACGAGGGCGTGCTGGCGCTGATCTGCGATTCGACCAACATCCTGCGCGACGGCGAAAGCCCCTCAGAGAAGGAGGTGGCGACGAACCTCCTTCGCCTGATCGAGGAGGCGCCCGGCCGCGTCGTGGTCACGACCTTCGCGTCCAACGTCAGCCGGCTCCGCGCCGTGGCGGATGCCGCCGTGGCCACGGGCCGCAGCGTCATCATCGCGGGCCGCGCCATGGAGCGCACCATCGGCGTGGCGCGCGAATGCGGCTATCTCGACGGCGTTGCCACCTTCTTCTCGACCGAGCGCTACGCGTCGCTCGATCGCAACAGGACGGTGATGCTGGCCACAGGCAGCCAAGGGGAGCCCCGGGCCGCCCTGGCCCGCATGTCTCAGGACGATTACGGTGATGTGCGTCTGGCTCCGGGCGACCGCGTGATCTTCTCGTCGCGCACCATTCCGGGCAACGAGCGCGAGGTCGGCCACATCATCAACGGCCTCGTGGCCCAGGGCGTCGAGGTCGTTACGGATCGGACCCATCTGGTCCACGTGTCGGGCCACCCGCGCCGCGCCGAGGTGGCGAAGTTCTACTCCTGGGTCCGGCCGCGGATCGCAGTGCCGGCGCATGGCGAGCCGCTGCATCTGGCCGAGCATGCCGCCTTTGCCAGGTCGCTCGGCGTGCCGCGGGTCGTCAAGGCAGGGAACGGCGACGTGGTCCTGCTGGCTCCGGGCGACGCCGGCATCGTCGATCAGGTGCAGCACGGGCGGCTCGCGAAGGACGGCCACGTGGTCATCCCGTCCAACGATGCCGCCATCGCGGCCCGGACCAAGCTGGCCTTTGCCGGCATCATCTCGATCGCGGTCGCGTTCACGGCGCGGGGCGAGGTGTCGGGCGATCCGGACGTGCTGATGAGCGGCCTGCCGACCCGCACGCGCGACGGCAAGCCGATGGACGTGACGGTCGACGACGCCATCTTCCAGACGATCGACAATCTCGGCCGGGGCAAGCGGCGCGATCCCGAAGCCGCCGCCAATGCCATCGAGCGCTCCGTGCGCGGTGCCGTCGGCGCGGCCTGGGGCAAGAAGCCCCTCGTCCATGTGCTGATTCTCGAGGTGTAGGGCGGTGCGGCGCCAGAGCCCGATGCGGGGGCACTAGCCCCTCGTGCCGATCCCGGTCCCCATGGCGGTTGCGGTCTACTTCACGGTCTGGTGGATCGTGCTGTTCGCCGTGCTGCCCTGGGGGATCAGCTCGCAGGACGAAGCTCGCGACATCGTGCCGGGCAGCGATCCCGGAGCCCCGATGCTGCCGCGCCTCGCCGTGAAGGCGCTCTGGACCACAGGCATCTCGACCTTGGTGTTCGGCCTCATCCTGGCGCTCTTCGCCTATGCCTGACGGTGACCTGAGCAAGCCCGCGCGTCAGGCGCTGGTTTCGGGCGTCTTCAGCAGGGTGCAGCCCGAAATGGCCCAGTGGCCGTCAACCTTTTCCAGCCTGTAGACGGCCGTCCACACGGCGCCGTTGCCATCCACCACCGTGACCTTCTGCTCGGTTCCTGCATCCGACGTGCTGGTCGGCTCGAAATGGGTCGACCGCGGGTGGACGAGGGCGGGATAGCTCTTCTTCACCATGCCCAGGAAAGCATCGGGTTCCGGGAACATGGTCTTGATGCCGGGCGACGCGAAGCTTTCAGCGGTCGCGGCATCGTCGTGTCCGAAGGCCTCGATCTGGGCCGAGATCATGGTCTCGATCTCGGGATCGGCCCGCGCCTCGACGGCCCGTGACGGTGCTACGACCGTCGTTACGGCGGCCAGCGCCAGGGCCGGGGCAAGGATCTGAAGGAAAGCTCTCATGGTGGGTCTCCGACGACTCTCCTCTGCAACTAAGTGCGGGAGCCGCCAAGGCGAGGGGTGCGACGACGCTGAGACTTTTGCAGCGGGGTGGCGGTCGGCGAACGCGCTGAGGGTCGGTGCGGTTGGCCGTGAGGGCCTGGAGAGCCGTCATTGCGAGCGGAGCGAAGCAACCTAGCCTCCACAACGGTCGGCCTGAGTCGCTTCGCTGCGTTCCGATGCCTTATTGGGCGCGGCAGGGCAATCGGGCGAAGGACTTTGCCTCTGCCCGTGCCTATTATCGTCATCGCGAGCGGAGCGAAGCGACCCAGATCGAGCGCGGCGGAGGCTGGGTCGCTTCGCTGCGCTCGCGATGACGCCTCACCCCACCGAGCCTTCTCGACCGCACCGTTCCGCATCGTGTTCACCCGATTGCCCTGTTGGGCGCGGGGGGACTCCTTGACCCTTGTCGGCCGAACCGGTAGGTCAGGCATTCCCACGCGGGAGCGCGTAGCTCAGTCGGTAGAGCATCTGACTTTTAATCAGAGGGTCCCGGGTTCGAGCCCCGGCGCGCTCACCACGAATCCAGCGATTGCGAAGTTTCGCAGGCTCCTCCGCCCTCGTGGAGCTTTGCCGTTTTGGATTTGGCCGTCGGGCATTTCCGTAATTGCGCGGTCTTTGTGGACCGAGAGATGGGCTCACCAGCCTTGGACCCGCTAATATCACCATGACCCCGAACGGGGAAAACCGATTGGAGGCGGTTCATGGGCGTGATCGGCGGCCTTCTGAGACGATTGTCGCCAGCCAGAGCCGCACCGGGCTATCCGGCGTTGCCCCGCCCCCGGGACCGATATGTGCTGGTCACGTCCGACATGACGCACTTCGACCTGCTGGACGGCGAGGAAGAGTGTGGGGGTGTCGAGTTGCGCGACACCAGCGAAGGCGATCCGATGCCTTGGGCGGTCCATGTCTACGGTATCGACCTGACCTTCCCCACTCTCGGCAAGGCTCGGGCTTGGCTCGGCAAACCGGACATCAGATTGGAGTAGCTTAGCACGTTCCGAGCCGGCCGGAGGCAATCCGACTCGCTCTGGAGGACGACAGCCTGTCGACCGGAACCCGGTTCAATCGCCGATCTCGCCCGAAGCGTCGCGCTTGTGGGCCAGCAGCGCCATGAGGCGGCGGTCGCGCCAGGCCTGGCGCGCGGCAAGGCCGTCGCGGGGGAGGCGGCCGGCGCGCTCCGCCTCGATGTCGTCCATGACGGGTCCCGACCAGTCGACCCGCCGCTGCATCGACGGGAAGATCCGTTCGTACATGCCTTGGTAGCGCGCCGCATAGTCGCGGACGCCGCCCGGGGCGTTGAGGTCGATGGTCTCGAACGGCCCCATGAAGCTCCAGCGCAGCGCCAGGCCGTCGCGGATCCCGATGTCGACATCTTCGGCGGAGGCGACGCCGTCGGCGACGAGGCGGAAGCACTCCTCCATGAGGGCGCCCTGGATGCGGTTCATGATGAAGCCGTCGATCTCGCGCTTCATCACGAGCGGGGTCTGGCCGCAGCCGCGCAAGAACTCCGCGGTGCGGGCCACCACCTCGGGCGAGGTCCAGGGCGACGGCACCACCTCCACGGCCGGAATGAGGTAGGGCGGGTTGATGGGGTGGCAGACGAGGCAGCGCGCGCGGCCCGCGACCTCCGCCTGAAAGGCCGAGGGCAGCAGCGCCGAGGTGGAACTGGCGATCACGGCCGCCGGTGGGGCGAGCCGGTCGAGGTCGAGGAAGACGCGGGCCTTCACCTCGACCCGCTCGGGCGTGTTTTCCTGCACGTGATCGGCCCCGGCCAGCGCCTCCGCGAGTTCATGCGCCGGCGCGATCCGAGCCAGGACATCCGCGGGTTCGGCCCCGCCGAGAAGGCCGCTGGCCGCGAGGTCCGGCAGCACACCGTCGATGAACGCCAGCGCGGCCGGAAGGGCGACGTGGTCCGCGTCCCACAGGCGGACGGCGTGGCCCGCACGCGCGAAACTGATGGCCCAGGCCCGGCCAACCAGCCCCGCCCCGATGATCGCCGTCCTCATGGCCGAACCTCCCTGCCGGGATCGCTGCCCGGCGTGGACCAAGCTAACCGATTCGCGGCCGCGGCGCGCGATATCGGGTTCGGCATCACGATTCGAGAGGTCCTGGGCGGTAATCGGCGTCGGGCTCGTCACCGATCAGTTTCAGCAGGTCTTCGCCGACCCGCGTGGAACGGTGCGCGCGCCGCGTCAGCACATATCCGGCCCGCGGCGCCATGACGGTCGTGACGCCGCCGTCCTGGCCGGGCCGCTCCAGGATGGTGGCGAGCGGCGCCCCACGGTCGACCCGGTCGCCGGGCGCGACATGGAACCAGATCGGCCCGGCCACCGGGGCGTGGACCATGGTGACCTGCCGGATCGGCGCCGCCAGCCCGGCGAAGCGCGTCGGGCGCACTGCCGCTGGATCCGTCGCTACGCCGCGGCCGACGAGAAACCCCAGCAGCCGCTCGGCATCGGCACGCCCTAGCGCCTCCGACACGTCGGCGCGACCGCGGAACTCGACCGTGGCGACGACGCGCCGCTCGAGCCGGGCCTCGGCGGGCGGGATCGCGAGCCAGGGCGCCAGCGCTGCTTCCTCGAAGGCGTTACCGCCATCGGGGCCGTCCCACAGCACCACGGCCTCGGCGCCGAGTGCCGCGGCGAGGTCCTGCGCGGCGGGCCAGAGCGCGGCATGCAGGTAGACATACGGCACCGCTTCGTCGTCGCAGTGCAGGTCGAGCACGATGTCGTGGGGCAGCGCCAGGGCCAGGAGACGCATCTTCAGGGCCTCGGCCCCGGCCCGTGGTCCGTCGGGCGCGAGGAGTGCCGGATCGGGCCGGGGCAGGTTGGGATAGCCGCGGTTGAAGTTGGTGCGGGACGCGGTGTCGAACCGGCCCATCTGCTGGCCGAACAGGTGCTGGCTCGCACCGATCGGGTTGGCGACCGGGACCACCGTGACGTCGCCGCGAAGCCGGCCCGCCGTTTCGGCTTGGCGGAGGTGCCCGCAAAGGACGTGGAGCGCCGAGGTTCCAGGCTGCTCGTTGGCGTGCAGCGCCGCCTGCAGGTAGACGGAGGGTGCCGTGCCGGCCGCCTGCCCGGCGAAGCGCAGCACCGGCAGCAGCCAGCGGGCTCCGGCGGTGTCGCCCGGGATCTCTTCGACGATCGTCTGCATCGGCCGCATCCGCTCTCGTGTCGGGCCTACCTTCGGGCCGGCGTCCGATCGTGCCCCAGGATGCCGGGGCCTGTCACGCCCGGGGCTGTGCTATTCACGCTCGGGACGGTTCATCAGCCCGCTGGACACCGCACCGGAGGTGCATGTCCTCCACCGAAGCGAATGCCCGATCAACCCGCGGCAGCCAGATGCTTAACGCCACGATAACCCTCGTGCGTCTAGGTTCCGGTCCTCACGCAGGCGTTCACCGGAGGCATGACAATGAGCGGATCGGTCGGGATTGCAGGTGATCGGATACGGTCTTGCATCGAGCGCATCGAGCATATCGAGGAAGAGATCAAGGCACTGAACGAGGGCAAGAAGGAGGTCTTCGCCGAGGCCAAGGGCGAGGGCTTCGACGTGAAGGTGCTGAAGGAAATCCTGCGGCTCAGGAAGCAGGACAAGGACGAACGCGATGAGCAGGACTCGCTGCTCGACCTCTACATGCAGGCTATGGAGAGCAGCGGGGAGTCGCTTCGCGAGGCCGCGTGACCCCGCGCCGCCTGCCTCGGAGCCCGGCAGGCGGCACCCCCAACAATGCCGATTCCGCCAGCCCGCTATCGCGGGATGCCGAAGTCGGTTACCAGGACGCATGCAGTCGATCCTCTCCATCAGTAAGCTCACCAAGACCTACGCGACCGGCTTCCAGGCGCTCAAAGGCATCGACCTCGCGGTCCGCGAGGGTGAGATCTTCGCCCTGCTGGGCCCCAATGGGGCCGGCAAGACCACGCTGATCAGCATTGCCTGCGGCCTCGTGCGGGCCACCGGCGGACGGGTGACGGTAGGGGGCCACGACATCGCGTCGGACTACCGGGCGGCCCGCGGCATGACCGGCCTCGTGCCTCAGGAATTGACGACCGACGCTTTCGAGACCGTATGGGACACCGTCTCGTTCAGCCGGGGCCTTTTCGGAAAGCCCAGAAGCCCCGCTCACATCGAGAAAGTGCTGCGCGACCTGTCCCTTTGGGAGAAGCGCGGCTCCAAGATCATGACGCTCTCGGGCGGCATGAAACGCCGCGTGCTGATCGCCAAAGCGCTGTCCCACGAGCCGCGGCTGCTGTTCCTCGACGAGCCGACCGCCGGCGTCGATGTCGACCTCAGGCGCGACATGTGGCGGCTCGTGCGCGCCCTGCGGGACGATGGCGTCACCATCATCCTGACCACCCATTACATCGAGGAGGCCGAGGAGATGGCCGACCGCGTCGGCGTGATGAGGGGCGGCGAGCTGATCCTGGTCGAGGACAAGGCGGAGCTGATGCAGAAGCTCGGCCGCAAGAAGCTCGTGCTCGAACTCGACGCGCCGCTGCAGCGCGTGCCCGACAGCCTCGAGGTGCACCGGCTCCAGCTCGCGCCGGGCGGCGAGGAACTCGTCTACACCTACGAGGCAGCCGCCAAGGGCCCGGTCGACATCGACCGGCTGCTGTCCGACGTCCGGTCTGCCGGCGTGCCGTTGCGCGACTTGCACACGAGCCAGAATACGCTCGAAGACATCTTCGTCGAACTCGTGAGGGTCGGCCGTTGAACCTCGAAGCCATCCGGGTGATCTACGGGTTCGAGATGGCCCGCACCCGCCGCACGTTGACCCAGAGCATCGTGTCCCCGGTGCTGTCGACCTCACTCTACTTCGTGGTTTTCGGAGCCGCCCTCGGGTCCCGCATCCAGCAGGTGGACGGCGTCAGCTACGGCGCGTTCATCGTGCCCGGGCTCGTCATGCTGTCGCTATTGACCCAGAGCATCGCCAACGCGTCCTTCGGCATCTACTTCCCGCGCTTCACCGGCACGATCTACGAGATCCTGTCGGCACCGATCTCGGTGCTCGAGATCGTGGCGGGCTACGTCGGCGCGGCAGCGTCGAAGTCCATCATCCTGGGCCTCATCATCATCGCGACCTCGGCTCTTTTCGTGCCCCTGCACATCGAGCACCCCATCTGGATGCTGGTCGCCTTGGTGCTGACCTCCGTCACGTTCAGTCTGTTCGGGTTCGTAATCGGTATCTGGGCCGACGGTTTCGAGAAACTTCAGATGGTTCCTTTGCTGGTCGTGACGCCGCTCACCTTCTTGGGCGGCAGCTTCTATTCCATCGACACGCTGCCGGCGTTCTGGCGTAGTGTCGCGCTGGTCAATCCGGTGGTCTATCTGGTCAATGGCTTCCGCTGGAGCTTCCTCGGCCGAGCCGATGTGCCGCCGGGAGTGAGCTTCGGCATGACGCTGGTCATCCTGGCGCTCTGCACCGGCGCGATCGCCTGGATCTTCAGGACGGGATACCGGCTGAAGACGTAACCCTGCACGATGTCGCCGTCCGCCGGCATCGGACCGCGGGTCGTCCTGCTTCCCATCGTCGGATGGCTGTGGAAGGATGACGCAATCGGATCGAGACCGAACCCATGTCACCTCACGAAAAACTCGCGCTTCGGCACCCGCGTATCGTCGCGTTTCACAAGTTCTACTCCGAATACCACCTGTTCTTCGCGGTGACGCAGGACCGTTTCCGGGTGTCGATTCGCATCTACGAGGCTGACGACGGCCGCTTCTTCTTCGAGCAGAGCCACTACATCCGTACGCCGCTGCAGGACACCGCGCATATCCTGATACCCGACAGGCACGGTGAACCTCACTTCGCGCTATCGCGCGGCGTCGAATCCGTCACGACCTATTATGATGACGCGGTCGGGCAGGGGCACGAGCCCGACGAGAGCTGGTTCGTCCGCAACGAGGTTTACTGACCTCGGAGATTGGCGCCCGACGGCTCCTTTGCGGCTCTGCACCCGGTCACCGCTCTGGCCGTACCGAACTCACAGATCGTGCCGCCGGTGGGGCGGCGGGCGATTGCCGCGGCTTCGGTTCCAGACGCACAGGCACGGATCCCATGACGCGCCGGTCAGTGTCACGCGGTCGATTGCAGTCGTTCCTTGAGCCGGAGAAGGCCGATGCGCTCGACCTCGGCCATGGCCTGCTCGAACTCCCGATCCGGATCGAGCCGAAGACGGGCCTCGAAGCTTTCGAGGATCTCGTGCTTCGTTCTCCCTTTGACCGCCATGATGAACGGAAAGCCGAACCGCTCACGATAGCGCGCATTGAGATCCGTGAAGATCGCCAGCTCTGCCTGCGACAGTGTGTCCAGTCCCGCTCCACCCTGTTCGCCGGCTGAATCCGGGGTCAACGCCTTGGCCAAAGCCAAGCGCCCCGCGAGATCGGGATGAGCGCGGAGCAGGACCAGGGCCTCGTCGCGCTTCAATAGGCGCAAGACCGCGACGAGGGCTGCATGAAGACCCTCGGCCGTGTCCTGAGCGGCCGTCAGCCCGGCCCGGTGAGCCCGCGTCGCGATAATCGGGGTGTGTTCGAAGACGTCGCCGAAGCGCTCGACGAAGAGCGCCTCGCCCATGCGGCTCGGCCGAAAGCCTCCCGCCGGTGGATGGGTGCGGATCCAGTGGCGGGCGATGTCGATCCGGCGCGCCACCCAGACCCGGTCGTGCGACGCCACATAATCCAGGAACCGTGCCAGACCCGCGGCCCGGCCGGGGCGGCCCACCAGACGGCAATGCAAGCCGATCGACAGCATCTTGGGCGCCCGGCTTCCTTCGGCATATAGCGTGTCGAAGCTGTCCTTCAGGTAGGTGTAGAACTGATCGCCGCTGTTGAACCCTTGCGGGGTGGCGAAGCGCATGTCGTTGCTGTCGAGCGTATAGGGAACGACGAGCTGCGGCCCGTGGCGTCCCTCGATCCAGTAGGGCAGGTCGTCCGCATAGGCGTCGGCGAGGTAGAGGAAGCCGCCGTCCTCGCAGCCGAGATCCAGGGTGTTGACCGAACTGCGGCCCTGGTAGAGGCCGAGCGGCCGTTCGCCCGTGAGCTCCGTATGGAGCTGGACAGCTTCGGCCAGGTCCTGCCGCTCCGCCTCACGGGAGGCATCGCGGTAGTCGATCCATTTCAACCCGTGCGTCGCGATCTCCCAGCCGGCACGCTGCATGGAGGCAACGATTGCCGGGTATCGACCCAGCGCCGAGGCGACCGCATAAACGGTCACCGGAATGCTGCGCTCCGTGAACATGCGGTGGAGCCGCCAGTAGCCGGCCCGCGAACCATATTCGTAGATCGATTCCATGTTCATGTGGCGCTGCCCCGGCCAGGGCTGCGCGCCGACGATCTCGGACAGGAAGGCTTCGGAGGCGGCGTCGCCGTGCAGGATGTTGTTCTCGCCGCCTTCCTCGTAATTGATCACGAACTGCAGGCAGATTCGTGCATCCCGGGGCCAGCCAGGATGCGGGGGGTGCTCGCCGTAGCCGACGAGGTCGCGGGGGTAGGGCTCGGGCATGGCGATCACGATCCGCGGTAGGTCGCGTAGCTCCAGGGCGAGACGAGGAGCGGCACGTGGTATCGGGCGTCGGGATCGGCGAGCGTGAAGCGCAGCGGCACCATGTCGAGGAACGGCGCTGCATCGTCGGACAGCGAGGCGGCGAAATAAGCCGCCACCGCGAAGGTGAGCTCGTAGGTGCCGGTCGCGAAGCTCGGTCCGCTCAGCAGGGGCGCGTCGGTGCGGCCGTCCTGGTTCGTCAGGGCCTGCGTGACGAGGCTGGCGGTGCCGTCCGGTGCGATCCGGAACAGGCTGACCGGGATGCCGGCCGCCGGGCACCCGCGGGCGGTGTCGAGCACATGCGTCGAGAGATGTCCCATTCCGCGCCTCTCTGCCCGCCCCGCGCCGCGGCCCGGATCCGCCGGCCGACCACCGGGGGCCAGCGCGGCGAGCTTAAACCCGGACCATGCGGCTGTTAAACGTGGGCGCCAAGCTTTCCATGCGGCGGACCGGCGGGGCCGTCCGGCACGCACAGGGCATTCTCGGGCGAACCCGACGTCTCGGACACGACCCGCCCCGCAGCGAGCCTCACCCGCCCCGAGGCTACGAGGTCCAACGCCCTCGGGTAGATCACGTGCTCCTGCGCGAGGACCCGCGCCGCCAGGCTGTCGGGCGTGTCGTCTTCGAGCACCGGGACGGCCGCCTGCGCGATGATCGGCCCCGCATCGAGTTCCGGCACGACGTAATGCACGGTCGCGCCGTGGATCTTCACGCCCGCGGCCAGCGCACGTGCATGGGTGTCGAGCCCGCGGAACGCCGGCAGCAGGGCCGGATGGATGCTGATCAGGCGCCCGAGCCATCGCGCGCAGAACCACGGGCTGACCACCCGCATGAAGCCGGCGAGGCACACCAAAGCGATGCCGTGGTCCACCAGCACGGCGTCGAGCGCCCGGTCGAATGTTTCGCGCGACGCGAAATCGCGGTGGCTCCGTGTTTCGGTCGCGACGCCGGCAGCGCGCGCCACCTCGAGACCGCCGGCATCGGCCCGGTTCGAGATGACGAGCGCGATCTCGGCCGGGAAGTCCGGGAACGACGCGGCGCCGATCAGTGCCCGCATATTGGAGCCGCGCCCCGAGATCAGGATCGCGGTCTTGACCCTCGGCGCCGTCACAGCACGAGGTCCCGCCCGATCGCCACCCGTTCGCCCGTAGCGGGGACGACCTCGCCCAGGCGCACCAGGCTCTCGCCGAGCGCGGCGAAGACCGCCTCGACGCCAGCGGCCTCGTGGCGCGCCGCCACGACCGCCATGCCGATTCCACAATTGAAGGTACGGGCCATCTCGGCCGGCAGCAGGCCGCCTTGCCGGGCCAGCCAACGGAACACCGGCGGCACCGGTACGGCGGCGAGGTCGAGCACGCAGCCGAGACCGTCCGGCAGCGCGCGCGGCAGGTTGTCGATGAAGCCCCCGCCCGTGATGTGGGCCAGGGCGCGGATCCCGCCGCTGCGTTTCAGGGCCGCCAGAAGCAGCTTCACGTAGATCCGGGTCGGAACCAGGAGGGCTTCGGCCAGCGTCCTCTCAGCCGCGAAGGGTGCCGGCGCGTCCCAACCAAGGCCGGTGAGGGCCACCACCTTGCGGACCAGCGAGAAGCCGTTGGAATGCAGGCCCGAGGAGCGCAGCCCGAAGATGACGTCGCCCGCCGCGACGGAGCGCGGCAGCAACGTCCCGCGTTCGGCCGCCCCTACGGCGAAACCCGCGAGGTCATAGGCGCGGCCCGCGTAGATGCCCGGCATCTCGGCTGTCTCGCCACCGATCAGGGCGCAGCCGGCTTGCCGGCAACCTTCGGCAATGCCCGCCACGACGCCCGCCGCGACCTCCGGGTCGAGTCGGCCGGTGGCATAATAGTCGAGGAATAACAGCGGCTCCGCGCCCTGCACCACGAGGTCGTTGACGCACATGGCCACGAGGTCGATGCCGACCTCGCCGTTGCGCCCGCTCTCGTAGGCGATCTTCACCTTGGTGCCGACGCCGTCGTTGGCCGCCACCAGGATCGGATCCTGGAATCCCGCCGCCCTGAGGTCGAAGAGGCCCCCGAAGCCGCCGATCTCGGCATCGGCGCCCGGCCGACGCGTGGACCGCACCGAGGCCCTGATCAGGTCCACGGTCCTGTTGCCGGCGTCGATGTCGACGCCGGCATCGGCGTAAGTCAGTCCCTTGGTCTCGGTCGTCATGGCTCCGGCCGGGTTCGCCGCCTCTGTCGTTCCTGTCCTAGGCGATAGTGCGACAGCGAGTCGACAGAAAGGGACGCGGTCACTGTTATGCTGGGCCGCCGAGGTGACGGAGCCAGCATCCGGCGAAGCCGGGCCTCGTAATTGCCGAGGGCAACAATTAAGACTGGATCGGGACACCGGACCGGCGTTCCCGGGCCAGGAGAACCAAGACCCATGAGCCTGCAGCGGCAAGTGCTGATCTGGGCCCTGCTGCTCGGCATGTCGGTCTACGCGCTCTTCGTCCTGTCGGGTGTGCTGCTGCCCTTCGTGGCCGGCATCACGATCGGCTACCTGCTCGATCCTCTGGCCAGCAAGCTCGAACGGCTCGGCCTGAACCGGCTCGGCGCCACCGTGGTGATCCTGGCGCTGTTCGCTGCCTCGATCCTGCTCCTTCTGGTGCTGCTGGTGCCGATCCTGACCCATCAGCTGGCCGCCTTCGTCATCAACCTGCCCGGCATCGCGGCCAAACTCCAAACCCTGGTGATCGAACAGGGCATTCGTTTCGTGGAAAGCTACGGCGGCGAAGCGCTGCGCAAGCTCGGGATCAACGGCCCTTTCACGGCGGCCGACATGCAGAGTTCAATCGGCAGCGTGGTCGGCCAAGCCACCAATTACGCGATCCAGTTCGTGAACTCCGTGTGGTCCGGGAGCCGAGCCCTGTTCGGGTTGTTCTCGCTCTTGGTCATCACGCCGGTCGTGGCGTTCTACATCCTGCTCGACTGGAAGCGCATGATGGCGGCCATCGACGGCTGGATCCCGCTCGAACACCGCGACAGCGTCCGCGCGATCGCGCGCGACATCGATGCGGCCTTGGCGGGCTTCGTCCGGGGTCAATCTCTCGTCTCGGGTATCCTGGGGCTCTGGTATGCAGTCGGCCTGACCTTGGTCGGGCTGAATTTCGGGTTCCTGATCGGCATCTCGGGAGGCCTCCTCAGCTTCATTCCCTATGTCGGCTCGCTGACCGTCCTCATCATCTCGACCGCGGTGGCCGTGGTGCAGGGGTGGCCCGAGTGGCGCCTCATCGCCTCGACCCTGGCCGTGGTGGTGGCGGGCCAGTTCCTCGAAGGCAATGTGCTGTCGCCCTATCTCGTCGGCGCCTCGATCGGCCTGCACCCGGTCTGGCTGATGCTGGCGCTGGTGGCCTTTTCATCGGTCTTCGGGTTCACCGGCCTGCTCGTGGCGGTGCCGCTGGCGGCTGCCGCTGGCGTGCTGTCGCGCTTCGCCCTGCGCAAGTACCTCATGAGCCCGCTCTATACCGGCGAGGCGCAGCATCAGCCCGCGTCGCTCGAGCCGCGGCGGTTCGGCGCGGGGCGCGATTGAACCAATTACCCTTGCCTTTCGACCAAGCCCCGCGATTCGGCATCGAGGACTTCATGCCCTCGGGGTCGAACGCGGCGGCGTCGGCCGCTATCGCGGCCTGGCCCGTCTGGCCCGACCGAGTGCTCCTGCTGATCGGGCCGGAAGGTTCGGGCAAGAGCCACATGGCACGGATCTGGGCCGACCGCTCTGGGGCTATCTTCCTGCGGCCCGACGATCTCGAAGGAGATTTGCGTCACCTCGCCTGCCGTCCCGTCGTGATCGAGGATGCCGACCGGGTCGCCATGCCGGAAGCCCCGATGTTCCACCTCCTCAATCTCGTGCGCGAAGCGGAATCCTCGCTGCTGGTCACGGCCCGCCGGCCCCCGGACACCTGGTCGCTCGGCACGGCCGATGTCGTGTCGCGCCTGCGCCTCGCGCCGTCGGTGGCGCTGGAGGAACCGGACGAGGCACTGATGCGAGCCGTGCTGGTCAAGCTCTTCGCCGACCGGCAGCTTGCCGTGGATGCGACGCTCGTCGACTATCTGGCACTGCGACTCGACCGATCGCTCGCGGCCGCCGGGGCCGCCGTGGAGGCACTGGACCGGGCAAGCCTCGACGGCGGGCGGAGGATCAGCCGCACGCTGGCCGCCCACCTGTTCGGCGAACCTCGTCTTGACGGCCCGTGAGGCGCTGTCATCCTCGCGCCACAGCCGGGGCTGTAAGTCGACGAGGCCTATTGGGAGTTCGAGAATGTCCTTGGTTGCGGAAATGACGTCGGCCCCTCAATCGGACGATCAGGTCATCCCCCGCTCGCCACTCTTCGATCAGCCAGCCCGCTTCATCAATCGCGAATTATCCTGGCTGGAGTTCAACCGCCGCGTCCTCGAGGAAGCCTCGAACCGCAACCATCCGCTGCTCGAACAGCTGAGATTCCTGTCCATCTCGGCCAACAACCTCGACGAGTTCTTCATGGTCCGGGTCGCGGGCCTCTACGGCCAAGTGCGTTCCGGAGTCACGACACTGTCGCAAGACGGGCTGTCGCCGGCCGAGCAGATGGCCCGCATCCGCGACAAGGCCAAGACGCTCGTCGACGATCAGCAGATTCGCTACACCGAACTCAGGGCCGAACTGGCGGCAGAGCGTATCGTCATCGTCGACCCGGCAGACCTCGCCAGACCCGAGCGGGAGTGGCTGCAGGACTACTTCCTGCAGCATATCTTCCCCGTGCTGACGCCGCTCGCGGTCGATCCGGCCCATCCGTTCCCGTTCATTCCGAATCTCGGCTTCACGTTGGCGCTCGATCTCAAGCGCAAGCCGGACTGGCGCGAACTCCACGCATTGGTCCGGCTTCCGGCCAAGGGGGAGAGGTTCATCCGGATCCCGGAAGCGCTGTCGCCCGGGGTGGCGCGCTTCGTCACGCTCGAAAATCTGGTCGCCATGCATATTCCCCGGCTGTTTCCGGGCTACGAGGTCCACGGCCAGGGCGTGTTCCGCGTGATCCGCGACAGCGATCTCGAAGTCGAGGAAGAGGCCGAGGACCTGATGCTGTTCTTCGAAAGCGCCTTGAAGCGCCGTCGGAGGGGCTCGGTCATCCGGCTCGAGATCGACGCAGGAATGCCCGAAGCCCTGCGGCTGCTGATCGCCGACGAACTCGATACCGCCAGCGACCAGTGCTTCACGATCGACGGTATGCTGGCGCTGAACGACCTCTCCGAGCTGGTCGCCGTCGACCGTCCGGATCTCAAGTTCAAGCCCTACAACGCCCGCTTCCCCGAGCGCGTGCGCGACAACAGCGGCGACTGTTTCGCGGCCATCCGGCAGAAGGACCTCGTCGTCCACCATCCCTACGAGTCCTTCGACGTCGTGGTGCAGTTCATCAGCCAGGCGGCCCACGATCCTAATGTCGTCGCCATCAAGCAGACGCTCTATCGCACGTCCAAGGACAGCCCCATCGTCCGCGCGCTGATCGAAGCCGCCGAGTCCGGTAAATCGGTCACCGCGCTCGTCGAACTCAAGGCGCGCTTCGACGAGGAGGCCAACATCCGTTGGGCTCGCGACCTGGAGCGGGCCGGCGTCCAGGTCGTGTTCGGCTTCATCGAGCTGAAGACCCACGCCAAGCTGTCCATGGTGGTGCGCCGGGAGGCCGGCAACCTCGTCACCTACTGCCACGTGGGAACCGGCAACTACCACCCGCAGACCGCCCGCATCTACACCGACATCTCGTTCTTCACCGCAGACCCGATCATCGCGCGTGACGTGTCGCGCATCTTCAATTTCATCACCGGCTATGCCGAGCCTGCCGGGCTCGAGCGCATGGCCGTGTCGCCGCTGACCCTGAAGCCCCGACTGCTCCAGCACGTCGCCGAGGAGACGGCTTTCGCCAAGGCCGGCAGGCCCTCGGGGATCTGGGCCAAGTGCAACTCGCTGGTCGATGTCGAGATCATCGACGCCTTCTACGAGGCGAGCCAGGCCGGCGTGCCCATCATCCTGGTGGTGCGGGGGATCTGCTGCCTGCGCCCCGGCATACCGGGCCTGTCCGACACGATCCAGGTCAAGTCCATCATCGGCCGCTTCCTCGAACACGCGCGCGTCTACGCGTTCGGGGGCGGTTACGGCCTGCCGCACGCCAAAGCCCGCGTGTATGTGTCGTCGGCCGATTTGATGACCCGCAACCTCGATCGGCGGGTCGAAGCGCTGCTGCCCATCACCAATCCGACGGTCCACGACCAGGTCTTGAACCAGATCATGATCGCCAATCTGATCGACAACCAGCAAAGCTACCGCGTCCTGCAGGATGGCGGCAGCGAACGTATCGCCCCGTCTCCCGGCGAGGAGCCCTTCAACGCCCACAATTACTTCATGACCAATCCGAGTCTGTCCGGCCGTGGCAAATCCTTACGCGAATCAAGCCCCAAAACACTTCTCAAGCGACTCAACCTCCAACGCCGCTGACGCCGCCGCCGTGCCGCGCGACAGCATGAACCCGCATGCCACGCCCGTCGCCATCATCGATATCGGCTCCAACTCGGTGCGGCTCGTCGCCTACGAACGACTGTCGCGGTCGCTGACGCCGATCTTCAACGAGAAAGTGCTCTGCGGGCTCGGCAAGGGGGTCAGCACCACGGGCCTTCTCGGCAGTGAAGCCATGGACCGGGCTCTGGCGGCGTTGAGGGCCTTCAAGGTCCTGTGCCGTAACATGAGCATCACGGACATCCACGTGCTGGCCACGGCTGCGACACGGGACGCGCGCAACGGGGCGGCGTTCCTCGAGGCCGCGACCGCGGCGCTCGGAACCGGCATCGCGCTCATCGACGGGACGCGCGAGGCCGAACTCTCGGCGCTCGGCGTAGCGTCGGGGTTTCATCGCGCCGATGGAATCGTCGGCGACATGGGTGGGGGTTCGCTCGAAATCATCGATATCCGGCGCATGAAGCTCGGCAAAGGCGTGTCGTTGCCGCTCGGCGGCTTGGCGCTGCTCGACGCCAGCCGGAACTCTCCGAAACGCGCCCATAAGATTGCACGCGATCATCTCGCCAAGGCCGCGCCGATGAAGGGCCTCGAAGGGCGCACGTTCTACGCGGTCGGCGGCACTTGGCGGGCGCTCGCGAAGCTGCACATGGCGCAGCGCAACTATCCGCTCAACGTCATGCACGGCTATGTGATCCCGGCCGCCGAGGCCGTCGCCTTCGGCAGCCTCGTCGAGCGGGTCAACGTCGAGAGCCTGAATTCCATCGGAGCCGTATCCTCCGCGCGCCGGCCGCTGCTGGCCTATGGCGCGGCGGTGCTGGAGGCGGTCATTCGCCAAGGGCGGCCGAAGGACATCGTGGTCTCGGCCATGGGGGTGCGGGAAGGCATGCTGTTCGAGCGGCTCGGGCCCAAGGAACAGGACACCGATCCGCTTCTGGCCGCTGCCGAAGAGTTGAACATTCTGCGCTCGCGCAGCCCCGGCCACGGTCCGGACCTTTGCTCGTGGACCGACGGCTTCTTCAAATCGGCCCAGTTCGACGAGACGGCAGACGAGACGCGGCTGCGGCGCGCGGCCTGCCTCATGGCCGACATCGCCTGGCGGGCCCATCCCGACTATCGCAGCGACCACGCGCTCAACGTGATCGCCAATGGCACCTTCGCGGGCGTCGACCATCCCGGTCGCGCCTTCCTGGCGCTCGCCGTCACTTATCGCCACATCGGCATCGACGACGACGTAAGCCCCCAGCTCCGGGCGCTCGTCTCGGCTCCGCAGCTCGACCGCGCCCGGGTGCTCGGCGCCGCCATGCGGGTCGCCTATCTGGTGTCGGCCGCCATGGGAGGGGTGCTGCCGCGGACCTCGCTGATCTGCAGCCGCGCGAAGCTCACGCTGACGCTGCCGCACGAGCTCGCGGATCTCGCCAGCGAGCGCTGTTCCGCCAGATTGCGGCAGCTGGCGAAGCTGATCGGCCGCGACGCCGAGGTGAAAATCCGCTGAGCCCGTGCCACGGCGGCCGAGTCCGGCCCGGTCCCTTGGACGTTCCGGCCGGCCGGCACCTCACGCGGACGGCGGCGGCTCGCCGTCCTGCCATTCGAGGGCCACGACCTTTCCGTGCTCGACCGTCAGGGCCAACTTGCCGTTCTTGAGACCGAGCGCCTTGTCGCCGAACAAGGTGCGGCGCCAGCCGTCGAGCGCCGGCACGTCGGCGGCGTCGCTGGCCGCAATGGCTTCGAGATCGTCGACATTGGCGATGAGCTTCGGGGCGACGCCGTGCGCGTCGGCCACCTGACGCAGCAGGACTTTCAGCAATTCCACGGTGGCACCGTTGCCGCCATTGCCGCCGCGCCGATCACGTTCGATCTTGGGAAGCGTCTTCGGGTCGCGCGCGAGGCCGCGCTCGACCGCCGCCAGCATGTCGGGGCCGAGGCGCGACCTGTCCATGCCGCGCGGCAGGGCCCTGAGGTCGCCCAGCGCGTCCAACGATTTCGGGGCCGCGGTCGCGACCTCCAGCAGCGCGTCGTCCTTGATGATGCGCGAGCGCGGGACGTCGCGCGTCTGCGCCTCGGTCTCGCGCCAGGCCGCGACCTCCATGAGCACGGCGAGGTCGCGCGGGCGCCGCACCTTGGAGCGGAACCGCTCCCAGGCGTTCTCCGGATGCTGCTCGTAGGTCGAGGGCGACAGCAGCGTCCGCATCTCGTCCGCCAGCCAGCCGGTGCGCCCCGAGGCTTCGAGCTGCTTCACCAGGGCGCGGTAGATGTCGCGCAGATGGGTGACGTCGGCCAGTGCATAGGTGATCTGGGCTGCCGACAGCGGCCGGCGCGCCCAGTCGGTGAAACGGGACGATTTGTCGATCGTCGCGCGGCACAGGTTCTGGGCCAGTTCACTATACGACACCTGATCGCCGAAGCCGCACACCATCGCGGCCACCTGGGTGTCGAACAGCGGCCCCGGCAGCGTGCCGGACATCTTCCAGATGATCTCGAGATCCTGCCGCGCGGCGTGGAAGACCTTGACCACGTTGCGGTCGGCCATGAGTTCCAGGAATGGCGCTAGGTCGATGTCCTGCGCCAGCGCGTCCACCACCACGGCCTCCTCGTCGGAAGCGAGTTGCAGCACGCAGAGCTTCGGCCAGAACGTCGTCTCGCGCAGGAACTCGGTGTCGACGGTGACGAAGGGATGCTTCGCGAGACGTCGGCAAACGGCGAGCAGCTCTTCGGTGGCGGCGATGACGGTCATGGGCCTCACTTAACCCAGACACGCGCGCGTTGCGAGCAAGGACGTCCCGCGTCGTCAATGAAACGCAGGGACGATGCCGCTGAACAACGCGATGTTTGCGCGGCGGACTTCGGGTTGACAAGCCCGACCCGCGCATGTCCATCTCCGCGGCCCCGCGAGACCCGGAGCCGTCGCAGCTCCGCGCCAGATCCCCCGAGGATTGGACTCATGCATCGCTACCGCACCCACACCTGCGGCGCCCTGAGCGAAACCGACATCGCCACCTCCGTGCGGCTGTCCGGCTGGTGCAACCGGATACGCGACCACGGCGGCGTGCTGTTCATCGACCTGCGCGATCATTACGGCACCACCCAGGTCGTGATCGACCCCGATTCCCCGGCCTTCGCCCAGGCCGAAAAACTGCGGGCCGAATGGGTGGTGCGGATCGACGGGCCCGTGCGACGGCGCCCGGCCGGCACCGGAAATGCCGAGATGGCAACCGGTCAGATCGAGGTCTACGGAAGTGAGATCGAGGTGCTCGGCCCCGCGGCCGAGCTTCCCATGCCGGTGGCGGGCGACCAGGACTATCCAGAGGAGACGCGGCTCAAATACCGCTTCCTCGACCTGCGGCGAGATCGCCTGCACCGGAACATCATCCTGCGGTCCCGCGTGATCGACAGCTTGCGCGACCGCATGAAGCGGCAGGGCTTCACCGAGTTCCAGACGCCGATCCTCACCGCCTCGTCGCCCGAGGGCGCCCGCGACTATCTCGTGCCGTCGCGCGTGCACCCTGGGAAGTTCTACGCCCTGCCGCAGGCGCCACAGCAATTCAAGCAGCTCATCATGGTGGCGGGCTTCGACCGCTACTTCCAGATCGCGCCCTGCTTCCGCGACGAGGACGCCCGTGCCGACCGCTCGCCCGGCGAGTTCTATCAACTCGACATCGAGATGAGCTTCGTCACGCAAGACGACGTGTTCGACACGGTGGAACCCGTGCTGCGCGGCGTGTTCGAGGAATTCGGCGACGGCAAGCCCGTCACGCCGAAGTTCCCGCGGATCCCGTATCGCGAATCCATGCTGCTCTACGGCAACGACAAGCCGGACCTGCGCAACCCGCTGCTCATCGCCGATGTCGGCGAGGATTTCGCAGACGAGAGCGTAAGCTTCAAGGCGTTCAAGACCGTGCTCGGCAACGGCGGTGTCGTGCGAGCGATTCCTGCGCCGGGCGCCGCCGCGCAGCCGCGGTCCTTCTTCGACAAGCTGAACGACTGGGCGCGCGCCGAGGGTTCGGCGGGCCTCGGCTACGTCGTGCTCGAAGGCGAAGCCGGTGCTCCGGTCGGCAAGGGGCCGATCGCCAAGTTCATCCCGGCCGAGGTGCTGGCCCGCATCGCCGAGAAGGCCAAGGTGGGGCCCGGCGACGCCGTGTTCTTCGCGGCCGACACGGAGGCCAAGGCGGTGCGCCTCGCCGGCCTGGCCCGTACCCGCATCGCGCGTGAGCTGAAGCTGATCGACGAGGACGTCTTCGCGCTCTGCTGGATCGTCGACTTCCCGATGTACGAGTGGAACGAGGACGACAAGAAGATCGACTTCTCGCACAACCCGTTCTCGATGCCCCAGGGCGGTCTCGAGGCCCTCGACGGCAAGGACCCGCTCGACATCCTGGCCTACCAGTACGACATCGTCTGCAACGGCGTGGAGCTGTCGTCGGGCGCCATCCGGAACCACCGGCCCGACGTGATGCGTCGCGCCTTCGCCATCGCGGGCTATCCCGAGGAGGTGCTGGAGGAGCGGTTCGGCGGCATGTACCGCGCCTTTCAGTACGGGGCGCCGCCCCACGGCGGCATCGCGCCGGGCGTCGACCGCATCGTCATGCTGCTGGCCGGCGAGGAAAACCTGCGCGAGATCGTGTTGTTCCCCATGAACCAGCGGGCCGAGGACCTCTTGATGGGCGCGCCCTCGGCCGCGACGCCGAAGCAGTTGCGCGAACTCCACATCCGCTTGAACCTGCCCGACGCCTGACCGGGCCTCGTGGGCTCCGCCATGCAGACCGTGATCTGCATCCGCTGGGGGACGGAATACGGGGCCGACGACGTCAACCGACTGCATCGTGCCGTGATGCGCAATGTCGTGCGGCCAACGCGTTTCGTCGCCTTCACGGACCCGGTCGACGGCCTGGATCCCGCCATCGATGCGAGGCCGATCCCTCCCATCCGCCTGCCGCCCGGCCTCAAACCCGGCCCCTGGCGCAAGCTGGCGCTCTGGGCCGACGACCTCGGAGGGCTGCGCGGCGACGTCCTGTTCCTCGATCTCGACATCCTGGTGACGGGCCCGCTCGATCCGTTGTTCGACCATGCGCCGGTCCATCTCTGCCTGGTCCGTAATCCGACCCAGGGGCGACGCGACGGCATCGGCAATTCGTCGGTCATGCGCTTCACGGCCGGATCCGCGCCCCATCTCGTGAGCGATTTCGAGGCCGATGCGGTCCGGTTTTCGTACCGGTTCGACAACGAGCAGATCTACGTCACCAAGGCGTCCCGCCTGCCGGTCGCGTTCTGGCCCACGGATTGGTGCCCGAGCTTCAAGCATGGCCTGCTGCCGCCCTGGCCCTTCTATCTGTTCAAACCCCCGAGCCTGCCGGCGACGGCACGAATCGTGGTCTTCACCGGCCATCCGCGGCCCGGCGAAGCGATCCGGGGCTCTTGGCCGACCCGGTGGTACAAGCGCTTCTACCGCTCGATCCCACCGGTCCCCTGGGTGGCCGATCACTGGCGGTGAGAAACACCCGCCTCACCCACCCTCGTCGGGGCTCAATAGCGCCGAAGCAGGCTTACCAGGATGCCCTGGATCTGCACGCGATCGGGACCGAAGATGCGGGTCTCGTAGGCCTGGTTGGCGGGCTCGAGCGCGATCGACGCGCCGCGTCGGCGCAAGCGCTTCAAGGTCGCCTCCTCGTCGTCCACCAAAGCCACCACGATGTCGCCGGAGTTCGCGTCCGGCTGGCGGCGAATGATGACGGTGTCGTTGTCGAGGATGCCGGCATCGACCATCGAATCGCCGCGGACCTCCAACGCGAAATGCTCGCCCGCAGCGAGGAAGTCCACCGGCACGGAGATGCTGTGGCTCTGGGTCTGGATGGCCGAGATGGGCGTACCGGCAGCGATCCGCCCCATAACCGGGACTGAATAGGCGTCCGCCATCCCGCGCGGCGGTTCCGCCCGCGGCTTCGGTGCCGCTCGGCCACTGCTCACGAGGGTCGGCGCGAAACGCGGAGCCTTGGCGCCATCGGCCGCCTGCTCGGGCAGGCGCAGCACTTCGAGAGCCCGCGCTCGGTTGGGTAGCCGCCGGATGAAGCCCCGCTCCTCGAGCGCCATGATGAGGCGATGGATCCCCGATTTGGACTTCAGGTCCAGCGCATCCTTCATCTCGTCGAATGAGGGTGGCACGCCGGTCCTCTGCAGGCGAGCATGGATGAAACGGAGCAGCTCGCTTTGTTTTTCGGTCAGCATGGTGATGCCCCGTAGCGCCGAACCGGCCAGTGCGGCCATTGTGGCCGTGCACGCGACTCGGATGACAGACAAATCATGAACGAAATCTACCTGTTCCCCATGCGTTCCGCAAGCTTGGCTTCCGCGGCGGCTCTGGCTGTGCCAATCAGGCACCGAGTCGTGTGAGGCGGATCATGCGGCAGGGCGTGCCGGCTTCGGCGGCGGGGGCTCGCGGGGGCCGGACCACCAGGCAATCGGCATCCGACAGGGCCTTCAGCAGCGAGGAATCCTGCCTTGGACCGGGTTCCACGCGCGGAGGACCCTCGGCCGACTCGATGATGCGGGCCCGCACGTAGTCCTGCCGGCTGTCGTTGGCCGCCATGGAGATCGCAAGCACGGCGGCTTCCGACGGGTCGTCGCCGGCGTGACGGTCGCCGCAGAGCGCGCGGATGAGGGGCCGGACGAACAGCAGGCCGCAGACGATGGCGGAGACGGGGTTGCCTGGCAGGCCCAGCACCTGCATGGCGCCGATCTGCCCGTGCAGGAGCGGCTTGCCTGGCCGCATGGCAACCCGCCAGAAGCCGAGGTCCATGCCTCCGGCCACGAGGGCACGCTGGACGAGGTCGTGGTCGCCGACCGACGCGCCGCCGAGCGTCACCAGAAGGTCGGCGCCCCCTTCGCGCGCCCGGGCGACGGCCCCGCCGAGCGAGGCCAAGTCATCGCGGGCAATCCCGAGGTCGACGATTTCGGCGCCGGCCGCCTCCGCCAGGGCCATGAGGGCGAAGCTGTTCGACGCCACGATCCGGTCGGGGCCCGCCTCCTCGCCCGGAAGCACGAGTTCGTCACCGGTGGCCAGCACGGCGACCCGCGGCCGGCGGAACACCGGCAGGGCAGGGTGGTTCATGGCGGCCGCGAGCGCGATGTCGGCCGCTCCGAGCCGTATCCCGGCGCTCAGCAGCACCTCGCCGACCGAGAAATCCTGACCCGCACGGCGGATGTTGCGGCCCTTGGGGGCGCTCTGCAGGGCCCGCACCCGCCCAGGCTCGGCTACGGCGTTCTCCTGGATCAGCACGGTGTCCGCGCCCTCGGGCAGTGGCGCGCCCGTGAAGATGCGAACCGCTTGGCCGGGGCCCACGACGCCGTCGAAGCCGCGGCCGGCCGCACTTTCGCCCACGAGATCGAGCGTGGCCGGAGGGGTCGCGACGTCGGCGGCACGGACCGCATAGCCGTCCATGGCCGATACCGCGCGGGGCGGCTGGGTGCGCCGTGCCGCCAAGTCACGAGCCAGGGTGCGTCCGGCCGCACAGCGCAACGGCGCCGATTCGATACCGGTCGGCGATGCCGCGCTACCGAGGATCATGCGGAGCGCGTCGGCTACGGGAGTCGGCGGGGGCAGGTTCATGCGGGTTCCACACCCGCCACGAAGTCGCCCGACTTGCCGCCGCGCTTCTCGACCAGGCGGATATCGGTGATGCGGATCCCACGGTCGATGGCCTTGACCATGTCGTAGACCGTGAGGCAGGCCACAGCGACCGCCGTCAGGGCCTCCATCTCGACGCCAGTGCGTCCGGTGGTCTTCACTGTGGCCCGTACGGCGACGCGCGGCGGATCCGAGGCCGTCGAAAGATCGACCGACACCGAGCTCAAGGCCAGCGGGTGGCAGAGCGGGATGAGGTCGTGGGTCCGTTTGGCCGCCATGATGCCCGCGATCCGGGCCGTGCCCAGCACGTCGCCTTTCTTGGCGTTGCCGCCCAGGATCAGTTCCAGCGTCGCGGGTGCCACCAGCACCGTGCCTTCCGCCACGCCGAGGCGGTCGGTGACGTCCTTGCCGCCGACCTCGACCATGCGGGCTTCGCCCGCCGCATCGATGTGGGTGAGGCCGCTCACGGCGCGCGCTCCGGCGATGCCTGGGCACTGGCCAGCAGCGCGCGCGTCGCCGACGCGACATCCGCCTGCCGCATCAGGCTCTCCCCGATCAAGAAGGTATCGATCCCGACCCGGCGCAATCGGGCGCAGTCGGCGGGCGATGCGATGCCGCTCTCACCGACCACGATCCGGTCGGCGGGAACGCGGGGCGACAGCCGCTCCGACACGGCGAGGTCGGTGGCGAAGCTGCGCAGGTCGCGATTGTTGATGCCAATGAGCCGCGCCCCGAGCTCCAAGGCATCGTCGAGTTCGCGTTCGTCATGCACCTCGACCAGGACGTCCATGCCGTGTTCCTCGGCGGCATGCGACAGGTCGCGGGCCGCATCGTGGTTCACGGCCGCCATGATGATCAGGATGCAGTCGGCGCCGAGGGCGCGGGCCTCGACGCATTGATAGGTGTCGAACATGAAATCCTTGCGCAGCACCGGCAGCGCGCAGGCCGCGCGGGCTTCCGTCAGGAACGCGGGCGCACCCTGGAAGGACGGCGCATCGGTGAGCACCGAGAGGCAGGCGGCGCCGCCCGCCTCGTAGGCCCGGGCGAGGTCCGCGGGCGCGAAATCCGGCCGGATGAGGCCCTTCGACGGGCTCGCTTTCTTGATCTCGGCGATGAGCGCGACATCACCTTTGCGGTGCTTCGACGCGATGGCCTCGGCGAAGCCGCGTGGCGCCTCGACGGAAGCGATGCGGCGATGGAGCGTCGCCAAGGGGGCGCGCGCTTTGGCGTCGGCGATCTCGACCCGCTTGTAGGCTTCGATGCGGTCCAGGATGTCGGCCACGGTCAGGCGCTCCGGCCCGCGAGGGCTGGTTCGACGGACGGGGCGGCGTCGGCGCGGTTCGAGGCCGCGACGAGGCGTTCGAGCGTCGCGGCAGCTCGACCCTCGTCGACGGCCCGGGCCGCCAGTTCGACCCCGTGCCGCAGGCTCGTGGCATGCCCCGCCACTACGAGCCCGCCGGCGGCATTGAGCAGCCCCACGTCGCGGTAGGGCGTGCGGGCGCCCGACAGCACGTCGCGCAGGGCGCGGGCGTTATGGGCGGGATCGCCGCCCCGAAGGTCGGCGAGGCTGACCCGCGCGAGCCCGACGTCCTCGGGCTTGACCTCGAACAGGGTGATTGCGCCGTCCTCCAGCGCAGCGACGCTGGTCGGCCCGGACGTGCTCATCTCGTCGAGGCCGTCGCTGCCATGCACCACCCAGACCCGGCGGCTGCCAAGGCTGCGGAGCACCTGCGCCAGGGGTTCCAGCCAGGCGCGGGAAAAGACGCCGAGCAACTGGTGCCGGACGCCGGCCGGGTTCGACAATGGTCCCAGCAGGTTGAAGATCGTGCGGGTGCCGAGTTCCACCCGGGCCGCCCCGACGTGCCGCATCGCGGGGTGGTGCGCCTGGGCCATCATGAAGCCGATGCCGGCCTCCGCGATGCAGCGCGCGACCGCGGGGGCCGGGATGCCGATCTTCACGCCGAGCGCCGCGAGAACGTCGCTCGAGCCCGAGCGCGACGAAGCGGCGCGGTTGCCGTGTTTGGCGACCGGGACGCCGCAGGACGCCACGATAATGGCGGCCAGGGTCGAGACGTTGTAGGAGCCGGACCCGTCGCCGCCCGTGCCGACGATGTCGACCGCACCCTCCGCGGCCGCGACGGGCGTCATCTTGGCCCGCATCGCCGCGACCGCGCCGGTGATCTCCTCGACCGTCTCGCCGCGCACCCGCAGCCCCATCAGGAAGGCGCCGGTCTGCGCCGGTGTCACCTCGCCCGACAGAAGGTGGTCGAAGGCCTGCTCGGCCTCGCCGCGCGTCAGCGGCGCGCCGGTCGCGAGCTTGCCGAGCAGCGGCTTGAAGGCCTCCATCAGCGCGACCCCGCCCGGTTCCAGGCCTCCGCCAGGTCGAGGAAGTTCTTGAGGATCACGCGACCGTTCTCGGACGCGATGCTTTCCGGGTGGAACTGGAGACCGTGCACCGGATGCGTGCGGTGCGACAGGCCCATGATGGTGCCGTCCTCGGACCGCGCCGTCACCTCGAGGTCTGCCGGCAGCGTCGCCTCGTCCACAATGAGCGAGTGATAGCGGGTCGCCTTGAACGGCCCGTTGATGCCGCGAAATACGGCCCGGCCCTCGTGCGCGACCGTCGATACCTTGCCGTGCATCGGCAGCCTGGCTCTGACCACCTCGCCGCCGTAGGCTTCGCCGATCGCCTGATGACCGAGGCAGACCCCGAGCACGGGCGTTCGGCCGCCGGCGCGGTGCAGGAGGTCGAGGCAGATACCGGATTTGCGCGGCGTGCCCGGCCCCGGCGACAGCACGATGGCGTCCGGCTGGGCGGCCAGGATCTCGTCCGAGGTGGCATCGTCGTTGCGCAGCACCGTCACGTCGGCCCCGAGCGCGCCGAATTCGTGAAACAGATTCCAGGTGAAGCTGTCGTAATTGTCGACGAGGGTGACTCTGGGCACGGCAACCTGCCTGTTCGCGGGCTCCGAGCTTTTAAGCGGCTTCCGGAGGAGGTCAAGGCGAGCGAGGGCTGCGGCACGGTGGGCTCGAACGGCGAGGCCCTCCGCATGGTCCCGTCGTGTCGGCGGAACCGAGCCTTTTCGAGTCGCTGTCGCGACCCATGCTGTCGGGCAGTGGTTCCCCGCGGCGCTGGACATGAGCCGGGACGCGGCGCCGGGTTACTTCCTCGCAAGATTCACGAGCCGGCTTTCGCTGTACGCCGCTTATCGGCTATCACGTTCCCCGAAGACACCCCGGCCGCCGATCTCGCCGGAGAGACCGGGCCGGTTCCGTCCCCGTCACGCTGGAGCGTCCGGGATCGGCTGCGGCCATTGAGGCACCGGCCTGCCGGGTGTCGATGGGACCAGGATGACAGCGACCGAAAAGCCGACCGCCGCAATCCTGGCCGACCTGTCGGCTTGCACGCGTGAGCCGATCCGCCTGCCGGGCGCCATTCAGCCCTACGGCTCCTTGCTGGTCTGCGCCCTGCCGTCCTGGATCGTCCGCGCCGTGTCGGCCAATGCCGGAGACGTGTTCGGCCAGGAGCCCCATAGCCTTCTCGACCAGACGCTCGACGCCGTCCTGCCCGGCAAGACGGTCCATGACCTCCGCAACGTCCTCCAAGCCTCGATGGTGTCGGGCGGCGCGGAGCGACTCCTCGATCAGGCCATCGACGATGGGCCGGAGCGTTACGATCTCGCGGTCTACATGGCGGCGTCCGACGCAGTCATCGAGATTGTTCCGCGCAAGGGCGCCGACGCGCTGACTTCGGATCCGATCGTGCTGGTCAAGAGCATGATCGGCCGCCTGAAGCGTGCGCCGACGCTCGACCGTTTCCTGCATCTCGCGGCCAGTCAGGTCCGCGCCGTGACGGGCTACGACCGCGTCATGATCTACAGACTCCTGCCGGACGGCTCCGGACAGGTCCTGGCCGAAGCGTTCCGCTCCGACCTGCCGCCCTGCCTCGGGCTGCGATATCCCGCCTTCGATGGTCCTTCCGAGACGCGCGCGCTCGACAGGCGCCAGTGGCTGCGCATGGTTCCCGACGTCGCCTGTTCGCCCGTGCCGCTGATCGGCCGCTCCGACTCGGCCTTCGAGGCCGACCTCAGCCTCTCGGCCCTGCGCAGCGAACCGCCGGTCCATCTCGCATACCCGCCCAACACGGATGCGGCCGCAACCCTGACGATCTCGGTGATGGCTGGGGACACGCCGTGGGGATTGATCGCCTGCCACCATGGGTCGCCGCGACGCATCTCGTCTTCGACCTGCGCCGTGGCCGAACTCTTCGGGCAGATCTTTTCGCTACAGATCGAGGTCAAGGAACAAGCCCAGAAGCTGGCGCTCGCGGCGCAGCCCGCGCAGACCGAGGAGGCGACGTCGTGACTCCGACCACGCTCGCGATCTCTGCCGCGACCGATCCCGCCCCGCCGCCCTATCTCGGTGGGACCCTCCAGGCTCTGTGGTGCGACAGGCGCGGCGACTGGGACCGCGCCCACACGCTCGTGGCCGAGGACGACAGTCCCGAGGCGGCCTGGGTCCACGCCTACCTGCACCGTCGCGAGGGCGACGCGGCCAATGCCCGCCATTGGTATCGCCGGGCCGGGAAGCCCGCCGGGACCGGCCCGCTCGATGCGGAATGGGAGGAGATCGCGGCGGCCTTGCTCGCCGCAGGCTGAGACGGGGGCGAGAACCTACTGCCCGCGCCGGCCTGCGGTCGCGAAGCGGATCGCTTCCTCGGCGGCCCGCACCAGGGCCTCGGCCTTGTTGACGCATTCGGTGTTCTCGGAGTCCGGCACGGAATCGTAGACGATCCCGGCGCCCGACTGGATATGCATGGTGCCGTCCTTGATCACCGACGTGCGCAGCACGATGCAGGTGTCCATGTTCCCGTCGGCGCCGAAATAGCCGATGCAACCGCCGTAGATGCCGCGCTTGTCGCGCTCAAGCTCGTCGATGATCTCCATGGCGCGCACCTTGGGAGCACCCGACACCGTGCCGGCCGGGAAGCCCGCCGCCAAGGCATCGAGGAAGTCCCGGTCCGCCCTGAGACGGCCCTCGACGTTCGACACGATATGCATCACGTGGCTGTAGCGCTCGATGAAGAAGCTGTCCGTCACCTCGACTGTGCCGATCTCGGCCACACGCCCGACGTCGTTGCGGCCGAGATCGAGGAGCATCAGGTGCTCGGACCGTTCCTTCGGATCGGCCAGCAGTTCCGCCGCCAGGGCCTCGTCCTCCGCCCCGTCGCGCCCGCGCCGCCGCGTGCCGGCGATCGGCCGAACCGTCACCGTCCCACCTCTCACCCGCACCAGGATCTCGGGGCTCGAACAGCAGATCTGGAAGGCCCCGAAATCGAGGAAGCAGAGGAACGGCGCCGGGTTGATGCGCCGCAGCGCCCGGTAAAGCGAGAAGGGCGGCAGCGCGAAGGGCGCCGAGAAACGCTGCGAGAGCACGACCTGGAAGACGTCGCCCGCCCGGATGTGGTCCTTGGCACGCTCCACCATGGCCAGGAAATCGGCCCTGGGCGTGTTGGACACCGGCCGTTCGGCCAGAAGCCGCGGGTCCGCCGAGGGCGCCGCGTGGACCAGAGGCCCCTCGAGCGTCGCGATGACACGGTCGAGCCGCTGCGCGGCATCCTCCGCGGCCATGTGGGTCGTGACCCCGCGCCTCGGCCGGACCGGGGTCACGACGAACATCTCGTCGCGCACGGAGTCGAACACCACCATAGTGGTGGGCCTGACCAGGATGGCGTCGGGGACACCGACGGGGTCGGGCTTGGCGGGTGCGAGCCGCTCCATGTGGCGCACCATGTCGTAGCCGAGATAGCCGAACACGCCGGCCGACATGGGCGGCAGTCCGACCGGCGTGACAATGGCGGACTCGGCCAGGAAGGCCCGAAGGGCATCAAGCGGCTTGCCCGGCATGGGCGCGAAGCCCTCGGGATCGACAGCGGCGACGCGGTTGAGTTCGACGCTCACGCCGCTGCAGCGCCAGATGGCGTCGGGGTCGAGCCCGATCATCGAATAGCGGCCGCGGGCGGCGTTGCCCTCCACCGATTCAAGAAGGAACAGGTTGCCGCTCCGCTCCGCGGCAAGCTTGAGATAGGCCGAGACGGGCGTCTCGAGATCGGCGACCAGCACCGACCAGACGACCGTGGCCCGGCCCGCATCATAGGCCGTGGCGAGGCCGCCGAAACCCTGATGCGCCACGTCAGTAGCCCGAAGCCGCCCGCACGGCGTCCTGGTTGACCTTGGTGCCGAGTCTCGCGCCGAGCTTGCCGAGATAGTCGTTGACGATGCCGTCCTGGAGCGAGGCCTGATAGCGTGAGGCGAGCTGCTTCGTGTCCGGCGACTCCGCGTCGAGCGGCGGCACGCTGCTGTCGAGCACCTTGAACAGCACGCGCGACGTCGGACCCGCAGGGGCCGAGGCGGCCGCGTCGACCGGCACGTCGAAGACCTTCGTCACGACGCCAGCCCCAAGCCCCTGGGCACCGGACCGCCTGGCATCCCCGATATGAATCACCGGCAGGTTGCCGGACGAGGCCGCGACCTGCTCCAACGTCTGCCGGCCGGCATCGAGCTCCTTGACGAGGTCAGCGGCCTTGACCTCGAGCCGCTTCGCCGTCTCCTCGTCGCGCCATGCGGCCTCCACCTGCGGTCTTGCTTCCGCCAAGGTGAGCTGGCGTGCGGGATCGATGGCCGCCACTTCGAACCAGAGGCTGCCGCCATCTGCCGTCGAGATCGTATCGTTGTCGACCCCGATGTCGGATGCGAAGGCGCTCTTCAGCAGCGCCGCCTCATCGCTCAGCCCTTCGACGGGCTGTCCCCCTCTGTCGCGGCCCGCAGCGTCGACGGCCTCGACGGTGCGGGCCTGGAGTCCGACCGTGGAGGCGGCTTCGGACAGCGTCTTGCCGGAGGCGCGCGCGTCCTCGATCCTATCGTGCAGCGCGGTGTAGTCCGCCGAGGCCCGCTTGGTCGCGATCTCGGTCTTCAGCGCTTGGGCGACGTCCGCAAAGGGCTTCACCACGGCCGGCTGGATGGCCTGCACATGGACCAGCACGGTGCCGAAAGTGCCCGTGATCGGATCGCTCGTGCCGCCCGCCGGCAGGCCGAAGGCCGCCTCCGCCACGGCGTGGTCGAAGATGGCGTCCTTGCTCACGGTGCCGAGGTCGACCGTCTTCCCGTCGAGCTTCGGGTCTTTGACCACCTCGTCGAAGGATGCGCCCGCCTTCAGGCGGGCCGACGTCGCGGCGGCGTCCTGTTCGGTCGAGAATATCGCCTGCTGCACGGTCCGTTTCTCCGGTGAGGCGAAACGCGCACCTTTGACCTGGTCGTAGAACGCCATGGCGTCGGCCTCCGATACAGCGTCGGGCTTGGCCAGCGCCGTCGGGGTTGCGGCCAGCACCACGAGCTTGCGGTATTGCGGAGCCGTGAAGGCGCCCTTGTGGGCGTCGTAGTAGCTCTGCAACGCGGGCTCATCGGGCGCCGCGACCTCGCCGGCAGCGGCGGCCGGCAGCATCACGTAGTCGAGGCTTCGCGTCTCGGCCTGGTAGCGGTGCAGCGCCTCCAGGCCCGCGAGCGGCGCCGTCAAGCCCCCCACCATTGCGCCGACGAGTTCCTGACGCAGGTAGGTCTGCCGCTGCTCGCGCACGAAGCTCTGTTCGGTGAAGCCGTTCTCCCGCAGCACGGCATTGAACCGCGCGCGGTCGAAGCCGCCGCCGGGCGCCGCAAAGGAGGGATCCGCCAGAATGGATTTAGCGACCTGCGTGTCCGAGATGGCGAGGCCCATCGTCTGGGCACGGTCGTCCAGCGCTGCATCCGACATGAGCCGCGACAACACCTGCGCATCAAGCCCGAAACGGTGGGCCTCCTCGCTGCTGATCGGACGGCGTGCCCGCTGCTGAAGGTTCTGGAGCTCTGTCCGGAAAGCCTGGCCGTAGGCGGCGGCCGAAATGCCGACCGCGCCCACCTGCGCCACCTGATTGGTGCCCACACCGCGGAACACGTCGCCTATGCCCCAGACCACGAAAGCCAGCACGATGAGGGTGAACACCAGCGTGGTCACGGCCTTGCCGATCCAGGTCGACTGAGCGGCGCGGATGCCTCCGAGCATGGGTTTGGTCCCGTCGAGGAAGGTGGGCGGGCGCCGGGGCGCGAGTGGGGCGCACCATTATAGCCAGCGCCCGGGAAGCGCAACGCGGCGGGCATCCTCGGTCGACGCCGGCCTGCCGGGGATCTTTTCGCGGATAGCGCGCTTCAAGAGCCGAGCGGCCGTCCAGCGGCACCTCGTGGGAGGCGGCCGCCTGGAGGGAGCCGAACATGGATTATGTCAATCTCGGGCGCACGGGGCTGCGAGTCTCGCGGCTCTGCCTCGGCTGCATGACTTACGGCGCCCCCGAGCGGGGCAACCATCCCTGGACGCTCAACGAAGCCGAAAGCCGGCCCATCATCAAGCGCGCCCTCGACCTTGGCATCACGTTCTTCGATACGGCGAACGTCTATTCGGACGGGTCGAGCGAGGAGATCGTCGGCCGGGCGCTGAAGGACCATGCGCGACGTGACGGGATCGTGCTGGCCACCAAAGTCAACGGCCAGATGCACGCCGACCCCAACGGCAAGGGCCTGTCGCGCAAGCACATCATGGCCGAGATCGACGCCAGCTTGAGGCGGCTCGGGACGGACTACGTGGATCTATACCAGATCCATCGGTACGATCCGACGACGCCCATCGAGGAGACGCTGGAAGCCCTTCACGACATCGTCAAGGCCGGAAAGGCCCGCTATATCGGAGCCTCGTCCATGTATGCTTGGCAATTCTGCCAAGCCCTCTACATCGCGGACCGACACGGCTGGACCCGCTTCGTCTCGATGCAGAACCACTACAACCTGCTCTATCGGGAAGAGGAGCGCGAGATGGTGGGTCTGTGCCTTGCCGAGGGCATCGGCATGATCCCCTGGAGCCCTCGCGCGCGCGGCCGGCTGACCCGCCCGCCCGAGACGAGGACCGAGCGCGCCGGCACCGATACGTTCGGCAAGACGCTCTACACGGGCTTCGAGGCATCCGACCGGGCCGCTATCGACCGCGTCGGCGAGATCGCGGAGGTGCGCGGCATTTCTCGGGCCAGCGTGGCCCTGGCTTGGCTCCTTTCGAAGCCCGGTGTAACGGCGCCGATCGTCGGCGCCTCGAAGGCCCAGCATCTCGACGACGCGGTGGAGGCGCTCGGCCTCGAGCTGTCGACGGGCGAAGTGGCGCGGCTGGAGGAAGCTTACGTGCCTCATGCGGTCGCCGGGTTCGGGTGACCTCCGATGCCCGGAGCCGATCTCAATCGGCCCGTGGCGCGAGGAAATAGGTCGACATCATGCCTCGACCCTTGACCTCGATGGGCTCGCGGGCCTCGGCCTCGAACCGTCCTTGCAAGGCGTGCAGGGTTTCGGCCGTGACATGGACGCGGCCGGCCTCCCCGAGGGCCTCCATGCGGCTCGCAATATTCACGGTGTCACCCCAGACATCGTAGATGAACTTGTTCTTGCCGATGATCCCGGCCGCCACCGGGCCCGTATGCAGCCCGATGCGGATGTGCAGCTCCTGCCCGAGCGAGCGGCTGACGTCGGCCACGGCGGACGGCATCCGCAGTGCCATCGCGGCCGCCGCGATCGCGTGGTCGCGCCGGACCTCGGGCAGGCCCCCGGCCGCCATATAGGCGTCCCCCATGGTCTTGATCTTCTCCAGCCCATGTTCGGTCGTCAGGCGGTCGAAGCGCGAGAAGATGCCGTTCAGCAACTCCAGCACGACGTCCGGTGCCAACCGAGCCGTGGTCCGCGTGAAATCCACGAGGTCGCTGAACAGGATAGTGGCGGATCCGAACGAATCGGCGATCACCGACTCGCCGTTGCGGAAGCGCTCGACGACGCTGCGGGGCAGGACGTTGCGCAGCAGGCTTTCCGAGCGCTGCTGCTCGGCCCGCAGCTTTTGCGTCGTTGCCTGGTCCCGGTCGCGCAGGAACTTGCGATCCAGGGAGGCGGTCATTCGGGCGCGTAGCAGCACCGGGTTGATGGGCTTGGTCAAGTAATCGTCGGCACCCGCCTCGATGCAGTGAACCGCGCTGTCGATTTCATCCAGCGCCGAAACGATGATCACCGGGATCGGCGCGGTATCGGACGAGGCCTTGATCCGGCGCAGCACCTCGATGCCGCTGACCCCCGGCATCAGCAGATCGAGCAGAACGAGGTCGTAAGGGGATCCGGCCAGGAGTTCGAGCGCGCCCTCGCCGTTATCGCAACTCGTCACCTCGTGGCCATCGCGCCGCAGCCGACGCGAGAGAAGATCGAGCGTCGATACGTTGTCGTCCACCACCAGCACGCGGCCGATGGAGCGCGGCCCGGTGATGGCCCGCTCCTGCAGGACCGACCGGATCGCCGCGACGGGATCGTGCAGAGCCGCCTCGTGGTCGAGGAGCTTTTGCGTCTCCACGGCCCGACCCTGGCGATTGAGGCGCATGAACTCGACCATGGCGTCGATTTGGTCGAGCAGTCGCCGTGCCGCATCGATGATGTCGCCCAGGATCCCGGCCTGGCTGTCGCAGCCTGCGCCTAGTCCCTCGGCCAGCAGCTCGCCATAGCCGAGGATTGCGGTGATCGGGGTGCGCAACTCGTGCCGCAGCAGGCCCGACGCCCCGGTCGCGTCCCGCCCCTCCAACAGGCTCTCCGACGCGGCTGGGTCGAACAGCCGGGTCACCATACCTTCGAGCCGCAGCGCGGCCGCGCCGAGCTTGCCGACATCGCCCAGGGATTCGGGCTCGGGCCAATCCTCTGCCAGCAGGCCCACGAGGCCCGTGATGGCCTCCACCGGAGCCTGGAACTCGGCTCGCGCGAAGACCGCAAGAAGGCGCGGCATCGCTTCGCCGGCACCGTCCGGCCCACCATCCTCCCGTGCGTCCGAGTCGGTCAAACATCACCTCGAGGAAGCCCGACATCGGCAGGCGCGGTGGCACGAGAGAGGTGGCGACCGGACTTTGCAAGCCCCACACTGTCTGATAACCCGCTCGCTACGTCTCCTCAATGCTCCCGAGCGGAACGCCATCATGGCCAGGCTACGTCCGCTGCTGGCGGCCAATTGGAAGATGAACGGCACGCGGGCGGCATTGTCCGAGATCGTCGCGATACGCGACGCGGTCGGGCCGGGGCGGGGCGGTCGCGCCGAGGTTCTGATCTGCCCGCCCTTCACGCTGCTCCATGCGGCCTGCGACCTTTGCGCCGGCAGCGGCGTGCAGATCGGCGGTCAGGACTGCCACGAACAGCCCTCGGGGCCCTTCACGGGCGATACCTCGGCCGAGATGCTGAAGGACGCGGGCGCGGTCGCAGTGATCGTCGGGCATTCCGAACGCCGCAGGCTGCACGGCGAGACGGATGCGACCGTGCGGGCCAAAGCCGATGCGGCCGCCCGAGCCGGTCTCATGGCCATCATCTGCGTTGGCGAGACACGCGCGGAGCACGACGGCGGGGAGACCCTCCGGGTCATCGGCCGGCAGATCGACGAGTCGGTTCCGCCGAAGTCCAGCGGCCTCGGCATCGCGCTCGCCTACGAGCCGGTCTGGGCCATCGGTACCGGGCTCACGCCCGCGTCGGCCGATATCGAAGAAGTCCATGCGTTCATGCGGCGCCGACTTGCGGCGCTGCTGTCGGGCGAAGCCGATAAGGTTCGCCTGATCTACGGCGGGTCGGTGAAGCCAGACAATGCAGCAGAGATCGCGGCCCTTCCCGAGGTCGACGGCGTGCTGGTGGGCGGGGCGAGCCTGAAGGCGGAAGAGTTCATGGGCATCGTGTCGGTCTACCTCTGAGGCGTCGCGTCGGCGCGGGAGGTCGGCCCGCGATCGCCCACATTGGCGGCTCGGAGGTCCACTGCGCCTCAGCCATGGGTGAGAATTTGCATCGCAATCCTCATGGTGTAGAACCCGGCAACCGTTCGATCGAGCGCGGCGCTCCTCCGTCGCCGTTTCACGAGTAGCTTCAATGCAAACCGTTCTGATCGTGCTTCACCTCATGGTGGTGATCGCGCTTGTGGCAACCGTGCTGCTGCAGCGGTCCGAGGGTGGAGCACTCGGGGTCGGCGGGGGAGGCGGGTTCATGACGGGGCGGGGCCAGGCCAATGCTCTGACCCGGGCGACCGCGATCCTGGGAACACTGTTCTTCGTGACGAGTCTCGGCCTCACGCTGCTGGCCCATTACAATCGGGCACCGAAGTCCATCATCGACCAGATCCCGCAGGCGACGCGCTCGCAGCCCGCGACGACTCTGCCGGCCGGCGGCGCGACGCCGCTCGACCAGTTGCGGCAGCTCGAGCAGCAGAAGGACGGCGGGACGCCTCCGACCACTTCGACGCAGACGCTGCCCGCGCCACCTCCTGCGCCGGCCGGGCCCGAGGTTCCGAAGTCGCAGTGACGCGTCGCTTCGGCGACACGGCGGCGGGCGACCTTCGGGCCGCCCGCCGTTCCACTGCATGGCACCGGCCCGGCCGGTGCTCCCGAGTCCGATCGTCGCGTCGCCGCCCTCGCGACGTCGGCACCATTCTACTGGGACAGGCGCGGAGTTCATGGCACGCTACGTCTTCATCACCGGCGGCGTAGTATCTTCCCTCGGCAAGGGTCTGGCGGCGGCGGCACTCGGCGCGCTGCTCCAGGCACGCGGCTACACCGTGCGGCTGCGTAAGCTCGATCCCTATATCAACGTCGATCCCGGCACGATGAGCCCCTATCAGCACGGGGAAGTTTTCGTTACCGACGACGGTGCCGAGACCGACCTCGACCTCGGCCATTACGAGCGTTTTACCGGCCGACCTGCCACCCGCGCCGACAACATCACCACGGGACAAATCTACCAGGACATCATCGCCAAGGAGCGCCGCGGGGACTTCCTGGGCGCCACCGTGCAGGTCATCCCGCACGTCACCAATCACATCAAGGATTTCGTGCTCAGCGGTAGCGACGACACCGACTTCGTGCTGGTCGAGATCGGCGGGACGGTGGGCGATATCGAGGGCCTGCCGTTCTTCGAAGCCATACGACAGCTCGGCAACGAACTGCCGCGGGGCCATGCCGTCTATGTGCATCTGACGCTTCTACCCTTCATACCGAGCGCCGGCGAACTCAAGACCAAGCCGACCCAGCATTCGGTCAAGGAACTTCGCTCCATCGGTATCCAGCCAGACATCCTGCTCTGCCGCAGCGACCGGGCGATCCCGGCCGAGGAACGGCGCAAGCTCGGGCTCTTCTGCAACGTGCGCGAGGATGCCGTGATCGAGGCCCGCGACGTGTCTTCCATCTACGACGTGCCACGCGCCTATCACGAGGCGGGGCTCGACCGTGCCCTCTTGGCGGCCTTCGAGATCGCGCCGGCCCCCAAGCCCGATATGACGCGGTGGAACGCCGTAACCGCACGGGCTCTCAACCCCGAAGGCGAGGTCCGTATCGCCATCGTGGGCAAGTATACGGGCATGAAGGACGCCTATAAGTCCCTGATCGAAGCCTTGACCCACGGCGGCCTTGCCAATCGCGTCAGGGTCCAATTGGACTGGATCGAGTCCGAGGTGTTCGAGAGTGATGAACCGGCGACCCGTTTGGAAGATGTCCATGGCATCCTGGTGCCGGGCGGCTTCGGCCAGCGGGGAGCGGAGGGGAAAATTCTTGCGGCCCGCTTCGCCCGCGAGCGCCGCATCCCGTTTTTCGGCATCTGCTTCGGCATGCAGATGGCGGTGATCGAAGCGGCTCGGGCATTGGCCGGCGTTGCGGACGCAAATTCGACCGAGTTCGGCCCCTGCGCCGAGCCGGTGGTGGGCCTCCTGACCGAGTGGATGCAGGGCAATGCGCTGGAGCAACGCCTGCGGGACGGCGACCTCGGCGGCACCATGCGCCTGGGCTCCTATCCGGCCACGCTGAAGCTCGGCACGAAGATCGCCGCGATCTACGGCGACACCGAGATCGCCGAGCGGCACCGCCATCGCTACGAAGTCAACACCGACTATCGCGAGCGATTGGAGCGGCACGGCATGGTGTTTTCTGGTCTGTCGCCCGACGGCCTGTTACCCGAAACAGTCGAACTCACCGGCCATCCCTGGTTTATCGGGGTACAGTACCATCCCGAGCTGAAGTCGCGCCCCTTCGACCCACATCCGCTATTCGCGAGCTTCGTCTCGGCGGCTCTGGAACAATCTCGCCTAGTCTAGTGCGATAAGCGGGTGTCGGTGAAAGGATTCGTACAGTTTTTCACTGTAAAGCTTCGTCGACGGTACAATGAGGTGATCTCGTGGAGAACAGGTTTTCGCCGCGGAAGCGAGTCGTGCAGTCGGGGAAAATCCTGCTGCAGGGCGGTGGAGCGTTCGACTGCCGGATCCGCGACCGATCTGCAGACGGCGCTCGGCTGAAGGTCGCGGCGGTGGTGGGCATTCCCCAAACGTTCACCTTGCGGATCGAGCCCGAGGGCCAACAGCACCAAGCCGAGATCGTCTGGCGCACGACCGACGAGGTCGGCGTCAGGTTCACGTCTGCGGCACACGACCACTGAGTCTCGGTCGGCACGCAAAGCGCCACCGACGCCTGCTATTATTCCGAACCGAACGCCCCGTCGGCGCCGCGGATCAGGGCAACAGGATGACTGCGCGGCGAACCGGGCGGCTGAAGCAGTGGTCGGGCTTCAGGGTCGGTGATAGGCTCTTGTGAGGACCTTCGCCATCCGCGGCCGCCGTCTTGGACGAGACACCGTCGTGGGCTCCTAAGACCAGACCCCGCTATGCCGCGCCCCATCGACCACCTCGTGCTCGCGGTCCCGGACCTGACCGACGCAGTAGTCCTCTATCGCGCGCTCGGCTTTACGGTGGGCGCGCGCAACCGGCATCCCTGGGGCACCGAAAACGCTGTGGTGCAACTCGCCGGAGCCTATCTGGAACTGATCGGCTTGGCCGAGCACTTTCAGCCTTCGGCAACCGACGACGCAGCTCCGTTCGCCGATCCCGTGGCGGCCGCGGTCGCCCGTGGCGGTGGCTTGGCGATGGTGGCCCTGCGCTCGACAAACGCCGACAGCGATGCCGCGCGGTTCGAGGCTGCCGGCATAGGGCAGGGGCGCAGGCTCGACTTCGGCCGCACCGCCGAGGCACCCGACGGCACGCGCCGGGAGCTTAGCTTCAGCCTGGCTTTTGCTGGCGATCCCTCGCTGCCGGAGGCCAGGCTCTTCACCTGCCAACACCACCATCCCGAGAATTTCTGGAACCCGTCCGCTCGGATCCACTCCCATGGCGCTCTGCGGCTCGACGACATCGTTCTGGCGGTCGATGATCCGCGGGCTCACGTCCCTGTCTTGGCCACGATCCTCGACGCCGCCCCGACCGGTACGGTGGCCCGAGCGAGCTTCGAGACAGGGACGGGGCGCATCGACCTCATGACGGCCGAGGGCGCGCGGGCGCGCTACGGCGGCACGGTTGCGGCCCTTCCGGGACGCTTCGCGGGGTTCGGCGTGGCCGTCGAGTCGCTTGATTCCGTGCGGGCATGCTGCGAGCATGCCGCCATCCCTCATGCCGAGATCGGCGACGCCATCGTGGTGCCGCCGCAGTGCGCCTTCGGTGTGGCGCTGGCTTTCGCGGCCACATGCGATTTCCCTTGGGCTAACGGCAGAAAGGCCCGGCATGGACGTGAATCGTGAGGTCGTGGTGGGGCAGGGCGCCAAAACGGTGCGGTTCGGCAACCATTTGCCCTTGTCGCTCATTGCCGGTCCCTGCGCCCTGGAGAGCCGCGACCATGCGCTGTTCATGGCCGATGCCCTGGCCGAAATGGCTGGAAAACTCGATGTCGGATTGGTGTTCAAGAGTTCCTTCGACAAGGCCAACCGGACGTCGTCGCGTAGCGCCCGCGGGCTCGGCCTCGACGCTGCACTGGCGATCTTCGCCGAGGTGAAGGAGCGCACCGGCCTGCCGGTCCTGACCGACGTTCACGATGCCGCGCAATGCGGACCGGTCGCCGAGGTCGTCGACGTCCTGCAGATCCCCGCCTTCCTGTGCCGCCAGACCGACCTTTTGGTCGCGGCTGCCGCCACGGGCCGCGTGGTCAACGTCAAGAAGGGGCAGTTCCTGGCCCCTTGGGACATGCGCAACGTGGTCGACAAGATTGCGGGCGCCGGCAATCCCGACGTCCTCGTCACCGAGCGGGGCGCGTCCTTCGGCTACAACATGCTCGTGTCGGACATGCGGGCCTTGCCGGTGCTGGCGCAGACGGGCGCGCCGGTCGTGTTCGACGCCACGCATTCGGTGCAACAACCCGGCGGGCAGGGCGTGACGTCCGGCGGGCAGCGGGAATTCGTACCGGTGCTGGCCCGCGCCGCCGTGGCGGTCGGCGTCGCGGCCGTCTTCATAGAGACGCATGACGCCCCGGAGACGGCTCTTTCGGACGGGCCCAACATGGTGCCGCTCGACGACATGGCCGATCTCGTTGCCCTGCTTCAGCGCTTCGACCGCATCGCCAAGGCTTCCGCTTGACATGACGCGGTCCGGCGCTGCGAAGTCGGCCCGTCATTGAAGCTTCACGCGGCGGGGCTATTTCGAAAAGCGCATGAGCGAACCGAATTTCAGCTACGCCGACGACACCATGCCGCCCGTCAAGCGCGGCCTTATCCGACTTGTCGAAGCCGCGACGGGGCAGCGCCACCTCCGGCGCCTCTATCTCGCCAACCGCCGCGACGGCTTGAGAGGCGAGAGCTTCTTCGCCGCGGCCGTCCGCAGTCTCGCGATCGACGTCCGCTACGACGCTGCAGCGCTGAAGTGCATTCCGGCGACCGGCCCGGTCGTCGTGGTGGCCAACCATCCGTACGGGGTTCTCGACGGGATCGTGATCTCCTGGCTGATCCAGCAGGTGCGCTCGGATTTCCTGGTGCTGACCAACGCCGTGCTGCTGCGGGCCCCGGAACTCGCCAGCTATGTGCTGCCGGTCGACTTCGCGGGAACCGAGGAGGCGACCCGCACCAATGTCGAATCGCGTGCGGCCGCGCGGGGGCACCTTGATCGAGGGGGTTGCGTCGTGGTGTTTCCGGCTGGCGGGATCTCGACGGCGCCGGACCGTTTGGGGCGCAGGCGCGCCATAGACGGACCGTGGCAGCCGTTCACGGCCCAGTTGATCCAGCGCGCGCGCGCCACGGTGGTGCCCATCTGCTTCGAGGGTCAGAACAGCCGCCTGTTCCAGATCGCCAGCCACTTGAGCCCCGCGCTGCGCCTGTCGTTGATCTTCCGTGAGGTGAGGAGCCGGATCGGCACTGCCATGCTGGTGGCGATCGGCGAGCCGATCGCTTTCTCCGAGCTACCGCTCATCAAGGACCGCCAAAGCCTGTCGGACCACCTGAAAGCCGTGACCTACGGCCTGTCCACGGCCTTTCCGGCTCTGGCATTGCTGCACGCCGTGCCGGCCCGTCGGGACCGTCGCCTAGCCGAGCCGCTCGGTGCGTTGAAGCACCGGGTCGGGAAGGGGAGGACGGCCGTGGCCAAGACCATGGCCAAGCGCCTCCGGCGTCAGCCCCGGCCGCGGTAAGCCGGCACGCCCTGGTCGGGAAGCCAAAGCCCGTCCGGCGGGGTAGCGGTCTGCCAGAAGACGTCGATCGGGATGCCGCCACGCGGGAACCAATAGCCGCCGATCCGCAGCCACCTGGGCTCGAGCAGTGCCACGATGTCCTTGCCGATCCTCACCGTGCAATCCTCATGGAAGGCACCGTGGTTGCGGAACGACGTCAGGTAGAGCTTCAGCGACTTCGATTCGACCAGCCAACCCTCGGCCACGTAATCGATCACCAGATGAGCGAAATCGGGCTGGCCGGTCACGGGGCACAACGAGGTGAACTCCGGCGCCGTGAAGCGCGTCAGGAAGGTGGTCCCGGGGTGGGGGTTCGGCACCCGCTCGAGGCGCGCCTCCTCGGGCGAACCCGGCTGAGCGACTGTTTGGCCGAGCTGAGTCGGTCTCGATGGTTCGGTCACGTTCATTCCGTATGGGGCGGCACCCCGGCAGCACGGGCGCCGATTGCCGTTTTCGGCCTAGTCAGCGACTTAGTCTTGCGCAGACCGAGACACAAGGAGGCTCACGCCTTGGCGGCGCCAGGGGCGCCCACGGGAACGACCGCTTCGGAGCGCGTAGCGCTCGAGGCCGCAACAGCATGGCCAAGCTGTTACCGCCGGGAAGGTGCCAAGGCGATCCGGACGCGCCGGTTCTGGCGCCCCTTCTTCTCGATGCCGGTCACACCAACCTGCCCGATCTCGCCCGTGCGGGCCACGTGTGTGCCACCGCAGGGCTGCAGGTCGATGCCTTCGATCTCGACGAGGCGGATCCGGCCGGTTCCCATGGGCGGCTTGACCTTCATGGTCTTGACGAGGCCGGGATTGGCCAGCAGTTCCTCATCGGTGATCCAACGCGTGCCGACTGCGGCGTCGCCCACCACGAAGCGGCGCAGCTCCGACTCGATCTCGCCGCGTTCAGGGCCGCCGTCGGGCATATCGAAGTCGACCCGGCCTTCGCCGTCGCCCACCGAACCGCCTGTTACCGGGTAGGGCAAGACCACCGAGAGCAGGTGCAGCGCCGTGTGCATCTTCATGCGGGCGAAACGCTGCGGCCAGTCGATGCGGCCCACCACGGTCTCGCCGATGCCCGGCAGCGGGGCTCCGTCGGTCGCCATGTGCAACACGATCGAACGATCCTGGCTATACCGCGTGACCGTGACCGGAACCTCGCCCGCGGCCGTCAACAACAGGCCGGAGTCACCCGGTTGGCCACCGCCCTGCGGGTAGAAGACCGTGCGGTCGAGCACGATGCCCCGACCCTCGATGCCGACCACGGTCGCGGACATCTCGCGCAGGTATGCGTCATCGAGATGGAGCAACGCGGTCATTGGAACATCTCCGGCCGGATGCGCGGCTCCCGGGTCAGCCAGGGCGGAACCGGAAGCCCCTTCGACCGCAGGAAAGCCGGGTTGAACAGCTTCGACGCGTAGCGGGCGCCCGAGTCGCACAGGATGGTCGCGACCGTGTGACCGGGACCGAGATGACGGGCGAGGCGGATCGCGCCTGCGACGTTGACCCCCGACGAGCCGCCGAGAAGCAGCCCTTCGTGCTCGGCGAGATCGAACACGATCTCCAGCGCTTCCCCGTCCTCGACCTGGCAGGCGAAATCGATCGGTGCGTCGACGAGGTTGGCCGTGACGCGGCCCTGACCGATGCCCTCCGTGATCGACGATCCGGAGGATTTCAGCTCGCCATGGTCGTAGAAGTTGAACAGGGCCGAACCCATGGGGTCGGCGATGCCGATCCTGACCTTGGCATCGCGCGCCTTCAGCGCCATGCCGACGCCGGCCAGGGTCCCGCCCGTGCCGACCGCGCACACGAACCCGTCCAGCCTGCCGCCCGTCTCGTCCCAGATCTCGGGGCCGGTGGTGTGTTCGTGGGCCCCGCGATTGGCGACGTTGTCGAACTGGTTGGCCCAGACGGCTCCATTCGAATCCTGCACGGCGAGATGCGCGGCCAGCCGCTTGGACACGTGCACGTAATTGCCCGGATCGCTGTAGGGCCGGGCCGGCACCTCCACGAGCTCGGCGCCGGACATGCGCAGCATGTCCTTCTTCTCCTGGCTCTGCGTCTCGGGGATGACGATCACGGTCCTGTATCCGAGCGCGCCGGCAACCAATGCCAGGCCGATCCCGGTATTGCCGGCCGTGCCCTCGACGATCGTGCCCCCGGGGCGCAGCAGGCCGCGGGCGACCGCGTCCTCGACGATGGCCAGCGCCGCCCTGTCCTTGACCGATCCGCCGGGATTCAGGAACTCCGCCTTGCCCAGGATGGTGCAGCCGGTCATCTCGGAGGCCCGCTTCAGCGCGATCAGTGGCGTGTGCCCGATAGCATCGATGACGGATTGCATCCAGGAACTCCGCGGTTCGCATCGATCCGTCACACCGCCGGACAGCACGGAGTGGCGGGTGAGATCGGCCCATAGTCTAAGCCTCGGGGCTCGCCGATCAACCGAGACGTCGGCCGTTCGTGGCGGCGAACTCTCGTCGGGCGCAGACGTTGGCCCGGATCGGTAACCGAGTGCGCGGCGGTTCACGCGGTTACCATCCTCGGATCCCGTTCGTCACCCTGGGAGGCTTCGTATCATCAGATGTCCGTCCGAACCAATCTTCACCCAGGGACTCCGCGACGGGAGAGGTGGCGATGCTCTTGATGGCGTTGCTCGCGGCCACCGCGCCGGTCCGCTTCACCGCTCCGATGCAGCCTTGGACGAGCCGGGATGGAAATATCCGACTGCTGCGCCCCGCGGTCGCGCAGCCGACCACCTCGGCCGCGCCGCTCGGCGCGCTGATGACACCCGGCTGGCGGCTGATCTGGGCCGGCGAGAAGGCCACGCCCGGCCATGTGGTCGTGCGGCTGGCGCTGAAGGTGACGCCGCCGCCGCCCGAGAAAACCGCCACGGAAGTGCTCCAGGTCGGCGTGAGCCGCGATCCCGGGACCGTGCGGTCCTGTCTCACCTATGGTCTCGACGGCGGGTCGGGCCGGCGCCGGCCGGACCGCGTCATCAACGGCCTGCGCTATGCCGTCTGGACGAACGGCGACGCCGGCATGAGCCAGCGCATCGCCGCGACCGACCTACGCGTCGTCGTAGCAGGTGCCTGCTATGCGGTTGAGCGATTCAGCTATGCGGAGTCGGCCAGCGACGGCGATCCGTCGGTCATGCTGCCACAGGCGCGCGGCGCGTCCGACCTCGACGCGACGCTGGCCAGCCTGAGGATCGGCTACGCTGGGCCAAGCGGGGGGCCATACCCACCGGTGGTGCGACTGCCTCCGGGCGCCGTGGCGCGATAAGGGGACGGACCCCGCTCGGGGTGCGTCCGACCACCGAACGGAGAACGGTCGAACGCCTTTCCAGCGTTCGCCCTTACTCCGCAGTTAAGGGACCGTGTCACACCTCGAGCAGGCGCTCGCTCAACGCCCAGAGCCGCTCCGCCGACCCTGGGTCGATCGAGTGCGACGCGACCTCGGCCGGGATGCAGTCGGGGGTGAGCTGTCGCGGCTCGTCGTCCAGGGGTGAGATGTCGTTGTCCTTGAGGTAGACGCCGCCGATGCCGGCGAGCATCGGGCTGGTCGCCGCGAACACGACCGTGCTGGCCCCCTGGCTCGCCGTCTTCTTGCCGACCGCGGGATCGATGATCGGCTGGCCGGCCTCGTCGATCAGCCCCATTCGCCTCAGCGCTTCGTCACCGGCCGAACTGTTGAGCTTGGTGCCAACGACGACGCCCGGATGCACGGCGTAGCCGCGGATGCCATCCGCCGCCCAGCGGCGGTCGAGTTCGACCGCGAACAGCACATTGGCGGTCTTCGACTGCGCGTAGGCGGCGCGCGAGTCGTAGCCGGACGTGAAGTTGGGATCGTCCCAGCGGATGCGGCCGAACCGTTGGGCGCCCGACGAGACATTGACGACCCGGGCGCCGTGGGCGGCGCGCAGCGCGGGCAGGAGCGCCAGCGTCAGCTGGAAGTGGCCGAGATGGTTGGTCGCGAACTGGGTCTCGTAGCCGCGCGCGTCCCGCTCCGGCCCGCCCGAGGCACCCGCGCCATTGATCAGGAGGTGGAGCGGACGGCCGCTTTCCAGCCAATTGGCGGCGAAGGTATCGATCGAGCGCGGGTCGACGAGGTCCAACTGGCCGACTTCCGCGCGGGCGACCCCGGCCAACGCGGCAGCGGCGCGGTTCGGATCGCGAGCGCCGACCGTGACGGACGCGCCGGCCCTGCTCAGTGCGCGGGTAACCTCCAACCCGATGCCGGCGTGCCCACCGGTAACGATGGCGTTCCGGCCCGTCAGATCGATGCCGGCGAGGACCTCATCGGCGGTCGACGCGGGCGTGAATGGGGTGCCGAACGGGTGTTGCTTATGCGTCATGGACGTGTTCCTGACTGTTATGGCGGAAACGGGATCAGCGCGCTTCTGCCGCCGCGACGGCATCCGCGCCGGCGGGGAGCCGCATTGGGCATGACGGGTCGGTCGCCGCCCGCCACACCGCCTCGGCCACGTCGGACAATTGCGTGACCGGGCCGGGCTCCCGGAATGCGGCGAACACGCGCTGCCCTAGGTCGGCATAGGCGTCCGGGAAGCCGTCGGTCATGCGCGCCCGGGCATTATCGCCGAAGCTCGTGTCCGGCCCCCGTCCCGGAAGCACCAGCCGCGCGCGGACGTCGAACTCTTCCAGCTCCAGCGCGAGCGACTCGGTGAAGGCGTTCACTGCCGCCTTGCTGCCCGTGTAAACCGAAAGCAGCGGCAGCGGCCGCAGCGTTACGCTGGACGAGACGTTGACGATCACCCCCGCCCGACGCTCGCGCATCTGCGGCAGCACCGCCTGGGTCATCGCGATCAGCCCAAGCGTGTTCGTCTCGAACAGTTCGCGCGCGGCCGCCATCGGCGTTCCCTCGAGCGCGTTGAGCCAGCCGATCCCGGCATTGTTGACCAGCACGTCGATGGGGCCCGCTTGCGCGACAGCCCTCTCGATGCTGGCCGGCTCCGTCACATCCAGCGCAAGCATGCGCAGGCGGTCCGACGGCGGCAGCACGTCCTCGCGGGGCTGCCGCATGGTGGCGACGACGGTCCAGCCACGGTCGAGGAAGTAGCGGGCGGTCTCGAGGCCGAAGCCGGACGAGCAGCCGGTAATCAGGACGGTTTGCATGGCAACCTCTCGCCTCGTGGTGGTGTTGCTCAGCTAGTATGCCGGTCCTGGACTTCCTATCTTCGATCGTCCGATTCTAATTGGCGGAAGTCCGGAATGATCGATCCCTTGGCCGAAGTCGTGACCCTGCTGCAGCCGGCTGCCACGCTGTCCAAGGTCGTCGGCGGCGCTGGCGAATGGCGGCTGCGACGCACGGACGCCGGGCAACCTTTCTACTGCGTCGTCCTGGAGGGGGCGTGCCGTCTCGCAGTTGCCGGGCACGAGCCGATCATGCTCACTCACGGGGACTTCGTGCTGATCCCTGCAGCGCACGACTACACGTTCTCCAGCGTCGAGCCGCCTGCGCCGGGCCACTACACCGAGCCGGCCATGCTCGGTGGTGGCGAGGTCAGGCTGGGTGCACCGGAAGGGCCGCTCGACGTCCTGTTCCTTGTGGGGCACTGCGTCTTCGGTTCGCCCGACGCGGCCTTGCTGGTCTCGCTGCTACCGCAGCTCGTGCATGTCCGCGGCGAGGCGCGGCTCGCCACGCTGGTCGAGCTGGTGGGCGAGGAGACCCGCGGGACGCGCCCGGCGCGCGACCTCGTGCTGGCCCGGCTGCTGGAGGTGCTGCTGATCGAGGCGCTCCGCTCGACAACCGGCACGGCGGCGTCGCCGGGCCTCCTGCGCGGGCTCGCCGATCCAAGGCTCGCGGCCGCGATTCGGCGCATGCACGAAGATCCCGGTTACGCCTGGACCGTGGCCGAGCTGGCAGGCGAGGCGGCGCTGTCGCGCTCGACCTTCTTCGACCGGTTCCGCCGCGCGGTGGGCGCCGCGCCGATGGACTATCTGCTGACCTGGCGGATGGCGCTGGCGCAGAACCTGCTGCGGCGCCGGCAGGGCGGCATCGCCGAGGTTGCCAAGCGCGTGGGCTATGGCTCGGCGAGCGCGTTCAGCGTCGCCTTCGCCCGTCACGTCGGCGTGCCGCCGGGCCAGTTCGCTGACAGCCAGAGGCGGACCTGAGTGGTCTGTCGCCAGTGGCAACACCTCGATGGTAACCTTTTGGAAGCGCACGCGGGCGGCTTCGGCGGGAGCGCGGTGGCTTCGCGCCAAGCAGGGGCCGTCATGTCTGACCGCCGTGGCTTCTTTCGCAGCCTCGTCACCCTCCCGCTCCTCGGCGGCTCGGTGGCACTCATCGGAAGCCCCACGAAGGCGGCCGTCCCTGTCACCCCCGATGCTGGTAGCATATGCCGATTGGCTGCTCTTCGAGCATCACATGACGATGCACGAGATCTATGGGCGACCGGTCACCGAGGCCCAAGCTGCGGACCTCGCGCTGTCCAGCATGCGGCGGTCCTGGGGCGACATCGTTAACACGGCGCCCTCGAACCGAGCGGCCGTGGTTCTCAGCGCCGTGGGTTGCCCGCTGGCCTGACACCGTGGCCCCACGCCATCTGCTACGGTGGCGGATGCCGGGCCCTTGCTAGGCCCGGCATCCTCCGCGCGTACTTAGTCGTAGGCGCGAAATTCGGGCCGACCATAGCCGAACCCACCTGGTCCGCGCCGGAACGGATGCCGGCCGTAGAACCCGTCCCGTTCAACGAATTGCTCTCTGTAAATCGGACGAGGCCCGTACACCACAGGCCTATCCACGAAGACCTCTCGAACGATAGGACGGGGTCGGTAGATGACCGGCCGTTCGATCACGACCTCGCGGATCACGGGGCGAGGCCTAACGATTTCACGCTCTACCGTCGTCCGCCGGGTGATGACCGTCGTGGGTTCATTGTAGTCGTCGTAACCCAAGTCGGTGGCACGAGCCGGTGCAGCTGCTCCAACCGACGCGACGCCGAGCACTAGAGCGCTGACGACGCCAAGTACGATGTTTCTCATGTTTAAATTCCAAAGTAATCCGGAGCGCCCACACGCCAATCACCGACGCGCGGCCGAGGTTTCCTAGGAGCCTGAAGAAATGCTCCGGGGGGTCGAACTCCGCCCTTGCTGCCGCCCAGGTGCCAGTACCGATCGGCCCGGCGCAACCTTCCCCCAGGGCGGGGCAGTGCCGAGCTTCCTCATTCACGTGCGCCACCATGGCGCAAACTCACGGAGGTAGCAGCGGTCCGATGGTCAGGCGTTACCCCAAAGCGGTCTGAGATGATTGGGGCAGGGCAGGGCGGTCGCCTAAGTCGCTGTTCGGTCGGTGAAAAACTGGCTCCCCGGGTCGGGGGAAACCGATGAGTTCTCATACGACATTCCACTACCCGAGAAAAGCCGAAGACGCGCCAGAGGAGCCGATGGCACGCTCCAGCCGCCGAGGCCACCACGAACGCGTAAGCCGACCTTTCGCGAGCGCGCGGTAGCGCTTGCCCAAAGGCGGGAGATCGTGACGCCCGACGATCTAGGCGGGGTGTGCGTGTATCGGTGTCAGATCAAGAAGCTATGCGGGCTAGGCCTGCTGGAAAAGGTCAGCTACGGTCGATATCGCCTTGGACCGAATGGTGAGGCCGAAGCCGCTTTGCAAGCTGAAGCCGCATGACGCTTTCACCGCCTCAACCGCGCTCAGGCGATCGGGGGGAGGGCGAGACGGCCTGGCTGACGCGCTCATAGCCCAGCGGACTCAGGTACGACGTCCGATCCCGTAAACGGCGGCGCGGCGATCAAAGGCCTCGCGAGATCCTTCCAGGATATTGCACGCGGCCTCGCACGTCTCGGGATGATCAATCGAGCCGCGCGTGACCACGCTTGCCTTCTCGGCCGTCGCCTTGAGCGCCACAATCAGCTCGGCGTCGCCAAGCACCGCGATATTGGCATTATGGGTGACGACGATCACCTGCCGGCGCTCTTTCGCAGCGCGAATGACCGGCACGAGCGTCTTGTAGATGAACTCGCTGTCGAGATTGTCCTCGGGCTGATCGACGACGAGCGGCCCGCGGCTCTCGCTGGTCAGCATCAGCGCCAAGAGAACGGATTGCTGCTGTCCCAGCGACAGGCGTTTGAAATCGCGCGGGACAAAGCGTGCTTGTCCATCGGCCCCCTCCATGCGCTTGGTCACGCTGAGCCGCGGCCGATCATGGACAGCGACGGTTTCCAGCTGGCTGCGCAGGTCGGGGTCCGTCAGCCGCTCGAGCAGCATGTCCGCCTCGCTCTGAACGAAGACAGGCTGGTTGTTTTCGTTACGAAGTGCAACAATCGGATTGGCATTGCGACGTCGGACGCAGTCGAGCAGGGCCGGTAGCGTAAGCGTGTTGATCAACGCGCGCGCTTTCAGCTGCTGAAGTGTCCGCCACCCCATCGTATCGATGATGAGCCTTTCAGCGGCGGGCGCGAGCGCGCTCTCGTCAAACTTCAGTGTGACGAACAAGTCCGAGAGCGTGCCTCTGAGTGCATCCGAGGCCCGCGTTGCGAACATCGCGCGCCGCCGCGCCACCGCTTGGCGTGCCGCCCATCGCTGCTGGAGCAGCTTGCCATGTTCCTTGCGCAGCGTGGCGAGTTCGGGGATCCATGTCTTCAGGTTCTTCACATTGTCCTTGGCCCTGGCCTCGTCTGACACGAGCTTCTGGATGAACGGCATGTCGAGCCGGATGCCGTGCTTTAGAAGCTCCTGCTTCTTCAGCTCGATCTGGGAGGAGGTCTGGCTCTCCTTTTTCTTCCACTCGGCGATCTGACTCCGGACGCCCGCGACATAGTCCGTCGTCACCTGGCGCAAGGCGGTCGTGGATCCGGTGACGGCCGTCTCGTAAGTGCCGGTGTCGGCCTGAATCCGGCTCGCCTCCGGTGCGCCAAGCTCGATAACATGGGCGTCGACTGAGGCGCGGATGTCGCCGGTAATCTGAGTAATCGCCTCAGTGCTCACGGCGCCGGTCAGCTTGCCGAGGGCCTGTTCGATGGCGCTCCGTGCTCGCTTCTCCCCTTCAAGCTGCTGCTGCAGCTTGATGACTTCCTCGCCCTTGTCGTCCCTCAGCCGCTGCAGCTGATCGCTCTTGAGCTTCAGCTCCTTCTCGAAGTCGGGAATTTTCGCGACGTTCGCTCCGGCCTTGGCGATTTTCGGGGCGAGTTCGGCGAGGGCCTCACGGACCGCATCCTCGGCCTCGATCTGCGGCTCGACCTGGATGAGCCAGTCCAGGAAAGTGAGCAGCGCGAGAGGGTCGTCCTGCACGCGCTTGCTGATTTCGTTGGTGGCACCCTGACGGTAGCTTTCGATGGGGAATACGCACGAGCCGCTAACCGGATCGTCCAGATTCTCGAGATTGCTGAACTTGCTCCGGGCGAGGTTGTGATCCTGGCCCGTCTCGTCGGTGTACAGAAGTGAGACGATCTCCGGCCAAACGTCGCTGTCGATGACGGTGACCTCCTCGGACGGAAGGCCCCCGATCAGACACACGCTCTCAAACGCCGTCGACTTGCCGCTGCCGCGGCCGCCGATGATGCAGGTCAGGTTGGGGCTGAAATGAATGGCTTCTCCGTCAAGGAAGGCACCCTGGAAGTGGACACCTTTGACCATGGGGACGATCGCCGGGAGCCCCTCCTCGACGCGAACTCGCGTATCAGCGGTCTTGAACGCAAGACGAAGCCCCTCGAAGCTCGCGGTTTCCATCTTGTAGCGGGTGATGCGCTGGTCGCGGTTGGCGTTGCGACCTACAGCGTTCAGGCTGTGCGCGTCGCTGTTGAGAATTCTCGCAAGATATTGCTCGGATCCCAGGCCGAGTCGACGGATGCGCTCAAGAGCCGCGCCCCTGCGGTCGACATCCACGTCGCTGCGATCATAAGAGATCGGGCAGTCGGCGCGCGTGACCTCGATCCCCTCCAGCGCCGGGTGGCAGAGAATATCAAACTTCGCCGGCGTGAAACGTGGCACGTTTGATTCGAAGGCACCGGCAAGCTCGACATGTGCGAGGACGCCGAAACCGCCTTCTGCGGCGATCAGTTCCAGGCATTGCAGTGCGCCAGTCTGACATCGGCACGTCGCAGTTCTACGGTCGGCGATCTGGAGACGGTTGAAGAACCGCTCAAGCGCGTCCGCTGTCGGGGTGTAGCACAGGAGATGGCCCTCAGGCGTCGAGAGTTCGACGCCAGGCACGACGAATATGCCAGCCTTCCTGCCCGCCTCCATCGCATCCCGGACGTTGGCTATCTCGTTATGATCGGTCAGGGAAATAAGGGCGAGCCCTTCCCGTTTCGCGGCATCAACGATGGCCTCGGGCGTAGCGGTAGCATCTCGGACATCGTGTGACGCCCCGAAGCTATGGATATGAAGATCACCCCTGAAAAAACGGGCGCCGCTGCTCAGCGCGACGAGATTCTCGGCAGCCACAATACCCCCTTACGACCCTGCGGGTTCTTCAAATTCTTTAACGTCTTGGCGCGCCACTAATTGGGCGAGAGCGCTCCGTCTGCACTCGGTCACACACCACGCCCCAGGTCTGCATTCCGGTCGAGATCGTCGGCCATGGCTCGCGCACGATCTGCTTCGCCGCCAATCCGAACTTGCTGACCATCGTCAGCGGTAGCGACAATGAGAACGGCACCACCGGCGAAGGCTGCGGCCCGCAGATCCGAAGCAAGCGCCCGAGCCCGAACAGGCTCAAAATCGTAGATCTTGCGCGCTGCCTGATCGAGCAGCACCACCTTGCCCGTGTCGAGGTTATGAGAAACGCCGATCGACATACTGTATGTCAGGCGGCCACGACCGAGATGCGCCCAACCGGCTGCGAACGGGGCTTCTTCCTGATGACGATCTCGACGTCCTGGTCGAGGGCGGTCAGGAACGTCATCAGGCGCTCGACCGAGAAACCGTCGAGCTTGTAATTCGCGAGCGCCGACACCTTCGGCTGGCCGACATTCAGCTTTTCTGACGCAGCGGCCTGGGTCAGCCGTCGACGGGCGATCAGGCCGTTGATGGCGTTCGCGAGGCGCAGCTTCGTCTGGCGCTCATGCGCATCGGCATAACCTAAGTCGGCGAACACGTTTCCCGTGCCACGGGTGATCGTGTCGTCCTCGACGGCATCAATGCTTTGGCTTGCCATGGCGACCCTCATAATCCTGTTGCGCAACCTTCAACCGCCGCTCGACCAGATCGATGTCGATCTGCGCCGTCTTGATCCCCTTTGGTGACTTCTTCTGAAAGGCATGCAGCACATAGACGACTTCCTTGAACCGCACCGTGTAAACGGCCCGGTAGGTGTCACCGTCATGGTCTTCAACCACCTCAAAAACACCCGACCCTTGGCCCTTCCACGGCTTTGCCGACGGGTGCTTCCCGCCGAACTGGGCGAGACCAAGGGCGTTGCCCATCTCCTCTTTCACCGGCCCAGGGAAGCCGATGAAGTCCTTCTTGGACGAGCCCACCGAGTCGAGCGGCTTCTCACCTGCCGCAAGCGTGCGAGCCATGATGTCGTATATCCCACTTCGGGGATAAACTTTCAAGCCGAACCGAGGCCATCAGCGGAAATCCCGCGTCCTAACCCGGATCGCCTCTAGCGAGAGGTCGGGAATGTAGATGTCCCGCGGCTTGACCCCGCGGGGCGGCTGACCGCGCGGATCGAGACTCGGCGAGCCGTGGTGGAACTCGTCGCCACGCCCATGCGGCAGCGGAAAGCTCCCATCGCGGTCGCCGACGCTGGCCAGCGCCTCGGATAGGTCGTGGAGCCGATGAGCGACAACATGGACCACCTCGCCTTCGCGCTGGATACGCCCATCCACCCGCAGCATCCCGGCGGTGAGGATCACGCGCCGCTGCTTCTCGTAGAGGCTCGGCCAGATCACGAGGTTGGCGACGCCGGTCTCGTCCTCGATGGTGATGAACATCACGCCCTTGGCGGAGCCGGGCTTCTGCCGGACCAGCACCAGCCCTGCCACCTTGACCGCACGCCCATCTCGGGTCGCGCCTGCGTCCGCGCAGGTCAGCACCTTCTGGGCCGCGAGATCGCTTCGCAGGAAGCTGACAGGGTGTTCCCGCAGCGTCAGGCCGACATGGCCGTAGTCCTCGACTACCTGGCGGCCCGCCGTCATCGCCTTCAGCGTGACCGGCTCCTCGCTGACCTCCGGCACGATTGCCTGCTCGCGCGCCGAGGCGGCCGAGAAGAGGGGGAGCGGTTCGTCGCGCAGCGCCTTGATCGCCCAGAGCGCGTCGCGCCGGGCGATCCCGAGCGCCGGCCCGAATGCGTCCGCCTTCGCAAGCTCTACCAGGCTTGCGACCGGCGCCTCCGAGCGGCGCCAGAGATCCTCGGTGCTGGCGAACGCGCGATCGGCGCGGCCGGCGAGGATATTGGCCGCATCCGCATTAGCCAGACCTCGCACCATCCGCATCCCGAGCCGGACCGCGAACCTGTCCTGGCCGACCGGCTCGAGCGTGCAGTCCCAGCGTGAGGCGTTGGCGCACACGGGTCGCACCTCGACGCCGTGATCGCGCGCGTCGCGCACGATCTGAGCGGGGGCGTAGAAGCCCATCGGCTGGGCATTGAGCAGCGCCGCGCAGAACACCACCACGCTCTACGCCTCGGACCGCGACGTCTTCCTATTCCTGGTCGACGACACGCATCCGATCGAGGCGGGGCGGCTGCCCAACGGCGACCCTGACCTCTACTTCCGCGGCTTCTGTGCGCCGTGACGGCGCGGGAGGTTAGTATGACTGAAACCTAATCTCCCAAACTTGCTGATCTTCGACCGGCGGCTGCAATGCCGCCCCCCTGCTGGGAGAACAGCAGGTGGAAGGG